>OGJC01000001.1_pt1 | contig 433850 bp, 314 predicted proteins | sample 1571941 | NCBI WGS metagenome assembly OGJC01 (sample SAMEA2582100, study PRJEB24529) | metagenome | biome: Human gut stool | place: China | collected 2011 | reverse complement strand
AGAGCATCTGGTTTACACCCAGAGGGTCGGGGGTTCGAATCCCTCAGCGCCCACATCCGATTTCTATAATGAGTGGTCTTACAAGCTGTTGTAAGGCTATTTTTTTTTATCTGTTAACTTCCTTACTTAACTTTCTTTCCCCTTTATGGCTTATTACTCAGAAAAAAAAGCTAATTTTGCGGCTCGATAATTATCTAATATACACGTATGGAACTTGATTTACTTACTGCTATCTCTCCGATTGATGGTCGATACAGAGGAAAAACAGATGCTTTGGCAGCTTACTTCTCGGAATTTGCCTTGATAAAATACCGTGTGCAAGTGGAAGTGGAATACTTCATCACCTTGTGCGAATTGCCTTTGCCGCAATTAAAAGGCGTAGACAAAAACGTATTTGAAACATTAAGAAATATCTATCGTAACTTCTCTGAAGCTGACGCGCAGCGTATCAAAGATATTGAGAGCGTAACGAACCATGATGTAAAAGCCGTAGAATATTTCCTGAAAGAAGAGTTTGATAAAATGGGTGGAATGGATGACTACAAAGAGTTTATTCATTTCGGATTGACTTCACAGGATATCAATAATACTTCCGTTCCTTTGTCTATCAAAGAGGCTTTGGAACAGGTTTATTATCCACAAATAGAGGAACTGATTGCGCAACTTCGTACGTATGCGGAAGAATGGACGGCTATTCCTATGCTTGCCAAGACACACGGTCAGCCGGCTTCACCTACTCGTTTGGGAAAAGAGGTGATGGTATTTGTATATCGTCTTGAACGCCAGCTGGCTACTTTGAAGTCTTGTCCGCTTACTGCCAAGTTCGGTGGTGCTACCGGAAATTACAATGCGCATCATGTGGCTTATCCGGAGTTCGACTGGAAAGCATTTGGTAACCGGTTTGTTGCTGAAAAACTGGGTTTGGAACGTGAAGAATATACTACGCAGATTTCTAATTATGATAATCTGTCTGCTGTATTCGATGCTATGAAGCGCATAAATACGGTAATGATCGATATGAACCGTGACTTCTGGCAATATATTTCCATGGAATATTTCAAGCAGAAGATTAAAGCCGGTGAAGTAGGTTCCAGCGCCATGCCGCACAAAGTGAATCCGATTGACTTTGAAAATGCGGAAGGTAATCTGGGTGTGGCAAGTGCCATTCTGGAACATTTGTCGGTGAAACTGCCTGTGTCCCGCTTACAACGTGACCTGACGGATTCTACCGTATTGCGTAACGTAGGCGTTCCGTTCGGACATATCGTAATTGCCATTCAGAGCTCATTGAAAGGTTTGCGTAAATTGTTGCTGAACGAAACGGCTATCTATCGCGATCTGGATAATTGCTGGAGTGTGGTAGCTGAGGCTATTCAGACAATTCTGCGCCGTGAAGCATATCCGCATCCGTACGAGGCGTTGAAGGCCTTAACCCGCACTAATCAGGCTATTACGGAAGCTTCTATAAAGGAATTTATTGAAGGTTTGAATGTAGATGAGGAAATAAAGAAAGAATTGCGTGCGATTACTCCTCATACATATACAGGAATCTAAGCTGGAAATATTAAATTTAGCTGTATAATGAAGCCAACATTTTAAATCCGGCGATTGTTAATATAGTATACATATATAATATAAGGTATAAGAGTGATAATAGAATGGCCGTGAGGCCAACGTTTAATTTTATTCGAATAAAACAATGAGTACAGAAAACGAAAATTGGCGTGACGATTCTTCCAGTGAGGAGAATTCAGGCAACAGATTTGAAAGAGAAAACAATTACAGCCGTCCGTCTTACAACCGTGAAGGTGGTGACCGACCCTATCGTCCGCGTTTTAACAGCGAGAGTGGCGAACGCCCACAGCGTGCTTACAGCAGTGATCGCCCGTATCGCCCGCGCTTTAACCCTAATGCTGAAGGTGGTGAACGTCCACAACGTTCTTATGGTGACCGCCCGTCTTACAATCGCGAGGGTGGCGATCGTCCGCAACGCTCGTATGGTGATCGTCCGTCCTATAATCGTGAAGGCGGCGATCGTCCGCAACGTCCTTCTTATGGAAACAACAGTGGTGGTGACCGTCCTTATCGTCCTCGCTATAATAGCGGTGATGGTGGTGATCGTCCACAGCGTCCTTCTTATGGAGGCTCTTCTTATGGTGACCGTCCCCAACGCCCGCGTTTCAATAGTGGTGACGGACAGCGTTCTTATAACAACGACCGTCCTTATCGTCCTCGCTATAATAGCGGTGATGGTGGTGATCGTCCACAACGTTCTTATGGTGGCTCTTCTTATGGAGGTTCTTCTTATGGCGACCGCCCGCAGCGTCCACGCTTCAATCCGGATGGCGGAAGAGGCGGATATGGTCGTCCCCAGCAGCGTCGTACGCCGGATTATGATCCGAATGCAAAGTACAGCCGTAAGAAACAGATAGAATATAAGGAACAGTTTACGGATCCTAATGAACCGATCCGTTTGAACAAGTTCCTGGCTAATGCAGGTGTCTGCTCTCGTCGTGAGGCGGATGAATTCATCACGGCAGGTGTGGTTTCAGTAAATGGAGTAGTGGTTACAGAACTCGGAACTAAGATCAAACGTGCTGACGAAGTGAAGTTCCATGATCAGATGGTGAGCATTGAACGTAAGATTTATATCTTGCTGAATAAGCCGAAAGACACTGTGACTACCTCGGATGATCCGCAGGCACGTCGTACAGTAATGGATTTGGTGAAGGGTGCTTGCGATGAGCGTATTTATCCGGTAGGTCGTCTGGACCGTAACACTACAGGTGTGTTGTTGCTGACGAACGACGGTGACTTGGCTTCCAAACTGACACATCCGAAGTTCCTGAAGAAGAAGATTTATCACGTACATACAGATAAAAATGTGACGAAAGCTGATATGGATCAGATTGCAGCCGGTATTCAGTTGGATGACGGTGAAATCCATGCAGATGCTATCAGTTATACGGATGATGTTAGACGGGATGAAGTGGGTATTGAAATTCACTCAGGTAAGAACCGTATTGTTCGTCGTATATTTGAGTCACTGGGTTACAAGGTAGTGAAACTCGACCGCGTATTCTTTGCCGGACTGACTAAGAAAGGCTTACGTCGTGGTGAATGGCGCTATTTGAGCGAACAGGAAGTAAACTACCTGCGCATGGGCTCTTTTGAGTAATTATATAATATAGAGGTTTAACACAAATTTATGGAAAAGATTAGTAGAACAAAGATTGTTGACGTGTTGAAGCGCGAAGATTTCGGCGCTATGGTCAACGTGAAAGGCTGGGTTCGTACCCGCAGAGGTAGTAAACAAGTTAATTTTATCGCCCTGAATGACGGTTCTACAATAAATAATGTGCAGGTTGTAGTAGATTTGGCAAACTTTGATGAGGAGATGCTGAAAGATATTACCACCGGTGCCTGTCTGAGTGTGAACGGTGAATTGACGGAGTCAGTAGGTTCCGGTCAGAAGGCTGAGATTCAAGCTCGTGAGATTGAAGTGCTGGGTACTTGTGATAATACATATCCTTTGCAGAAGAAAGGTCATACGCTGGAATTCCTGCGTGAGATTGCTCACCTGCGTCCCCGTACGAATACTTTCGGTGCGGTGTTCCGCATCCGTCATAACATGGCGATAGCTATCCATACTTTCTTTCATCAGAAAGGCTTCGTTTATTTCCATACACCTATCATTACGGCATCTGACTGTGAAGGTGCCGGACAGATGTTTCAGGTAACGACGAAGAACCTCTATGATTTGAAGAAAGATGAAGCCGGTTCCATCATTTATGATGACGACTTCTTTGGTAAGCAAACCAGTCTGACGGTTTCCGGACAGTTGGAAGGTGAACTTGCTGCTACGGCACTGGGCGCTATTTATACTTTTGGCCCTACATTTCGTGCAGAAAACTCCAATACTCCACGCCATTTGGCTGAGTTCTGGATGGTGGAACCGGAAGTAGCGTTCAACGATATTACGGACAATATGGATCTGGCGGAAGAGTTTATCAAATTCTGTGTGAAGTGGGCTTTGGATAACTGTGCTGACGACGTGAAGTTCCTGAACGATATGTTTGACAAAGGCTTGATTGAACGTCTGCAAGGTGTATTGAAAGAATCTTTCGTACGTTTGCCTTATACGGACGGCATCAAGATACTGGAAGAGGCTGTTGCTAAAGGTCATAAGTTCGAATTTCCGGTATACTGGGGTGTGGACTTGGCTTCTGAGCACGAACGTTATCTCGTGGAAGAACACTTCAAGCGTCCGGTTATCTTGACTGACTATCCGAAGGAAATCAAAGCGTTCTACATGAAGCAGAACGAAGATGGTAAAACAGTACGTGCAATGGACGTATTATTTCCGAAGATTGGTGAGATTATCGGTGGCTCTGAGCGTGAGTCTGATTATGACAAGCTGATGACGCGTATTGACGAAATGCATATTCCGATGAAGGATATGTGGTGGTATCTTGATACCCGCAGATTCGGTACGTGCCCTCACTCCGGTTTTGGTCTGGGTTTTGAACGCTTGCTTCTGTTCGTGACGGGTATGGCAAATATTCGTGACGTAATACCTTTCCCGCGTACGCCGCGTAATGCAGAGTTCTAACTCTTAAAATAAATAAGTGAAGTAGCCCGCACAATCTTGTTGTGCGGGCTCTTTTTTTACTAATAAACTGTTATAATATTAAAATAATTACTTATATTTGTGACAGTCAGATGCCTATACGTTAACCAAATATATACGAACATGAAGAAGAAGTATTTCATTACCATGTTGGCAGCAGTGCTGTTGGCGGTAACAGGAGCGGCAGCGCAGAAGAAGGCGAGTTTCAAACCAGCGGATTTGAAAGGTATCTGGCAGCTGTGTCACTATGTATCCGAAATTCCGGATGTTCCCGGTGCTTTGAAGCCCAGTAACACATTCAAGGTATTGAGCGATGACGGGCGTATCGTCAATTTCACTCTTATTCCCGGCAAAGATGCCATAATCACCGGATATGGTACCTATATCCAGCTGACGGACAATAGCTATCGGGAAAGTATTGAGAAGAATATTCATCTGCCCATGCTGGATAATAAAGATAATGTCCTGGAGTTTGAGATGGGAGAAGGCGGGCTTATGCATCTGAAATATTTTATTTCTAAAGATTTGAATGGCAATGAATTGAACTGTTGGTATCATGAAACCTGGAAGCGGGTAACGATGCCGCCTGTATTCCCTGAAGATATTGTTCGTTAAAACGGGCTATCTGGATATAATAAGCAATGTTCCCATGCAAAGCAAGTAATCTTTTGCATGGGAACATTGCTTGTTTTGTGTCCTAACATTGCTTGTGATTGATAGTCAGCTTCTTTAAAAAAAAGAAGAAAACGTTTGCCAGTTTTGGGAAAATCCGTACCTTTGCAAGCCGATTATTATCTAATAAGGATAAGCAATTAATTCAGAGCGAGTTAATCCACCTTTGTCCGGGGTGGCTAATCCGTAATGAAGATTTTTTTAGTAGTAACATTTAAAAAACAAATCAAGAGTGGATACTTTAAGTTACAAGACCATTTCTGCAAACAAAGCTACGGTAACCAAAGAATGGGTTATTGTTGACGCTACAGACCAAGTATTGGGTCGTCTGGGCGCAAAAGTTGCGAAACTGTTGAGAGGGAAGTATAAACCAAACTTTACTCCTCACGTAGATTGCGGTGATAATGTAATCATTATCAATGCCGACAAAGTTAAAATGACAGGTAATAAGTGGACTGACAAAGTGTATTTGTCATACACAGGTTATCCCGGTGGTCAGAGAGAAATGACTCCTGCTCGTCTGCAGGCTAAACCGAACGGTGATGACAGACTGTTGAGAAAAGTAGTAAAGGGTATGTTGCCTAAGAACAAATTGGGCGCTAAATTGCTGAGCAATATGTACGTATATGCTGGCAGCGAGCACAAACATGATGCTCAGAACCCGAAAACAATTGATATAAACTTACTTAAATAATAGATATGGAAGTAGTAAATGCATTAGGCAGACGTAAAAGTGCAATTGCACGCATTTTCGTAACCGAAGGTACAGGAAAGATTACTATTAACAAGAGAGACCTTGCAGAGTACTTTCCATCAACTATTCTTCAGTATGTAGTAAAACAACCGCTGAGCAAGCTGGGTGTTGCTGAAAAATATGATATTAAAGTAAATCTTTGCGGTGGTGGTTTCACCGGTCAGTCTCAGGCTTTGCGTTTGGCTATTGCCCGCGCATTGGTGAAGATGAATGCTGAAGACAAAGCTGCTCTTCGTGCTGAAGGCTTCATGACTCGTGACCCGCGTTCTGTTGAACGTAAGAAACCGGGACAACCGAAAGCTCGTAGAAGATTCCAGTTCAGTAAACGTTAAGAGTTGCAGAAATGTTGGGGCGGACAAGTTGCTTAATTCTCAACTTTTATCTCTCAACTCTCAACTGAAAGAGCGTTTAGTATCTAAACTACCGGGACTCTGGATTGATAGACTACCCGGCGGTTGGTTTAGAAAAAACAAAAAAGAAAGTAAACGATTTAAAGAAAAAACAAGATGTCAAGAACAAATTTTGATACATTATTGGAAGCCGGTTGCCACTTTGGTCACCTCAAAAGAAAGTGGAATCCTGCAATGGCTCCTTATATTTTCATGGAACGCAATGGTATCCACATCATTGACCTCCACAAAACAGTTGCTAAAGTAGACGAAGCTGCTGAAGCTTTGAAGCAAATTGCTAAATCAGGAAAGAAAGTCCTGTTCGTTGCTACTAAAAAACAAGCTAAACAAGTGGTTGCTGACAAAGCTTCTGCTGTAAATATGCCTTATGTAATCGAGCGCTGGCCGGGCGGTATGTTAACTAATTTCCCCACAATCCGCAAGGCTGTTAAGAAGATGGCTACCATCGATAAATTGACGAATGACGGTACGTATTCTAATCTGTCTAAGAGAGAAGTACTGCAGATTTCACGTCAACGTGCTAAGTTGGACAAGACTTTGGGTTCTATTGCTGACCTGACTCGTCTGCCGTCTGCACTGTTCGTTATTGATGTTATGAAAGAAAATATTGCAGTTCGCGAAGCTAACCGTTTGGGTATTCCCGTATTCGGTATCGTTGATACGAACTCTGATCCTTCTAACATTGATTTCGTAATTCCGGCTAATGACGATGCTACTAAATCAATAGAAGTAATTCTGGATGCTTGCTGCGCTGCTATGCAGGAAGGTTTGGAAGAAAGAAAAGCTGAAAAAGTAGACATGGAAGCAGCTGGTGAAGCTCCTGCCAATAAAGGCAAGAAGAAAGCTACAAAAGCAAGACTCGACAAATCTGACGAGGAAGCAATCAATGCAGCTAAAGCTGCTGCTTTCCTGAAGGAAGACGAAGAGGCTTAATCATAATTGAATGGTAAGATGGTAAAATGATAAGATGATAATATCGTCTTACCATCCTATCATCTTACCATTTTATCATTTAGAATATTAATTATAAAAAGAAAATATATTATGGCTGTAACAATGGCTGATATTACCAAACTCCGTAAAATGACCGGAGCAGGTATGATGGACTGTAAGAATGCATTGACGGAAGCTGAAGGCGATTTCGACAAGGCAATAGAAATAATTCGCAAGAAGGGACAGGCTGTTGCCGCTAAGCGTTCAGACCGTGAAGCTTCTGAAGGTTGTGTTTTGGCTAAAACTACCGGTAACTTTGCCGTAATCATTGCGTTGAAGTGTGAAACTGACTTCGTAGCTCAGAATGCTGATTTCATAAAATTGACTCAGGATATTCTTGATCTTGCTGTAGCTAACAACTGCAAAACTTTGGATGAAGTGAAAGCATTGCCGATGGGTAACGGTACTGTACAGGATGCAGTGACTGACCGTAGCGGTATTACAGGCGAGAAAATGGAACTTGACGGCTACATGACTGTAGAGGGTGCAAGTACTGTTGTTTACAATCATATGAATAGAAATGGTCTCTGCACTATCGTTGCTTTCAATAAAGAAGTTGACGAGCAGTTGGCTAAGGAAGTGGCTATGCAGATTGCTGCCATGAACCCGATTGCAATTGACGAGGATGGTGTTTCTGAAGAAGTGAAGCAGAAAGAAATTGAAGTTGCTATCGAGAAGACCAAAGCAGAACAGGTACAGAAGGCTGTTGAGGCTGCTTTGAAGAAAGCAGGTATCAACCCGACTCACGTGGACAGCGAAGATCACATGGAGAGCAACATGGCTAAAGGTTGGATTACAGCTGAAGATATAGCAAAAGCAAAAGAAATCATTGCTACTGTTTCTGCTGAGAAGGCTGCACATCTGCCCGAACAAATGATTCAGAACATTGCTAAAGGTCGTTTGGCTAAGTTCTTGAAAGAAGTTTGCTTGCTGAACCAAGAAAATATCATGGACTCTAAGAAGACCGTAAGAGAAGTGTTGGCAGCAGCTGACCCTGAATTGAAGATTGTAGACTTCAAGCGTTTCACTTTGAAAGCTGAATAATTCAACTCAATATATATAAAAAAACGACCGCACGGAGTTTCCGTAGCGGTCGTTTTTTTATGCATATTTGCTGTTTTTGAAAGAAGTGATATACCTACTGAAAACAGATGGACTGGATTATCCGACCGGTTTAGTCTGCGTATATCCCTCTTTCTTAAGTAGTTCCAGTACTTTCTGTTTGAAATCTCCCTGTACGATGATTTCTCCGTCTTTGGCACTTCCACCTACGCCACATTTAGACTTCAGTAATTTACCTAACTCCTTCAGGTCATTTTCCGTACCTACGAAACCCGTGACAAGTGTGACTACTTTTCCTCCTCGATTCTTGCGATCCAACTGAACACGCAACTTCTGCCTGGAAGCTTCCGGGGTAACCTGTTCCCCATCATCTTCCATTTCATAACTATAGTCCGGATTGGTAGAATAAACAACATTCAACCGTTCTTTCCAATCATTATTCTTCATATTCGTTCTGTTTTAAGAACCAAAAGTAATATTTTGCGTGGAACTTTGCAATCTTTTTGGACTTTTGTCGTCTAATAGAAAACGCTATTTAGCTTTAAATATACGAAATATGAAAAGAATCATCTGGCTATTCCTATTGTCTTTGGTTACTATACTGTCTTTTGCACAATCTTTCAAGGGTACTGTTACAGATACTGACGGAAAGCCGGTTCCTTATGCCGCTCTCTATCTGAGAGAAATGAAGTCCGGTTTAACTACCGATGATCATGGGCGGTTTCAAACGAAATTATCTGCCGGACAATATACCTGTGAGGTTTCTTCTTTAGGATTCATATCCCAGACCTTTACTTTTCAAATGCTGAATCGTGATTATGAAAAGGATATAGTACTTGCCGAACGTACCTATAGCCTGCCGGAAGTAAATATCACCAAGGGAAATGAAGATCCGGCCTATGCAGTGATGCGTAAAGCGATAGCACGTGCTCCTTATTATCGCACTCAGATAAAAAGCTACACTGCCGGCACGTATCTGAAGGGAACCGGTAAAGGGACCGCTATTCCCGCTGTCCTGAAACTATCCAAAGAGGTGCGGAAAGATGCAAAAGAATGGCTTGGAAAGCTGTTTGTCTTGGAGCAACAGCAGATCGTGAACTTTACTGCCCCCAATGTCTGGAATAATAAGGTATTAGCCAATAAGAACTCTTTTCCAGAAGAAATAGGGGTGGACATGGGTATAACTACGATTAATCTCTATACCCCCGAGCTTTTCGGTAAAGTTTCCCCGTTAAATAAAAATGCTTTCTCGTACTATCGTTTCAAACTTGACGCTTGCTTTGTGGAAGAAGGACAAATGATAAATAAGATCCGTGTGATTCCCAAGAAAGACGATAACCGTTTGCTGGAAGGAGACCTGTTCATTGTAGAAGATTTATGGTGTATATCAGCTGCTGATGTCAATGTTCGCGCTACCGGGTTGAAAGCAAAGATTAAGATCACCTGCAAGGAAGTACAGTCTTCTGTTTTTCTGCCGGTTTCTATTACGACCTCTTCTACCATTGATATAATGGGTTTCAAGGCAGAGGCTTCTTATCTGGCAGCAATACACTATAGAGAGGTAAAAACGGATATCCAGCCGGAGACCAGTACGGATAAAACGACAAAACCTGTAACTGCCAATGCAGTAGCCCAGCCAAAGAAACATAAATTTGAACGTCCGGCACGGATCGGACGCAAAGATACTCAGGTTGATTCGCTTGCCGATAAGCGGGATTCTCTTTATTGGACCACTATCCGTAGCGTGCCGTTGCGATTGGAAGAAGTGCAGAGTTATCAATATAAAGAAGAAAAGATTGCGCTGAAAGATTTATCCCCCGGAGAAAAATCCGAGAAGAAAACAGCGGTCGGGCAAGTACTGAATACCATTATGTGGGGAAAGACTTTCAGAACTTCCAATAAAAATGCATGGTTAACTTTACCTGGTCTTTCCGCTTATATTCCCGAATATAATATTGTGGATGGCTTCTGGTTAGGAGTTAAGCTAAAGACAGGAGTGAAGTTATCGGAATCTTCTACACTTCGTTTTGTGCCTTCTTTCTATTATACCACTGCCCGCAAAAACTGGATTGGACAAGGAGAACTGACATTGGATTATGCTCCCCGGAACCGTGGTTATTTATCTCTTTCCGGAGGTCTTCTGTCCGCTGATTATAATTCGGAAAGTGGAGAATCCCGTTTGATTAACAGTATGTCCAGCTCGCTGTTCGGTCATAACCATCTGAAGCTTTACGAGAATACCTTCTTCACAGTTGACCATGCGATAGAGCCAGCTAACGGATTACTTTTTTCTTCCTCACTTTCCTGGCAACGCAGGAAGATGCTGGATAACCATATCCGTAAAAGTTGGTTCAAAAGAGATGCCGAACCGAATATTCCGGAAAACACTGCTTTCCGACCAATGCCGGAGAATGATATCCTGAAAGCTTCTTTTGAGTTGGAGTACACTCCGGCTCACTACTATCACATGTCGCAAGGTAAAAAAGTGTATGAAGCTTCCCGTTATCCTACATTTGCCTTGAAATATGACAGAGCTTTCCCTATGAGCGGAAGCCGTTATCTTACCTCGTACCACCTGATGCAGTTCTCAGCTAAACAGAAAATTGAATTCGGAATGTTCAATCGCCTGCATTGGTCAGTGAATGCAGGTTCATTCTTTGATGCAAAGAATCTTCAGTTCCCCGACTTTAAACATTTCGCTTCTACCCGCATATTGGTTACGGAACGTTCTTTCGATACCGGGTTTAGTTTACTGGACAACTACGTTTTGTCCACTAATACCCGCTGGGCACAGGCTAATGTCTCCTGGTATACTCCATATCTGCTTTTGAAACATCTTCCTTTTCTGTCAAGAAAAGCATTTGATGAAGCTTTGCATCTTCGTTCCATCGTGATATATGGTGGGCGCCCTTATACGGAGATTGGATATTCGATCGGGTTTTCCGATATGGCACGGATAGGAGTCTTTGCCGGTTTCGATTGCCTGAAGTTCCATTCGGTGGGAGTTTCCCTTAGTTTGCCGTTATCCCTCTTTGCTGACAAGTAAAACTTTTGTGGAAATTATGTTAACTTTCTTCTGTTGGAGTATTCTTTTCCAAAAAAAGCGTATTTTTGTCCACCCGTAACCGAAAGAAATGAAGAAAATGACCACGAACCAGGCAATTCAATATAAGGATAGCATGAAAGTGCCGGAGCCTACTTTGCGCAGGTTGCCGTGGTACTTGTCGAATGTTAAGCTGCTCAAGCAGCGGGGCGAACGGTACGTCTCTTCTACACAGATATCTAAAGAAATCAATATAGATGCTTCACAGATAGCCAAGGATTTGTCGTATGTCAACATCTCCGGGCGTACGCGTGTAGGCTACGAAGTCGATACGCTGATAGCCGTACTGGAAGACTTCCTCGGATTTACCGATATGCATAAAGCATTTCTGTTTGGAGTAGGTAGTCTGGGTGGTGCATTGTTGCGCGACTCCGGTTTGAAGCACTTCGGGCTGGAAATTGTAGCAGCATTTGATGTGACCCCGGAATTGGTAGGCACTACATTGAACGGAATACCGATCTTCCATTCCAGTGAATTCGAGCAGAAGATGCGCGAATATGATGTGAACATCGGTGTGCTGACTGTACCTATCGAGATAGCCCAATGCATTACGGATACCATGATAGCGGGTGGCATCAAAGCTGTATGGAACTTTACCCCGTTCCGTATCCGTGTGCCGGAAAATATCGTTGTTCAGAATACTTCTCTATATGCTCATTTGGCGGTGATGTTCAACCGCCTGAATTTTAACGAAATCGAATAATGAAGATTATTGCTGTCGGAATGAACTATGCACTGCACAATAAAGAGCTGGGGCATACGTTAGTTAATAAAGAGCCGGTTATCTTCATGAAGCCCGACTCGGCTATATTGAAAGACGGAAAGCCTTTCTTTATTCCCGATTTTTCGGATGAGGTTCATTACGAAACTGAGGTGGTGGTACGTATCTGCCGTTTGGGAAAAAACATTGCGCCGCGCTTTGCCAATCGTTATTATGATGCAGTGACTGTAGGCATCGACTTTACGGCACGCGACTTGCAACGTAAGTTCCGTGAAGCGGGTAATCCCTGGGAACTTTGCAAAGGGTTCGATCATTCGGCAGCTATCGGAACTTTTGTTCCTTTGGAGCAGGCAGGAGGCGATTTGCAGCAGCTTGATTTCCGTCTGGAAATAGACGGCAAGGAAGTGCAGCATGGCAATACCTCGGATATGCTTTTCAAAGTGGATGAGATCATTGCATACGTCAGCCGCTTTATGACGCTGAAAATAGGCGACCTGTTGTTTACGGGAACTCCCGCAGGCGTAGGTCCGGTACAGATAGGACAGCATTTGGAAGGATACCTCGGAGAAGATAAGTTGCTCGACTTTTATATTCGTTGAGTCAATTTATTACGATATGTTTATCAAACGTTGCTGGTTGCTTTGTTGCTTTATCGCTTTTCTTCTTCCGGTTTCAGCGCAGGAATTCATTACGCTGAACTGGCAGGAATTGTCTTCTGCACAAACGTTTCCCGTAGTGACGCGCGAACTTCCTTTGGGAAAAGACTTCCGTTCCTTCACCTATCAGGTGGAAATAGAGTTTCCGGAATATCAGAAGTTAAACCGGAGTGAGGTGGCTGCATTAGAGATGCGACTCGACAGTTTACGTCAGCTACCCAATGAAAATGTGGCTTTCCGGGAAGGCTTGCCGGCATCTCCACAGATAAACTCTTTCATTAAGGTTTCCGCACATCGTGGTTTTCTCTCCATAAGCTTTGTTCCTGTTGTTTTTCGTGAAGGAAGTTATCAACGGCTGAATTCTTTCAAACTATCCGTGAATTCTTTTCTTAAGAAAGATAGAATAGGGGAGGAAACAGCTACCCGAAATCTGAAAACAACTTTATCCGAAGTATCTCTAAAGGATTGTACAACATCACTTCTTGCTTCCGGCCGTTGGACGAAGATAAGTGTGAGAAATACCGGAGTCTTTAAAATCACGAATGCCGAATTAAAAAAGATGGGATTCTCAAGACCCGAAAAAGTCCGCGTATTTGGTTATGGCGGTTATTTGCTGTCCCAACGTTTCAATGAACATCCGGCAGCTGACTTGCCCGAAGTTCCTTTGTTGCGTTTGTCAGATGGTGTGTTGTTTTATGGTCGTGGCACTGTATCCTGGACACCGGATAGCCAAAATACTTACTTTGTTCGCGAGCGCAACTTTTACTCTGATGAAGGGTATTACTTCCTGACTGATCGGGAGGATATTCCGGAAATGGAAACTGAAATTTTTTCTTCGTTGAAAGAGACTTCGGCCAACAGATTGACGACTTTCAATTCCTTTGCTATTTATGAAAAAGATGCATATAGTTGGGCAGGTACCGGCAGGCAGCTTTATGAAGATTATGACTATGTGGCCGGAAATACGAAAAGTTATACATTGGACTTGCCGGGCATTGTGCCGGAAGCTGCCGGATGGTTGACTACTGTCTTTGCCGCCCGCTCCATTGATGCGTCTACCAGCTACTCTGTTTCAGTGAATGGTGAACCGAAAGGCAATATCACACTGGCATCCATTGATTCCGATAATCAATATTATACCAGAGCTACTTCTGCAACGATAAATGCTTCCTGGCAAGGGACTAAGTCGGAAAATACGGTTGTAACCATCACCCATACCCGCCCTTCGGGTACATCGGGGCGTCTGGATTACATTGCCTTAAACTACATGCGTGCACTTACGTTGAACACTCCTTATCTTACTTTTCGCTCTTTGGCTTCCATTCATAAGGAGACAACGTTCGTTCTTTCCGGTGCCACAGCTTCTACTGTTGTGTGGGATGTCACCAATCCTGCAAACATTGGTAGAATAGAAGGCAGTTTTGCCGATGGCACCTATACATTTACTATTCCCGCAGGAGAGTTGCGTGAGTTTGTTGCCATCACTCCCGAAGCGGGAGGCTTTGATACAGTGGAAAACGTAGGTGGGGTTGCGAACCAGAATCTGCATTCTCTGGAAGCTACGGATATGATTATCATTGCTCCCGACCGGAAAGACCTGCTGGCACAGGCGGAACGACTGGCACAAGCCCATCGTGAGAAAGACGGATTGTCCGTCCTTGTCCTTACCGCTCCGCAAATCTACAATGAGTTTTCCTCCGGTACACCAGATGGAACGGCTTATCGCCGTCTGATGAAGATGTTGTATGATCGCTTCCCGAATGAAGCTGAACGTCCCAAATACTTGTTATTCTTCGGAGATTGCAGTTACGATAATCGTATGTTGACTTCTTCCTGGAAGAGTTACCGGCCTGAAAACTTTCTGCTGTCTTACCAATCGGAAGCTTCTCTGGAAGAGACTTCCTCCTATGTAACTGACGATTACTTCGGTTTTCTTGATGATGAAGAAGGGGATGATCTTACAGCCGGTATGTTGGATATTGGTATCGGACGTTTCCCCGTTCGTACAGCGGCTGAGGCAAAGGCTGCTGTAGATAAGACAATTGCTTATATGGAAAATAAACAGGCGGGTCCGTGGAAACATACAGTTTGCTATGTAGCTGATGACGGAGATAAGAATCTGCATGCTTCTCAATCTGAATTATTGGCAAGTTACACTGAGAGAAACTATCCTTCCCTGCTTGTCAACCGGATCTATGCCGATGCTTTCCATCGTGAATCTTCCGCTACCGGAGAAACTTATCCTGATGCTACGAAACGCCTCTTGCAGTTATTTAACAGGGGAATGTTGGTAGTCAACTATACAGGTCATGGAAGTACTTCTGCATGGGCGGCAGAGAATCTGCTGACGATGGCTGACATCACTAAAATGACGTCTCCCCGCCTTCCTCTATGGATTACCGCCACCTGTGACTTTACCCGTTTTGATGATATACAAACTTCTGCCGGAGAGCAGGCTTTCCTGAATACTAAAGGTGGTGCTATAGCTTTACTCACTACATCTCGGGTGGTGTATGCTTCGCAAAACTCCACGTTGAATCAGGCTTTCCTCCGTCATATTTTTTCGCGTCCCGAAGGTAAACGTTTACGCCTTGGAGACATCATGCGGCTTTCCAAGTGCGATGAATCTTTGGCTAACGATAGGAATAAACTGAACTTCTCTCTGATTGGCGATCCTGCCCTGACTTTGGCATATCCTGATTACCAGGTGCAGGTAGACGAATTTGCGGGGGTGAATGTGGCAGAAGAAACGAGTGTCTATCCGCAGGTGAAAGCCGGTAGCAAGATTACAGTAAAAGGACGTATCCTGACTCCCGAAGGAGTTTTGGCTGAAGACTTTACCGGTACAGTGCATCCTACTGTGCTGGATAGTAAGGAAGAAGTGACAACTCTTGATAATCGTGATGAGGGAGCTTTCACTTATACCGAGCGTAGCAAAACTCTTTTCTCCGGCAGTGACTCGGTTCGTCAGGGACGGTTTGAATTTACTTTTCCCGTGCCGTTGGATATCAACTATTCCGATGAGGAAGGTTTATTGAGCCTTTATGCTCTGGATGCCGTTCATTCTCATGAAGCCGGCGGAGCTTTCGACCGCTTCCTGGTGGGTGGAACGGATGATGGTGTTTCTCTGACGGACACATTAGGACCTAAGATAACCGTTTATCTGAATACGCCGGACTTTAGTCCTGGTGGACAAACCAATATCACCCCGTTGTTTGTGGCGGAATTGGAAGATGCGGATGGCATCAATACGGTTGGCAATGGTATCGGGCATGATCTTTCGCTTTGTATCGACGGCAGTGCGGTGCTGACTTATAATCTGAATGATTATTATACTCCGGTAGCGGGAGACTATACCCGGGGAACGGTATACTTTTCTGTGCCCGAACTCACTGAGGGCAAACATACGTTGTCGTTCCGTGCCTGGGATTTGCTGAATAATTCCTCTACAAAGACTTTGGAGTTTGAGGTGGTTCGCGGATTGCGTCCCGGTCTGTTCTCTGTTATTTGTACACAAAGCCCTGCCCGTGAAAGTACTACATTCGTTCTTTCTCACAATCGCCCCGGTTCCACGCTTGCGGTCCGTATGTCCGTATACGATTTTGCCGGACGGGAAATGTGGACACATCTGGAGAAGGGAGTATCCGAAGGACAAACTTATTATGTGGAATGGGACTTGTGCAGTAATGGCGGGCAACGTCTGGCACCGGGTGTTTATCTGTATCGTGCATCTATTGTCTCCGACGGTAGTCGCGAAAGTACGAAATCACAGAAAATCATTATCCTGTCACAATAAACAGGGGGATTCTCTGTTTTATTAGTATTGTTATTAGAAATCATAAGTATCTCAATTGAAAGGAGTAACTAAATTCTCCTCCTCCCAAAAGGAGGGAAATTAAGTTAGATTTTGTTTTTTATATTTGAGATCGTATTATAAATAATATCGTATGAAGAAATACATCTTGCTATTACTCATAGCTTTCTTGTCCGTACACCTTCTTGCCCAGGATAAGAATCAGTTTAATCCCGTTAATACCGGTGTTAACTCTTTGGGTATTGCCCCTGACTCCCGTGGCGGTGGTATGGGAGATGTGGGTGCGGCTACATATCCGGACGTAAACTCTCAATACTGGAATCCGGCTAAGTATCCGTTTACGATCAGCCGTGCCGGAGTAGCGGTTTCCTATACACCTTGGTTGCGCAAGTTGGTGAATGATATTGATCTGGCATATCTGGCAGGCTACTACCGTATCGGAGATTATCAGGCTGTCAGCGGTTCTTTGCGTTATTTCTCTTTGGGTGAAGTGCCCGTAGCATATCAGGATGAGAATTCTCCCGGATATACCATTAAACCTTATGAAATGGCGGTAGATGTGGCGTACTCCCGCATGCTTTCCGAACATTTCTCTGCTGCGGTTGCCTTGCGATACATTTATTCCGACCTGGCGTACAGGGAAGATGAAGAAGTTTCCGCAGGCTCTGCTTTTGCTGCCGATATTGCCTTCTATTATACGAATTACGTCATACTTGCCCAACGGGAGTGTATGCTTTCTTTCGGACTGAATGCTTCCAATATCGGTACGAAGATTTCTTATGATAGTGGTAATACTAGCCAGTTCTTGCCTACTAACTTACGTTTGGGTGCTTCCCTGTTATTCCCGATAGATGATTATAATACAATCGGAGTTAGTTTTGATGCCAATAAGTATATGGTTCCTACCCGTCCTGTTCGTGGAGAAGATGAGTCGCAGGAAGAGTATGAAGAGCGTTTGGACCGTGATTATAATGATATTTCTCCCATTAAGGGTATTTTCAAATCTTTCAGTGATGCTCCCGGCGGCTTCAAGGAAGAATTGCAGGAGATACAGTGGTCTTTGGGATTGGAATATACTTATCACGAACAGTTTTCCATTCGTGGTGGCTATCATTGGGAACATGAGAACAAAGGAAACCGCAAATATTTTTCTTTTGGTGCAGGATTCAAGATGAGCGTATTCTCGTTAGATGCTGCTTATCTGGTATCTACGGCACAGAGCAATCCGCTCGACCAGACACTTCGTTTTACGTTAGGTTTTGATCTGGATGGGATAAAGGACTTGTTCGGACGTCGCAGAAGATGAATCAGCTACGAGCTACGCGTTACGGGCTACAAGTGCCTTGCGGCAGAAGGGGGGAGTGGTGTGTAGTGTATTATTAGCTGTATATATCGGACGCGCAGCATCTATATACCGGATGCGTTGCACCTATATATCGGATGTGTAGTATCTATATATCCAACGTTACCGATATATAGATGCTAAAAGAGGGAATCGGACTTGCCTGAAATTAGATTGCTTGTTGTGGATGATAATAAGCAATCTAATCATTCATAACATTGCTTATTCCGGATTATAAGACTGCTTGTTTTCAGATGTTATTCAATACATTGAGTGTTTTTTCTTCTTTCAGTCTTTCAGCTTATCTCAAACTCCCTGTTCATCGGCATTCCGGCTGAAATATACCTGAAACAGCTATAAAGCTGGAAGTTTCAGCCGGAATGCCGATGAATAGGGGGAGTCAGTGAGAACTGAAAGAACGGAAAGAGTTTTTTTCAAAAATAGAGGGTGTCGGATGATGGTTCATTTTATTCAGAACCGTACGTCAACGTTTCCGGTGAATTCCTGCCAAAAGCCTCATGAAACTTTCCATTTCAAATATTTATTCTGTATTTTTGTCCGTGAAGATCTATTGTTAAACCGAGAAAGAAATCCGTATGAGGAAACTAAAGGTGTTTTTGGCAGTCTTGTTAGCATCCCTATCCCTGCATGTCCATCCCAGTGAAATTGATTCTTTGCTTCGTGAACTTGATATGTCTATCAGAAACCGTCCTCAATATACCCTGAAACGTCAGGAACAAATAGATGCCTTGCAACGAAAACTCCGGCTGTCTCATTCCGATCAGGAGCGTTATGATCTTTACCGCGAATTATTCGGCAAATATCGCTCTTACCGTATGGACTCGGCTCTATGGGTGGCCAATCAGCGCGTAGAACTTGCCAAGCGCATGAAGAATCCCCTTTATATTCGTTCGGCTGAACTGAATATAGCCGAAGTAATGATAGGAGTGGCCATGTATAAGGAAGGGCTGGAAATACTGGATGGAATCAAGTCCGCTGATCTGGACGCTTCCGGCGTTTCCTATTATTATTATCAGTATCATCAGGTTTATACGCTGATGGCGGATTATGCTTTCTCTGATCAGATGAAAGAACATTACCGGGGGTTGGCATACCAATATAAAGATTCTATTATCAGTATGCGCCGTCCCGGTTCACAGGGTTATCTGTTGATGATGAGTGAGAAATTGCTGTATGAAGAAAAGTATGATGAGGCCATAGAGATACTGAAAAGTTGCTACAAGACACATGAAGAGAAGGGGTACAGTGTTGCCATTCCTTCTATCGGCCTCGCCAATGCTTATGCCTTTATGGGCAATACCGAATTGCAGAAGAAATATCTGGCTATTTCGGCTATTGCCGATATTCAAGCGGCAACGAAGGAATACATCTCCTTGTGGAAGTTAGCGAATCTTCTGTTTCAGGAAGGAGATATAAAGCGTGCTTATACTTATATAGAATGTTCTATGCAAGATGCCACCTTCTGTAATGCACGCTATCGTACGCAGGAGATTTCGGAACTGCTTCCCGTTATCAGTCGGACGTACGAAAACAAGTTGAAGGAGGAGAAAACACAAATGGTTGCCCTGGTCATTCTGACATCTGTCTTGCTGATCATATTGCTGATTGCTCTGATGTTCATTTTCTATCAGATGAAGCGGCTGAATGTAGCCCGGAAAGCGGTGAACATTATGAATGAGGAACTTAAACATATCAATTCTGATCTGCATACACTGAATGATAAGTTGCAGGAATCCAATCAGGTGAAGGAAGAATATATCGGCTATGTATTCAATATGTGCTCTCTATATATCAACAAGCAGGAAGAACAACGGAAAATGCTTGCCCGTAAAATCAAGACCGGGCAATTGGATGATTTGTATAAGACTGTCAATTCCTCTTCTTTTGTTGCCAATGAGTTGAAAGAATTCTTCTACACGTTCGATAGTGTGTTCCTGAAACTCTATCCTAAGTTCATAGAACAGTTCAATACTTTACTTCAGGAAGATGAACGCATCTGTCCGAAGGAAGGTGAATTGCTGACCCCCGAGTTGCGCGTCTTTGCTCTGATCAGATTGGGTATTACAGATAGTGGGAAGATTGCGAACTTCCTTCATTATTCTGCCCAGACGGTGTACAACTATCGTCTGAAAGTGCGGAACAAATCTTTGCTTTCCAAGGATGAATTTATGGAAGCTGTGCAGCAAATAGGCTAATAAAACCTCTTTCTTTTTTCCTCAAATGTCTACTTAAATCTACTTTCCTGACTCATTTAGGGAAGTGGCTTTGTATTGTATTTCAATTACTTATCATTTTAAAGCGTCTACTTATATCTACTTTACGTATCTACTCAGCTCTCTTACCCGGAAAGTTATGCTCTACCTTTGCCGTAGAAATTAAAGTTAACAATAGATTTTCTTTGGGTATTGGTTTTTATCGGGTAAACAGGTTACACGAGGATTATAGAAAAAAAGTCTGTGCCGTGTGCGGGCGAACAGAGATTCGCTCCTACAGGTACAGAGGTAAGAGAAAATTATTTTTTTATTAATTATAATAATAACCTTATGAAAAACATTTTTAGACTTGTCAAGGGACTTCTCCCTTTGTTGGGATTACTACTATCCCTGTCGCTTTCAGCACAAGACATCGTGGTGAAAGGGCATGTGAAGGACGCTACCGGTGAATCGGTTATCGGAGCTAACATTCTTATTAAAGGTACTTCTATAGGTACTATTTCCGATGTGGACGGCAATTTTACACTGAAGGCGGCTACCGGAAATGTACTTACCGTCACCTGTATCGGTTATAAAGGACAGGAAATCACCGTGACAGACAAACCTCTCATTGTAGTTACCATGCAGGAAGACAGCGAGTTGCTGGACGAAGTAGTAGTTATCGGCTACGGACAGGTGAAGAAAGGCGATGTGACCGGATCTTTGCTGACCGTGAAACCGGATGAGCTGAACAAAGGTAAGCAATTGACTGCTGAAGATGCTCTGGTGGGTAAAGTTGCCGGTGTGAATATCGTGCCGGGCAATGGTGCACCGGGTAGCGGCGGTACCATCCGTATCCGTATGGGAGCCTCTTTGTCGGCAGATAATGATCCGCTGATTGTTATCGATGGAGTACCCGTAAGCAATACTTCTATCAGTGCCATCAATCCGAACGACATTGCTTCCTTTACAGTATTGAAGGATGCTTCTGCCACAGCTATTTACGGTTCGCGTGCTTCCAATGGTGTCATCATCATCACTACCAAGAAGGGAAGTGCCGACGGTACCTCCCGCCCTTCCTTCAACTATAACGGAAACATGACAGTAAGCAATGTATATCAGTATATGGATGTACTTTCTACTGAAGAATTCCGTCAGGCTTTTGCCGAGCATGCCAATGCTCCGGAGACTTTCAAGCTGGGTAATGCAGATGTAGACTGGCAGAAAGAAATCTACCGCGTGGCACTGGGTACGGATCATAACTTGTCCATGACCGGAGCTTTGAAGAATATGCCTTACCGTGTATCCGTAGGATATACTAACCAGAATGGTACATTGAAGAATAATAACTACGAGCGTATCAACGCCAGTGTAGGTCTGTCTCCGAAGTTCTTTGATAAACATCTTTCTGTAGATATTAACGTCAAGGGAAGTATTGAGAATAATCAACCGGTTTCAACAGGCGTGATTGGCAGTGCCATCTCTTTTGATCCTACCCGTCCCGTTTACGAAGATTATGAAGGTAATGTAGGTCTGGGATATTATACCTGGATGAATGGCGGTAAACCCATCACGCTGGCCGCTGCGAATCCGGTTGCCGATCTGGAACTGGCTGACAAACTCGAAAAAACAAAACGTTCTATCGGTAACATTGCCCTCGACTACAAGGTGCACGGATTGGAAGACCTGCGCTTCAATCTGAATATGGGCTATGACATCCAGAAGAATGACAATCGTGAAAATGTGCCCGATCTTGCTCCCTCCATGTACACTGGAAATCAGAATGACGGTACGGGCAAACGCTATAAATACCATCAGACCAAGCGCAACACCTTGCTCGATTTCTATGCCAATTACGATAAGGAACTGAAAGATCATCACATCAATGTCATGGGTGGTTATGGCTGGCAACGTTTCTGGTATAAGAATAATAGTGTAACCACCGACACCGAAGGCAAAGAACTGGCTACCCCCCAGCATGCCGAAGCTGAACTTTACCTACTTTCTTTCTATGGACGTGTAAACTACTCCTGGAAACAACGCTACATGTTGACGGCTACTCTGCGTGCAGATGCTTCTTCACGTTTTTCTCCCGATAACCGTTGGGGGTATTTCCCTTCAGTTGCGGCAGCCTGGCGTGTGAACGAAGAGGCTTTCCTCTCTAACTTCAAAGCCTTGTCCGATTTGAAACTCCGTTTGAGCTACGGCCAGACCGGTCAGCAATCCATCGGTTCATACTATCAGCACCTGCCGACTTATACGGCATCTTATGACGAATCCCGCTATTACTTCGGTGATCAATGGTACACTACTTACCGTCCCAATGGCTACGATGCCAACATCAAGTGGGAGACTACCGAAACTTATAATATCGGTATCGACTATGGTTTCCTGAACAACCGCATCTCCGGTACGATTGATTACTACTGGCGTACTACCAAAGACCTGCTGAATAAGATATTCGTTCCTGCCGGAAGCAACTTTACCAATATGATTGAGACCAATATCGGTAATATGAAGAGTAAAGGTCTGGAAATCGGTATCAACGTGATTCCCGTGAAGAATAAGGATTGGGAATGGACTGTCAGCGGTAATTTTACCTGGAATACTTCTGAAATTACAAAGCTGAACACCATTGACCGTGAAGACAACTATGTGAAGACAGGTAATGCCGGCGGTACGGGTAAATATCTGCAAGTCCACATGGTAGGCGAAACTCCGAATACTTTCTACCTGTTGCAACAGGCTTATGACGATAATGGTAAGCCGCTGGATGGCAAATATATCGCAAAAGATGGTTCCGTCACCAGTAGCGAAGAAGATGCCAACAAGTACGTGACCGGCAAAAGCTCCAAAGCTCCTTACTACTGCGGTCTTTCTACCCGTCTGACATACAAGAACTGGGATTTGGGTATCAACGGACATGGAAGCTTCGGTGCTTATGTTTATAACTATGTGAAAGCCTCCGATTCTTTGGACGGACTTTATGGCGGAACCGGCGTTTCCAGCAATATTCTGCGTTCTACCCTTGAAACCGGATTTACGCAGGATCGCATCTATACCGATTACTTCCTGGAGAAAGGCGACTTCTTCCGTATCGACAACATTACGTTAGGACATACCTTCGATAAGTTGTGGAACGAAAAGACCTCTCTTCGTCTCTCTTTCACCGTGCAGAATGTATGTACACTGACAGGCTATAGCGGTCTTGACCCGGAAATTTATAGCGGCATCGATAAGAACATCTATCAGCGCCCGCGTATGTTCATGCTGGGAGTAAATCTTAATTTTTAATTCATGAAAAATCAGAAAACAATGAAAACGAAATATTTCAAGTTAGTAAGTATATGTCTGGTATCTCTCTTCCTTCTTTCTTCTTGTCTGGGAGATTTGGATACATTGCCTTTGGACGACAATGAATTGGTGGGCGAGAAGGTTTATTCTACGCCTGAGGGATACATCGGAGTATTGGCAAAGTGTTACGCCAGCCTTATCCAGACCGGACAAAAGGGTGGTGATGGCGGAAACGGTGACGTGCCGGGTATTGATGAAGGTTATAGTGGTTATACACGTGCCCTGTTCTATTTGCAAGAGGCTTGTACGGATGAGATCGTTTTCCATTCCGGTGGCAGTCATGGAAGTTTGTCACTGTTGTATATGAACTGGGACCCTTCGACAAAGATTATTTGCTATTCATATTATCGTCTGTATATGGCCATTAACTACTGTAATGAGTTCTTGCGCGAAAGTACGGAAGGGAAATTGAAAGACCGTGGCGTATACGATGCTTTGCAGGCTGAAATGCCTTATTACCGTGCCGAAGCACGCTTCATCCGTGCTTATTGCTACAGTATGATTTGCGACTTGTACGGTTCGGGTCCTTTCATTGATGAAACGATGGATGTAGGTACGATTCCTCATCAGAAGACCCGCCAGGAAATCTACGACTATGTGGTTTCCGAAACGGAAGAACTGACAACCTTGCTGAAAGAACCGAAGCGGAATGAATATGGCCGTGTGGATCGTGTATCGGCTTGGTTTCTCCTGGCACGTGTCTATCTGAATGCCGAAACATGGGTAGGCAAGAATGAATATACCAATGCTTATAAATATGCCAAGAAAGTGATTACGGAAGGTAATTATCCGTTGGCTTCTGATTACCGTCACATCTTCCTGGCAGATAACAATACTTGCTCCGAAATCATCTGGCCTTTGGTGCAGGATGCTGACTATGCACAGAGCAGTGCCGGAACCAACTTTCTGATTAAAGCATTGATGAATGGTCCGATGGATAGCTATGTGAAAACCGGAGTAGGTAGCCGTGGTTGGGGTAATGCCCGTGTGAAGGTGGCGCTTGTAGATAAGTTTGATGAGGCTGACCAAACCTTCTATGAAAATGATCCCTGGGGAGATAATAAGAAAGATAAGCGTGCACAGTTCTTTACTATCGGTCATACAAAGGAAACCTGGGTAGAAGGTAAGGCTTTCCAGAAGACTTTTGAGAATGGTTATGCGTGCATCAAATGGAGAAATGTAACCAAGGACCGTAAGGAATTGGTAGATGGCGGTACTAAGTATTCGTCTGTAGACCTCCCGATGTTCCGTACGGCAGATGCTTACCTGATGGCTGCTGAGGCTATTCTTCGCGGGGCTGCGGAAGGCACGCGTGCTGAGGCGCTGGGTTATGTGAATGAAATCAGAGACCGTGCTTATATGTCCGGCAACTATGGTGACGGGGTATCCGGTCGTATTACCGACGGCCAGTTGAATCTGGACTTCATTCTGGATGAAAGAGCCCGTGAGATGAATATGGAGTTGGTGCGTCGCACAGACCTGATCCGCTTTGGCAAATTCACAAAAGGATATAACTGGGACTGGAAAGGTAGCAGCGACGGTGAAGTTGGTACGTATGTGGGTAAAGATGTGAACGATAAGTACAAATTGTATCCCATTCCGCAGGATGAGTTTACCACGAACCCGTATCTGACACAGAATCCGGATTATCAGAAATAAGGATGAAGGTTGATTCATTACCATTCCTTTTTACTCATACAATAATAAATACATTAAAAATAACAACTTGTTTATGAGAATGAAACGAACTCTTTTTTCAATCGTCCTGTTAGCCGCTTTGGCTGTGCAAGGCTTATATGCACAAGCCACACGCGAAGAAATCTTCAATGATATTGCAACGACAGGTGGTGTATATTACGCTTACCCCGGTCCTTCGGGCGTCCAGACCAAGGCTCCGAAAGGTTATGAACCATTCTATATCAGTCACTATGGCCGTCATGGTTCCCGCTGGCTAATTGCGGATGAAGACTACGTCCGCGTGATGGAAGTCTTTGAGAAAGCCCATGCAGCCGGAGCATTAACCGATTTGGGCGAAGATGTCCGTAAACGTCTGGACATTGTCTGGGCAGATGCCAAAGGACACGGCGGCGACCTCAGTCCGGTAGGAGTGAAGCAACAACGAGGCATTGCCGAACGTATGTATCAGGCATTCCCTGAAGTATTTAAAGGCGAACCGCAAATGTCTGCCCGCTCTACCGTAGTTATCCGTTGCGTGCTCAGCATGGATGCATTCTGCGAACGCCTGAAGGAATTCAACCCGAAGATGCGGATTGAGCGCGAATCCAGCAATAAATATATGGATTACCTAAATTTCCATACACAGGAAGCTATGAAGTTTACTTCACGCAAAGGGCCTTGGTATGAGGAATTCCGTAAGTTCGAAGAAGAACATGTCCGTCCGGAACGTCTGATGAATACACTGTTCAATAGCAAAGAGTATATTCGTAAGAATGTGAATCCTGAAGAACTGATGCGCGGTCTGTATTGGGTTGCTTCTGATATGCAGAACGTGGAACCGGAGGTTTGTTTTTATGATATCTTTGAGAAGCAGGAATTGTTTGATATCTGGCAGATACATAACTATAAGAACTATGTATGCGACGGCCCTTCGCCCATGACGAACGGACTGATGCTGGCAAATGCTAAATCTCTGGTTGAGAATATTATGGATTCGGCAGACGCGGCGATTGCCTCCGGTACAAACTCGGCCACTTTCCGCTTCGGACACGACGGTAATGTTATTCCTCTGGTAGGCTTGCTGAGACTGGAGAACTGTTATAATGAAGAGTCCGATCCGGCCAAATTCTATCAGGCATGGTGTAACTTCAAAATGGTGCCTATGGCTGCCAATGTGCAGATTGTTTTCTTCCGTAAGAAAGGCAGTGCAGACGATATCATCGTGAAGTTCATGCTGAACGAGAAAGAAGTGAGTATCCCGGTGAAGACCGACATCGCTCCTTTCTATCACTGGAAGGACGTCAGGGCATTCTACAAAGACCTGTTGTCCCAACTGCCGGATAGACCGTAAATCATAAGGAATACGGAATAGAACGCAAATTACACAGGTTACGCAATTTCTTTCAGGCCTCCTATCGGTTGCCTTATATAAGACGAAAAATTGCGTAATTTGTGTAATTTGCGTTCTGTCTTTATTCCCCACTTGCTTTTTTTTCCGTACTTTCGTGCATTCATCCAATAAAATAAAAGAAGAACGATATGAAAATACGTGTAGGCTTTGGCTTCGATGTACACCAGTTGGTGGCAGGACGTGAACTCTGGTTAGGCGGTATCCGCCTGGAGCATGAGAAAGGATTACTCGGACATTCGGATGCCGACGTGCTGATTCATACCATTTGCGATGCCTTGCTGGGAGCCGCCAATATGCGTGATATCGGTTATCATTTTCCCGATACCGCAGGAGAGTTCAAGGACATAGACAGCAAAATATTACTGAAGAAAACCGTAGAACTGATTGCAACCAAAGGCTATTCCGTGGGCAACATTGATGCAACCATCTGTGCGGAACGCCCCAAACTGAAATCCCATATTCCCGCCATGCAGCAGACGCTTGCCAAAGTAATGGGAATAGATGAAGACGACATCTCCATCAAAGCTACTACTACGGAAAGGCTTGGTTTTACCGGTCGCGAAGAAGGTATCTCAGCTTATGCAACAGTTTTGATAACCAAAGAATAATACTGATTTCAACCTAATAAACTACCTAAAAACTAATTACTAACAACATGAAGAGAATTTCTTTAACCCTTTGTCTGGCTTTTCTGACAGTTCTGTTCTGCCAGGCACAGGTTGCCCCCTTAAAGTTTAACAAGAACGGAGAGTTTAAAATCGTCCAGTTTACCGACATCCATTTTCAGTATCACAATCCAGCTTCAGCCATTGCCTTGAAGCGTATCAATGAAGTTCTGGATGCCGAACGTCCCGATTTGATTGTTTTTACCGGAGATGTAGTTTATGCACCGCCTGCTGATACAGCCATGCGGGCCGTACTTGATTGTGCTTCCTCCCGTAAGATACCTTTTGTCGTGACTTTTGGTAACCATGATAACGAACAAGGCAAAACGCGTGCCGAATTATACGATATAATCCGTTCCATGCCTTACAACATCCAGCCCGACCGTGGTAGCGTTGAGTCTCCCGACTACGTCCTCACCGTGAAATCTTCGGATGGTAAGAAAGATGCTTCAGTGCTCTATTGCCTGGATTCTCACTCGTACTCCAAATTACCGGATGTGAAAGGGTATGACTGGCTTACATTCGATCAGGTGAACTGGTATCGTCAACAAAGTGCAGCTTTTACCGCTAAGAATAACGGAAAGCCTTTGCCTGCTTTGGCATTCTTCCACATCCCGCTGTCCGAATACAACGAAGCAGCTTCTGATGAGAACGCCATCCTTTATGGTACGCGTATGGAGAAAGCTTGTTCAGCTGCTATTAATACCGGTATGTTTGCCGCTATGAAGGAAGCAGGTGATGTAATGGGTACTTTTGTCGGACATGACCATGATAATGACTATTCAGTCATGTGGAAAGGTATCGTACTCGCTTATGGACGTTTCACAGGTGGTAATACGGAATATAACCATCTATCTAACGGTGCACGCGTAATTGTGTTGAAGGAGGGGGAACGTACCTTTACTTCCTGGATACGCCTGAAAGGTGGTGAGTTAAAAGATAAAACAGTCTATCCCGACAGCTATGTGAAGGATGACTGGCGTAAACGTCCGCTGGTTACGGAGTAACCTTTCTGAAGAGAACATTCTTATATACTATGCAAAAGATGCCATCTTTAACAGCAAAAGATGCCATCTTATGTAACGAAAGATGCCACCTTTTACATCAAAAGATGGCATCTTTTACATCAAGCCTCAGAATGTTCTATGTCTTTACCCTTAGTCTTCTTGTTCAGCGGAAGTAATCCGCTTACCGTTCACCTCTACGTTGTCGAGCGTTAAGTTCACTACATTGTCCATCTGTATGGCTTTCGGTGCCTGTTTTACCTTTATGTTCCGCAGGGTGATATTATAAAGTTTAGCTTCCGGTAATCCGTTTGCCATGAGTGCTACGCTGTCCACGCGGTTGCAAGTTACATCTTCTATGCAGATATTGCGGAAGAGTGTCGGATGATTTCCACCGCGGTATCCGTGGTAGTTCGTACGGAAATTAATCACTCCCCACAGGCAGACGTCTGCTTCTATCCGGCGCATGTTTAGATTTTCAAAGTAACCGCCACGGTCCAGATTTGATTTGAAGTAAATGCCATTACGGCAACTGTCTATCTTGCAATCCTCGATAAAGATGTTCCGTACGCCACCGGACATTTCACTACCGATGGTAATGGCCCACCGGGCGAAGTGGCAGTTACGGATAATCACATTTTCCGTGGCTTGGCCGATGCGCCAGCCATCCTGGTCGCGTCCTGATTTTATGGCGATACCATCATCTCCCACATTGAAGTCCATGTTCTCAATCAGTACGTTCGTGCTTGATTCCGGATCACAACCATCGTTGTTGTAGTTGTTACTGTCTATATATACATTGCGTACGGTGACATTGTCGCAGAATACAGGATGGATAATCCAGAACGGAGAATCGTAGATCTGTACATCTTCTACAAGTACATTCTTGCAGCCGTAGAATTGTATCATGCATGGGCGCAGGTAATATCCCTCTCCGAATACGCGTTCGTATACCGGGATGGAATCGATACCCATCTGGCGCAAGCGATCCAGGGCGGGACCTTGCAGGGCGTGCCAACCATTGAAAGTTACAGCTCCGTTGCCGTCAATCGTGCCTTTGCCGGTCAGGGCGACATTGGTGCACTGGTAGGCATAGATGAAAGGGGAGTAGTTGAAACATTCCGTTCCTTCCCATTTGGTCAATACCATGGGGAGATAGTCAGAGGCCACGGTCGAGAATTCCAGACGTGCGCCATCTGCAACGTGCAGGTTTACATTGCTTTTCAGCAAGATGGTGCCTTTGCTGAAATAGTTTCCGGCAGGGATGAGAACGGTGCCGCCACCATTTGTATTACATTGATTGATGGCTTCCAATATGGCAGGTCGGCTGTCAAAACTCGTATCGCTTTTTGCCCCGTAGGCAGTTACGTCATATATACTGTCCGGAAAAGTAGGCGGAACAATGTTCTTCAGGATTTCGGGAACTTTTGCCCATTCACCGGATTCTTTGCGGGTAGTTGCAGTGCTGCTACATGCCGCCCATAGAATGGGGAGTAGACAGGCTAAAAAAGCTAATTTCTTCATGGTATTCAATATAAATAATGTGTGTGGCAAAAATACCTGTTTTTTTTGTAAGATCAACGCCGCTGTATTGTATTAATTATTATTTTTGTACAATTGGTAATCTTAAAAAGTCAAATCATGAAACACGGGCTATTTATTTTCTGCATGCTTATTTCTTTATGCTTCCCGATGGCTTTTTCACAACAAGCTACTACTGTAATTAAGCCTGACCTGAAGTATGGCAAACCCTCCAAGGAGGAACTATCACTGGAGACATACGCTCCTGACACTACCGCAGTGGCAGTTTATCTGTTTCATAAAGGCAAGAGCGGTTTTACTTATAATGATAAATTTGAATTGTATACGGAACATTGGGTACGCATCAAGATATTGAAGCCGCAAGGTGTTTCACAAGCTGATGTAGCCATTCCTTATTATGCGCCTTCTGACAGAGATAAGGAGAAAGACCGCATCTCCGATCTGGACGGATGTTCCTATAATCTGGAAAATGGGAAACTTGTTAAAACCCGTCTGAAGCGGGAGCTCGTTTCCGATGAGAGGCTGAATACCTATCACAGAGTACTGAAGTTTTCATTGCCTGCTGTCAAGGTCGGGACAGTTATCGAATATCACTATAAAATGACTTCCGACTATTCCGTACACATAGACAACTGGATGATGCAGGAAGAAATTCCCGTAGTATACAATCAATACGAAATAACTATTCCTCATGTATTTGTATATAATATAGAGTTTAGAGGGCGCCAATATATAGATGTTCTGGAAGAGAAAGGTTCGGTACAAGCCGCACAACATACAACAAGTGGCGTAGCGAGAGTGTCGCATGACTTTACTATTTCGGCACAGAAGCTTACGTTTACTTCCCAAAATCTGCCTGCCATCCGCCAAGATGAATCTTTTTGCTGGTGTCCGGAAGATTATAGAATACAGGTTAGTTTCGATTTGCAAGGAACCAATTATCCGGATGAAGGCTACAAACCTTATAGCCAGAACTGGGAGGATGTGGATAAACAACTGACCCGGGAGGAGAACGAAGGCTTTGGTAAACACTTGTTGTGGAAAAGTCCGTACCTTGAAGAGATTCGGCAACTCAACCAATCGGGCAATTTGACTTTTAATCAAAAAGTTATAGGTGTTTTCCAATTGCTGAAGCAAAAGTTGTCTTGGAATGGAGAGTATAAACTTTACAGTGAGAATCTGGAGAAGGTACTTAAAGCCGGAACAGGCAGTAATGCCGATTTGAATTTTATTTTTATCAGTATGCTCAGAAGCTACGGCATCAAGGCCTATCCTGTGGTCATGAGCCGGCGTTCCGGGGGAATGTTGCCGTCTAACTTTCCCTCTCTTCAGAAATTGAACACTTTCGTAGTGGCTATTTATGATGAGGCAAGAGGAAAGTATGTTTATCTGGATAGTTCGATGGAGGTACCGGCTCTCAATGTGCTACCCATTGAATTGTCGGTGACTAAAGCACGTATGCTTTCTGCCGATATACCGGAAAAACAAAAGTGGGTGAACTTGCAGGAAATATCTACCAATCAAGTTTTCATGAAAATCAGTGCTAATGCTCGGGAGAATCTGATAACCGGACGTCGGACTACCATTCTGAAGGGACATCAAGCTTTAGAACACCGGAAAGAGAACCAAGCGAAAGACTCTCTTGTGAATAAACAGGAATTGATGAAAGAAAAACTGACGGTTACCAATCTGAAGTTAACAGATAAGGAAGATGACTTCACAACTATACAGGAAGAATTTGATTTTGTACTTGAGGCGGAAAAGTCGGATGACCATATATATATTAATCCGATTCTTTTTCCGCAATTGACAAAGAACCCGTTTATACAATCGGAGCGGATCCTTCCGGTAGAGTTCCCTTATCCGTCAAAAGTCACTCTCTCTTGTGCGCTGACGCTTCCTGAAGGCTATGAGGTGGAAGAAATCCCCCACACGCAAGTGATAAAGACTGAAGACGGCAAGCTGCAATGCAAATATGCAATCCAAAGAAACAGGAACAACGTCATTGTGAATTATACATTCATTTTGTCTTCCTCGGTCGTGCCTTCCGAATATTATGGACAGTTGCAGCAGATATGGAACAAGGCGGTGGAGATGAATCAGGCTCTCATTGTACTGAAAAAGGAGCTTCCGAAGGATTAAATTATCTTTCTTCGTAAAACCTTATTCCTTCATGTGTGGTACATCAGCGATAAATTCATTAGTTTTGCCGAAAGAAAAAATGAAAGATATGGATAAGATAAGAACCGGATTGGCTGCCTTTGGAATGTCGGGACAAGTATTTCATGCTCCTTTTATTTCCACAAATCCTCATTTTGAGTTGACTGCTGTCACTGAGCGTAGTAAAGAATTGTCACGGGCGAAGTATCCGCAATCCCGTATTGTGCGTAGTTTTGATGAGTTGATAGGGATGGAAGAACTGGAGTTAGTGGTAGTGAATACCCCTGACAGTTCCCATTACGAATATGCCCGTCGTGCTCTCGAAGCCGGAAAACATGTTATCGTTGAAAAACCTTTCACCACTACTGTAGAGGAAGGTGAAGAACTCGTAGCCCTTGCTGCGGAAAAAGAACTGACCTTAAGTGTTTACCAGAATCGTCGTTGGGATTGTGATTTCCTGACCGTGAAAGAAATATTGGCTCAGGGATTGTTGGGCCGTTTGGTCGAATTTGAATCAACCTTTCCCCGCTATCGGAATTTCATCAAGCCGAATACTTGGAAAGAAACCGGCGAGAATGGTGGTGGTCTGACTTATAATCTGGGTGCCCATGTCATCGACCAGGCTGTTCAACTATTTGGTATGCCCGAAGCTGTATTTGCTGATATTGCAACTTTACGTACCGGTGGTAAAGTAGATGATTATTTTATCATCCATCTGATGAAACCTGCCCGGATGCCGGAAGTGAAAATCACCTTGAAAGCCAGCTATCTGATGTGTGAGAATGAGCCTCGCTTTGTTCTTCATGGAACGGAAGGCTCTTATGTGAAGTATGGTCTTGATCCTCAAGAGGCGGATCTGACTAAAGGTGTGTTGCCGGATACTCCGCATTGGGGAGAAGAGGATGAATCCCAATGGGGAATACTCCATACGGAAACAGATGGTAATGTGGTGCGGAAACCTTATCCGACCCTTCCCGGAAACTACGCTGCTTTTTATGAGAATATTTATCAGCATATCCGGAATGGCGAAGTGTTGCAAAGTGATGCGTGCGGAGTGCTTGGCGTTATCCGCCTGATTGAGGCGGCATGGGAGAGTAGCCGTACAGGGAATGTTATAAAGTTGTAATTTGGCTTATGGATAAGAAAGCAATCGTCCTTTCCGTTGCCGGTTCCGACAGTTCCGGTGGCGCGGGCATACAGGCAGATATAAAAGCTATCTCGGCACTTGGAGGTTATGCAGCTACTGCTATTACAGCCATTACAGTGCAGAATACATTGGGTGTGCAAGCTGTTCATCCTGTTGCGGCAGAGCTGGTAGGCCAACAGATGCAGGCGGTGATGGAAGACTTGCAACCGGATGCCATTAAAGTAGGTATGACTGGAAACGTAGAGATTATTTATGAAATAGTACGGATACTGCGTCGCTATTCTCCCCGGAAAGTGGTTTTCGATCCGGTGATGGTTTCTACCAGCGGGCATAGTCTGATGACGGATGAGGCATTGGAAGCCATTCGTACTAAGTTGATTCCGAAAGTAACTCTCGTAACTCCTAATCTGCACGAAACAGAAGTATTGTTGCAACAACCAGTTCAGACGATTGATGAAATGGAGGATGCCGCATGCCGGTTATTCGAAAAATATCACTGTGCTTTTCTTATTAAAGGAGGTCATCTGACCGGTCATGAAATGTGCGATGTACTTTATGACGGAAAAGAACTGAATATCTTTGGTGGCAGGCGTATTCATTCCGCCAACCTGCACGGTACGGGATGTACGCTTTCATCCGCCATTGCCACTTTTCTGGCGCAAGGATCATCCTTGTATGAAGCAGTGGAACAGGCCAAAGAATACATTTCCTGTGCTATTGAAGCCGGGAAAAATTTACGTATAGGGCAGGGGAATGGTCCTTTGTGGCATTTCCCGTTTCCGACGCCTCCGGTAAATGAAGGATAGAAAAATGAAACTAATTATTATCACCTCTCCGGATTTTATTCCGGATGAAGCACGCATCGTCACTGAGTTATTTAAAGCCGGACTGGACTTGCTGCATGTACGCAAACCGGATGCGGATGTTCATGCGGTAGAAAATCTGCTGCAAGGTATTGCTCCGGAATATAGAACCCGGATTGTCATTCATGATTTTTTCTCTTTAAAAGATAAGTATCTTTTAGGCGGAATTCACTTGAATTCCCGTCATCCGGAGGCACCAGCAAATTATGAGGGAATACTGAGTCGTGCCTGCCATAGCTTGGAAGAAGTGGAAACTACAGTCTCCCTGTTCAATTATGTGCTTATGAGTCCTGTTTACGATAGCATTTCCAAACAGGGATATCGCTCGGGATATTCAAAGGATGAGTTGAAACAAGCACAGGAAAGCGGAGTCATCCATGAAAAGGTAGTAGCCTTAGGCGGAATAAGTGAGGTGAACCTTGCGGAAATAAAGTCTCTTGGCTTTGGCGGTGCAGCTTTATTAGGAGATATCTGGAACCGTTACCATACGTGGAAAGATGCCGAAGAGTTGCTTGCTCATTTCAGGAGGCTGAAAAAGATTGCGTAGATTCTTATTGAAAGTACACATGAAGTGGTTTACAATAGGTTTTATATGCCGGGTTATCTCTAAAAATGCGTGTGAGATTTTATTTGAAGTATAATTTGATCAGGCAGGGATTATCGTCTTCTTGCCGGTTCCTCAATTTCTGATACTCTGTTGGAGGTAATACGGACTGATATGCTTCAAACTCCTCGCTGAAGGCAAACTGCACAATATATTCTTCTTCAAAAGTTTCCGGCCTTACTATTATGCCTTCTTTAGATTCTCTAAATAAAAAGCATTTATCATCTATTTTGCGATAGAAAACGTTTTTTAAAGTCAGATTCGGAAACCAGCCATATGACAAATTAACGTAAAAGAACTTGCTGTTTTGATACTGCGCTCTTAATAGATAAGGTATAGTATTATCTTTTATGTATTGGGTTATAAGGCATCCTTCTTCAGCCTGGTTATCATCGGTAAAAGTAAACTTATATTTTGAAATATCAATGTTGTCTTTACCGAAATTCCATTGATAAGCTAACCGTAGACTATCTTCCGTAATTTCATAAACTTCATTATTATGAAAGGTAGGGGCAAAATAACTCTTCCCATTGTAGGTATAAAAATTACCTACTGCTACAGAATTCAGGATGCGCGGTCCTTTCCAGAAACTGTTTGTTTCTTCTCCGGTATTGGCATCCACGATTGTGATGCAGGTTTCTTCGCAGCTATTGGGAATTGTCCATGTCATAATTTTATCTCCCATTGCTTCCATGGCTTGGTAATTGCTTTTGTCCGGTAATCTGATTTGCCTTACAAACTGACCTTCCAGGTTATAAACATAGATGCTTCCGAATGGAGAAAGTAGTTTTACCTGATTTTTTCCTTCATCAACAATCATATCATATACTTCCCTATACTCTCCGGGACCTTGTCCTTTTTTACCGATTGTATGCAAGAAGTGTCCTCTATCATCGAATACAAATACTTGAAAATTTTTCCAATCAAGAATATAATTACGGTTATTACCGACTACAATTTTCACTGGAGCTCGTAGCAGGCAGCTATCCGTTGTCTCTAACGGTATTACTTGAATAGTATCGAAAATCTCATGTACAGATATTTTGGAGGGATGTAAGTCTGCTTGTAAAACATTGCTTTGAGTATCACTCCCCATGTTGTTATTCCTGCATGAGGTTAATAAAATGCTTATTATTAAAAAAAGAATGTGTTTCATGTTGTACTAATTATTAATTAACGAGACTGTTATCAGTATGTTCACTGGGAACAAAGTTATGCAATTTTATTATTAAGCGATAATTTTGGCAAAAGAAAACACTGCATGGCAAGAAAAGAGAGGAGCGTAATAAGAATATAATATAAAGGCGAAAGATTCCCGTCTCTACAGGCGATTTATTATGTATTAATCACACTGTAGAGGCGGGAATCATACGTAAGCAATCGCTAATCCCCCTTTCTATTTTGTCTTGTCATCTTTTATCTTTGCCCCATAATAAATCCATAACTTATGAAACAAAAGAACTTAACTTTAGATGCCTTTAAAAAGATCTATGCGGAATGGCAAGCCAGCGATACCACGATCCGTGAGTTCTGCCGCACCATCTGTTTTGACGAGGACAAGTTTTACTTCTGGAAAAAGAAGCTGCTTGACAGCCGGAATGCCTCTTCTGCCGGTTTCATACCGGTGAGCATGAGCCAGCGCAACGGTAAGATATCCATCTCCTCCCCGTCTGCAGCCCGGACATCTCCTCAGGATTGTAGCCCTCTTTGTGAAATCGTTTATCAGAACGGTGTTGTTATACGTATAAACCGTGAGATGACACTTGACATGCTCCGTTCCCTAATCCTTTTATGCCAGTAGCCTATGTTCAGTCTAAATGATTCCAACAGATTCTATCTGTACCCGTATCCTACCGATATGAGAAAAAGCTTCTATTCGTTGAGTGGTATCGTCACCAGCCAGATGGGAATGCATGTTCAAGATGGCAGCGCCTACATTTTTATAAACAAGGGGCTTACCGGCATGAAAATACTGCATGCCGAGTTTGGCGGGCTGGTCATATACCATATGAAACTTGAGCGTGGCATGCTCGCACTGCCTCATATTGCCGCTGACGACCCTTCCCCTTCCCGGGAAATCAACTGGTCGGACCTGATCATGATGGTGCGGGGCCTTTCTTCCGGGGATGTAAGGAAACGTTCCAGATGGGAACCGGAAAAAACGCTCCTGAATCCGTATAAATAGCGCCTTTCTCTTGCCCGTTCCCTCTGTTTTTTGTATCTTTATATCCGAAATAAAGAACAGAAAACATGCCGGAAAGCTCCATCGAACCATCCCTTGTCAGCCGGTTGTTGCTTGACCGTGACGCCGAGTACAGACGTGCCAACGCTGCCGAACAGCTTGTGGAGGAGTTGTCGGATGCCCGGGTGCTCAAGGAGAAATACGAGCGCCTGATCTCCGAGAAGAAGAGGGACATCGAAGAGAAAAGACGTATCATCGAGGAAAAGAACGAATATATCCTCCGGCTGGAACAGAAGCTGCTTTACCTGGAGCGCAAAATGTGGGGGGCGATGTCTGAAAAGCACCGCGTCCCCGATGACCCCAACCAGCTCCGTCTGGATTTTGAAAAGACCGATATGTCCGAAGAGGAGGCAAATACAGTCAGAAAGGCTCTTGAGGAGATAGACAGATACAGGAGCACCCGTACAGCCAAGGCGCGTGAGAAAAGAATCCCCGTGCGCCGGAAGCTGCCGGCAGAACTGCGCCATGTGGAGGAACATGTATATCCGGAAGGCTATATCGGTCATGAGGATGAATGGATACTCTTCAGCGACACGGAGACTTCCGAGCATCTGGAGCTGCAACCGGCCGAACTGTACGTCCGTGTCACCATCCGTCATAAAGGTATAAGAAAAGCGGACAAACTGATACGTACCGCACCCGTACAGGACGAGCCCATAGCCAAAAGCTATGCGAGCGCCTCCCTGCTGACAGACCTGATGGTGGGGAAATATGTCGACCACCTTCCTTTCTACCGCCAGATCCAGATGTTCAAACGTCTGGGCTTCAGCATACCTGCCGCCACAATAGAGGGATGGTTCCATGATGTCGCCGACCTGATGAGACCCGCCTACTTCCGGCTCAAGGAACTGGTACTGGCTTCCGATTATGTACAGTCCGACGAGACGACGGTCCCTATAATCAACAGTGAGAAACACCGGACGGTCAAAGGATATCTCTGGCTGGTCAGGGATGTGATGAACGGCCTGGTGTTCTTCTTTTACAATGAAGGGACACGGAGTGCGAAGGTGGTCCTGCAGCTCTTCAAGGACTTCCACGGGGCCATACAGACTGACGGTTATCCCGGCTACGGTATCCTGGAGAAACTTGAGGGAATCATAACCATATGCTGCTGGGCACATTGCAGGCGGTACTTTGACAGGGCGTTGTACAATGACAAGGCGAGGGCTGAGTACGCCCTGGCCCAGATAGGCATAGTATATGATGTGGAGGACATGGCCGACAGCCAGGAGATGGACCATGAACAGAGATGCGGATTGAGAAAACGTCTTGCGTATCCCGTTATCAGGGCTTTTGAAAAGTGGTGTATCACTGAATATCCGAAAGTGCTTCCCAAAAGTCCCATAGGCAAGGCCATCAACTACTTCCTGACCTACTCACGACAGCTGGCCCGGTATACAATCGACGGGCGGTACAAACCGGACAGTAACCTCATTGAGAATAGTGTAAGACCCGTAGCTTTGGGAAGAAAGAACTATCTCTTCTGCGGCAATCATGATGCGGCAGAGGATGCGGCGGTCATATACTCACTGATGGGATGCTGCAAAGTTGCCGGAGTGGACTTCAAAAAGTGGACGCTCCACTTCCTCAACCACATACATGAATATGACAATGACTACACAAAAGATCTAGCCGAATTGCTGCCTCATAATCTGAAAGAGCTGAAACTTCTTTAAAAGTGTAGGGAGAAATACCGGGATATCATTAAAAATCCGCAAGAATCAACCGGAAAACCGGAACTTTTTGCAGGAACGGCAAAGAAATCATCGTTTTTTTGCCGGATAACCACAGAAACTTCACACGGGATTAGCCAAATGCTTACGTTATTTCAACAGTGCTTTATAAAAGTTTAGAAATTATATGCCAATCCGATACCCAGTATCTCTTTAAATTGCACTTTAGGGCCTTTCTTAATACCCTCATTATCAAGCGTTTTCACATCATTATCATATTTCAACGCTGTACTTATGGTAGCTGACAGTACCTTGTTAATCTTCATACTAATGAGCATATCCCAATTAATATCGATATTCCCGAAATCTTTGCTATAGGGTGTAAAAAAATCAGCAGTGGTAATCAGATTCACATTCTCCATCAAAGGCAACTCTGCACGGGCCTTGACAAATGCACCCGCCTCAATCTTGAAATGATCTCCCGGATCAACACCAAATGCTCCCAGATCAGAAAGATAGTCATCACAGACAAAAGTCATTTTTGTGGAAACAGGTGAGAGGAGCAGAGAATAATTGCTCTTCGGACGCCACTCCATACCCAAAGCTATATTGGAATAAGCCGGAGCAAAGAAGTTAGAAATCTGATGTTCCTTGTCCGGATAGTTATACCCTTTGGCAAATTGGGTATTCAAATCTCCCATAAGCGTATAGAACCATACATTATCAGTAGAATAGCCCAACTGGGTTGAAATTCCGATTTTGTCTGAACTTTTCCTAACTCCTTGTGATTTTGTCTTGGACAATCCATAATCCAATACTACATTAGAGACCCACAACCAATTTCCTTTCTTATGGGTCAATGAAGCGTTCAAATAAGCATTTCCGGCAATAGAATTCTCACCTCCCGCCGACCAGTTGGACATGGCCGTCTGCGACATGTTGAGTCCTGTCACACCTTTCAATACCCAAGCACCTTCCTGATACCCTTTATCATCCGCCTGGGCATAAGCTATCGTTGTCAAAATAGTAAACACTACTATAGCATATATACGTTTCATATTTTCGTTCGTTTTAAAAGTTTCACATAAAAAGACGTCTTGCCCTTTTAACAACAATTACTGCTCTTATGTTCAAAAGGAAATAAAAAACTGTTGCGAAATGTGATACAGAAATCCCCCTATTTCACCTCGTCATATCTATCGGGCAAGGTAAAATAAAGGGATTCTTCTCAAGGATATTTCAATCTATAAATATTCTGATCAATATCCCGGATTCTGTTTCAGATTAGGATTCTGATCCAATACAGACTGGGAAATAGGCAACTTATAATAATTCCTATTGAAAAGATTGCCCAACTTCGCACGACCTTCATCACGGTCCGGAAGGGAATTCATCACCTCTTCCACCTTACCCCAACGCACAAGGTCATACCAACGCTGTCCTTCCAGCGCCAACTCAAGCCGACGCTCCTTCATCAATGCTTCAAAAGCCGCTTCTCTGCTGGAAGTTACAGATGAAGGCAAATCTGCCAGTCCTGCACGGTGCCTTATCTGGTTAATGATATCAACCGCATCACCTACACTACCATTCCCCAAGAGTAAAGCCTCCGCCTTCAATAACAAGACATCAGCATAACGGTATTTTATAACTGTGGAATAAGAAGAGCGAATCTTGTACATAAACGGATAATGCTCTCTCGGATAGTGATTATCCCAGTTCGTCTGATAATACACCACAGTTTCGTTCAGGCGTTCCTTGTCTCCTGCTTCCTCAAAGGCTGCCAGCAAGTCTCTGGATGGGGTAATCCACTTGGCATAAGTGAACTGTTTGTCCCAGTCATCCAGAAAACGTCCTAAAATATTAGGCAGCCATGTACCACTTCCGGGAAAATACTGTGCTTCCAAAATGGACTCCACCGTATTTCTATATTTAGCCTCTATTGCCGGATTAGCCGGACCTGGAGGCAATGTTTCATCCTGCATCTTCACACCGAACAGATCGTTAAACTTATCCGCCAGACGGAAACCGTCCGCCGCCACTTCATCGCAATACTTAATGACCTTCGTATAATCCCTCAAAGGTTCCTCAGCATAAACCTTCGCCAACAGAGTACGTGCCACTGACTTACTGAAACGTGTCTTGTCTTCCGGGTTATTATCCGGTGCAGCAGAAATAGCCTCCAACAAATCTTTCTCAATTTGCCGGTAAACTTCCTCTTCCGTATTCTGTGCAGGAAAATATGCCGGATATACCTCCTCTATAGTTTCTGAAGTAATGTCACCCGCTTCTGTAATAACGATAGGTATCCTACCCCAATTACGTACCATATCAAAATAAATCATGGCTCTGAAAATCTTGGCCTGGGCTTTATAGGATTCCCGTTCCTGTACAGTCAAGGAAGCATCGGTCACGGCATCAATATTACAAATCAACTTATTAGCACGTGCAATATCCTCCATAAAACGATTCCACCCACGCTGTAAAGGAGCAATTGTACTTGGAATGGTATTACTTTCAAAATACTGCGGAGCACCCGAGCGTGTGCCTGCATAAGCATTATCAGAATGCGTATCTCCAATCAGGAACATATCCTGATACCAATGTTCCTGCCTGTCACGCATCTGATCATAAAGAGTCTGCAAATGGGCTTCCACGGCAGCCTTATCCTTAAAGACAACACCCTTATCTTCTTCCTTCTGTACCCCCTCCGTCACATCCGAGTACATATCTACCGGATCATAATCCAGTGAGCATGAAGCTGTGGTAAATATCAAACCGCCTGCCAATAATCTGAGAATAGATATATGTTTCATAATACGTTTTATTTAAAATTCAATATTAACACCAAAAACAAACGATTTGCTGTGAGGATAAGAGCCCCAATCAATGCCTTGAACACCACCGTCATTCCCCCATTCATTAACCTCCGGATCCATACCTTTATAACCGGTAATAGTCAACAGATTATTTGCCGTAAAATAAGGTTGTAAGCGGGTTACTCCCCAGCGTTTCAACAGTTTCCCAGTAAAATTATAAGAAAAAGTCAAGTTCTTCAGGCGCAAATAACTGCCATCCTCCACAAAATAGGAAGAGTTCTTGATAGCAAACCCTGCCTTCGGTACATCTGTAATCTGTCCCGGCTCTTTCCATCTTTTCAATACTCGTGTGGACTGGTTTTTACCATCAAACATAGCTTCCGTTTCGATACGTGAAGCATTATATACGTCATTTCCTTGTGATCCCTGAATAAAAAAGCTCAGATTGAAATTCTTCCAGGAGAGAGTATTCGTCATACCGTATGTAAAATCCGGGTTAGGATCACCTATATAAGTACGGTCCAAAGCAGAAATAATACCGTCATCATTCACATCCCTGTACATCAGTTCACCGGTTTGCGGATCAACGCCATCACTGATATATCCATAAAAACCACCCAACGGACGCCCTGGTTCGTTACGTACAACGTATTCTTTCAAGATATCACTGCTGAGTTGTGCTCCTGAATAAATCTTCTGTAGTTCCAGCTTCTCTAACCGATTTCTGTTAAAGGATATATTGAAGTCTGTATTCCATGTAAAAGCACCTCTGAAGTTCTGTGTACTAATGGAAAATTCAAAGCCCTTGTTAGTCATCTCGCCTTCATTGCGTACTATGTTGTTGGCAGCGGCAGCACCCGCAGGCAATGAAACGTACATCAGCATATCAGTAGTCCGCTTATAATAATAGTCCATCGTAAGATTGACACGATTATTGAACATCGTAAGATCCAGACCGATATCCGTTTGCGAAGTTGTTTCCCAAGTCAGATCCGAAGTACGCAGATTGGCTTGCGTAATGGTAGGAACAGCATTTTCATTACCCTCCTTGAACCACTCCTGACGGGTAACATTGTACTTTTGTAGAAAAGCATAATCACCTACACCGGACTGATTGCCGGTCTGTCCCCAACTGACACGGATTTTCATATCGTCCAGCCAGTCCAGTCCACTCATAAACTTTTCAGAAGATATACGCCACGCAGCCGATATGGAAGGAAACGTCCCCCAACGATGGTCCGGATGCAACTTGGACGAACCATCTCTGCGCACATTGGCAGTCACCATATATTTACCGTCATAATTATAGGACAAACGTCCGAAGTAAGACATGATACCCCATTCAGATGCTCCCGTACCGGTATTGTTCCAAGCTATCTTGTTGGCTACATTCAGAGTGATAATATCCGAGTTACGGAAATGAGAACCATTGATCCAGCTATTCTTATAATTGGAAGCAGTCCATGAAGTACCTGCCATTCCCTCCACATTATGCTTGTCAAATACTTTCTGGTAGGTCAATACATTATCGAAAACAATTACCGTATTCATATTCCGGTTGTCTGATGCATTTCCCCATTCATCAATACCTTCAATATGTACAGGTGGAGTAAAAGTCGTCTTCAAGTAATTTCTGCGGTCTAATGTAAAAGAACTCTTTAGTGAAAGTTCCGGCAAAAAAGTAATGGTAGCATTTCCAGAAGCAATCAGACGTGTCTCCTGTGCCTTGTTGTTCTTTCCATTTTCCATAGCCTCCACCGGATTGACAAGGTTCATGCCATAGAAATCACGGTTATAATAATTGTTTTCCTCATTCCATACCGGTACGCTCGTAGGAAGATTGATGACAGCCAGTACCACACCACCACGATTAGCCCCCATACCGGTAGTAATACCATTCTTGGAATTATCAGAGTAAGAGATGTTTGCTCCTACTTTCAACCAGTCACGTACTTTGTTTTCCAAGTTTGCACGGAAATTGTATCTGCGGAAAAAAGCAGCCTTTAAAACTCCCTGCTCATCCAGATAACCGGCAGACAGGTAATATTTAAATTTTTCGTTTCCATTGGACACTGATACCTGGTAATTCTGGGTCAACCCTGTCTGGTAGACCTCATCATGCCAATCGGTAATATCAGCAGTACCCGGATTAAGAATGGCTCCTATCTCTTCCTGCAATTCTTTATATTGGACTGCATTTAAGGATTCAATCTTATTGGCTACTGAATTGATGCCTATCTGGGCATTCAACGCTACCTTTGCCTTACCTGTCTCTCCTGCCTTGGTGGTAATCATAATCACGCCGTTTGCTGCACGGGAACCGTAGATAGCTGCTGAAGAAGCGTCTTTCAAAATCTGCATGCTGGCAATGTCATTAGGTGAGAGAAAATTAATATTATCCACAGCTACTCCATCCACAACATACAGCGGATCATTACTTCCATTGAAAGAAGTAGTACCACGCACACGGATAGACATATCAGCCCCCGGCGTACCACTGGGCTGCATCACATAAACACCAGCCGCCTTTCCCTGCAAAGCCTGTGCAGCCGACACGATAGGCCGCTCATCAAGATCTTTCGTAGAAACACTTGAAATAGCAGTCGTCACATCCTTACGTTTCTGCGTTCCGTAGCCGATAACAACAACCTCCTCCAACAACTCTCCATCCTCTTTCATACGAATAGTCAAGTCACTTTGCTGTCCCACTTTTACCTCCTCCGTCTGATAACCCATATAACTGAATACCAATACAGCATCAGCGGAAGATACATTTACCTGGAACTTGCCGTCCATATCGGTAATACCTCCAGTAGCCGTCCCCTTCACTTGCACGGAAACACCAATCATGTTTTCATCCGTTGCGTTATCAAGTACTCGCCCCGTAACTATTCTTTGCTGCCCATAAGCATCAAGGGCAAACAGCTGTGCCAACATCATCAGCAACAACATCCATAAATTTACTTTTTTCATGTGTATTAATTTAAGTTCAACAGTTATTGTACGTTTATAAATCCGTCTGTTTCCGTACTTTTATCTTTTAAACCTCCAGCCTTAGCCTGCTCCTTGGCCTCTTGGCGCTGCTTGCGCAAATACTTGGAAGCATCATTACCAGTCATAACCAGGCCGGGAGGAATCTCTCCGAAATTTCTGGTGTACTCCTGCAATTTTTGCAACATTTCTTTGGCTTTACCGGGATATTTACGATACAAGTTGTAACGTTCACCTATATCTTCACGAAGATTGAAAAGTAATGTATCATGCTCCGCAGTCGAAGCTCTCCAGAAATTTCCTTTAATACCAGGGGCAGGAAGAGAGATTTTCCAGTCGCCGGAACGATAATCGGTTATATCACGATTGTTACGGAAATAGGCATAGTCTTCACTGGCACGTTTACCGGTTCCATTCAGTACAGCAGTCAAATCATAGCCATCCAAACGTACATCGGGCAGAATACCTCCGCTAAGAGCAGTCACAGTAGGAAACCAGTCAAGCAGACTCACCACATCCGTATTTACCACCGGCTTAATCTGCCCTTTCCAATAAGCGATGCAAGGCACACGTACTCCACCTTCAAAGGCAGTGGTCTTACCTTCACGCAAAGGCAAAGCCCTGCCTCCCAATGGCCCTTCCTGTAACCACGGACCGTTATCACTGGTAAACACTACCAGCGTATTGTCATCTAATCCCAACTCCCGAAGTGTTTCCATTATCCTCCCTACACTCCAATCCACTTCCAATACAGCATCACCATAGATACCTGCACCGGATTTACCGGCAAACTCGTCGGAAACGTAGATAGGAACATGCATCATGCTATGTGCCAAGAAGAGAAAAAAAGGCTGATCCGCTTTTCTACGGATATAATCGACTGCTTCCTCCGTATATTTCTTGGTTACATTGTTGATATCAATATGAAACTCCTCCACCTCATTCCCCCGCAGATACACTTGGGCACTCATGTCATTACTGTACGGTATGCCAAAGTATTCGTCGAAACCTTGCTGTAAAGGCAGATATTTTTCACGGCTTCCCAAATGCCACTTCCCAATACAGGCAGTTGCATACCCCTGCACTTTGAGAACTTCTGCCATAGTCACTTCCTCCGGTGCCATACCCGTATAGCTGTCTGGATAGAACACTCCTTGAATACCCATACGTGCCGGATAGCGTCCCGTCAGAAAACCTGCACGGGAAGGACTTGAAATCGGTGACGCGGCATAACAGTCCGTAAACTTGATACCCTCTGCTGCCAATGCATCTATATTCGGAGTAGTCCACCTGGTTTCACCATAGCAGCTGACATCCGAATAGCCCATATCGTCCATATAGATAAAGACGAAGTTAGGTTTTTCACTCTTGGTAGGAGTGGCCTCTGTACAAGAAACTCCGACAGTTCCCAACAAACCTCCCCAAACCAGATTCAGATAGTTTTTCATGTCTCTCATAATGATTATTTTTGGATGAAGCAAAAGTAGAAGGAAAAGGGAACCGTATTCCGGCAATGAGATTAAAATGAGGTAAAATGAAATTTCTATACCACGCAAACGAATGATCAACAGATAATTGCCCATTCTTCACATATAGAAAGAATGAGATTAGAAAGAAAGAAAAAGAAGACAAAAAGGCTGTCTATTCCATAGAAAGCATACCGATTTTCATAATCAACGATTCAAAAGAGTCTTTGGAAACAATTGCCTTATTCTTGACTTTAGAGCGTATATTATAAATCGTGTTTATGGAATAACGGAGCATCCGGGCAATGGTTGCACTATCATTGAACCCCAGTCTTATCAAGGCAAAAACCCGCAATTCGGAGGTCAACATTTTCCGTTCTTTCTGCTTGTCAGTCAGAACCACCCGGTTCTCTTCAGCCATAAGTTTATTATATTCTTCGATGAAATGGGGAAATATGGAAAGAAATGCCTCATCAAAGTTAGCATAAAACTCTTCCAACTCTTCATCATCCGTACCGGCATACAGGGTCATACGCAAAGCATCCTCTACCTTACCTTTTCTCAAGGCCTTGTTTACTTCCAGCCTAAACTTTTGGTTCTTCCCTATGTACTCGGAACTTAATCTGATAAAGTGCGCCACATAATTTTCCTTGATATAGTTATTCTCCACTAACTCGTTATTGACTTCATTCAGATGAGTATTTGCATCCGCCAATTTATGGCTTAATACATTCAGACTATCATTAGACTCCTGCAACTTACGATGCATACGAGAGAGCTTGTTCTTCTGTACCACCACGACAATCAATATGCCCACACAGAAAAACAGCAGCAGAAAGATAACCACTACCTTGGTACGCAAGCTCATTATATAACTCTGGTTTTTCTTTTCATAAGCCTGAGTCACTACAGGCAAAGTCTTGGCTATCTGCAAACTGCGCAAATTGGCATTGTAGAAATACACATCCTCCATACATATCTGTATATAGCTTGCCGCCCTTGACACCTCATCCCAGTCGTACAAGGTACGGGCTATGCGGTGCAGTGAAGCATGATCCTTGATACAATGTTTCATATCTTCTATAGCAGAATTCATCATTGCCTCAAAGAATCCTGTCATATCTCCCATCATATTTTTCACATCACCGATATTATACCAGACAGCGGCATATTCCCGGTCACCGGGCGTCAGCATTGCCAGGCGGTTCTCAGAGAGCTTCAGAGCTTCAGTAAACTTCTTTTCATCCATATATTTCTGAATATGAACATCATAATAGATAGTAGAGCCGCTATCTACCACTGCAAACAAAGAATCCTGATATACTTTTGCCAAAGGAGCAAATACCCGCTCAGCAAGTACCTTGTCTTTAGAGATATACGCCTTCTGACGATAGATGAGATTATAAGCCCGATAGTAAAGATCAAGCAATTCATCGTTAACATCTGCCCTCTTAATAGAATCCATCAATACCAGAGCTTCCAGATACATTCCCGATTTGGCAAGATAGACTGCCAATGACATTTCTGATTCCAATGTCTTCTCATGGTCTTTCAACTGTCTGGAAAGCCGAATGTTTTCGTAAATATAATATATCAGCGAATCACAAATATAGCCCCGGTACAACTGTTGTATCTCTTTATTCAGTTCATATCTTTTGGGAGAAGATGCGGGAAGACTGCCCAATTTCTTCTTAGCGGCTTTGATCTCCTGCTCCTTTTCCGCCTGGAACCGGGGGCGGAGTGCAATAAGACTATCGAGGGTCATCAATGGCTTTCGATAAAAAGAAATGGGAGACTGTTGCCCGGTACATCCTGCCAAGCACATAACAAACAAAACTAAAGAAAACAAACTGCACAAACAGATGGAAGTATAGAAAGTATGCCTCATATCGTAGTATTATTTAAAGATCATATAATAATTCCGCCGCCCAACAACAAGCCGTCCTCCGCATAAAAAGCCGCCGCCTGCCCTGCAGCAATGGATTCCAAAGGCTCTGTCAACTGGACATGCAACAAATCGCCGGCAGCAAGCGTCACTCTGCAATGGTTTGCCTGCTTGCGGTAACGTATTTTCACGATGACCTCCTTTGCCTGCAACACACGACTCTCCTCCACTAAGTTCCATCCTTTCAACCACATCTCCTGTTTATATAAGGATGCTAAAGGAGCAAGCACCACCTCATTTCTCTCTACTGAGATCTCCTTGACAAATACAGCCCTGTTCATCTGGATACCCAGCCCTCTACGCTGCCCTATCGTATAAAAAGGATACCCTTCATGCCACCCTAAAAAACAACCGTTTTCATCGATGAATTTCCCCTTATTGGGCAGTTTTTGGGCACCTGCCTCACGTCGCAGAAAAGAACGATAGTCCCGCGGACAGAAGCATACGCCGATACTGTCTTTCTTTGTTGCCACCCCATGAAATCCACGAGCCGCTGCAAAGGCACGTGCTTCCACCTTTGTAATGTCCCCCATAGGTAGCAGCATACGCTGTATGATATCCTGCTTCAAGCCCCACAGGAAAAAAGTCTGGTCCTTATCCCTGTCTGCCGCAGGAGCCATATAATACTTTCCGCCTTGTAGAATTTTGCGCACATAGTGTCCGGTAGAAATCCAATAAATACCCTTTTCATCGGCAATTTTAGCCAAAAGTGTCCATTTCAGCTCGTTGTTGCAAAGAGTACAAGGCACAGGGGTATGTCCTGCCAGGTATTCATCTATAAAGTAACGGATAATACGCGAACGAAACATCTCACGGGCATCATAGGTAATATGTTCTATTCCCAGCCTCGAAGCCAAGGCACGGGCATCATCCAGATATTCCGTCGCTCCATCCTTCTCGTAGAAACGGAATGTCACACCGGTGACTTCATAACCTGCATCCTGCAATCTCATGGCAGCAACGGAACTGTCCGTACCACCGCTCATCCCCAATAATACACGTTCTTTTGATTTCATGCTACAAAAATAATGTTTCATCCTGAGAAAACTCTATCTTTGTCCCTTTCAAAAATAATATATTTCAAAGCAATGAGACAAGACTATCGCCTGCTCGTCCTCGATTTGGACGGAACCTTGACCAACTCGAAGAAAGAAATTTCACCGCGCAATCTCCGTACCTTGTTGCACCTGCAACAAAGCGGTGTACGATTGGTATTGGCCTCAGGCCGCCCCACCTACGGCATCGCTCCTTTGGCGGAACAGTTAAAGATGAAAGATTACATTACAGTGGAGTGCACGCGGCGACAAGATGCAGGAAGCCATAGGCTCGATGGACAATGCCGTTTCCTCGATAGAGAAGGCCCGGCAGTCCCTCGGCGCCGCCGCCCGGTAAAAAGGCCGGGGCGCCTTCATGGCCGCGACATACCGGTATCAGCAGAAAGGAGGTGAGTATGAAAACGTAGAATAGCAGGAAGAAAATGTTTTTTATGCCGTAAATATCATATATTTGCGTGTGGCAACGCCCGTATATGTTATTCGGGCAAAATACCGGGTATTGAATTACATGGGAGCACGCCCGGTGTTTGGGTGTCATATAAAACCTCGTATATTTATGAAAAAAGAGTCTTTAATCGAACAATGTTACAAGCGGATGAAAGAGAGGCATGGAACGGATGCCCTGGTATTCTTCCATGTAGACGAATCCTACGAGGCGTATTACGACGATGCCCGGACACTTACCCGGACAACCGGCGTGCCGTCATTCAATATCACCGCCGCGCGGATTCCTGCCGTCAGGATTCCCGAGGCGGACATGGAAGCATGTCGTAACCGGCTGCTGGATGCTGGCTACACGGTCTGCGTGTCCGATGTCCGGGGAGCATCCGGCCGCCACATGATGAGAATGGATGAGTAAATTCTGGAGAAAAGCCGATGAACTCGTGTTCGTCGCGGCGGCGATAGGCCCCTGGGCATTTATCGTCGCCGTTGTCATTATCGTGGGTCTGGTAAAGGGCTGCATACCCGACAGTATCGAAACGATGGACAACAGCATAAACAAATCAAGGGAGATAATCGGGCACGTGCAGGTCAGGGACAGCACGGGCAACGGGTTCAGGGTGGTTTACGTGACCCGCGACCCGGTGACGGAGGAACGATACCGGGAGATCCGTTCGCGGCGGCATATCCGCGAGGGGTTCGAACGGTTACCTATAAAATATATACACCTGATTATGTAATGGCTATTCCTGGCAACAACAATCAATTTCTTGGGTGGTATGACAAGAGTGGTAAACTCATATCTACTCGTAATTATCTTGATGATAGGGAAGTTGATGATTATCGTCAACAACATATATATGCTTCATTTAGTGGAGAAGCAAATCCTGATGGTGCTCCTTCACAAGTAACCATCAGATTATCTTCCAGTACCGGTGGTGCTACGGGAGGAAAAGGGAAAATAGGATTCAGCTCCGGAAGTTTGTCGTACACATCGCAAACGAAGACTGTAAAATATGGTGAAGAGGTAACTATCTATGCTGAAGGAGATGAAATCGTAGGTGATTATAGTGTAACCCATTATTATTGTATAGGGTTCTATCTAGATTCTGGAGCGGCCATCAAAACTTTCTCTGATACAAATCGCCTGCATAGTTATACTTTTACAGCAACGAAAGATATGGATATATCGGCGGACTGGAAAAAGTATGATTATTAAATAAGTATATTTCCCTATACGTAATTCATAAGAAACAAGGCTGTTCCATAAATGAGTTCAGCCTTGTTCCCTTTTGAAATTAATTATTAATTTGCAGTGACCAAAACCTCTGTTGTTGTACTGCTAACCGTACTTGGATATGAGGAACCTGACAGTCCAGACGGATATGAGTCTGAAACATTTATAAATGTCATAGGGAGTTTACTACTTGAAATCAAGATACTGGCTTCATGTTTTTGCCCTGGAGCAATACCTCCTCCATGATTAACCTTATATACAGAACCATCAGCACAAGAATAGGCATGATTTATTGATTGTATCGATACCGAGCTATTGTTTTGTATAGTGAATTTTATCGTAACTTTAGTGTCAATTACAGTGAATTTAGCTGTTAAAGTTCTGTTAGAATAGCAAGATGTAGTTGAGCAGTCGCTTACGGAAGAGAAAGGTACTGTATGTTGAACTGAATAGTTTTACAGGTTAATTATGGACAAGAACATGATCGGTAAGAATGCCGGTATCATCTGGAATTTGTTGAATAATGGTGAACGATGGGAGCATGAGGCTCTCAAGGCCGCATCAGGACTGTCAGACAGGGATCTGGATACCGCTATCGGCTGGCTGGCAAGAGAAGACAAGATTTTCTTTGAAACGGACACGATAAACCACAAGGAATATCTGTATCTCTCTTTGGATTTCTATTTCTGATTTGAGGTAAGGATTTGTTGTATTTCAATCAGACACTTGATGGGGATTTTCCTGTCACAGAAAAACATATACTGACGGAAAGATAAATGAAGCAAAGCGTTATTTTATTCTTTTCGTCATTGTCATTTACAGGATAGGTCTTTAAAAGTGGAGAAAAACATCAACGGGATGCCTTTCTCCACTTTTTTATTTTTTGCTCTATATCCGTAAGTTTAATGTGTTTTTTTTTTGTAACGCTCCTTGCAGAAACGTTCCAATCATACGCCTTGTATATAATAGAAATATAGCTTCTGAGAAATTACTTCTTCAGCTTCGCTATAATTTCCTCAGCTACCTTTTTACCGGACATCAACATTCCTCCAAAGATCGGTCCCATACGCGGAGTGCCCGAAACGGCGGAAGCAGCCATACCGCAAACGTAAAGTCCCGGATAGATTTCCTTCGTACCGTTTACAACCTCTTCCTCTCCTGCAATTACATCCAGTGAACGTTCGCCAATTACACCACCGGTTTCGGTAGCCAGGCGACTGCCATTCTTGCGGGCTACGGTAGCGGCTATTTCGCTGTCATGGCCTGTTCCGTCTATTACTATCTTTGCAAGGATGTTCAGCGGGTCCACGTGCATACCTTCGCGCAATACAGGAGTCCAGTTTACCACTACTCCGCTTACCGTATTATTCTTGAAGATAACATCTTCTACGGAATAGCAGTTGAATACGGTGGCTCCGGCATGTACGGCATGATAAAGCAATGCAGAGGTACTCTCTACAGAGTCCATCACATATAAGCCGTCCTCATATTTCTCGTGGTTGATATTGAATTCCTTTACAATGTCAATCGCTTCTTCCTGAATCACAATCTGGTTGAACATCATGGCACCGCCCCACATACCGCCGCCGGGAGCAAGCTTACGGTCGAACTGCGCTACTTTCAATCCGGCCTTTGCCAGATAATAAGCGGCTACTATGCCCGACGGACCACCACCTACAATGGCAACGTCCAGATCAAGATTTCTCTCTAATTTTTCAAAATAGGTACTGATGATACCTTTGGATACTTTTGTTTCAATCATTTTCTTATAAGTTTAAAAAGTTATTCGTTCTCTGTATTTTCTATTTCTGCATCATAATCACAATCTTTCAGTCGTTGGCTGATGCGCATGGCACAGAAGTTGGGCCCGCACATGGTGCAATACTTCCCGTTCAGGTGGTTGGCTTCCTTGTAATATTGCAAGGCGCGTTCCGGATCGAGACTCAGATTGAACTGGTCTTTCCAGCGGAATTCATAGCGGGCTTTGCTTAAGGCATCGTCACGTACTTCGGCACCCGGATGGCCTTTGGCAAGGTCTGCGGCGTGTGCGGCAATTTTGTAAGTTACCACTCCTATGCGTACATCTTCTTTCTGCGGTAATGCAAGATGTTCTTTGGGTGTCACATAGCAAAGCATCGCTGTTCCGTACCAACCGATTTGTGCTGCGCCAATGGCACTTGTGATGTGATCATATCCCGGTGCAATATCTGTAACCAGCGGACCGAGAGTATAGAACGGTGCTCCGTGGCATTTCTCAATCTGCCGGTCCATATTTTCCCTGATCTTATGCATGGGTACGTGTCCCGGACCTTCGATGAATGCCTGTACATTTTTTGCCCAGGCGCGTTCTACCAGTTCTCCCATCGTATCCAGTTCCGCAAACTGTGCCCGGTCGTTCGCATCACGGATAGCTCCCGGACGCAAACCGTCGCCTAATGAAAGTGCCACATCATATTGTGCGCATATATCGCATATATCATCGAAATGCTCATACAGGAAACTCTCTTTCTGATGGATTTTACACCATTGGGAGATAATGCTTCCTCCCCGGCTCACCATTCCGCAAAGGCGGTCATTGGCATAATGAATATTTTTCAGGCGGATACCACAGTGGATTGTAAAATAATCTACCCCTTGCTCACATTGTTCGATCAGTGTATCTTTAAATAGTTCCCAGGTAAGGTTTTCCGCCTTTCCGTGTACTTTCTCCATCGCCTGATACATGGGAACAGTACCTACCGGAACAGGACAATTCCGGATAATCCATTCCCGTGTCTCGTGAATATTTTCTCCTGTAGATAAGTCCATCAGCGTATCTCCACCCCATTTGCAACTCCAGACGGCCTTTTCCACTTCTTCTTCAATCGTGGAAGAGGTAGCTGAATTTCCGATATTCGTATTAATCTTTACGAGGAACTTTGAACCGATAATCATAGGTTCAGCTTCGGGATGGTTGATGTTGGCGGGTAAGGCAGCACGTCCTGCCGCAATTTCATCACGCACAAACTCCGGTGTGATGTAAGTTTCTATACCCAACTGTTGGCAGTTCATATTCTCACGGATGGCTACATATTCCATTTCCGGTGTTACGATACCCTGTTTGGCATAGTACATCTGCGTAATCTGCTTGCCTGCTTTGGCACGATAAGGCAAAGTGATATGATCAAAACGCAGGGAGTCAAGGCTTTTGTCTGCCAGACGCATCTTTCCATATTCGGAGCTGATTTCCGTCAACCGTTCTACATCCCGTTCCTGTATCCACGGTTCGCGGAGGCGTGGCAAACCTTTCTTTAAATCTACCTTCTGTTCCGGATCACTGTATGCGCCGCTTGTATCATATATGTAGACGGGCGCATTCTCCGTCATAACTTTTTTCCCGTTTTCCACTACTACGGTAGGGGTAAGGTTCACTTTTCGCATCCCAACTTTCAGATAAGGATGGAGTTGCCCCTGCATATAGACTTTCTCGGATTCGGGATAAGTAATTTTTGTTTTATCTTCCATGGTTCACTAATTGATTTCTATTGGGTCAGTCGTATAATTGTTTCCATTTCACGTACCGGATTCTCAGCTTTCAGAATACCGCCGCTCAATGCTATTCCGTTCAGTCCTGATGCTTTCAGGGATGGTATGTCCTCACGTGTGATTCCACCGATGGCAACGACAGGAATTGTTATTCCTTCTTCGCGCATTTGCGTCAGGATGGAATGATAACCGTCCAGCCCCAGAATGGGTGATAACTTTTGTTTGGTAGTTGTGAAGCGGAAAGGACCGCAACCGATGTAGTCGGCGCCATCAGCGGCATGTTGCCGGATGTCCTCGAACGTGTTGGCTGTTCCGCCAATAATGAAATCTTTGCCCAGTCTTTCCCTTGCTTCTTTTATCGGCATATCCAGTTTTCCTAAGTGGACACCGTCCGCGCCAATCTGTTTCACCAGTTCCACGTGGTCATCAATGATGAACGTGGCTCCGTATTGGCGGCAGAGTTCCTGCACTTGCACGGCTGTGGCTTTCAGCTCTTCTGAAGAAGCATCCTTCATCCGAAGCTGAACCCAGCGGCATCCCCCTTCAAGGGCTATGCGTGCGGAGTCCGAATAAGAAATGGATGCCGTAAAATGCGTAATGAATTGTACGTCAAACATTCAAACTCTGAATTTAGAAATTATACTTACAGAAAGGGATAGTAGTATAAACGAATAGTAGAATATAGAAAGAAAATTCCCTTCGACGGTACTAACCGTATCAGGTTCATTGGGTATAATCTCAGCTATTTTTATAGCACCCCCTTTTCTGCCGACAAAGAAAGGACGAATGTTTTTAATAGGAATAATACCGCTCTATCTTTTAAGTTTATTTAAACTTGACATAATTGAGGCGGGTGTATTGTTTGTTTCCCGAAGTAAAGGTACAAGAGATGCGTGCCGAGGCAATATATACCGATTCTCCGGGCTCGAAGGCATGTTCCGTAGCGGGCACCTGGCACGATTCCCGGCTTGCCGTACGCGAGTTGGTCCGGAAAGTGACGAGATTGCCGATAGGATCTTCCAAAGTCAGTATCTGCCGGACATAGAAATAAGGAGTCGTTCCTTTCACGGTGGTTTTGTAAGGATCGTCTTCCAGCCGGACACGGAGTACTTTCAGTGTCAGTTCTTTCACTTTATCTCCTTCTTTCCCCAGAAAACGGCTGGTAGAATATTTCTGATGTGCCTGCCGCTTCTGAATATCCAGATGGACGGAATGATACACCTGTGCTATTTGTACGAAGCGTTCCTGTTTAGGTATACGTGGAGTAAACTTATAAGCAATCCAACTCACATATGCCGGATCGATACGGAAGATTTCGTGCAGGAAATGTCCATGATACTTTCCGAAAGAGATAATGTCGTCTCCCTTACTCTGCATACGTTTGGCATTATATTCTACCAACAGAATGCAACGTGGAGAATAATAACATAGGCTGCTTGCCGCTCGCAGACTTTCATGGATGTCTGTAGAAAGGTCCTGGACGTAAAAAATGGACTGGCGTTCGGGAAGAGGAGAATACACCCATAAGGAGTAGCGGGGAGATTCCGGACGGGGCAGTACAACCAGATAAGCACCTGCCTCTTTGTAAGAGGTTCTTCCCTGATTGTATTCATTTAGTTTCTTGTACAACAGTTCTTGTTCAGCTTCTGATATACCAGGAAGAATCGGATTTGCCATAAGCTCTGAGTTATTTACTCAAATATACGATTTTTGGGGCAAATAATCAAGTTTTGTATGGAAAAGTTTAGGAAGAGATAATGTATATTCAATAAAATAATTGAATTTGTATTATTTGTTGGTCATGAAAAGGATGACTGTTAATCTCTTTTTTATACAATTCATACTTTCGTTATGATGTGTCTTTTTTGTATCTGCACCGTACCCGAACCGTATCAGGGCTGTACTTGCTCCGTACATTCTTCGGTCAAAGGTACTTCTACACGAAGAAAGTACGGAGCGGGTACGGAGCAGGTACGGCTTTGATACGTCACAGATGCTTCTGGAGGTATTTAAAACCTGGTGTTTATGTTCCTTATACATCTTTACAACCTGGAGATGTGTTTATCAAAGGCGAATCACCGGGGCACGCAGTCATTGTAGTGGATGTGGCGATTTACCCTCAAACAGGAAAGAAAGTGTTCCTGCTGGCACAGAGCTATATGCTGGCTCAACAGATTCACATATTGGTGAATCCCGCTAACCGTGGATTATCGCCTTGGTATGAGCTGTCTGACAATGATGAAGGTAAGCTCTACACTCCGGAATGGGTGTTTGAGAAGAAGGATTTGAAACGGTTTAAGTAGGATGAATGAGAGAGTCAAAGAGTACTTACCGGACGATGCACCTGTTGTTGGCAGGTGCATGTGAGGTGTTAGAACCGAACCATCAGTTCCAATACAATCTTATCTTGTTCAGACTCTTTGGCAATACTGTTTTTGGCATAGAAATACTTTTCGTAGTTCAGCCGGAGATCTGTGCGGAATGCCTTGCTGAGACTGAAAGTAATACCTCCGGTTATACGGTGGCGTTTGTAGTCGGTGGTAGTCAAGGCTCCGGTTTCTTCGTTGATGGCTTTACCATCGCTTTGACTGGTCATCATATCATAGCGTGCCAGAAAGGACATCTTGCTGAATACTTTTTGTAAGGGGAGGTCGTAATTGATAAAACTATTTACGGCATGCACGTTGTCATAGGCATTGTCTGCATAAGTTTTGTACAAATACTCTCCTTCAATATGGAAGCGCCCGAATTCATAGAAAGCACCGATGTCATACGAGTTTATCCTTATCTCTTGTGGCTGGATGCTCTGTATGCTTAAAGCCAGATTCAGCTTTTTGGCGAAAAGGAATTGTGCTTTGGCGGAATAGTTTACCTCTTTGTGCCATTCTTTTTGATTGGTCAGTCCCGAACCATTGTAGAGTCCGCCTTCTAAGGTTACAGGTATTCCAGTGCCGAATTTATATCCCAATGTAACACCAACGTCACGCACATTACCAACTTGTTTCGCAATAAACGAACGGTTAGCGAAATATTGCTGATGTGGAGAGCGGTGGGCGTCGATTGTAAATGGTACTCGCATTTGTCCTGCGGTGACGGTCAGGTCTTTTATTGGGAAAAGGCGGGCGTAGGCATCCAGCATTTTGATTTGTCCTTCATCGGAGAGATCAATTTCCGCCTTATAAGCTACGATGGGCAATACATTTCCGGTAATGCTGATGCGTGCATTGCGTACTTCGAAACGACTGGCAGCCATTTCTGTCTGATACTCAAACTTAGTACGGATAGTACCGTGTATTTCCGGCAGGTAATCCTTTGTTTCCAGCTCTTCTTTATCAATCTTCTTTCCGTCCTCGTTGCGGTACGGAGTCTGAGCGTTTGCTGTCAGCGACAGTAGGATGATGAGCAACATGAATGCGCTTTTCTTCATAATCATTAGTTGTAGTCGATTAATTTATGGCGGCAAAGTTCAGACATGTGTGTTATATTTTTGTGTCATGTATGTTTCGTTTTGGTTACAATCATCTTTTTCTCTTTACTTCAGTGGCGGTACTGACCTTGAGAATCCATTTTCTTTCACTTTTACTAAAGGAGGTAACATAAGCGAAAAAACGTGTTACACAAATATGAAGAATCTTTCTGAAAAAAGCATTCTTTTGTAACCGTTTCCAATTAGTGAGTGATATGCATGTACAAATACATGGTAGATAATAGATATACTATGAAAACCTTTTAAATAATTATCAGATGAAACATTTATTCAAATTTTCCCTTTGCGCATTGGCATTGACCATGGGCGCAAATACCGGATTCGCACAAAGCGGAGAAACGGGGCTGAAGGATGCCTATAAAGATTACTTCTCTATCGGCGTGGCTGTTAATATGCGTAACATCTCGAATCCTGAACAGATTGCCATTATTAAAAAAGACTTCAACAGTATTACGGCAGAAAACGACATGAAGCCGCAACCCACCGAGCCTGCCTACGGACAGTTCAATTGGGAGAATGCCGACAAGATCGCTAACTTTTGCCGTAGCAACGGAATCAAACTTCGTGGGCACTGTCTGATGTGGCATGCCCAGATAGGAGAATGGATGTATAAAGATGAAAAAGGGGATTTAGTGTCGAAAGAGAAACTTTTTCAAAATATGAAACATCACATTACAGCTATCGTGGAACGCTACAAAGACGTGATATATGCGTGGGACGTTGTGAATGAAGCAATCTCCGATGGTGGCTGGCAGGGTGGCCGACGAGGCATGGGAGAACACCCAAGTCCGTATCGCAATTCCCCTCTTTATCAGATTGCCGGTGACGAGTTTATTAAGAAAGCCTTTATTTATGCCCGTGAGGCCGACCCTAATGTACTCCTTTTCTACAATGACTATAATGCTGCTGATCCTGAAAAACGCGATCGCATCTATAATATGGTGAAATCCATGAAGGAAGAAGGTGTGCCCATTGATGGCATTGGCATGCAGGGACATTACAATGTCTATGGTCCGAGCATGGAAGATGTAGATGCTGCCCTGACGAAATATTCTACGATAGTGAAACATATCCATATTACTGAGTTGGATATTCGTGCCAATCAGGAGATGGGAGGACAGCTCAATTTCAGTCGTGACGGCGGCAACATCAGTCAGGTAGTAAAAACGCTTCAGGAAGATCAGTATGCTCGCTTGTTTAAAGTACTTCGCAAACATAAGGATGTGGTAGACAATGTTACTTTCTGGAATCTTTCCGACCGCGATTCATGGCTCGGTGCACGTAACTATCCGTTGCCTTATGATGAAAATTATAAGGCGAAACGTGTCTATAGTATCATTAAGGATTTTGATCCGGCAAGCGATACTGCTGTAGTGAAAGAGGATTTCCGTCCTTCTGTACTTAATCAGCCCGGACAGCAATATCCTATGGTCAATTCGCAAGGATACGCCCGCTTCCGTGTAGTTGCTCCTGATGCCAAATCAGTCATTGTCAGTCTTGGATTAGGCGGTCGTGGTGGCACAGTTCTCCGCAAAGATAAAGAAGGTGTATGGGTAGGTACTACAGATGGCCCTATGGATGAGGGATTCCATTATTATCACCTGACTATCGATGGTGGTGTGTTTAATGATCCGGGTACTAAGAATTATTACGGCTCTTGCCGATGGGAAAGTGGTATTGAAATTCCGGCTCATGATGAGGATTTCTATGCTATGAAGCAAGTGCCTCATGGAAATGTTCAACAGGTTTATTTTTATTCCAAGAGCACAGATACCCATCGTCGTGCATTTGTTTATACACCGCCCACTTACGGAAAGGATAAGAAGAAATATCCGGTTCTCTATTTACAGCATGGATGGGGAGAAGATGAGACGGCATGGTCCAATCAGGGGTATGCGAATCTGATTATGGACAATCTGATTGCCGAAGGCAAGATTGAACCGTTCATCATCGTAATGACGTATGGCATGACGAATGATGTGAAATTCGGACATATCAATGAGTTTACGGCCAAGGAGTTTGAAACGGTGCTGGTGGACGAACTGATCCCTTATATTGATAGTAACTTCCGTACACAGGCCGACAAGAAGCATCGTGCAATGGCAGGACTTTCTATGGGTGGTTTTGAAACGAAACTGATAACCTTGCGTCGTCCGGAAGTATTCAATTATTACGGGTTACTGAGCGGTGGTACCTATGCACCGGGCGATATCAAGGATAAGAATCAGGTGGCATCCATTTTCATCAGTTGCGGAAGCAAGGAGAATCCGGATGGTGTGACTAAAGCCGTGAATGACCTCAAGGCGGCCGGTTTTAAGGCAACGTCTTTCGTTTCTCCCGATACGGCCCATGAATTCCTGACTTGGCGCAGGAGTTTGTATCACATGGCACAGTTACTTTTCAAATAAGGAATAAACAGGCGTGGAATTTCACGGATTTTTCTTTTGCTTATTCCGTGAAATTCCGCGTAATCTGTACGAAGCGTTTCTGTTTGAAGATGCATAGGAGAGTTTGTAGGCAACCCAACTGATATTTATACTTAATAAATGTAGCATTCTTACGAGGTTTATAATTTATATTTAATAAAATTGCTATATGTGCATTGTTTGTTAATCATAAATTATAAAAGTATGAAGCTGATAAATCGCCCTTTGTATACAGTATAGAATACGTCCTTTTATAGGGAAAGGTATCATTAAAGTGCTGACCGGACAACGGCGGGTAGGGAAGAGTTGTATTTTAAAGCAGCTTCAAATTGATATTCTTAAAGAGAATCCTCAGGCAAATATTCTTTATATCAATATGGAATACGAAGAATTCAGGGGAATTCGGAATGATACGGATTTATTCGAATATCTGCGCGATAAGTTTCAGGAAGGTGTGGATACGGACAATTATCCAAAGTATGTTGTCAGTCTGGATGAGTTTAATCGTGGAGGAGATGTGCAAGGCATACAACACCTGCATTTGTCGGACTTTCTGAAGAAAGAGGTGCTATGATAATACCTCGGAATTTTGTTCGATATAGTTAGAATCTCACCGTCAGTTCCAACATAGTCTTATCCTGTTCTGGTTCTTCAGCAATGCTGTTTTTTTAACATAAAAGTCGACTTTATACTATGGGTAAGATGCTATCCGTAATACTGATGTGTGTAATTTCTTGGGGCGTTTGAGCAAGTTGCGGTCTGCCATGAAATAGACTTTAGATACGCTGACTTCTAAGCTGTGAACTTATTACTATTCTTATTTTTGTTTACTACGGAGAACTTGCGAGTTGTACAACTCGTAAGTTCTCCATAGCTGCAAAGGCACGGAAAGGTAAGGAGAAACAAAGAGAATGATGTGAAGTCATGTGAAAAAGGTATGCCTTTTCTGTTTCTTCTCCCCGAAATCATCTATTTTTGTAAGCTAATAGAATGAATATCTAAAATGAACAGTCCTGATAAGCGAGTATTGGTGGGCATGAGCGGCGGTATAGACAGTACTGCCACTTGCCTGATGTTGAAAGAACAGGGGTATGAGATAGTCGGATTGACCATGTGGGTGTGGGGAGACGAACCTGTGGAAGCTCGGCAACTTGCCGGCAGTATGGGTATCGAACACCATGTGGCTGATGAACGTGAGGCTTTTCGTAAAGTAATTGTGCAGAACTTTATTGATGAATATTGTCAGGGGCGGACTCCAAATCCTTGCGTGATGTGTAATCCTACCTTTAAATTCCGCATACTAACAGAGTGGGCAGACAAACTAGGTTGCGCATTTATCTCTACCGGGCATTATAGCCGTCTGGAAGAAAAGAATGGAAAGATATATATAGTGGCCGGAGATGACGATAAGAAAGATCAGTCTTATTTCCTCTGGCGACTGGGACAAGATGTGCTGAGGCGTTGCATTTTTCCGCTGGGCACCTATACGAAGTTGCAAGTGAGGGAATATCTGCGTGAGAAAGGTTATCAATTGAAGGCGGAAGAGGGAGAGAGTATGGAGGTTTGTTTCATCAAAGGTGATTATCGGGACTTTCTGCGCGAACATTCTCCTGAAATAGATAGTGCGATTGGTCCCGGATGGTTCGTCAGTTCCGAAGGAGTGAAGTTGGGAGAGCATAAAGGTTTTCCTTATTATACCATTGGACAACGGAAAGGGCTGGAAATAGCTTTAGGGAAACCGGCTTATGTGTTGAAGATAAATCCGCAGAAAAATACGGTGATGCTGGGTGATGCCGAACAATTGCGGACAGAATATATGTTAACCGAACAGGATAATCTTATTGATGAGCAGGAATTCTTTTCGGCTTCCGATTTGACGGTACGCATCCGTTACCGAAGCAAGCCGATTCCCTGTACGGTGAAAAGGCTGGAAGATGGGCGGTTGTTTGTACATTTCCTGTCAGAGGCATCGGCTATTGCACCCGGTCAGTCGGCTGTATTCTATATTGGAAGGCGGGTAGTAGGTGGTTCTTTCATTGCTTCCCAACGGGGTATCGGGCTGGTTATTTCAGAAAATGAATAAGTAATAAAATAATAGAATGAGAAAATTAATATCCTTTTTAGCCATTGCCCTGCTTGCAACAGGGGCATCGGCAGAACAAGATACATTGAAGTATCGCATTAGTTTAAAAGATAAAGCTGCTACAGAATATTCTTTAAAAAAACCGGAGAAATACTTGTCGGCAAAAGCGATTGAGCGCCGCCGGAAGCAGAACCTTCCGATTGATTCTACGGATCTCCCGGTATGCCGTAAATATATAGATGAAATCCGCAAACAGGGAGTGAAGATTGTGGTAACGGGGAAATGGGATAATTTTGTAACGGTGTCCTGCAACGATACGACTCTGATTGATCGTATTGCGGCACTGCCTTTTGTGCTTTCAACAGAGAAAGTCTGGATTTCTCCCGGTGCCGGCAAACCATCGATGGCGACGGAACGTGATTCAGTGTTGAACCAACCGACGATGCATCCGGATAGCATTTATGGGCGTGCTATCACTCAGATTCAGATGAGCAACGGTGACAAATTACACGAAGCGGGCTTCAAAGGGCAGGGTATGACAATTGCGGTTATTGATGCCGGATTTCATAATGTCGATAAGATTACTGCTATGCAGAATATCCGTATTCTCGGTACAAAGGATTTTGTAAATCAACAGGCTGATATCTTTGCAGAAAGCAGCCATGGGATGAGTGTACTGTCCTGTATAGGTATGAACCGACCTGATATAATGACGGGGACGGCTCCCGAAGCTTCTTTTTGGTTGCTTCGCAGTGAGGATGAATATTCGGAACACCTGGTAGAACAGGATTATTGGTCGGCTGCGGTTGAATTTGCCGATAGTGTGGGAGTGGATGTAATCAATACATCTTTGGGATACTACTCATTTGATGATAAATCGAAGAATTATAAATATCGAGATTTGGATGGACGTCATGCATTGATGTCGCGCCAGGCTTCCCATATTGCAGATAAAGGAATGATACTGGTATGCAGTGCCGGCAACTCCGGTGCGGGTTCCTGGAAAAAGATCACTCCTCCGGGAGATGCTGATAATGTATTGACGGTAGGAGCGATTGACAAGAGAGCTGTACTGGCTACTTTTTCTTCCGTAGGTAATACAGCGGATCATCGTGTGAAGCCGGATGTGGTTGCGGTAGGGGTTGGATCGGATGTGATCCGTACGGATGGTAACCAGGGACGGGCTAACGGTACTTCTTTTTCTTCACCTATCATGTGCGGTATGGTGACATGTTTGTGGCAGGCTTGCCCGGCGTTGACGGCAAAAGAAGTGATTGAGTTGGTGCGCCGATCCGGTGACCGTGCCGGTTTCCCGGATAATATCTACGGATATGGAGTACCTGATATGTGGAAGGCATATAATGATTATAAATCAAATAATAAATAACTGATTACAAGCTGTTACTCGTAGTTCGTCACTTGTAGCTGGTAGCTTGTCACTCGTAGCTGAACAATATGGAAGCATTATCTTTACTGGAACTTAATGCCTTGGTGCGCCGCAGTCTTGAACAATGCCTGCCTGATGAATATTGGGTACAGGCAGAGTTGAGTGATGTGCGAACGAACAGTACCGGGCATTGTTATCTGGAATTTATTCAGAAAGCCCCCCGTAGCAATGGTCTGGTTGCAAAGGCGCGGGGTACTATCTGGTCGAATGTCTATCGGCTGCTGAAACCTTATTTTGAAGAAGCGACAGGGCAGGCTTTTGTTTCCGGTATTAAGGTACTGGTTCAGGTTACTGTCAGCTTTCACGAGCTTTATGGCTATAGTCTGACCGTACAGGATATCGATCCTACTTATACGTTAGGAGATATGGCACGTCGTCGTCGGGAAATACTGAAGCAACTGGAAGAAGAAGGTGTCTTGACGCTGAATAAAGAGTTGGAAATGCCAACTTTGCCGCAACGCATTGCTGTGATATCCTCTCCAACAGCCGCAGGCTATGGTGATTTTTGCCATCAGTTAAAGAATAATCCCAGAAACTTTTTCTTTTATACAGAATTGTTTCCCGCTCTGATGCAAGGCGATAGGGTAGAAGAATCTGTATTAGCAGCTTTGGATCTAATCTTAAGTCGTCAGAATGATTTTGATGCCGTAGTCATCATCCGTGGCGGTGGAGCAACTTCCGATCTTTCCGGTTTTGATACGTATTTGCTTGCTGCCGCTTGTGCCCAATTTCCGTTGCCTATAATTACCGGAATAGGGCATGAAAGAGATGATACGGTACTCGATTCTGTGGCGCACACCCGTGTGAAAACCCCGACTGCTGCTGCAGAGTATCTTATAAATTGCATGGATCTTGCTGCTGATGAACTGGAAGTGCTTATCACCCAATTGCACGACAGCGTGATTTCCCGTTTGACGGAGGAACATCGAAGGCTGGCCTTGTATAGAAACCGTATTCCTTCTGCTGTTGTCCGTCGCGTATCTGATGCCAAGCTTGCATTGCTTACCGCCCGGAAGGATATCTCACAGGCTGTTACAACCTCTCTCGCGCGCCAGCAGCATCGCCTGGATTTGTTGCGGCAGCGTCTTGTAGATGCTTCGCCAGAGAAAATGCTTGCCCGTGGCTATAGCATTACTTTGAAAGATGGAAAAGTAGTGAAAGATGCCACCCTCTTGAATGAAAAAGATGAAATACTCACCCGTTTTTACCGGGGGGAAGTGACCTCCGTCGTAAATCATAAATCATAAAATATTCCTATGTCTACTTCAAAGAAAAAAGAAACCTATTCCCAAGCCATGGAGCGCTTGGAGAAGATTGTCCGTCAAATAGACAATAATGAATTGGAAATTGATGCGCTTGCCGAAAAAATAAAGGAAGCGAATGAGATTATTGCGTTTTGCAGCGATAAATTGACCAAAGCTGACAAGGAAATCGAAAAATTACTGTCGGAGAAGCGGGAAAGTGAAGAATAAAGACTAAATTTGTTGCAGAATGTACGTAATGAGATTACTAATACTTTGAGATATGAAAGAAATAGATTGGTCTAATCTGTCATTCGGATACATGAAGACAGATTACAATGTGAGAATTAATTTCCGCGAAGGTGAGTGGGGAAAACTTGAAATCAGCAGTAGCGAACTTATCAATCTGCACATGGCAGCTACCTGTCTGCATTATGGACAAGAAGCGTTTGAAGGCTTAAAGGCATTCCGTGGCAAAGATGGTAAGGTGCGTATTTTCCGTTTGGAAGAGAATGCTGCCCGCTTGCAGTCTACGTGTCGTGGTATCATGATGGCAGAATTGCCGACAGAACGTTTCAAAGAAGCTGTGCTGACAGCGGTGAAAATGAACGAACGCTTTATACCGCCTTATGAGAGCGGTGCTTCCCTTTATATCCGTCCGTTGCTGATTGGAACCGGGGCACAGGTGGGGGTGCGTCCTTCCAATGAATATATGTTCCTGATATTTGTTACTCCGGTAGGTCCGTACTTTAAAGGCGGTTTTGCAGCTACTCCTTATGTCATTACACGTAAGTATGACCGTGCTGCTCCGCTTGGAACTGGTATTTATAAAATCGGTGGTAACTATGCAGCCAGTTTGCGTGCCAGCCACGAAGCACATGCGGCAGGGTATTCCGCAGAGTTTTATCTGGATGCAAAGGAGAAGAAGTACATCGACGAGTGCGGCGCTGCCAACTTCTTCGGAATAAAAGATAATACTTATATTACTCCTCTGTCTACTTCCATTCTGCCATCCATTACCAATAAGAGCTTGATGCAGTTGGCCGAAGATATGGGCATGAAGGTGGAACGTCGTCCGGTGGCTGAAGAAGAACTTACTACGTTCGAGGAAGCCGGTGCATGTGGTACGGCTGCGGTGATTAGCCCGATTGAGCGCATAGATGATCCTGAAAACGGACATTCTTATGTAATAGCCAAGGACGGCAAACCGGGACCTGTCTGCACGAAGTTGTACAACAAATTGCGTGGAATTCAATATGGTGATGAACCTGACACGCATGGCTGGGTAACCATTGTGGAATAACGCATGAGTAAAGGTAAGTTAGCGAAGTTTGCCGATATGGCAAGTTATCCGCATGTGTTCGAATATCCTTATTCGGCAGTAGATAACGTGCCCTTTGAAATGAAAGGAAAATGGAACGAGTCATTCTTCGGGAATGACCGTCCCATTGTTTTGGAATTAGGTTGCGGACGTGGTGAATATACCGTCGGGCTGGGACGATTGTTTCCTGATAAGAATTTTATCGGAGTGGATATTAAAGGTTCCCGTATGTGGTCCGGTGCTACGGAGTCATTACAGGCAGGCATGAAGAATGTTGCCTTTTTGCGTACGAACATTGAAATAATCGACCGCTTTTTCTCAGAAAATGAAGTGAGTGAAATCTGGTTGACGTTCTCTGATCCGCAAATGAAGAAAGCTACCAAGCGCCTTACTTCCACTTATTTCATGGAACGTTATCGTAAATTCCTAAAACCGGATGGTATTGTTCATCTCAAGACAGATAGTAACTTTATGTTCACTTATACCCGTTGTATGATCGAGGAAAATCATCTTCCGGTGGATGTGCTGACAGAAGATCTGTATCACTCCGGCATGGCTGATGAAATTCTCAGCATCAAAACCTATTACGAGCAACAGTGGTTGGACCGTGGATTGAACATCAAGTATATCAAGTTCCATCTGCCGAAGGAAGGCGAACTGCACGAACCCGATGTGGAAATAGAGTTAGATGAGTATCGCAGTTATAACCGCAGTAAGCGGAGTGGGCTGCAAACTTCAAAATAAAAAAAGAGTAATGACACTTTATCCTAAACTAATTTTAGATGCACTGGCCACAGTGCGATATCCCGGTACCGGAAAGAATCTGGTTGAGGCGGAAATGATTGCCGATAATTTACGTATTGACGGGATGAAAGTTAGTTTCTCACTGATATTTGAGAAACCGACCGATCCTTTCATGAAATCTGTAATAAAGGCAGCGGAAGCGGCTATTCATACGTATGTATCTGATGAGGTAGAAATAACCATTACTACGGAAAGCAAACAGGCAGCACGTCCCGAACCAGGCAAATTATTGCCTCAAGTAAAGAATATTATCGGTGTTTCTTCCGGTAAGGGTGGCGTAGGTAAATCAACGGTAGCTGCTAACCTCGCAGTATCTTTGGCGAAGTTGGGTTACAAAGTTGGTTTGTTGGATGCCGATATTTTCGGACCATCTATGCCGAAGATGTTTCAGGTGGAGGATGCGCGTCCTTATGCTGAACACGTAGACGGTCGTGACCTGATTGTACCGGTTGAGAAGTATGGTATCAAATTGCTTTCTATTGGTTTCTTCGTTGATCCTGATCAGGCTACGTTGTGGCGTGGCGGCATGGCAAGCAATGCCTTGAAACAGCTGATAGGGGATGCGAATTGGGGAGAGCTTGACTATTTCTTAATCGACCTTCCTCCCGGAACGAGTGATATTCACCTGACAGTGGTTCAGACATTGGCACTGACAGGAGCTATCGTAGTCAGTACACCGCAGGCTGTGGCATTGGCAGATGCCCGCAAAGGTATCAACATGTTTATCAATGATAAGGTGAATGTGCCTATTCTCGGTTTGGTAGAGAATATGGCTTGGTTTACACCTGCCGAACTTCCGGAGAATAAATACTATATCTTTGGAAAGGAAGGTGCCAAGAAGCTGGCGGAAGAAATGAATGTGCCTTTGTTGGGGCAAATTCCTATTGTACAAAGCATTTGCGAAAGTGGTGATAAGGGTACTCCGGTAGCGCTTGACGAGAATACCGTGACCGGACGCGCTTTCCTGCAATTAGCGGCAAGCGTGGTTCGCCAGGTAGATAAGCGGAATGTGGAGATGGCACCGACAGAAGTAGTGAAGATGCATAAATAAATGGTTATCTGCATCCTACTCTTGATTGTGCTGTTAAAAATCAGGAGTAGGACATTGCAGATAATCTTTATGTGAGAGAGAATTAATGTTGAAAGGAAGTTGTTTTATTGTAATCTGAATACGATAGGGAATGTATATTTTACGTTGACCGGCATTCCTCTTTGTGTACCAGGTTTCCATTTAGGCATACTTGCGGTGACGCGAATTGCTTCTGTATCCAATAAGGGGTCTACGGGCTGGGTAACTTTGGGATTGGTTACATTACCGTTCTTATCAATGATGACTTGCATTGTGACTCGTCCTTGGATTCCTGCTTTTTGTGCCTCTACCGGATATTTGATATTCTTAGACAGATATTGCATCAGCCCTCCCATACCACCGGGAAATTCAGGCATATTTTCAACCACTTCAAAAACCGGGTCTTCCTCTGCAGGGACTTGTTTGGGAACATATCCCACGACAACGGTTTCATCAATTTTAGGTACAGGCTTATACTCCTCTTTTTGACCATTATCCGATAAGCGGAACATGACAGGAACTGTATATTTCACCCGTACAGCTTTTCCTTTTTGCATACCCGGTTTCCAATTTGGCATTGTGCTGATAACGCGTACCGCTTCACCATCCAATTCCGGGTCTACTCCACGGATAATTCCTATGTTGGAGATGCTTCCGTCTGCATTTACAACAAATTGTACAGTAACGCGTCCTTGCGTACCATTTTTCTGTGCATTTACCGGATATCTGATGTTTTTCGATAAAAATTGCATCAGACCTGACATGCCGCCATCCGGAAATTCAGGCATTTGTTCCACTACTTCAAATACAGGATTATCAGGATCATCGGCTGGTGGATTTAGCCATTCCCTATCCATGACAATCTTCATGTTGGAGTTGTTTTCTTTGTTGACAGTGACGGGTACTCCCATCATTTTTCCATCTTTTTTCCAAATTACTATCATTTTAGCATTATCGAATGCTTTGAAAGAAAAATTACCGTTCTTTCCCGTGATATACGATTGACCTTGTGGTAGTTTGTGGTCTTCATCAATGAAAAACTCAGCGCCTTCCACTGCTTTTCCGTCTTTATCCACTACTACTCCTTTGTAGTTCACAAGTTTGTCTTTGTCCTGTTGCGGTGCCGGTGTTTCCAGCGGTGCCGTTTCAGTAGCAACTTCCATCTCCGGCGTTGTTGAATTGGACGCCAGATTCTCTTCTACAGCTTCTATGACATCTTTTGCCATCTCCTTCGTGGTACGGGCCACGGCTTCGATATTGCTGATTATCATAAGTAAGGCTGCCAAGGGGAGAAACATAAGGTATTTAGTTCTCCCTATTTCTCGGGTTCTCTTTTTGTTCATCATTTTGATGCGTTTTTTTAAAGGTAATACATTAAAACTGTTATAGATAGTTGCTGCAGCCTTATGGTGTGATAATCCTAACAGGTGATACTGATAGGCTTTAGAGTCATGTCCGGTTTCCAGTACGCGGTTGTCCGCCAGATATTCCAGATTAGTGCGGATTTCCCGTTTCATGAGCCAGGCAAAAGGATTGAACCAGCAAAATATACATACAATCTCACTGACAAGTACATCAATGGAATGCCATTGGTTGGCATGAGTTTGTTCGTGGGTTAATATTTCGCTTAGCTCATCTTCTGTATGTGAAGTCGGATGGATAAAAATCCAGTGGAAGAAGGAAAAAGGTCCGCTTGCTTGTCTGAGCAGATGTACATTCGTATTTCCTATCTTTGCTTTCCGGCAACGGAAAGCTAAACGGATAATTCCAGCCAACTGTATGAAAAAGCGGATCGCTAATACAATTACCATTCCCCAATAAGCAAAACCGACCGTTTGGAGCAGAAGGGTTTTCCAGTCGGAAGTTGCCTGTTCCGGTGTTATCGTAAATTCCGGTAAAACGATGTCAGCGTATAAATCTGCCATGGCTACCATAGGCTCCTGTTCCGTGATCCATGTCTGTATATTCAGTAGCGGATAGACGGCAGAAATGGCAAAGAAACAGAGCAAAGCGGCTCTGCGCCACGTGAAGAACGTGTCTTTATAGAAAAATAGCCGGTAGAACGCATAAAATAGCGCAATGGCTACATTGATTTTTAGAAAATAAGCTAACATCTTGATTTGTTTTGTTATTATTTGTCTTTCATAATCTCAGCCACTTTTTGTTTCATTTCATCTCCCCTGAGATTGCGCGCAACAATAGTGCCATCCGGGGCAAATAAAATGATATGCGGGATACCATTGACGCCATAAAGTTCCATTACTTTTTGTCGGGTATCCAGTAGCTGTGGCCATGTCATATTCAGATCTCCTATCGCTTTAATAATTCTGTCTTTTTTATCCCAGGTTGCAATACCTAATATAACCAGGCCTTTGTCTTTATATGTATTGTAGATTTCTGCTAAATTGGGTATTTCTTCCCGGCATGGAGCACACCAGCTTGCCCACATATCAACAAGAACATAATTACCTTTGCCTACAAAATCAGACAATCGTGTTTCTTTACCTTCTGTGTTTTCACCGGCTATATCGACAAACGGTTTGCCTACTGCAGTGCTCTTTAGTGCTTCGAAACGTGCTTTTATTGCCTGTACTGTTTTTAAGGAATTCAGCCAATTGCCTATTTCTGGCTGAAGGGCATCCATTTCATCGGTATTACATGCCATACTATAATTTCTGAAAGCATATTCTCCCACACCATTGTCCTTGTTGGATATAATTTGTTGTTTTAGATATCCAAGGAGTGATGGGCGGATTTTCTGCTCATAATATTCTGCCCATGCCGGTTGCCAGTCTTCTGCATTCGGCTTTTCTTTTTTAAGTTCTGCCAGATGTGCGAATCCTTTTTTTCGGATACTGTCGACTGTAGCTATCGTCTTGTTGAAAGCTTCATTTAGTTTTGTACCCGTAGGGACATGAGTATATAGATTGACTTTTATAGTTCCTTCGTCCAAAATAAAGTTGCCATAGTTGCGTCCTGCATCGATTCGACAAAACGAGGGGATTGCAGTCCGTCCCTCAAATACAAACTTCTGATTTTCAACTCGGGTACTATCAATATAGCGATTGTCATCATATCGCATGATGTATAACATTTTTCCATTAAACGAATTATCTGTCAATTCGCCTTCTACTCTATAGGAGTAAGTAGTCTGTGCGTGAGCAATGAAACTTACCAGACAAGCTAATAAAGAAAAATAGTATTTCATGCGATTCTTTTTTATGTTTATCTTTTTTCAATCATATCTATTATATCTTTTAAGTCTTTAGTTGAAATCTTTTGCTCTTTGGCAAAGAAAGAAACCATTTCCTTATAAGAATTTTCAAAGTAGTTACGCACGAAGCCGCTCATGAAGGTACGCTTGTATTCGCTTTCACGAATGGCAGGTGTGTATTGATATGTATTCCCTACGCGAGCGGCTGTAACATACTGTTTGCGTTCCAGGTTTTTAATGATGGAAGCCACGGTAGTGTAGGGAGGTGCCGGTTGGGGATATTTGGCAACAATGTCTTTTACGAAACAACTGCCCAGTTCCCAAATGTAAATCATTGCTTCTTCTTCTTGTATAGTCAACTTTTCCATGGAAATAAAGTATTAAAATGAATTCGATACAAAACTACGAATATTTCGTAATAAAGCAAACTTCAGACGGTTAATAAGTGTGAATGCACTCAAAAGAGCTGTGGAGCCATAATAGGAGGCCTATTACCTGTTAATTGATGTAAAACTGTTTATAAATGCAGTTTTTCAGTGTACCTTTGAATCATCTTAATATCTACTAATCATGAGAATCAGAGTTTTTATTTTGGGATTGTTGCTGGCTGCATCCACTCAGGCCCAACTTCTTTATCGCGATGCTTCCGTTTTCCCTTTGTTGGGCAAGGCAACGGATGCTACTCTTACCCGTTACGAACGCCTTCCGGCTTCTTTGGAATCAGTTTCCCGCAAACCGCTTTGGGATTTAGGACGCAATAGTGCCGGACTTGCTTTGCGCTTCCGTTCCAACTCTACATGCATTGGGGCAAAGTGGGAAGTGAGGGATAACAGAAGCATGAACCACATGACTCCTACCGGAATCAAGGGATTGGATCTTTATTGTCTGCAAGATGGTAAGTGGGTTTTTGCCGGTAGCGGGCGTCCTCAGGGAAAGGTAAATGAAGCTACTATCGTGAAGAATATGGATCCTGAAGAACGGGAATATCTTTTATATCTCTCTTTGTATGACGGGGTCACCTCATTGGCAATCGGTGTGGATAGCCTTTCTACGCTTGACCAGCCTACTGTTGATTTGCCGGTACGTGAGAAGCCCGTTGTTTTTTATGGGACCAGTATTTTGCAGGGTGGTTGTGCTTCCCGTCCCGGAATGGCCCATACAAATATTCTGGAACGTTGGCTCAATCGTGAATGTATCAATTTAGGGTTTAGCGGTAATGCTTTGCTCGATCTGGAGATTGCGGAACTTATAGCTACGGTCGATGCTTCCATGTTTGTGCTTGATTTCCTTCCTAACGCCACAGTGGAACAGATGAAAGAACGGGCGGAGAAATTTTACTCTATCGTTCGCAGCAAACATCCCGATACTCCTATACTTTTTGTAGAAGATCCTATTTTCACTCATTCCCGTTTTGATAAAAGGGTTGCTCGGGAAGTGAAAGCTAAAAATGAAACGATTGCGGCTATTTTCCAGTCAATGAAGAAAACGGGTGAGAAGAATATCTATCTTCTTTCTTCAAAGGATATCATCGGGCACGATGGTGAGGCTACTGTTGATGGTATTCATTTTACAGATCTGGGCTTTATGCGCTATGCGGAAGTATTATATCCGTTAATTAAAAAACATATCCGGTAAATTTTTCTATTTTATTATTCTATGAAATTATATTCTGCCACTTCGTTATCTTTCGATGTGGGGAAATTGTTTTAAGATATATCAATGATGACAACTAAAATTAACCTGTTGGCAGTGAGTCTTTTTCTGCCAGTCTTTATCTCTGCACAAAATGTGATTCCTGAACCGGCACAATATCGCCCGGCAAAAGGAGAGTTCGTACTGTCTATTGCCGAAAATAAGGCACTTGAGACAAATAATGTACTTCCGTCACGAGTGGTACAGCGTATTGCACCGGATTGCACTACGGGGGCTGATGAGGCTTATCGTTTGGAGATAACTCCCGATTCTGTTTTTATTCAATCGGCTACTGTAACCGGAGCATTCCGGGGAGAAGAAACTTTGAAGCAACTTTTGCGTTCCGGGAAAGGCACTACGAGCGCTTGTGTAATCAATGATGCTCCCCGTTCTTCGTGGCGGGGTTTTATGCTCGACGAGAGCCGTCATTTCTTTGGCAAGGAGAAAGTCAAGCAATTGCTTGATATAATGGCTTCTCTTCGCCTGAATGTTTTTCATTGGCATCTGACGGATGAACCGGGATGGCGTATTGAAATAAAGAAGTATCCTCTGTTGACAAAGGTTGGATCCAAAGGGAATTATCATGATCCGTCGGCACCTGCTGCTTTCTATACGCAGGAGGATATTAAAGATATTGTTGCTTATGCAGCTGCACGACACATAATGATTGTGCCGGAATTTGATATGCCCGGACATGCCACTGCTGCTTGCCGTGCTTATCCGGAATTGTCTGGTGGGGGTGAAGGACGATGGAAAGATTTTACTTTTCACCCGTGCAAAGAAGAAACGTTCCGTTTCATAAGTGATGTGCTGGATGAACTGATCACTTTGTTTCCCTCTCCTTATATTCATATTGGAGGTGATGAAGTACATTTCGGTAATCAGGAATGGTTTACAGATCCACAAATACAGCAGTTCATCAAAGATAAACAATTAATGAACGAAACCGGATTGGAGCAATATTTTGTACGCCGTGTGGCAGATATTATTGCTGCCAAAGGTAAAACGATGATCGGGTGGGATGAGATTGTGGATGCCGGTGTATCGCCGGATAAGGCAGTAGTGATGTGGTGGCGTCATGATCGTAGGTATCAGCTATTGAAAGCTCTCGAAAGTGGATATCGTGTTATTATGACTCCGCGTCGTCCGATGTATGGCGACTTTGTGCAGTATTCCACACACAATGTTGGGCGTTACTGGGATGGATATAATCCGATAGAAGATGTCTTCTCATTCCCTCGCTCGATAGAACATCTGTTTAAGGGGTACGAAAGCCAGATTATGGGTATGCAGTATTCACTTTGGACGGAACGTGTGGCTGATGTCAAACGATTGGATTTTATGGTCTTTCCACGTCTTATTGCACTTGCCGAGGCTGCCTGGACACCTGCCGGACGGAAAGATTATAGTCGTTTTATGCGACGTTTACCTTTCTTCCTGCATTGGCTGGATACCAAAGATATTTATTATTTTGACCCGTTTGCCCCTGAAAGGAGGTCGGAGCCTACTGCTCCGGAGAAAGAAGATGTCCTGCAGAATGGATAATAATCTCCTGAAATTATTATTTATTCTTGTACTCTTTATATTTCTCAATCACATGCTTTCTGCTTTGGATAATCTGCCAACGATATACCCAGCAGGTAGTCAGGAAGTAGATGCCTGCCTGTATCCATAATGCACGGTATTCAAAGGCTACTTCGTTGAGTGTAGCTCCCATGCTATTGATGCGTACGTAGCCATTGATGCCGAAAGTGGACGGGAAGATATAAGAGAAGTATCTCCAGAAATCCGGCATGGCGGCTCCCGGCCAGGAAACACCTGAAAGGAACAATAAGGGTACGGATGTGAAGACGAATATTAACATGCAGGTTTCACGGTTGCGTATGGCAATAGAAGCTGTCATGGCAAAGAAAATACATGCTGCCAGATAAGGCAACATAAAGAGAGTCAGCACACCCGGTTGAGCTATCTGGATGAGACTGAACAGGCGTGGCACTACACAGAGCACGTATACGGATACAAGTGCATACACCATGAAATAACTTAAGCCTTTACCCAATACGATACGTAATGTGCCGTTGTAGTGGCGGTTGATAGGAATCAAATCTTTGAAACGATTCTGTTCGCGGGCTGTTCCGGCAGAAAGTCCGATACCCAGCAGTAAGGTTTGCTGAATAATCAGTATCAATACCGCAGGTATCAGGAAAGCCGCAAAACCGTTTGCGGGGTTGAATAAGGTAACATCTTCATATTTTATCGGATAGGCGGTAATCTCATCCTGGCGGTTGGTAGTATTGCCGGCACGTTGCATTTTGATATCTGCATTCATATCCAGTGACACGCTGGTATTGGTGTTCAGCAGAGATTTATAATAAAGCAATCCGCTCATATCGCAATACAGACTGACCTGTGTTTGCTTTCCCCGTGCAATATCTTCACTGAATTCAGCAGGTATATAGATGATGCCATAAGCCAGACGATCTTTCAGCATCAGTTTGGCTTCTTCCATGTCAGCGCAATAAGATACAATCTTCACTTCCGGACTGGAGTCCACTTTGCGCAGGTATTCGCGGCTTAACGAACTGCGTGAGTTATCCACTACCACAGCAGGTACTTCCCGTATGGTTTCATTGGTATAAATGAAAGCATAAATCAGTGGATACACCAACGGGACAAGCACAAAGAAGATGAGCACACCCTGATCGCGAAAGGTCGTGCGGAATTCCCGTATCCAGATATAGAATAGGTCGTGGATACCTTGTACTACTTTCTGTTTGAACGTCAGATGTTTCATTAGGGCACGTATTTATAATAAATCAACGCTTCTTTGAGCCGGTGTACGACAAAGAAAGGAAGCATCATAAAAATAAGTAACGCCACATAGTTTATCCATGAATAAATCATCGGATAACCGTTCAGGGCCTGATCTACATAGATCAGGAAATAGTGACGCAGCGGGAACAGATTGGCTAATCCTTGCAGAACCGGATGCATGGCCATAGCTGGGAATGATAGTCCGCACATAGAGAATGAAAGCACCCCCCATAAGGATGCAAAACTCAGTCCCAGACGCAGGGTAGGCAATGTACCTATCATCAGTACACCCATCCCTTGCGAAGCCAGTACAAGGCAGAGGGTGGCAAGAAGCATCGGCATGATGCCACTGTTGCAGGGGAAGTGCAGGAAGCCATATAAATATACGTTATATAATATCCCCATCAGGAAGAAAATAGCCGTATGCGGCAATAGCTTTCCGGCAAGGGAGATGTAGATGGAATTATTTCCCATGCGCAGCCATTCGCGTGCGGTACGGTCTTTTATTTCCACACCGATGGAGTAAACCGTTATCATAAATATAAGCAGCATCAATACACCCGGTGCAAATGTGTTACACAGATATACGGAGTAATTCAGCCACGGATTGTTCAGCGGATGTGTATCGATGACGATGGGTTGCAGGAATGCCATAGCTTGGTCTTCCGTAGCACCTTTAGCATACAAACTGGTGCGTGCGGCGGCTCCCGATGCCAACTCGCTCATCATCTTCATATCTTTGTAGAGCAGAGAACCGGCGATAAGCAACGTATTGTTGGTATAGAACGATACGGTAGGCTGTCGTTGAGATTGCGCCTTGGCGGTGGTACCTTTCGGAATGTAGTAGAATCCGTAGATTTCTCCTTTCTGCATGGCGGCACGTGCTTCGTTGATAGTAGGATAATGGGCTACGATGGCGGTCTGCTCAAATGCATCCAGGTTTCGCATCAATTGGCGCGAAGTGGATGTCATATCCTGATCCACTACCCCTACAGGCATATTGACCGGTAACCCCGAATCCATCAGTGTTGTGAAGAACACGTAGCAGAACAACGGTGCTATTACCATGCAGAACAGGTACAGCGGACGGGAAACGAGCCGTCGGCCTTCCCGTTTCATGACGTTCCACAAAGCTATATATTTCTTATCTCGTGCCATTCCTTTACTTATCACTAATCACTAACCGTTAATTACTTTTTCAGTATCACCGACATTCCGGGACGCAAGCCTTCCACTTTCTCCTGTGGCAAAGCTTTTACCTCAAAAGTCTTCAGATCAAATTGCCCGGTTGTTTTCGTAGCCTTCCAGGCTGCATAAGTACCAAGATCCTTCATGTAGTTCACTTTCAGGCGGATATTTTTATCCAATGCCGGAACGAAAGCTTCGAATTCAGTTCCCATTGTCAGACCTTGCAGCAAATCTTCCCGGACATTGAATGTTACCCACATATCATCCAGTATGGCTATGTTCATGATCGGTGCACCGGTTCCTACCAATTCACCTACTTTGGGGAAGATTTCCGAAACTTCTCCGGCTGTTTGGGCTATAAGATAAGTTTCTTTGATATAAGATTCTACTTCTGCAACAGCTCCTTTGGCACGGTCTACCAAGGCGGCGGCAGCGGCTTTATCTTCTCGTTCCGCACCGTTCTTTGCCATGTCGTATTGAGCTTTGGCGGCTTTTTCTGTTGCGATGGCAGCGTCTCGCTGTGCAGTCACCTCATCCAGCTTTTGGGCTGACATCACGCCCTGATCAGCAAGATTCTTCACACGTTTGTAAGATTTCTCGGCTATTTCAAGTCCTGCTTTAGCTTTTTGCCACATCTCAAAGGCAGCCTGTACCTGTTCGTGACGGGCGCCTTTCAGTGCTTTCTCATTCTGTGCCTGAGCAGCGGCTTCCGCCGCCCGAGCCGGTTCCAGTTTAGCTAATACATCCGGAGCTTCCAGTATGGCGAGTGTATCTCCGGCCTGCACGCTTTGTCCCTCTTTCACACGGAATTCCAGAATACGTCCCGGTACTTTACTCGATACCCGGTATTCTGTGACCTCTGCCTGACCTTGTACGATTTCCGGTCCTTTACGCAACATGAAGAAACCTACTACGGCTACAATGGCAATGACGCCTGTCAGCGTTAAAAACGCTAATAGCATGTTACTGTTTTGTGATTTGGTATCCATTTAGGTAATTATGAATTATGAATTATGAATTATGAATTATGAATTATGAATTCTCACCCTTTTAATTTTTAATTATTAATTTTTAATTCTCCCAACGCCTTCTTCAGATAGATGTCAGTCAATTTCACATCAATTTGTGCATCTATCTTTTCGGACTGGGCTGAAAGCCAGGCTGTGTGTGCTTCGAGTACGTTGCTGGCAGCTATCACGCCTTCTTCAAATCCGAGTGTGGCATATCGAAGGTTTTCATCTGCTTTTTCCAGATTCTTTTCTGCCATAATCAGCTTTTTGGCGGCTTCATTAACCTTGAAGACGGACTGGTTGACTTGAAGTTCTATCTTTTCTTTAGCATCGTCCAATTGGTATTGGGCGATACGGGCTTCCGCTTTGGCTGCCTTCACCTTGTACATGCCTTCACCCCAATGCCAGATAGGAACTTGTAATACCACACCCACATTCCACATACCTTTGAACTTCTTTTCAAAACCATTGAAAACGGAGGGATTGGTCATCATATAGCTTCCCATCAGAGCCAGTGACGGCAGATATTCGGAGCGAGTGACGTTTACCTTCTGCTTGTAGATTTCTGTGGCAAGTTCCAGACTGCGTACTTCCGGCCGTGTAGCATAAACCGTATTCAGATCAATTCCATTTGCTGCTACCGGATCAGGAGAGAGATCGTCTTCCCGTTCATCTTTCAGCGTGATAGGAGAGGACAAGTCCAAACCGCATAACTGGCATAATAACATTCTGGACAGGCTCAAGCCATCTTCGACTTTAGTCAGTGTCATTTCCGCTTCGTTCACTCTTACCTTTACAGATAGACCGTCCGCTTTGGTGGCAACACCTTCGGCGATCATCTTGTCCACATCGTTTTCCAACTTTTGCAGTAACTTGAGGTACCCTTCGGCTAACTTCTTTTTACTGGCTAGTGATACTACCTGCCAGTAAGCCTGGTCGGTACTAAGTATTACATCTTGCAGACCACTGTCATGTTGCTGGCGTGCCAGTTCTTCTGCATATTTGGTGATTTTGTTGTAAGCACGGATTTTGCCGCCCATATATAAAGGTTGTGTCAGCGTCAGGGCGCCGGCATACATGTTGCGGGTATCTGTACGAAATGCGTCAACGAGGGAATTTCCGAGGCCGTTGAGCGGAGAGGCAACGTCCACACTTCCTAACGCCTGGATCAACGCCATGAATTGCGGATTCTGTGTCAACTCAGGGTGCTGTGTCAGTATACCTTGTATACCATTTTGCATGGCACCGCTTACTTGAGTTCCCATTGAACCTAATGCACCTTTCTGTGCATCGCTCAATAGTGAAATCTCTTTTTGGGTACGCATATATCCACCGGTGGCGGAAATATCGGGAAGGTAGTTGGTAAACGCCGCTTTTCTCTGATAATGTGCAGAGTTAATTTTCTCCTGGCTTATCAGTAGTTCTTTGTTATTGGCAATGGCCAATGCACGGCAACTATCGAGGCTCAAAACCTCTTGTGCACCGACAGAGAAGGTCAGACATACCAACCAAATGAAACAGAAGAACTTTCTCATCGTGTCTATACATTATTAAGGTGATTAAAACGTTGTTTTATGATGCAACAATAATTGCATAAACAACGATGCAAATGTATAGGCTTTCAGTGAGACCTCAAAATAATTTAATCTTTTTTAGTCCAATGTAAAGGATTGCGAGCCGATAAGTGTTCCGTCTGCGAAAAGATCTACCCGATAGGTACCTGCATATAGATACTCTTCTACGTTCCAGTACACGGTTATATTTTGCTCTTCACCGTTGTATTCAATGTACTTTTTGATGGAATATCCCAACTCGCGGTTTTCATACGGGAATGTATTGGAAGGGTTTTTAGTCAGCACGTCATTATCCGGTTTGGTGATGCGGACATAGATAGTACGTTCGCCTGTTTCAGCTGTGATGTTTTTGACGATAGTAAATCCTATCTTGAATTTCACCACGTCTTTTACTTTCTTGGCTACTTTATCCCGTTTGTTCACGGCTTGAATGTTGATGTTGGTCGCATCCAGTTGGGCAGCAAGAGTTACTTTTTTATTCAGATTTTTTTTCTCTTCCGCCAGATTGCTGATTTGGCGGGAAGCATCGTTGTATTTTTGCGTGACCTGTGCGATCACCTCTTTCTGATGAGCGGTAAGCCTATTCAGTGAATCTATTTGGTTGATATAACCTATCATAACTTTACGCAAGGTGGCAAGTTCATTCTTCAGACGGCGTATTTCAGCGGCGTTACTGCTTTTTACGGTACGCAGTTCTTCTAACAGACGTTGGGTTTTCAGTTGCTCCTGTTCTAATAGTACGGACAGGGAATCGTTGGAGACTGTTAATTTCAGTTCGTCATACTGTTGTGCAAAGCGTGTATATTCGTTTTCCAGGTCTTCCTTTTCCAGTTGAAATTCCTGTACCAGTTCTTTGTTGGTCTGCTTTTCGGTGAGTAATAATACAGTGACGCCCACCAAGGCTAATACTAATACAGTACCTGCAATAATCACCAGCTTATTTTTGTTATTTGCCATATTGTTTCATTAATATAATAGGTGTGTAAAATAGGGTTAGGTCTATTCCGCCGCAAAAATAAGCATTAATCGTCAATCGCTAATCACCAACCCTTAACTTAATAATCATTTAACTAAAATTATTACGGAAAAATTTCCTTAATTACGAATGTCGTTGTACTTTTGTCGCAACTTTATTACACATATAAACAAAAAATTGAAGATTATGTCAAAAGTAACCGTAGTAGGTGCAGGTAACGTAGGTGCTACATGCGCTAATGTGTTGGCCTTTAATGAAGTGGCTGACGAAGTGGTAATGCTGGATGTTAAGGAAGGCGTTTCAGAAGGTAAGGCAATGGATATGATGCAGACAGCTCAATTGTTGGGTTTTGATACCACTATTGTAGGCTGCACCAACGATTATGAGAAGACTGCAAATTCTGACGTTATTGTTATCACATCAGGTATTCCCCGTAAGCCGGGCATGACTCGTGAAGAGTTGATCGGTGTGAATGCCGGTATCGTGAAAACAGTTGCTGAAAATGCATTGAAATATTCTCCCAACGCTATCCTTGTAGTTATTTCTAATCCGATGGATACAATGACTTATCTGGCATTGAAATCTTTGGGTCTGCCTAAGAACCGTGTTATTGGTATGGGTGGTGCTTTGGACAGCTCTCGTTTTAAATATTTCCTGTCTCAAGCTTTGGGTTGCAATGCAAACGAAGTAGAAGGTATGGTAATCGGCGGTCATGGTGATACTACTATGATTCCGTTGGCTCGTTTGGCTACATACAAAGGACAACCGGTTAGCACACTGTTGAGCGAAGAAAAACTGAACGAAGTTGTAGCTTCTACTATGGTAGGTGGTGCTACTCTGACTAAGTTGCTGGGTACTTCTGCATGGTATGCACCGGGTGCAGCAGGAGCTTATGTAGTTGAGTCTATCATTCACAACCAGAAGAAGATGATTCCTTGCTCTGTATTGCTGGAAGGCGAATATGGCGAATCTGATCTTTGTATCGGTGTTCCCGTTATCTTGGGCAAGAATGGTATCGAAAAGATCGTTGAACTGGAACTGACTGCTGATGAAAAAGAAAAATTCGCTGCCAGCGCTAAGGCTGTTCACGGAACTAACGCTGCATTGAAAGAAGTAGGTGCTCTCTAATCAAGAAAGCGTTTTTATATTAATATTCGCGGTTGACTCCTTTTGTGGGTCAGCCGCTATTTTTTTGTCCATTCAGAATGGAAAGGAGTATCCATTTAGAATGGAATACCTATATTTGCACTTGAACTTTTTTAATCTGCCTGAGGGATTATTGCTGTCATTTAATCAGCATGACAAGTTTATTATTGGGGATAAAACGGTGCGTGTACTACCTGTATATGATTATTTCAAAAATATACATTGATGTATATTTTGTAAGCCTTGACGGGTACTTTAGGATGGCTACACCCTTTCGCCCGTATGGTGTAGCCCTTTGTCATAAAGGGTGTAGCTATAGGAGGCAAAGGGTGTAGCCTTGGCAAATGCTGATATTAGCCTTGATTATCAGCCGTTTCCGGTTTTCTCTTTTCTTAGTGCGGCGATGACGTATTTTCCTTTTGCCAGTACAGTACTCCATCGTGTACTACTGATTATTTTAAACACATACCCTCCTAGTCTTCCGTAGTCGGATAGCCGTAGAATGGCATTGATTTCATTTCGGTCTACGATATGAAGTTGTTGCAGTTCCAACATCAAACCTTCCAGATTGTGTGTCTTCTTGTTGTAGGCATATCCCGGGATATCGAAAGAAGAACCCTCCATTCCTTTTCCTCCATCCTCCCCTTGGGGAGTTAGAGGGGGAGTGTTTTGCTTTTCTTTACTTTGCTTTTCTTTACTTTGTTCGGAATTGCATGCATTTTCGGGTGGAAACAATACATCTTGTACCTCATTTTCTTCTTTCCCGTTTTTGGGAACTTTGGTTTCCATAAGGAAGTAAGGGAGGGGAGTCAAGTCCCGTTTTCTGCGTTTGGTAGCTTCCAGCCATACTTTCTGTATGTGTACGGATGTCAATACCTGATGTTCCTCATACATTTTCCGGTCGAATATGTCTTTCGCTATTAGAAGTTCTACGATTTCCTGCATTTCCTCGTCCGATAGTTCGTTTCCTAATTTGTGGGCAAAGAGCATGCATTGCTCTTTGTTCCATACCAGGTAATACCCTTCTTCTTTATAAATTTTTCCGAGTAGCTTTATGAATGCCGCTACACCTTTCAGTCCGAACCGGGCTTCTATCAATTCTGTTGCTACTCCTTCGAGCAGACTTATAGTTATGGGGAAATACAGTACCCCTGTACAATTCATTGCCATTTCTTTAGTGATTAATGATTAGCAGACGGGGCTCCAGTCCAGTAAATTTTCCAACTGGAAACTTCTCCAAGCCTGTGACTCTACATCCCAGTAAACTACAGTACTTTCTATGCGCTTCATTTCATAGAACCGGTGGAAGAAACTTTCATAAGGTATGAGGGTTGCTTTCACCATTTTGAAGATTGTGCCTTGTTTGTGAAAGGCGATAAGGGCATAGCCATACTGCATGTGGTCAATGAGGTCGATCAATCTTTGTGCCATGTATTCTGCACATTCCTCAGAATACCCCTTTTCGAACATGAACCGTTTTTTCCATTTTTCTGCCATTCTTTCACGGACTGGAACCGGATTTTTGAACTCGTGTCTTTTCATCTTACGATATGTTTAATTATTAATAATGTTGGTTACGTTTTCAAGCCCATGCCATAGCATAAAAAAAAGATGTCGCTTCGCATAAGAGGAAGCGGCATCTCATTGAAGTCTGACTTGGTCTTGTTAACGTGGGGGCAAAGGTAGGTCTTGCTGTTTTGACAGTATCTTTTTAATTCCTGCCTCTTCTGGAGTGTGATTTCTCCTTATGCTTTTCGTTGTGTCTGACTCTTTTATCCTTTTGCCACATTTTTTCTGCCATTTTGGTTAAAGTGCTCTTTGACATAGGGGTTCCGTCATCATTTAGGAAGAGTTTGGTTTCCGCTATGCGTTCTATGAACGGGGCTAATTCGAGTTTTTCGGGTGGAATCTTTTCATTGTTTCCAACGTAGAAATTACCTTCGATGTATCCATCCAAAAGGTTTCCCAGCATACTTTCTTGGTTATTGTTAATTCCTTTAACCTTTTTACCCTTAGGACGGCCTCTGTGTGGTTTATTTTCCGCTTGTTCAGAGGATTGTCTGTTCTGTTCACTTGGTTTTACTAACTCTTTTTCTTCGCTTTTAACAGCGTTTTTTTTGAATTACTCATTTTGAAAAATTATTTAATTAAAAACAGTTAATTTGTAAATAGGAGCGCAAAGATAAAAGGATTGTTGATGTGCAGAATAGAGGAGGGACAATAAAATGAAATAAATACTTTTCGAACAGATGTAATATGCAGTAAATTAGAATGGTATGGCGAAAAATAGGGGGTGTCCAGAAAACGTTCGTTTAATGGGCGCAAAGATAAGGGGTATTTTTCGAACGTGCAAGATGTTTAATAAAAATATTTCTATTATTTCGGGTTTTATTAGTTATATCGCTAATAATCAATATGATAATACTAATGGTATATATATTTAATATCCTTTCATTTTTATACCTTCAAACTTCATTTTAAAGGCATGATAGTGTTGCCCATTAAACGAACGATTAAAAAACACTTTTTTGAATTTAATATCTTCGTTTATAACGCATTAAGTCGAAATATCTATTTGCTACGGTTTGAAAGAGAATATGTCTCGTTCAAACCGCGAAGCGCACCCGGAACTATAGTAAAATTCTCGATTCTCTTTTTGCAAGTGATTGAAAATCAAAAATATTGGTTTGCTGCCCGCACTCGTGACAAGCAAGAGTTTGCTGTCCGAAAATCCTTAGATAAGCTTAAGTCCGAAGAGAAGCTGGATCTTGACTGTTATCTTCCCACGCGAATTGTGATATCACAACTGAAGTATCGCCGTAAACGTAGTGAGGTTCCTGTTATCCGAAATTTAATCTTCATCCGTGCTACTAAACAAACCGCTTGCGACATATCCAATGTTTATAATGTCCAGCTTTTCTACATGAAGGATCTATTTACTCATTCCATGCTGGTTGTTCCTGATAAGCAGATGGAAGACTTCATGTTTGTGATGGATTTGAATCCTGATGGGGTTAATTTTGATAACGAACCTTTTGCTATTGGAGATAAAGTGAAAGTTGTCAAGGGGGATTTTAGTGGCATTGAAGGTGAGGTTGCTACAGAAGCTAACAAAACTTATGTGGTTATCCGTATCAAGGGAGTTTTGATTGCAAGCGTCAAAGTACCCAAATCCTATCTAAAGTTTATAAAATAATATCATCTCAATTATAAAATGAATTCTTTACTTTCTCGTGCTGTTGAGCTTCAGCATGCCGCCCATACTTTAATGTATCTCGGCATGGATGGTGAGCCTCTTTATTCTGATGACTTTTGTCGTCAGAATAAAGATGTTCTCTTAAAATCCGATTCTCTTTTTGCTGCAAAAAGTTCCGATATCGAAGAAGAGGCTAACTTGTGTCTGGCTCTTTTGATGGGTTACAATGCCACTATATACAATTATGGTGATAAGGAGCAGAAAAAGCAAGAGATTCTTGTGCGTGCTTGTGATGTTTTGGAACGGCTTCCTGACTCCTTGCTCAAAGTTAGGCTGTTGACCTATTGTTATGGTGAGACTTATGAAGAAGCGTTGTTGCAGTCTGCCCGTAAGATTGTGGATGGGTGGGGACAGACTTCTCTTACATCCGAACAGGTTGAGGCTGTTGAAGAACTTCGTAATGTAGAAGAGAATCCCTATCCATGGGAATATGTCGATGAGTAAAAAATAACCGGGGATTTTGTTTGGAGCGTCTGAATTCTACGCATAATAAATATAAATCAATAAATCACCCTCAGGCGTTCCCGTCCCCGGTTTTCAATATTGCATATAAGATTTGTCGGCGGAACTTCTGTCGATGGAAACCATCTCAATAATGATTAATAAATGTTTCCGAATCAGTAAAAGGAAGGGCATGCGAATCCTGTTCCTGCTTTGGCTTTTGACAGTGTCGGGGCTGGTCTACATGCTTTTCTTTTTGCTTTCCTAATTTGTTGTCAAGTATACTTTGATATTTAATTTAACACAATCTGTTTTATTTTGGTTATAGCAGTAGATTTTGATGGTACCATAGTCGAGCATCGTTATCCCTCTATCGGTCGTGAGATTCCTTTCGCCATCGATACCCTAAAAAAACTGAGTTCCGAACGCCATAAGCTTATCCTCTGGAGTGTCCGTGAGGGTAAGCTTTTGGACGAGGCGGTTGCTTTTTGTCGTGAGCGTGGTCTTGAGTTTTATGCCGTCAACCGTGACTATCCGGAAGAGGAGAAGAACTTGAATAACCATTTTTCCCGCAAGTTGAAAGCGGATGTATTTATTGACGATCGTAATCTTGGCGGTCTTCCCGACTGGGGAATGATCTACGAGATGATTAACCGTAAACTTACCTATGAAGATCTCATGCGCAAATATGAGTATGGTTCTGAACCGGAAAAACCGAAAAGTTTCTTTGCACGCTTATTCGGGAAATAGAGACTTATTTTTATAACATCATTATTCTTGCTAAAAAAACAAGTAACAAATATGAAAATCAGAAAATTTCTCTTAGTATTGGCTATTCCTTTGGCACTGGCAGGCTGTACTTCTTATAAGAGTGTTCCTTACATGCAGAACCCTGAAGTTGTGAATAGTGGCAGTAATTCTCTTCCTCTTTATGATGCTGAAATCATGCCGAAAGATTTGCTGAGTATCACCGTGAATACTACTGACCCTCAGGCTGCTGCTCCATTCAATTTGACAGTACAGACACCGTTGAATGCTGCCTTGACCAATATCAATACTACTACGCAGCCCACTTTGCAGCAATATCTTGTGAATAATAAAGGTGAAATAGATTTTCCTGTCATTGGGCGTCTTCAAGTTGGTGGTTTGACTAAGAATCAGGCTGAAGACCTTATTCGGGAGAAGTTGCAACCTTATTTGAAAGAGAGTCCGATTGTGACCGTACGTATGGCTAATTACAAGATATCAGTTTTGGGTGAAGTTGCTCGTCCGGGAACGTTTACTGTTGGTAATGAAAAGGTAAATATTCTGGAAGCCCTTGCTATGGCCGGTGATATGACTGTTTATGGTATTCGTGATAATGTGAAGCTGATTCGCGAGGATGCCACAGGAAAACGTGAGATAATCACTTTGAATCTGAATAATGCCGATTTGGTGCTTTCACCCTATTATTACTTGCGTCAGAACGATATCCTGTATGTCACTCCTAATAAGACGAAAGCCAAGAATTCTGATATCGGCAGTAGTACTACCCTTTGGTTCAGTGCTACTTCCATATTGGTATCCATTGCCAGTCTGATAGTTAATATCGTCCGGTAATCAACCTTATTGTTATTTCAATCGTAAATTGTTAAATTGTAAATATTCCCATGTTGCGAGACGACCAAAATTTAGATAGTGATCAATCAAAGAGTGACGAATCTATCAATCTGTATGCCATCTTCTTTAAATACTTTGTCTATTGGCCCTGGTTTGTAGCCAGTGTGTTGATCTGTTTAGTAGGCTGCTATATTTATCTTCGTTATCAAGCTCCTGTTTATAATGTTAGTTCTGCTGTATTGATTAAGGAGAATGATAAACGTAGTGGTAGTTCAGCTAATAATCCTCTGGGTGCTCTTCAGGATTTGGGTATGTTTTCAATGACTAACAACTTTGATAATGAAGTTGAAATACTGAGATCTCGTACTTTGATAAAGAAAGTAGTAAACGATTTGGGACTATATATTAGTATTTCTGAGGAACGTACTTTTGGTTATAATACTCCTTTGTACAAGAGTTCCCCGGTTAATGTTTATATGACTCCGGAAGAGGCTGAGAAATTGGAAGCGGGTATCAAGTTACGAATGGCTTATGCTACGGACGGTAAATTATCTGTTAAAGGAGAATATACTCTCGATGAAGCGGAATATGACTTTGAGCACAGTTTCGATAAACTTCCCGCAGTTCTTCCTACTCCTGTAGGAGTACTTGGTTTTACGATTAATGATGCTATTATTAATGATACGATTCAACCTATAGAAGAAGGTATCCATTTGGTTGCTTATGTTGGTAGTCCTACTGCTGTTGCTGAGAATTATGCTGAGAATCTAAGAGTTGAACCGGCTTCTAAGACTACTACAATTGCTTTAATGAGTTTACAAAGTACTGTTAAACAGCGTGGAATTGATTTCATTAATCGCCTTATAGCTTTCTATAATCAGGATACTAATGATGAGAAGAATGAGGTGGCTCAAAAAAGTGCTGAATTCATAGAGGAACGTATTGGCATCATCAATCGTGAGTTGGGAACTACTGAAAGTGAACTTGCTGATTTCAAACAACGTTCGGGCTTAACGGATTTAACTAGTGATGCTCAATTGGCTTTGCAAGAAAACTCCAAATACGAACAACAGCGTACTGAAAATGCTACTCAGATTAGTCTAGTGACCTATCTGCATGACTATATCAATAATCCTAAGAATCTTGATGAAGTCATTCCCGCTAATGTAGGTTTGAAGGATGCCAACCTTGCATCAATCATTGAACAATATAACACAATGTTGATTGAGCGCAAGCGTTTGCTTCGTACGTCTTCTGAGAATAATCCTGCTATCATCAATATGAATACTGGCATTGAGGCCATGCGCTATAATGTTCAAACTACTGTAAATAGCGTCTTGAGGGGGCTTCAGATAACCCGTGATGATATTGATCGTCAGGCTCGTAAATTTGAGGGGCGTATCAGTAATGCTCCTTTGCAAGAGAAAGAATTTATGACTATTTCCCGCCAACAGGAAATCAAGGCAACTCTTTATATTATGCTTTTGCAGAAGCGTGAAGAAAATGCTATTACCCTTGCGGCTACCGCTAATAACGGACGTATAATTGAAGAGCCGTTACCGAGTAAATATCCAGTATCTCCAAAGAAAAAGATATTTATGTTTGTTGCCTTAATATTAGGTTTGGGTATTCCTGTTGGTATCATTTATCTGAATGATTTGTTAAAGTATAAAATTGAGAACCGTGAGGATGTCGAAAAAATCACTAATGTGGCTATTTTAGGTGAGATACCTTTAGGAGATAAGCCAGAGGAAGGGGCTATTGTAGTTCGTGAAAACAGGAATGATATGATGGAAGAAACTTTCCGTGCCCTTCGTACTAATATGCTTTTTATGTTGGATAGTGATGAGAAAGTAATTCTTTTTAGTTCTAGCCAGCCCGGTGAAGGTAAGTCATTCATTGCCGGTAATACGGCTGTCAGTTTGGCTTATATGGGTAAGAAAATTATTATTGTCGGTATGGACATTCGTAAACCCGGTTTGAATAGGGTTTTTAATTTGTCGCGGCGTGCAGAAGGTATTACTAATTATCTGAGCAATCCAAAAAACGTGAAACTGTTTGATATGATTCAACATAGTGATATCAGTCCTAATTTGGATATTCTTCCTGGTGGTCCTATTCCTCCTAATCCTACGGAATTAGTGGCGAGTGATGCCCTTGATAAAGCTGTTGAACAGTTGAAGGAACAATATGACTATGTTATTTTGGATACTGCTCCTATTGGTTTGGTAACGGATACCGCTATTATCGGTCGTGTTGCAGATTTGTGTGTTTATGTCTGTCGTGCTGATGTTACTCCGAAGGCTGCTTTCGGTTATATCAATGCGCTTCGTGATGAAAAGAAGTTCTCTAAATTAGCCACTGTTATCAATAGTATTGATATGAGTAAGCGTAAAAATAGTTATGGCTATGGTTACGGTAAGAAGTATGGTTATGGTAACCGATATGGTTATGGTTACGGTTATGGTTATGGAAATGAAGCGGATAATAAAAAGAAAGGGGAAAAGAAATAGTGGCAAGAATGTTTATTTCTTCATTTAGGAATTGGAAGTTTGAAGAAGAATAGTAAGGGATGATTATGAAAAGTGGAAGAATTAAACTTTAGTATGAAAGAGAGTGATGAATAGTACTTTAAACTATATGTTGAATGGTTGATATAAATTACTCAACCATCGTTATGGCGGCTGTTGTGATATTAATAATTTAGATGCTAAATGAAAGATATTTCCTTTCTCTGGATTTAAGGATACGCTTTTCTTTGGTAGTGTTGAGACTATATGGACTATTTATACTTTTCATTTGTTAGTGGAAACTAGTAAATTCAATGGCATGTTATCATTGGAGTGTCCTTCTTATATTTTTGTTACAGTTTTTTGCAATACAAGATACCAGAACCTGCTTCCGAGAGAAATAGCAGTGTAACGATTAAATAAGATCTATGTATTTTTTTACCAAATAATTATGTCGCTCGTTTTTTATAGGGTTATAGTTGTTAGGTACTTACAATAATATTTTTATATTATGTCAATGATGTTATGATTTGTGTGATTGATAAAACCCAATGTTGCGGTTGTAATGCTTGTGGTGATATATGTGCTCATCATGCAATAACCTATCAAACAGATATTGAGGGATTTTGGTATCCAATTGTGGATGAGACAAAATGTACTAATTGTGGGTTATGTGAAAAAATCTGTCCGGAATTAAATATTGCATCATTAAAGAAGAATGATTTTGACAAGCCTGTTCAAACGATTGCTGCAATAAACAAAAGGATGGACGTGAGATGGAACTCTACTTCTGGTGGTGCTTATACTGCTTTTGCAGAAGTTATGCTTGATCAAGGTGGTTATGTAAGTGGTGCGATCTATAATGAAGATTTCAGTGTTCGCAATTATATCTCAAATAATCAAAATGATCTTGAGAAACTGAGGAGTTCAAAATATCTTCAAAGTAATGCAGAAGGGTTATTTGCGAAAATTAGATCTTTACTCAAAGCAGGAGAAAAAGTTCTAGCCTGTGGTACTCCATGCCAAATGGCGGCATTACGTTCATTTTTACGGAAAGATTATGAGAATCTTATCATCGTAGACTTTATTTGTAGGGGAGTAAACTCTCCTAAAGTATATCGTAAATATTTGGATTCTTTAGAGCGAAAGTTCGGTGGTAAGGTAGTCTATGTGAAGGCAAAAAACAAAGAATTAGGGTGGCGTAACCTTACTCGTAAAGTAACATTTGATAATGGTAAATCATACTATGGTGTAAGCATGGAGGATGATTTTCGCCGTGGATATCATACTAATGTATTTTGTCGCCCTTCCTGTTATTCTTGCCAGTACAAGGGATTTCCTCGTATTGCAGACATCACTATAGCTGATTATTGGGGTATTGAGAAGGTAGACAAAAATTTGGATAATAATATCGGAACTTCGATGATTCTTCTGAATTCCAAAAAGGGTATAACCTATTTTGATAAAGTAAAAGATCGATTGGAGTGGAGAGAGACTGCTTTTGAATCTATTTTAGGGGGAAATATGGCATTGATAAAATCTATATCTCCGGCTAAGATTAATAGAACTCAATTTTTTGAAGACCTTGATAAGGGTACTTTTGATGATGTTGTGAAGAAATATTTTCCATTATGTTCTAATAGAAATCAGTTGTTTAAAGTGAAGTTGAAAAGCAATTTAAAATTTATGTTTCATATTTGGAGATGTTATCGTTTTTCGCTTCGTTCTTATTTTAATTTTATCAAGATCAACAAGCGTAGGAATACTACGAGTAATTTCAAGGAACATAAAGTGATTTTTACAATGCCAAGTGCGGTATTTGACATTCATTCCACTGCGAAAATAATTGTAGATGCTCCGTTTATTTATGGCAATAATCCTGTCAGGAATATGAAGATGCCTACATGTCTTCGCATGGAGGCTAATACTACCTTTGAAATCCATGATGGTCCACTCACTCGTTATGGAAATGTTCCATATAATTTGAGATATGGTGCTTATATTGAAATAGTTAATGGAGGAAAACTAACTATCGGACAGGGAGCTGCCAATGTTGGTCTGACTATTATGTGTGCCAAGGAGATAACCATAGGCAATGGAGTTCGTATAGGACGTAATGTTTCTATCCGTGACTGGAATGGGCCTCATGTGATTGTGAATGATCGATATGTAAATCATGCTCCTGTACATATTGAAGATCATGTCTGGCTTTGTACAGGATGTTCTATTATGCCGGGGGTGACAATTGGAGAAGGATCTGTAGTAGCAGCCAATGCATTGGTTACTAGTAATATACCTCCACATAGCCTAGTGGGAGGTTCCCCTGCTAAGGTCATCAAGTCTGACATAGAATGGTATTAATTTCTATTCTATAAATATGTCTGATAATAAAAGAATTGCAAAGAATACAGTATTTCTATACTTTCGTATGCTCCTTATTATGGGAGTATCACTTTATATATCACGTGTAATCTTATCGGTATTAGGGGTTGAAGATTTTGGAATATACAATGTTGTTGGAGGTATTGTGGTTATATTCACTACTCTTTGTGGTTCATTAGGAAGTGCGACTTCACGGTATATCACTTTTGAGTTGGGACGTAAAGATTATGAGAAGCTAAATAGAATATTTTGTGCTGCCTTTATGGCTCATTGTGCTATTGCTCTGCTTATTGTAATTCTTTGCGAAACAGTAGGTTTGTGGCTTTTCTATGAAAAGATGGTCATTCCCGCTGACAGGATGAATGCTGCTTTCTGGGTATTTCAAATATCATTGCTGACAATGGTCTTTTCGGTTACGCAGGTTCCTTATAATGCTTGTATTATTGCACATGAGAATATGAAAATTTATGCCTATGTGAGTATAGTTGAAGTGTTGCTAAAGTTAGCAGTAGTATATGTGCTACTCATTTCACCTATCGATAAGCTTGTTTTTTATTCCATATTACTCTGTGTTGTCCAAGTGAGTGTAATGCTGATTTATCGTTTTTATTGTCGACAATATCCGGAGAGTAAATTACACTATTGCAAGGATAGATCTTTGTTTGTAGATATATTCTCATACGCAGGCTCGGATATGATCGGTTCTATTTCAATTTTAGCTCAGGGGCAAGGTCTTAATATATTACTTAATATATTTTATGGCCCAGTAGTTAATGCTGCTCGTGCCATAGCCTATCAGTTACAGAGTGCAGTAACTCAGTTTTCTGGTAATTTCTTTACGGCTGTAAGACCACAAATCATTAAATTATATGCGGAAGATAAATTTGAAGAAATGATGCGCTTAGTATATAATAGTAGTTGGATTTCATATTATATGCTTTTGATGGTTTCTCTTCCCTTGTGTTTTGAGAGGAATTTTGTATTGTCATTATGGCTTGGTGAATATCCCGATCATACTAGTTCTTTCGTTATTCTTATTATAATACTTTGTTTGATACAAGCATTGAAAACTCCACGTACTACTGTCTATCATGCAACTGGGCATATTCTTCGTTCCAATATTTTTGTTGGAGGAGTACTCTGTATGGCTTTCCCATTGGCATATTTGTTTCTAAAGTTAGGTGGAAGTCCCGAATCTGTATTTTGGGCAGCAAATATATCAATGGTAGTATCGGAGTTTGTGAGTATGCTTATTCTCAGGCGGTATATAAAATATTCTATACTAAATTATTTTGTTAACATTCATGGCCGATGTTTTTTTGTTTCGATAGCGGCTGCTGTTATATTGTATTGTATTCAACAACAATTAGAATTTGGTTGGTGTAGATTAATTTTAATGTCACTTTCCTCTGTTATTATCATAGGTATATTAGCATATATGTTTGGTATAGATTCCACTCTCCGAAATGGATTGAATAGGCTTGTTCGGAGTAAAATAATAAGGAGAAAATGAAATATAAAACTTTATCTAATGGCATTCAGATGCCATCTATTGGTTTGGGGACGTATCCACTGTATGCAAAGCAGTTGACAGACGTCTTGGTTATGGCTTATGAGGAGGGGTATAGGTTGATAGATACTGCTGATAATTATTATAATGAAAAGGATTTGGGTGAAAGTTTATACTATATTTATAATCAATTAGGGGCAAAGCGTGAAGATTTTTTTTTAGTGTCTAAAGTTAGTGATGAACTTTATCCTATAGGAGATTATCGTGCGGGATCCAATAGAGGTGTTTATTTTTGGAAATCTTCCCGTATTATGCAGTCTCCCAATGCTGTACGTGAAATTCTTGAAGAAAAAATAGACAACACGCTGAGGTTTCTCAAGACCGATTATTTAGATCTATGGTTAATGCATTGGCCATATCCTGATTTCTTTCTGGAAATATGGCATGAGATGGAGAAAATATATGCTGCAGGGAAAGTTAAGGCTATAGGAGTGTGTAATTGTCGTGTACGGCATTTGAAGGCTCTGAGGGATCAAGGGCTTTCAATTCCCATGGTCAATCAGTTTGAGTCTTCTCCTTTAAATACAAAAGAGGAGATTATTGACTATTGTATTAACCATGGCATAGAAGTAATGACTTATTCGCCCTTAATGTCTTTAAGGTTTAAGGATGTACCTCAGTACTCTGCATTACTTACTGCACTTAGTGAGAAATACTATAAAAATCCTGCTCAGATTATTCTTAGATTCGATATTCAACGTGGACTAATTCCTATCCCCAAATCTATCCATAGGAATCGATTGGCAGCAAACATTGACTTATTTGACTTTGAATTGACTGATGATGAAATGCTAGCATTAATGAATTGTAATCAAAATCGTCAGACATTACCTGAATCGAAACAATGTCCGGGTCTTTAAATCATGAACAATGAATATTAGTACTTTTATAAGATTGGCGAGTAACAAGATGATAAATCAGGCTCAATGGTATGATAGATATTGGGGCGGAGTTATTAAATTTTGGCGTACCAATCAGTTTAATCTTGACTGTATCAATTTAGGCAGTAATAGTGGTTTATATGGATTTGACTATACTCAAATTGAAGGAGTGCAAGGTGCTAATTGGGCATTAGGTCCTCAATCTCTTGTCCATGATTTTAATATCTTAAAGAATTATTTTAGTTACCTGAAAGAAGGTGGAACTGTATTTATTCCTATTTGCCCTTTTTCTTGCTTAATTTCAAAGTATAGCAAAGAAAGTAATTTGAAATATTATACGATACTTCATCCTGCAACCATAATTGATTTTGAAGATAGCGAACGGACGAGAGCTTTGTCGATTATGTATTATCCGTTTAAAGCTATGCCTTTATATTGTATTAAGCAATTAGTAAAAAGTGTCATTCGTAACGTTATATCTTCAAGGAAGAAACAGCTCGATTTTACAGTTGATTCAAATAGAATGTTAGCAGGTTGGCAAAAACAATTTGGAATTACTGATTTAAATGCTCCTCTTTCTCCTCAACATGCTGAAGAACAAATTATTCGGGCCGCTACATTGCATGAGATGATACTTTTCTGCCGAGAAAGGGAGTTGAAACCTGTTGTGGTTCTATTGCCTATGCATCCTGTACTGACACAACAACTTTCTGATTCATTTCGTCAACACTATATTTATGATTTTATTCAGAAAGCTGATATAGGTGATACACCTTTTATTGATGGTTTTGAAGAAAAAAATTACTTGGATACAGATTTTCGTTCATCGTATCTTTTAAACAAGCAAGGGGCGATGAAATTCACTAGTCAGTTATACAAGCGTTTGTTCTTGTAAACGAAAATATGTAATAGATCTTAATTTTAATATATATCGTGTGTTAGGCTGGAATTTTGTAAGTAAGAGTGGGGTGGGGCATTACTATCCGCAATATTTAGGTGGTTTGGTAGATATTTTTGCTCTAAAATCATGAAATGATGTTTTGAGCGAAGTTGATAAGAGATGAATGAAATAGTTGTACTCTTTTCTCTCATAGATAACAATTCCCTTTTTTGATATGTCTTATGTTGTTTTTTAAGATGATAATATACGATATTAATTAATTTTATAATGAAGATAGCTTTACTGAATCTAACGGTTGATAATAATTTTGGTGGAAATTTACAGAGATACGCATTGATGAAAGTTTTGTCTGATTTGGGACATAATGTTACTTTTCTCAATATAAGAACCAAATATAAACTCAAATGGTACAAGTATCCTTATTCCTATATGAAACGTGTCTTGAAAAAAATGTTTAACCACTATGTGCATATTCGGTTAGAAAAATACAAAACATTAGAAATGGAGCGCTTATGTGGAAAGCAGAAAGAATTCTTTGACAAGTATGTGAATCATACAAATCCTTTGTTTACAGAGAAAGATTTAATTAGTGAATCCCAAAAGGCATATGATGCATTTATTGTAGGGAGTGATCAAGTCTGGCGAAAAAGAATGACTAGACAGATTGGATTGAAAAATTATTTTTTTTATTTTTTAAAAGATATTCCGGTGATAAAGATAGCTTATTCGGCATCCTTTGGTGTAGATTATAATCAGTATACTAGGAATGAAATAAAGCAATTGGGTAATCTGTACAGACAGTTTAATGCTGTATCTGTTAGAGAAATCTCAGCATTAAAATTATTACATTTTTATGGATGGCAAACTCCTAATGCAATGGTGACTTTGGATCCTACTTTACTTTTGGATAGAAACGATTATATATGCTTAATCAAAGATAATCCTGTTCATGATAAGGCAAAGGATAAAATATTCTGTTATGTCTTAGATAGTACTAGAGAGATTGACAACCTGATAAAGTCTAAATCTCAAGAATTAGGTGTTGGGGTCGTGATGTGTAATTTAAGTGAAGATACAGAAATATCAATTGTTCAGTGGGTGGCTAATATACATAATGCGCAACTTATAATTACTGATAGTTATCACGGAACGATATTTTCTCTCATTTTTAATAAACCCTTTCTTTTGTTGAAAAATGAAGATAGAGGTGGTTGTCGATTTGACTCATTGGCTGCACTCTTAAATATTTCTTTCAATGATAGTCTTTCATTAGATTATGATAAACTAAACCAGCGAATAGAAGTCTTGAGAAATCAATCTATAGCATTTTTTAATAATGTATTGCAATAAATGATTATGGATTTGTTAGATTTTACTTATTTCATATTTATTTTAGTTGTTATTATATTGATTTTATTTCCTGCTACTTATCTTTCCATGAATGGACAAACTCTAAATTTGATACAACAGAGAAGTGTATGGAAGGATTTACGAATATTAATCCCATGCATTTTATATGCAGTTATATTGGGATTCAGGTATAATTATGCTTTTGACTGGGAACAATATAGATATACATTTGAATTTTTGAAAAATGGTCATTTGTATCGTGAGACAACAGAAAAAGGATATTTAGCTTTGAATTACCTCTTAATACAATTAGGTTTTAATTATTATTCTATATTTGTCTTTGAAGGTTTCTTGTGGATATTTTCAATTGCTTATATATTAAAAGATAATAGAAAGGCACTTATTTTAGGATGGGCTATCACATTTCTTTTGATGAGATTTGATATTCTAAACCTTTCAAGACAATTTTTGGCTATTTCGATATTACTTATAGCATTTGCTCTATTATTGGAAGGAAAAGATAAAAAGTTTTGGATTTTTTCTATTATTGCAGGATCTATTCATTCAACCGCAATTGTTTGTATTATTCCATTTTTTCTTCTTAGTAAACTGGTTGTTCCTAAGAAAAATATATCAATATATATATATGTATTGATTTATCTCTTATTTATATTTATAGCTGAATTTTTGATGTCCTATTTGTTTGATGTTATGGGTTATCTTGGAGAGAATGTTTTTCAAGATAAAGCAGCGTATACTGTAGATTTTCTTCAAGAAGATAAATTTTCTAGGAAGGAGCATTTTACATTGGTGAGATATTTAATAGCTGCTGTAAAAGATTTTACTTATATTTCTTTCTTTTTGTGGTTGTGTAAAAGAAATGTTTTGAATAGAAAAATGTATGTAATATTGCTAATAGGGCTTCTTTCGATATATTTTCAAATTGTTTTTGTAGGTAATGAGTTAACTGCCAGATTCAATTATTATTTTCGTACTTTTTATGGGATTGGATGGGGAATTATATTCGCGTATTTCTTATCCTATTTTCGATATATTCCTATATATTTAAAATGGGGGCTCTTTATAGTTATATTGCATATATTCTACGTATCTTTTAGTTCAATTTCCTATGAATTTACAGAGTTTAAAACATTTCTCATGTATGATTTATATTTATGAAAATACTTGTCGTTTCCAATGTACAGACATATCCTATCACATCTGGTAGTGCAAAGTTTATAAGCGACTATTGTTCTTTATTGAAGTCAATGGGGCATGATGTTTATTTTTTGCATGTTACCTATTGTGCATTAACCAAGATTGGCAGAGTGAAAATTGAAGAAAGCTCTTTAACTACTTGTGAAAAATGGGGAGATCACTACTTCCGATATCAAATGACGGTTTGGGATAAATTAAAAGAAATATTAACTTCTTTTTATCATAAGTATGTGACAGACTGTTATGCTGGATGTGACAACCGTTATGCTGGGGGCTTACATCATTATGTAGAAAAACTTAACCGGATATATCATTTTGATGCTTGCTTGGTTAATTACTACTGGTTGACAAAGCTTCTGACAAAAGTAAAAATTCCAAGACGTGGCATTATAACTCATGATAGTTTTACTTTTAATAATTTACGAAATAATGTTACTAGTCTTTTGAATCTCACTCCAAGTGAAGAAGCAAAAGCACTTCAACGTTGTCCTACTATTTTTGCAATGCAAGATGAAGAAGCCATTTTATTCAAAAGGTTAGCTCCAAAAAGTAAAGTGCTTGTTAGTTATTGTAATTATGAGTATGTAAAGCAACCTATAATAGGAAATCATAATTTACTTTTTCTCTCTGGAGGGTTCTATCTTAATGTCAATGGTCTTAAATGGTTTGTTGAAAATGTTTTCCCATCTATTTTAGATGTATTCCCCGATTGTCGGTTAAAAATAGGAGGAGCAATATGTGATTTTGTAGAAAAATGCGGATATGTGGGTGGTGTTGATTTAATTGGGTACGTTGATAGTCCTGCTGATTTTTATGCGCTTGGTGATGTTGCAATCAATCCAACTTATCAAGGAACTGGACTTAAAATAAAAACATTTGAGGCTATGGCTTATGATAAAGTAACCATGGTGCATCCGCATAGTATAAATGGAATTTTTGATAAGGATAAAGCTCCAATATTTTCATCAGATCAACCTTCAGAGTGGCTTGCTTTTCTGAGGAAAATTTGGGGGGATCATTCGAATATATCGGTTATAAAACGGGAAAATCATAATTATATATCTAGAATGAATGATTTTATTAAATCGCAATTTGAAGAGTTTCTAAAATAAAATGAGAAAGTTTGAATATTTAATAGTTGGTTCAGGTTTGTTTGGAGCTACCTTCGCTTATTGTGCTCAAAAAGTTGGTAAGCGTTGCTTGGTAATAGATAAACGTCCATATAGAGGCGGAAATTTGTATTGTGAAAAGATTGAAGGAATTAATGTGCACAAATATGGAGCGCATATTTTTCATACATCAAATAAGGCTGTTTGGGATTTTGTGAATTCTCTCGTAGAATTTAATAGATATACAAATTCTCCTGTAGCGAATTACAAAGGACGATTATATAATTTACCATTTAATATGAATACATTTTATCAAATGTGGGGTGTGGTAGATCCACAAGAGGCTGTGGCTATAATTGAAAGGCAGAAAGCAGAAGCTGTTTCTGCTTTACAAGGCCGTGAACCAGCTAATCTTGAAGAACAGGCTCTTATTTTGGTTGGTAAAGATATTTATGAAAAATTAATCAAGGGATATACCGAGAAACAATGGGGACGCTCTTGTACGGAACTCCCTGCTTTTATTATCCGTCGCTTACCAATGCGTTTAGTCTTTGATAATAACTATTTTAATGATAAATATCAAGGTATTCCCATAGGGGGATATAATAGATTAATCGATAGACTGTTTGAAGGAGTGGAATGTAAAATGGAAGTAAATTTTTTTCATTCTGAATATAGGGATTGGCAGAAATATGCAGATAAACTTGTATATACTGGTGCAATTGATGAATTCTATAATTATGAGTTTGGAAAACTTGATTGGCGTACAGTTCGTTTTGAGACCGAAACGCTTGATTTGGCAAACTATCAAGGTAACGCTGTGATTAACTATACCGAGCGAGAGATTCCTTTTACACGTGTTATTGAGCACAAACATTTTGAGATGTTTGGACAAGAAGTTTATGATTGCTCGAAAAGTGTTATTAGTCGCGAATTTTCAATGGAATATGAAGATGGTATGGAGCCGTACTATCCAGTAAATAATGAACGTAATAATAAGTTGGCAGATAAATATCGTACAATGGCAGCAAAAGAAAATGATATTATTTTTGGTGGTCGCTTGGCTGAATATAGGTATTACGATATGGCTCCTATAATTGAACAAGTATTAAACATGGAAAATATTTGATATATATGGTTAAGCAAATTATATTTTGTACACTTCGAAATAACAATGGTGCAACAGGGGGACCTGGTGGGGTTTTATATCTACAAATGATAACTTTAGGAAGTGAAATTTTAGGAGTGCCATGTTTGTATATGTTTAATAAGATAAAAGTAAAGTATCATCAGATAGGTGTTTTGCTGAATAAATTATTATTCAAACTTCTATTTAAAGGAAAAAAGCATACCTACTTTTTTACGCATGATATTGAGATGGCAGCTTTGTTGGCTGATTTAGGTTTACCATATTCACTTATTTTTCATCAACAAGGTCCTGTAGTATTAGAGCAGAGTAATATGGGACATAAACTGACTGCGAAAATGAAAAAATATTATCAAGAAACAGAACGTAGGGCTTTTGTAAATGCTAGAACATTACATTTTCCTAGTAATGGAGCAGCTGATATGTATTTTGCAAGTGAGTACGCTAATTGTAAACGGGAGGAAGTGAATTTATATTCTCCTTTATATAATATTATTCCTCAGATAAGCCCTGTGAAGCCTGTAGATTTGGATCTGAAATATGAAGATCAATATATAACATTGTTTTCTCTTGGTACATTAACAGTTGCAAAAGGCCAAGATCAAACAGTGAAGTTTATCGGAGAGTATGTGAAAAAATCATCCAAACCTCTGCGTTATTTATTAGTTGGCAGAGGTCCTTTAAGAGATCAGTTAATAACAGAGTTAGAAGAGATTAAAAAAGAAAATCCTTCTTTCGTATATCAATATTTTGAGTCACTTTCACATGAAGCTGTGATGTATGTACATAAAATTAGTGATGTATATATTATGTTGCACCGTATTTCTATTTTTGACTTTGCTATATTGGAAGCTATGTCGCAATATTCTGCTGTTATCCTTTCAAAAGTTGGTGGAAATCTTGATTTTAATAAGGAACAAAATGTAATTTTTGCCGAAGATACTATCAATAATAGTTCTTTGCTTGCTAATATGAATATTTCTACTTTTAAACAGAAAAATTATGATGTTTTTTGTCGATATTTTTCTAAGAAGGCTTTTATTAAGCAGTATGAAGCCTTTTTTAAGAATATTATAGTAAATGAAAATTAGTTTGTTTGTAGCTTTAATTTGTTTTATTTCTGTGTGTAAATGTTTTGCACAGAAAGAAATCAAGAGGTTGAAATGTTTAGGCGATTCTATATCTTATACTAAGGTTTTAGGTGATGGTGATCTGTTGTATAATAGTTTTGATGATAATGGTTTGCAATATATAGATTCGATAAAAGAAGGATTTATTAAACCAGTATTTCGCATACCTGTACATATTGTAACCAGTAGTGGAACCATAATAGTCGTTTCAGAAATAAAATCTAGTGCATCAACTTATAGGGGAGTTAATCTTTGTGTCATGTGTTCCCGTGATAATGGAAAAACTTTTAAAAAAGTATTAATGTGTAAAGGAGGATATGCGGGTATTTTATATGATAAAATAAATGAGATGATATATGTCTTTAAAGGATTAGAATATACTAAATCTGTGGATGATGGAGTTTCGTGGAGTACCTTTCAACGTATGAAACTCGATTATGATAATTTGAAAACAGACGGATACTGGACCTCTATATGTGTCTCCCCTAATAATGGTATTCAGCTTAAAAATGGTATTTTGGTCGTACCGTGTATATTACAAAGAGGAGTAGGTAAGGATATAACTAGAAATAGTAATGCCATTATTTATTCAAAAGATTTTGGGCAATCATGGATTTTTTCACCTCCTACTCCAGCTAATGTAATTGCAAATGAAATGACTATTGCTGAATATGAAGATAATCAAATAATGGTTAACACTCGTGGTGGAACGGAAATTTCTTGGTCTAGATATAATCCAGGGCGAAGGGTTTTTATTTCGAATAAAAAAACACTTTCTGATGTAGATAAATGGTGTATAGATTCATGGAAATTGCATGATTCAGATACAGTTCTAAAAGAACTTGTATGTAATGCATCTTTTATAAAAATTGAGTATAAAGGTAGAAGTATAGGGTTATTCTGCAATCCACAGTCGAATGATGGGAAACGCAAGAATCTGACATTACAAATATCTTCTGATTTTAACACTTGGCATAAATTTGCCGTATTGACACCTTTAAATAAGGAGGTGTATGGATATTGTAGTATGAGCTATATAAATGGAAAATTGTCATTCGTTTATGAAGATATTCAGTACGGGATTTTATATGCGGATTTATCATATTTATTATGTGATATATTGTTAGCATTATATCCTTAAATATTATTTGCTAATATGGAATCTATAGAATCAGTGATTTAAAACAAAATGTGAAATGATTGCTTACTTTTCTTGTTTGTAATATCCTTGTTGTTTGTATACCTATTGTTAAGATTATCTACCTTAATAGGTGGAGCTCGTATAGAGAAAAATATATATTACTCATTGCTGAAAGTTCGTTTTTAAAAATACTGTACTACAATCCATTTACTTTATATTATGATTTCTTGGGTGTGAAATTTATTTGCAGTAGTGTGAATAGGTTATAGGATTTATAGGTTTTCATATGAATAACATATATGAAAATATCATGAAGTATAAAAAGAGTAATAGTGATTAGATAAGGGTGTAATGTGAAAAATGAATATATATTGGATGAGGCGGGGCTTTATGTGGCTATTAGACTCTTGGATATTCTTAGGACTCAATTATATCAGATGGTATGCCCCGTTGGGACGAAGTTGAAGCTGTGGGAAATACCTTCGATTGGATTAATGTGAAAATTAGAGTAAATGCGACAATAGTTTAGAATATTCCTGATGATAGTATTGCAGTATATGAAGGAGGCTATGTCGCGAAAAAATGATTAAAGAATTATTGTAAAACTGTGGAATTTGTTGATTGTTAATTAAAATTATATTAAAAATGAATGTACCTCAAATAATTGCTGAGATTGGTTGTAATCACAAAGGTGATATGGCAATTGCAAAGGAAATGATAATGACAGCTGCTACTTATTGTAAAGTGGACGTTGTTAAGTTTCAAAAACGTTGCAATAAGGAGTTACTCACTTTGGAGGAGTATAATGCTCCCCATCCTCATCCAGAGAATTCTTATGGTGCTACTTATGGTGCCCATCGAGAGTTTTTGGAATTTACACTTGAACAACATTGCCAGTTACAAGAATGGTGTAAGGAATATGGGGTGGAGTATTCAACATCTGTATGGGATGTAACGTCAGCTAAAGAGATTACAACTTTGCGACCAAAGTTCATAAAAATTCCATCTGCTTGCAATCTTAATAAACCTATGCTTCAATATTTGTGTGATCATTTTGGCGGAGAGATACACTTGTCATTTGGAATGACGACTAAGGAAGAAGAAGAAGAGATCATTACCTTCTTCGAGCGAAATGGACGTGCTAAAGACATTGTACTCTATAATTGCACAAGCGGTTATCCGGTGCCATTTAAAGATATTTGCCTATTGGAATTAGTGCGTATGCGTCAGATGTATGCAAATCGTGTAAAAGCAATTGGTTTTTCTGGACATCATCTTGGAATCGCCATAGATGCAGCGGCAGTAGCTTTGGGCGCAGAATGGATAGAACGCCATTACACGCTTGACCGCACATGGAAAGGTACTGATCATGCTGCATCGCTAGAGCCTGATGGTGTACGTAAATTGGCACGTGATTGTCGTGCTGTGGCAAAGTCTCTTACATATAAAGAAAAGGATGTGCTTGATATTGAGATGGTACAGCGTGATAAATTGAAAAAAAATCAAATGAAATGGTAATTGCATTTATACCTGTGAGGGGAGGAAGTAAGTCTATTCCCTTGAAAAATATTAAACTGTTTTGTGGCAAACCACTTGTATGTTGGAATATTGAAGCTTTGGAAAGCTGTACAGAAGTGGATGAGATAATTGTTGCGACTGATTCTGATAAGATATGGGAGACGGTATTGAAACAAGGTTATAAAAAAACCACACTTTACCGTCGTTCGATGGAAAATGCTTGTGATATGGCAAGTACGGAAAGTGTCATGCTCGAATATATTAATCGGACAAAACTGTCTGATGCTACTATATTTATGTTGGTGCAAGCTACCTCTCCACTAACTGAAACTGTTCATTTTACTGAGGCATTGCAAATGTATGTGCAAGGCAATTATGATAGTCTTATTACTTGCGTGCGCAACTATCGTTTTTTTTGGAATGAAGACGGAACTTCTATGAACTATGACTATATGCATCGTCCACGCCGTCAGAACTTTAGTGGTATGCTGATGGAAAACGGGGCTTTTTATATTAATACAGTAAAGAATATATTGGGTAACGGTAATCGTTTAAGTGGGAGAATTGGAATTTATGAGATGCCTGAATATACAGCAACAGAAATTGACGAGCCGGACGACTGGATCATTTTGGAAAATTTGATGTATAAGCATGTTATTTCATGTAAAACATCTGTGAATCCTTCTATTAAACTATTCTTGACGGATGTTGATGGCACTTTAACAGATGGAGGTATGTATTATGGTGAGAGTAATGATGAAATGAAAAAATTCAATACTCGTGATGGGATGGGGATCAGTTTACTCCGTGAAGCTGGTATAAAAACTGGCATTATTACTAGTGAGAATACCCATATTGTGGAAAATAGAGCAAAAAAATTGAATGTTGATTATTTGTGTCAGAGCAGACGTAATGGAGGTAAACTTGCTGTTGCGGAAAATATATGTGTAGAAATGGGGATTACACTAAATGAAGTAGCTTATATTGGTGATGATATAAACTGCGTTGAGTTGCTTTTAAATGTTGGTTTAGCAGCTTGCCCTGTTGATGCGCAAGCAAAAGTGAAGTCTATTCCAGGAATTAAAATAATGACAAAGAAGGGCGGCGAAGGGTGTGTAAGAGAGTTTATAGAAATGATAATATAACTAAATAATGCAAAATATTGTTGTCATATTATATCATGTTAGTGCTTTGTCAAATTGGATCTTGAGGTTGTTGCCTTACATGAAAGATGTGAATATACATATTATTCATTTTTCCAAATTGCAAAAGCAAAAAATGCCTATTGTTGTTGATGTTAATTTTTATGATGTAAGTTATTTTTCGTATAGATCAATGCGGTCTTTGATAAAGAATATAAATCCCAATAAAGTGCTTTTTTTTACATTTCGTTCAGTGCTGGATTTTACAATGTATAAACTTTGTATAGAATTAGGTATCAAGAAGGTTTATTTAGAACATGGGCTGTTTTCTGCGGATTCAATTCGTTTTCGGCTTAATTTGGCAAAAAAAAATCCATGGGAAACTGCGAAACGTCAACTCATGCATATCTATAAATATCTTGGCTATGCACTGAACAGCAATAAATTCTTTAATGAGTTAAAAGAATTTGGTGATTTTTATAGACACGGTAAGATTGGATTAATTCAGTTTGATCGCTATTATTTATATTCTCAACGAAGTGTAGATTGCTACAGTGAAATTTTTGACAATATTCCTAACAATTATACAATTGTAGGCTATCCAATATTTTCAGATGAAAACGAAAAGGCGAATGCAATATCTTTTAAAAATACTAAAAATGAAGGTGTTGTATATGTTCATCAACCTTTGATTTATGATGGTATAGCTTCTATTTCTTATGAGGAGGAAAAGTTGTATTTGATAAATATGGCAAAACTTCTCTCACCAGTATATGGAACCTTCACAATACTTCTACATCCAAGAGATAATCTTAGGGAATATTTAAAGATGTTTGAAAATGAAGATGTTGCTATTGTTCAAAGTCCAAATGATTTTAAGGTTTTTGTTGATAAGAAAATTGTCATCGGACATTATAGTACAGCTTTGTTATATGGTTTATATTTTAAAAAAATAACGGTTATAATTGATTATCCATCAGTTGAACCAAACGAGATTTTTAAAGAAATATTTCCTCATTTTAGTGCTCCAGATGAACTCTTAAAATCTGAAGTGCTAATGTCGAAAAAACTGTCTAATTATATGCTTGGAAATGTGAATACATACGAGAATATTGCAATATGTATTAACTCGTAGATTTTAAAGTTAATATGTTCTATCTTTTTTATGTGAGGAAATATGTCTTTAATTAATTTTGTACTTATCTTTTTGTGATGATTACAGTTTCTATTGTTGTTTATAAAACAGATTTGAAAGAACTGGCTCAATGTTTGCAATCACTAACCTCTCCATTAGTTACTACTATTTATATTGTTGACAACTCTGATCAAAAGTATATTGCGGATTTTTGTTTGCAGTATTCAGATATTGTGTATGTCGGTAGTAAAAATGTGGGCTATGGAGCTGGACATAACCAAGCGATACGTAAAGTTCTTCAGACAAAGGAGAAATATCATTTAGTGCTTAATTCGGATGTGTATTTTGAACCTTTAGTATTAGATAAGTTAGTGGAGTACATGGATGCTCACTCTGATGTGGCGCAAGTGCAACCTAATGTAATCTATCCAGATGGAGAAATGCAATATACTTGTAGGTTGATACCGTCCCCGGCGAACTTGATATTTCGAAGATTCTTACCAAAGTTTATAGTGGAAGGGATGAATGAACGCTATATGCTGAAATTCAACGATCATAAAAAGGAAATGAATATACCTTATCATCAAGGTAGTTTCATGTTCTTTCGTATATCTTGTTTCGAAAAGGTAGGTCTTTTCGATGAACGTTTTTTTATGTATCCTGAAGATATAGACATTACCCGACGGATGCATAAATACTATCGTACGATGTTTGTTCCTGATGTTACCATTGTTCACGCTCATCGCGCAGCCTCCTACAAATCGAAAAAGATGCTGAAAATCCATATGATAAACATGATCAAGTATTTCAATAAATGGGGATGGATATTTGATAAGGAACGGAGGGAATGGAATAAACGGTTACTGAAAGAATTAGGATATAAATAAAAACGACTTTTATGAACTATATTATTACTGGTGGTACCGGTTTCATTGGTACGCACCTTACCAACCATATCTTGGAAATGTATCCCACTGCTAAAGTTTATAATCTTGATATCGTGAAACCCGGTACATCAAACCCTGTGGTGAAAGATTATAAATCTGCATTGTGTAATGGAGAAAAGCTCCGTTCTGTTTTTGTTGAATGTGATATATGTAACCCTATCGAAAACTTACCTTTTATCCCTACTTCGGAGGATGTTATCTTCAATTTTGCGGCAGTGCACCGTACACCGGGACATCCTGACTTGGAGTATTTTCGGACGAATATTCGCGGGGCAGAGAACGTCGTGTCTTTTGCAGAACGCTATGGCATTAAGAAAATTGTTTTTACTAGTTCCATTGCTCCTTATGGTGCGGCAGAACAATTGAAGGAAGAAACAACACTACCTACACCAAACACCCCTTATGGTATATCTAAGTTAGTAGCAGAGAAGATACATATCGCATGGCAAAATGGCGATATTGCAAATAGGCAACTAACAATCGTTCGCCCCGGTGTAGTGTTCGGTAAAGGTGAAAATGGCAATTTTACACGTCTCTATTGGGGAATACGTAAACATACATTTGCTTATCCTGGAAGGAGAGATACTGTCAAAGCCTGTATATATGTAAAGGAATTAGTACGTTTCATGATGTATCGTTTAGAACATCATGAAGAGGGTGTAGAACTTTATAACTGTACTTTTGATCCAGCTTATACAATAGAATACATAGTGGAGGCGATGAAGAAAGTGACAGGATTGACGCAAGTCGTTCCTTATATTCCAAATATGCTGATTATGCCTGCTGCAATTGTAGCAAAGTGTATAGGCAGTCCTATGGGCATTTGCCCTGCGCGTGTGAAGAAACTGCAAATTTCCACGAATATTAGTGGGAAAAAATTGGCTGCAAGCGGATATAAGTTCAAATATTCCTTTGAAGAGGCTTTGGCTGACTGGTTTAAGGATAGTGATGAACAGGGATTAATCTAATGTCACATATAAAAAAGAAGTATAACTAATGGAAATAATAAAAACTATCCTTGATGGCGTAGTGATAATAGAGCCTCGTGTATTTAAAGATGTACGTGGTTATTTTTTCGAAAGCTTTTCTCAACAGGAATTTGATAAGAAAGTGATGCCGATAAAATTTGTACAGGATAATGAAAGTATGTCAAGTTATGGTGTGATGCGTGGGTTGCATTATCAAAAGATGCCTTATACACAGAGTAAGTTAGTGCGCTGTGTGAAGGGTGCTGTGCTTGATGTCGCTGTAGATATAAGAAAAGGAAGTCCGACTTTTGGTCTACATGTGGCAGTGGAGTTGACAGAAGATAATTACCGACAATTTTTCATCCCGAAAGGATTTGCTCATGGTTTTGCTGTATTAAGTGAAACGGCCGTATTTCAATATAAGTGCGATAATTTTTACCATCCCGAAACTGATGGTGGTATTTCCATCCGAGATGAAAGTCTCGGTATTGATTGGAAAATTCCGATGGAGGCTGCTATTCTTAGCGAAAAAGACCTAAAACATACTTGCCTAAAAGATGCGGTTTTGGACTTTAATATTAATGACAGATTATACTGAATTAATTTATTTGAGTAAAAGGAATTGGAATATTTAGTTATGTGGAAGAATTTTGATGATGTGATAATTAATGGCTGAAATAAAAAAACGAATTTTCATATTTTGGTTTATTGCATCTTGGACAATCCTACTTAAAGCTCAGTTTACCTATGGAACTACAGGGTTACTGAATATGCCTACAGCTGATATGCAACGGGATAAAACACTCTTGTTTGGAGGCAGTTTTTTAGAGAAACACACAAGTACGGCTAGGTGGTTTTACAATACGTGGAATTACTATCTTAACATAACAATCTTTCCTTGGCTGGAGGTTAGCTATGATTGTACTTTACACAAGGCGGTGAAGGATGATTACGGTATCGGAACTTCTGACTTTTGGGTACCTAATACATTTGGGAAATTTGCCAATCAAGATCGAAATTTTGCAGTACGCCTACGAGTGTGGAAAGAAGGTTGGTGGAAAACGTGGACACCGCAAATTCTGATTGGCGGAAATGATGCACTGCATAATTCGTGGGAAAAAGGTAGTAAGATAGGAGCTACAGATCAGAAAACGAATGGTTTTTTGAATCGTTATTATGTTGCTGTAACTAAGCATTTCGATTTTTTGAATATTGGTGAACTGGGAGCACATCTTTCTTATCTGTATAATCGCCGTTCGGATTATTCGCTGAATGGTATTGCGGTAGGTGTTAACTTCCGGTTTAGTTTGAAATATAAAGAGTCTGTCTGGAAAAAAGTTGTTAATGGATTGAACTTGATGGTAGAAGCTTATCCTGCGGATGGACGTGGTTATTTGTATAGGGACAGTTTTGAACCCCAAAAGCATTTGGATCGTGGCGTTTCTATCGGAAAATATGATATCAATGTAGGTGCTTCCTATTCTATTTGGAAAGATCGCATCAATTTTATTGGTGAATTTTATGGGTGTAAGGACTTTTCGGGCGGTATTCAGTTTAAGGTGTATCTGAAATAAATTCAGTTAGAAAAGTTGATATTATTCTTCGTATTTCTTTTATTAAAAATATATTTACTATGAAATCGCTGACATCTGATCGGGCCGAGTCCATCCGCGACGTCGCCATACTTGGTGACTTTCTGCTGTTAAACTTCTCGATGCTGGCAGTATATTTTCTATTGAAAATGGTAAATGTGCCGGCTGTTGCTTTTCCATTTAAAACCTATCTGGTAATGTCAAATCTGTGTTACGTGCCTTGTATTTCAATTTTTAAAGTGATTTTGCATTATCGGATTGTTCGTCCTGAACAAATTGTAGGTCGTTTGCTAGGAACTGTGACTTTGCATATCGTAGTGTTTTTAACAGCGCTAGCTTTAATAAAAGTTGGAAATTTTTCCCGTATTTATCTTTTGTCTTTTTATCTGTTGTTCCTGCCTTTACTCGTCGGCTGGAGATTGACTCTAAGACATATAGTGAAACTTGTTCGCAAACATGGAAAAAATGTACGCACGGTTGTACTGGTAGGTGGAGGTGATAATATGGCCGAACTTTATCAGGTACTAAGTGATGTGACTTATGGGTATAGAGTAAAGAAAGTCTTTTTTGCGAAGGATGGGGTAGAGGGAGACACATTGTCTGAATCTTTCTGTCGAGCAGAAATGCAAAGGTTGAAGGAATGGCTTTCTGAGAATGAAGTTCAGGAATTATATTGTGGTCTTTCTGCTGTGTATAAGGATGATATTTTATCCATTATTCGTTATTGTGAAAATAATCTGATCCGCTTTTATAGTGTACCTTCTCTACGCAATTATGTGAAACGACAGTTGCAGTTGACTTTACTGGGGGATGTGCCTGTGTTGTCTATTCGATGTGAGCCTTTACAGAAACCAATGAACCGTTGGATGAAACGGTGTTTTGATTTACTATGTTCTTCTTTGTTTCTGATAACTGTCTTTCCTATATTATATATTGTTGTGGGAACGATCATTAAAATCACTTCTCCGGGACCTGTCTTTTTCAAGCAGGACCGTAACGGTGAAAATGGGGAGATCTTTCAGTGTTATAAGTTCCGCTCGATGAAAGTGAACAAGGATTCTGATAAGATTCAGGCTACGAAGAATGATCCGCGCAAGACAAAATTCGGTAACTTCTTAAGAAAGAGTAATCTGGATGAGATGCCCCAATTTATCAATGTCTTTAAAGGGGAAATGTCTCTTGTAGGTCCTCGTCCCCATATGTTGAAGCATACAGAAGAATATTCCCAGCTGGTGGATAAATATATGATGCGTCATTTGGTGAAACCCGGCATTACGGGCTGGGCACAAGTGACAGGCTTTCGCGGAGAGACTAAAAAGGTATCTCAGATGGAAGGACGTGTGAAACGTGATCTTTGGTACATTGAGAATTGGACTTTCTTGCTGGACCTTCGTATTATGGTGATGACAGTGGTGAATATGTTCCGTGGAGAAAAGAATGCTTATTGATATGAATTATAAAGAAATAGATACGCAGCGTATCATTGACTATATAGGGACGTTTGCTAATGGAGTTTCGGTGGATGATATCATTTTGCACTCCGGTGCCGATAAATTAAGGGTATATCCTGCTCTGTTTGAGTTGGAGCAAAGCGGATGGCTGGAAGTGTTGGAAAGAGAAGAACTAGGAGCTCCCTCAATGGTCCGTAAGAAGAAGGTTGAAGAGAAGAAAAATGACAGGTAACAGCGGTTACTTTGTTTTAGGCGGCAGCCGGGATTGCTCTATAAAAGGAGTGGTTCCGGCTGTTTGGGTAATAATGGACTATAGAAATTGGAGTGAAGCGATAAAGATTGAAACTAAGAACCTATATGATTACTGATTGATTTATTGTTACTTACAACTTTTCTCAGAAAAACTGCTCTCGATGTCTTTTTTCTTTCTTTTATTAGAGATTTAATCTTCACCTTTGCATCATCGTTGATCAGCGAAGTGAATAAAAACAGAATTTAAATCTCTAAATGAAAAAAGTATGAGTGTAATTTTTAGAACGGTGGAGAGACCGTCCGACCCTCGGGTTGAGAATTCTCCCAAAAAGTATTTTCCGCAGTTAATAACTTTAGGACAGACTGTAGATTTGGCATTTATTGCGCAGAAGATGCAGGATCGTTCTTCACTCTCTATTGGTGATATCAAGAGTACCATGCAGAACTTTGTGGAGAAATTGAAAGAGCAGTTGTTGGAAGGTAAGACAGTGAATATTGCCGGGTTGGGTGTGTTTTTGCTGGCTGCTAAGTCGAAAGGAGAGGAAAAGGCAGAAGAGGTGACTGCCAAGAGCGTGGACAGCGTTCGCATATTCTTTCAAGCCAATAAAGAGTTGAAGATAACCAAGACTGCTACGCGTGCCGGTGAAAAGTTGGATCTGGTCAGTTTGGACGATTATCTGAAAGGTCTATCAAACGTTCCTGCGGGAGGCGGCTCGGACGGTGGATCGGGAGATAGCTCGGGCGATGGAGGGCTGGATGAGAATCCACTCGGATAAGGAGAGCTGAAAAGTAAAAGTTGAGAATGAAAATCAAAAGAATCGCTATGAAGAAAACGAATTGGAAGGTGATTTTTAAAGTGATTATTGCTGTTGCTACTGCCATCGCAGGTGTGATTGGAGGGCAGGCTATGACATTTTAAGTATAGTTGATAGACGAAGAGAAGCCGTTATCCGAGAAGTTGAAGTTCGGATAGCGGCTCTTTTTTATCTTACATCCGCTCCCCACATCAATTTATTGCGAAGCGTATCAAAGAACACATGATTGAAGCGCTTGATTACCTTAATGCTGTAATCGGCCCGTGAGATTCGCAGACGGGTTGTTTCTTTGCAGGATTCACTACGACCGTCGATGGCAACCAGGAAACTGTGGCTGCGGCTTTCTACATCAAGAGTGATTTCCCAATCATCACAAATAACGATAGGTCGGACATTCAGACTATGCGGAGCCACCGGAGTGATAGCAATCGTTTTGCTATGGGGCACGATAACCGGACCACCGACACTCAGCGAATAAGCCGTGGAACCGGTAGGGGTGGATACCACCAACCCGTCAGCCTGATAAGTGGTGAGATGGGCACCGTTGATAGCAGTATGAATGCTGATCATTGAAGAACTATCGCGTTTCAATACAGCAATTTCATTGAGTGCATAAGGCGATTCCATCAATTTTTTGTCATCACAATGTAATTGCAACACGCTACGTTCTTCCACCTTGTAGTGGTTATTATAAATCTCATCGAAAGTCTCTTCCATCTCTTCCGGAGAAATGTCTGCCAGGAAACCGAGGCGACCGGTATTGATACCCAGAATGGGGATATTCTTTTTGCCTACCCGGCTGGCTGCTTTCAGGAACGTACCGTCGCCCCCGATACTGATGACCATATCTGCTGTAAAATCGTCTCCGTCAAAGAGTTCGGCGGAAGCGATAGTCATGTGCAGGTCGGAAGTCAGGAAGTTATAGAACTCCCTGCAAATGCAAAGCTGGGCATTACGCCGCTCCAACAAACGGAATAAAGTTTCCGCATGTGTTGATTTTTTTGCTTGGTAAGTATTTCCAAATATGGCAAATTTCATCGTCTGTACTTTCTTAATGAAATGCAAATATGGCGTTTTTTTCTCAGAACGCTGCCAATGTATCGCTATTATTTGTACATTTGCGGCAAACTATGATCCGAATTATGACTAGATTAAGTGTAAACATAAACAAGATTGCGACGTTGCGTAATGCGCGTGGAGGGGATGTCCCTAATGTGGTGAAAGTAGCACTGGATTGTGAAAGCTTTGGTGCGGAAGGAATTACCGTACATCCACGCCCTGATGAACGTCATATACGCCAGAGGGATGTGTATGATCTTCGCCCGTTGCTTCGTACTGAATTTAATATCGAAGGATATCCTGCCCCCGAATTTATTGATCTGGTATTGAAAGTGAAGCCGCATCAGGTGACTCTGGTTCCGGATAGTCCGACTCAGCTGACTTCTAATGCAGGCTGGGATACCAAGCAGAATCTGGATTTTCTGACCGAAGTACTCGAAACATTTAATGATGCAGGCATCCGTACTTCCGTATTTGTATCGGCGGATGCGGAGATGATAGAGTATGCTGCCAAAGCTGGTGCCGACCGGGTGGAACTCTATACCGAACCCTATGCGACCGCTTATCCGCAGAATAAGGAAGCTGCCGTTGCGCCTTTTGTAGAGGCAGCCAAAGTGGCACGTAGTCTGGGTCTGGGTCTGAATGCCGGACATGACCTGAGTTTGGTGAATCTGAATTATTTATATCAAAACATTCCATGGATGGATGAAGTCTCTATCGGACACTCGCTGATAAGCGATGCTCTGTATCTGGGGTTGGAACGTACCATTCAGGAATATAAAAACTGTCTTCGTTGATGAATGCAATGTTGTTATTAGCCCAAGTGGCTCCGGCGCTGACCGATTCTATTGCGGGCGCCAATCCGGTATTAACTCCGGTAGCTGGTCCTGAAGAGATGAACTTATGGAGCATGGCTGTCAAGGGTGGTTGGATTATGATCGTTCTTGGATTGCTGTCCATCCTTTGTTTCTACATTTTGTTCGAACGCAACTATGTGATCAGGAAAGCCGGCAAAGAGGACCCGATGTTCATGGATAAGATAAAGGATTATATCCTGGATGGAGAAATAAAAGCCGCCATAGCTTATTGCCGCAGCGTAAATACTCCGGCTGCCCGTATGATTGAGAAAGGTATCAGCCGTTTGGGACGTCCGGTGAATGATGTGCAGGCTGCGATTGAGAATGTGGGAAACATTGAGGTAGCGAAACTGGAAAAAGGATTGACGATTATGGCAACCATCTCCGGAGGTGCGCCGATGATTGGTTTCCTCGGTACGGTGACCGGTATGGTGCGTGCTTTCTACGAAATGGCCAATGCAGGTAACAACATCGATATCACATTGCTTTCGGGCGGTATCTACGAGGCTATGATCACTACGGTAGGTGGTTTGATCGTGGGTATTATTGCGATGTTTGCCTATAACTACCTCGTGACTCTGGTAGACGGCGTGGTGAATAAGATGGAGGCTAAAACCATGGCATTCATGGATCTCTTGAATGAACCCGCATAATAAATTAATAACTAATAATTAAAAATTAGAGCGTGCTACAACGTAGAGCTAAAATATCGCCCAATTTCAGTATGGCATCCATGACGGACGTCATCTTTCTGTTGCTGATCTTTTTTATGATCACGTCTACGGTTGTTTCGCCGAACGCTATCAAGGTGTTGCTTCCGCAGGGAAAACAGCAGACGTCGGCTAAGCCCTTGACGCGAGTGATTATCGATAAGGACCTGAATTTTTATGCGGCGTTTGGAAATGATAAGGAGCAGGCGATTTCTTTGGAAGAATTGACTCCTTTCCTGCAATCGTGCGCTGCGAAAGAACCGGAAATGTATGTGGCGCTTTATGCTGATGAAGCTGTGCCTTACCGGGAAATCGTGAAAGTGCTGAATATTGCCAATGAGAATAAGTTCAAGATGGTGCTGGCTACACGCCCGCCTGAAGGGAAATAAATGTACGATGGGTAAATTGTACATTGTAAATGGTTAAATAGTAAATGGCAATGGTGGATCCGAAGAAGAAAGGCAAATATATAGGAATGGTAGGTGCGCTGCTGGTACATGTAGCGTTCATTCTCCTGTTGATATTGGTTGGCTTCGCTTTGCCGGAGCAGCAGGATGAAGACGGTATGCCGGTAATGCTGGGTGAAGTGCCCAATGCATTTGGAAGTGCTGATCTCTCCCTGGTGAAAGTGGATGTGATGCCTGAGACCGTTGCCCCTAAAGTGCAGGAGACGGTAGAACAGGAGATGCTTACCCAGGAGGATGAAGAAACCGTTGTTATCAAGCCCAAAGCGGAACCTAAAAAGGAAGAGGTAAAGAAGAAGCCGGAAAAACCGGAGAAGACGGAAGCCGAGAAAGCGGAAGAAGCCCGGAAGTTGGCGGAAGCTAAAGCTGAGCGGGAACGCAGGGAGGCGGAAGAGGCTGCCCGTAAGAGGGTGGCAGGTGCCTTCGGAAAAGGAGCACAAATGGGAAGCAAAGGTACGACTGAGGGAACAGGTATCCAGGGAAGTCCCACCGGAAATGCGCCGGAAGGTGCGTCGAGCGGAACGGGAGGTTATGGAACTTTTGACCTCGGCGGGCGTTCTATAGGACAAGGAGGTTTGCCGCGTCCGGCATATAATGTGCAGGATGAAGGGATTGTGGTGGTTTCTATTACTGTAAATCCGGCAGGACATGTTATTGCTACCAGTATTGACCGGAAGACCAATACCATAAATTCTGCCTTGCGGAAGGCAGCTGAAGATGCTGCTAAGAAAGCGCGTTTCAATGCTGTAAGCGGTTTGAATAACCAGACAGGAACGATAACATATTACTTTAAACTAAAATAATAAGGAGAACAATTATGGGTACAGTTTATGTTTTTTTTGCAGACGGATTTGAAGAAGTGGAAGCTTTCACCTCTGTGGATGTAATGAGACGTGCAGGGCTGAACGTGGAAATGATAACGGTGACTCCCGATGAGATAGTAACAGGTGCACATGATGTACCGGTGCTTTGCGATAAGAATGTAGTGAACTGTGATTTCTATGACGCAGATTTAGTTCTTTTACCCGGTGGAATGCCCGGAGCAGCTACTTTGGAGAAGTGCCCGGAACTTCGGAAACTGGTTTTGGATTTTGCTGAAAAGAATAAACCGATTGCTGCCATTTGTGCCGCTCCTATGATATTGGGTAAGCTTGGCTTGCTGAAAGGCCGCAAGGCAACTTGCTATCCCGGCTTCGAACAATACTTGGAAGGTGCTGAATGTACAGGTGCTCCGGTGGAAAGAGACGGTAACATCATTACCGGAAAAGGACCGGGTGCTGCGATGGAATTTGCTCTGACGGTTGTAGATATGATGCTCGGAAAAGAGAAGGTACAGGAACTGAAAGAGGCAATGTGTGTTAATTGATTTATGGTTCAGTATGCTCTGATAGTTGCCGGTGGTAAAGGGTTGCGCATGGGAGGCGAACTTCCCAAACAGTTTCTGCCTATAGGTGGAAAACCTGTTTTGATGCGTACTTTGGAAGCCTTTTATGCCTACAATCCGGAGATACATATAATATTAGTGCTCCCGCATAGCCAGCAATCTTATTGGACAGAGCTATGTGCGGAGCATTCTTTTTCTTTGCCGCATACAGTGGCGGACGGAGGTGAAACCCGCTTCCATTCGGTAAAGAATGGATTGGCTCATGTTACTACTCCGGGATTGGTTGGTGTCCATGATGGGGTACGCCCGTTTGTTTCCCGGGAAGTCATAGCCCGTTGTTATGAATTGGCTGCTGAAAAAAAGGCGGTGATTCCTGTGATAGATGTGGTGGAGACTGTACGCCATCTCAAAGGAGAAGAAAGCGTGACCGTCAGCCGGGATGAGTATAAATTGGTACAGACTCCCCAGGTGTTTGATGCCGATTTACTGAAACAGGCCTATGAACAACCTTATACTTCTTTCTTTACGGACGACGCTTCGGTAGTGGAAGCGATGGGAGTATCTGTATACCTCGCGGCAGGTAATCGGGAAAACATTAAAATTACGACTCCCTTTGATTTGAAAATAGCCGCTGCTTTGTTGGATTCATGTTTGATTTAGCTTCTCGTGACATAAAATACCTGTCGGGTGTAGGGCCGCAACGTGCCTCAGTACTCAATAAGGAATTGAATATCTATTCCCTTCACGACTTATTGTATTATTTCCCCTATAAATATGTAGACCGTAGCCGTATCTATTATATCCATGAGATAGACGGTACGATGCCTTATATCCAACTGAAAGGTGAAATCCTGGGTTTTGAGACGATTGGAGAAGGTAGGCAACGCCGTCTGATTGCCCATTTCTCGGATGGTACGGGGATTGTGGATTTAGTCTGGTTTCAGGGAATTAAATTTCTCGTCGGTAAGTATAAGGTACATCAGGAATATATTGTATTTGGTAAACCCAGCGTCTTCAACGGACGGATCAACATTGCTCATCCGGATATCGATAATGCTTCGGAACTGAAGCTCTCGACAATGGGATTGCAACCTTATTATAATACAACGGAGAAAATGAAGCGGAGTTCCCTCAATTCTCATGCAATTGAGAAGATGATGAGCGCCGTAGTGCAGCAACTCCGCGAACCGTTGCCCGAAACGCTTTCTCCCGCTATATTGACAGAGCATCATTTGATGCCACTGACGGAAGCTTTGATGAATATTCATTTTCCGGCAAATCCGGAATTGCTTCGTAAAGCGCAATATCGCTTGAAGTTTGAAGAACTTTTTTATGTACAGTTGAATATTCTCCGCTATGCCAAAGACAGGCAACGGAAATACCGTGGATATGTATTTGAAACGGTAGGAGGGATATTCAATACTTTCTATGCCAAGAATCTGCCTTTCGAACTGACAGGTGCCCAGAAGCGTGTACTGAAAGAAATACGCCGGGATGTGGGGAGCGGTAAGCAAATGAACCGTCTGTTGCAGGGGGATGTAGGCAGTGGAAAAACGCTGGTGGCACTGATGAGTATGCTGATAGCGTTGGATAATGGTTATCAGGCTTGTATGATGGCACCCACCGAAATTTTGGCTAACCAGCATTTTGAGACAATCCGCGAGTTGTTGTACGGAATGGATATACGTGTGGAATTGCTGACCGGTTCTGTGAAAGGAAAAAAGCGGGAAGCCATTCTCACCGGTCTGTTAACAGGAGATGTGCGAATACTGATCGGTACGCATGCCGTGATAGAAGATACCGTGAATTTCTCTTCACTGGGATTGGTGGTGATAGATGAACAGCACCGTTTCGGCGTGGCACAACGCGCACGTTTATGGACTAAGAATGTGCAGCCGCCCCATGTGTTAGTCATGACAGCTACCCCTATTCCGCGTACATTGGCCATGACATTATACGGTGATCTCGATGTCTCCGTCATTGATGAACTGCCGCCGGGACGTAAACCTATTGTGACCATTCATAAATATGATGCGCACCGTGTAAGCTTGTACCAATCCGTTCATAGACAGATTGCAGAGGGCAGACAGGTATATATTGTATATCCTTTGATTAAGGAAAGTGAGAAAATCGATTTAAAGAACCTGGAAGAAGGCTACCTTCATATTTGTGAGGAATTTCCGGATTGTAAAGTCTGCAAAGTGCATGGCAAGATGAAAGCTGCTGAGAAGGATGCGCAGATGCAGTTTTTTGTTTCGGGCGAAGCACAGATAATGGTAGCGACTACAGTGATTGAGGTAGGCGTAAATGTACCGAATGCTTCCGTGATGATTATTGAGAATGCAGAGCGCTTCGGTTTGTCACAGCTCCATCAGTTGCGTGGTCGTGTAGGCCGTGGAGCGGAACAGTCTTATTGTATTTTAGTGACCGGATACAAGTTGGTCGAGGAAACCCGCAAGCGCCTGGAAATTATGGTGCGGACAAATGACGGCTTTGAAATAGCTGAAGCCGATCTGAAGCTACGCGGCCCCGGTGATTTGGAAGGCACACAGCAAAGCGGTATTGCCTTCGACCTGAAAATTGCCGATATAGCGCGCGACGGACAGCTGCTGCAATATGTGCGCAATGTTGCCGAAGAAGTGGTTGATGCCGATCCTACCGGTATCCGCCCGGAGAATGAAATCCTGTGGCGCCAGCTAAAGGCACTTCGGAAAACTAACGTTAACTGGGCTTCCATTAGTTGAATAACGGTTAAACATACACTTTATTTACATTTTTATGTTGTAAAACATGTTAGTCTTTATCTTGCCGATATACAGGGAGTTAGAAGTGGTTTTAATATATACCTTTTAATCCCTTACCGAAAAAATAGTTAAGAACAGCCTTTTCATTTAGAGAAGAAATACTACCTTTGGGAGAATTTTTTAAAAGAATGACGAAACGGAATGAATTTCAATTGCATTAAAACGATCCTAATAGCTGTGACGGCAATGGTCAGCCTGAATTCTTTTTCTCAGGATTTGATTGCCCGACAAGCCCCCATCGACAGGAAACTAAAGAGCGTTGACTCGTTGGCTTTACAGAAACAGATACGTGCTGAACAATCTGCTTATCCAGGTCTAAGTCTATATCCGACTTGGAATAATGAGTATGTACAAGCTTATGGCGATGCTATCGTTCCTGAAAGCTATAAAGTGGACCTGACAGGTTTCTGTATGCCTACAACGCATACGAAGATTACCGATGTATTCGGTTATCGCCCCAGAAGACGCAGAATGCACTATGGCTTGGATGTTAAAGTATTCATCGGTGATACGATTCGAGCTGCTTTTGATGGTAAAGTACGCGTAGTAAAGAATCAGGGACGCCGTGGCTATGGTAAGTATATCGTTATTCGTCATGACAATGGACTGGAAACAGTTTACGGACACTTGTCCAAACAGATCGTAGATATTAATCAGTTGGTTAAAGCCGGAGAACCTATCGCTTTAGGTGGCAATACCGGACGTTCTACCGGTTCGCATCTTCATTTTGAAACCCGTTTCCTGGGAATTCCTATTGACCCCGCTTTAATGTTCGACTTTGAAAAGCAAGACGTTGTTGCTGATCATTATACTTTCACTAAGACCAAGACTTCAAAAGGAACTGCTCGCAGCATGGCTTCTGGTGAAGGTTTGTTCTATAAAGTGAAGAGTGGCGATACATTGTCTAAGATTGCATCCCGTCAGGGAGTATCTATTGACAAGCTCTGTCAGTTGAATCGCATTACACGGAAAACAATCTTACGTCCGGGACAGGTATTGCGTTGTTCGTAAGATATCAATAAACCCATAAAGAAGAGGGCACTTTAATATAATTTAGAGTGCCCTCTTTTCTTTTTTCTTTAATTATTCCTACCTTTGCAACCAATTTGTAAGGAAATGAAAGATACCAAACAACAATTTGAGCATGTCATTGCCATCTGTCGTGATTTGTTCTCCAAGAAACTACATGATTACGGTCCGGCATGGCGTATTCTCCGTCCGGCTTCCGTGACTGACCAGATATTCATTAAAGCCAATCGTATCAGGAGTATTGAAACTAAAGGAGTGACGTTGGTGGACGAAGGAATACGTTCCGAGTTCATTGCGATAGTCAACTATGGCATTATCGGATTGATACAGCTGGAACTGGGATATGCGGAATCAGCCGATATCACGAATGAAGAAGCAATGGCGTTGTATGACAAATATGCTAAAATTTCATTGGATCTGATGCTTGCTAAGAATCATGATTACGATGAGGCATGGCGCAGCATGCGTGTCAGTTCATACACTGATCTGATATTGATGAAAATCTACCGTACGAAACAGATTGAAAGCCTGTCAGGACAGACTTTGGTTTCGGAAGGAGTGGATGCTAATTATATGGACATGATTAATTATTCCGTATTCGGTTTGATTAAGATTGAATTTGGAGACTAAGCAGAAACATATAATATGGAAGAGCTGGGTGAATGTTTGCCGTTTTTTACTGGCGGCGGTATTCATCTTTTCCGGCTTTGTGAAGGCAGTCGATCCGTTAGGCTCTTTTTATAAGATTCAGGATTATCTGACGGCTTTCGGAATGGCCGCATGGTTTCCTACATATTTGCAGCTACTGTTTGCCATCGTATTGTCGGCGTTGGAATTCTCAGTGGGAGTTTTCCTGTTCTTCGGTATACGGCGGAGGTTTGCTACGACTCTGGCACTGATGCTGATGATCGTGATGACACCGCTGACACTGTATCTGGCGTTAGCGAATCCGGTGTCCGATTGTGGTTGTTTCGGTGATGCATGGGTGTTGACAAACTGGGAAACGTTTGGCAAGAATGTAGTATTGTTTATTGCAGCCGTATCTGTCTTCAAAGGTGGAAAACAAATCATTCGCTTTATTACGGCAAAAATGGCATGGATGGTTTCCATGTATACGTTCTTTTTTGTGTTTGTGCTTTCATTCTATTGCCTGGACAATCTGCCTATTCTGGATTTCCGTCCTTACAAGATCGGAAAGAATATCAAAGAAGGCATGGAAATACCCGAAGGAGCAAAACCCAGTGTGTTTGAGAGCAAGTTCATTCTGGAGAAAGACGGAAAAAAGCAGGAATTTACACTGGATAATTACCCGGATAGCACATGGACGTTTGTTGAAACACGTACGGTGTTGAAGGAAAAAGGATACGAGCCTCCGATTCACGACTTCTCTATTGTAAGTCTGGAAACCGGAGAGGATTTGACCGATAGCATCTTATCCGATAAGGGATATACATTTCTGTTGGTAGCTCATCGCATTGAAAAAGCTGACGATAGCGATATAGATCTTATTAACGAGATCTATGATTATAGTGTGGAGCATGGTTACGGCTTTTATGCCCTGACTTCTTCGCCGGAGGAACAAATAGAATTGTGGCGTGACAAGACCGGTGCAGAATATCCTTTCTGCCAGACGGACGACATCACTCTGAAGACTATTATCCGTTCCAATCCCGGATTGATACTGATAAAGGATGGCGTAATTCTGAATAAGTGGAGTGATAATAGCTTGCCGGATGAATACGTGTTGACGGATAGCCTGGATAAATTGGAACTCGGTCAGCAGAAACAAGAAAGTGATTTGCGCACGATTGGTTACGTTCTTTTGTGGTTTATCATTCCGTTGCTGATGGTTATCGGCGTGGACATCCTGGTTGTGAAGCGCAGGGAAAGAAAGAGAGCGAAAAATAAAGTGATTAGCGATGGAGTGATGAGTGATAAGCAAGAGCTTCCACAGCCATAAATTACAAATTATAAATCAAAAATACATTAACCCTTTTAATAAATAAAAAACAAAATGAGAAAAAACATTGTTGCAGGAAACTGGAAAATGAACAAAACCCTTCAGGAGGGTATTGCTCTTGCAAAAGAACTGAACGAAGTATTGGCTAACGAAAAGCCTAACTGTGATGTAATCATCTGTACTCCTTTTATCCACCTGGCATCGGTTGCTCCGTTGGTAGACCCCGCTAAGATTGGCGTAGGTGCTGAAAACTGTGCTGACAAAGAATCAGGTGCTTACACTGGTGAAGTTTCAGCTGCTATGGTTGCTTCTACAGGCGCTAAATATGTAATCCTGGGTCACTCAGAACGTCGTGCTTACTATGGCGAAACAGTTGCCATCCTGGAAGAAAAAGTAAAATTGGCTTTGGCTAACGGCCTGACTCCGATCTTCTGTATCGGTGAAGTGTTGGAAGAACGCGAAGCTAACAAGCAGAATGAAGTAGTTGCCGCTCAGTTGGCTTCTGTATTCTCTCTGTCTGCTGAAGATTTCTCTAAGATTGTATTGGCTTACGAACCGGTTTGGGCTATCGGTACAGGTAAAACTGCTACTCCCGACCAAGCTCAGGAAATCCATGCTTTCATCCGTTCATTAGTTGCTGACAAGTACGGTAAGGAAGTTGCTGACAACTGCTCTATCCTTTACGGTGGTAGCGCTAAACCGTCTAACGCTAAGGAATTGTTCGCTAATCCTGACGTTGATGGTGGATTGATCGGTGGTGCAGCTCTGAAGGCAGCAGACTTCAAAGGTATCATTGATGCTTTTAATTAATAGATAATGGAAGACTGATAATTGATAACCGGTGATGAAGTGCCGGTTGTTGGTTATCAGTCTCTATAATCATATTATCAACCGTCTATTATTATATTATTCATTATGAAGAAGCTTGGTTTACTTTTAATTGCATGCTTTGCTTTCGCCACTTTTGCTTCGGCGCAGAATAACATTGTGAAGAGTTTGGAACGCAATGTGCCGGGACAGGGTAAGGTAACCATCCATCAGGATGCCCGCATCGAGGCCTTGATAGGTCAGGAATATATCCCCAACGGAACGGAGAACAGAGTGCTTAAAAGTCAGGGTTTCCGTGTACAGGTGTATGCCGGAAACAATACCAGTAGAGCCAAGAACGAAGCTCACGCTGTGGGCTCACGAATCAAAGAATATTTCCCGGAACTTTCTGTTTATACCTCTTTCAACTCTCCCCGCTGGCTGTGCCGTGTAGGAGACTTCCGCAGTATTGAAGAAGCGGATGCCATGATGCGCCAGTTGCGTGCTACAGGCGTATTCAAAGAAGTTTCTATTGTGAAAGAGCAGATAAACATCCCCTTATAAAAACTTACTCATGTTAGGAAAAGAAGAAATCGTATCTCCTGCACTGGATGAACTGAAAGAACACTATCAGCGTATTATAACTTTATTGGGCGAAGATGCCGAACGCGAAGGACTACTGAAAACCCCCGAACGTGTAGCAAAGGCTATGCTGAGTTTGACAAAAGGCTATTTCATGGACCCGCATGAAGTGCTCCGCTCTGCCAAGTTTAAGGAAGAATACAGTCAGATGGTGATTGTGAAAGACATTGATTTCTTCTCACTTTGCGAACATCACATGCTTCCGTTCTACGGAAAAGCACACGTGGCTTATATTCCTAACGGTTACATTACAGGGCTGAGCAAGATTGCCCGTGTAGTGGATATCTTTTCCCATCGCCTTCAGGTGCAGGAACGCATGACGCTCCAGATTAAAGAATGTATCCAGGAAACACTGAACCCTCTGGGCGTAATGGTGGTTGTGGAGGCCAAGCACATGTGCATGCAAATGCGTGGGGTTGAAAAGCAAAATTCCATAACGACCACTTCCGATTTTACAGGTGCTTTCAATCAGGCAAAGACTCGTGAAGAGTTTATGAATCTCATTCGCCAGAATTCATTTACATAACAGTCTCGTACGTTATTTCATGAAAGGAAACTACAGTTCCGTGAAGGGAAATCGTTGTTCCCATTAAAGGAAACGCGCGTTTCCTTTAGGAGAAATCGTCGTTCCCATTAGGGGAAACTGTCGTTTCTGCATGAGGAAATTATCGTTCTCATTAAGAGTAAGGTGATTTAACCGAGTACGACCCGGTCTCCCAACCGTTTGGCCATAATACTTTTGATCTCACGCAGTTCTGAGTAGCGTTTCATGATAGAGGTACATTGTTCTTCATCATTGGCTACGGCAGGGTCTTGCAAGGCATACATCATGTGTTTCATTTCTTCACTGATGATGGCGAACTTGAAATTAATCATGAGCGTAGGCACCAATTCAAATAGGCGTTCCTCGTCGGTTACTAACCTTTGGGCTTTGGAGTGATACTTACTCAGTTGGTAGCGATCGGCGATCAACTCTGTACTTAGTTTACTGATAATAGGGTCGGGATGTGCCAGGAAATACCGTTCTGCGGTGAATCCTTCATTATGTATATGCTCTGCTGCTTCTGTCAACATCTGCCTGTGCAGCGGGTTGTGGAAAGCCAGTTCATCCTCCTTCAAGTCATTGACTACGTATTCCGTTACCGTGATGGGAATTTCTTTCCCTTCCTCATCGGGAACGTTGCACAATACTTTCTCTCCGTAGCGTACTACCATTTGCAGGATAAGGCGCTCGTATTTGTAGAATTCCTGTCCTTCTTTTCCTTCCTGCGGGATATAAGATACGTATTCGGCAGCTTCCGGTGGAAGCGGTGCACCACCGTCAGGCATTTCTCCATCCATGGGATAAGGAGGTATGTCTTCAGGGTAGGGTGGTTGCATTCCGTCGGGAAGCGGTGCTTGTGCAGCGTCGCGGGCTGCATTATTCTTTCTTGTTTCCCGGTTTCTTTGTTCCGCCTGCTTCTCAGCCTGCGTTTCGCGTCGTTTGGCAACTTCCGAAACCAATAGCTTGTCTTCTATACGAAGCAGTTGGCTACATTCTTTAATATATACATCGCGGACAATTGCTTCAGGAATAATAGATATACTTTGTACAAGATTACCGATTAATTCAGCACGCTTGATAGGATCTTTTCCTGCATCTTCCAGTAGAAGATTGGTTTTGAAACGTATAAAGTCAGTTTCATTATCTTGTATGAATTTCTGGAATTCTGTAGCGTTGTGCTTGCGTGCGAAGGAGTCCGGGTCTTCCCCGTCGGGAAGCAGGCAAACTTTGATATTCATTCCTTCTTCCAGCAGCATGTCGATACCACGGAGAGAAGCCTTGATACCTGCCACGTCACCGTCATAGAGTACCGTAATGTTATTGGTGAAGCGGTGAATGAGCTTAATTTGTCCCGGAGTCAGTGCCGTACCCGAAGAAGCTACCACATTCTCCACACCTGACTGGTGCATGGAAATAACGTCCGTGTATCCTTCCACCAGGAAGCAACGGTCTTGTTTCACAATAGCCTGTTTGGCAAAATAAATGCCATACAACTCACTACTCTTATGATAGATTTCCGATTCGGGAGAATTGACATATTTAACTTTGACTCCCTTCGTCGCACTGCTAAGCACGCGCCCGCCGAAAGCGACCACCTTACCGGAAAGTGTGTGCACTGGAAAAATAACACGTCCCCAAAAGCGGTCACGCAAGCGGTGATCGTCCGTTTCGTAACAAAGCCCTGTCTTGACAAGATATTCTTTCTTGAATCCCTTCTTGATGGCTTCTTGGGCCATGGCATCGTGACTTTCGGTGCAATAGCCTAACTGGAACTTTTCGATGATATCATCTCGGAAACCACGGTTGCGGAAGTATGCCATACCAATGCTACGTCCGTCCACATGGTTTTTAAGTATATTTTGGAAGTAATCACGTGCAAAGTTATTCACAATGAACAAACTTTCACGTTCGCTCTGCATCAGCTTCTCTTCACTAGACAGTTCGCGCTCCTTGATTTCGATACCGTATTTCTTTGCCAGATATTTCAGAGCTTCAGGGTAGCTCATCTGCTCGTGCTCCATAATGAAGTGCACCGCATTGCCACCCTTACCGCAGGAAAAGCATTTGCACAACCCTTTGGAAGGCGATACGTAGAAAGATGGCGTCTTGTCATCATGGAACGGACACAAGCCTACATAATTCACACCTCGTTTGCGCAACGTAACGAAGTCCGATACAATGTCTACAATCTGTGCGGCATCCAGAATTCTGTCTATGGTAGGTTGGTCTATCATTGGATAATTGTTTTTGCGAATGCAAAGATACTAAAATGATAGCGAATCGCAACTCTTGGATTTCTTATGTAGTGTGAAAGGAAGGAATACTGAGGAGGAATATTATTATTTTTATCTGGGGACAAACTATCCCCAGATAAAAACAATAGCGGAAACGAGCCAAAGAACTCATTAATTGCTGATGGAATTCTGATCTATTTTATCTTCTCCCTAATCTTCGTCAGATACTGCTTCATCCCTTCCGCATCCTTCGTACTGATAATTTCCAGCAAATTTTTTAGCTCCAGACGAATATTTTCCACTTGCGAGGGAGTGCGCGGATTAAAGAGAATTTCCTGAAGCAAGTAATCATCCTCACTCAGCAAACCCTTGGCAATAGCCATGTGCTTCTTGAATGTAGTACCCGGAGCCTCTTGGTGCTTCATCACCGCTGCAAAAACAAACGTAGAGACGAAAGGAATAGACAGAGAATAGGCTACCGTCTCATCATGTTCGTCGAAAGTATATTCGAAGATATTGAGGCGGAGCGTCTGGTAAAGGTCCTTGAAGAAAATTTTTCCCAGGTGGTCACCTTCACTGATGATGATAGCATTCTCGCTGCTCAGATTGCTGAGGCTGGCAAACGTAGGGCCAAACATCGGATGCGACGATACATAACGGAAACCACTTTCCTCATAGAATTTCTTCAATCCCGTCTTCACCGAGGCGATATCACTGATGATACAATCCTTGGGCAGCACAGGCAGCACCTTGCGGAATGCGTCCAGCGTATATCTCACCGTAGCGGCATTGATTACCAACTCCGGTTCGAAGTCCTTTATCTCTTCCAACGTGGTGAAACGATACGTGTTATAGACAAAACGCAACTGGTGCGGATTCACGTCGAACACTGCCGTTTCATGTTGGAAACTTAGAATATCTGTAAAGAAAGAGCCCATCTTGCCGGCTCCGAGTATTAAAATACGCATAAATTTAGTGTTTAGGTATTAATGATTAGTGATAAGTGAAAGATAGCGTAGCCGTTAATCACTTATCACCAGTCGCTAATCACTTGTTTATAATTTCCATTTGTTGCCTCACACTCTCCTCGTGTATCAGCTCGAATACCTTCTTGATAAATTCCGAATCCACGCCCAGAAGCACACCTTGAGAACCGCGTTTGTCCAGAATTTCATTGTAACGTCCCGTTTGCAGAATCGTCATATCGTGCTCTTTCTTGAACGTACCGATTTCACGTGCCACACGCATACGCTTGGCAAGTTCCTGCATCAGGTTGTTGTCGCACTCGTCAATCTGCTTGCGCAGTTCACTGAGATTTTCCGTGGTCTGTGTCTCTTTACGGATGACGAGTAGGTTCAGGATGTAATCCAGTACGTCCGGAGTCACTTGCTGCGAAGCATCGCTCCATGCACAGTCGGGGTTGCAGTGGCTTTCGATAATCAGACCGTTGAAACCGAGGTCCATAGCCTGCTGGCAAAGCGGTGCGATGAGTTCGCGCTTACCACCGATGTGGCTGGGATCGCAGATGATCGGTAGGTTCGGGATGCGACGACGCAACTCGATGGGGATATGCCATTGCGGCAGATTGCGGTACAACTTTTTGTCGTAACTGCTGAAACCGCGGTGGATGGCTGCCAGACGTTTCAGACCGGCATTGTTGATACGTTCCAGGGCACCGATCCAGAGTTCCAGATCCGGGTTTACCGGGTTCTTCACAAACACAGGAATATCCACACCCTTCAGTGCATCGGCAATTTCCTGCATGGCAAACGGGTTGGCAGTGGTGCGTGCGCCAATCCAAAGGATATCGATACCTGCTTTCAGACACTCGTATACATGCTTCGAAGTGGCTACTTCGGTAGAAACGTACATTCCGGTTTCTTTCTTCACCTCTTTCAGCCATGCTAGACCGTCTACGCCTACACCTTCGAAACCACCCGGTTTGGTACGCGGTTTCCAGATTCCGGCACGGAATATCTTCATTCCCTTTTCGGCCAGTTGCTTGGCGGTGCACATTACTTGTTCTTCTGTTTCGGCGCTGCAAGGACCTGCAATTACCATGGGACGTTTGTCCTCAATACCCGGCAGCAAAATCGATTCTAATTCAAGTTCCATATTCTTTTATTTTTGTTCAATTATATTTTTATTGTATAGATATTTCTCGGTGTCTTCTGAACCCTCTGTAACCCCCGTCGATAAAGCCTTTCGAACGTGTTAATAAATACAGGCCTCGTTTTTTAAAAACGTTGCCCTTATTCTTTAAAAACGTCGGGCACGTTTTTTAAAACGGTGAGTGACTTGTGTTACAGGAGCTCTTTTTTGTAAATATATTACTTCATCTCCCTGATGCGCTTCAATGCCTCTTCCAATTTATGGTCTTTGCAGCAAAGCGAGATGCGGATATACCGTTTTCCGTTACTTCCGAAGATAAATCCAGGCGTGATAAATACGCGTGCGTTGTGCAACACCTTTTCAGTCAGTTCTTCAACGTCGGCACAGCTATCGGGAATTTTTCCCCAGAGGAACATACCTACCTGTTTTTCATCGTATGTACATCCCAGTGCGTGCATGATTTCCCCTGCCAGATGGCGGCGGTTGCGGTAGTTCTTGTTATTTCCGTCGTACCATTCCTGTTCGGCTTCCAGAGCGTTGGCGGCTGCCAGTTGCATGGCGCGGAACATACCGCTGTCGATGTTGCTCTTCACTTTCAGGATCCATTGCACAAAGTCGGCGTTGCTTGCCAGCATACCGATACGCCAGCCCGGCATATTGTGGCTCTTGCTCATGGAGTTGAACTCGATGCAACACTCTTTGGCGCCCGGCACACTGAGGATGCTGAGGGGGTGGTCGTTCAGGATGAAGCTGTACGGGTTATCGTTTACAATCACGATGTCCTTGCGGCGTGCAAAGTCCACCAGTTTTGCATAGAGTTCCGGGGTGGCGTTAGCTCCGGTCGGCATGTTCGGATAGTTGGTCCACATCAGCTTTACGCGGCTCATGTCCATCTTTTCCAGTTCGTCGAAGTCGGGCATCCAGCCGTTTTCCTCTTTCAGGTTGTAGTTGATGACTTCCGCGCCCAGTATCTTGCTCAATGAGGTATAAGTGGGGTAGCCCGGATTGGGAACCAATACCTGTTCGCCCGGATTGACGAAGGCCAGTGTGACGTGCAGGATACCTTCTTTTGAGCCGATGAGCGGCTGTATCTCAGTATTAGGATTCAGCTCCACGCCGTACCATTTCTTATACCAGGCGGCAAAGCTGCGGCGAAGTTCGGGGATGCCGACATAAGGCATATAACCGTGTCCGTCAGGATTTTGTGTTTCGCGGCACAGGGTCTGTATGGTTGCTTCCGAGGGAGGCATATCGGGACTGCCGATTCCGAGGCTGATTACGTCTTTTCCTTCGGCATTCATTTGTGCCACCTCTTTCAACTTCTTGGAGAAGTAGTATTCGCTTACGCTGGCCAACCGGTCGGCGGGCTTGATCTTAGATGTTTGATTTTCCGTCTGCATATTCGCCTAATATTTTAAGTTCTTTGGTTAGCGGTGTGATGGCCGCGATGGATTGTTTATATCTCAGTAGGTTGTCGAAAACAACGTCTACGTAAAATTGGTATTCCCATTCCCGCCCGATGATGGGCAGTGACTGTATTTTGGTCAGGTTGATGCTGTAGAACGAAAGAATGGACAGTACTTGCGAGAGGCTCCCTTCCGTGTGGGGCAGTGTGAATACCATGCTTGCCTTGTTGGTTTCCGGGTGTGGATGGCGGCGTATTTCGTCTACTTGCCAGGGATCGGCAACTACCAGAAAACGGGTGAAGTTGTGCTTGTTGGTTTCGATGCCTTCCTGCAACACCTTCATGCCGTAACGCTCGGCAGCGGACTTGGAACAGATGGCGGCGTGTCCTTTCAGATTTTCCCGCTTGATGATTTCGGCGCTGAGGGCGGTGTCTTCCGCTTCCACTACTTTCATCTTCGGGTGCTGGGCAAGGAACTCGCGGCATTGCATCAGTGCGATGGGGTGGGAGTTGACTTCCGTCAGATCGTTCCAGTCCTCATCGGGCAGGCAGACAAAGCTGTGTGAAATGCGTAGTTTGTATTCGCCTATGATTTGTGTTCCGCTCTGCCGCAGCAACTCGTTGTTGTGCAACAGGCTACCTGCAATGGTATTCTCTATTGCCAACATTCCTATGGTCTTGCTGTCCTTCTTCACGGCTGCAAACACGTCCTCAAAAGTAGCGCAACAGATTAACTCTATTTCTTCTCCTTCGAAGTACTTGTGTGCGGCAATGTCGTGATACGACCCTAATGTTCCTTGAATGGCTATTCTTTTCATACTGTTTCTTTAAAATAAAAAATCCCGCTTCCATACAATGGAGCGGGATTAAGTATATTACTTTAGTTCTCTATTCAGTTCTTAAGCATCACTGTCACTTGACACATACAAACTCCCGCTCTACTTTCTGGCTAAAGTAAAAGTAAAAAAAGAAGTAATATGTATAAGTAAACAAATTCATACTTTCGTTTTCTTTTTGTTTTTAATTTCGTGGCAAAAGTAATACTTTTCTCTTATATGCAAGCAAAAAATGATATTTTTTTTATTTCTTCTTCAAAATTAGCTTTCAGACGAGTGCTTCCGGTTGTCTTTTTCTGCCGGAAATCCATCAATCGTCGTGCATGATTCCCTTGATTTGCTCCCATTTGTTCACGGCATCGTTGGACTGTGCCTTGCCCGGAGTGCTCCGGCCTTCACGGATGTACTTTTGCAACAGGTCTTTCAGCTCGCTGACTATTTCGGGATGTTCCTGATATACATTTTTGCTTTCGGTGGGATCGTCTTTCATATTATAGAGTTGTATCGGGGGGAGCTGGGCAATGGCTTCCTTGTCCACACCAGGCTTGGGATAGCTCCAACCGCCGGAACTGGGGGAACACAACAGTTTCCAGTCTCCTTTACGGATGGCAAACTCTCCGCGGATGGAGTGGTGCACGGTGGCTTCACGGATGGTTGGCATGTGGTGCGGATTCCGGATGAGGGGAAGAATGTTGTAGCTGTCTTCCGCTTCGTTATCTTTCAGGGGATAATGGTTGAGGGCGGCAAAAGAAGCGTAGAAGTCGTTGAGGCAGACGGTTTGCGTACAGGTGCCTCGACCTGCACTGTTGCCCCATTCCACGATGGTGGGTACGCGGTGACCACCGTCGAAGAGATCGGCTTTCATGCCTCGCCAGATGTAGTTGGCATGATGCCCTTTAGCGCCCATCTCAGGGATACCTCCGGCGGGAGAGCAACCGTTGTCGGTGGTGAAAACTACGATGGTATTGGAGTCTATGGCATTGCGTCGCAGGGCTTCGCGCACTTGTCCCACTACATCGTCCACCATCAGAACGAAGTCGCCGTAATCACCCAGTCCGGTTTTTCCTTTGAAGGCTTCGGCGGGCAGAATGGGGGTATGAGGGGCGGGTAGGGGCAGATAGAGGAAGAAAGGGCGTTCGTCTTGTGCGTGGCGGTTGATATAGTCTACTGCGCGGTGGGTCAGGTTGGGCAGACAGTCTTGGTGGTTGAAGTCGTTGCCTATGGCGCCTGCACGCCAGAAGCCCGGTTTCTTTCCTGCGGGTACGGTGCCTATTTGCGTGGTGGTGGGCTGGCGGTTTTCTATATATACATAGGGAGCCATGTCGAGGGAACCGCAGAAGCCGTAGAAGTAGTCGAAGCCTAAGTCGGCAGGACCGTTGGTGATGGGTTTAGAGTAGTCCACGTCTTCGTCGTTGAGGGCGTTGGCGTCGGGTTTCTCATGTCCCGGTTTCGTGCCCCAGTTCCAGCCTAAATGCCATTTGCCGATGCAGGCGGTGGTATATCCATTTGCTTTCAGCATGGATGCCATGGTACTGCGGGTGGTGGGGATGATAGGGCGGGAGTAGCCATAGAGTACACCGCTTTTGAGGCTGGAACGCCAGTTGTAGCACCCTGTGAGGATGCCATAGCGGGTGGGGGTGCTGACGGCTGAACAGGAATGAGCATCGGTGAACATTACGCCGTTGGCGGCCATCTGGTCGATGTGGCGGGTTTGGATATGCGAGTCTTTGTTGTAGGCGGAGACATCTCCATAGCCCATATCGTCGGCGAGGATGAAAATGATGTTCGGCTTTTGCTGGGATGCTGACTTTGCTTGTTCTGCGGTTTGTGCAGACACATGCTGTCCAAGGCACATAGGAATAGACAGCAATCCGAAATAAGATAATTTCTTCATAAAAAGCACAGTATTTATTGAAACAATTCAGGATATATTGCTGCCAAGTTAAATGTATCTCCACTTTCTTTAGATAACTTCTGATATTCAGCACATAATCTCTTTACTATCCTTTTGTATTGAGGAGAGCCAAATAAGTTATTGGTTTCTTGTGGATCTTTTTCTAAATCAAACAGATAGGCATCTTTGGAGGCAGGGATAAAGAATAGCTTGTAATGTCCGTCTGTTACCATTCGTTGGGCTTCTTGCAGATAAGCGGAATAGATGGCTTTGCGATGAGAAGAAGCCTTGGAACTCTTCAAAGCGTTGATTTGGGAGATGAATTCCAAATGATTGGGTTTCTTGATACCTACCAAATCATAAACAGTAGGTACCAAGTCTTGCAGATAGATTAACTGATTGCGAACTTCACCTGTAGGCAAACCTAACCCGCAAAACGCCAGTGGCACTTTTGCACTGTGGTCGTACATACTTTGTTTGCCGATAAGGCCATGATGCCCCACCGACAGACCATTATCCGAAGCAAAGACAATTAACGTATTCTTATCCAAACCATTTCTTTTCAATGCTTCTATGATACGCCCTACTTGAGCATCCATGTGAGTAATCAATGCATAATATTCCTGACGATGTTTCTGTACGGAGTAGTGGGTGCGGGGAAATGGAGCAAGTTGCTCATCACGCAAGTTTTTACCGGATTTCATTTGTTCGCCAAGCGGATGGACAGGCAGGAAGTTTTGGGGCACCGAAATTTTATCCACATCATACATATCTACATATTCTTTTGGAGCCTGACGCGGATCATGCGGAGCATTAAAGGCACAGAACATGAACAAAGGCTCTTTAGAATCTTTGTTCTCTTCCATATATGTTATTGTTTCGTCGGCCAATATTTCACTCCAGTGTTTTCCTTCACTCCAATATCCGCCTTTTGATTTATCCCAGGGAAGCCAGGTATTATCTTCTTTGCTTTGAGGACGATTATAGGCGTCTTTGGTATCTTTGGGCATGCCACCTCTGACTTTCACACTTTTGTCAAATAGCTGCTGTGCGGTGACGGATTTCATGTGCCACTTTCCTGTTTGAAACGTTTTATAGCCTGCTTGTGTCATTACTTGCGGCCACATCTCTCCATTGGCAAGTTCTGCTTCGTATTTTTGACTTTCGGCTTTGTGGGTATTCCAAATATAACGACCGGTTATCAGCTGTGAGCGGCTGGCGATGCTGATAGCACCATTCCAACCACCCATAATATATGTATTGGAGAATCGTACTCCGTTTGATATCAGCTTATCGAGATTGGGAGATATAATCTCACTGTTGCCGAGAATATTCAATCCGTCATAGGTCAGGTCATCAACAAATATAAAAAGAACATTCGGCTTGGTTTGTGTGTTTGGGCTGTTCTCTTCAACTGTTGCGGAAAATAAAGTTTGCGGAATAGCTAATACTGAACTTGCTACCAAACTGGATAATAGTGTGTGTTTCATGACAAATAATTTAAAATTAAATGCCCAAAATTACGCCATTTATCCCAGGAGTGTTTGTAGTTTTGTATCAAACATTATTGCTGTTGTCTCAATTTTCTGCAATTGTGAGATTGAACAGTTAGAAGTGTCCGCACAGACATAGGCAGGAAAAAGAAGGCATACAATGAGTATAAAGAGGCCGCTTTTCATGGCACTACAATCCTAAAACGTCCGTTTGTCTTGGCTGATTGTCGTATTGTCCGCTGATTCCTTGGATTTCTTTGGGGTTCAACTCCAATCCTTTCTTCATATCTTCTGCAGAGCCTGCCGTGTCACCAGTCAGCAACTTGGCGCGACCGCGTTCATGATAGGCTTGTGCGAAATTAGGGTTCAGTTCGATGGCTTCGTCAAAGAGTGCGATAGCTTCGGGATACTTCTTCTGGACGATATAAAGTTGTCCCAGGCAAAGAAAAGCCTGTTCGTTGAATGGATTCAATTCTGTTACATAGCGATAATCGGTTTCGGCTTCTTCCTGCTGTCCCGCTGCTTCTTTCACTTTACCGCGGAGCAGTAATGCAGCTTCTTCATCGGGATCTTGGGAGAGTATAGCGTCGATATCTTCGGTAGCTTCCTTGTATTGCTGCATCTTGATTAAGGCTTCGGCACGCAGCAGGCGGGCTTCGGTGAAGTCGTCTTTCAGTACAATGGCTTTGGTGAGATGGGCGATGCTCATGATACCGTCGTCCATACCTTGCTTGGCTCTGCCCAGAAGATAGTATGCCATGGCATTTCCTTCTTCTGTTTCAATAGCTTTTTGTGCGGCGTCTGCCATTGCCTGATAGTCTTCTTGCAGGTAGCATACGTTGGCAAGGGTGAGGAAAGTGGAGGTGTGGTCCGGTTCCTGTTTTGCCATGCGTTCCAGCAGTTCATGTGCTTCGCTGAGGGCATTGGTTTGAATGTAAACCTGGCTCAGATAGCTCATGGTTTCAAAGTCTTCCTGAAGGGCGAGGGCTTCCGTGAAGCATTTGATTGCATAATCGGGACGCCCCATGCGTTGTGCACGCATGCCGTCATACTTGAATATCTCGAAGTTCTTTTGATCGTTTTTCTGTTTTTCAGTTTCCGGTTTCTCTTGTTTGCCGGAGAAGAAAGATTTAAAGAATCCCATAATCTGTATTTCTTAGGTGTTTTGTTTTTATTCTTTTTGCAAACTTACATAAAAATCTTGTTTCCATACCAAGAACTCGGTCTAAAAAGAAAAAACATCCGTGTTATTATTGATGGTATCATTTAAAATTTGTTCTTTTGCGATACATTTACCAATTATATTAATTAATCATCGTTTCTAAATTAAAAACACAAGAATGAAAAAGATTTTCATGAAGTGGGCCTTCTTTATGTTATGTATGGCCGTGACAATGCCTGCAATGGCTCAGTTTAATGTAAAAGCACTGAAAGGTGCGGCTAAAGCTGTTAAAGCTGTTACTCTGACTGACGCTCAGATGGCAGAATATGTAAAAGAGTATATCGACTGGATGGATACACATAATCAGGTATGTGCCGACGATAATGAGTATACAATTCGTCTGAAAAAGCTGACTGAAGGCTTGACGGATGTAGAGGGAATTCCTTTGAACTTCAAAGTTTATTATGTGATAGATGTCAATGCATTTGCTTGTGCTGACGGTAGTGTGCGCATTTTCTCGTCTTTGATGGATATCATGACGGATGATGAATTGCTGGGTGTAATCGGACATGAAGTAGGTCACGTGGCACACAAGGACTCTAAGAATGGGTTCCGTACGGCATTGCTGACTTCAGCTTTGAAGGATGGTATTTCTTCACAAGGTGGTACGGCTGCTAAGTTGTCTGATTCTCAGTTGGGTGATCTGGGTGAGGCTCTGGTAAACTCTACATATTCACAGAAGCAGGAGAGAAGTGCTGATGACTATGGATATGAATTCCTGAAAAGTCATGGTAAGAATCCCTGGGCAATGGCTTTATCTTTCCAAAAACTGAAGAAATTGCAGGAAGAAGCCGGTGCGCAGAAAAGTAGTAAGCTGAATCAATTGTTCTCTACTCATCCTGATTTGGATGTCCGTATCCAGCGTATGGAAGAACGTGCAACCAGTGAAGGTATTGAGAAACCGGCGGTAGCGGAATAATTTTTTGATATAATAAGAAGAAGGGCGTGCATTTACTGTACGCCTTTTTTATGCTTTCAGGCTTATGATGCCATTTTCCGCCTTCAAATCTTCATCTTCCAGCAACTCCCGGATGCATTGAGAAATGATTTCTTTATCTGCTTCTATCTGTGAGGCAATATCGGCAGGTGTCAGAGGTTGCTTGCGAAGCAATTCTTTAATTTCTTCTTTTATTTGTTGGGAGGAAAGCTCGGGAGTCTCGGCACGGTGGCTGAGGCAGACATCGCATATTCCACAGTTATGTTCATTCTTCTCTCCGAAATAGCGTAGAAGCATACGGCTGCGGCAAACAGTTTCGGTCGTTACATAATCTACCATTGCCTGAATGCGGGCTTCATAACGTTCCTTACGCTCCTCGTATATGCTGCGGGAGATTTGCAGATGTTGCCTGTCTACGCGTTCGCGTGTGTATATGATATAAGGTGTCTTTTTATGTGGAATATAGTCGATGACACGCATTTTGGATAGACGTATCAGCAAGTCGTACACCCGTTGCCGCGTTAATCCGCTACGTACCGCAAGTGAATTCTCGTTGATAAAGGTGTAATCCGTGAATACTCCGGTGTAAGACCGCAGAACGATTTGAATAAGTTTGTCCATGTCCTCTCCCAGTTCGCGTAATTTATACAGTTCATCACGGCGGACGGTGAAGTAAAGACGGGAGGCATTGTCCTGTTCGTCGGTATATTCCAGATATCCTGCTTGCGTCAGAATCTTCAATGCACTGTCGGCAGGTACAGGGAAGTATTTGAACTTCCGGCAAAAGTCTTCCAGATTGAACTCTCTGACACATCCCAAACCGTCTCCCATTGCCATCTGGTAATAATATTGCAGATGTTCGTATACCTGTTTGATGTAATCTTTCTCTGGAAAGGTGTCCGGGATACGTTTATGAAGGGTGACTTTGTCCGATTTGGCATAGAGTATTACGGCATACGCTTTGTTGCCGTCACGTCCTGCACGTCCTGCTTCTTGGAAATAAGCTTCGGGAGAGTCCGGCAAATCGAGGTGGATTACGATACGTACATCGGGTTTGTCGATACCCATGCCAAAAGCATTGGTGGCAACCATTACACGGCTTTCTCCTGTCTGCCAGCGATGCTGACGTATATCCTTGGTGGCATCATCCAGACCGGCATGGTAGAAGTCGGCGGTAATCTCTTCGTTAATTAAAAGTTCGGTGATTTCTTTGGTTCGCCGACGATTGCGTACGTAAATAATGGCACTACCCGGCATACGGCGTAGGATGTGAAGAAGTTCTCCGGTCTTATTTTCTGTTTTGCGGACTATGTAGGCAAGGTTCTTCCGTTCAAAACTCATGCGGAAAACATTTTCCTGCCGGAAGCACAGCCGCGCCTGGATGTCCTTCACGACTTCCGGAGTAGCGGTTGCAGTCAGTGCCAGCACAGGAACACCGGGTAGGAGATCACGTATTTCGGCTATCTTCAGATAGGCAGGACGGAAATCATATCCCCATTGTGAAATGCAATGGCTTTCGTCAACGGTTATCATGCTGACGTTCATTTTCCGTAGCTTGGTGCGGAAGATTTCCGTATCCAACCGTTCGGGCGATATATACAGGAATTTATAATTGCCGAAAATACAGTTTTCCAGCGTGACGATAATCTCTTGCCGGGACATTCCGGAGTAGATGGCAAGTGCTTTGATTCCTCTTTTTTTCAAGTTCTGTACTTGGTCTTTCATCAGAGAAATCAGGGGAGTAATAACTATGCAAAGCCCCTCTTTGGCAAGTGCAGGCACCTGGAATGTGATGGACTTTCCGCCGCCCGTAGGCATCAGCCCCAGGGTGTCTTTGCCTTCGCCAATGCTATTGATGATGTCTTCCTGTATGCCCCGGAAGTTATCATATCCCCAGTACTCTTTGAGAAGTTGAGAGTAGGGAGTTGAAGGTTGGGAGTTGAACTGCGCAGTCATAATACGAAGAATTGGAAGTTGAGAGTTAAGTTATGTTACATAACTTAACTCTCAACTTCCAATTTATTAATTAGGTTGAATATCCTCTATCTGCAACTGTACCTCACCCCGTTTATGGGTATTCTCTTCAATGGTGTAGCAGATATCAAACGAACGCTTGGTTTTGATGAAACGTACATGCGAACTTTGTCCGAAGGCGATGCCGTTCATTACATTATTCGATTTGTTGTCTACCAGTTCCAGCTTGATATGCTCCTGATCACGCCCCACTACTTTACTGGTACCGTAATCATAGACATTATGCGTACAGAATATCGGTTTCGGATTATCCGGACCATAAGGATTGAATTTCTTCAGGTCATTAAAGAATTTCGGAGAAATATCCCTGAAATCTATCTCTGCATCGATATTTATGACCGCACTTGTCTGTTCCGGTAGGATGTTCTGTGAAACGAATTCCTCGAAGCGTTTGGTAAAGGCGGGAACATTCTCCACTTTCATCGAAAGACCGGCTGCATAGGTATGACCACCGAAATTTTCCAGCAGATCACGGCAATATTCAATCGCCTTATACACGTCAAAGCCGGATACGGAACGGGCGGAACCTGTTGCCATATCGTCCGTACGGGTTAGCACTACTGCGGGGCGATAATAAATTTCCGTCAGGCGGGAGGCAACAATACCGATAACACCTTTGTGCCAATCTTCGTTATACAACACGATAGAACGGCGTTCGGCAAGTCCTTCCAGATCAGCTACAATCTGGTTGGCTTCCTCGGTCATGGTCTTATCGAGATCTTTCCGGGTTTCGTTGTATTGATTGATTTGATTGGCTTTTTCCAAAGCCATGGAAAAATCCTTTTCAGTCAGCAGGTCGACGGCTTCTTTTCCGTTCTGAATACGTCCGGAGGCATTGATGCGCGGGCCTATCTTGAACACGATGTCGCTGACGGTAATATCCTTTTCTGTCAATCCGCATACGTCGATAATCGCTTTCAAACCTACGCTGGGATTACTGTTCAACTGTTTCAATCCGTGGAAAGCAAGTATCCGGTTTTCTCCCATGATGGGAACAATGTCCGAAGCGATACTTACGGCAACCAGGTCGAGCAGTGGAATGAGGTGATGGAACTCGATGCCATTACTGATGGCAAATGCCTGCATGAATTTGAAGCCTACGCCGCAACCGGAAAGGTGCTCGTAAGGATACGTATTATCTAAACGCTTGGCGTTCAGGATAGCGGCGGCAGGTGGAAGTACATCGTCGGGCACATGGTGGTCGCAGATGATAAAGTCAATGCCTTTTTCTTTGGCATAGGTTATCTCCTCTACAGCTTTGATGCCGCAATCCAGTACGATAATCAATCCTACACCGGTTTCTGCGGCATAGTCTACCCCTTTGGTAGATACCCCGTAACCTTCGTTGTAGCGGTCGGGGATGTAATAGTCAATGTTCGAATAGAACTGTTGAATAAACTTGTAGACCAGTGCCACTGCGGTAGTGCCGTCTACATCATAATCACCATAAATCAGAATACGCTCTTTCTTTCCCATTGCCTTATTAAGGCGCTCCACGGCCACATCCATGTCTTTCATCAGGAATGGGTCGTGCAAGTCGGGCAACTGCGGGCGGAAAAACTTCTTGGCATCCTGTGCCTTCGTTATTCCCCGCTGCACCAATAATCCGCCAAGAATCGGGCTAATCCCTAATTCTTGGGCCAACTTTTGGCTTGTCTCTGCCTGTTCGGGTGTAATGGGTTGATAATTCCATTTGTGAGTCATTTTATATATTGTTTTTTCCTTTTTTCAGTCTCGTGGTTGGAAGAGGTTTCGTTTCTCTCGGGAAAAGCCTGTATTTTTCCAACAAGGCGTAAAAGTACGAAAAAGTATGGAAACAGAGGAAGGTTATGCGGAAAAACTTTGCGCAAAACTTTTTCATGCGAGCATGAAAGTTCTACATTCGATTTGTATTATCTTTGTTTCCCAAAAAACTTTGAACGTGATATGTTGACATTCATCTCTTGTGCCAAAACGATGACGGCACGCACATCTGTAGGAGTCCCTGAAATAACTGTTCCGTACTTTCAGGCGGAAGCAGTACAGAATGCCTTGGATATGGGGCAATTTTCAGCTGCTGACCTGGAACGTCTGTTACGTATAAATTCCAAGATTGCCGCTGAGAATTATCTGCGCTATCAGGATTTCTTTTCGGAGGCAAATTCTGCAATGCCCGCTATCTGTGCCTATACCGGTGCGGTGTTCAAACGTATAGTACCGAGAGATTTTTCCGAAGATGATTTTCGCTACGCTCAAGAACACATGCGCATCACTTCCTTTCTGTACGGACTGCTTCGTCCGTTGGACGGGATAAAGCCTTATCGTATGGAAGGAGATATACGCCTGCCCGAAAGGGGAGGGATGACTATGTTTGATTACTGGAAACCTTTGCTGACGGATTATTTTATAGCGAATATCAAACGTCAGGGTGGTATACTCGTTAATCTTGCCAGTGGTGAGATGAGAGATCTGTTCAACTGGAAGCGAGTAGAAGAAGAAGTCCGTGTCATTACTCCCGAATTCCAGGTATGGAAAGGCGGGCAGCTAAAGACAATTGTGATATATGCCAAGATGTGCCGCGGAGAAATGCTACGCTATATTATTAAAAATCGCATTGAAAATCCCGAAGACTTGAAAGCGTTTACGTGGGAGGGCTTCGCATACGATGAGGGGCGCAGTACGGATGAACATTTGCAATTTACGCTGGTGTGACCAGCGAAGGTAGTTATGATTGCAAAAGCTCCATATATTCTTCGTAGCTGATATATCTTCCTCCCATTGATTTCAGATGGGGAGTTTCGAACTGGCAGTCTATCAGTACTCCGCCATGCTCTCCGAAGAATTGTGCCAAGTGGATGAGGGCTAACTTGGATGCACTGGGAACCAGTGAAAACATACTTTCACCGAAAAAGCAGCGCCCCAAGGTGACTCCATAGAGTCCGCCTACTAATTGTTCCCCTTCCCATATTTCCACGCTGGCGGCAAAGCCCTGTTCATGTAGCAGTGTGTAAGCCTCTATCATCTCCGGACCGAGCCAGGCACCTTCCATATCCATCCTCAGTTCTCCGCACTTACGGATGACTTCATCGAAAGCCTGATTGATAGTGACATCGTACTTCCCTTTGTTTATGAGCGTTCGCATGGAGTGGGAGATATGGATTTCGTCGGGGAAAATGACGAAGCGTTCCAGCGGGCACCACCATTGTATCATTCCCTCCTGAAAAGTGTACCAGGGGAATATCCCGTTGGAGTAAGCCAGGATGAGGCGGTCGGTCGACAGGTCACCGCCTACTGCCAGCAATCCGTCCGGATCGCCGTAGTGCGGATCGGGAAATGTAATTTCGTCAGTTAGTGCAAAGACCATAGTATCACTTTGTTGAAAGTTGTAAGACTAATTGATCTTTATCTACCTGTATGCAAGTTTTACCACCGGATTTTAAGGAACCGAATAAGATTTCGCGCATCAGGAGTGGTTTCAAATGAGAAGCTATCACACGGTTCATTTCGCGGGCGCCATATTCGGGCAGGAATCCACGTTGCAATAACCAGTTGCGAGCTTCCGGGCTCAGTTCCATCTCTATCTGGCGTGCGGCAAGCTTGCTGCTCAGTTCCCCAAGCTTCTTGTCGAGGATCAGTGAGGCCATTTCCCGACTCATATCGTGGAAAACGACAGTAGCGGACAGACGGTTGATAAACTCCGGCTTGAAGGTCTTCTTGACCTGCTTCAACATGGCTTCCCCGGCTGTAATCTGACTGCTGAATCCGATAGATGCCTGACGGGCAAATTGTGCACCGGCATTTGAAGTCATGATAAGTACAACGTGGCGGCAGTCGGCTTTTCGTCCTTTATTATCCGTAAGAACAGCATAGTCCATTACTTGTAGCAGAATATTGAACACATCGGGATGGGCTTTCTCAATTTCATCAAGCAGCAGTACGCAGTTGGGAGTTTTGCGAATGGCATCGGTTAATAAACCACCGTCTTCATAGCCTACATATCCGGCGGGTGAACCGATTAATTTGGCTACGGTATGCTTTTCGGTATATTCGCTCATATCGAAACGTTGCAGGGAAATACCCAGTTCGGAGGCCAGCACTTTGGCTACTTCGGTTTTACCTACTCCGGTAGGACCGACGAAGAGCAGGCTTGCCAGCGGTTTGTTTTCGTCCAGCAGTCCGGCTTTGGACATTTGTACGGCTTCCACCACTTGGCGCACTGCCTCTTCCTGGCCGTAAATTTTGGCACTGATACGTGCATGCAAAGTTTCCAGTGAGGTGGTATCTTCTTCTTTCATGGCGAGTGCATCTACTTTGCAGATACGGGCGAGTACATCGGTTATCAATGTCTTGTCTACAATTTGCTCTCCGGAAGGTATAGGGTGAATTTCTCGGTAAGCTCCTGCTTCATCCACCAGGTCGATAGCCTTGTCGGGCAGAAAACGGTCGCTGATATAGCGGACACTTGCTTTGACGGCGTAAGGGATTACATCAGGTTGATAGGTTACTCCATGAAATTCTTCATATTTTTCTTTCAGTCCTTCTACAATATGGATGGTTTCCTCAATGCTTGGTTCAAGTATATCTATTTGTTGGAAGCGACGCACCAACCCCTTGCTGCGGGCAAAGTAACGGTTGTATTCCTCGTAAGTAGTAGAGCCGATGAAACGGATGTCTCCGCTTTCCAGATAGGGTTTCAGCATGTTGGATGCATCCATGGAACCGTCTCCTGTACGTCCGGCACCTATCAGATTGTGTATCTCGTCGATATAGATGATAGCACGTCCTTCATTACGAACACCTTCCATAATGGTTTTCAGGCGTTTTTCAAAGTCACCCCGGTATTGCGTACCTGCCAGTAGAGTACCTAAATCCAGTTCGTAGATACGGCAGTCGAGGAGTCGTTCGGGGACCTCACGTGCTTCAATGCGGGCAGCGAGCCCGTAAGCGAGGGAGGTTTTGCCAACGCCCGGTTCGCCTACATGCAACGGATTGTTTTTCTCTTTGCGACAGAGCACCTGAATGGTTCGTTCCAGTTCAGCTTCCCGTCCGATGAGTGGATTGTGGTCTTGCAGACAGTCATTCAGACAAGTTACAAAGTTTCGCCAGGGTTCGCTTTTTTCCTGTGGAGAGGTTTGCAGATCGTCTTCTACCTCCACTTCTTCATATCGGGAGATGAGTTGGCTGATAAATTCGGGTAGATCTTCTTCAAGAGCTTCTTTCAGGATATGGCATGCCCAGGATTCCTTGAGCTGGAGCATGCTTTGCACTAGATGAGGGACGTTCAATGCTTCAGCACTTGAATAGTCTATCATCAGATAGGCATGTTGTATCAGTTCGTTGAGCTGGGTTGAAACTTCCAGTTCATAATCCATGTCTGCGGGAACGCTTTCCAGTTCTTCCGTGAAATAATTCTCTAAAGAGAAAGCAAGTTCCTGGGTATCGCAGAAACACATATTTAAGGCACTGGCAAAAGGACTCTGTTCCAGAAATGCACTCAGCAAATGCTCAGGTGTGATAAATTCATGGCGATAAGATATCGCCTTTTTTTGTGCATAGGTGAATGCGCTGTTCACATGCACTGTATTTTGTATATCCATAATCTTCTCCTAATTCTTATTCTTCTTCCGGCGCAACGGTGAGCCGGAGTGGAAAATTCTCTTCGCGTGCCATACGGGTGGCTTTCTGTACTTTCGATTGTGCAATGTCGTATGTATAGATGCCTACCACTGCCGATTGACTCTTGTGTACCTGTAACATCAGCGTTTCTGCTTCTGCTGTCGATTTAAAGAATATGGTAGTAAGTATCTTGACGACAAACTCCATCGTGGTGAAGTCATCGTTATAGATGATCACCTTGAAGTGCTGCGGTTCGCGTAGATCTGTACGTTCCTTTTCTTTGAAAGATGATTGTTGCTGTTCCATAATGGGGGCAAATTTATGAAAAAAGAGGCAGATTTGTCTGTTATGGAGTCAGTAAAAACATACCGGATTTGATCAGGTTAAGAGAATACACTATATTGGGAATGATTTGCAAAATGACAAAATGTAAATTCTAACGCCTTAGAATCTTTCCTTTTCGTACCAATTACTATGGTGGACGAAAAGATGCAGAGAATGTTTGATGGGGTGATGCGAAATGGTAGTAATTGATGAGGAAATGAGATTTTAAGATTATAGAATCCTTAAATGGAAGATGTTTTGGAATCTGTTTCCCGGATATTCTTTATAAATGTTACTTTTTCTTAGTGGTCGTTTCTCTTCGAAATAGAATAAATATCATGTGTTTTTTAGAAGGGTGACGCCCTTTGTGAGTGATGGCGTCACCCTTTAGTTATTATGGTGTCACCTTTTGGAGCAAAGGGTGTAGCCTTGGCAAATGAGACTTACTTTTTTAGGGAAGAAAGACCGTGCGATTGGTCTGAATAGATGGTCGGTTTAGGATAAATGAACCATCTGTTTGCTCTGGATAGATGATGTAAATCTTCAAAATAGTGGTTGTAATATTCTGGAAGCGTAGCTTTGATCGAAGTGTCTGTTAGCAATAATGAGGAAAATGGATTTTTTATCTTGCAAAATATAATATAAGGTATCAGTTTGATAAAATAATTTGGAATGTGTTCGCTTCTTACCTGGATTGTATCTGAGACGTAGTTGCTCGATTATCTTTCAGCTTCTATCATATTTAGGTAAAGTTGTCTGTCTGGAGTATAGGAACTTTTAACTTATAAAAACAGGTTTGCGCAAAATGAAGACTTTCCTACGTAAAAGGAGTACAGAAATCGTGTGTACTTGCCTACATTTGTCAATGTGAAAGACATCAGACTTATATAAGTCTCCGGGCTAACCAACCGGAATAATATTATGAATCACTAAATTTGTATCTTATGCAATGGAAAAAGAACCAATCTGATTTGCAGGAAAATGTATCTGTTCGGGTACCTTTTTTATCTGTATGTTTTTTGTTGCTCTTGGTTTGTATGGGCGTTACGGCACAAACAAATTACAAAATCTCAGGTACGGTGGTTGCTGCTAAAGACAGTGAGCCGCTGATCGGCGTAAATGTTCTTCAAAAGGGGACGACTAACGGGACAGTTACGGATATAGATGGAAATTTTATTCTATCTGTTCCTTTGCCATGTGAACTCTCTATCACTTATGTGGGATATTTGGGACAATCTGTTAAAGTAAGTTCTGCCACGACTCCTTTGAAAATTGCATTAGAGGAGGACAGTGAAATGCTGGATGAAGTGGTAGTGGTTGGTTATGGAGTACAGAAAAAGAAATTAGTGACAGGAGCTACTGTTCAGGTAAAAGGTGATAATATAGCCAAACTGAACACAGTGAATGCTTTGGGGGCTCTTCAAAGCCAAACTCCAGGTGTGAATATAACGCAGAGTTCGGGGATGCCCGGTGAAGGTTTTAAAGTAACTATCCGTGGTTTGGGAACAACAGGTTCAGCTTCACCTCTTTATATTATAGATGGTATGCCGGGAGGAGATATTAATAACCTGAACCCTACCGATATAGAATCTATTGATGTGCTGAAAGATGCTGCTTCGGCTGCCATTTATGGTTCACGTGCTGCCAATGGCGTGATTCTGGTGACTACGAAACAAGGACATACCGGTAAAGCGGAAATATCTTATGATGGATATTATGGTGTACAGAATGTCTATCGTATGCCTGATGTATTGAATGCACAGGAATTTGCAATGATTATGAGTGAGGCACGTATGATGGATGGCTTACCTGATTATGATTATGCGTCGCTGGTTCCTGATTGGGAAGCTATAAAGAATGGAACTTGGAAAGGGACCAATTGGTTGGATGAATCACGGAATGAGAATGCACCGATACAGAATCATGCCCTGAATATTACCGGAGGTACGGAACAATCTGTTTATTCTATCGGATTGGCATATACTAATCAGGAAGGTATTCTTGGAGCACCGTCACAACCTGAATATACCCGATATACAGCACGTATCAATTCCGAACATACCTTGTATCGTAAAGGAAAACTGGATATCATTAAGGTAGGTGAAAATCTGACCTACTCGTATTCTGAAAGAAACGGTATTGCCATTGATGATACTTGGAGTAATGACATTCGTAATATGTTGCATGCTAATCCTTTTTTACCGAACAAGGATGAAAATGGTAATTATCATTATGCCATTCCATGGGAAATACGTGAAGCTAATCCCATTGGACAGATGTATTATGCAAATGGGCAGAATATAAGCAAATCTCACGCATTACAAGGGAATATTTTTCTGACTATTCAACCGATAACCGGATTAAAACTTAAATCAAATTTTGGCTATACGTTTTATGCGGATAACAGTCGTAATTTTACCCCTGTCTATAAGCTGGCAAGCAATACTTTCAATGATAATAATAGTGTAAGCCAAGAGATGACTATGGGTGGCAACCTTATGTGGGAAAATACGGTAACGTATGATTTCAAGTTGGATAATCACAGTTTCGGTGTATTGATAGGTCAATCTATAGAAAAGCATGGCTTGGGTGATACGTTGGGTGGAAGTAACATCAACTCTATCTTTGACGACTTCAAGCATGCCTACCTGAGTAATACGCCCACTATCACTAATCGTACCAGCCTTTATGGATATCCCTGGGGCAAGGAAGCGCTGGCTTCTTTTTTTGGCAGAGTGAATTATGATTATGCTAACAAGTATATGGCGACTGCGGTGTTACGTATTGATGGATCTTCTAAGTTTGCCCGTGGACATCGGTGGGGATATTTCCCGTCCGTATCTGCTGGTTGGGCCATTTCGGAAGAGGCGTTCATGGAGTCTGCCAAGTCTTGGATGGATTTTCTGAAAATACGTGCCAGTTGGGGACAGAATGGTAATCAGGAGATTGACGGCTTTCAATATCTTTCAACGATTGCGTTTGGGGGCGCGGATTATACTTTCGGACCGGATAAGTCGATTCTGACACCCGGAGGCTATCCTGATATTTTGGCTAATCCGGATGTTACCTGGGAGACTTCCGAGCAGTTGGACTTTGGGCTGGATGCGCGTTTTCTGAATAATCGTCTGGGACTGAATTTTGATTATTATATTAAAGATACGAAAGACTGGCTACTTGTTGCACCGATGCTGGATTCTTTTGGTACAGGAGCCCCGTTTGTGAATGGTGGTGATGTGCGCAACCAGGGGTACGAAATATCACTGAATTGGAATGATCATATTTCGGACTTTGAATATAGTGCTACTCTTAATTTGGCACACAATAAAAATGAGGTAACGCGCATTGCCAATGCGGAAGGTATTATTCATGGGGACCCGGATGTATTGAGTAACCAAACTACAGAAATGTATCGTGCGCAAGTAGGCTATCCCATTGGATATTTCTATGGCTATTCTACAGATGGAGTGTTCCAATCGGAAGAACAGATTGCTAACTATAAAGGTGCTAAATTGGATGGGACAAAACCGGGGGATGTAATCTGGGTAGACCGCGATCATAATGGTGTGATTGATGATGGGGATCAGGGTATGATAGGCGATCCCAATCCTGATTATAATCTGGGATTGAGCTTGACCGCATCCTATAAAGGTTTTGATATAAGTATGACCATGAATGGTGTATTTGGAAATCAAATAATGAAATCTTATCGTTCTTATGTAGATTACACACGCCAGAACTATACATCTGATATATTTGGCCGTTGGCATGGTGAAGGTACATCCAATAGATTACCTCGTCTGACGTCGGGTACTCATTCTAACTGGCAGTATGTTTCGGATCTCTATATGGAAGATGGAGATTATTTCCGGATGCAGAATCTGACAATAGGTTATGACTTCAAGAAATTATTTAAAAATCTGCCGTTGAAACAACTTCGTTTGTATGTGGCAGCACAGAACTTGTTTACTATAACCGGTTACTCGGGTATGGATCCTGAAGTGGGTTATGGTGGTTATCAAAATTGGGTGTCTGGGATTGACTTAGGTTTTTATCCAAGTCCGCGAACCTATATGGTAGGGGCAAATATTAAATTTTAAAAGAGAAGTAGTATGAAAAAAATATGGATATTTTCGATAGTAGCCCTTTTCTTTATGGGCTGTGAGGGTTTTCTTGATACTGAGAATCTGACCAAAAAGGACAACTCCAATTTTCCTAAAACTTCGGGAGATGCAGAAACTGCATTGACAGGTATATATGCATTACTTCGTGAAATGACTCCGGGTGAGGATGGACAAGGTTTCTTTCTGACAGCTGAATTACTTTCTGACGATCGTTTCGGTGGTGGTGGTCCGGATGACAGACGCATGCATGCTGTGGATCGGTTGAAGAAAGTTGATGAAAACATGTTTTCTGATGTTTGGAAACAAGATTATCGGGCTATTTATCGTAGTAATATGTTATTGAATTCATTGGATGGTATTAGTTGGGAGAGCCAGGAAACCCGTAATAAGATTGAGGGGCAAGCACATTTTTTGCGTGCTTATTTTTACTTCGATTTATGTCGGCTGTTTGGTACTGTTCCTTTACTTACAACTTCTGAACCTGAGAATGTGCCTCGCGCTACTGCGGAAGAGTTGTATGCACAGATTGCATTTGATTTGAAAACAGCTATAGAAAAATTACCTTCTGTTAAATATGGTGCTGCCAATAATTCTGAGTTGGGACGGGCTACCAAATGGGCGGCTGAAGCATTACTGGCGCGTGCTTATTTGTTCTATACCGGTTATTATCAGCAGGAAAGTATGCCATTGCTGGATAACAGTACTTTATCCAGAACCGATGTCATCACGTATTTGGATGATTGCATTAACAACAGTGGACATGACTTGATAGGTGATTTCAGAAATTTGTGGCCTTATAGTAATATTTATACCAAGAAAGATTATAAATATGCACAAGATAATGATTTGAACTGGATAGGGGAAGATGGGGCCAATGTGGAAACTGTTTTTGCTATTCGCTATTCAGCAAAGGCCACTTGGGATAACCCTTGGTATAACAATGAGGTTTGTCTTTATTCATCTCCCCGAGAGCCGGCAAATTTGGATGATATTTTTCCCTTTGGAATTGGTTGGGGAATAGGAACGGTGAACTCAAGATTATGGGAATCATGGCCTTCGAAGGATATTCGTCGTGAGGCATCTATTTTGAGTGTGGAAAAGGAAATGCCCGACTATGGCTGGGGATGTGATAAGCAGATGAATGAAACCGGTTATTGGCAGAAAAAGTATATGGCTGTCAATGCTTATAATGAAGATGGAGAGAGTGTAAACTATAGCCGTATTCTCTATCCGGAAATTGATTCGGATTATCAGTTGAATAATACGCAGGATTTGGTAATTATCCGTTTTGCTGATGTATTGTTGATGGCTGCTGAACTGAAACGGGATGCAGCTCCGATGAATCGTGTGCGTGCGAGAGTAGGATTAGATCCTGTTACCTATTCGGATGAAGCATTACGTGATGAACGGCATTGGGAACTTGCTTTTGAGGGTTTACGGTATTATGATTTGCTTCGTTGGGGTATTGCGGCAGAAGTTTTAAGTCAGCAAAATGGAGTGAAAGTACTGGATAATATGGTCGAGACCCGTATGGATATGGGAGATATAGCACAAAGACTTCAAGCTACCAAGGGATTGATGCCATTGCCTAAGACACAGATTGACTTGTCTGCCGGTATATTGGAACAAAATCCGGGCTGGGGAAATGAGAGTAATATGAATTAATGATTTTAAAATTTTCGGATATGAAGAATATAGCGATAGGAATTTTATCGATATGGCTGCTGGCAGCATGCGATCCGGTGGTTGATAATAAGGAAATGGGAGGTATTGTTAGTGAAAGTGAATTGAAACTGGATGTGCATGCTACTACAGATGGTGGAAATGAGATCATCATGACCAATAATACACCTGGTGTAGGTAGCTATTGGGATCATATTACAGGTATATCTACTCAGCAGACCGCTACGGCGGCATTACCCTTTCTGGGTGAACAAACTATTAAGTTCATTGGCTTTTGTGATGGAGGGCAAGTGATTGCTACCCGGACAGTGACTATTAAACAAATCGACCATCCTGTAGCTGAAGAATGGGGACTTTTGGCCGGTTCCGGAACTAATGGTAAAGCGTGGGTCTGGAATTTGGAAGACTACGATGCAGTATATGGTACAGGTGGTTGGTTGACAGAACTTGAACCGAGTTGGGACGTAACACCTGTTGAGGAGTTGGAGGATTTGGACTGTGAATTGATTTTCGATCTGAATGGTGGTCCGAATCTGACTAAGATCGATGCAGATGGGAATATCCTGGAAAAAGGGCGGTTTGCCTTTGATATGTCGGCTGTTAAGAATAATCCGGATAATGGTGAACAATGGTCTATCGGTCAGCTAAAGTTGACAGGTGTATCAGTGCTAAGTGGACATGCCTTTTATGATGATTCCAATATAATTACTACATTTGAGATTCTGGAATTGACGGATGATACAATGGTACTGTGTTGGAATCCTTCTGATGCTGAAGCATGGACTGATGCCACCTTCTGGTGCCTTAGAAAAAAATAACTTTAACACGCACAGTAAGACAGGTGAAAGGCAGGGAACTCCCCCCTTTGATGTTCTCTGCCTGCCTTTCTTGAGTATAAATTATCGGAAATGAAAATAGGTATAGATTTAGGTGGAACCAATATACGTGTTGGTTTAGTGGAAAATGGTTCTTTAGTTAGGAAAGAAGTTGTTACTTGTCCCTCTAAAGCAACGTATGAAGAAGTATTAGGTCGGTTAGAGGGCTTGATAGATAGGGTGATGTGTCCGGAAGTAGCAGGCATAGGCGTGGGTGTTCCTTCGGTGGTAGATTCGGAAGAAGGTATCGTATATAATGTAGCGAATATTCCTTCTTGGACGGAAGTTCCGTTAAAGAGATTATTGCAGGAACGTTTCTCAGTGCCGGTTTATATCAATAATGACTCTAATTGCTTTGCATTGGGAGTAAAACTTTTTGGTGAAGGACGAAAATACCGGAATTTGGTGGGTATGACTATCGGTACAGGTGTTGGGACGGGGATTATTATAAATGGTGAACTTTACAGTGGGCAGAATACTGGTGCAGGCGAAATAGGATCATTGCCTTACCTTTCTCATGATTTTGAACATTATTGTAGTAGTGGATTTTTTGTCAGATATTATAATCTGACAGGGAAGGAAGCGGCAGAAAAAGCTGCGACGGGAGATGCGAAGACTATGGAAATTTGGAGTGTGTTTGGGTCTCACATAGGTGAATTGATGAAGGCTGTGTTGTTTACGTATGATCCTGAGGTGATTGTGATAGGTGGAGGAATCTCATCCGCATTTACTTATTATAAGCATTCCATGTATCAAGCTATGCAGGCTTTTCCTTATACGGAAACAGTGAAGCGGGTGAAAATTTTTGTTACAGAAATAGAAGATGTAGCATTGTTGGGAGCATCTGCTTTGGTGGGAAAACATTGAAAATAATTTAGAGCAAGAGCTTATGAAAAATAATTTAATTAAATCGTTAATATTGTCCGGCTGTCTTGCAATGACAATAGTTTCGTGTGAAAGAAAAGAATTACCTGCAGGTGGTTTACTACTTTCGGATGGTTGGAAAGTACAATCTTCGGCTAAGATATCCTTACCGGGTGAAGAAGTTTCGAACTCTCAAATAGAAGAAAAAGAGTGGTATGATGCAGTAGTGCCTTCTACTGTGATGGGGACATTAATCCGGAATGGAATATATACGGATGTATTGGAAGGAACAAATTATGAGAACATTGATAAATCACTTTTCGACACTACATGGTGGTATCGAAAGGAATTTGAATTGCCGTCTTTGACAAAAGGGCAGCATGTTGCCTTAATTTTTGACGGCATTAGTTATGCTGCTAATATTTGGCTAAATGGAAAAAAGGTAGTTACTCGTGATTCTGTATATGGTACCTTTCGTCGACATAAATTGGATATAACGAAGATCGTCCGGGAAAAAAACATACTGGCTGTCGAAGTTTTTCGGGCTCAACCCGGTGAACCGAATATTGGTTTTGTAGATTGGAATCCACGCCCGGCTGATGAGAGTATGGGGATCTTTCGTGAAGTACGTGTGGTGATGAATGATGAGGTGAGTATGGAAAATTCCGCTGTTCATTCTAAAGTAAATACGGAGACCTTGGATGAGGCTTGGCTGACAGTGGAAACTCAACTGACAAATGAATCCGAACAAGCGGTGAAAGGTCAGCTGATTGGGACACTGGAAGGTAAGACGTTTAGTATTCCGGTATCACTCGCTGTCGGAGAATCAAAAATAGTAAGGGTGACTTCAAAGGAAGCTGATGTATTGCATTTGAAGAATCCCCGTCTTTGGTGGTGCCATAATATGGGTAAACCGGAAATGTACGGTATGGACTTGGCTTTCGAGATTGATGGTAAGGTATCGGATAAAGAAACTATAAACTTCGGTGTACGTGAGGTTAGGGATTATTTCACGGAAGAGGGGTATCGAGGTTTCCTATTGAATGGTAAGAAAGTATTGGTAAGAAGTGCCGGTTGGACAGATGATATTTTCTTGCGGGATACTCCTGCTTCAAATGAAATACAGGTACAGTATGTGCGTGATATGAATCTGAACTCTATTCGATTTGAAAATATTTGGGGAACTTCGCAGAATGTGTATGATTTGTGTGATCGCTACGGGTTATTGGTATTAGTGGGATGGAGCTGTCATTGGGAGTGGGATAATTATCTCGGTTCTTCATGTGATGAGTTTGGAGGCATTAAGTCTGAAAAAGATATGACTCTGATAGCTCGTTCGTTAAACGATCAGGTACTTTGGTTGCGCAATCATCCGGCCATTATTGCATGGTTTGTAGGAAGTGATATGATTCCCCGCCCTGAACTGGAGAAACGGTATAAAGCTTGTCTTTCTCAGATAGATGATCGCCCTTATATAGGTGCTGCTAAAGAACTCACCAGTACAGTAACCGGACCTACGGGTATGAAAATGGAAGGACCGTATGATTATGTTGCTCCTAATTATTGGTATTCGGAAAAAGCACCGGGCGGAGCATTTGGATTTAATACAGAGACGGGAATTGGTGCACAATTACCTGTAATTGAGTCCATACGAAGAATGATTCCGACTGATAAACTTTGGCCGGTGGGTAAAGAATGGGATTATCATTGCACTGTTTCAGATGCGGCAATGAATTCTTTGGAAGTTCTGAAAGAAAATATGGCAACTCGTTATGGCGAGGCTAAGGATTTGGATGATTTTCTACGGAAAGCAGATTGGTTGAATTATGAAGGTACACGTACTATGTTTGAGGCATTCCGTGTGAATATTCCTCGTACTACAGGTATTGTACAGTGGATGCTTAATTCTGCCTGGCCTTCATTGTATTGGCAGTTGTATGACTATTATCTGATTCCGACAGCTGCATACTATTCTGTGAAGAAATCTAATATGCCGCAGCAATTGATATACCATTACGGTAAAAATGCAGTTTATGCGGTGAATGAGAGCGCAGGAACGGTTCAGATGCAAGGGGTTATGTCTTTGTATGATTGTAATAGTAGAGTTGTGACTCAACAAACCACAACATTGGAAATAGCTCCTTATACAGTGGTAAAGGCCTTTGATGTTCCGGCAGTAAAAGAGAATACCTTTTTATATTTGAAATTGAATGATGAAAAAGGAGCATATGTTGTCGATAATTTCTATTGGCTCGCTGTTGCTCCTGATGTAAACGATTGGGCAAATACTGATTGGGTACGCACTCCGATTAAGAAGTCGGCTGATTTTACCGGTTTAGCAAATTTATCTCAGGTAAATTGTGAGGTGAGTGCCACAGTTGAACAAGAAGAAAATGATGTAATAGTAGAGGTTGCACTTGAGAATGATCCGAATGCATTAGCTTTTTTTATTCGTTTGTCTTTGAAAGATGAAAAAGACGAATTACTTTATCCGGTATTTTGGGAAGATAATTATTTATCTTTGATACCCGGAGAAAAACGGACTTTGAAATGCGTTGTACCGCAACAGGTTGCTGAAGTAGAATCTGTGACTTTGACAGTTTCTGGATGGAATGTGCCTGAGAAAAAAATAAAGCTCTTTTTGGATGGCATGAAATAAGTGAGTAACTTGCGGCTATTATGATAAGGCTAATTCTTTTAACAGATTTTACCGAAGCTTTTGCTCACAATTTGTTGAGGGGGATTTTGGAATATTCCAAGGAACGGGAACCTTGGGTGGTATGCCGGATGCCCCCTTCTTATAAACAATCTCATGGTATACCTGGAGTACTGAAGTGGGCTAAAAAGTGGCAGGCAGATGCTATTATCGCTCAGTTTGATGATGATGATGAAGTCGAATTGTTCCGGGAAAATGGAATAATAGCATTGGCTCAGGACTTTAAATCGCGTTTTTCGGTTATCCCTAACATTACGAGTGAATATAAGTTGACTGGACAAATGGCAGCTGATTTCTTTTTGCAAAAAGGATTCCGAAACTTTGCATTTTATGGTTATGAGAATGTTGTTTGGTCGGAGGAGCGCTGCATGGGCTTCCGGGATAGAATAATTGAGAAAGGCTTTGGGGACAATTTCTTTGAATACCAGAAACAGCCTTTGGAGAATTTGTGGTATTATGAATCAGAACCGTTAGCCAGTTGGATAAAGTCATTGCCGCACCCGTTGGCATTAATGGCTTGCGATGATACACAAGGGAATAAAATAATGGAGGTTTGCCGGGTATTGGGGATCAAGATTCCTGAAGAAATTGCCGTTCTTGGAGTAGATAATGATGAAATTATTTGTAGCTTGTCTGATCCGCCTTTATCCAGCGTAAATCTGAATATTGTGAAGGGAGGATATGAAGCAGCCCAATTAATAGAAAGGTTAATGCGGGATAAAGAAGCCTCTTGTGAGGATGTTGTCATACATCCCACGACTATCACAAACCGGCTTTCAACAGATATTTATTCTACAGGTGATCCTTATATTTTGGTTGCACTGAAGTATATTCATCAGAATCTGGCAACTAAAATAACAGTGGAAGATGTTGTCCGGCAGGTTCCTTTATCCAGAAGGTTATTAGAAATCCATTTTAAACAGGTTACAGGAAGTTCCATTTATCAGTATATCTTTAATCTACGCATGGAACGCTTTTCACAGTTGCTATTGGAAAGTAGCGAGCCTATTGCAGATATAGCTATGTCGGTGGGGTTGTCCGATTATAAAAATTTAGCTCGTCAGTTTAAGTTATGGAAAAAATATACACCCGCTGAATATCGAAAGATTCACCGGGTGAAATAGAAGGGAAATCACTTATTTCTTCTTTCTCAAATCCCTTCCTTCGTATTTACAGATTGCCTGAATCCATTCTTCTTCCAGAGGTTTAGATTCATGTTTTTCTAAATCAAAAGTTACCATCACAGAGGTACATATGCACTTGATCTCCTGTGTTTCCGTATCAATCACCCGCTGTGCGAGGTGAAAACTCTTGGTACCGATTTCAGTAACGGCGGTTTGTACAGCGATATGATCCGAGCCATAAATCTGTGCAAGGAAGTTCGCTTCTATGTGTACAACGACAATGCCGTCTTTCTCCCAATCGACGTCCGGGCATACGGAGGCAAAATACTCGGTTTTTCCCAAATCATAGAAAGAGAAATAAACCGTATTGTTTACGTGGCCGAACTTATCGACATCATTAAATCGTAGTTGTATGGGCAGGGTGTGGTTAAATTGAATTTCTTCCATTGTTTTCTCTTAAACTTTTCTATTAATCCGTGCAAAAATAGTACTTTTGCGTGTTAATCACTGTATTTATACACCAAGAAATGATAGAAGATATTAAAAAAGCCTGTCAAGTGATGAACGAAGGCGGAGTCATTCTGTACCCCACCGACACCATTTGGGGAATAGGTTGTGACGCCACCAACGAAGAAGCTGTGCGGCGTGTGTATGAGATTAAGCAGCGCTCGGACAGTAAGGCGATGCTTGTGTTGGTAGATTCTCCTGTAAAGGTGGACTTCTATGTGCAGGATGTGCCTGAAGTGGCATGGGACTTGATTGAAGTGGCGGACAAACCGTTGACAATCATCTACTCCGGTGCGCGAAACCTGGCACCTAATCTGATTGCCGAAGATGGTAGTGTGGGCATCCGGGTAACGAATGAAGGGTTCTCAAAACGGCTTTGTCAACAGTTTCGTAAGGCGATTGTTTCTACGTCGGCCAATATCAGCGGGCAACCTTCGCCGGCAAATTACAGTGAGATCACAGAAGAACTTAAGTCCATGGTCGATTACGTAGTGGGCTATCGACGGGAAGAAATGGGACATCCGAAACCATCCAGCATCATAAAACTGGATAAGGGTGGTGTTATAAAAATTATCCGGAAATAAAATAACGGACTAAAAAAGGTATCGTTATTTTTAATTTCTGTAAGCTCGGGTATGCCCTGAGTTTGTCGAAGGATTTTCTCTCTTATTTATATGGATACGAGAGTAAATTCTTTATTTCGTTTAGATTGGTAAATATAGGTATATGGAAAAAGAGAAGAGAAGTTTGTTTCAGCGTTTCCTTTTATGGCGTGAAAAGAATATTAAGGAAAAACAGTTTATCTTGATACTCAGCTTTCTGGTAGGTATCTTTACGGCTATTACGGCTTTGATACTGAAGATGCTGATACACTGGATACAGAATTTCCTGACGAATAATTTCAATACAACGGAAGCCAATTACCTTTATCTGGTTTATCCGGTAGTGGGTATTTTTCTGGCTGGATTGTTTGTACGCTATGTGGTGAAGGATGATATCAGTCATGGGGTTACTAAAATTCTCTATGCGATTTCCCGCCGACAAGGACGGATTAAGCGGCACAATACATGGTCGTCTGTGATTGCCAGTTCCATAACCATTGGTTTCGGTGGCTCGGTAGGAGCAGAGGCGCCTATCGTATTGACAGGTTCCGCTATTGGTTCCAATCTGGGAAGTGTTTTTAAGATGGAGCACCGCACACTGATGCTTTTAGTAGGCTGTGGTGCTGCCGGTGCTATTGCTGGTATCTTCAAGGCGCCTATTGCAGGACTGGTATTCACACTGGAAGTACTGATGATAGACCTGACTATGACTTCTCTGCTTCCGTTGTTGATTTCTGCAGTGACGGCTGCTACAGTGTCCTATATTACTACCGGAACAGAAGCAATGTTTAAATTCCACCTTGACCAGGCATTTGAGATGGAACGTATTCCTTACGTTATCATGCTGGGGATTTTTTGCGGACTGGTTTCGCTTTATTTTACCCGTGCAATGAACTCTGTGGAAGGTTTGTTTGGCAAGTTGAAAGGCCCTTACCAGAAGTTGGCTTTGGGTGGTGTCATGTTGAGTATCTTGATATTTCTTTTTCCACCGCTTTACGGTGAAGGCTACGATACTATTGAACTGTTGCTGAACGGTACTTCCAATGCCGATTGGGATACAGTGATGAACAACTCTTTTTTCTACGGACATGGGAATTTGCTATTACTCTATTTGATGCTCATTATCTTGTTCAAGGTATTTGCATCTAGCGCGACAAATGGTGGTGGCGGTTGTGGTGGTATCTTTGCGCCTTCTTTGTATTTGGGATGTATAGCCGGTTTTGTCTTCGCTTTTTTTAGTAATAAGTTTGATTTCTCTTACTACCTACCCGAAAAGAATTTTGCCCTGATGGGGATGGCAGGTGTGATGAGTGGTGTCATGCATGCCCCGTTGACCGGAGTCTTTCTGATAGCCGAACTGACGGGCGGATATGACCTTTTCCTCCCGCTGATGATTGTAGCAGCCAGCTCTTATCTGACAATTATTGTTTTCGAACCTCATAGTATTTACTCTATGCGTTTGGCTAAAAAGGGAGAATTGCTGACTCACCATAAAGATAAAGCAGTACTTACTCTGATGAAGGTGGAAAATGTGGTGGAGAAAGATTTTGTAGTGGTTCATCCGGAGATGGACTTGGGTGAATTGGTGAAAGCGATTTCAGCCTCACGGCGTAATATATTCCCGGTGACAGATAAGAGCGGAATACTGATTGGTATTGTTACCTTAGACGATATCCGGAATATCATGTTCCGGCAGGAGTTGTATCATCGTTTTACGGTAGGCAAGCTGATGACGGCTATTCCGGCACGCCTCTATGACACGGATAGTATGGAACAGGTGATGCGCACGTTTGATGATACGAAAGCATGGAACCTTCCTGTGGTAGATGAAGAAGGGCACTATCTGGGATTTGTTTCCAAGTCGAAGATATTCAATTCATACCGTCAGGTACTGGTGCATTTCTCTGAAGATTAATAAAGTTGTTATATGATGAAGAAAGAAGATTTGCGAATAGTTTATATGGGGACTCCGGATTTTGCTGTGGAGTCTTTGCGGTGTTTAGTAGAAGGTGGATATAATGTAGTAGGTGTCATCACCATGCCTGATAAACCGGCAGGGCGGGGACATAAACTTCAGTTTTCTCCAGTGAAACAGTATGCGCTGGAACATAGTCTTCCTTTGTTGCAACCGGAAAAGTTGAAAGATGAGGTTTTTGTTGAGGCTCTGCGTGAGTGGAAGGCCGATTTGCAGATAGTAGTTGCTTTTCGTATGCTGCCCGAAGTGGTATGGAATATGCCACGTTTGGGAACCTTCAATCTTCATGCTTCTCTTTTGCCTCAATACCGGGGAGCCGCTCCTATTAACTGGGCGGTAATTAATGGTGATACGGAAACAGGTATCACAACTTTCTTCCTGCGTCATGAAATCGATACGGGGGAAGTGATTCAGCAAGTTCGTATTCCTATCGCAGATACGGATGATGTGGGTATTGTGCATGATAAGCTGATGATGCTTGGTGGAAAACTGGTGACTGAAACGGTAGATGCGATTCTGAATGATGCAGTGAAACCTATTCCACAGGAAGAAATGGCAGTTGTAGGCGAATTGCGCCCTGCACCGAAGATTTTTAAAGATACCTGTCGTATCGATTGGAATCAGCCAGTGAAACGTATTTATGATTTTATTCGTGGTCTGTCTCCTTATCCTGCTGCCTGGTCGGAATTAGTTCAACCTGATGGAGAGACGGTAGTTATGAAGATATTTGAGACAGAAAAAATAATCCAATCTCACCAGTTGACTCCCGGAACTTTGCTGACGGATGGTAAGACTTATATCCATGTAGCCGCTGCTGATGGATTTATCGGTATACGTGCTTTGCAACTTCCCGGTAAGAAACGCTTGAAGACAGATGAACTTTTGCGTGGATTCCGGTTGACGGAAGAATTCAGAGTGAAATAGTTACGAGTTACGAGCTACAAGCTACAAGTTGCTGCGCTGTCACTCTGCATAGTACTCGTAACTTGTAGCTCGTAGCTCGTAACTTAATAATTGCTTCTAATATTGTTTCTTTCCTGAAAATTTCTTTTCTTTGCATATTATTAACTACCAAATATAGAATGCCTATCGGAATACATTACGCTGAAATCTAAAAACACACGTAATGAAAGTACAAACAAATGCTGCTGACGAAACGTTGGTGGCCCTTTATGCACAAGGCAATAACGAGGCATTCGATATTTTGTTGAACCGTTATAAAGATCGTCTTTATGCGTACATCTATTATACGGTGCGCAATGAAGAACTGGCGGAAGACATCTTTCAGGAGACTTTCACAAAAGCCATTGTCACCATTCAGCAGGGACGCTACAATGAAAACGGTAAGTTCCCGGCTTGGTTGACTCGTATCGCACATAATCTTATAATCGACTGTTTCCGTCAGGAAAAGCAGGAAAACCTGGTGTCTTGTGATGAAGAAGAACGGAATTTACTGAATAATATCCGTCTGTCTGAAGGAACGGTTGAAGCTGAAATAGTGAACCACCAGATTCTTTCGGATGTACGTCGCCTGATGAAACATCTGCCGGACGAACAACGGGAAGTAGTACATATGCGCTTTTATCAAGACCTCAGTTTCAAGGAGATAGCAGAAATGACAGGAGTCAGCATCAATACCTCTTTAGGACGGATGCGTTATGCTATTTTGAACCTGCGCCGGATGGCGGAGAAGCATGGAATCGTGCTGACGATGGACTAAATGATACATCCTTTAATAAAATTTTTCTTTTTCCAAATGCAGTATTTCACAAATAAGGCCATTTAACCTAATGTACGTACAACCTTAATTATGTGATTTTATTAATTTTATTATTTACTAGACTAAACTTATTAAAGTAATGGAAAAAGTACATTGTTTAAAGCGTTTCGTGTTTCTTGTAATGGCCTTGGGCCTGGTAACTACTTTCACATCTTGTGATGATGACGATGAACCTAAACCTAATGTTCCCGCATTGACTGACGTGGTAGGTAATTATGCTGGAAAAATGCAAACTACATCTGTGTCTCCTCTTGCAGAAGAGGGTGAAGAACCTCAAGGTACGGATGTGAGCGCAGAAGTAACCAATGAAAATGTGTCTTTTGAAAAGTTCCCGGTAGCGGATTTGATTACAGCCATTATGGGGGAGGCAGCTCCCGGAATTATTGAAGCCGTAGGTGATGTAAGTTATAAAGTGAAGTATACACCTACTTTCAATGACGATAAGACAGTTATTAGCATGGCGTTCACTCCTGAACCACTAATTCTTGAAATCAATTTCCCGACAGAACCTACTGAAGGTGAGGGTGAAGGAGAAGGTGAAACCCCGGACTTGAAAGTGGAGGTGACAATTGCAGCACCTGAAGCAGGTAGTTTTGCCTATGCTGGTGATAAATTAGCTTTCAAGCTTCAGGTAACTGGTGTGAAAGTGAATAATGAACCTTTCGAACTTCCCGTGACTACTTTCTCATTTGACTTAGCCAAAGCGAAATAAATATTTTCATCTCAACCAGATGTTGGCCCAGGTATGGTGTGTTGGCACTAACCTGGGCTGATTTATTTACATCTCTCATGTTTTTTTATAACTTCTTGTATACTATATCTCTTCTTCTTCCGTTCTTAGTATATAAAGTACCTCCTGCTTCTTTTTTGCAGCCCGTAGCTTTAACTAATTAATTATTAATTCTCAGTTCAATAAGCCTATGGATAAAAAAACTACTCCTTCTTTTTCTTCTTCATCCGTGAAACCGAGAAGTGCTGATAATGCATTGCCGGATGGACATCCGCAGCCTTCCGGGAAAACTTTGGATTTTCTTCGTAATCTTGCCCGTAATTATCGTACAGTGCCTCAGCTTCCGCAAGGCTTGCAGGGTATAATATTAGGATGAATGAAATCTTTTGTCTACATTTGTACGTTATATCTGTATATAACCTGTAAAATGTAGTGTATTATGAAACCAATCATAGCTCCCTCTATCCTGTCCGCAGATTTCGCTTATCTGGCAAAGGACTTGGAAATGGTGAACCGCAGTGAAGCCGACTGGGTCCACATTGACGTTATGGACGGTGTGTTCGTTCCTAATATATCTTTCGGTTTCCCGGTATTGAAGTATGTGGCAAAACTGTCAAAGAAGCCTTTGGATGTACATCTGATGATTGTGCAACCCGAGAAATTCATTAATGAGGTGAAAGCATTGGGTGCGCACACCATGAATGTGCATTTCGAAGCTTGCCCGCATTTGCATCGGGTGGTTCAACAAATACGTGAAGCGGGTATGCAGCCCGCCGTTACACTGAATCCGGCTACCCCTGTGGCAATGTTGAAAGATATTATTCAGGATGTATATATGGTGTTGCTGATGAGTGTGAATCCTGGTTTTGGCGGACAAAAATTTATAGAACATACAGTTGAAAAAGTACGGGAATTGCGTGCTTTGATAGACAGTACCGGTTCGAAAGCATTGATAGAAGTGGATGGTGGTGTGAATTTGGAGACAGGTGCCCGCCTGATAGCTGCCGGTGCAGATGCATTGGTTGCAGGTAGTGCCGTGTTTGCAGCTCCTGATCCTGAAGGTATGATACATTCGCTGAAGGATCTCTAATTCTTCCTCCATTGATAATTAACAGCCTGCAACGACATCCGTTTCTACGACTTCTGATGCCGTTTGCAGGCGGTATTGTATGTGGAGATGCGCATTTCTTCCGGCAGCGGGCGGAACTTTCCTTAAATATTCCGGCAGAGGCATCCTGTCCAGTTTCCAATCTTTTTCCTGTTTGGATTTGTCTGGCAGGTTTCATGTTACTGTTTCTGACTTATTTCCTTTCTGATAAATATCGTATTCATTGGCTGTATGGAGTTTCCGTCTTTTTCTGTTGTTTCGGATTAGGCGCCGGTATGACGGAGGAATATTTGCATCGTACGGATTTTCCTTTTTCCGATGAGGCGGCAGTCTATCAGGTGATTCTTCTGGAAAAACCGGAAATGAAAGAACGAAGCGTGTTATGTCATGCCCAATTAGAGGGAAAAGTGAATGATGAGGATTTGCAGAAAAGTGAATATGGACGTACATTTTTATTCTATTTTCCGAGAAATTCCGCTACTGTTGCATTAAAGAGGGGAGATAGATTATGGGTACATACCCGTATTACCCCTCCTGTCAATAATGGGAATCCTGACGAATTTGATTATGTACGTTATCTTACTTGTAAAGCTGGTACCGGCACAGCGTATATCTCTGCCGGACATTGGCGGATAATAGGTCATGATGCTTCTCGTTCTCTTCGGCAAATAGCTTTGGACTATCGGGAAAAAGTGGTGGAACTATATCATCGTTTAGGTTTTCAGGGAGATAATCTTGCAGTACTTTCGGCTCTTACGGTGGGAGATAAGGAGAATTTGAGCGAGGATATGCGGGAAACTTATTCAATTGCCGGCGCCAGTCATGTACTGGCACTTTCAGGACTTCATATAGGCTTGCTTTCTACTTTATTTTTGTTTTTCTTCTCCTTTTTGTGGAAGCGGTGGGCGGCTTTTAAACCCTTGGGATTTTTTCTGGTTATTCTCTTTTTGTGGGCATTCGCTTTTCTTACGGGATTATCTTCTTCTGTGGTACGATCCGTAATCATGTTCTCTCTGCTGGCTATATCCCGTTTACAATCTGAGAAATCGTTATCGTTGAATACATTGGCGGCTACTGCCTTTTTAATGTTACTTTATAATCCACTTTGGCTTTTTGATGTGGGGTTTCAATTGTCTTTTGTAGCGGTAGTTTCTATTTTGTTGATACAGCCCAAACTTTACAGCCTGCTCTCTGTCAGGCGTTGCATTCCTCGTTATGTTTGGGGATTGCTGACGGTTTCCGTTGCTGCGCAAATCGGTACGGCTCCTTTAGTTATATTCTATTTCTCCCGTTTCTCTACTCATTTTCTGCTGACAAATCTGTGGGTGATTCCTATGGTGACGTTGATTTTGTATTCTGCGGTTCTTATGCTTGTCCTGACTCCTTTTCCTTTCCTTCAATCTGGCTGTGCTTTAGGGGTCGATGCTTTGTTAAGTGTTCAGAACAAAGTTCTCTGCTGGATAGAAGAACTGCCAATGTCCTCTATAGATCGGCTTTGGATAGATCATTGGGAGATTATGCTGTTTTATCTTTTTCTATTGTTTTTGTTTCGGAGTTTGGCTATCCGAACTGCTCGCAGCATATCCTTTCCGCTTTGCTGCCTGTTGTTGCTGATCACTTATCATACGATTTCCGTCAGCCTGTCTTCTCCTCAGCGCGGCATTGCTTTTTATAATGTCCGTGGCTGTCCTGCCGTCCATTGCGTTGCTAATAGTGGAGAATCCTGGTTGGCTTATGCTGATAGTGTGCCGGATACTTCCCGTTTGCACCGTGCACTCGTACCTTATTGGAATCGTCAGCATCTCTCTATTCCCAATGCTTTGCCTGCTGATTATTCTACTTCCGGTCTGGCTTTTCATAATCACATTGTTTCCTATGCGGGCAGGCGGGTTTGCCTGCTCCATGATGCCCGCTGGAAAAATAAGATTTCAAAGCACCCTTTACAGATCGATTATTTATACATTTCCAAAGGCTACAATGGTCGTATTGAAGAATTGACTTCTTTGTTCCGCATCCGAACCGTTGTTTTGGATGTTTCTCTCTCAGACTATCGTAGCGATATCCTTAAAAATGATTGTTACCGTTTAGCTATTCCTTGTATAGCTTTGAAGGAGAGAGGAGCGTTTTGTTTCCATCTGTAGAAAATATATTATTGAAGTTTACTAAGTATAGTGACTATTCCTTTTACTATCTTGTTTTGATGATTATTTTTGTAATTGGTAATGTAAGAGAAAGAAAATGTAACATACAATGAGAATACTGACAATGTTAATGGCATTAATGCTGGGATTATTGACTGTTCCTGGTGAAGAGAATAGTAGCTTAGCAAAGAAAAATGGCTATGTGATTAATTTAGATCGTGCTGAGAAGTTGGAGAAGATGACTTATTCTTCTTTATTCAGCAAGGCGGGAATCATTGTATTGGAAGATACGGATGAATCATTATTAGGAAAAGTTGATAAGTTAGAAGTCTGTGATAATAATTTGTATGTATTGGAAAAAGGCAGAGGTCTTTTTCTGTTTAATAAGCAAGGCAAATTTATAAAGATGATAGGGCGTCAGGGGAAAGGACCCGGTGAATACATTGATCCGGATGATATAAGTATCGACAGGGAAAATAAGAAAATATATGTACTGGACTCCCAAACTCAGAATGTATTGAAGTATAGTGGTAATGGAACTTTTGAAAGTTCGTTTAAATTGGAAAATAAAGGAACAAGATCTACTTTTATTCAACCTTTTAAGAATGCGTTGTATACGAATCTGTATACATTTGATAAATCCGGGAAACGATTTCTCTTGAGTAAAGTGGACGTTACTAATGGGAAAAGAATTTCTTTTCAATTTGAGGCTTCTCAGTATAATAAAGGCTGGAATGAACTATTCAGTACTGATCAACATACCTTTATCTCCGGTCCTACCGGAAATCCCAAATTTATGCAGATCTTCATGGATACAATATTTGAAATAACTCCCAAAGGAATAAAACCGTATATTACTTTGCAAAGTAAAAAGCTTGTGACAAAGGAATATTTGGAAACTTTGATAGCAGAGAATGATATGTCGAAATCTGCAAGAGTGTCAAAAATATACGATAGATTAATGAAAAGCGATAAGATATATAATGTATTTGATTATTGGGAAACCGCTAAATATATTCATTTCGGCTATTATGTAGGTCACTATGGTTATTCCATACTTTATAAGAAAGAAGAGAATAAAGCTTATGTTATGTCAGGTATAACTGACGATTTGCTTTATACGGATAAAGCAGGTACATTGTTAGTTTCCAAACTGTATTCATTTGATGAGAACCGGGTATATTGCATCGGCATGAATGACGGTTTCACCAAGGATATCTTTTTTGAGAATATGAAGAAAGGCGGAATAAATCCTCGTATAGAAGGGGCCGATAAATTGCAGACCTTGACGGAAGATTCAAATCCGATTATTATATATTATGAGTTTAAGAAATGAAACTTGTGAGGTATTAAGTAATTTATCAGAAGATGATAATCCGATATTGTTGTTGCTGAGATTTTGAAGTTTCCCATTTATAATAGATTTTAATTTTTCAAATATGTAATAAAGGCGATTTATGGATAATAGAAATGATACATTTATTGGTAGCCGTTGGTTTTATGCAATTTGTTTTGCAGGGTTGTTTGTGGTCGAAACATTAATAGCCCTTTTTGTGCGTGACGCATTCATACGTCCCTATATGGGAGATGTATTGGTGGTAATACTCGTATATTGCTTTGTGCGTATGTTTATTACCCGCCCATTGCGATGGCTGCCACTATGGATATTCCTGTTTGCTTGTTGTATTGAAACGTTACAGTATCTGCAATTGGTTACTTTATTGGGGTTGCAAAATTGTACGTTGGCAAGGGTAGTATTGGGTACGTCATTTTCATGGTGGGATATTGTTTGCTATGCTGTTGGGTGTCTGCCTTTGCTTTTTATCAGGCGGTAAACGGAAAATAATTTATGTTTTTACTTCTTTGGAGAAAGAAATTAGGGAAATGTACCTATAAACTTCCTGCTCAAGCTCAGGTTTTGCTGAAAGTTTATGATCACTTTTACCTACACGCTTGCACTTATGCTCTGTATCGCCCTATTCATCGGCAATAAGCAGTGGTGGAAGCAAGTAGAATTAGCGTGTAGGTAGAGTTGCCTACACTAATACAAAATGGGGTATGCTGTTGTAAATCTGTTTATTACATGTTTTTTGTACATGAATAAACTGTTTCAGTCTCCCCGCTTTTCGACTTTTTTTCATCATAAATACGTCGAATGTAGCGGATAACAATCGTTCGTACCATTTCGATGGGAGAATTCCCGCCTTGCGATGATGCTCAGAGTATGGTTTGCTTATATTAATTGCCTATGTTTTTTATGTTGATGTCCTATGTTTATTCTGTTGATAACCAGTGTTATAGTGCTTTCTACAATTGTTGATCACGTGCTCCACAATTGTGGTACTACTGCTTCACGATTGTGAAGTACGTGCTTCACATTTGTGGTTATAGCAAAATAAAGAATATGCATATAACCAAAGTGCTATGTAAAAGTAAAGAAAGGGCAATGCTTTTGAAAAGAAAGAGTAAGAGTCTTTTTTTAAATGACAGGATTGAATACGGAGACACGGAGGATGAAGAAAGAAGGAGGATTCTTTATCACTTTGCATGTAAAACTTCAGTTAAATTAGTTTGAATTCTGTATTTACATGGGATTAACCGTTTATTAATCCTCAATTAAGTCTGTATGCCGCTATTAATTAACCTCAGCTCTCTACATTTGCATCTGTCTAATGGTAGCATTAGGTCTCCAAGTAAAAAGATTATTAAGAGAAGAACTACTATAATAATTTAATTATAATACTATGAATAGAGTACGGATGACAATAATATGGTCTCTGTCAATTGTATTTTTTGTATCATGCGAAAGTGCGGGAGATAAACGTTTGGATTTTGCACTCGAACAGGCCGGAAAAAACAGGATAGGACTGGAAAAAGTGCTGAACTACTACCAAAATGATAGTTTGAAGTTAGAAGCCGCCCGCTTTCTTATAAGAAATATGCCTGGGCATGGCGGTTATGAAGATGACCGTCTGGATAGTGTGAAAGCAATGATGAAGACCGCGGTGGAACTGAATATAGGAGGTTATCTGCCTGATAGCGAATGGAAACGGTGAGAGTGGAACTAGCGTTGGTTACTGTTATCTACAAGGTTATGGAGGAACAAGTAGTGGTTACAAAGTTTTTTGTGATCGACAATCTAACGATGGTCAAATCTAACCATGCCCTTCGGAGACATCAGGTTTATATTCTGAATCTGCAAGAGATCGGTGTACTAAATAGCTAATTCCTATATTGCAATTTTCCCAAAAGCGGGCATTGCTTTTTATTAAGGGAATAAGTGATGCTTACTTTGGGGATCTAAAATGAAGAAAAAATGGTTTATGTATCATATGGTTACTTATAAAATTTGAAGAACTAAAAATGGAAAGAATTAAATATATATTTTGCTTTATATTCTTATCTATTGTTTGTATTAGCTGTCATGAGGGGTGCGATGATAGTACATATTTCAATGGAAAGATTCGGATAATTGAGGATAATAGTAAAGCGGTAAAGAAGGTCTCTTTAAAGAATGTTATTTTAAATGGGGCGAATTTTGGTTATATAGCAGTCTATGATTCACTCATGTTTTTTTTAAATTCTAAACTTCCTGATCGCTCTTATAATATATTCAACATAAATACAGGAGAAGAAATAGGAACTTTTTGTAATAAGGGGGGAGGACCTGAGGAGGCTGCCGCTTTTGGTCCTATTTTTCAATTTTTTAAAAAAGGAAATGACTTAAAAACTTTACTATTCGCTCCTCATGAAGGGAAATTGTTTATTTGGAATATAACTCAATCCATTACTCAGGGAAGTACTATTATTGATAAAGTTATTCCATATACTTGGAGGAACGAAAATGGGGGAGCATGTTATAATGAAATGTATCTTCAGAATAATAATATATTACTTGCTAGAGTAGATCCATTTCCAATAAATGATGCGGATGCAACTTTGCTGTTTTATCAAAAGCGGACACTTGACACAAATAAAGCACTAAAGAATTATGCGATTTATAAGCAAACAATAAAAAACAGAGAGGCGCCTATCATTCCAGAAGATTTTTTCGCATCAGCTGATGCTTTTAAGCCTGATGGAACTAAAATAGTGCAAGTAATGGGGCATCTTCCACAATTGAATATTCTGGACTTTGAAACCGGACAAGTAGTGGGATATCGTATGGAAGGGGGAGATGATTTTTCTGTTTTTCAAGGAAAGAAGAATATTAAAAACTATTATGTAGAAGTACAGGCTGACGATAATTATATATATGCATTATATTGGGGAAGAGACAGATGGGGAATGTATGAAATTCCGTGTGTCAATACTATTCATGTTTTTGATTGGTATGGTAGGTTGGTGCAAAAGTTAGAAACTGATTATGATATTGATAAAATGTTTTTGGATACAGTTAGAAATAGATTATATGTAACAAGGCCAAAGTCTGATGATGTGTATTATTTGGATTTGGATGAGGTCTTTGATTAGTTTTTTATAATAGATAATGAAAAAAAATAATATTTCTGTTTTTCTTTTGCTGTCTTACCCTGTATTGGGTTGACTACTATTAGTATCAACCACTTACAAGGTAAGACATGGAGAATGTAAAGATAATCAAAATGTTATGTGAAAATTGTAATGTTTGCAGTTGTGGTTATTGCTATTACTGCATTGAATGTGAGAACTGTATTGAGTTCTGATCGCTCTTACGATATGAATACATCGACGATTGAGGCTATCAGTGGGGAAGATGATCCTATTGATGGTGGAGAAATCGGAGATGTGGAGATTACGTGTAGCAAAGGCGGTGGAAGTGGAAAATGTTATGCGAAGAGAACAGAGGTAAAAGGCAATGGTTATTGTCGCTTTTTCTGTCAATGGACAGGGGGGACTTTAGACTATTGTAGCTCATTTTGGATGGGTGTGTTAGAGCTTTGTGTAAATAAATAATAATTAAATTTAGATGGGGTGGCTGAGAGTTGATATATAATTAGCTATCCCGTCATTAAATAAATATATAATGAGAACATTTATTATAATTATCTGTGCGTTGTTTATGATATCCTGTAATCAACACACCGCTAATCACGATAATACTACATGTAGAATTGACTTGAAGAAAGTTGATTCTCCTTCTTTCTACGACTATTTTTCAAAGATTGAGATTACTCCTTTGGAATCATCAAAGGAATCCTTAATTAAAGATGTCACTGAATATACTTATCATGCAGGGAAACTTTATATATTTGATAGGGATCAGAAAAAAATATTTATATTTGATAATGAAGGTAAATTATTTAATATAATAAACAAACGTGGTAATGGACCTGGAGAATATTCGGACTTGTCTGATTTTAGATTTAATCCTTTTACAGGGGATTTGGAGCTTTTGTCTCCTATGGGCGGTATCTTTCGATATGATAGTTTAGGACAAGACTTTAAAGGGAACATATCTCTCCCGTTGAAGGTATCTGCTGCACACCGATTTATAGCACTAAACAAAAACACTTATCTGTTTTTTTGTGAGGCAAGAAAAGGAAATAAGATGGTAGTCTATGATATTGACCAAAAGAAAATTATTTCGGAAATGTATGATCTTCCTAGGTTCTTGTTTTTTAAAACTTTTTATCATCATACATATTCTCCATTTTATATATATGAAAACAAAGTGCATTTTGTACAATCTTACAATGGAGATGTATTTACTTTTGAGCATAATTCGTTGGTGCTGAAATATCATTGGGACTTTGGAAAACAGAATTTTGATATTTCAGGTTTGAAAGATGAATCCTATGAATATTATAATAAGTATGCTCGTACTGTCGGTGCTAAATATGCTAATACTTTTATTTCATATGTTGAGAATTCACGATATTATATTGCTAGATTTGCTTATGATAATAAATTCTGGACATTGATATATGATAAACAAAGTAAAAAACATATGGTCTTTAATACATTTATAGAAGGCCATCGTTGTATCCCATCGTTGATTGATGAAAGTGGAATCTATTATATTGTAGATATGCCTCAGCAACTTGATTTAGTCCTAAATGTTGAGGATTTAGATGATACCAACAAGGCAATATGTGATAATATTAAAGATGATGATAATCCGATTATTATAAAATATGTTTTTAAATAACTAGTATGAAGAAAATAATTATTTCATTACAGTTCTTTTTGCTTTGCTGTATTTTGGTGATTTCATCAATTACTTTTTATTGTTTTTATTCAGAGTCAAAACAGACTGATTTAGATAGAGAGAATGAACATTTTATTGAGGAAATGTATGTACAAGATAATCTTACAGCTTCAGTACTCTGTGACAATTCTCCTGTTGATATCGATGAACTTAAATCGGTTCAACCACGAATTGTGTGCTATTATTCTTCTCAGTCGTGTGCTGCATGCCTTAACTACGCAAAGGAACGCATAAGAGAGATTTTTTCCAAACATGAAGAAACTTCAGCGCTACTGTATCTGGCATCTGATTATTCCAAAGATGAGAAATTTAAAGAGAAAAACACAATAAATATTGGTAGGAAGAAGCTTGGTATATCTTTAGATAATACCAGCCTTGTTTGCTTTTTTGTAATTGTTGACAATAAAATAGAGCATTTGTTCATACCCGATAGGAATTATGGGAAATATACAGATACCTATTTGAAACAAATCAAAGAAAGGTATTTTACGCCAGAATTTTGAATTCTGAAGTTTCGATATATGATTTTATTTCATAAACATGTTTTGATATGAGTAAAAATATTATGTTAACTTTATGCATAACAGCATTGCTATATAGTTGTACCGCTACTAAATCATCTTCTGATTTTAGTAACGAAATATTTGTTGATGTAGAGCAGAGTGTAGAACTGCCTTTACAGCGAGGCAGAATAATCCCGCTTGAGACATCGGACTCTTCTTTGTTGTATGACATCGTGTCGATAGATCAGGTTAAGGACAAATACTTTATACGGTCCAGAAATAAAATATTGACGTTTGATACGGAGGGTAATTACTTATATAACATATCCGGAATAGGACAAGGTAATAAGGAGTATGTGAATTTATCTTCTTTCTTTATTAAGAATGAAGAATTATGTATTTATGATTTTAATCAGGGTCGAGTATTGGTTTTTGCTCCTTCCGGTCGTTATTTGCGTACGGAAAAGGCTGTAAAAAATTCGGATGTAGAATGTGTTCCTCAGCTTATCCGTCCTTATGGGAAAAATAAATATATAGCAAAGAATAGCTTTAATGGAACTCCAGGGTATGTGACGCCGGCCCTTTCATTGTTGGATGAAAAATATACGATAACTCGGACACTGGAGGGCCATTCGCTTAACACCGGATTTCTACTATTTGATTTTATGAATTGTGATGATAATGGTGGTTTCATCACTTATTGGGAAGCTTTGAGTGATACAATCTATACGGTAGTAAATGATAGTATGGTTCAGCCTAAATATTTCGTAAACTTCGGGGAATATGCTATTCCGGCAGTGGAGCGCCTCAATAAAGATGTTTATGACTTAATTGATTATGTAAATAAGCCTGAAAACAAAAAGTTGGCAACGCTTATCAGGTATGTTTATGAAGAAGAGAACTATCTTTATTTTGTTTTCTCTTGTGAGGACTCGGTAAGGTTGGCTCTGTATAATAAGGAAACTCATAATACAACTACTTATATTCTACCGGCAGAAGTGAATGGAGGAAAATATCGTTTAGCTTCTTTTCTCAAAGTAGATAAGGATAAAGTTATAATGGCGTTGGAAGATTGTGAAAATATAGAGAATAATCAATCACTGTTCATAATCAATAAGAAGGAATTGTATGAAAAGTCGCGTTTTAAATAAGCCTTTTTACTTCTTTAACGATAAACTTTAGTTTTAAAACTAAAAAATAATAGTTTGCGGAGATGTTATAAATGTTGAATCAGAAAACATACAAAGAATTATGAGAAAAGGATGGTTGTATGCCACGGGCTTATCTTGTCTGATGGGGATGAAGAAAGAAGGAGGATTCTTTATCACTTTGCATGTAAAACTTCAGTTAAATTAGTTTGAATTCTGTATTTACATGGGATTAACCGTTTATTAATCCTCAATTAAGTCTGTATGCCGCTATTAATTAACCTCAGCTCTCTACATTTGCATCTGTCTAATGGTAGCATTAGGTCTCCAAGTAAAAAGATTATTAAGAGAAGAACTACTATAATAATTTAATTATAATACTATGAATAGAGTACGGATGACAATAATATGGTCTCTGTCAATTGTATTTTTTGTATCATGCGAAAGTGCGGGAGATAAACGTTTGGATTTTGCACTCGAACAGGCCGGAAAAAACAGGATAGGACTGGAAAAAGTGCTGAACTACTACCAAAATGATAGTTTGAAGTTAGAAGCCGCCCGCTTTCTTATAAGAAATATGCCTGGGCATGGCGGTTATGAAGATGACCGTCTGGATAGTGTGAAAGCGGTGATGAAGGCCGCGGTGGAACTGAATATAGGAGGTTATCTGCCTGATAGCGAATGGAAGCGCAAGTGGGATTAATTTTAATTTAAAAGTTATGGTAAAATCTATTTTTTTTATGTGCTTCTTGGTTTTAATATATAGTTGCACTTCAAATTTAGTAAAAGAAAGGGCTAATAGTGAAGTAACAGATGTTTATGTTGATGTAGATGATGTCATTGATGAATTAGACTTTTCACTTTTTCTTAACGATGAGGCGAAATTCATTAAATTGGAAACGACGGATAGTTGTCTGATTTCAGAGATGAAACAAATAAGCTATGTTGATGGTAAAATTTATATTGCAGATGAATTATCTCAATCTGTGTATATCTTTAATGACAGTGGATCTTTTTTAAAGAAAATAGGAGTTAAAGGTCAAGGCCCTGGAGAATATGTTCGTTTAGGAAAATTCCAAGTTGTTGGTAACTATCTCTATATAAAGGATGATGCTTCACCATGGAAACTTTATGTTTATGACTTAAAAAGTTCTGTTGGTAGGCTTATGGATATTGATGAGAATCTTTCTTATGATGATTTCTATTTGCAAGGAGACAACTTGTACTTAGTAGCTAATAATAATTCTTCTTATTCATACGGGTGTTATAATTTATTGAAGCTTGGTATGGCGACTAATGAGATGGATTGCTATCTCCCTTTTTCAGAAAACTTGGCGAAACAGCACTCTCATTGGGGGCTTTTTTCTAATATCAGTCAATACAAAGATAGCTTGTTGATTATCTGTTCCAATAATGATACTATTTATCAATCAACTAAAGATGGTACTTCAGCAAAATATGCAGTTCATTTTTCAAAGCGAGAGCTACCCGAGGATTTACGTCAGAAAGATGGGACAACAATCATGATGACTGCTATGGAGAAACGTTATATTAAAGGGCTTAGCTCTATATTGAATTTAGATGGATATTTTATAGCGCAATATGGTGACTACATAATGCGTAGTATACTGTATGACAAACGAACCGATGAGCATACGGTTGCTAATGTGCTTAAATTAGGTAAATGGGGCGATTTGTACATGTGGGAATACTCTTTCTCTGATGATGGTAAGCTTATTGTAGCAGACTCTGGTGGTGCTTTTCTTTCGTCGTGGAAAGAACGTTATTCTAATCGTACTTTTATTCGCAGTGAGGATAAGAAAGACTTACAGAAAATATATGAGCAAACAAGTGAAGAAGATAATCCTATCATTGGGATTTTTACCTTGAAAAATAAATAAGAGTGAATTTATGAGGAAAAAACAGTTAAGCATATTCTTGTATGCTCTAATCATAATTGGTTGTGGAATCTATTTCTATTACGAGATTCATAAACGGGACAATTTTATAAATGACTTATTAAATGAGTTGAAAGAAAATTCATATAAATTAATCGGGTTAGAAACTTTTAATCAGAATAGGAATTATGAAATTGAATATAATGGAAAATATTATTCTGACAGTTGCAAGGTAATAAGTATAACTGGAGAGAAGTGCTTTTTGACTGATTTGATACGAGGAAATAAATTGGTTTTGCGGTATTCGGAGTTAAATTGCAATACATGTATTGAAGAGCAAATTGACATACTGAATTTATATGTCGATTCGATTGGAGTAGATAACATCTTGCTTTTTACTACGTATGATAATATTTTGTATTTGAAGAGATTTAAGAAAGCTAATCGAATAAAATTTCCCATTTATAATTTAACTCAAGAAGTTAATTTGGAATTTGCAGATTTGGGATTACCTTATTTCTTTGTATTAACAGAATATACTAGTAGAATAAATAGTATGTATATACCACTAAAAGAAGCACCAATTTTGACGCAACAATATATGCATTGGATATTAAAAAAATATTTTAATGAAACCAAATGTAAAATGGCGATATAGTGTTTGGATTCGTTTGTTATATATAATTATATTTGTAATTGTATTAGGTGAACTGTTTTTTAACAATTACTCTTTTTTTAGGATTCCTACGACCTCAATGGAGCCGACATTGTTTCCTGGAGATAGAGTATTGGTGACCAACTTTACTACTGGAGACATTGTGCACAATGATGTTATAGTATTTAATATGCCTTTTCTAAAGGCGCCGTTTGATAGTATTGTGTTTTGTTCAGACCAATATCTTGTGAAACGTTGTATCGCTTTACCAAATGATACGTTTGAAATAAAGGGTGGCTTCTTTCGTGTACATGGTTATAAGGGTCTTTTAGGGAATATGAAACAGCAAAAATTGGTGTCTAAGGGCATTGATACGGTGATGTATAATAATAATCAAATATCTGTTTTTCAGGCAGAAAATAAGTTTTGGAGTGTAAGAGAGTTCGGTCCTTTATGGGTTCCTGCCAAAAATATGACTGTGGTAATTGATTCTGCTTCGTGGATAGTGTATAAAGCATTAATTGAATGGGAACAAAAGAAAAAAATGCATTTGAAGCTGAATAAGGTTTATTTGGGTGATAGTTTAATCAATGCTTATTGTTTTATGGAAGATTATTATTTCGTTGCTGGAGATAATCTACCGGTTTCTGTGGATTCTAGATATTGGGGTGTTTTACCAAGATCCTTTATTGTAGGAAAAGTAGCTTTTGTTTGGTTTACAAGAAGAAAAGAAACAAAAAATATCGAATGGAAAAGAATGTTTTTAAAAATGTGAAGTATACGTGAGATATTGTAAGATGAAGATAAATGTGTGTGCTAAATTTAATTGTAGTATTGTGTGGTTGTCAGTGCTAAGTCATCTTCTGATTTATAATGGAATTTTTGAGACTATAATATAAAGGAAAGTCTATTTAGAAATATGTCTTTAAATACCCCTTTTTACTTCTTTAACGATAAAATATAGTTCTATAACTAAAAATATTAGTTTATTTGCGGAGATGTTATGAATATTAAATCTAAAAACACACAAGAAGTTATGAAAAAAGAATGGTTGTATGCAGTAGGTCTGGTTTGCCTGGTGTCGGCTTGTACCGGTACTCCGCAATCGTCGGCTGACGATGAACTATGTTCTATTGATGTGGCGGGAGCTATGGAAAAGCCTGCCGAATTGAAACTTTCGGAATTAGGAAGCGATGTACGCTATGTTCCATTAGAAACAACCGATTCGTGTCTGGTAGGTGGAAGCCCGAATATTCTGTTACTGGATAAAGAGATTGTTGTCTTTTCACGTCAAACTTGTTTTATCTTTGATAAAGAGAGCGGTAAGTTTTTAAGCAAAGTGGGACATTTGGGCGATGATCCGGAAGCTTATTCAACTGCGGCGCCTACTTATAATGATGTAAACGGTCTGCTTTATTTTATGCGCAGACCCGGTAAGTTACAGAAATATGATTTGCAAGGTAATTACCGTGGTGGTGTAACGATACCTACCCCTCCGGATTCACCGAGTGATTTCAGTTTTACGGATTCCGTGATAATAGGTCGTTACGGTAATATTGTAGGTGATAACGGGCGCGCTTTGCTGTTATTTAATGAAGCGGGAGAACTGATAGATACGGTGCCTAGCCTACTTCCGGTTTTGCCTAATAGAGGAGTAGATGACATAAACAGTATCAGCGTCAAAAAGCAGGGAAATGCAGGTATTATTCTGACTACATTTAAAAGTGGAGATGCCTCGGCAAGTGTAGCGGGTATTCCTTTCCTGTGGAAGAGTGATAATAAGATACGTTACAAAGAGAATTTCAATGATACCATTTATACAGTGAGTGGAAATGAGCTGACACCTTATATCGCATTCTCCACCGGTAAATGGCATTGGGGCGCCGAGGCACGTACTGAATCCAAAGATAATGAAAAACGTTTCTTGGTGGGATGTATTTTTGAGACGGATCATACTGTTTTCTTTCAGTGTATCCGGGGACTGTATACAGATGAACCGGAAACGTTTAACGGAATCTACGACCGGAAGGCAAATACTACCCGGATGTATGCCGAAAAGGAAGGTATAAAAGATGACCTGACCGGCTTTATGGCTTTCCATCCCAAGGCATGCAGTGCACAGGGAGAATATGGAATGATTATTGATGCCGGAGAAGTGATGACCTGGTTGGAAGAAAATCCTGAAGCGGCAGAAAATGAAAAACTTTCGGCACTGAAAGAATTGACGGATGATTCTAATCCGGTAGTGATTATTACAGTCCCTAAATAAGGAAGGAGGTATGTTCTTGTCCACCTGTTTGGGAGTGGACAAGAATATACTTGTTTGATAATTAGAAAAATAACAGTTTGTATCCAGTCTCGTTTTGTCCATATATATATATGGCGGCTCGTAAAGGGAAAACGACTATTTTTGCATACACTAAGTGTAAACGGAAAAACTAATATAGAATGATAAAGACACAGAACTACCGGTTTTTGATCTGTCTGGCACTATTTGCGTTGGCAGCATGTTCCGGTGCGAAAAAAGAAGAAACCGCCGATGAAGGAGTAGCTACCGTATTGCCGGATGAGAAGAATGAAGTGACCGTGTTGCCTTTGAAGCGGCAGATATTCAATCACGAGTTGGTAAGTAATGGCAAGATAGTGGCCGGAGGAATGGCAGATTTGCGTTTTGAAAGTTCGGGTATCGTGGCGCAGATTTATGTGAAGAACGGTGACCGGGTACACAAAGGACAAAAACTGGCAGAGCTGGATAAATTTCGTTTAAAAAATAAGACCGCACAGTCCAAAGATGCTTTAGAGAAAGCTAAGTTGGAATTGCAGGATGTATTGATAGGGCAGGGGTATGCAGCGGATGATACTGCCAATGTACCCGATGATATTATGCAACTGGCACGGGTGAAAAGCGGCTATGATCAGACCCTTTCTCAATATGAACTGGCTAAATATGAAGAAGAACATGCCACTCTGATTGCTCCTTTTGACGGGGTGGTGGCTAATCTCTTTTCCAAACCCTATAATGCTCCCAGCAGTTCAGATGCTTTCTGTACAATTATCGGTTCACAGGGCATGGAAGCTGACTTTACTGTATTGGAGAGTGAACTCCCCCTTATTAAAGGTGGCGATAAAGTGGTTGTTACCCCTTATGCAGATCCTTCTGCCAAATACGAAGGACGTATCTCCGAAATCAATCCGCTGGTGGACGATAAAGGCATGGTGAAAGTGAAGGCCGTTGTCAACGGACAGGGCAAGCTCTTTAATGGCATGAACATACGGGTTAATGTACATCGTTCGCTAGGTGAACAGTTGGTTGTTCCGAAGAGTTCAGTGGTGTTGCGTTCCGGTAAGCAGGTGATTTTTACACTGAAAGATAATAAAGCGAAATGGAACTACGTGCAGACCGTACTGGAAAATTCCGATGAATACACGATTGTGGAAGATGAAGTGCAAGAAGGAGATGTGGTGATTGTGACAGGCAATGTGAACCTGGCTCATGAGGCACCGGTGATAATTAAGAATTAATAATTAAAAATTAAAGGGGGGATGGTTAAGTTTCTGGTACAGCGGCCCATTGCCGTATTGATGGCGTTTACCGCATGTTTTATTGTCGGTATGGTAACGTATTTCACGTTGCCGGTATCTCTGCTGCCGGATATTGCCATCCCGGAGATTACAGTACAAATCTCGGCACAGAATACTTCTGCGCGTGAGTTGGAGAATACGGTGGTGAAACCATTGCGCCAACAACTTATCCAGGTGGCTCGTCTGAAAGATATGGATAGCGAGGCGCATGATGGGGCAGGTCTTATCCGGCTGAATTTCGACTTCGGCACCAATACGGATCTTGCTTTTATCGAAGTGAATGAGAAGATTGACGCCGCCATGAACTACCTGCCTAAGGATACAGACCGTCCTAAAGTAGTAAAAGCAAGTGCTACCGATATTCCGGTATTCTATCTCAGCCTCACCCTGAAGAATGACAGCGCTTACGGACAAACGGACGAACGTGCTTTCCTCGATCTGTGTGAATTTGCCGAAAGCGTTATCAAACGGCGTATCGAGCAGCTGACAGAGGTAGCCATGGTGGATATCACAGGATTGGTGGAGCGCCAGTTGCAGATTGTTCCCGATGAAAATAAGCTTGCCGTACTGGGACTTTCCATACAGGATGTAGAATCTGCTCTTGCCCAAAATAATGTGGAACCGGGAAGTATGACCGTACGTGATGGATATTATGAATACAATATCAAGTTTTCCACTCTGTTGCGTACGGAAGAGGATGTGAAGAATATTCTTATTAACAAAAACGGACGCATCATCCGTCTGGAAGAGTTCTGCCGGATAGGTATTGTTCCCGTCAGGGAAAAAGGCGTATCCATGAGCAATGGTAAACGGGCAGTGACATTGGCTATTATCAAGCAGGCGGACGAGAATATGGATGACATGAAGCAGGCCATTGGCGGCACCATGAATTATTTTCAGAGTGTATATCCTGACATTGAATTCAGCGTTAGCCGAAACCAGACAGAGCTTTTGGATTATACTATCTCCAACTTGCAACAAAACCTTTCGTTGGGCTTTCTATTTATCTGTATCGTAGCCGTACTCTTTCTGGGGGATGTCAAATCTCCTTTCATCATCGGACTGAGTATGGTCGTTTCCATTGTGATCTGTTTTCTCTTTTTCTATTTGTTCAAGATGTCACTGAACATCATATCTCTGTCCGGATTGATTCTTGCATTGGGTATGATGATCGATAGTTCCATCATCGTAACTGAAAATATTTCTCAATATCGGGAAAGAGGATACTCGCTGAAACGTGCCTGTATTACGGGTACCAGTGAGGTGGTTACTCCGATGCTCAGTTCCTCGTTGACTACCATTGCGGTGTTTGTACCACTGATCTTTATGAGTGGTATTGCCGGAGCCATTTTCTACGATCAGGCTTTCTCGGTAACCGTTGGATTGATGGTTTCTTACTTTACGGGCATCATGTTGCTGCCGGTGCTCTATATGCTGGTTTACCGGACGGGACTGCGCAAATCATGGTTCTCGCGTATCCGAATCAATAATCCTATAAAGGATCATACACTCGATCGTTTCTATGATGCCGGGATTGATTTTATATTTGCTCATAAAACGGCAAGCGTATTGTTCTGCATAGTTTCCGTGCCATTGTGTGTATTCATGTTCTATTTCATAGGAAAAGAGCGTATGCCGGAAATAGATCAGAACGAGCTGATAGCCCGTGTGGAATGGAATGAGAATATCCATGTGGACGAGAATCGTCGCAGAGTAGATAATTTATTTGAGTTGTTTAAGACAGAGACTATTGAACAGACTGCCGCCGTCGGACAACAAGACTATCTCCTGAACCGGGAGCAGGCTCTTTCTTCTTCGGAAGCAGAACTTTATTTCAAGACAAAGAATCCCTCTGAGATAGTCCCTTTGCAGGAAAAGGTTTACCGTACCCTCAAAGCGGAGTATCCGTTGGCCGTGATTTCTTTTTCGCCACCCGAGACGGTATTTGAGAAACTGTTTGTGACGGGAGAAGCCGATGTTGTGGCTGAACTTTATTCCCGCAACAAGGAAAAAGTGCCGACAGCGGATGAATTACGTAATCTGGAAGCTGAGTTTGCTACCCGTACAGGATATGCTCCCACGGGTATTGCCTTTGAAAATCAGCTGAATATCCGTATCAATAAAGAAAAATTGCTACTTTATAATGTTTCGTATGACGAGTTGTATCGCATACTGAAAACAGCTTTCAAAGAAAACAGCATAGCTACTCTTCATTCTTACCAGCAATATCTGCCTATCAGCATTGTGGGAGAGGAACAAACGGTAAACAGCATCTTACAGGAAACACTCGTTCCGACACGGGCGGATCAATATGGTGTTGAATATCTGCCTTTGCGTGAGCTGGTATCAGTGGCGCCGGCAGAAGATCTGAAAGCGATTACCGCAGGACGTAACGGAGAATATGTTCCGTTCCGTTTTTATGAAGTAAAAGAGGCGGAACCGCTTATGGAGCAAGTGAAGGAAGTGGTGGATACTACCGGTGATTGGGATACCGCTTTTTCAGGAAGTTTCTTTTCTAACCGGAAGATGCTGGATGAACTGGTGGTTATTCTGTTTATTTCCATTCTGTTGATGTACTTCATTCTGGCGGCACAGTTCGAGAGTTTTGTGCAACCGCTTGTAGTGTTGTTGGAGATACCGATAGACGTAGCATTTGCCTTGGTACTGTTGTGGATATGCGGACATACGCTGAATCTGATGTCTGCCATCGGTCTGATCGTTACGTGTGGTATTATCATCAATGACTCCATCCTGAAACTGGATGCGATTAATGAATTACGTAAGACGGGGATGCCGCTTCTGGAAGCTATCCATGAGGCGGGGCGGCGCAGGTTGCGTCCCATTATCATGACTTCGCTCACTACCATTTTTGCCATGGTACCGTTATTGTTCTCTTTCGATATGGGATCGGAATTGCAGAAGCCGCTTTCCATTGCCATGATTGGGGCGATGTTCATCGGCACATTGGTCAGTCTGTTCATCATTCCGTTGATATATTGGTTTATTTACCGGGATAAAAAAGCTTGATATAATGAAGAAATTTGGTTTAATTATTCTTTTAGGACTTTCTCAGGCGCTTCCGTCCGTCGCGCAGCAACAGCAGGTAACGCTGGACTTGCAGCAGACGATTAAGATGGCGAACGACAGTTCGCTGGAAGCTTTCCGTACTAAAAATATGTATCTTTCAGGCTATTGGGAATATCGTACCTATAAGGCAAATCGCTTGCCGAGCCTGACGCTGAATATGACTCCTGCACAGTATAACCGTGACATTACGAAGCGTTATGACTCCGAACAGGATTTGGATATTTACCGTAGCCAACAGTCTTTCTATGCCTATGGCAACTTGGCAGTCAGGCAAAACTTTGACCTGACGGGTGGTACTTTTTATCTGGATACCGAGTTGGGCTATATGCGTAGTTTCGGTTCCAATCCCTACACGCAGTATACCAGTGTTCCCGTTCGTTTAGGTTATTCGCAAAGTCTGGTAGGTTATAATCCTTTCCGCTGGGAACGAAAGATTGAACCGCTGAAATACGAGAAAGTAAAGAAAGAATATATCTACAATGCTGAGCAGGTATCCGAGCAGGCCACTACCTATTTCTTTGCACTTGCCATGGCGCAGGCTGAGTATGACTTGGCAAAGGAGAATGTCGCTTCTTCCGATACGCTTTATCGTATTGGTATGCAACGTCTGAAGATAGCCTCTATCAGTCGTGCCGATCTTCTGACGCTGAAGCTGGACGTGGTGAATGCCCGTAACACTTTGCAGAATGCTGAAAGTTCATTGAAACGTGCCATGTTCTCGCTGGCTTCTTTCCTCAATCTGGAAAAGAATACAGAGATACGGCTTCTTCTCCCCAGCCGTCCCGGAGAACTAAACATCCCTGTAGATGCTGCCTTGGATGCCGCCCGTTCCAACAACCCGAACTTCCTTGGATTACGCCAGGACATATTGGAAGCAGAACAGAATGTAGACAAAACCAAGAAAGAATCCCGCTTCAACGCCAGTATCAACGCCAGTGTCGGTTTCAACCAGGTGGCGGAGAAATTTGGCGAAGCCTACAACCGGCCTATGCAGCAGGAAATGGTATCTGTCAGCGTCTCCATTCCTTTAGTGGACTGGGGAGTGCGTAAAGGGAAATATAATATGGCCCGTAACAATCTGAATGTAGTAAAGACCTCTTCCCGTCAGAACGAAATCAGCATTGAAGAAGAGGTCATTATGACCGTAAGTGATTTCAATGTCCAGCAAGACTTGGTGACAAGTGCCGAGGAGGCCCTCGACCTTTCCATCCTGGCATACAATGAAACCCGCCAACGCTTCATCATCGGTAAGGCGGATATCAGTAGCCTTACCTTGTCATTGAACCGTCAGCAAGAAGCCCAGCGCAACTATATCTCAGCCCTGAAAAACTATTGGCTGAACTATTATAAAATCCGTAAGCTGACCCTGCACGATTTTGCCAGCGGCTTCTCTCTTTCTGACAAATTCGATTATAGTCACTAATCACTAATAGTCAATCACTATGAATCGCCTTTCCCCTTTTACCCTCATCGTCACCTTTGTCTGTCTGGCACTGGTGGGTTTGGCCTTGGTTCCGATGCTTCCGGTCAAGCTGAATCCGTCGCGCACATTGCCGGGCTTTACGGTGCGCTTTAGCATGCCGGGCACTTCGTCGCGGGTGGTAGAGATGGAGGCGACAAGCAAACTGGAGTCCATGCTGGCCCGCATCAAAGGGGTAAAGGGAATGTACTCTACTTCAAGCAATGGCTACGGTTCCATTACGGTAGATCTGGATAAACACGCTGATGTGGATGCAGTACGTTTTGAGGCTTCTACTATTATCCGGCAGACATGGTCGCAACTGCCTTCCGGAGTCAGTTATCCGTATATTGACATGAAGGTGCCCGATGCGAATACAGCCCGTCCGTTCTTATCATTCACACTGAATGCACCGTCCACGCCTATACTGATACAGCAGTATGCAGAAGAACATATCAAGCCGCGTCTGGCTAAGTTGCAAGGCATTTATAAGATAGATTTAAGTGGTGCTACGCCGATGGAATGGCGGTTGGAATACGACAGTGAACAATTGCGGACGCTGGGAATCAGCATTTCTGATATTCAACGTGCCATCCAGTTACATTATAATAAAGAGTTTCTGGGAACGCACAACATGGATACGGCCGGTGGTAAGCAGTGGATACGTCTGGTCTTGATACCGGATGGAGTCAGCGGACAATTTATTCCTTCGGACATCACGGTGACTGCTTCGGACGGCAAGATTATCCGCTTGGACGAGTTGGTGACTGTAGCGCGTATGGAAGAAGCTCCCCAAAGCTATTACCGTATCAATGGTCTGAATTCCATTTATATGTCTGTCACGGCCGTAGAGACTGCTAACCAATTGCAACTGAGCAATGAAGTGATGCGGGAAATGGAAGCAATACGTCTGACTTTGCCGCCCGGCTACGAGGTGCATACCAGTTATGATGCCACGGAGTATATTCGCGAGGAACTGAATAAAATTTATTTCCGTACGGGGCTGACAGTACTGATCCTGCTGGTATTCGTCTGGATTATTACGTTGAATCTGAAGTATCTGTTGCTGATCGTTACCAGCCTGGCTATCAACATTTCCGTGGCGGTTATTTTCTATTATCTTTTCGGGCTGGAGATGCAACTGTATTCATTGGCAGGGATTACTGTGTCCTTGAATCTTGTGATAGACAGTACCATTGTGATGACGGACCACATTTTGCACAGGCGTAATCTGAAAGCTTTTATGTCCGTACTGGCGGCTACCTTGACCACAATGGGGGCTTTGGTTATTATCTTCTTTCTGGATGAGAAAATCCGCTTGAACCTGCAAGACTTCGCAGCTGTGGTGATTATTAATCTGGCGGTATCTCTTTTCGTGGCTCTCTTTTTTGTTCCGGCCATGATTGATAGAATAAAGCTTGTCAAGAAGAGGCAGAGCGTGAAACGCTGGGTGCGGAGTCATATACGTATTCGCAGGCTGACTGTTTACTTCACGCATTTCTATCAGTTGCTCATCCGCTTTCTTCTGCGCTGGAGGGTGGCGGTGTGCATTTTGCTCCTGCTTGGTTTCGGGTTGCCTGTTTTCCTTCTTCCTGAGAAGTTGGAGGGTGAAGGCAAATGGATAGAACGGTATAACAAGACGTTGGGCTCCTCTACTTATAAAGAGAAAGTGAAACCCGTGGTGGATAAGGCTTTAGGTGGTAGTCTTCGTTTGTTTGTGCAGAAAGTGTACGAAGGCAGTTATTTTAGTCGCAATGAAGAAGTGGTGCTCTATGCGAATGCGAACTTACCGAATGGAAGTACGCTGGAACAGATGAATACGCTGGTGAAACGTGTGGAGACTTATCTTAGCGGCTTCAAGGAGATTAAGCAGTTTCATGCTTCTGTCTATAATGCACGCAGGGCCAATCTTCAGATTTATTTCAAGAAAGAGTATCAGCATAGTGGTTTCCCTTATACGTTAAAGGCGAATCTGATTGGTAAAGTATCTGAGTTAGGAGGTGGTAGCTGGGATGTATATGGCTTGCAAGATCAGGGTTTCAGTAATGATGTTCGTGAGAGCGCAGGTTCTTATCGCATCAAGATGTATGGCTACAATTATGACGAGCTCTATGCATGGGCCGAAAAGCTGAAGGAGGTATTGCTTTCGCACCGTCGCATCAAGGAAGTGTTTATCAAGTCGGAATTTTCCTGGTGGAAAGACGATTATCAAGAGTTTTACTTCAATCTGAATAAGGAGCGTATGGCTCAGGAGGGGATTAATGCCCAGCATTTGTTCTCCGCTATCCAGCCGATATTCGGCAAGAATATGCAGGTGGGTTCGGTGGTGACGGAAAGCGGTACGGAAAGTATTCGACTTTCTTCCCGACAGTCTCACGACTATGATGTATGGGCCATGCAGTTTTTTCCTTACGGGGTGGATGGCGGAAAGCATTATAAACTTTCCGAATTGGCTACGGTAGAGAAGGGGCAGATGCCGCAACAGATAGCCAAAGAGAATCAGCAATATCGTCTTTGTCTGCAATATGAGTATATCGGCTCGTACGAGCAAGGCAATAAAATACAGAAGCGGGATTTGGAAGAGTTTAATAAATTGCTTCCGATGGGGTATACTGCTGAATCGGATAGCCAATCGTGGTCATGGGGTAAGAAAGATAACAAGCAATACCTGTTGTTGCTGGTTGTGATTGCCATTATCTTCTTTACAACGAGTATTCTGTTTAATTCTCTGAAACAGCCTTTGGCTATTATCTTTGTTATTCCGGTATCTTATATAGGAGTGTTCCTTACATTCTATTGGTTCCGCTTGAATTTCGACCAGGGAGGCTTTGCTTCGTTTGTGCTGCTTTGTGGTATTACGGTAAATGCCAGCATCTATATTCTGAATGAGTATAACAGCATCCGTAGCCGCTTTCCCCGGCTTTCTATGCTCCGGGCATATACAAAGGCGTGGAATGCAAAGATACTGCCTATTTTTCTTACGGTAGTTTCCACCATTCTGGGTTTTATCCCGTTTATGGTGGGGACGGATAAGGAAGCTTTCTGGTTTCCGTTGGCTGCGGGTACTATTGGCGGATTGGTGATGTCTATTATCGGCATTTTCTTCTTCCTGCCGGTATTTAGTTTGAAGAGGAAAGAGGTTTGCAAATACTCTAAAAGACGTGTCGCACTTAAAAGTTGAATTCTGCTTTAGCCTTAATATTTATTTTTTGTGAAATCATCCTACACTGTACTCTTTTAGTAATGCTTAAAAAATAACTTGGTACATAAGCAAGTGCAGGGAGTCGGCTTATAAATGATAATTTACCAGCGTAGCGCTGGAGCAAGGTTCTCCTTCGGCGTGCAAGTAATCTTTCAGACACGGATGACACGGATGACGCGGATTCTTTTTTCCTTCGGTGTGATATGCCGGTATGTATAGCGCAGCTTTAAAAATCCGCGTCATCCGTGTCATCCGCGTCTAAAAGATTAAAGTCCGCGTTCGTCCGCCTTATCCGCGTAGTCCGCGTACCCATTCCCTCGCCGATAAATTATCATTTATGTACCAAGTTATTTTTAAAACCTTGCTTAGTACTATAAAGGAAGAAAAAGTTTCCTGCGGAGGAACTATTAGTTTCAAGGGATGAAACCGTCAGTTTCTCGGTGTGAAACTACTGGTTTCAAGTAATGAAACTGTCAGTTTCACGCCGGGAAACTAATTGCCGCCTATCGCACTTTAAAGATAATAAGGCGGGCTATCATTTCTTAATCTATTTATAAGCTGTCTGATATCGGGTTGTGCTTTTGAGTTTCTTTCCGGGAACATCGTGCAGCTTCGGACGGGTTGGACGTATATTATAGGTATTCATCCACTTTTCAAGGACATCACGAAGTTTTTGCAGTTCCTGGCTATAGGCATTTTCCATGATCAGGTTTCTCATTTCTCCTCTGTCATTCTGCATATCAAACAGTTGCTCACGATATTTTCCTTTATCATAAAGCACATATTTGTAGCGCTCAGTGCGTACTACCCAGCCTCTTGTCTTGCTGCCGTCAAACCGTGTTTCGGTGATGATGTATTCCTGATGCAAGGCCTGTGGATTACCTTCTTCCACAACTTTCCGGAAAGACTTTCCGGCTGCCCCTTCCGGCATCTTGGCACCTGCCCAGTCGCATACGGAAGCGAAGAAATCTATACCGTTGCTGATAAGTTGAGGCAATACTTTGCCTGCATTCTTCTTGCCGGGCAGGGTTACGATAAGAGGAATGTTGATAACTTCTTCATATAAAGCAGATTTCTGGTTCCAATGGTGAGCTCCTATACCATCTCCGTGGTCACTGGAAAAGATCACTACTGTATTCTTCCAAAGATCGTTCTTATCAATAGCATCAATAATTTTTCCGATCTCCTTATCTACTTTTTCTACCAAACGATAATAGGTATAACGGTACATACGCCAGTCTTCGGGAGTAAAACCGGCAGTCGGATATACATTATAATTGTTTGCCCTTTCGCTTTCAATGACATCGGCATCGTAAGGATTCTTGGCGAAATTGGCAGGTACTCCCGGGCAGTCCCGTATATCAGGCGTATCGATATTTCCATAAGGGAAGTTTTGGCTCCGTGCGTATTCGCAGATATTGTGTGGATTGTCATAAGAAGCTACCAGGAAAAAAGGCTTTTTATGTTTGCGTGAGAGGTATTCGGCGCAAGCTTCCGCCAGTCCGTCGTCACTATGTTTGTAAATGTTGTCGAAGCCGTATTCTTTGTCGGGGACATCAAGAAGAGGAAGATGCCATTTACCGCCATAAGCACAATCATATCCGGCATTCTTTATTAAGGTGCCTAATGTCTGTGTCCTGAGCGAGTCGGGTATCGGTGAACCATTGACTGACAGTCCTACTGCATCCGGATAATGCCCCGTAAACATGGCTCCACGTGAAGGACCGCTGAGCGGAGCGGTGCAATAAGCATTATTGAACATTACACCGGCGGCTGCCAATCGGTCGAGATTGGGAGTGTGCAGGTCCGGATTTCCGGCACAACTCATGGCGCTGGCTGTCTGTTGATCCGTGAATATATAGATGATATTGGGACGTTCGGCTGCAGAAGCCGCAGAAGAGCATAGCAAAGAAAAAAATGCCAGATGCTTCATTGGAATTTGTTTAACCATATTAGTAACTTTCATGATTTAATATTCGGTTTTATATTTCAGGTTTCGGTAAGGAATCAACCAGTCTTTTCTCTATTCTCTTTCCGCCTACCTGATCGACGATAGTCGTAGCACCCTTATTCGAATTATAGTTGAAGTCCAGTGAAGCACCGTTCTGCGTATTTTCTATGTGCAGGAACGCTTTGCCTTCACTATCCAGATTACATTCAATAACCCATCCTTCTACTGTAATGCGATTTCCCTGATGATTTATCACGGCATCGGCGCGGTTGTTTCCATGTACATCGATTATATTGAGAAAAAACACTTTATTGCAAGGAGTTGTCGTTGCCGTAAAATGATAATGATTAGCAAGAGCCTTGCCAAGACGCTTTTTCCAGTCAAGGGCGGCTACAAAGAATGTATCCGTTTGTGCATAAGTCATCTCCTGTGAAGAATATAAATGAGCTATCGATATTCCATCCGCTTTATTCTTACCCAGGATGCGCAATCCTCCTTCTTCCTTACCCACCTCCATAGGCAGTTCCACCGTATGTAGCAGATAGTTCCATTCTACCGGTTCTTTACCGGCCAGTTCATCGTAAACAACAAACAAACCCGAGCGTCCGAGCTGAACGATATGTCTTCGGAAGAATTCCAGCTTATTTTCATCCCAACCTTTCTCCGGTGTAAATTGAGTGCCGGATAAACGTCCGCGTTCCAGCCACAACGGAGAGACTACTTTCCCATAGGCGTTGGAGGCATCGCCTACAACGTAAGAGATTTCTTCACCTTCATAGTAGCGGGGAATCCAGCCATAGCCTTCTGTCCCTATCTTCTGACCCATACCGTTTACTAATATGGAGTTATGGGCACGGGTATTCCGGTAGGCATACATACAATGATCATCTGTAAATCCTGTACGATGTCCGCTGCTATAAAAGATAGCCTTACCCCCAAAGAAGGTGTTGAAAGCATTTTGATTGGCCAGGGCATGGGATGTGGAACCATAAGGGCTGCTTCGGAAAGAAAGCATGGCATTGTTGGCATGATGCCCTATATCGGTATTCATCAGGGCAGTGCCTGCTTGTTTGAAGACTTTGGCTTCCGGTAGTTCCGACAGATGTTTGCTATAAGCAGGCCTTTCCTTCGGGGTTGTGCAGCGATACCAGGTCAAATCTGCCGGTTTGGCTTCGAAAGCCTTCGACAGGATGTCAGGGTCTTCCTGCATAATTTCGTGTACATAAGCAGCTGCCCACGGATTGTTACATTCGCGTGCCAGGGCATCGGCATATCCTACGCGCCCTCCGTTCGGGCTGCGTTGTCCTTCATGTGAGTTGCCATGACCTCCGGATTTGGAGAAAGGAGGTTGCTGATAGATAACATATAAGGCATTGTTGTTATACCACGGATCTGCAAAGAAGTTGAAGCCGGATATGCGTGAGAAAAAGGCCGGCACTTCTATCAAGGTACGTATATTTACATGGAAATAGGCATCTCCATTGTGCCAGCCACCATCCTTATGCAGGCCCGGAAGGCGTGAAATCCATTCATTATAACAGTAATCTGTCCATACGGACGCTTCCGGTATTTCACCGACCGTAGCGAATGCCGCCATCGTCAGGATACGGAAAGTCATCTGCCACACATGGTTGTCTGCAATACGGTTCTCCAGGTGGTTCACGTATTCATTATAGAACTTGTCTCCAATTCTGCGGATGTTATCCAACAGCAGTTGTTTCTCTTCCGGTGACAGTAAATTGTAAAATCCGTCATACGCGGAGGTACTCATCGATAATAGGGTGGACAGGTTAAAGTCGCCTGCAAAGTATTTGCTTTTTTGCCAGGAAAGAATTTCACTCAGGCGGTTAATGCCTTCCCGATAATACTTCTCGTCTTTTGTCAGCAAATAAGCACGGACCAATGCTTCCACGTTGGCCTCTTCTCTGTCTACAATCTTACGGCTCTCGCGGATGAGGGCTGATTTACGTTGCACAATGTTGGTCAACGTAACTACATTCGTTGTATCTATCTCTTCCTGAAGATGCTTCAACGGACGGGAAATGCATTGGGAAGCCTTGTCCATATAAGCCCGGGCTTCCGGATTATTTTTATTTTTCGCTATAATCTTTTCCCAGTCAGCTGCATCCAGCAACACACGCGGGTGATGGGAAGGATATTCTGCCAAGACTTTTTCCAAAGTCGGCGGATTGAATTCCGGTGTATCTTTATCTATATAGAATTGGTAAACCGGCGACCATTCTTCGGTACCTTCGGGGGTAACATAAGCATGTTGCCAATACCATTTCCCTTGTGCCAGACACTGGAAAGGATTGAAGAAAGCCCAGGCACGTTCACCGGTAAGGACATCTTTCCGAAAATTCTTGTCTTGAGAGATACGAATCCGGTAAACTACTTTTGGCTTTTCATCTACTTGTCCCGGAACTCCATCCAGCACCGGACCTAAATGAGGGAATTTGTCCGGCCACATGAAACGAGGTGGATTCACCTTGACGTATGTGCCATCGGCAGGAGAGGGAGTTGCGCGGACTTCATGCATCAATGTTTCTTCGGAAACCTTTATCACGGCAGGTTGCTCGGAACTGCCACATGCCATTAACAGGCAGAGGGCCGATAAGCCCAATACTATCTTTTTCATCTCAGAATCTTATTTTTGTTTTTTGAAGGTAACCAGCTCTTTCAAGCTAACTGTCTTATTATTAACCAAAGGGTGTGCCCAGAAACCGATAAACGTAATGTATCCCATGAAAATCAGAATAAGCAACATTCCTGTTCGCAACGAAGTGGCGTCGGATACCAGGCTGACGAGCAGCGGGCCACCTGCACCTCCCACTATTCCGGAACAAAGGATGCCTGCAAAAGAACCGTGATTCTGGGTTACTGTATTCAGGGCAAGTGAAAATACTATGGAGTACATCATGGAGATACAAAAGCCTATTGCAGGAAAAGCCCACACCGCTATTTCCGCGGAGCCGAATAATGCAATTAACAGCAAACTCATGGAAAGTATGCCCGATATTTGCAGCAAACGCTTACTGTCTATCAACTTCAGCAGGAACATGCCAAACAAACATCCGACAGTCATTGAACCCCAGAAATAACTGATGCTTTGCGCACCCACGGTCTTCGGATCAATGCCATGATACTGCTCCAGAAAAGTACTCATAAAAATAGAAACTCCCTGCTCCGTACTGACATAACAAAAGATTCCCAGAAAGAAAAGCCATACATATCTTTGACGGAACAATTTCTTGTAGGAAGCCGAAGAACCGCTGCGTTCATCATCTTTCAGTTCAATGCGCGGGAAGTGGACCAACGACACAATGAGCAGCATAATCAGCAATAACACTGTGAATACCCAATAAAGGGAAACCCAGGGAAGAGTGACCGGAGTGATGTCCGCCAAAATATCAAGCAGGAAATTCTTTCCCGGCTGATAGACTCCCGGTGCCAGCGCATGTATTAACCAAGTATAAACCAAAGGACTGATAAACGATGCTACTCCAAACACAAACTGTGCCAATTCGGCTATGAATGCGTAGTTCTCTTCTCCACCGACAACACGCTGCAAAGGGTTAATTACGGTCTGCAACATGGCCATTCCCAAGCCGATAATAAAGGAAGACACCAGTAATATCAAATAGAACGGGAAACATGCAAACAAGACGGTTCCGATAAATGGCATAAGGAAACCGGTAAACAGCACCGGCTTTTCTCCATATTTATCTATCAATATGCCTGCCGGTATCGACATGATGGCATAAGCCAGGAAGAAGGAAGTCGGGATAAATCCCGCCATTGCCAGATCCTTCAGCTCAAAGTTATGGATAATGTCAGGAATTAACGGTCCGAGAATGTTTGTAATGAATGAAATGGTAAACCAGAACATCATGATCAATGCCAGCATACCCCATTTCTTGTTATTTTTCATAATAATTCGTTTGTTTATAGAATTAGTGATGCTGCACCGATAAGACCGGCTTTATTGCCCAATTCGGCTGCTACAATCTTGGTATTCAGGGCACAGTCTGCTATTACGTGCTTTTTGACTACCGCCCTTATTTTCTCTAAATAGAAACTGCCGGATTCTGCAACACCTCCTCCTATCACAATCCGTTGGGGACTGAAGATATTGACAAAGCCGGCAATTCCTCTGCCCAAATAGTAAAAGTGTTCGTTCATGCACTCGACAGCGAGCGGGAAATTTTCATGGTACAGGCGAACAATCAATTCCCCGTTTATCTCCGTATCAAAACTTAAATTCTGCTCTTTCGCCAATGCACTAAAGCGTCTTGTCAAGGCGGCAGTCGAAGCATAATGTTCCAGGCAGCCGATTGCCCCGCAAGCACAACGTTCACCGTTGGCAATCAACGGTACATGCCCCAACTCCGTACCCCGGTTAGCATATCCATTGAACAATTTACCATCAATGATGACAGCTCCGCCGATACCGGTTCCTACAGTCAGAAACACCACATGAGTGCAACCTCTTCCTGCACCATATTTCGTTTCTCCCAGTCCCATCAGATTGGCATCATTTCCAACAACTACCGGTAAACTCATCTGTTTCTCCATAAGGGAGGCTACATCTATGTTTTCCCAGCCGACAATATTTTCCGCACCTCCCAGTACGATACGATTTGTTTCATCTACAATTCCCGGTGTACCGAGCCCTATGCCCAGTACGGTCCAGTTCTGTTTTGCGGCTTCATCTTTCAGCAAGGTGGCAGCCTTTATCAGTTGTTCCATCACTTTTGCAGCTGAGACAGAAGCAAAAGAGGGTAATTTTCCCTCAAAGAAAGAATTACCCGCTTTATCTACCAAAGCATATTTTATAGATGTACCACCTAAATCAATGCCAATTGCGTATTCCATAATTTATTACATCAAATAAGGAAACATTATGTTCTTTCCACCCATATAGGAGAGCTCCATGCCCATTGCTGGTCACGCTGGCGAACTCTGATATAGTAATAGTCCGTATCTCTTTCGGGTTCAGTGTCTTCCATATAATGTTCAACCATAAAGCAACTTTCCGGCATTGCACGGTTGAATAGGATAGCCTCACTAAGCCATCCGATCATGAAATGGGAGCGGGAACCTTCCAGAAGTTCGCCCAGTGAATGTTCAAACTTCTTGCCGTTGAACTCTGCCGTAATCATACCGTCTTTAGGCATAGTGACATCCAGAATGACGGCCTGCATGGCGGGAGTGGTGGTATTCGGATTCTTGGAACTGTACATGTCCAACTCCGTATCTTTGTTCGTAACAGACACAATACGGTTCACCTTTGTCTCAAACTCGGGTTCTCCCGGTTGCGGAGAAGTGAAGGCAGCGCCACGGAAGCAAGGTTCCACAGCATTGATAGTTCCTTTGCTGATAGATAGTTTACCTTGCCAATGTACATACTGCTCTTCACGGTTCCATCCAAAATCAATCTTTACCTTACAACGTACCATGTCTCCTTCCGGCATTTCGGGCAACAACGGACCACTTAAACGGGCTATGCATTTCCGATTCTTGACAATGTCTATGTAATCGATGCAACTGCCACCTTCCACATTCAAATAAATACGGCGACTGTTACCCCGTACCACATCGCCCGGAAAAGCGTCGTTCAGACGAAAATCTATATTGATCTTATCACCGGTAGCGCAACAAACGTGACGGTTCTTCATTGCATCCCAGATCTTATCACGGGTCAATGACTCTGCCAGTACACCTATACGTCCATCGCCATAACTGCCCGGATATCCGGCGTGCTGATCTGTAGAGCCCATAATACCGAATTTCTTGCCTTGCTCCAATCCACACTGAATTGTACCTTCCCATTGGCGAGGTCCCATATCGTGCAGATAATTATAATCACCCTGATCGCTCTCAGCCAATCCGTGGCGGGAATACATCTCTACGAACGGAGTTTGGTCTCCTTCCGTAAAGAAGTTCCAGTTATATCCGCGATAGCCCGTCTGGTAACCCATGTGATGCGGAGTTATAAATACTTTATGTCCGCGGGCTTTTTGTTTCCAGTCTTCAATGGAGGTACATTCCACCAACGGCGCATCCAGGTCATAGTTCAGGGCCACATGATCTCCATGTTCCATGCTGTGTGCCTCATAACCTACAAAGGCAAGAAATTCTCCTTCCTTATTGTACTCATTGGTCATGGCTACGTATTTCTCATAGCCTCCCTCGCGCAAACGCTTGAAAGCACCGGTATGATAATCAATCACCCACTTCAGGCGAGGATCATCTGCCCCGGGTATGTCAGGCCACATGGCATGTGGAGTGACAGATACAAAATCCAATTGCCCCTTGGCGGCTTCGAACGCAGAACGCATGTCGCCATGACCGTAGGTTATGTTACAGTGGTTATGCAAGTCTCCCCAGAAATATTTCAGATTACTGGCAGAGGGCATAATTTTCTTTCCTGCGGCAGTTCCGCGTTGGCATGCGGACAATAAGCTACCGGAAACTGCTAATCCGAGGAAGGACCAGCTTGTATTTTTTAAAAAACTTCTTCTATTCATGGTATTCATTTAGATTATCTATTTTTCATCAATCGTCTGTCACCTTTGAACAGCTCATTTACCTTTTCATCCGGATCATCATCCTTATACTGCTTTTGGGTTTCTTTCAGCAGTGACATCAGCTCTGTCCGCTTGTCGGCGTACTCTGGTTTGTCAAACACATTATTCAATTCATTCGGATCATTCTTCAAATCGTACATTTCCCACTCGTCCACATCATTATAGAAGTGAATCAGTTTAAAATCAGCTGTACGAATACCATAATGTCTTTTAACCGAATGTTCCGCCGGATACTCATAATAGTGGTAATAGGCGGCTTTTCTCCAGTCTGCCGGTACTTTTCCCTCATTATCCAAAATCGGTTTGAGCGACCGGCCTTGAATATCGGCGGGTATGTCTACTCCGGCAAAATCCAACAAAGTGGGAGCAAAATCTACATTCATGGCAATGGCATTCGAAACACTTCCGCTCTTGATAGCCTTCGGGTAGCGGATGACCAGTGGCATACGCTGACATTCCTCATACATGAAGCGTTTATCGAACCAACCATGTTCGCCCAGGAAGAAACCCTGATCCGAAGTGTAGATAATGATTGTATTGTCCAACTCACCGATTTTTTCCAGATAACTGAGTAACCGCCCTATATTTTCATCCACAGCAACAATTGTAGCCAGGTAATCCCGCATATATTGCTGATACTTCCAGCTGATCAACTCTTTACCTTCCAGTTTACCACTGCGATACTCGGCAATGCGCTGGGCATATACTGAATCCCATTTATTCTGCACATCAGCCGGCATACGTTTGTAGACCTGATAGAGGCGATTGGTCGTGTCTTTCAACATTTCTTCACGAGTCAGCAGTTTCAGGTCCCAATCATTGGTCAATGTATGTTCAATAGACATATCCTGTTCCCTGGCAGCGGAACCTCTTCCTTCATACGTATCGAAGAGTGTGGCCGGTTCAGGAAAAACGGTATTGTTGAACATACCCAAGTGGCGGGGGGCAGGCATCCAGTTACGATGCGGAGCTTTCTGATGGTACATCATGCAGAAAGGCTTGCTTTTATCTCTGTGTTCCAGATACTCAATGGCCTTATCCGTGATAATATCGGTAGCATAGCCCTGTTCTACAATCTGCTTTCCGTTCTCATTGAAATCGGGATTATAATAATCCCCTTGTTCATGTTGTCCGGTCAAGATGCACCAATAATCAAATCCCTGAGGTTCAGTAATCAGATGCCATTTACCGATAATCGAAGTTTGGTAGCCTGCCGACTGTAATAATTTGGGAAAGGTCTGTTGGTTGCCGTCGAAAGTACTGGCATTATCAGTGAATCCATTGATGTGGCTGAATTTGCCCGTCAAGATACAAGCTCTTGACGGACCGGATAAAGCATTGACCGCATAGCAATTGTCCATACGAATACCTTCATTGGCAATCCGATCCATATTGGGAGTTTGCAAGAGGCGTCCACCGTAGCATGACATAGCCTGCGTAGTATGGTCGTCTGTCATCATAAAGATAATGTTCGGACGTTTCACCTCTTCTTTGGCCTTATTGGAGCTGCAAGCGGAGACTCCGATGGCAGTGAGAGGCAAAAATAAGTATGATAAGCGATTCATAATAAAAGTCTTCTTATAGTTTATACTCCAATTGACGTTTCTTTCCATCAACAGATATTTCTATCTTCACTCCATTCTCATCAAACTTCTTATTCAGGAATTTAGCCTTGAATGCAGGAAAAGAAGCTGCATTTTTCGAAGGATAGATAATGGTTATGTAGCGTACAGCTTCCGAATCCTTTTTGTCCACATCAAAAGAAACCGAAGTACGGGGTACACGTACGCGATAAGCAGTTGAACGCCATCCTTCTTTTTCTCTTATCGAAGCTTTCTTTTCGGCAAAGCATTGTAGCTTCATATTGCTTGGCCCGTCATAAGCGGTGGTCAGAATATGGTTCTTTCCATCCACATTTACAGTACCTTCACATAAATGATAGTTCAGATTCACTGTTCCTTTTGCATCTCCCACAGCCTCATCGACAATGACAAAATAAGATTGGTCTACAAAGAAGACAGAACGTCTGTGCTTCAAACCCTCATAATGAGGATTCTCTGTCACCAGGATTTGTTCATTACCTTCGGGTTGCCAAAGTTTAGTAACGGATTGTGTGGTCTGCAAGTTTTTCTCATCCAGTGTCAGGGTATTATGTGAACTTGTCCGGCGGAACCAGTTGCGAAGTTTCATCACTTCATCATCACCGGCATAGACGTATGAACCGCTATCCGGAAAGAGATTCCGACCATTGAACCAAAGCTCAAAAGTTCCGTTATCCGGTTGACAGTGCCACTCACCTTTGGGACCGGCCTTTACCACCATTACAGTAGCATCTTGTTTCCAGCCATTTCTGAAAGTAAAGAAACCGGAAGTCAAGGCTCCGTGAGAAAGGTTGGGTAGGGGGGAACCTTCACGACCTTCAGTAGCATAATAACGAATCCAGTCGCAATCCGGAAACAGTTTGAGCCAGTCTTGATAATTGCGGACTTCTGCCGGGCGGTCTCCCAGTTTCGCATCACTGAAACAAGGATTACTGTAATCCGGGAAACAGATATTAGAGTAGAACTCAATCATATTTTTCACAGTATTCACGTATTCGGCAGGAAATTCCTGACGGAAACCATTGACGTCTGCCATACGCAGGGCCTTGCAGAAGATATTGATTGCCGCCAAATGATAGTGCGGGTCCAGTTCATATTGACCGCCGTCCGGGTAAACCTGTTTTTTTATTTCACGGTTCAAAATGCTTATCCCACTCTCTCTCCATCCGGTTGCCTCTTTAAATTCAGGGAAAAATGCGCCTGCATACACCATACGCTGTGCTTCGAACAACAGATGGTTGCCTTGATCGGAGTAATTGCCCAGAATGTGTAAGGCATGCCGATGGTAATTAATGAGGAACTCGGTCAGGAACTCCGGAGTAAAAGCCTGTGAGGGAATAAACAATAGAAATTGCAGTGTCTGATCCTGCAAACGGTTACTCACTTCCAGCGGACGCCATGCAAAGCGTACATTCTCAGCATTTCCTTTTACTTCACCTGCACTGACAAGTTCGTATTCTTCTTTCTCTACGGTTGTCAGAGGATTCTTCTTAATCCAGTCCATATATTGGTATGCCCATTCTTTGGCATATTTCTCATCTCCTGAGATTCTATATGCTTTTCCCATCGGGGTGAACCATTTATGGCGATGCAACTGCCAGCGCAACTCATTGTCCTGTACCGGCCAATATTGCCAGTTGATGTCTTTACCGTAATTATAGGAAGGCTGATATCCTTTGTGCACAAAAAATGTATGTTCCAAGGCATCATCCGCCCATTTTTGTTCTTCCTTTGATATCTTGATATTCTTCAGATTAATATCAGGATGTCCTATGCCGGTGCGTTGGCGGTAATAGTCCAATAAAGCCTGAGCCGCTTTATCCCATTGTTGTTGGGCGCATGCGGCCTTTACTTTCTCCAAACCCGGATAATCCAGGTTCAGTAAATTAAAAGCTTCCTTCCGCAATTGTTGCGCTTCCGCACTTATGGCGACCAGCAAAAGAGCCAGACATAAAAAATACTTTGCTATTTTCATGGTATATTAATTTCGTTTAAAGCGATTTATAATCGAGTCCTTTTACCTGCATATACCGGGCCAATGCTTCCAGGTAATAATAATCGGCATAATTGATAGGAGTATCAATTTCGGAGCCATTGGGCAATGAACCTGTAGAGTGCATCAGGATAAATCCCTGATTCGTACCAACCTTTGCCAAATAAGCATCGGAAGAAAGAGATTTTAGTAGCTTTTCTGCATAATCAAAATATACTTGTCCGTCTTCTACCAACGTGCTGAGTTCTATCAAAGCAGAAGCTGTAACAGAGGCGGCAGATGCATCACGGGGTGTTTCCGGGCTATCCGGTGCATCATAATCCCACAAGGGTATCGCATCTTCAGTCTTTACGCGAGTCATAATCAACGTTGCAATATCTTTGGCTTGCTGCAAGAAGGCTGTATCTTTGGATTCACGGTAGCAAGAGGTATATCCATATACTCCCCAGGCTTGTCCGCGTGCCCATGACGAATCGTCATTTTTTCCCTGATGGGTACATTTCATTTCTACGCTGCCATCATTATTGTAACTGACTACATGATAGGATGAATGATCTGTTCTGAAATGATTCTTCAATGTTGTCTCGGCATGTTTCAATGCGATTTCCTTATACTTGGAATCATTGGTAAGATGGCTTACGTAAAACAGCAGGTCCAGGTTCATCATGTTATCAATGATTACAGGGAAATTCCACTTCCCGAAATCCCAGGAACGAATAGAACCTATGGTCGGATCAAAACGGCTGCATAAGTTATCAGCTGTTTGCACCAATGCCTGACGAACGCTGTCGGCGGGAGCCAAGCGATATGCATTGCCATAACTGCAATTCATCATAAATCCGATGTCGTGTGTACCTTTATAGTCTTTTACGGGATACAAATAATTCGTGAATTTCACGGCACCGTTCTTTAAACCTTCAATACCGGTCAGCTGATACGCATACCACAAGTTTCCGGGGAAAAAACCACTTGTCCAATCATAGATGGAAGAGCAATAGCGACGGGTTCCTATGGCATCCTTCACTGGCTTAATCCGCAAAGAATCCTTAAAGGTTGCAGGATCTCTTTGCAATTGCCGACAGAGAAAATCCATATCATATCCTGTCCAGATGGAACGGGGTAATAAGACTGAATCACCTACATCGGCCACTGTTTCTTCCAATTGCTGTACAGAGGTGTCTATTGCATTTTTCAACCAGCCATACTCTGTATTAGGCTGACTGGATGAACAGCTGGAGAAACCTTGTAATGTAGCAACCGCACAACAAAATAATAAAAATCTTTTCATACAATACATTTTATAAGTAAAGCAGATGGAGAGAGTATGAAACAGATTCTCTCTCCATCACAATTGCCAATTTTATATTTCCCGGATTTATTCGTAACCCGGATTATTCTGGTTATTCAAAGCCGGATTAGCCTGTAATTCTCCCAGTGGTATCGGGAAAAGTTCATGCTGGCCTTTGACGAATTTATCACCGGCTACATACTTGCCTTTCAGTGTTTTGTCCATATTTCCTTGGAAGAACTTCAGTGCGTCGCCCAAGATACCCCAGCGCAACAGGTCGTATTTGCGCTGACCTTCGAAAGCTAACTCGAAACCACGTTCCCAATAAAGAGCTGTGCGGAACTTGCCGGCAGCGTCTCCATCCTGAATATATGGGAGATCATAAACTTGTGGAGCTTTCATCAGGCTGCTGTAGTTGGCATCGGTTATCGGAGTAGCTTTTGCGCGTTCACGTACCATATTCAGCAGTTTCCAGGCTTCCGGGGTGTTGCCTGTTTCATTATAAGCTTCGGCTGCCATCAATACAACGTCGGCGAAGCGAAGCGGACAATAGTTCACTCCTGTGTTGTTGGGATCTACAAAACCTCCGGGCATCCACTCTCTGCGCCATTTGCCGGGATACCAGTCAGTCAGTTTTGCGTTTTCAACCTTATCATGTTTGCCGGCATTTGCATTCCATTTGTACTGATAGGTACATACCATTACATCTCTGCGTTCATCGCCTTCTTCAAAGAAGTTTTTCCAGGCCGGCAGTACACGGAAGAAAGCATTGGCACGTCCCCATGCATCAGCAGGAGCATTTTTGCCCGGTGCCTCTACCGCTGGTCCGTTATAAGTAGCCCAAGTACCTGCATTGTCCTTGTAGCCGGCTCCTGTAGGATTGAAAGCAATTTCCCACAAACTCTCTTGGGAATTCAAGATGCCTTCTGAATAACCTCTGAATAACTGTTCAAAACCACCTGTATAAAAACCATGGTTGCCTTTGTTCTGGAAGGCGGTCCATTCGGCAATCACAGCGTTAAAGTATTCTTTTCTTTTAGTTTCGTCCGGGCGGGTCAATGTACCGTCTTGCTGCAAGCTGTACCCGGCACGTTGCAGATAAACACGCATCAGCAATGCATGGGCAGCACCTTGTGAAGGAACTTCCGGTGAAAGTGAAGCATTGTCTTTTTGCAGGTTCTCTTTAGCGAAATTCAGGTCAACTATAATCTGGTCATAGATTTCTTCACGACTTACACGACCTTTGAAAGCTTCTTCATATCCGGCAGTATAAGTGGTTTTGAACGGAACATCTCCCCAGTATTTAATTAAATCGAAAGCCAGAAATGCGCGGAGGAAACGTGCCTGAGCCACTAACTCCTTTAAATTGGAATCTTCTTCGTAACCTGTCATCTGCTCAATACCGGCAATGGAAAAATTAGCGCGGTCAATACCCAGGTATTTGTATTCCCATATGGATGCAATCCAAGTATTGGTCGGTTTCACCATGTAGTGGGCAATATCACGACGTGTGTTATCCGTACCTGTTCCTTGAATATAATAGGTATCGTCCGAAGCAGGCATCGCCATTTCATATTGTCCGTAATGCTTGTCTATAGCCAGACAATCGTAAATACCTACTACTGACATTTTTGCCTGGTCCATAGTTTCAAAATAAGTGTCCTTCTCGTAGTAAGAAGTAGGTTTTTCTGTCAGGTCGCAAGAGGTGAATCCTGCTGCAATCAGTGCGCTTAGCGCAATCACTTTATATTTTTTCATTGTATTCTCCATTTGAAGTTCATTAGAAAGCTAAATTAATACCGAAAACAAACGCGCGGCTTCTGGGATAAGCACCAAAGTCAACGCCCGGTGTCAGACCATTTCCCATAGTAGAAACTTCAGGATCGAAGCCGGAATATTTGGTCCAGGTCAGCAGGTTAGAGCCTGTGGCATAAAGACGTAATTTGCTCAATCCGACTTTTCTGATCATCTTCTTCGGGAATGTGTAACCTAAAGTAATGTTACTCAGTTTCAGGAAAGAACCGTCTTCTACAGCCCAAGAGTGAATGTAAGTATCACCTGCTTCGTTATCATAAATGGCGGCTACAGTCTTGCCCTTGTTGATGTCTGCCATCTCCTGGGGATCTGTAATCAAGTCACCTGCCTTATTAACCAATACCCAACGGTGCTTAGAGTCAGCTACTGCCAAAACGTTTTTGTTCTGCAAAGCAGTTTTGGTATTGGTCAGTTTGGTTGCATTGAATACATCGTTACCGATGCTATAGGTAAGGAATATACTCAAATCGAAATCTTTGTAAGTGAAAGTGTTATTGATACCACCGTAAATTTTCGGATAAGCGTTACCAATGACTGTTTTGTCAGCTTCTGTAATTTTATTGTCTTTGCTGCCATCTATATTCTTAAACTTCCACATACCCGGTTTTACATTACCTTTTTCGCCTGCATACGGAACACCGTCTTTCAGTGTGTAAGTTTTAGTTGCTGCATCGTAATCAAAGTCAGATACTTGGTACAGACCATCTGTTACGTATCCGTACATCTGTCCCAAAGGTTGGTTCACACCGATAATGTGCGTATTCTGGCTGTAACCGAAGTTAGCCTCCCACAGCTGCACATCTTCTCCCGTCAGTTTCTTTACAGAATTCTTATTGTGTGACAGAGTGATGGATGTGTTCCAGGTAAAATTCTTATTCGTGATATTGGTTGAGTTGATGGTTAAGTCAATACCTTTGTTTTCTGTTTCACCGGCATTGATAACCATGCTGTTGTAACCGGATGAAGTAGGCAGTTTGGCGTTTAGCAACAAATTGCTACTGCGGTTTATGTAAAATTCAGGAGAAATGGTTAAACGCTGATTGAAGAAACCGAAGTCAAGACCAAAGTTGAAGGTTTTGTTAGCTTCCCACTTCAAGTCAGGGTTAGGAATCTGCTTGGAAACATAACCGGGCTGGGTGGAGTCTCCATTGGGATAAGTAACAGATCCCAATACAGCCAGACTAAGGTAACTGTCGATACGGTTGTTACCCGCCATACCATAGCCCAAACGAACTTTTAAGTCAGAGAAGATATTCAAGTTCTTGATAAACTCTTCTTCTCCCAGGCGCCAAGCTGCTGAGAATGCGGGAAAATAGCCCCATTTGTTATTCTTACCGAATTTGGAAGAACCATCGGCACGAACCGAAGCGGTAAACAAGTATTTATCTTTGAAGCCGTAGTTGAAACGGGCGAAGAAAGAGAGCAATTTATCATCATAGTTTTCGGCAGACTGAACTGCTGTCGGAAGACCCAGTGAGAGGTCAGCCAAACCTATATCGTCATTCGGGAAGTTAGATGCTGCTGCTTTGAAATTACGGTTCCAACGGTCTACATATTCCTGACCTACCATGGCAGTCACGTCATGACCTTTACCCGACCAGTTATAGTTCAATACGTTTGAAGTCTGGAAGGTACCGGTCTCCAGATTTTGAATACTACCATTGATGCTTGAACGTTTTGCTGTGATTGACTTGTCTCCGTAGAAAACATCATTGCGTCGTGTCTGGTAACGCATACCTGTGGTATTACGGAAAGAGAGACCTTTGAAAAGTTTCAAAGTAAAGCCACCGTTAGCCTGGAATGTACGATATTCACGATCATTCGTCTCTTCTGCCGCAGAAAGTAAGGGATTCTGCATTACGTTACCCGAATCATCCAGGAAAATAGGGTCTTCATCTCCCAATAACAGGTCATCAGTTCCGTTGATACCTACTGTGGGGCGGTACTGCAAAATGTGCTGCATCTTATTGAAACGGTCGCCTCCTTCAGAAGTACCCATACCGGTAATTTTCATTTGGTCGTAGCTGATACGGGCGGTGATGTCCAAGCGGTCATTCACTTTATGATTCATGTTGAATGAAATGTTGTGCTTGTTGTTGCCGCTATATACCATGGCACCCTCTTCGTCATAATAAGAATATGCCAGGTTATAATTTAATTTATCAGTACCACCGGAAACGCCTACACGATAATTTTGTGTAATTGCCGTGCGTCCCAATGTTTCATCTTGCCAGTCCAGCCCTTTACGATTGCCATAGTTTTTTTCAAGGTCACTGTAGTTGCCGTAGATTTCGGTGAACTTTTTGATGTCTTTCTCCCAGTCGTCCGGAGTGGTAGCGTCGTAAACGCGACGTTCATAATCCAACATCGTAAATTCATAAGTAGAAAGTACATCCAGCTTCTTGGCTATTTTCTTGAAACCTACATAACTGTCAAATGTAACAGTCGCTTTTCCGTCTTTACCACCGCTCTTGGTAGTAATAACGACTACACCATTAGCACCACGGGCACCGTAGATAGCTGTAGCAGAAGCATCTTTCAGGATGTCGATTGTTTCAATTTCCGCCGGGTCAAGGGTAGACATACCGTCTTCGCTGGGGAAACCGTCGATGATATACAAAGGTTCGTTACTTTGAGTAATGGAAATACCACCACGAACCCGAACAGAAATGGAAGCTCCGGGAGCACCTTCACTCTGCATAACCTGCACACCTGCCATGCGGCCGGCAAGGGCTTGTGTGATATCACTGGTAGGAACTTTCGAAAGTTCTTTGCTATTAACCGAAGCAACAGAACCGGTCAGGTCTTTACGTTTTACAGTTGCATAACCGATGGCTACAACTTCGTCCAGCAGTACGGCATCTGCCTGCAACGTTACATTAATAACACTCTGATTGTTGACTTTCACTTCCTGGGGAGTCATTCCCACATACGAAAAAACTAATACATCTTTAGATGCATCGTTCACTTTCAGCGAATAGTGACCATCTATGTCAGTAACAGTTCCAATACCGGCAGCACCCTTAATAATAACGCTACCTCCAATAACTTCATAACCTTCGCTATCGACTACCTTACCAGTAACTGTCAGACTTTGCGCGTATGCAATCGTACTGACGAAAGCGAGGAAAAACAATAAAATAGATTCTTTTAATTTGAACATAATAAATAAATCTAAGGTTTAACTTTAGAGATCATTTTGTGACGGCAAACTTACTGCAAGCACAAAAAAAAGTGAGAAAGTATTGTTTTTGATACTCACAATTTTATGCTTTTTGCATGCTAATATTGTTCACCTTAGAATGTTTTTGTGTAAAATGTGCGCCACAGAGCCCTATGGAAGGGGGTGCCTTTATTCAATAAAGAAATAATATGCAGGATTGATTGCTGAAAGACCATTGAGGTATCTCCGTATCATGTCCGTACCTCCTTCGTAGTATCTCCGTACCATCTCCGTATCTTCTCCGTAGTATCTCCATACTCATAGATACGGACTCAGTACGGAGGAGGTACGGACTTGATACGGAGGTGGCATTTCGTTGCTGGTGAATTTTCAAATTTATAGATTGTTGTCTGTCGGTAGATTTCGCCAGGTCGCAATACTGTAGAAGGAAATTGGGGCTTATTGGGGGAGTCTGGGAAATGCTGCATTTCGAGGCAGAATCCATAGTATTTACCGTACTTTCTATTGCCATGCCCATTCAGATAATCCATGTTGGAACTTGGAATATAAAATTGCATCCCGGGTTCAGTGGTGTATGCTTTTAGTATTCTTCCAGATACAGGTTCGGTGACTGTAGCTACTAATTCCAAAGAATCCGGGTGTTTATTTAGTTTATAATTGATATCATAAGTTTTTCCCATCATCCGTCGGATTTGTTTTTTGGCTGTTCGTGGAGTTCTGAAGTCATACTCCGTTCCTGTAACTGCCTTCAGCTCTCCGGTAGGGACTCCTGTTGAATCTACCGGGGTAATTGAGTCCGCATGCAATGTATAAAGATGGTTCAGTACAGGCTCTTTACAGCCGGTCAGATTGAAGTAGCTGTGATTGGTGAAATTTACAACAGTAGGCTGATCCGTGGTGGCCGTATAATCCAGGATTACTTCATTGCGATCAGTCAGTTTATAAGCGATTGACAGATTCAGATTGCCGGGAAATCCTCCTTCAAGGTGAGCGCTTTTATAAGAAAAGACAACTATTGCCGTGTCTTTCACTACATAAAAGGTATCCGTTTCGAATACTTGAGTATTGAATCCCCGGCTTCCGCCATGAACAGAATTTCCTTTACTGTTCTTTTCAAGTTGAAAGATCTGGTTATCCAGGCAAAACTCGCCATGCTTGATTCTATTGGCAAATCTGCCTACAGTGGCACCAAATTTAGGATGCTTTCCCAAGTAACTTTCTAAACTATCGAAGCCCAGTACTACTTGTTCGAAGTTCCCCTTTTTGTCGGGTACGGAAACGGACGTTAGCGAGGCGGCAAAGTTGGTAACTTTGATTGCCATTCCATTCCTGTTTGTCAAACAGAAAAGCCGGATGGATGTACCATTTGCCTTAATTTGTGCGACTTCACTGACAGAAGGGGTTAATGATTGGGGTTGTTTACATGCTGCTAACAAGGACAGAACAATGAGTAGTGTCCACATCTTATATTTTCTCATATCTTATTTCTTTCCATATTCGGTAGGCAGACAACCTATATACTTCTTGAAGCGTGCTGCAAAATAAGAAGGAGTATTGTAGCCTACCATAAAACTGATTTCTGAAACATTGTATTTTCCTTCCTGCAAAAGCTGACATGCGCGGTTAAAGCGTATCTTGTGGATAAAGTCGATAGCTGACTTTCCTGTTATTGCTTTTAATTTCAGATGTAGATTAGAACGGCTCATATTCATCTCACGCGCAAATTGCTCTGTAGAAAATTCTACATTGTCCATGTTTCTTTCAATCACTGCAATCGCTTTTCTGAGCAGTTCTTCATCCATCGTGTTATTGGTAAGTTTCTCCGGTTCTATTTCGGTGGTATTGGAATAGTGTTCGAAGATGCGGTGGCGTGTACGCAGCATGTTCATAATCTTTGCTTTCAATATTGCCATCGAGAAAGGTTTGGCTATGTAATCATCTGCTCCTACCTGTAAACCTTCCAATTGATATTTAATATCTGCTTTGGCAGACAGCATATATATTGGAATATGACAGGTGCGTAAGTTTTGTTTTACCAACTTACATAATTTGGCACCATCCATTACGGGCATCATGACATCCGTTACAATCAGGTCAACTTCCTTCTCTTTCAGAATGTCTAATGCCTTTTGCCCATTTTCAGCTTCCAGCATATTGAATAAGCCGGACAATCCATTGACCAGATATTGCCTTAATTCTTTATTGTCTTCCACCACAAGGAGTGTTCCTCGTTTATTTGTATTCTCATCTTCTTCGCTTTCTGTATCGGCTTCTTCTTCATCACCGATATATACGTCGTGCGCATTCGTAGAGTATACCCGTTGATTGTCTGCGTTCTCTTCTCCTCCAAGCAGTTCTTCACGGCTATATACAGATTTATCTTGCGGAAGGTAAATGGAGAAAGTAGAACCTTTTCCGGGTTCACTCTCCAACTCAATTCTTCCATGGTGCAATTCAACCAGCCGTTGTACCAGGGAAAGACCAATACCGCTTCCTTCACGTCCGCTTTCCACTTGATAGAACCGCTCAAAAATCTTCTCCTGTTTTTCTTTGGGAATACCGATACCTGTATCTGTAACTTGCAGTACAAGATCACCTGCTTCCTGATACAGTTTTACCGTAATACTTTCACCTTCTTCGGTATATTTAAAAGCGTTCGACAGTAAGTTGTTAACAATAAGATCCAGATAGTTTTCATCGAATAACAGTTCTTTGTCCTGCAATTCCGTATAGAAATTATAGTCTATATCTTTTTTCTTCGACAAACTTTCATAGTTCATGAAGCTATTCAAAACTCTTTTGTAGGCATTGGCACTTACCAGTCTTAGTTCAAAGATTCCCAACTCTGCCCGTCGGTAATCCATTAACTGATTGACGAGATGCAGCAAGCGGTTGGTATTTCTTTGTATATACAGCAACTGTTCATGTTCCCAATGTCCGGATATGCGACTTAGCAATTCTTGCAGTGGTGCTACAATCAGGGTGAGCGGAGTACGTAATTCGTGTGATATATTAACGTAAAAACGGATTTTCATCTGGCTGATTTCTTCCTGTTTCTCCTTGTCCAGTCTTTCCATAAGAATTTCAGCCTGCATACTTTTACGCAACCAGAAATAGCGGACAATGCCAAATACCACCAACATGAAAGACAGAGCAAACAATGAAAGTGCCCACCAGGTACAGTACCAAACAGGCAGAACGCGAATATGAAGTACAGTCGGTTCTTCATTCCATTTACCGTCATTGTTCGCTGCTTTTATATAAAAAGTATAGTCACCTGCCGGCAAATTAGAGTACGAAACCGGACTGGTATCGTTCTGTCTGTACCACTCGTCATTATACCCTTCCAGTTTATAAGCAAAAGTGTTGTGTTTGCCAGCGATATAGTTGGACACTACAAAAGATATGGCGAATGAATTCTGAGAAGAGGATAGGGTGATATGATCTGCATATTCAACCGTTTCACTCAATATTCCCGTTTCGTCGTTGGGAAGGACTTCCTTATTGTAAACAAACAGCTTGTTGATTACCGGTTTAGGAGTATAAGGATTGTCAATCAGTGTTTCCGGACGGAATAATGTAATGCCGTTGACACCCCCGAACAACATGTAACCGTTATCTTGACGACAATAAGATCCGGCATTAAACTGATTTCCCTGTAAACCGTCCAATATAGTAAAGTTACGGAACTTTCCATTTTCCGGATTCAGGCAACTCAAACCTTGATTGGTACTTATCCACAAACGAGCGTAAGCATCTTCCATGATGCCATAAATAACATTACTCGGCAAACCATCTGCCGTGGTATACTGCAATAGCTCTTTACTTCCTTCTTTCATAGCGAAAAGTCCGCTACGTGTCCCGATCCAGATATATCCCGATGTAGATTCATAAAAGCAATTCACAAATGCCTGCTGTAGTATCGGGTCTATATGGAAATCTGTATTGGCCAGGAAATCTGTTCCTATCTGATTATAAACAGATACCCCCATTTCACCTCCTACCCATATACGTCTCCTGGAATCGCGAAACAACAAACGGTTATATTGTTGTAATTTACGCCCATTCTGATCTTTGTCTACAATTGTAAAATTGCGCTTGTCTATATCGAAATGCAGGAGATGTTCCAGTGAAGCGACCCATAATCCTCCGTTCTCATCGGAGATGATAGAATAGATATTATTACTGGGTAAGTTACTGTTCTGGCGATTGAAGTATTCTACCCGTCCCGATTTGCGCTGGAGGGCCATCATGCCTCCGGCATGGGCTCCCACATATACTTTATCATGTTCCTCGTCTACATACACTGTTTTAATATCCTTGAAAGGTACATCCAATGATCCTGATTTAAACAGGTAGTTCTTGTATAATTTTGAGGTGGAATCATAGAAGTTCAATCCGCCATCACTTGTTCCAATCCACAGGTTATGTTCACTGTCTTCTACAATACAACTGACCACATTATTACTAAGTGAATTCAGAAAAGGAACATGCTTGATACGCTGGAAGCGATTACAAAGAGGATGGTAATAGTTCAACCCGCCCCAATAAGTTCCTAACCACATGCCGCCTTGAGAATCTTTAAAAATACTTCTGACAGAATTTTGTGACAGACTTCCTTCCTGTATCTCGGAACTTTTTATAGAAGAGAAATTGTCGGTAGCTTCTTTATAGATATTCAGTCCGCTATAAGTCCCTACCCATAAACGATTTTCCGTATCCAGCTCCAATGAGCGTACATAATTGGAATTTAAACCGGACTGCTCACTTTCATAACGATAGTTTTTCAACTCCTTGGTTTTGGCATCGTACATAAATAGTCCATCCCCTTCGGTTGCCATCCATATTCGGCTGAACATCTGACACAAAATGGCATGTATGCGTATCCCTGCGGGCATACTTATTAATCTTTCCAATTTACCTCCCGATAATGTGTAAGTATATACTCCATCTTCGGCACCTATATAAATGTATTCGCCCTGGCGTACTAAAACGGTTGGTTTCAACAAATGCAGGGAAGGCAAAGTATCGTTTAAGAAGCATTCTTTCTTGATATCGAAAAGTAAAATACCTTCTGCCGTACCCAGCATCAGCCAGTTCTCTTTAATGGGAGCAATGCTGTTGATGGGGACATTGATGCCATTCTTCTTATAGTAGTAATTGGAGAACGAGTTTTTACGACGATTATAAAAGGATAGGCCTTCACGGGTACCCACCCATATCTGATCCGAATCATCGATGGCTATGCACCGGGTTATGTCACTGGCAATACTATTGGGGTTTGTATATTCATGGCGGTATACAGTGAAATTGTAACCATCGTACTTATTCACACCGTCGTACGTGGCAAACCATAAATTCCCTTCTTTATCCTGATTAATTGCGAATATGGTACTGTGTGATAATCCATCTTCCATACCGATGTGAGAGAAGTAAATATCCTCCGTTGTTCCGGCATTCAGCATAAATGGAAATAACCCTCCTAAAAGTACTAACAAAGTTTGTATTATTTTCATAGTCGTATCCTATTACGAGACAAATTAACAAAATAGATTAGCGAAAAAGAATATTTATACGAATTTTCTTTTCCGAACTATTAGGAATTATTCGCAAAGGTACAAAAGAAAATCCAGGAACCGGATTGAATATTCGTCCATCTTTATCGGTTGGCGCTACTTCTATATGTCCGGCTGTACAGGTGATGGATAAAGTGCCTCCATCCTTGTTTATAGATGCTTTTTGGGGAGTTACTTTTACCTCTTCTGCGGGTGATGCGATGACTGGCAGCATCAGATATGTAGCGTCATAGCAGTTTTCTACGTTTATTTCAAGACCTTGCCGGGTGTAGGTATAGTAAATTGTGACAGGAATCTCTCCTTGGACAGGTGCGTTTTGATTTATATCGACCAAATGAGTATTCACGGTAAACCGATAGCCGTTCTTTTCTGTATCACAGATGATATCTGTATTCAGGTCATCCAAATTGCTATATATGGTCCCATTTTGCATAAACTCGATCCGTGGTGTACCTCCCATGATATACTTACGGTTATTACTCTGCATATTAGGTGCTTCAATCAACTGGTATTGGTTCATTGTAGCGGCAAAAACAGGTCCTGCCTGTGTATGCCATAGCATAGAGAGTGCGCCTCCCATCGGATGAGTACCTTTAATTTTATATTCTGCATCATATCCGGTGAATGTAGCACGCCAGGGGCCTTGAGAGATAAGCCAGGTATGGATATCCTTGAAATATTTCAGATCATAGGTTTTATCACGCGGAAGTTCTTGGGAAGAAGTGATATTCAAGGGAGGAAGTTCTAAAAAAGAAGTGATTGCCTTGGCGTGACCGAATGTATGGTGAATGCATGGGGCAATCCCGGAAACCCGATAATGCATGCCACCATAAAGCAGACCTTCGGAAGTAGCCTTTTTCAGTAATTGTATATTACGATGGATTGCTTCTAAATATTCCGGATGTTGGGCAGCCATTGCATAATAGCCTCCCATAAAACCATCACTGGTGCGTCCGCCCCAATAAGTCCATTTAAAACTACGGGTTCCCCAACTATTGTCCCAGGCACCATCGGGTAACATAAATTCCAGGTGAGTAGCCATTGAACGGTCAACGAGAGTCAGTAAATCAGTGTCTTTCGCCATAAGGGCGTAATATACCATATTCGGCAAGGATTCTTCTACATTATAAAGCAGGTCTACCGGAAGACAGCCGTTTTTTGTCTTTGAACTTATATTGGGACCTTCACCATATAGAAAAGTATCGTTTTCAGTGAAAAAGTTTTTTAGATCGGCAGCTATCTGACGGGCTTCTTTTTGAAAATCAGGCCGGTTGCACATCTCTCCAATGGCATACAATGCATAGGTGGCTGAGGCTGAATAGTTCACATTCATATTCCGCATACCTTCCCGTTTGCGGCTGTATATAAAAGGAGTTGCCAGCATGAACTCACCGGCTTCTATCAGTCTTTGCTTCCAATGGTTCCGGGTAGAATCGTCTAATAAATGCCCATGGTAATGTAATGCTTCATAAAGAGCTATGGAAGCGAAGACTGTTGTACCGTTCCAGTCGGAGACATGTACATCGTTCATCCACGAGCCATTGGGAAGATGCACGTTTTCCATCCAGGCCATCAGGCGTTTGGCAGCAAGAAGGTATTTCTCTTTGTGTGTTTTATCAGCCAGATACATTAAGGGGAGTACGGCATCTCCGATGCGCCCATGCATGCGGGCACAGGCAGGGCACAGCACACCACCATTGAGAGACGGATGTAAATTGTCGCATTGATAAGTCAGGAATGTGTCCATCCACTCCGTTAATAACTTTTCTGATTCAGTGCGTAAAGAATTATCGAATGACAGATTGTTATTGGTAGCCTCTTGGGCAGATAAGAATAATGCATTTAACAGTAATAGTACTAAGATTAAGCTTCTCATGTTTTTTTTGATTAGATTATTATTTCAAAAGTAAAGCTTCGCCTCCAGTCTTTTCACCTCTTTTATATAATATCTTATCCACATTTGTCTATGACCAACCGTAATTTTGTTGAATCACTGCTAATATTGTCGAAACATGGCTTATCGAAACAATATTGGCACTCTTTTCGACATAAGAAAACGATTGTTATTCATAAACGCCCTACTTTAGCCTCAAGAATTTATTATCCTTAATACATACTATTTTATGAGACACTTACCTTTATTTATGTGTACTGCTTTTTGTGGTTTATATTCCTTGCAAACCGAGGCAGCTGACAAAAAAAACGAAAGACCCAATATCCTTTGGCTAACCTTCGAAGATACCAGTGCTTATGAATTTGGTTGCTATGGCAATGGCGATGTACATACGCCTAACGCAGACAGCTTGGCAGCTCGTGGCATACAATTTATGAATGCATGGTCTGTGGCACCACAAAGTTCGGCAGCTCGTTCATCTCTTATCACCGGATGCTATTCATCAACTTACGGAATGGATATACACCCGGTTCCTTATGATACTCCGGCTGATATATTCTTTCCTCAAAGATTGCGTGAAGCCGGGTATTACTGCACAAACAATAGCAAAACACATTATAACTCTACTACAGATAACAAAAGCTGTTGGGACGAATGTAACAATAAAGCTTCTTACAATAGTACCAAACGTGGAAAGGATCAGCCTTTCTTCGCTGTATATAACACAGTAACTTCACACATGGGACGTATCCGTACTTTCCACACTGATGGACGCAGGGATTATACTCAAGAAGGTATTTTCCCACAACAACTTACTTTACCTTCCTATGTGCCCGATTTGCCGGAAGTGCGGTCGGATTATGCAGGTCATCTGGAAGCGGTACAGGATGTGGATACTTGGTTGGGAATCTTCCTGAAAGATTTAGAGACTAGAGGATTGGAAGACAATACCATCATTTTCTTTTTCAGTGACCATGGCGGTTGCGTGGCGCGTGGTAAAGGTTATCTGTACGAAAGCGGACTGAAAGTTCCTATGATAGCCTACTTTCCTCCTAAATGGCGGCACCTGGCAAATGGAGCAAAAGGTAAAGAAAATGGTTTGGTGAACTTCACCGATCTGGGACCTACTGTACTTAGTTTAGCAGGTGTAAAGCCTCCCAAGAACATGCAAGGAAAGGCGCTTTACGGCAAGTTCGCCAGTAAAGAAAAGCGTGAAGTACAGTTTGCATTGGCAGCCAACCAACTGCATCATTTCATGCCGGTACGCGCTGTTACGGATGGTCGCTTCAAGTATATCCGTAGTTATATTCCCTACCGTCAGTTTGCTCTGCGTAATTATTATCAATGGGGAATGCCATCCAATAAAGCTTGGGACAAACTGGTGCTGGGAGGTCACAATACCAATCCGGACTGGAAGCAGACTTTTGAACCTCATCCGGCGGAAATGCTGTTTGACCTTGAAAAAGATCCGGATGAATTGCATGATTTATCCGCTATTCCTGAGTATGCGGAAACCTTATATAAAATGCGTCAAGCATTATCCGACCACATTCGTACTACCCATGATTTGGGCTTTTTCCTCCCAAATTCACGTACCGGACATATACTTTATGAGAAAGTACGCAAAGAGAAATATCCCTTGGATGAACTTTATGGGCTTGTCGAAATTGCGGGAACGGCAACTGTAGCTTCTCTTCCCATGTTGGAGAAAGCTATTGCCAGCCCTCTGCCGGAGATGAGATTCTGGGGGGTAGTAGGATATGCAAATCTTGCCAGAGAGAAGCAAATTAATACTTGTCCGCAAGCATTATTGGCACTCTTGCAAGACGAGAATCCTTATATAGCTTCCGAGGCAGCTTATGCGGTTGTTTATCTGGGTAAAGCACAGGAAGGTATTGCCCGCCTTATTACTCCGGCTCAAGAAAAGGACAGGAAAATAGGTTACTCCTCTTTGGAATGTTTATCTTTAGACCCTGAAATGCGCGACTATATCCGTCCGTTTTTGTCTGAACTGAAAGAAGCTGCTGAAAATTTACCGCGTCTTGCAAATGAAGATGCCGGACTTATGGCGCGTGGTATCCTTGTAAACCTGGGTGAAATGGATATTAAAGATCTGCATGGCCCCGAAGCCTACAACAAAGGTTTGAAATTAAACTATGGCCGCAGGGCAATGGTACCTCTACCTAATTAGGAGTTGAAGGAGTTATCAGTCTGCTTGCAGGCTGATAACTCCTTCAAATAAGCTCCATCTAACTCTTGATTCGTATACATTATTAAATATCAATTAAAGAATGAGAACCGCAGTATTAATCCCCCTTTGTCTTTTGTCTTTGGTAACAGTAAGTCCGGTCCGTGCACAGTCAGATAACTTAACACCCCTGAAAGAACGCGTAAATGTGCAGGCTGATTCAGCCCGTACAAATCAGATTATTGACGGGCGTTGGGTGGCCGTCGGTACAAATAAACCCCATACCATTCAGTTGGATTATTCCCGTCCTTTCCAAGGCAAACCTTCTTATCGCTTCGAGCTGAAACAGGAAGACAATACTTTGGAAGGCTATGCCCAGGGAGAAACCAAAGGTCGTGCCGAATTGTGTTATTGTTATGCTGTTGCCAATGATTTCCGTAACTATCCGGCAACTGAATACCTTAATGCACAGAAAATGAAGACTGTATACCATTACGGTAAAGGAAGTTGTCCGCAAGGCTCATCCATGAGTTATACATTCTCTGTTTACATTCCGCGGACTTTGGATAAGGAAGTGTCTACCATCTTTGCACAATGGCATGGTATGCCGAGTCGTACACTTGTTTCCGACCCTGACGGTAAAGTGATGAGACTTAGCGTTGAAGAATTCCTTGAGTTGGAAAAGAGGATGATTTTCAAGAAGAATATAGCCCATGACAAAATAACTAAAATCAATTCCAAAGGAGATACAATCTATAAAGCCGGAAAACCTAATGGCTGGCTGATTGAGCAAGGTGGCTATCCACCTCTTGCTTTCGGCTTTTCACAAGGTTATTTCTATATTAAAGCTAACTCGGACCGCAAATGGCTGACCGATAAAACCGACCGTTGTAATGTAAACCCGGACAAGGCAGAGATTATGAAGCCCGTAACCTCCACTTATAAAGCTTCGACAATAGCTTACAAAATGCCGTTTGATTCCTTTCCGAAAGATTGTTGGATAACCTTCCGGGTGGATATTGACTGGACTCTGTACGGGAAAGAGAAAGAAACCATTCTGAAGCCCGGTCTTCTGGATGTGATTATGTCCTATCAGCAGGCTGGAAAAGAAGTTAAGAAGCATATTGTAAATAAGGAAGAGATATTAATAGGGCGCAATGACGAAGAAGGTTATTACTTTAAATTCGGTATCTATCGTGTTGGAAACAGTACTATCCCTGTTCTATACAATCTTGCCGGTTATGAAGAGCATGAAAAAAGCTCCGGGAAATAAGGCTGTGGGCAAGGACTAAATAAAACCTGCACTACTTTCCCTCAACTCTCGAACTTTTTCGTACTTTTGTCGCTTCAAATTGTTATAGATGAATGGGGGCACTCCAGCCGTCTGTTTGTAAATCATAGATTAAGCGTATGTTGACTAAAGTAATCGAACAAGCTAAGATAGACCGTTTTGCCAGGTGGATGGGGCATGCGGAGAGAATAGTAATTGTAGCCCATGTAGCGCCGGATGGCGATGCCATAGGCTCTTCATTGGGATTGTGGCACTTCCTGAATTCACAAGATAAAACGGTAAATGTCATTGTGCCGAATGCCTTCCCCGATTTTCTGAGATGGATGCCGGGCAGCAAAGATGTGTTACTTTACGATCACTACAAAGAATTTGCCGATAAGCTTATATCTGAGGCCGAAATAATCTGTTGCCTGGATTTCAACGCTTTGAGTCGTATTGATGCAATGGCAGATGCCGTAAAGGCTGCAAAAGGGAAAAAAATATTGATAGACCATCATCTGTATCCCGAAGAATTTTGTGATATTACAATTTCACATCCTAATATATCTTCCACTTCCGAACTGGTGTTCCGTCTGATATGCCGTATGGGTTATTTCAATGAAATTACCAAAGCGGGAGCAGAGTGTATTTATACCGGTATGATGACCGATACGGGTGGCTTTACCTATAATTCCAATAACCGGGAAATCTATTTTATCATCAGCGAGTTGCTTTCCAAGGGTATCGATAAAGATGATATTTACAGGAAAGTTTATAATACTTACTCTGAGAGTCGTTTGCGGTTGATGGGATATGTGCTTTCGCAAATGAAGGTGTATCCTGATTATCATGCAGCCTTGATTTCGTTGACCAGAAACGAACAGGGACGCTTTGATTATATCCGGGGTGACAGTGAAGGATTTGTAAATATTCCTCTGAGTATAAAGGATGTGGTATTTTCCTGTTTCTTACGTGAAGATACGGAGAAGCCAATGATTAAAGTTTCGTTGCGTTCGGTAGGCACATTTCCCTGTAATCAATTGGCTGCCGAATTCTTCAATGGAGGTGGACACTTGAATGCTTCCGGTGGTGAATTCTATGGTACAATGGATGAAGCAAAGAAAGTTTTGGAGCGTGCTTTAGAGAAGTTTAAGCCTTTACTGAATGCGAAAGGATAAAAAAAGAGGGGCACAAAGGTTAAAAGATACGAACTTTCCTCGTAGAGCTTTCAACTTTCAACGAAATCGAATACTTTTGTACGGAATTACTAAATAACAGATAATGAAGAAACTTACATTATTCTTTTTGTCCTTGCTGGCATGTGGATTGGCTTTCCAGGCTTGTGATAATACCAAGACTTATGCAGAAATGCTGGAGGACGAAAAAGATGCTATAAAGGCATTTATACGGGACAGTAGTATCACTGTTATATCTCAGACTGAATTTTACAGAAACGACTCGACTACGGATGTGAACAAGAATGAATATGTACAGCTTGCCAGTGGTGTATATATGCAGATCATAAATAAGGGTTCCACTAATTTGGCTGATACGGTAAAGGCGAATGATCAGATTCTGGTTCGCTTCTCAGAATATAGCCTTATGGATAAAGTGGTAACTGTGTCCAATCTGGATTATGCAGAAGTAGTCGATGAATTTAACTATAGAGTAACAAGCTCTTCTATTGCCGGTCAGTTTACACAAGGATTTATGCTCTCTTATTATGGAACTTCTGTGCCTGCCGGTTGGTTGGTGCCGTTGGCGTATGTGCGTGATGGCGCATGCGTTAAACTGATTGTTCCTTCTAAAATGGGACATAGCTCGGCTATGCAATCTGTATACCCTTATTATTACTATATTCAGAAATATCAAATCTATAAATAATTATAGTATAACCAACAATCTTTAAATCATTAACCTAATGACTCTAATCAAATCTATCTCTGGAATCCGCGGAACCATTGGCGGAGGAGCGGGTGTGGGCTTGAATCCGCTTGACATTGTGAAATTCACATCAGCGTATGCCACACTTATTCGCAAAACGTGCACGGTAAAAAGCAACAAAATTGTAGTAGGACGCGACGCCCGTATTTCGGGTGAAATGGTGAAGAATGTAGTAGTAGGTACTCTGATGGGTATGGGCTGGGATGTAATCGACATTGATTTGGCTTCCACTCCGACTACTGAATTGGCTGTAACCATGGAAGGTGCCAGTGGCGGTATTATCCTGACAGCATCGCACAACCCCAAACAATGGAACGCTCTGAAATTGCTGAATGAACGTGGCGAATTTCTGAATGCAGCCGAAGGCAATGAAGTACTTCGTATTGCTGAGGCAGAAGAATTTGAATTTGCTGATGTAGACCATCTGGGCTCGTATCGCAAGGATCTGACTTATAATCAAAAACATATAGATAGTGTGCTGGCGCTCAACCTGGTAGATGTAGAAGCTATCAGAAAAGCGAATTTCCGCGTGGCTATTGACTGTGTAAACTCGGTGGGTGGTATTATTCTGCCGGAATTGTTGAAACAACTGGGTGTGCAGCATATAGAGAAGCTCTACTGTGAGCCGACAGGTGACTTCCAACACAATCCTGAACCGCTTGAAAAGAACCTGGGTGACATAATGAACCTGATGAAGGGTGGTAAAGCGGATGTGGCTTTTGTTGTTGACCCTGACGTGGACCGTCTGGCAATGATTTGCGAAGATGGAAAGATGTATGGTGAAGAATATACGCTGGTAAGTGTGGCTGACTATGTGTTGAAACATACTCCGGGCAATACGGTTTCTAACTTGAGTTCTACACGTGCGTTGCGCGATGTAACCCGTAAGTATGGTAAGGAATACTTTGCTTCTGCTGTGGGCGAAGTGAACGTAACCACTAAAATGAAGGAAGTAGGCGCTGTAATTGGTGGTGAAGGCAATGGTGGAGTTATTTATCCGGAAAGTCATTACGGTCGCGATGCATTGGTGGGTATTGCTTTGTTCCTGAGCCATCTGGCACATGAGGGTAAGAAAGTGAGTGAACTTCGTGCAACTTACCCGTCTTACTTCATGGCAAAGAACCGCGTAGACCTGACTCCTGAAACGGATGTGGATGCTATTCTGGCTAAAGTGAAAGAGCTTTATAAGGATGAAGAAATCAATGACATCGATGGAGTGAAAATAGATTTTGCTGATAAGTGGGTACACTTGCGCAAGAGTAACACCGAACCGATTATTCGCGTGTATAGCGAAGCTTCCACACCGGAAGAAGCAGAAGAAATCGGGCAGAAGATTATGAAGGTAATTGAAGATCTGGCGAAGTAAAAGCTGTCAAGAGCAGATTTATAAATATTCAACAAATGGGAGGCTTTGGTCTCCCATTTGTGTTTCAGGAACAGATGGTCTGTTTACCCCGGGCACATCATCCGTTTCCGCAAGGGCGGTCTTTTTATTTTAATGAGAGTACTTTGTCAATCTCCCCTTCAAAGTTTGGAGTGAATATCCCTTTGCCTAAATTCTCTTTAATTTCTTCTATCGTCCAGAAACGTCCGCCATCCAGCTCATCACTGGGGACTATCTCACCATCGTATATGGTCTTGTGCACAAAGACGAGTTCTTTTTCGCGTGCGGACTCGAATACATAATGCGTAACCGTTTCAGGTGTAAAGTCCGTGATGCCCAGTTCTTCGCGCACTTCGCGCTTCAGAGCCATCTCTACGCTTTCGCCCAAATCCACATGTCCTCCTACGGATGTATCCCACTTCCCCGGTTGGATATCTTTCCATTCGGGACGTTTCTGCATATACAATTCACCTTTGGAATTGAAAACATGAAGGTGAATTACCGGATGCAATAGTTTGCTGCCATTGTGACATTCGCCACGGGTAGCGGCGCCTGTAATATTTCCCTGTTCATCGACAAGAGGAAACATTTCCTGGTTATTATCGCTGTTCATTATCATAAATCATTTTTGGTGAATCCTTTCACGGTAACACGTCCGGGATTGGATTGGTTAAGTTGTAGTTTGAGAGATATTTCTGCAATGGCATTGAAAAGGCTTTCATGATCTTGTTCGTTACTGTCCAAATCTTCGGCTATCTCGGATAGTTGTACTTTTATTTGTTCTAATTCATCCTTTACGGAAAGACTGCTTTCTTTGCATGCGAAAACAAGTTGGCGCATCCGCGTAAATGTTCGCATTATATTGATATTGATTTGAATGGCAAGCGGGCTACGCAGAACAGATGAAAGCATTGATACACCATTTTCTGTAAAAGCAAATATGTTTGTAGAGCCAACATTATATTCAGGGGATATCACATTTTGTGATACCCCTATGTGTATCAGATTGTTAGCTTCTTCTTTGGTGAGCATAAACATAAAATCCTCAGGAAATCTTTCAATATTCCGTCTTACTGCCTGTTTTAATGTTCTTGTTTCTATTCCATAGAGTTCTGCTAAGTCAAAGTCCAACATGACTTTTGTGCCACGCACTTCGTATATCTTATTTTCAATTAATATTAGTTCGTCGTTCATGATTAGGTATTTTAATTTGTATATACAGGTTACGGTATTAATAATGAAGAATCCCCATAACTTAGAAAACGGAAATCATGGTTTAATGCAAAGTCATATATGTTTCGCCAATTGCCTTTTACAAAGGCGGAGACGAGTAATAGTAAGGTGCTTTGTGGTTGATGGAAATTAGTGACCATGATATTTACAATCTTGTAGTCGTAGCCCGGTGCAATAATAATTTGCGTACTGGTGTGCAACGCTTCCATATCATGGCGGTTCAAGTAATCGAGAATGGCCTGCAACGCTTTTACAGATGTGATACTTGCAGTCTCTTCAGCTGTCTCATAAGGCTGCCATTGATGAACATGAAGTTCTTCTTCTGTTGCATTCGGATTTTTCAGAAGGGTGACACCGATATGATAGAGACTTTCCAGTGTTCGTACGGAGGTAGTACCTACGGCAATTGCTTTTCCGTTGTGGGCAATCAGATTTTCAATTGTCCCGCGAGAAACAGATATATATTCGGTATGCATCTCATGTCCTTCGATTTCTGCGCTCTTTACAGGTTTGAAAGTTCCAGCGCCTACGTGCAATGTCAATTCCTCCAAATCTACTCCTTTTTCTTTTAATGCGTTCAATACACGGGGAGTAAAGTGCAACCCGGCGGTCGGAGCGGCTACTGAACCTTTTATTTTAGAATAGACAGTCTGATAAGTTTCCTTATCACTTTCTTGTGTATCCCGATTCAGATAAGGCGGAATGGGAAGTTCACCGAATACTTCAAGGATATCAGCAAAAGTTATCTCCGGATTATCCCAACGGAAATCTACCCAATGGCTGGTGCCGTGGCATTCACCACGGGTAGCAGTCAAAGTAATTGGTTGCTCTTTTACAGTCATTTCCCGTTTCAGCGTACCTTCTTTCCATTTCTTCAGATTACCGATCATACAAAGCCAGGCGGCATGTTCGGTTTGCTGGAAATTAAGCACATAATCGTTCGGCTCAATCGGTTCCAGACAAAAGACTTCAATGAGAGCGCCGGTTTCTTTACGGAAGTGCAGGCGTGCCTGTATCACTTTTGTATTATTGAATATCATCAGACTTCCCGTCGGGAGATAGGATGGAAGTGAAGTAAAGCGGTCTTCGGATACTTCACCATGGCGGTAGACCAGGAGTTTGGACTGATCGCGCACTGGTAGAGGGAATTTTGCGATACGTTCATCCGGTAACGGATAGTTAAATTCACTGATACGGATATGTTTTGGATCTTCTTTCATGATAAACTTCTTTACGGGCTGCAAAGGTACGGATATTTATTCTCTTTTTTCTATCTTTTTTTATTGAGTTGCCGTATCTTTGTAGAGCGATTGGGCTTTCGAACTTCAATCGTAAATTCTAATTCGTCAAATACTTAAATAGAAAGAAGATGAAAATAGGTGATAAAGTACGCTTCCTGAATGAGATCGGGGGTGGTATTGTGACGGGATTTCGGGGAAAGGATATTGTGCTGGTAGAAGATGCCGATGGATTTGATATCCCGATGCCCATACGTGAGTGTGTGGTGATTGATACGGATGATTATAATATGACGAGACCGGTGCCGAAAGCTACTCCGAAGAAAGTAGAAGAGAAGCCGGTGCGATCTTCTATTTCCCATCCTGTACATGAAGAAAAAGAAATGGGACATTTGTCTAAGCCTCAAGTTTCTGCTTTTCGTCAGCCGGAAATGCGTGGTGGGGATGTGCTGAATGTTTTTCTGGCTTTCGTTCCGGAAGATATCAAAGCAGTCAGCACGACTCCTTTTGAAGCTTATCTGGTGAATGACAGTAACTATTATTTGTATTATACCTATCTCTGTGCCGAAGGAAAAGCATGGGAAGTCCGTTCCAATGGAGTAGTAGAGCCGAATACAAAATTCTTGCTGGAAGAATTTGAAAAAGCAGAATTGAATGATCGTGAACACGTAGCTGTGCAATTTATTGCTTTTAAGGAAGGGCGTTCGTTTGCTATGAAGTCGGCAGTAAGCGTGGAACTCCGTATTGATACGGTGAAGTTCTATAAATTGCATACATTTCAGGAGTCGGAGTTCTTTGAAACGCCTGCATTGATTTACGATATAGTAAAGGATGATGTTCCCACTAAACAAGTGTATGTTTCTGCTGAAGAATTGCAATCAGCTTTGTTTAAGAAAACAGTGGTAGACAAACCCAAATCTCAGCCGATTGTGAAACGTGGCGGACAAAGTGGCATTATTGAGATAGACCTTCATATTGGTGAATTGCTGGATGATACTCATGGAATGAGCAACAGCGAGATACTGAATTATCAGCTGGATAAATTCCGTGAAGTGCTGGAACAGTATAAGAATAAACGTGAACAGCGTATTGTCTTTATCCACGGAAAAGGTGACGGTGTACTTCGTAAAGCGTTGCTGGATGAACTGAAACGTAAATATCCTACTTTCCGGCATCAGGATGCCTCTTTCCAGGAATATGGTTTCGGGGCAACGATGATAACGATTAAATAGTTACAAGCCACAAAAGCTACAAGCTACAAGTTGCTGCGCTATTATTCTGCATAGCACTCGTAGCTTGTAGCCTGTAACTCCTAGCTATTATATTTTCTTTCCCAAAGGAATAGAAAGTCCGATAAAGGCATTCACATGTTTGGAGTTATTTCCAAAATACATATAGTCAGTACCCAGCATCAAAGGACCTATCTTGAAAGCAATACCGAATGTTTCGCCACCTTGTAACATGGAATAGCTCAACGTAGTATTAATCAAAGTATTGGGACGATAATTGGCGGAGAATGTCAATTCAGAATACGTTTTTAACTGGCCGAAACGGGTTGTTGATAATAATCCTAATCCCAGTTTGTTGTTCAGTAATCCGTATTCCCCTCCGATAACCATAGTCGGTGATAAGGAGGTGGTGCGTGATTTGTTTTCCTTCTTCTTCAAACCGAATAAATCAAAGTCCAGCACATCGGATGATTCGCTATAGTTATTTTTATCAATAGTAGTATTCTTATCTGATTCAGCTATTTGAGTACTTGATTTGCCCCAGGAAATGAATCCCAAGTCAAGAATGGCGGCAGAAACAGTCAGATTCTTCATCACCTGATAGCTTGCTCCTAAATCGATACCTGCTCCATAACCACTGATGCCAAAACTATTGTAATCCAGGTCAGTGATGTATCCGTTTTCTTCTTCCAGATCAAGTCCTTTTGCGGAAGCTTCCAGATATGCATCCGTTTTTAGTTGGAATTCCGAGTCGATGCCAGCATCCTTCCCATACATGTAGAGCTGGTTGATATTCAGGTTTATGCTTCCTGCACCTAATAGTAATTTGGCTTTACCGCCTACGGTTAAGCGCTCGTTGATGGCACGTGAATATCCTGCTCCGACTTCTATGTAAGCGTTCAAACGTAGTTTTTCATTGCGGATATCAAAACTCTCACCGCTCCAGCTGAAATTATCAGCGTCTGTTGCGCGCAGGTAGTCGAACATGGTTTTAGGAATAGTGGCGTCCACATCAGCCCGTGCCCCTACATTGAATGACCAGAAACCTTTTCCTTTATAGAATCCGAAAGATATAACATCTGTATTTGCACTGATATTCACTTCATTCCTTTCAGGCGATTGTAGAACTTGTCGTTGTTATAAAATTCACCGTCGGAATCGAAAACGTCGATGACATCTTGTATACCAAGTGAGTTAGTGGCTACTTCGGCATTCACGGAACCGATGCCGGGGAGATTGACATAACCACGTTTGGGTTGCAACGCCGGATTTAACTGAATGCGGGTACTGCTACCTTCCATAAAATAGGATGAACGCAAGTATTGCGCCTGCATAGCGGTGGGGAGAAGAAAGGAGATACAAATCCCCAAAAGTATAAGCTTTCTCATTGTGTCTCGTAATTTGTGGGTTACTGTTAATGATTACTTCAATTTGTTTATGCAAAGTTAAAATAAGTATTTGTGATACCCAAATTATATAATAAGTAAAAACAGGATAAATAAATATCTTAGCGGATAAGTGGTCTTAAAATTGTACTAAATGGGAAAAACTATTATATTTGTAGCAATGCATGAAGGATATCTTTATTCTTTATATAAATGTCAATAGCTATGAACACGATATATGGCAAAATTCTGTGGAGAACTTCTCTTCCGGTTCTCTTACTACTATTCTTAGCTGTTTCGTGTAAACAGTCTGAGCAGCATTCCTCTTGGGAGAAAAAATACGACTCTTTTTATCGTTCGGTTACAGACTCTTTGACCACTCATCCACAACAGATACGTGCGCTGGCAAAGCAAAAGATGGAGATGTCGACTGATAGTCTGGAATGGTATTATTACTCTGCTATAGTATTAAAAACGTATATGTTCACTTCGGATGTGGACTCAGCTCGCTATTTAATAAAACGGATAGAAGACTTTTGTGCCCGTGAACAATCTTCACCCTATCTTGCTGATTTACGCTCGGAATATCTGAATACAAAAGGTAATATTTATGTGCGTGTAGGCGCTATGGATTCGGCTATTGTCTGCTTTACAGATTCTTACAAACAACGTTTGCAGGGAATGAAGACAGAATCAGTCCCGGATATTCTTATCAATCTGGCTGATGCATGCAGCCGACAGGGAAAATATGACGTAAGTGCATTTTGGTATCGTAAAGCGCTGCAAATCGGAGATTCTTTAGGAATATCGGAGGGGCGTCGTCATCCTGTTTATTATGGGCTGGCTCAGGTGTATATGGCTTTACACGATTTTGATCAGTGCGACTATTACTATAATCTGGCAGGGATGTTTTATGATAAAATGCTTCCTTACGAGAAATATATCTATTTGAATAATCGTGGTAATTCATATTATTATCGTGAGGATTATCCGGAAGCTTTAAAATATTTCAAGAAAGGTTTCTCGCTGGCGGTTTCTCATCCCGATATGGGCTTTGAGAAAAACCTGTGCATGGTGAATCTGGGGGATGTCTATCTGCAAATGAATGAACCTGACTCAGCGGCTAAATATATCAATGAATGCCAACCCTTTTTTCGGAAAATAGGGGCAGCAGGAGCGCTTTATTATATTGATACCCAACGCATCGGTCTGGCTCTGGAGCGAAATGATATGGCAACCGTAAGGAATCTGCTAAGTAAGGCTACCAATCCGAATCATATAGAGCCGGACATGCTGCATATCCGTAATAAGTATTTGCAGGAGTTTTACGAGAAGACGGCAGATTATAAAAATGCTTTCTTTTATCAGAAAGAAAACAGCCGGCTGGACGATTCTATCCGTAATGAACATGTAAGAATGCGTACGGCCGATATGTCATTGAGATATCAACAGGACTCTACACTGTTGGCAAAGAACATATTGATTGAGCAGCAGAAGGTAGAGATGTTAAAGTTGCACGAGGGACGTTTCTTCTGGATTGGAGTTTGCGTTTTGGTATTGGTTATTGCTTGTTTCATCTATCTGTATGAAAAGAAAAGACGGGCTCTTCTGCTCGCGCAAAGTCAGCGTACCATATCTTCTTTACGTTTGGAGAATATACGTAACAGAATGTCACCGCATTTTATTTTCAATGTGCTGAACCAGGAAATGGGCAGTCGGGAAGGGGAGAATAAAAAAGAGCTCTCCTCATTAGTGAAACTAATGCGACGGAATTTGGAATTAGCTGAGCAAATGTGTGTTACCTTAAAAGAAGAATTAGGTTTTGTGCAAACCTACATTGATCTTCAACGCCGTTCTTTGGGACCGGAATTTAAGGTGACTATTGAAGTTGGTGAAGATGTAGACACCAATCAGTTGCTTCTGCCTTCCATGTTAATACAGATACCGGTGGAGAATGCCATCAAGCACGCTCTTCGGGGTAAAGAAGGTGAACGGCGCCTTTGGATTGATGTTCATCGTTCCGGTACTTATATTTGTGTCCGGATTACGGATAACGGGGGCGGGTTCAAACTGAACAGTGCTAACAGAGGGACAGGGACCGGAATGAAGGTAATCATGCAAACTATTCAGATTTTGAATGCTAAGAATAAGGAAATGATTGAAACTTCGGTACACAATATTCCTTTGCCGGATGGCGAGACCGGATGTGAAGTAAGTTTTCATTTACCGTTGAATTATGATTATTCAGTTTAATGATTTTTGAATAATCCTCAATTTTGATTGGATATCCGTTGTTTTGATCGAATATCCTAAAAATGACATATTCTGATTTTTTAAATTGCTTTCAGTTCTTTAATTTCGCAGAAACAAGAGAGGTATGGACAGGTATAAGGTTGCAATAGTAGATGACGATGAGTTGTCCTTGGATAATCTGGTATTCGGGTTACAGAAATTTGAAAACTTTCATTTAGAAGGTACTGCACGCAATGGAGTATCCGGGAAGAAACTGATAGCTAAAGTGCGTCCCGATTTGCTCTTTTTAGATGTAGAGCTACCTGATATGAGGGGGATGGATTTGCTGGACAGTATTCGCGAATCTCTGACTTGGGGCATGAAAGTCGTTTTTTATACTGCATACGATAAATACATGATGTCAGCCATTCGTCAATCTGCTTTTGATTATTTGTTGAAACCTTTTGAGGACAAAGATCTGGAACTTATTATTTCCCGATTTATGGAAAGAATAGAATTAGAACGGAAAGCTGCATTTTTTCCTGCGGCATTAGCAAACACTAGTCAGACATTTATGGTGTTTACTCCGACAAATGACATGCGGGCATTACGGCCTGCCGAAATTGGATATTTCCGGTATTGCTCTGAACGGAAACAGTGGGAGGCGGTGTTGAGTGGACAAACGCCGTTACCTCTGAAGAAGAGTACCACGGCCGATCAGATAGTGAGATATGCTCCTTGTTTTGTGCAGATTCATCAGTCTTTCATAATCAATATTGATTATCTGATGATTATCAAGGATGGTAAATGTGTGTTGTATCCGCCATTTGAGAATGTAGATGAGCTGCTGGTCTCTAAGAAATATAAAAAGGAGCTACAAGACAGATATTGTTTGTAAATGAAATATATATTGGTTAGGGAGTCGACACTTGAATAGTGTTGATAAAGGAAAGAGGGCACAAAACGTGATGTTCAGTGCCCTCTCTTATTATTTCACTTCGATACCTTTATTCTGCAAAGTGACATTCAATACTTTCGCATAATCAGCGTATTGCTTGTCAGTAAGCGTTTTCTTCATCAACTTCAAGTTTCCGTACACTGCATTGTGGAGTTTCTTTTCCTGGTCCTTCTTTGCAGTTGTGGCACGTCCCATCTGTGTAGAGAAGTATTCGCAGATGTTTGCTACTTCTTCATGCTGGCCAGCCGACAATTTTAAATATTTACTCAACTTGGTTACGTTGATGTTACCATCCCATTTTGCAGTTGTAGGTTGATTTCCTGCTGCAAATGTCGTAGCAGTCAGACAGACTGCTGTTATTAATGTTAATCCTAAACGTTTCATAATACCTACTTTTAATTTGTTATACCTAAAAACAATTCTAACTCTAAAAATCTAATACCTATTGAAAACAGCTCTAAGCGCTTAGCTTTTTCTTTTTACCTATGCAAATATAGAAATATGTTTTATAACATAAAAGCAAAGAAGAAGGAAAGTGCAGTTTAAGGGAGCATTTCTTGATATAGATCAATTATATGGTATTATTTTGCTTGTTTAAGACCTTATTTGTAATATGAATGTAATATGGTTATCGAACACGGGTGATCATAATGATAGTATTTATCCGGATTTTACCACCATCCCCATTTTTTATCCGGCATATCTATGGTGTATTGAATTTCAGATGAAATACCTACAAAGCCCAATCCGCCTTCTACATTGCTGGGCAGGCTGATAGGTTCCATCAGGGCTTCGTCATAATCTTCGTCATCCATGCAGTTTAAAGCTTTCAGGTAGCGATAATATGTTTCAGGCAAACTGAGCACGCGCACGGTGATATTTTGTTTCAGGTAGCAACGGGTATAATTCAGTGATTGGAGAATATCATAGTTGTCATCGTAAAGTGGGGTGTAAACTTTCAGCGTGGCAGATGAATTGGTGAAACGATTATCTGTGAAGATACTGTATTTGTTTTCAATGTTGGTGGGAAACATTGCATTTTCATCATCATCCGAGCTGGTGACATGTCCGTCGGTCAGGATCACGTCTTCACGATTGATAAGTTCGGTATATCTATAGTTGACAACTGTGTCTTTCGTTATGGTGTAAATGTAATCTCCATTTTCATCCTTTATATAGTCCCCGTTCTCGTCTTCGTTGGGCGTGTAGATAACGCAGCGGAAGTCTTTGTTATTCACTATCTCCAGACGGTAATAGTTCTTTTCGTTAGGGAGATCCTCTAAGGTGATGCGGTATTGACGATGGGCTCTCATGCTACCCCATTGGCGGATGAGGGCGGTACAGGTGTCCACTTGCAGGCTTTGTAGGGGACGGGGAACAGTTACTTGCGAACTGACATGATACTTTCCGCCTTCCGCTGTGGCTTCCAGGCGAATGTTATCTCCGGGTTGTAAGCGCGCAGTGAGACGGAATATTTTGAAGCGCATACTTTTTAGTAATGCTTCATATTGCCCTTTGTCAAGCTGATTTTGCATATTTCCATAGTATTCTTCGGGAGATATGGCTTGAGGGGATTCAACCTGCTTATCGTTTACGTAGAGGGAAAGTGTTGCTTCATTGATGCGGCCGATGCTGTTTCCTTCACTAAGATGCAGATAAACGAGATTCTCTGTTTGTCCGGCGTTGAGCAGGGCATTCATGATAAGCTGCGGATTTTGTTGTCCGGGATTATATGGGATTTCATTTTCACAAGCCATAAAGAGTCCGGCGAAAGCTATATATATAATAAGGTGTAATTTAATTCTTGTTTTCATAATCTGGTATGGCTTTTAAAATTTATAGGTATAAGTCACAGAGGGTATGCAGGGTAGTATCGTCAGTTTCTTGATAACAGTCTTCGACTTTTTCTCTGAGTTGTATTGATTACCGTTTCCTTGATATATGCTGTTGTAAAAGTCATTGTAAATCAGATTGTAACCTTGTTCCCATTTGCTGTAAACCAGGTTGGGGTTCATAGCATTGTAGGCATTATAAAGGCTGATGTTCCAGGTACGCATGCCATGCTTGGTTTTCTTGTTGAAGTTGATACCCAAGTTTAGGCGATGACTGGCTGGCAGGCGGTAGTTGTTGCGCCGGGAAATATAAGGAGCAGATTCTATATTGCCTTCGGGACGGATGATAATGGTCTCCCGTTCAGGTACTGTGATGCATCCCCCGGTATTGAATATCCACGAAGCTCCGACGTCGATACGTTCACTGAATTTATGATTCAAACACAGACTGATGGTGTGGCGGCGGTCATATTTATAAGGAAACCATTTACCCTGGCTGATGGCACCATCTTTGAAACGGTGATCGGTCTTTGCCAGCGTATATGCCAGCCAACCGGTAGTCTTTCCCAAAGTCTTTTGTACCATCATTTCCAGACCAAAGGAACGTCCTTCACCCATTTCTACCTTTTCCTCCCAATTAGTGGAAGTACCGAAAAAGGAAACGCCATCCTGATATTCCAGTATGTGACGCATCTGCTTATAATATCCCTCTATAGAGAACTCCCAGCCAGCCAGACCGGTATAATAGCCTTCAAGAGAGTATTGATTGGCATACATGGGGCGTATGTTTTTGGTAATTGGTACCCAAAGATCCGTAGGCATAGAGAAGGGAGTGGATGAAAGCAAGTGTACATATTGTGCCATGCATGTATAGGATGCCTTGGCGGAGAATCCCTGTCCGAAGTTGTAGCGTGTAGAGAGGCGTGGTTGAATCGAACAGTAGTTCTTTCCTTGTGTAGAGAACAGAGATGCCCTTATACCGGCATTTAGGCTGAGATGGCTGTTCAGGTTGAAATTATCTTCAGCATAGAGTGATACCTCTTGTCCTCGTAGTACATGATTATTGCTGGCGGCATAAATTGTTTCTTCCTGTTGCTCCCCGTTTTCCACTTCCTGAGTCTTGGAAGTGGAGATGCCCGGGCGGAAAGTATGGTGGATATATTCTGCTCCAAACTTGATGTGATGTTCCGGAGCGGGTGTAAAATCGAAGTCCATGCGCGCACTCCAGTCACTGATGCCCGAACGGAATTGGGATAAATAGCTATAGCGATCTAATATTTGCCCCCGGTAGGTGCGTGTATCTTCCACATCCTGATTCAATTTCATCAGATAGTTATTGTAGGAAATAGTGGTGTTGCAGAACAACTTACTATTGAATACATAATTCCAGCGGCCATAGGCTATCGTGTTTCCCCAGTTCAGGTGGCTGTCATCTTTATAATAGACTTTAGTGTCGTCGTTGTTCTGATAGTAGTTGTTGCTGTCGGTGGTGTCAAAGTGGTAGTGGTCCTTTCCTTTATAGAAACCGATGAAGAGGCGGCTGCGGTCATTGAATTTATGGTTCACCTTGGCATTGATGTCGTAAAAGTAGTAGTTGTATTTATCAGCGTAATAATCATCTTTATCCACTATGAGGTTTTTGAAGAAGGCGGTGTGCGTGGCACGTGCACTAAGACTGAAAGAAGTGTGTCCTTTCCAGATAGGTCCTTCAAAATGCAGTTTGTCGGTAAGTGTACCTACACTGAGTGCACCGTGGTAATGGTGCATATCTCCGTCGTTGGTGCGTATATCGACAATAGAGGAAAGCCGACCGCCGTAACGGGCGGGAAAGGAACTCTTGTAGAGTGTAGTGTTTTTTATAGCTTCGGGAGTAAATACAGAGAACACCCCCAGAAGATGATCTGCATTATATACCGGAATACCGTCTAGCAATATCAGGTTCTGGTCCGGTCCTCCTCCGCGTACATATAAACCGGAAAAGCCTTCCGTTCCGGCTTGTACACCTGGCATTAACTGAATGGTTTTCAATATATCAGCTTCTCCAAGTACGGCTGGAGTATGTTGAATTTGTGCCATCGGAATTTCATACGCTCCCATGGCGGTGGCTTGGATGCCGGCTTCTTTCTTGTCCGAAAGGACAATCACTTCCGCCAGTTCATTATTGCTGTCCAAGCGGATATTGAGCACGGTGTCTTTGTTTAGCGGGAACGAACTGTGCCGGGTTTCGTACCCTAAATACGAAAAAATCAATTCCGCATCTCCTTCCGGCAAAGTAAGAGTATAGAAACCGAAAGGATTGGTGGCAGTGCCCACACGCTGACGACTATCGAGGATATTGGCACCAATCAGCGTCTCGGAAGACGCTCCGTCTGTCACGTATCCGCTGATAGTGAACCGACGGCTTACGGTTTTCTGCGGCACGGGCCGCTTGTTTAGCAAAATATGTTTTCCGGAGATTTCGAAACCTATCGGTTGGTTTTCAAAAGCTTTCCGGAGAATTTCGTTAATAGTAAGGTCTCGGACGGCCAGTGTGATGCGTCCATTCAGACGTACTTCTTCTCCGTATATGAAACTGTACCCGGTTTTTTGTTCCACTTGTTTCACAAACTCCTCCAGTGTCGCATTTTGCAGTTTGATGCTGAAACGCGTTTGTGAAGGATTGGTCTTCTGTAGAACGCAGGTGGCAAATACAATCGTACTTTGTAGTGTACAGGTTGATAGGAGAACCGCTCCCACCAGGAAAAATTTCCTGATGGTGCGGGGTGAACAGATAGAGGATTTCATTCTAGTTTAATTTTTGTGTGATTGTTATTATGTCATTAGTTTTTGTGTATTCAAACTTTTGATTGCGGCAAAGCAGCGAAAGAATTTCTTCCAGCGTTTCGCCATCAGAGAAAGTAGCCGTCATGCGATAGTTCTGTAAGTCAGCGTCTTCAATACGAATGTCTGTGTGGAAAGCGTTAGAAAGTTGTCGGACAATCTCTTGTAAAGGAATGCTTTTGAAAAGCAGTGTTCCGTTTCTCCAGATAATCTCTTCGGATGCATTATTTTCGGTATGTAGAGTCAGACTTTTCTTATCCTTATTATATATAGCGCTTTCATTGGGTGAAAGTATCAGGCTTTCTTCTGCTTTACCGATGAGGCTGACAGAAACGGAACCTTCCAACAAGGTTGTTTTCACTTGTGTATCTTCGGGATAGGCTTCGACATTGAAATGTGTACCTAAAACCTGTACTATAATTGCTCCGGCTTCTACTTTGAAAGGATGTGCTGCATCTTTGCTGACTTCGAAATAGGCTTCTCCTTGTAACTGTACTTTCCGGTCTTTTCCTCTGAAACGTTCGGGATAAGTCAGAGAAGAATAGCGGTTCAGTACAATTTCTGTTTGGTCGGGCAGTGTTATGGTACGTGTTTCTGCCAATGTGGATACGGTTTGCAATGGTACCGGGGCGAACATATAATATGCCCACCAGCCCAGTACACAAAGCACGGCGACAGCGGCTGCACCAGCCATTGTGTGCAATGAAAGGATGCGGCGTTGCAGATGCGGCAACCGTTTCTCAAGAAGTATCCAGCTATTGGCTTTCGAGAATCTTCCTCTCGGCGAACGGGTGGAGGTTGCGAGTTTATCGAGTATTCTTTCAAATTCTTGTTCCATGTTCTTCTTCTTTTCTATAAAGACAGGTAAAACGGAAAAACTCCCTATGCCGAAATTACTTTTTTTTCCTACATCCTACACCCGCTATCATTTTTATCTGGTTATCAAATAGATAGGTGGCGTGGGAAGTGGTGTAGGAAGGTGTAGGAAAGTTGCATCCTACACCGAAAAATAGAAAAAAAGAGCGTTTTTATGTTTGTAATTCACTAATTCACAAGTCCTTAATATGTATTATACAAACTTTGCCTGTATTCATGCAAATATCTCCTTTTAAACTGAATTTTCATCGCAGAAGTTATCACTTCGTAAGAATTGAGGAGTCAGGCTTCATAATCCCATTATATAGAAAGCTGAAGGATAGAGGAGAAACTTGATATGCTCCTTCCTTTTTCTCCTAAAGCCTTAATGTTAATGTCATTATGCTATAAGTAAAACCTCGTTTTTCAGTTGAGGGCTGTGTAGCCCGCAGTTGTGGGACCGACAGCCCTCAATTGGAAAACGTAGAGCTCGCAACTGTGGGACGAAGTTTTGTTACGGGCAAAAGGACAAAAACAATAAAGCAAAGCTTAGTTTTCATACGGCCTTAAGGCATTTATGTACCAAGCTCACGTGAGAAAAAGCTAGTGGTAGGATGAAACAGAATGGAGTTGTAGTTCCCATTATTGGGGACTTAGATGGATAGTGATCTGTGTCTTTTTGCCTTCTTTATCCTTCGGGGTACAGACGATGCGGAATTCAGCTTTGTCTGTCACTCTCTTCGGATAGATCTTCACTCGTAGATTGGCTGATTTCTTCTTGGCAGGGATAATGACCGTCTTGTTTTCAATACTGAAAATAGCTGCTTTACCCGGCATGTTTATGCCATTAATGAGAACTTCCCTATCCTCATTTTTCTTTTCAGCGGCAATAATCTTTACGTCGAACTCTTCTGTGTCTTTGTTTTTGTCGAACGAATAGTTTTTGGTGGCTTTCTCAAAACCTACATACTCTTCGGGATAACTGGAACTGTTGTTACTGCATGCGGCAAGGATAAAGAGAAGCCCTGCGGTTCCTGCCATTTGTTTGCAAAATCTTTTCATGTCGTTTTAATTTAGTTTAGTTTATATAGTTCATGAGTAAAGACAGGAGCAAAAAAGAAATTCCCTATGGCGATAGAAATAAAAAGTGTTAAAGGCTAATTGATGATATACCTCAGATAATAGAGAAAATAAGATGATGGACTCTGACTGTTTATTAGAGCAGTATTTCTTTCAATCGAATGGTTGCTTTCTGCAATTGCGCATCCACCGTTTTTGTACTGATGCCCAACTCTTCTGCTACTTGTGCATAGGTTTGTTTTTCTTCGCGGATGCGGATGAAGACTTCACGGCAACGTTCCGGTAGCCGGTCGAGAGCTTTTACATAGCGGGAAAAAAGCTCCTCGCTGATCAGAGCATCTTCAGGTGATACTGCTTGATCGGAGTGTTCATGTAGGGTTTCTGTTGATAGGGTGGGGCGGCGCTCCTCTTTTTCTATATAGTTGAGAGAGGCATTCTTTACGAGTATGAAACAGTAATCTTCGATATTGGTAATTTCTAATAATTGCTTACGGTGTTCCCAGAGTTTCATGAAAACATCGAGCACAATCTCTTGCGACCATTCTTCGTGGTGAGTGTAGTAAAAAGCAATACGGAACAGACGGTCATACGTCATATCATAAAAATCCCGGAAAGCAGTTTGCGAATCCTGCTCGCTCATTTTCCGTAGATACCTTCTGACTTCCTGTTCTGTCATATTGTCGTTTCATGTAATCAGCGGACAAAGGTAAGAGTTTCAAATTAAATATCCTATTTTGTGTGCTTCTTGTCTTTCTAAAATGTTGATTAAAAGATGGAGTTCTAGCAGAACTTGATAGGTTGGTTAAAGTGTACTAATCAATGATATTAGCAAATATTTGCTTCTACCGTAGCTGTTGTTTTCATGATACTTCTGTTACTTTTTCAGGAATATAGATTTTTATTATCTTTTCAAACTTTGAGCTATATATTTATTTGAAGTGTAGATGAAGAATGACATTAATCTTTCTTTCGTAAATGTGTTTTGATCATATCCTCTGAAAGCATAGTCGTTTATTCATGTTCCACAGCTGCAAATTTAAGTAATATTCTATAAAATCAAAGCAAAATACAAAATAAAATCTAAAATACTTGCAAATACATATTGTTTGAATATGCATTTGATTAAGTGTTTATATTACATTTATATCTGTTTTTAATCAAGAAGATAGTGATTATATGATTGCTTTAAAAAGCAAAATGATAGAAATATGCTTTGTTTTAGTGAATAATAAAGATTCTTTTGTTGTTAATAACATAAAAATAGCATCGCTTTATAGAAAAAGGCATTAATGTTAACATAAAAGCAAATGTAAACTATGAGTTTGTTTTTTAGATATAATCTCATTGATTACATTCAAATGAAATTTTTCATAACGAACAAGCTATTTTGAATAATAAAAAATAACTGTTGAGAATTTGCTTTTCATAAGTTCTGCTAGAACATGGTAGATTCTAGTATTAACACATATATTTAAGAGAGCTTATGGAGAAAAAAATTGTTTTATCATTAGCCTGCCTACTTATTGGAATTGGCTTGGCGATTGCGCAAACTCCAAAAACAGTGACGGGACTAGTCATTTTTGAAGAAGACAATCAGCCTATTGTAGGTGCATCTGTTTTGATTAAAGGTACAAACCAGGGGGCGGTAACAGATCTCGATGGTAAGTTTACACTTACTAATGTGCCGGGTACGGCAAAAATACTGAGAATAACCTACGTCGGCATGCAGACGATAGAGGTGAATATAAAAAGCGGGACGATGAAAATCGTGATGAAACCGGATGCTGAAGTTTTGGAAGAAGTAGTGGTTACCGGTATGACAAAGATGGATAAACGACTTTTTACAGGTGCTGCGACCAAATTGTCCAGTGAAGATGTGAAATTGGATGGTTTGGCAGATATTAGCCGTTCGTTGGAGGGACGTGCGGCAGGTGTATCTGTACAAAATGTTTCCGGAACTTTCGGTACAGCTCCTAAAATACGTGTTCGTGGTGCTACATCTATTTATGGTAGTTCTAAACCGTTGTGGGTAGTTGATGGTATCATAATGGAAGATGTTACGGAAGTAAGTGCCGATGAGTTGTCTTCTGGTGACGCCGTTACATTGATTAGTTCTGCCATTGCAGGTCTGAATGCAAATGATATTGAGAGTTTCCAAATTTTGAAGGATGGATCTGCGACTTCTATTTATGGTGCACGTGCCATGGCAGGTGTGATTGTAGTTACTACCAAGAAAGGGCAGGCCGGAAAAAGTCATATTTCCTATACCGGTGAATTTACCATGCGTATGACTCCGAGATATGCCGACTTCAATATTATGAATTCACAGGAACAGATGGGAGTTTACAAAGAGATGAAGGAGAAAGGCTGGTTAAATTTCTCGGATACTTATCGTGCTGCTCAAAGTGGTGTCTATGGTAAGATGTATCAGTTGATGAATACTTATAATCCGGTGACCGGTACATTTGCCTTGGAACACACAGACACTGCAATGAATGATTATTTGCAGGAGGCTGAGTACAGAAATACAGATTGGTTTGATGCACTATTCAGTAATTCTGTGATGCATAATCATTCTGTCAGTCTTTCATCCGGTACGGAAAAAGCTTCTTTCTATGCCTCTTTAAGTGCTATGGCCGATCCGGGATGGTATAAAGATAGTGAGGTAAACAGATATACGGCTAATCTGAATGCTACATATAATATTTCAAAACAGCTATCCATTAATCTTATATCTTCGGCAGCCTATAGAAAACAAAAGGCTCCTGGTACTTTGAGCCAAAGTGTGGATCCTGTATATGGTGAAGTGAAGCGTGACTTTGATATTAACCCGTATTCGTATGCGTTGAACACTTCCCGTGCATTGGATTCGAAGACAATGTATACCCGTAATTATGCTGATTTCAATATCCTTCATGAATTGGATAATAACTATATGAATCTGGATGTGGCAGATTTAAAGTTCCAAGGGGAGTTGAAATGGAAACCTATTACAGGGTTGGAATTTTCAGCATTGGGAGCTGTGAAGTATTCTGCAACTTCACAAGAACACCTCATTACGGATGATTCTAACCAGGCTATGGCTTATCGTGCTATGCCCGATGCTACGGTACGTGATCGTAACCCCTTCTTGTATACTGATCCGGATAACCCATATGCATTACCTATTAGTGTATTGCCTCAAGGAGGTATTTATCAACGTACGAACTATAAGATGCTGGGATATGACTTCCGCGCTACTGGAAGTTGGAATCATGTATTTGCCGAAAAACATATTGTGAATCTTTTTGCCGGTATGGAGACAAACTCTTCCGATCGTAATAAGACTTACTTTAATGGTTGGGGTATGCAATATACGCAGGGCGAAATTCCGTTCTATACTTATCAGTTCTTTAAAAAGAGCATAGAAGAGGGTACTGACTATTATTCATTGACTAATACCCGTTCCAGATCAGCAGCTTTCTTTGCAAACGCTACTTATTCTTATCAGGGTAAATATACGGTGAATGGTACTTATCGTTATGAGGGTACTAACCGTTTAGGCAAGAGTCGTAGTGCACGCTGGTTACCCACATGGAATATATCAGCAGCATGGAATATGCACGAGGAGGAATTCTTTGAGTCATTGAAACCGGCTTTGGCACACTTTGCTTTGAAGGCTTCTTATTCTTTGACCGGAGACCCGGGGCCGAATACGGTTACTAACTCTACCATGGTATTAAAGAGTTATAAACCTTATCGTCCGTTTGCCAACATTCAGGAAAGTGGTCTAAAGATTATAGATTTGGCAAATGACGACCTGACTTATGAGAAGAAACATGAGTTGAATATCGGTGCAGATATGGGATTCCTGGACAATCGCATCAACTTTGCTATTGACTGGTATAAACGTGATAACTATGATTTGATTGGTGTGATACAGACTCCCGGTGTCGGAGGACAAATTCGTAAACTGGCTAATGTGGCTACCATGAAATCACATGGTGTTGAATTTACGCTTTCTACACGAAATATTCAAACGAAAGACTTTGGGTGGACTACGGATTTTATCTTCTCTCAGGCAAAAAATGAAGTTACAGACCTGGAATCGGACGCAGAAGTTATTGATGTGGTTTCCGGTACAGGATTTGCACTTAAAGGTTATCCGGTACGTGGGTTATTCTCGTATCAGTTTAAGGGATTGAATGAAGATGGTTTACCTACTTTTATTGATCAGGATGGAAACTTGACGAGTGATGGTAATGATATTGATTTTCAAAGTCAGAAGCTGGATTATCTGAAATATGAAGGTCCGACTGATCCTACTATTACCGGTAGCTTCGGAAATATATTCCGTTACAAAGGGTTTAAACTGAATGTATTTATCACTTACTCATTCGGTAATGTTATTCGCCTGGATCCCGTATTCAGTAACGAATATACGGATCTGACTTCTATGCCGAAAGAGTTTAAAAATCGTTGGGTACTGGCAGGTGAAGAGAGTATAACCACAATACCAACGATTGTAACGAAGCGGCAGAGCGATACTGATAATCACTTAAAAACTCTTTATAACGCATACAATTATTCTACGGAACGTATAGCTAAAGGGGATTTTATTCGTATGAAAGAAATATCAGTTTCTTATGATTTCCCGAAGAAGTGGTTAGAGAAAATATTTATTAATGATCTTTCTTTAAAGTTGCAAGCTACTAACTTGTTCCTGATCTATTCGGATGATAAACTGAACGGACAAGATCCTGAGTTCTTCCGTTCCGGTGGTGTAGCAGCTCCTGTACCTAAGCAGTTTACATTGACTTTGAGACTTGGTATTTAAAACATTAAAAGCTAATTAGATTATGGAAAAGAAATATATATATTATCCATTTATGGTATTGGCGATGACTGTAGCATTGTCATCCTGTGACGACTTTTTGGATGAAATGCCGGATAACCGTACAGAACTGGATACGGAAGCCAAAATAACCAGCATGCTGGTATCTGCTTATCCTGAAACTAACTATGCATTGCTGGCTGAGATGTCATCTGATAATGCGGATGATAATGGTGGCACCTGGACTGCGTATAACAAGTTGCAGGAAGAAGCCGCTACTTGGAAGGATGCGACATATAAGGAAGAAGACAGCCCATATTCTTTGTGGAATGATTGCTATAAGGCGATTGCAGCAGCTAATGCAGCTCTGGATGCTATTAATACTATGGGAAACCCGTCATCTTTGGATCCTCAGAGGGGAGAAGCATTGTTATGCCGTGCCTACAACCACTTTGTTCTGGTCAATATTTTTAGTAAGGCGTATAGTCCGAAAACCAGCACTACGGATTTAGGCATTCCATATATGACTCATTTGGAAACTACCGTGTCTCCTGAATATACTCGCGGAACTGTAGCGGAAGTCTATGAAAAAATTGCAGCTGATATAGAAGCCGGACTACCTTTATTGAATGATGCTATTTATTCTGTTCCTAAATATCATTTTAATAAAAAAGCCGGATATGCTTTCGCAACACGTTTTTATCTTTATTATGTAAAGGATGATAAATCAAACTATGATAAGGCCATTCAGTATGCAACGGTGGTTCTGACAGAAAATCCGACGGCAATGTTGCGGGACTGGGCTACTGTCGGAGCACTGAGTCCTAATAACTCTATCCGTGCCACTGCATTTATCAATGTAAGCGAGAAGGCTAATCTGTTATTATATTCAACGAGTTCTTCATGGGGAAGAATTCACGGACCTTATGGGTTAGGAGAAAAATATACTCATAATGATATGATAGCCAATAAGGAGACTTGTAAGACAATCTCTATCTGGGGTGGTTATTCCATGCTTTATTTCAGCATACCGTCTTATCAGGGACTTCCAAAAGTTATAATGGGAAAGATGGCTGAATATTTTGAAATAACAGATCCTGTGAATGATATCGGTAATGCTCATGTGATGTTTCCAGCTTTCACAACTGATGAGATAATTCTGAATCGTGCTGAAGCCTACACAATGAAAAAAGACTATACGAAAGCAGCAGCAGATTTGGATACATGGATACATGCTTTCACTAAATCCACGAATACTGTAACGGTAGAGTCTGTCAATGCATTGTATGGAGAATATTCAGAAGCAACCGGTACGGGTATGAAATTTTATACTCCGAAAGCTCCTACTCCTAAAAAGGCGCTGCATCCTGATTTTACGGTAGAATCGGGTACACAAGAAAACCTTATTCATGCAATTTTGCATGTACGCCGTATATTGACCTTGCATGAAGGCTTGCGTTGGTTTGATATTAAGAGATATGGTTTGGAAATTTATCGTCGTACTGTATATAACAATGAAATTACTGTGAACGATGAATTGAAAGCGGATGATTCACGTCGGGCTATTCAGTTACCGCAAAGCGTAATAACAGCAGGATTGGAAGCTAATCCGCGTAATTAATCGGTTAATTTTAAAAAGAAAAATTATGAAGAAATATTTATATATATTAGGCATAGCGGCTTCATTGCTGAACTTTACAAGTTGTAGCGAAGATGATCTGGACCCTAAGAGCATTTTTGAAGATCAGCCGACAAGTGAACAAAATGATTTTGATAAATGGATCCTCGCTAACTATACAATGCCTTATAATATCGCATTGAAATATCATATGGAGGATATTGAATCTAATCATGATTATACTCTGGCTCCTGCTGATTATGATAAATCGGTGAAGTTGGCGCATATCGTGAAGTATGCATGGCTGGAAACCTATGATGAAGTGGCGGGTATCGACTTTACGCGTCAGTATGTGCCCAAAGTTCTTCATTTGGTAGGTTCCGCTGCCTACGAGGACAATGGAACGATGGTGCTTGGTACTGCGGAAGGTGGGTTAAAGGTTACTTTATATCTTGTAAACAATCTGAAGATAGATGCAGATTTTCTGAATGAGTACTATTTTAAGACCATGCATCATGAGTTTGCCCATATCCTTCACCAGACAAAGAGTTATGATCCAGATTATGACCGTATTTCCGAGGGGCTTTATGTGAGTGGTGACTGGTATCTGGAGTCTGATGAAGATGCGTTGGCAAGTGGTTTCATTTCTCCTTATGCAATGAGCGAACCTCGTGAAGATATTGCGGAAGTTACTTCTATTTATATCACAAATACGGCTGAGTATTGGGCGAAGCAGATGGAAACAGCCGGAACCAAAGGTGCTGAAATCATCAATCAGAAATTGACGATTGTAAAGAATTACATGCAAACAGCATGGAATATTGATATGGACGAACTCCGTGACGTTGTTCAGCGTCGTATGAGTGATGTTGTGACCGGAGAAATTGATTTGGAAACACTTAAATAAATATGAGAAATGATGAAAAAAATATATTATATTCTATTTTTATTGCTCGCCGGATTCTGCTTCAACTCATGTGTAAGTGAAGAAGAGGACTTATTTGATAAGTCGGCAGCTGAAAGGATGAATGAAGCTTTGACTAAATATAAAGCTATTCTTCAGGATGATCCGCAGGGTTGGGTAATGGAGTTCTATCCGAGCGACCGTTCGATGGGTGGATATACTTATACTGCAAAGTTCGATAATGGTAAGGTTGATATGACTTCGGAATTATCTTTAAATTCCAGCAGCGGTGATAAATGGCCGGCTGGTACGGTAGTGACTTCGTATTACCGGGTTATCTCCGAACAAAGTGCACTTCTTACATTCGATACTTACAATTTGTTGTTCCATTTCTTTTCAGAACCAAGAGGGTCCAGTGATGTTGACGGATATGCCAGCGACTATGAGTTTGTGTTTATGGAAGTGAGTGAAGACCGCATTGTACTAAAAGGAAAGAAATATGGCAATAAGATGGTCATGACTAAACTGACTGAGAGTGCTGGTAGCTATATGCAAAAGGTACTGGATATGCAGGAAAAAATGGCAGCCGTACCTCGCATGAAAATGGTAGTGGGAGGAAAAGAATATACTGTCAGCATGGTGGGCAAATTACTTTCTTATACGGATATGAAAGAAGACAGCTCCTTGGAAAATATAGACATGGCATATATTTATACTCCGGATGGAATAAATCTCTATGAACCGCTTACGGTAAATGGAATTACTTTTCAACGCTTAGTCTATGACGATGCTACGGGGGCTATAAAAGCTACGGATGCAGATGTTTCTTTTCCTTATCCTACAGCTTTGGAGCAGTTCTGTGGGACAACTTCTCAATGGTACCTTTCTTTTGATATAGCTGCGGGGACTGGAGATATGGACAAGGAACTGATGGATTTATTCAGTAATGCTTATGCAATAAATAAATCGACCCAGTATGAAGAGTTTATTGGTTGGTATATTGGAGCAAATTCTGCCTATCCGGGAAATGATACAAACCCATATTGTATGGGTTGGGAATCTAATTGGTTAGGATTACAGGTTTGGGATGTTGCATATGGATATAAAATGTCTATTATAGATGAGGCGAGCAAAAAAATCTCTCTTCAATCCACTGCTCCTGGCATTAACTATGATTTTTATGTATTCTTAGATCCTATCATAGAGTATGTTGACGCGCATAGTCCCTATACTGTGGAATTTGATGATGATCAAACTCCTACTACTGCTAAGTTGGTTAGTACAGTTGATAATAAGGTCTGGTTTAGTTTAACCAAGCAATGATTTATTAATTAAGGAAGATACTGTTATGAATAGGAAAGTAATTTTATCTGTAGTGGCCTCTATTATAGTGCTTTTAGTTGGAATCCCTTTCTTTATGTATGGAGAAGACGGATATTCATTCCCACAAGCATTGTTAATGGTTATTTTAATAGATTTGTTGTGTTATTCACCGGCAAAGTTGGTGATTGCTAAGAAATCTGATGAAATTTCTGTCTTGAAGCAAATACTGAAGTATATAATAGTGGCGGCACTTATTATGTTGTTACTGATATTCTTTGATAGTAAACATTCTTTTGCGGAATCGTTGTGTATTGCATTGGGAGTAACTTTCTTTATTTATCTCTCTGATACAATTATTAATGCTTCGGTTCGAAAACTTTTGAAAACTAAAAAATAAACTGTTTAGCGTATGAAAAAAATAAATATTTTATGGATGCTGATAGGATGCCTGTTCTTGGTAACGTCCTGTTCAGATGATGATGATTCTGCCGTTGCATCCTTACAGGTGATAAAGTCTGATGTATCTTTCACTGCCATCGCAACTACCGGCACTATAGAGGTACAAAGTAATTCTGCCATTACGGCGGTAAGCAATCAGGATTGGTGTACGGTTACTGTTAACGGTAATGTCGTGACAGTGGCGGTTCCTACTTATACTGGTCTTGTAGGCCGAAATGCGGTTGTTGAAATATCGAATACCTTAGATAGCAAGGTGCGTGTACCTGTGTCACAAGCCGGTGGAGTATGGTATGTGAACGGAGATGATCTTTACGGACTGTCTGACGAAGAAAGTACTATAACGATCCCTGTGAAGAGTGATTATGACTATACTGTTGATATGCCAGCTTGGATAACCGGTGAGAAAGTAAAAGAAGGTTATAATTTTACTTTAACAGAGAATACGACAGGAAATGCCCGTAAAGGAACTGTAATATTCAAGAGCCAAAAAGGAACTAAAGAAATAACTTTTGTTCAGTTTGGTGTGAATGATATTGCAGGTACTTATGAAGCTACTTATTCTACTTTTGGTGAAGGGGATGATTGGGTGAGTGAAACTGTGAAAATAGAACTTTTGCAAGATGAAGAAAATGAAGCGGTTTTCTATGCAGACGGTTTGAGTTCTATAAGAGGAGTTGTATTGCCTCTGAAATTCGATGGTGAAACCTACCAATTGAGTGCCCTTAACGGACAATATCTTGGATTTATAGAATCACAAAAATGGTATCTTTATACCATCGTGAGAAGTGAAGCGGGCTATGTACATGCGGACACATCATTGTCCTATCCAGCTATAGCTGAGCTTGATGTAGACGATGAAGAATTAATGCCTTTCTTCCCTTTCAAGGATAAAAAGGGATTTTCTTTTACAGGAGAAACAGGGACTATAAAGAGTTTTATCGATGCTATAGGAGTTTATGTCTTTGCTTCTAAGTCTCCAACGTTTGGTAACAATAATAATCTTGGTTATTATGATATCTTTAAAGATCTATCAATAAAGAAAATAAAAGCAGATCATTAGAATTCTCTCTGACGAATTAGGTTTAACTTTATGTTGACCTATAGAAGAAAGCCGTTTCTGTGAAGAAACGGCTTTTTGTGTCTACTATCGTGTGTCTTTCATAAGAGCTGTTGAAATCTCGTCATTCTATTGACATCCTAACTTCACTTTCTTGTAGCGTAGTTGAAATCTGTAGCCTCCACCTTTGCACCCCGAAAGGATTCTTGATTTATTTTATCAATTGAACAGTATGAAAGTGAAAAGATGTTTTTTAGAATGGAGTTTGGTAAGCAGGCGTTTTGCCGTTACCCTCACCTTTGTTTTAGGGGGAGGAATGTTGCTTGCTGCTAATCTTGTTCCACTGAAAGGTGTGGTAAAAGATGCCTCAGGAGAACCGCTGGCCGGCGTTACGGTGAGAATCAAAGACGGAAAGTCGGGAACAATCACTGATGTGAACGGACATTTTGTCTTGGATGTAGAGAAAGGGAAAAAACTGTTACTGAGCTATATCGGATACTCAGAAACAGAAGTATTGGTAAAAGATGACCAGCAAATGCAGATCGTACTTAAGGAAGATGCGCAACAGTTGCAGGAAGTGGTGGTCGTAGGTTACGGTACGGCAAAGAAAGTAAATCTGGTGGGTGCTGTGGACCAGATTGATAGCAAGCAGATTGCAGAGCGCGGCAACAGCAACATTTCTCGTTCGTTGCAAGGTATGGTGCCGGGGCTGAACATTACATTCAGTGACGGTAAACCTTCGCGTACGCCATCCATTAATCTTCGTGGAACAGGAAGTATTGGTGCAGGTGGTAGTGCCCTTGTGTTGATAAACGGGGTGGAGGGTGACCTCAACTCGGTGAATCCCGCAGATGTGGAAAGTGTATCTGTACTGAAGGACGCTTCATCGGCTGCTATCTATGGTGCGCGTGGTGCTTTCGGAGTTATATTGGTAACTACCAAGAACGCTACTGCCGGAAAGACGAAAATCAATTATAACGGAAGTTTCTCCATGCATCAGCGTACGGTGAAGACAGAAGATGGTATCGTTAGTAATGGTTTGCAGTGGACCGATGGCTGGTATACGGCTTATCTGGAAGGTCAGGAGGCGCCTCCGGGAGGTATCAATAATGTATTTAAGTACTCTACCGACTGGTATAATGAATTGGTAAGACGCGATGCCGATCCTTCTCTGGATAAAGTGCGTGTCAATGATAAGGGGGAATATGAATACTTTGGTAATACCAACTGGCTGGATATCATTTATAAAGATCAGAACTATTCCACTGAACATAATGTCAGCATTAGTGGAGGAAATGAGCGTGCCCGGTATTATGTGTCAGGACGCTACTACAATCAGGATGGCATTTATAATGCCGGAGACGAAAAGTATACGCAGTATAATATCCGTTCAAAAGGAGAAATACAAATCAATAAATCTCTTTTGTTGGAGAATAATACGGATGTCATGATTTTCCGTTCCCACCAGCCCATGGTGATGTACGACCGCCAGAATATAACCCGCCAGGCACAACATCAGGGCTATCCGGTGACTATGGAGAAGAACCCTGACGGTACTTGGACCGAGGCAGCCGTATATATCGGATGGGCAGGTTTTGTAGAAGGGACTTCCTGGCAAAAGGACAATAAACTGGATGTACGCAATACGACGACTTTGACGTATACACCTATAAAACAGCAATTGATCTTTAAAGGTGACTTTACTTATTACAGTAGCAAGTCCACCCGTCTAAGAGCCGAGAACCAGTATAATTACTATACAGGACCGGAAATAATGGGAACCCGTAACACATTCAGTTCTCTGGAAAATATGGATTATAACAAGGAATATCTCTCAAGCAATATTACCGGTAACTATATTCCTAAATTTTCTAATTCCGATCATTACCTGAATGTACTGTTGGGCTGGAATCTTGAGCACCAGGATTATAAAACGATACAAACTTATCGCCGTGGTCTGATTAGTGCCACTAAACCGAGTTTTGCTCTTATGGATGGTGATTATTATACTACGGGACAAGGCGGAAATGAGTGGGCTTATGTAGGTTTCCTCTATCGTCTGAACTACAATTATAAGAGTCGTTACCTGGCAGAAGTAAGTGGACGTTATGATGCCTCTTCCAAATTTCCCGAGAATCAGCAGTGGGGGTTCTTCCCTTCCGGATCACTGGGCTGGCGTATTTCTGAAGAGCCTTTTATGAAATCTACCCGCAATTGGCTGGATAACTTGAAAGTCCGTGCTTCCGTAGGTAGCCTGGGCAACGGTAATGTAAGCCCTTACCTCTATCTTTCTACAATTCCCATTAAGAAAACATCTGTTATTCTGGGTGATGCATTGCAGACGTATGCCACTACTCCGAATATCGTTCCCAACAGTCTGACTTGGGAGAAATCGACAACTTATGATATTGGTCTGGATGTCGATATACTATCTAACCGTTTGTCGATGGTGTTCGACTACTATCAACGCTATACAACGGATATGTATACAGTAGGTCCTACCTTGCCTGCCGTACTGGGAGCCGCTACGCCTAAAGGTAACAATGCAGAGATGAAAACCAAGGGCTGGGAACTTTCGATCATGTGGCGTGACAACTTTATACTGGCTAATAAGCCATTTAATTACAGTGTAAAAGCTATGTTGTGGGATAGTCGTACTTGGGTTACTAAATTCAATAATCCTACGAAACTACTCTCCACTTATTATGAGGGACAGGAGATCGGTACTATCTGGGGATATCATATCGAAGGATTATTTAAAGATCAGGCTGAAATAGATGCTCATGCAGACCAGTCCAAACTAAAAGTATCCGCTACGAATATTCTGAAACCGGGTGATTTGAAATTTGCCGATCTCGATAAGAGCGGTACGGTGGATAATGGTCAGAATACATTGGATGATCACGGTGACCTGAAGGTTATCGGAAATACTACGCCTCGCTATCAGTTCGGTCTCAATTTGAGTGCCAATTGGAATGGTATTGGTATTAGTGCTTTCTTTCAAGGTGTAGGCAAGCGAAACTGGTATCCGCATCGCGAGTCAGCTTTCTTCTGGGGGCAATATGACCGTCCTTACAGCTATATGCTGAAGGAACATACCGGAAATAATGTATGGACAGAAGAAAACCAGAATACCGATGCTTATTGGCCCCGCTACCGTGGCTATCTGGCAAATGGCTCTACAAAGGCGTTGGGTATCCAGGCCAATGACCGCTATTTACAGAATATAGCTTATGTCCGTCTGAAGAATCTTCAGATAGATTATACTTTTAATAAGAAGTTTTGCGATAAACTGCACTTGCAGGATTTGAAGATTTACCTTGCCGGTGAGAACCTGTTGACATGGACACCGCTGAACAAGCATACTAAAATGTATGACCCCGAAGGTATCAGTGCTGGTGATGCAGATTTCCGTTCTACTGCCAATACTGATGGAGACGGATATGGTTATCCTATTTTGAGCAGTTATACAATCGGTATCAATGTAACCTTTTAACACAGAAGATGAGTATGAAAAAATATTGGTTGATAGGTCTGTATGCTTTGGCTCTGACCTCTTGTGATAGTTTTCTGAATTGTGAGCCCGAGAACAGTTTTTCTTCCGAAGGCTTTCTGGAGTCGGAATCGGACTTACGGCTTTATACAAATGGTTTTCTGCAAAGTTTCCTGCCCGGCGAAGAAACAATAGCCTGGGGTGGCGACCAGTATGCAGACTTTTGTGCAACCCGTTCGTCCACTACTTTTTTGATCGGTGACACGTGGGATGATACCCAACAAGGCGGTTGGGGAACCGGCGACTGGGGAGATCTGCGACAGATTAATTACTTTCTCGATAATCTGCCTAATGCTAAAGGCAAAGTAACGGATGTCATTTATTTGCATAATGAAGGTGTGGGACGTTTCTGGCGTGCTTATTTCTATTATGGTATGGTCAGAACGTTCGGTGATGTACCCTGGTATGAAACGACATTGGATGTGGATAATAGAGATGAATTATACAAACCACGTGATAAGCGTGAGGTTGTTATGGATAAGATATTGGAAGATCTCGACTTTGCCTGTATCAATTGTTCCACGGATAAGACCTTGACAGAAAGTAGCACATTGATAACGAAATGGGTGGCATTGGCACTCAAGTCCCGTATCTGCCTGTTCGAAGGTACCTATCGTAAATATCATACGGAATTAGGATTGCAAAACTCGGCTGAAAAATTTCTGCGTGCTTCTATTGCCGCATCCGAAGAACTGATGACGAAAGGCCCTTATAAATTATTGAATACGGGAGATGTGGAGACACAGTATCGTACTCTGTTTACATCGGAAGAACTGAACACAACGGAGGTAATCTGGGGTATTGCCTTCAAAAAAGATTTGCGTATGCACTCCATTACCTGGAAACTATTCTCAGCCTCATTTGGTGCAAACTGGTCATTGGTACGGCCTTTTGTCAATATGTATCTGATGCGCGACGGTAATCGTTTCACCGACCGTACGGATTATGCTACCATGCAGTATATGGATGAGTTCCAGAATCGTGATTGTCGCCTGATGCAAACAGTTATTTCACCATCTTACCAGCGAAAAATAAGTGGTACGGTGAAACCGGATGCACCTAATTTCTCTATGACATCCACCGGCTATCAGCTTATTAAATGGGCTATAGATGACGATGTGCATGTAGGGAAGGCTACGGCCAATAATTCTATTCCTATTTTCCGTTATGCGGAAGTATTGCTGAATTATGCAGAAGCGAAAGCGGAATTAGGAGAATGTGATGAAACGGTGTGGAATGCTACGGTCAAACCATTACGCGAACGTGCCGGAGTGGAAGGGAAGATCCCTGCCACCTATGACCCGTATGTAGCTGCTTACTTTAAAAATCAAACAACGGATAAATGGGTGTTGGAAGTACGTCGTGAACGTGGTGTGGAGTTAGCTTTTGAGGGAGTTCGCTATGATGATATCATGCGCTGGAAACAGGGGGACTTGATCGAAAATGTATGGCAAGGTATTTACATTCCCCAGAAAGGCGAAGCGTATGACCTGAATGGTGATGGTATAAAAGATGTAGCTGTGGTGGATAAAGAGCCGCCAGCCGATGAGAAGATTAAGGGCGTGCAATATGTGGTAATTGGTAAAACCAACCGTTTGTCCGAAGGTGACCACGGATATATTGAATTTGGCTTTAGCCAGGGACGTAAATGGGATGATAAGAAATACTTGCGCCCGATACCGTTGACGGCTACTCAGATAAATCCGGCTTTATTGCCTCAAAACCCAGGTTGGTAATAGTAACTTTAATGATAAAAATAAATAGATAACATGAAAGTAAAGAAAGTATTAGTAAGTGCGTTCTTTTTGGCAACCTGCCTGATGAATGTACAGGCGCAACGCCGGAATGAAATTCAGGTTCCCGATTTAGATGGATACACTACTTTGAAGTGTGATTTCCATATGCACACTGTTTTCTCTGATGGTCTGGTTTGGCCTACGGTACGTGTAGATGAGGCTTATCGTGAAGGACTGGATGCAATTTCTCTGACAGAACACATCGAATATCGTCCTCATAAAAAAGATGTTGTGGCAGATCATAACCGTTCGTTCGATCTTTGTCAGAAACAGGCTGAAAAGCTGGGGATACTTTTAATCAGAGGTAGTGAGATTACCCGTCCGATGGCTCCCGGACACTTTAATGCCATTTTTCTGGCTGACTCCAATCCATTGGAACAAAAAGAGTATAAATATGCTTTCAATGAAGCCAAAAAGCAGGGAGCATTTATTTTCTGGAATCATCCCGGATGGGCAGCCCAACAACCGGATACTACTAAGTGGTGGCTCGAGCACACAGAACTCTATAATGAAGGTTGTATGCATGGCATTGAAGTAGCAAATGGCCCTCTGTATATGCCTGAAGCTGTTCAATGGTGTTTGGATAAGAATCTGACAATGATTGGCACTTCCGATATCCATCAACCCATTCAGACTGATTATGATTTCTCTAAAGATGAGCATCGTACCATGACATTCGTCTTTGCGAAAGAACGTTCCTTGAAAGGCATCCGTGAAGCATTGGACAATCGTCGCACTGCTGCTTATTATCGAGAGTTGGTGATTGGACGTGAAGACTTGCTTCGTCCATTCTTTGAAAAATGTGTAGAAATAGAAGAGATCAGCCGTAATGAGAAAGGAGTGACGCTCTCTATAACCAATACTACGGATTTAGTCCTGAAACTGAAAAAGACGGCACATGATACTTCTCTGGTCTATTTTCGGGATATGACGCTGAAGCCGCATACACGTTATAGTGTCCGTATCGGATTTGATAATAGCATCAAAGGAGGAGATATGAATTTTGAAGTGACGAATTTTATAGTGGCTCCTGATAAAGGATTGGAGTATACTATTTCTCTGTAAAAAGGGTTTGTTTTGTTAAGTTGCCCGGTCTTGAAATATATCAGGACCGGGCATATTGTATATGTAACTATTCTATTTCCAAGAGGTCGCTCATGATACCGTCTGAGATGAAAATACCCTCTCTGGTTAGCTTTAACCGATCGTTATGCAACTCTAATTTTCCATTTCCCAGATAAGGTTTGGCTTGTTCCAAACAATATTTCCAAAGTCGGTTGCCAAACTTCTTTTTCAGCTCTTCAGTGGATATTCCCCACATTGTGCGCAGACCTGTGATGATGTATTCATTGTAGCGGGTTTGTGTGTTCAGTTGTTCTGTTTCGTGTTGGCGTTGCCCTTGTTCTATGGATGAAAGATACTGATTTAGTGAGGCTACGTTCCATTCGCGTGAGTCTCCATCAAAGGAATGTGCGGACGGGCCGCATCCCAGATAAGGGATACCTTGCCAATAAGAAGTATTGTGTCGGGAGTACATTCCGGGTTTGCAGAAATTGGATATTTCGTAGTGTTCGTATCCAGCGGCAGAAAGGGTGTCTATCAATGTGGAGAAGAAGTTCAGGCTACTGTCCTCATCCACTTGAGATACAGAGTGTTGTTGCAGCATTTTGTAAAGTGGTGTACCTTCTTCGTAAATCAGATGGTAGGCTGAAATATGCTCTACATCAAGACTGACAGCCTGCTGTAAATCCTGTGCCCAACGTTGTTCAGTCTCTCCGGGCAAACCATAAATTAAATCGATGCTGATATTCTGAAAACCTGCTTGCCGACAGCGTTTTACTGCTTCTATGGCTTGTGTGGCATTGTGTCGTCTGTTCAATAATTGCAGTGTTGCATCATCAAAAGTTTGTATTCCCATGCTGATGCGGTTGAACGGTAGAGTGTGCAACATTCCGATATATTCTTCCGTAAGGTCATCGGGATTTGCTTCAAGCGTTATTTCTGTTGCTTCCCTCATTCCGTAAACCTGTTCAATCGTTTTGAAAACCTCCTTAAAGTCTTCCTCCGATAACTGTGACGGTGTACCTCCACCGAAATAAATGGTTTCAACAGCTTCCCCTTTCAGATATTCCTTGCGTTCCGTCAACTCCCGGCAAAGGGCACGGATATATTGCGATTTCAATTCCGAACGTGTAGTGGAATAGAAATCGCAATAAATGCAACGTGTCTTGCAGAAGGGGATATGTATGTAGATGCCTGCCATAATTATATTGTTTCTGTAGAAGAGCTTTCGTAGCTCTTACTTTGGCGGCAAAGATAACTATTCCTTCCGAAACTTATATCAGGGGAGAGAAACCGTCTTTACCGTCCCGTCAGAGAAATAAATGGTTATAGTGTCTCCGGTCTGTTTAAAGGACTTTACAGGTGTCAGTTCCTTTTTAGTAAATGGCTTGCCACTCTTTTTCCATAATTGTAGTGTGATAAAGACTTTATCACCGGAATGAGTTGTGACTGCATTGATTACAGAACATTTATTACTTACCGGATGTAGCCCTTCAGTCTGTACAAATTCTACTTCCGACCAACCCTGGAGATTGATAAGTGCTGTTTGATAGGCACCATTATCCATGCAGTAGGCAGTGTATCCTCCGGCCTTTTGTTCCTTTGTAACAATGGGACTTTCTAATTCCGGTAATGAATAGTGTCCGTAACGTAATTCTGTCGTAAGCGGGAAAGAAACTTTGTCTACACGCAGAATACCGTTAGGAAGCGGAATATCTGCCAGACGGAATTTGATTTCCGGGTTTGTTTCAAGTTCTGCATCCCGGTAGTAAATTCCGTCTTCAAACTTTTTGAATGTATAGAGGCGCAATACTTCCCATTCTTGTTTGTCATTCAGTACAGCATAGTTCATGGACACTTTACCATCTGGGCTGTCTGCCATCCAGGGGAATGCAGTGTTATAAGACAGTTTATTATAATTTTCGGTAGAACGGAATTTCTGCCAGTCTTTGGCAACTGTTTCATGGCACCATGCACGTATTTCCGAAGTACCGCTATTGGGATAGTTGGTCACTAAAGTGTTGGAACCTTCCATGAACTTATTGTATACTTTGCCGGATTGAAGTTCTTTTTCCCAAGCTCCGTTATTCTCGATAGCCGTCCAGAACGGATTATCGGCAGGTAATAATAATCCAAGGAACGCTTTTCCCATCCAGTAAACGCTGCCACGGCAGCTATAAATCTGTACGGCAGGCTCAAAAGCCCCATAAAATCCCAGTGTTGGTACTCGGTCTTCCATTAATGCAGGATTTTCAAGGAATTGAAGCAAGGTGGAAGAGGCAATGCGGCGCATCCAGCCATAGTTGATAGACGGATCATTGAGCCACCCCATCAGCGGGAAGGGCACAGCGGCAGCTATACGGTACGTAATACTGCGTCCATACATATTCATTTTTCCATCTTCGGCAAACATGTAGGGATAATTAGGGACCAGGTCACGGAAGTTGCTGACAAACTGTCGTCCGGCTTCCGGATTGAACTTCTCACCGTAGTAATGCGCCCAAATCATACCATACATCTGAAAAGCCCACATACTATAATAATCATAGGCCGGACTATCATTATACCATCCATATCCACGATATTGTGCCAGTGATTTTTGCAGCAATTCATCCATATAACCGTCTTTGACCTCATAACCCTGATCTTTGAAGAAAGACATGACGAATATATTAAAAAAACGCCAGTTAGAACCGATTGTAGGCCCGTTGCCATAACTAAGCATCAATGCGGCAAGATCATCTTTCTCCTTTTGTGTCAATGGTTCCCAAATAATTTCAGGCATTACAGTAAGTGACAGGGCGAGTGCTCCGAATTCTACAAGCGTCTGGCTTGGCCCACCTTTGAGATGTTGAATATATCCGGGCTTAGACGGATCACTCATGTTGCGCAACTGTTGCCGGTAATAATCTCCGACTTTGATTCCATTCAGTACCAGATCCGGATTTTCTTTTAGTAGCGGAATTGCTACGAACATAGTGCGGCAAAGTCCCTCCAAATTCTCCGTTTTATTAGGTTTTCCATCTGTTGGATAACTCTTTCCCGGCTGTTTCGGGAAATGCATCGGATCGTCCGGTGTGTGGATGTAGCTGAATGCTCCGTCCAGTAAATAGGTTGCAGCATCAAGCCAATGTTGGCGAGTCATACCGGTGAGAGGACTCAACTTGTAGTCCGGTTGTACTAAATGAAATACGGAATCATTTTTAGCCTGTGGCAGGGAGGCATTTACTTTTAATGAAACTAATAAAGTAAATAGTAATAATCCTCCGGTCATTTTTGAGAATACAATTTTCATCATTGCGTGTGTATTACATGGTAAGAATATTCTTATTTATTTTTCTCTGCAAAGAAAAGGTATTCTCTGCAATGTAAATGGCTACTTTAGTGCCAAAAAGGGTGAAATTTAGATCAATATTGTCTTTTGGGGCTTATCAGCTCCTTATCCGAATCGTATCTGGACCGTACTTGCTCCGTACGTTCTTCGGTCAGAAGTACCTCTGGACGGAGAAACTACGGACTTGGTACGGAGCAAGTACATCCCGGGTACGTCCCGATATAGAATTATTGAAATATAATATTACCAATGGATAAGATACTTTTAGATATATTTACGTATATTTGTCGGACTTTATTAATTATATTCTAAACCGAGTTAACCATGAAGGTAATGTTTACAATGAAAGAAAAAATCTGGAGTTTTGTATTTTGCTTTGGAATATTTTTCCCTTTGGTATGTCAGGCCATCGCAACACCTAAGCCAAATACTCTGGTGTTTAAGTCTTCATCCATATTGAACAGTTTGCCCAGTAAAGATGTGCAATCTGTCTATCAGGATCGCGACGGATATATCTGGATATCTACCCGTAATGGACTTTTCCAATATGATGGTTATTCTCTTACTACTTATAAATCCAATCTTTTTCGCACTGATTTGCTGACCAATAATAATGTTTTCTGTGTGGCAGAGGATGCAAAACACCGTCTTTGGATTGGTACTTACAGTGGTCTGAATGTTTTGGACAAGAAAACGGGTGCGATACGGAAAATAGATCATCCGGAGATGAATGGTAATAGTATCCCTCAAGTCCTGATAACCAGTGATGAACGTATTCTGTTTGCAACAGATTGGGGAGTGTATGAGTATCAGGAAGATAAAGATGATTTCTTATGCCATGGTGGCGAAAATACAGGGAATGTGATGCCCAGGACTGCCATCAAATCTCTGTTTGAAGATGACCGGGGAGATATTTGGATTGGAACATGGGATGCAGGGTTGTATCGTTATGAGAAGAAAACCGGGAAATATTTCAGATACCCGCGGTTGAATGAACAAAACTCTGCTCATTATGTATTTCAGGACAGTCAAAAGAATATTTGGGTAGGTACTTGGCGTGGCGGTTTGGTTTTGTTGAAAGATGCCTACCAGCCGGATAAGACCACTTGGATTACTTATCGGTATGATGAAAAGAACCTTGCCGGTATCTCGGATGATATTATCTATGCGTTATCCGAAGATCTTAATACTCATTCTTTATGGGTAGGAACCCGTAAAGGACTCAGTGTACTTCCGTTGACAGGGAATTACACGGGTGCTGAGACTTTCAGTAATTATTATCCCAGTGAATCGGATAGTTCTATAGCCAGTGACGAAGTGGCTTCCCTTTTGCGTGATCGTCAGGGACTGATGTGGGTAGGTATGATTGGTGGAGGTGTAAACAAAGTGAGTACTCGAAAAGCTGATTTCTATTGGGATCAGTTGTTGGAAGTCAAACGAATGCTGAAGACTACTTCGGTTCGCAGTATTTTGCTGGATGATGAAGGATTACTTTGGCTGGGAATAGGAACTTATGGATTAGGGGTGAAGAATCGTCAAACCGGGAAATTCACTTATTATACTCAAATGCCTGAATTCGACCGTTATCGTGGTATTTCTACGGTAATGTCTATGATGCAACATTCCGTAACGGGACATATTTGGATTGCAGCTTATGACGGAGGAGTTTATGAGGTAGATAAGAAGGCGCCTGTGGCACAGAGGGTGAGGAATTATTATGCTCAGGATGCGCCGTGGTTGGCAGGTTCCTGTGTTTTTCATATCTATGAAGACTCAAAGCACAACCTTTGGTTTGCTACGCGTAATGGAGTTTCAATGCGTACAATGAATGGAGAAGCGGTGCGGCTGGATACTTTGCAAGTAGGAAATAGCCAGATGAGAAACGTTCCGACTATGTATATGACCGAAGGAAATGACGGAGATATGTGGGTGGCTTCCAATACACATGGAGTTTTTCGGCTTCATTGTGATGAAAAAGGGAGCTATACCGTTTCATGTTATTCTGCTACGAATGGAAAGCTCAACAGTGTGTATGCCGATTGTCTTTACACAGATGCCAAAGGACGCATTTGGGTAGGAACAGGAGGCAGTGGACTGAATCTGTATGATGAAGCAACCGACACTTTTCTTCCGGTACATGCGAAATGGAATCTTCCGGGAGATGCGGTTGTCAGTATCAGGAGTGATAAAGAGGGTGATTTATGGTTGGGTACGAATGCCGGATTGATAAAACTTGCCCTATCGGATAACTTGGAAAGTGCGACATTCCGTTTGTACACCACAGTAGATGGTTTGCAGGACAATATATTTATTCGTAGTGCCCAGGCGGTTGCAGCTGACGGTGAAATGTTCTTCGGCGGACACCGGGGATATAATAGTGTTTATCCTGAGAATCAGCAGGAACAGCCTTTTTCTTCTTCTGTGATAGTGACTGACATTAAGATTTTCAATCAGTCATGGGGAAATCTGCCAGCTAAAGAGCGAATGGAGATTTCAGAACTTTCACCCGCTTTTGCAGATGAGATACAGCTGGACCATTGGCATAATAATTTCAGCATCGAATTTTCGGCATTGGAGTATGCTAATCCGGAGAGAAACCAGTATGCTTATCAGTTGGCAGGTTTCGATTCTGACTGGCAATATACGGGTGGGGCCAAGCGTTTTGCTTATTATAATAACCTGAAGCCCGGAACTTATACTTTCCAATTGAAAGCTTCTAATGCCAATGGCATTTGGGATGATGAAATGCTTCGGATGAAAGTCGTTATTTTGCCGCCTCCCTGGAAAACATGGTGGGCTTACACCTTATATATTATATGTGTTTGTGTTATTATCTATTATACTTTCCGGGTGATACGTAATCGAATCCGTTTGCGAAATGCTCTGCATTTGCGTGAGATGGAACAAGCTAAGGCAGAAGAGGTTAATCATGCTAAATTACAATTCTTTACTAATATTACTCACGAGCTACTGACTCCGTTAACCATTCTTTCTGCTTCGGTGGATGAGCTGAGACGGACCGCACCCACGTATAAGGAGCAATATAGAGTGATGAATAACAATATCAATCGCTTGATACGTTTGCTGCAACAAATCCTTGAATTTCGTAAGTCGGAGACAGGAAATCTTAAGCTGCGGGTTTCCGAAGGTGACCTTACGCAATTTGTACATCGCAGTCTGGATAGCTTCCGCCCGTTGATGAAGAAGAAAGATATTCAGTTTCAGATTTCATGTTCACCCGATCCTTTCAACGCTTATTTTGATCCGGACAAACTTGATAAGATACTCTATAATTTACTGTCTAATGCTTCTAAATATAATCGTGCCGGTGGTCTGGTCAGTGTGGAACTGTCTGAAAATGAAGACCGAACAGCACGATTAGTGGTGAAAGACAATGGCCCCGGTATATCAGCAGAAGCCCAGAAGAACCTTTTCAAACGCTTTTATGAAGGAGATTACCGGAAGTTCAAGACTATTGGAACCGGCATCGGTTTGTCATTGGTTCGCGATTTGGTAGTGCTGCATCATGGCACTATTACGGTAGAAAGTGAAGAAGGGAAAGGTACATTGTTTATTGTAAACTTCCCGGTTCTTCGTAATTCGTATGCGGAGGAAGAAATAGAAGAAAGTCTGCCGGCAGATGCGGAAGAAGCAAAGAAAGAACTGTTATCAGATGAGTTTGGCGGAAATGTCTCTGATGATGATAGTGAGGAACAATCCGAGCCGACTGCTATCCGGTCTTCGTACTCTTTACTGATTGTTGAGGACAATGAAGAGTTATTGCAGTTAATGACGAAATTGTTGGGTGCGGATTATATGGTTTACACAGCTAATAACGGTAAGGAAGCTATAGATGTGGTAGAGCAGGAAGAGATCGATCTGATTGTTTCTGACGTAATGATGCCTGAGATGGATGGCATTGAATTCTGCCAGTATATTAAAAATAAGTTTGAAACATCCCATATTCCTGTAGTTTTGCTGACGGCTAAGAATAAGGAGGAAGACCGGGTTGAGGCTTATGAGTCCGGTGCTGATGGCTTTATCAGTAAACCTTTCAATCTGAGTGTTCTCCATGCACGTATCTCCAACTTGCTTCGGAGCCGTGAACGTATGGGAAAGGACTTCAAGAAACAGTTGGTATTTGAAGCTAAAGAATTGAATTACACCAGTGTTGATGAGGATTTCCTGCAACGGGCTATTGATTGTGTGCATCGTCATTTGGATGATCCGGATTTTGATCAGGCGAAGCTGTTGGAGGAGATGTATATGGCTAAATCGACTTTCTTCAGGAAGTTGAAGTCATTGACCGGTCTTACTTATGTTTCCTTTATCCGGAATATTCGTATGAAAGCAGCCTGTCGTATAATGGAAGAGAAGAAGAATATTCGTATTTCAGAATTGGCGTATGCTGTGGGTTATAATGATCCGCGTTATTTCAGTAATAGTTTTAAGAAAGAGTTTGGTATGCAACCTTCCGAATATATGGAGCGCTTTACTTCGAATGGCACAGTGGAAGATGATGTTCCGGAAACATAGAGCATATATTTATTAACCATCTTGTCTTTTATACTGCAAGAACAACTTCCGGAAAATGGAATGTTGTTCTTGCAGTCTTATTGTGTTACTTATCCATTTATTCGTTTTATACATTTCTTTTAAAACTCTCTCACATTTGAAAACTTATGTAGAATAATGTTTCATTTCATGTAGAAAATTGTGTCATGAGACAAATTAGCATCTGTTTGGGCTGTTGTAGAAGGCATATTGCTTTTTGCCCCCATACTTTTGTGTCGCAATCAAGAATGAAAATGATAGAGTTTTTTTTAGTTCTTGTTGTAAATAACAAACCAATGTTTAATCTTAAAATTAATGAGAAACATGAAAAACAAAAGAGGCAAATTGATTACAGTACTTTTTGTTGCTGCAATGTCTGTTAGTCTTTTTACAGGGTGTAGTGACGATGCTACAATTACTGGATTGGATGAAGGTGCATTGCCTGAATTGGCATCCGACACAAGGGCTGTTACAGATGAGTTGATCGAATCAGATTCAATCAGTAACTTTAGTTTATTAGCTGCAACTGAATATAGTGATGCAGAGTTAAAAGAGCGCATAAGGAATGGGTGGTGGAAACAGTATGCTTATACTTTGCCGAATGGTAAAGTAACTCCGGAAATATCAGGATATACTGATTATACGCAGAATATATATCCGGATGCTACTACATTATTCTTTGTTGGAAGTGAGGTGTTGAAAAATGTTAATGTACAATTCTCTCAAATAGGTACAACTCCATATTATTATGAAGAAATTAGTACTGGATTTTATGAATTTAAGGTTGCTTATCCTGTTCCTGTCTTTTTTGAATTCGTAAGTAAAAAAACAGGAGAGCTAGTTGATACTATTATCTTTTTTCCTAGCCGTTCTGTCCAGTAAGGGCTATATAATGAGACTTAATAATTAAATATATGTTTAATCTTAAAATTATTGCTAATGGAAAAGCAAGAAAATTTCTGTAAACGACAGGCTCAAAAATTATGTCGATTATTTCCAGTTGCAATTTTATTGTTTTTGTTTTTATCTGTTCCTCTTAAGGGATATAGTAATGAAGCTTTCTCTTCAGAAGGCATGCAACAAAATACAGTAAAAGTGACTGGTACAGTCAAGGATACAAATGGGGAGCCGATAATTGGTGCCAATGTAATGGTAGTGGGGTCGGCTACTGGTGTTATTACTGATATCGATGGTAATTTCACACTTAATGTTCCTGTAGGGAGTAAGTTACAGTTTAGTTTTATTGGTTATAAGGAACAGGTAGTTCCTGTTAAAAAAGGTATTAGTCTTAATATAGTATTAGAAGAAGATGCCCAGATGTTGGGTGAAGTAGAGGTGGTAGCTTACGGTGTACAGAAAAAAGTATCAGTTACAGGCGCCATTTCTTCAATGAGAGGAGATGACTTGTTAAAGACTCCCGCAGGATCTATTTCTAACATCCTTTCTGGGCAGGTAACCGGTATTTCTTCTGTGCAATATTCTGGTGAACCGGGTGCTGATGCTGCTGATATCTACGTACGTGGTATAGCTACCACTAATAATGCCACTCCATTGATTCAGGTGGATGGTGTGGAACGTGATTTCTCTCAGATTGACCCGAATGAGATAGAGAGTGTAACTATATTGAAAGATGCTTCTGCAACTGCTGTATTCGGTGTACGAGGTGCGAATGGTGTTATCTTGATTACAACTAAACGTGGTGCTGAAGGAAAAGCGAAGATTTCATTTACTACTTCTGCCGGTGTTAATGTGCGTACTAAAGAATTAGAGTTTGCAAATTCTTATCAGTATGCTTCTTATGTTAATATGATGAGGACTAATGACGGTAATGAGCCTCTTTATTCGGATGAGCAGTTGGCTGCTTTTCGGGATCATACTAATCCGTTACTTTATCCGGATATTAACTGGATTGATTACTGTATGAACAAAGCTGCTTTTCAGTCACAGCACAATGTTAGTATCTCTGGTGGAACAAATAATATGCGTTACTTTGTGTCTGCGGGTTTGTTCACCCAAGATGGTATGTTTAAGCAATTCAATCTGACAGATGATTTTAACTTTGACTATAAGCGATATAATTATCGGGCAAATCTGGATTTTGATATCAGCAAAACAACATTATTATCAGTCAATATTGGCGGACGCGTGGAGAGTAAGCGTACTCCTGAGTCTGGTGAAGATCAGAATCAATTGTTCCGTAAACTTTATTGGGCTGTACCTTTTGCCAGTGCGGGTATAGTAGATGGTAAATATATCAAAACGAATGCGGATTATGTTACTAAACCTGGAGCAGATGGTTTGGAATCTTATTATGGTAAAGGTTTCCGTAATCAGACAACGAATGTATTGAATCTGGACTTGGTGCTCGACCAGAAACTTGATTTCATAACAAAGGGACTTTCTATAAAATTGAAAGGGTCATATAACTCTTCTTACTCAACCACTAAAATAGCCAGTTCTTCCGTAGCTACCTATACACCGGTTGTAGATGACAAGGGTGCTATTACTTACAAAAAATCAGGTTCTGATAGCCAGACGAGCTATCGTGAAGGAGATTATGGTAAGGGACGCGACTGGTATATGGAATTAGCCTTAAACTATAATCGTAAGTTTGGCAACCACAGTGTTACTGGATTGTTTCTTTACAATCAGTCAAAAAGATATTATCCAGGAGGAACTTACGACTATATTCCTACAGGTTATGTAGGATTGGTAGGACGCGTGACGTATGACTGGAAGACTCGTTATTTGGCCGAATTTAATGTTGGTTACAATGGCTCTGAGAATTTTAACCCCGAAAATCGTTACGGCTTTTTTCCTGCCGGTTCTATTGGTTGGATTGTTAGTGAGGAACCTTTCTTCGCTCCTATAAAGAAGGTGGTGAATTACTTTAAAGTCCGTGCAACTTTGGGTATGGTAGGTAATGACAACTATGCAGGTCAGCGTTTCCTCTATTTACCTGGTTCTTATGGTTATGGACAAAATAATGATCATAATGGTCCGGGTGGTTTCTTTGGACAGAACATTGGAAATGCCAAGCCTGGTGCATGGGAGGCTACTCAGAGTAATCCGTATGCTAAGTGGGAAACAGCCGTCAAGCAGAATTATGGTCTTGACTTTAACATTCTCAATGACCATTTGAGCGTATCTGCCGACTATTTTATAGAAAAACGTCGTGATATTCTTAGAACTCCGGACTATTTGCCGGGTATTTTGGGTATGACTCTTCCGGCAATCAATGTGAATAAGGTAGAGAATAAGGGTTTTGAAATACAGGCGAAGTGGAATGATAGAATAGGAACTGATTTTCGTTATTGGGCTAATTTCAATATATCATTTGCACGTAACAAGATTGTATTCATGAATGAAGTTGAGCAAAATGAACCTTGGATGTATCAAACAGGACGTCGTATAAATTCACGCTCTATGTATAAGTTCTGGGGATTCTATGATGAGACAGCCGATTTGCGTTATCAGGAAGAATTTGGAATTCCTATTAGTGATCATGGAATTACATTGCAGCCCGGTGATGCAGTTTATGTAGACTTGAATAAGGATGGAAAACTGGACGGCAATGATGCGACACGAGATATAGGTTTTACTGACCTTCCGGAATATACGGCAGGTTTGAATTTAGGCTTTTCTTGGAAGAATTTTGATTTCTCCATGCAATGGACGGGTGCCTGGAATGTAGACCGTATGCTCTCTGAATTCAGACAGCCGCTTGGTGATACTCAAAACAAAGGCTTGTTGTTGTACCAATATGAAAATACCTGGCGGTCTTCAGAAGACTCATATACTGCTAAATTTCCTCGTATTACGGCAACGAATCGTAAAAATAACTTTGAAAAAGGAAGTGATTTGTACTTGATTAATGCAAGCTACCTCCGTTTGAAGAATATTGAGATCGGCTATAATTTTGATTTCCCCTTCATGAGAAAGTTGAAGCTGAATAGCTGCCGCATGTATGTAAATGGCTATAATTTATTGACATTTACCGCTTTTGATTGGGGAGATCCGGAGTCTCGTCAGAGCGATCGTCCTAACTATCCGCTGACCAGAGTATTTAATATTGGTCTGAAATTAGGCTTTTAATGTTTATTGATATTGAAAATAAGAAACTTAAGAATTAAATACTTAAGATATGAGACATTTAACTAAATGGTTTATAATAGCATTTGCAGGAGTTACCATACTCTTTGCTTCTTGCGTCGATCAAATAAAGTTCGGTGATAGTTTTCTTGAAAAACCGCCTACGACGAACGACTTGAATCAGGATTCTATTTTTGGAAAAGCTGATTATGCCCGTGCATTTTTATGGAATGCTTATACAAAACTTTATTATGGCTTGCCTTATTACTGGGGTGGTTATGATGAAAAGAAAATGAACACCGGTATGTTTGAAATTCTTTCTGATTGCTGGCATAGTCATAATAGTTGGGATGGAGTGAATCGTCTCTATTATAGTGGTGCGTATACGGCAGCAGATGAAGATGGTTCCCGAGGTGATGTTCGTTACAATTATATAGATGATAAAGCCTGGAGTGGTATTCGCGCTGGATGGATGTTTATTGAAAATGTTGAGCGTGTACCGGATATGGACAATGCAGAGAAAGCGCGTCTGACTGCAGAAGCAAAAGTATTAATAGCTTCTCGTTATTTCGATATGTTCCGTCATTTTGGTGGTTTGCCGCTGGTAGACAAAACGTACGGTGTACAAGCTGTATACGAAGTACCCCGTGCAACAGCTGCGGCGACAGTTGAATTTATGATTGGTTTATTGGATGCTGCTATCAATGAATCGGAATTACCCTGGTCTCTGGGAACAGATGATTCTAATTGGCAAGGACGTTTTACAAAAGCGGCAGCAATGGCATTAAAATGTAAGATACTGTTGTTTGCGGCCAGTCCTTTGTTTAATGATAGTGAACCTTATTCTACAGAATCTCCACAAGATGCTGTAAGTAATCTGCAAGTATGGTACGGAGGTTATAATGCTGATTGGTGGGAACAATGCTATCAGGCATGTTATGAGTTTTTTGAACAGCTAGAAGCTAATGGCTTTTATGCATTGATGGAGGCAGATGGAACAAGTTCACAAAATTATCGTGATGCTTTCTTTAAAGCTTATTTCGAACGTCAGAATAATACGGAATTACTTATTTCTACTCGTGTAATAGGTAAGTTCAATAACGACTGGTGGTACAAATTTCAAACTGAATTTGTAGGCTATGGTAACTATACTCCAACCTTGGAATATATGCAGATGTTCCCAATGAGTGACGGCACACCTTTTGACTCCAATACACTGTTGGCTGATGGTGCTTTCCCGTTCTTTACTGATAATGACTATAATAAGCCGGTACGTGATCCACGTTTGTATGAGACGATGTTGGTGAATGGTGCTAATTTTGGTGACCATGCAGCTGAATTGTGGTTGGGAGGTCGTGATAACATTGACAATACGGAAAAGGAAACAGGAAAGGTCGCTACTGGTTTCAGCCTTTATAAATTCTATAAGACAGGTAACTTAAGCGGAACCTATCCTCAATGGCCTTATTTACGTTTAGCAGAAGTTTACTTGATTTATGCAGAAGCCATCCTGCACGCTAAGGGGGATTTGCAAAAAGCTATTGATCAGGTAGATATCGTACGTGCTCGTGTTGGTTTAGGTGGTTTGGCAAAATGTAATCCTACTAAGAATCTAACGACTGATAAAAATGCTTTATTGGAAGAAATACTTCGCGAACGTGCTTGTGAGCTTGGTTTGGAAGATGTACGTTTCTTTGATATGATTCGTTACAAACGTGCAGATCTTTTCCAGAAAAAACTTCACGGACTGAAAGTTTATCGTAATGATGGTGGCGGAAACAAACCATGGTCAGGTACTAGTGGTAATGCTTCTGAATACCCTAATAAACCTTCTAATTTCAAATACGAAGTGTTCGAACTTAAAAATATAGCTCGCACGTGGTGGAGCAATTTTAATCCTAAATGGTATTTAGCTGCTTTCCCGCCTTCGGAAGTAAACAAAGGATATGGACTGACACAAAACCCGGGTTGGAAATAAAGGTAAAAATAACCATATAATAAAGAAAGAACAACATGAAAAAATATAAAATAATAGTTTTAGCAATGTTGGCTTGTGTCTCTCTGAAAAGCTGGGCGCAAGAGGAAGGCAATATAGCCGGCAAAGTGGTTGATAAACTAGGCAATCCGATAGAAGGTGTATTGATTTCCGTTGAAAACAATCCGTTGGTACAGGCGACGACTGACCGTAATGGTAAATTTGAAATTATAGCCGATCATACTAAACGCTTGCAGGTACGTACTGGTAGGGATGATACTAAAATTGTGCCTGTAGCTGATGGGAAAGACCTGACGATTGTTATGGATTTCTCAAGTGAGAAAGTTAACTACGGTTTTGGTCTGAATCAGACCAATGCAGAATCTACAGGTGCGGTCTCTACAGTTTATGCCGATCAAATTGATAATCGTTCTACGTTTAATGTAGGTAATGCATTGTATGGTAATGTAACGGGACTTTATACTATGCAGAAGACAGGTAATGTTTGGGACCAGATTTCTTCTATGGCTATCCGTGGGCAAAAGACATTAAATGATAAAAATGGTATATTGTTGTTGGTGGATGGTCTGGAACGAGATAATGGTTATCAAGCATTGAATTATATCTCTCCTGAAGAAGTCGAGTCTGTTAGTATCTTGCGAGATGCAGCAGCAGTAGCCCTTTATGGTTTCCGTGGTGTAAACGGTGTAGTGAATATCGTAACTAAACGTGGTAAATACAAAAGTCGTGAGATAAACTTCTCTTATGATCATGGTTTTAATTCTCAAACTCGAATTCCGAAAATGGCAGATGCTTCTACCTATGCTAATGCTATCAATGAAGCCTTGGCTAATGATGGAAAATCTGCACGTTATTCTCAGAATGAGTTGAATGCTTTCAAGAGTGGAAAGTATCCTTATCTTTATCCTAATGTGAATTGGATGGACGAGGTCTTTCGTGATCAGGGAACTACGGATATAGCAACCTTAACATTCCGTGGAGGTTCTACTAAGATGCGCTACTTCACGATGTTGAATTTGCAGAATAATCGTGGTTTCATCAAGAATGCTAATTCCAATGATGGTTATTCTACGCAAGACAAGTATTCAAGAGCCAATTTCCGTTCTAATTTGGATATTGATCTGACATCCAAAACAAGATTACAGGCTAATATATCTGGTGTACTGAATGAATTCAGCCGTCCAAGCTCAAGTGGCGATAATCTGATCGGTAAGTTGTATACAGTGCCGTCGGCAGCATTCCCTATTAAGACGGAAAAGGGTTTGTGGGGTGGCAATAGTACCTGGAATGGTGATTATAATCCTGTATATCTTGCACAAGGTCATGGTTATACGAAAGGCCACACTCGCGCTCTGTATGCTGATATGTTATTACGTCAGGATTTGTCATCCATTACTAAAGGATTAGGTGGATCTGTACGTATTGGATATGATAACCTGGCTTCTTATTGGGAAGATCACCGTAGAAATGAAAAATATGGCATGCAGTCTGTTACTCAATGGACTAATGGCGAACCATCAGCTTTCACTGATTTTGAGGGAGGTTCGGTAGGTACTAGCGAAAGTTCAAAGTTGGATTGGCAGTATCGCTCTTTAAACTTTCAGGCAAATGTAGATTGGAACCGTAACTTTGGCAAACATGACCTTTACTCCATGCTGCTGTATACGTATAAGTATGACGATAGAAATGGCGTAAATGTAACTTTGTTTACTCAAAATGCAGGTTGGTATACTCATTATGGCTATGATAATCGCTATTTTGCAGATTTTACTTTAATGTTCTCTGCTTCCAATAAGTTGGATCCTAATAGCCGTTGGTTACCGGCTCCCACTGTAGGGTTGTCATGGGTTATCTCTAACGAAGCTTTCATGAAGAACCAAAATGTGATAGATTTCATGAAATTGCGTGCTTCATTTGGTATTATCAATACGGATAACACTCCGGCTGACGGCTATTGGCTTAATAAAATGGGAGGCGGAGGATCTTATCCTGTAATAGGTGGTAGCAATTTTGGAGATGGAGACGGTGGATGGTCTGAAGGTCGGTTACCTTCATTGAACGGAGTGTTGGAGAAAGCTTATAAGTATAATGTGGGTTTGGATATGTCTCTGTTGAAAGGCTTGACTTTTACAATTGATGGGTTTTATGAGAGGCGTTCGGATATCTGGGTAAGTGCATCAGGACAAAATTCGGCTGTATTGGGCGTTGATGGAGCCTATAAGAATGCAGGTATAGTAGATAGCTGGGGTACCGAAATGGGGTTGGATTATAATAAACGTATTGGAGATTTCCAGTTACGTTTGGGTGGAACCTTCTCATTTAACCGTAGTGAGATTATCGAAAACTTGGAAGAACCCAAAGCCTATGAGTATTTGAGTGCGAAAGGAAAATCGGTTGGACAGATTTGGGGCTTACAAGCTATCGGCCATTTTGTAGATCAGGCAGATATTGATAATAGTACACCTCAACAATTTGGTCCGGTAAAACCGGGTGATATTAAGTACAAGGATGTGAATAATGATGGCGTCATTAACTCCAACGATATGATTCCCATGGGCTATAATTCTGTTTGGCCGGAAATTTATTATGGTTTCAATGTAGGATTAGAATGGAAAGGTTTAGGCTTTAACGCTTATTTTCAAGGTGTAGGTAATTATACAGCTTGGCTTACATCCAGCGTATATCGTCCATTGATCAATAATACTTCTATTTCACAGTATGCTTATGAGAATCGTTGGACACCTGAAAACCCGAATGCCCGCTTTCCTCGTTTGACTACGGAAAATGTGGAAAACAATACGCAAAGTAGTTCTGTATGGTTACAAGACCGTTCTTTCCTGAAGTTGCGTAACTGTGAAGTATACTATAAGATACCTTCTGCTTGGCTGAATAAGATCAAAATGAAAACAGCGAAGGTTTATGTAAGAGGTACAGACTTGTTCAGTATTGACAAAATCGATTTAACTGATCCGGAAGCTATAGGAGATGTTTATCCTGCTACCCGTTCCATACATATCGGTTTATCACTGGGACTCTAAATGAAATAAGTTAATAAAAAAAACTAAGATATGAAATTAAAGAATATATGTTTCGGTATTGTTTGTACAGCAGTATTAGTCGGATGTACAGACAAGATGGACTATCATGAATATACCAGCTACGATAAGGAGTATGTATTTTCTGACTTCGGCCGTACATCCGGATTTGTGAATAACATCTATTCCTATTTGGACTCTGATTTGCCCGGTTCAGGAGCATTGGCATCCGCCTGTGATGAGGCAGAAATGGCATTGACTTATTCAAGCGTACTTGACTATACGAATGGAAACTGGAATGCGCTGAATCCAAAGTCGCTGTGGAATTATTATACACCTATTCGTGCGGTCAATTATTATCTGAAAAATGCAAAAGATCTGGATTTCTATGACTTGCGTTTTACAGAAGATTATGAAGCTCAGATGAATCGTTTTAAGCGTTACCAGTATGAAGTGCGCTTGTTACGCGCCTATTATTATTTCCAGCTGGTACGTGCGTATGGTGATGTTCCTTTCACAACATCCGTGTTGACAGAGGCAGAAGCCAATAGTCTGAAACGTACACCTGCTTCGGAGATTTTTGATTTTATTGTGAGTGAATGTGATGCAGTGGCTCCGGAACTTCCAATAGATTACAGTAAACTTGAAAATGATGCTGCCGGTAATTCGGAGAAACCGGAAACCGGTCGCGTGACTCAAGGTACAGCATTGGCGCTGAAAGCACGCGCTTTGCTTTACCGCGCCAGCAAGCTTTTCAATGAAAGTGAAAATAAAGAGTTCTACAAAGAAGCTGCAAAGGCTAATTTAGATGTAATAAACTACTGTAGCAAGAATGGTATTACTTTAGGTAAGTATACTGACTTGTGGGGTGAAAATAACTGGAAAGCATCTGAGATGATCTTTGTGCGCCGTGTAGGTGCAACTACTGATCCTGAAGTTACTAATTTTCCGATAGGTTTGGAAAATGCGAGATCAGGAAATTGTCCAACACAGACTTTGGTCGATGCTTATGAAATGAAGAATGGCAGTGAACCAAATTCAAAGGATCCGTATACAGGTAGAGATCCGCGTTTTGCCATGACGATTGCTGTGAATGGGGACAAATGGCCGAATACAAATCCTAATCCGCTGGAAATTTATGTGGGAGGTAGAAATGCTTCGCCTATTCCTTATGCAACCCCAACAGGCTACTATCTAAAGAAATATGTAGATGGTTCTACGGATATCAGTGCCAGCACAGGTAGTGGAGGTAAAGTGCATAGTTGGGTGACATTCCGTTTAGGAGAGTTTCTACTGAATTATGCGGAAGCCACATTCAAATATTTTGGAGAGGCTGATAATAAAGATGGTGAACTTACTATGTCAGCTCGTGAAGCAGTAAATAAGATACGTAAGCGTACTGGTGTGGATATGCCGGAATTTCCAGAAGGTATGAGTAGTGATAATTTCTGGAAGCGTTATAAGAATGAACGTATGGTGGAACTTGCATTTGAAGGACATCGCTTTTGGGATGTACGTAGGTGGAAAGAAGGCGGTTTTAAGAGTCTTGATCGGGTAGTGATCACGAAAAATAGTGATGACTCGTTCACTTATACGCGCAATACTAAATCTTTGGTTTGGGATGATAAGATGTATTTCTATCCAATACCGGACTCTGAACTTCGTAAAAATCCGAATTTGACCCAAAATACAGATTGGTAAAACATACGTGTTTAACTATAAAAATGAGATATTATGAAATTGAACTTTAAATATATGATTGTTGTCGGGTTATTGATTGGCATGACAGGTTGCGATGATAACTTAGAAACTTTTGAGATAGGGGGGAGCACAGCGGCTCCCACTGCTATCGCAACATCGGCTGTAAACTCAGATCCCTTACCCGGACAAATTAAATTGACCTGGAATACTCCGTCTGAAGGTGCATTTGAATATCTTCAGATTAAATATCATGATCCGTTGACAGAACAAGATGTTTGTAAGATAGCTTCTATTGGTACGACTGAAATGTTGATAGAAGATACGCGTGCCCGTTTTGGCGATTATTCTTTCTTTTTCCAGACTTTCAATGCTGCCCATCAAGGTAGTGAGGTTACGGAAATAAAAGCAAAATCAGGAGCAGCACCATCTACTACGACAGAAAAGTCGCGTACAGAAATGAAAATAGAGGCGGATCAGCTTAGCACGAATGCACAGGAACCTTCTGAAGGGCCGATTAAGAATTTGATAGACGGTAAAGGCAATACTTTCTTTCATACGAGATGGAGTAGTCCTCAGATAGAATTGCCTCATTATATTCAGATTGATTTTAAGGAAGCGCATGAGGATTTTGCTATTTATTACCAGAATCGTACGGATAATACATGGACTTCGGAAGGGCGTCCTTCTGTGGTGGAATTACAAATAAGCAGTGATGGAAAAACTTTTGAAACAGTGGCGACACTGTCAGGTTTACCTTCGGCACACAGTACTGAGTATACCTCAGAATTCATTGTACCAGGGAAGACATTTACTTCTTTCCGTTTTAATGTAATTGCTACTTCGGGTAATACGAAGTATTTCAATTTGGCTCAATTTAAATTTTATGATGTGGAAGTAGAAATCTATGATCCTGAAACTGTACCTTTAGATTAATTTTAATTGGGATAAGAATATGAAAAATAAGATAAAAATCTGGGTAGCTCTTTGTGTAGCTGCCTGTTCAATCACTTTCTCCGCTTGCGATGAAGATAATGACTTTGGATACAATGGAAAATTGAGCTTAAACTATTTGGGCATCAAGCAAGCCAGTGAAATATGGGATGGAGCTCAATGTAATATAGTTACGGCTTTGAAAGAACCGCAAGAAGGTGAAGTGCAGAAAGTTAAGAATTTTAATTATCGCCTGAATCTGGCGCTTTACCAGAATCGGAAAGCGGAGAAAGATGCTACGGTAGACTTGGTTATAGCTTCAGATTCTTTGAAGAAGGCCATTGCTTTGGTTGGAACATCTTCTGTTTATACTGTTTATGCCGATGCAGAACTGTTGCCGGAAGAGTACTATAATCTCTCTGCTAGTAAAATGGAACTGAGTGCCGGCAGTAAAAAGTCGGAAGAAGTAGAACTGAATGTTTACTCCAGTAAACTGATTGCGTTAGTACAGGACGAATGGAAAAAAGATGTGACTTTTGTGTTGCCTGTGCAAATTCAGAATTCTACTTCTTATAGCATTAATGATAAGACAAATACGATGATGTTTTTCTTTAATGTGACTTATGTAGATCCTGGTGAAGAGTATTTCGCTGACGGAGAAGGTGTACCTGATGACCATGAATTGGAAGGCGGATATAAATTGGTTTGGCATGATGAATTTAATGGAACCGGCGCACCGAATGCTGAAATGTGGCGATATGAAGAAGGGTTTCAGCGCAATGAAGAGGATCAGTGGTATAAAAAGGAGAATGTTGAAATGAAAAAGAATGCATTGGTTTTTACAGCCAAGCAGGAACGCGTGAAGAACCCGAACTACAATCCGAATGCAACGGGGGGGAATTCTTGGAAACAGACTCGTGAATATGCGGAATATACTTCCGCTTGCGTGGTAGCCCAAAATAAGTATGCTTTCAAATATGGGAAACTGGTTGTACGCGCTAAGATACCTATTGAGCAAGGTGGATGGCCTGCGATATGGTCTACCGGTAACTGGTATGAGTGGCCGCTGGGTGGTGAGATCGATTTTCTGGAATTCTATAAGAACAAGATTCATGCTAACCTTTGCTGGGGTGGAAATAAACGTTGGGATGGTTCATGGAATTCTGCAAATTATCCTATTACTGATTTCACGTCCAAAGATGCGAAGTGGGCGGAAAAATATCATGTTTGGATGATGGATTGGGATGAAAAATACATTCGCATCTATCTGGATGATGTGCTTCTGAATGAAACCGACCTGAGTACAACCTATAATAAAGGTGACCATGGTGCCGGAGAGGGTGGTTATATTAATCCCTATTCCAATGATCTGGAAGGATTTGGTCAGCTTATGATGCTGAACTTGGCTATCGGTGGTAGCAATGGAAGACCTATAGAAGCAACTTTCCCGCTTGAATACTGCGTAGATTATGTGCGGGTGTATCAAAAGTAGTAATAATAACTTTATTTGAATATAATATGGAAAAAGGGAAAAAAAAGAGGATGTTTTTCTTCAGTGTGTTTCTCAGCATTATGGCTTTTACTGCTTGTACTGATAATGTAGATATTGATAATCAAGTACTGAATCCACGGGATAATGTAGTTACTCGTTCAGAAGTTGATACTATACAATATTTTACAGTTTGTTCTTATCTATACGGTGAGGATATTACATATTATCCGTCAACTATTCCTTCTGATAATAGAGCTGTAGTACGTATACAATTTAATAGAACTAATTTGAGATATCCTGGAGATCATGCAGGTATTATTGAGGGTAGAACTTTTACATTCAAATATTTACCAGTAGGAACTTCAATCGGTTTCTCAACATTCACTGCAAAAGTTAGCATAAAAGGTACTGATGCTGTATTAGTTGATATAGATTCAAAAATTAATTATGCTCTTGTAGAGGTCTATTTACCAAATGCTTTTGAGCATCCGGAATTTGTCACAGGATCGAGTACTTGGCCTGTGTATGTATATGATGATATGGGACGTTTTATTGGTGATGAGAATGATCTTCCTAAAATTAGATATGATGGGAGAAAGTAGATTAATACAGGAATAGAATGAGACTGCACGAATCTAAGAATTATTACAAGGTTTGTTGTAAGTTATTCTTGTTCCAATATCGCGTAGACTATGTGCGCGTGTATAAGAAATAATAAATAAAATCTTTCAATTTATATTCCGTATTGTCCTATGAGCCTAACAGAACATTGGGGCAGTACGGAATATTTGTAAAATAGGTAATAGTATATGAAATATATAAAGTATTTGGGAGGATTCTTATTATTGACAATTATTTGTCTTCCTCTATTATCGCAGACTAAAGAATGGTGGAAAGATGTTAATAATGAATATATCAACGCCCATGGTGGCGGCGTTTTATTTCATAACGGATTATATTACTGGTTTGGCGAACATCGCCCTGAAAACGGCTTCACTACCGAAGTGGGAGTGAACTGTTACGCATCTTCCGATTTACAGAACTGGACTCACAAGGGCGTAGCGCTTGCCGTATCCGAAGAACCCGGTAGCGATATTGAACGTGGTTGCATCATGGAACGCCCTAAAGTGATATACAATAAGAAGACCGGGAAGTTTGTAATGTGGTTCCATCTGGAACTGAAAGGTCAAGGTTATGGACCCGCCCGCGCGGCTGTGGCCGTCAGTGACAAACCGGAGGGACCTTATCGCTTTGTTCGTTCCGGACGGGTGAACCCCGGAATCTATCCGGAGAATATGCCTGAGGCAGACCGGAAGCTGACATGGAACATGAAGAAATATAAAAAGTGGTGGACTCCGGAGTGGTACAAGGCCGTTAACCAGGGACTGTTTGTGAAACGTGATATAGAAGGCGGACAAATGTCTCGTGATATGACTTTATTTGTGGATGACGATGGTAAAGCTTATCACATTTATTCTTCAGAAGAGAATCTGACTCTGCATATTGCAGAACTGACAGATGATTATTTGCAGCATTCAGGGCGCTATATTCGTATCTTTCCCGGTGGACATAACGAAGCACCGGCCCTATTCAAGAAAGATAATATGTATTGGATGATTACTTCCGGATGTACCGGTTGGGATCCTAATGAAGCCCGTATGTTTTCAGCGTCTTCCATTTGGGGACCGTGGAAGCAACATCCTAATCCATGCCGCGGACAGAACAGTGAGAAAACCTTTGGCGGACAAAGTACGTTCGTATTGGAGTTGCCGGAGAACCGCTTTATATTTATGGCTGATGTTTGGAAACCGAAGAGTCTGATGTATTCCGGGCATATTTGGCTGCCTATACAGTTTGATGAACAGGGTGTTCCGTTTATTGAGTGGACGGACGAGGTAAATCTGTCCGCTCAATCGGAGTGGAAATTGGTATGGAGTGATGAATTTAATACAGACGGTCTTCCGGATACGACTGTTTGGAGTTATGATAATGGCTTTGCACGCAATGAGGAAGCCCAGTGGTATCAGAAAGGCAACGCTTACTGCAAAGATGGAAAGCTGATTATTGAAGCACGGAAAGAAAAAGGACGTAAAAATCCCTGGTATGAGGTCGGAAGTAATGACTGGAGGAAGAAGCGGGAGTTTATTGAGTACACTTCCTCATGCATCACTACGGCCGGCAAGAAAGAGTTCCTGTATGGCAGATTCGAGGTTCGTGCCAAGATTCCCGTGAGCGGAGGGGCATGGCCGGCTATTTGGGCTTTGGGCAGTGGTATGGAATGGCCTTCGTGTGGTGAAATTGACATAATGGAATACTATCGTATCAAAGGTGAACCGCATATTCTGGCAAATGCTGCCTGGGGAACTGACTGGCAGTGGAATGCAAGATGGAATAGTAAAGCGATTCCTTTTACTCATTTTACAGATAAAGACCCGGCGTGGGCGGATAAGTTTCACATCTGGCGTATGGATTGGGATGAAACGGCCATTAAAATCTATCTGGATGATGAATTACTGAATGAAATTCTTTTGAGCGAAACTGTTAACGGTACCATCGGAAAAGGAACGAACCCCTTCCGCATGCCACAATATCTTTTGCTGAACTTGGCTCTTGGTGGCATAAATGGTGGCGAAATTGATGATAAAGGTATTCCTATGCGTTATGAAATAGATTACGTTCGGGTATATCAGAAATAGTTTAAGACGGGTGAATCTAAGTTTATTGAATTGTCACTATGATGCTGAATAGTTGATTTCAATGACGTAATGTGTGTTTTTGTCTGTTATTAACAACGAGTCTTTCCGTGGAATAGAGCCTTCTGGAAGATTCTACCTGTCTTTTCCCTCAATTCAGACCGTCTGTTTAGGAAAAACAGACGGTCTTTTACCTTCCAACAAACGGTCTTTTACTCTAAAACATACCATGTAATTTCCCAAAAGACTTATTCTTTTTTCCGAAGGGCTACACCATAGGTCCAAAAGGGTGTAGTCTTGTTGACTGAAGGGCGATACCATCCGGCATAAAGGGTGTAGCCTTGCTTTTTACAGGCAATATTTTCTCTATTTCGGTGGAAATAGGAAATGGACTGAAAGAAGCATTTTTTTAGATATTGTCAATAATGTCTTCTATAGTGTTTTAACTTCGAACTTATCATTGTCTAATTGTCTGGTATTTCTTTCTGTCCGTATTCTTTTGAATTTACCTGATAAAGAATCCTTGCGTTTTTCCGTATGATGCCGTGGTCGGTACGGAAAGAAAAGAATGTGACAGGGTAGGATTATCAATTTGTCATTTTGTTAATTCCTCATCTATATTCATTTACATACATGCCACAGTCTGAATCAGTGATTGGTTGGTGTGATAGTGTAGCACTCCTGAAAATAATCCTATCGAACAAATAAGATAGTTTTAGAACTTTTTATGTATATTTGCCGGAGTTGATTAATAATATTTGCTAACTAACAACTATGAAAGAAAAGATCAGGAGTTTCTTCTTTATCTTGGGGGTATTGTTTCCTATAGTATGTCAAGCTATGGTAGCGCCCGGACCTAATTCTTTGGTATTCAAATCTTCATCTGTTCTGAATAGCTTACCAAGTAAAGACGTGCAGTCGGTGTATCAGGACCGGGATGGTTATATTTGGATATCTACCCGCAACGGACTTTTTCAGTATGATGGCTATTCCATTACTACCTATAAATCCAATCTGTATTGCCCGGATTTATTAACGAATAACAATATTTATTGTGTGGCAGAGGATGCGCAACATCGGCTATGGATTGGTACTTACAGCGGACTGAATGTGCTGGATAAGCGAACAGGACAGATTCGGAAAATAGATGACCCGGAAATAAATGGTATTGGCATATCTCAAATATTGGTGACAAGTGACAATCGCATTTTATTTGCTACAGAAGGGGGATTGCTTGAATATCTGGAAGATAGCAATCGTTTTTTAGCTTTTAATCAGGATAATACCGATGGCGTTTTCCCAAAAACAACTGTAAAGTCTTTGTTTGAAGATGATCGGGGGGATATATGGATTGGTACATGGAGTCAGGGATTGTTCCGCTATGAAAAGAGAACCGGTAAATACCGGAAGTACCCGCAAATGAACTCCGGTAACTCAGCTCATGTTGTCTTTCAGGATAGCCATAAAAATATATGGGTAGGAACCTGGGGAGCAGGATTACATTTGCTGCATGATGCTTATAATCCGGAGAAAACCACTTGGACAACATTCACCCATGATGAAAATAGGTCGGGTACAATTTCCGATAATCTGATTTATGCTATTTCCGAGGATCTCAATACGAATTCTTTGTGGGTGGGGACTCGTAGTGGTCTAAGTATACTTTCATTGATGGATATAAAGACAGGACACCTTGAATTTGAGAATTGTTATTCGGGAGAATCGGAGAATTCTATTACCAGTAGCGAAGTGGCTTCTTTATTGCGTGACCGGCAGGGTATTATGTGGGTGGGTATGATTGGTGGTGGCATCAATATGGTGAATAACCGTAAGGCTAAATTCAATATGGATCGTCTGTCCGAGGCAAAACGGATGCTCAAGAGCAATTCTGTTCGTAGTATTCTGTTGGATGATGAAGGGCTACTTTGGATGGGTATGAGTACTTATGGCTTTGGAGTGAAAGACCGGGTGACCGGGAAATTTACTCATTATACTCAAATGCTTGATTTTAAAAATTATAGTAGAATGTCCACTGTTATGTCTATTATACAGTCTCCTTCTACCGGACATATTTGGGTGGGAGTCTATAATGGTGGGGCGTTTGAAATAGACAAGTCGGCTCCTGTAGGGAAGCGTGTGAAATATTATTCGCCTTCGAATGTGCCCTGGATGTGCAATTCCTGTATTTATAGTATTTATGAAGACTCTAAACAGAATATGTGGTTCGCTACTCGGGGTGGGGTGTCTATGCGTACTGCCGATGGGACTCCTGTGCGGATTGATTCTTTGAAGGTAGGCGATACTATGATGTATGATGTGGTAGCTATGCAAATAGTAGAGGGTAATAATGGTGATATGTGGGTGACATCCAGCACAAATGGTGTAATCCGTATTCAGGGAAGTGGGAATTCTTTGAAAGAATATACGGTCTCCGGCTATTCACTGGCGAATGATAAGTTGAATAGTAATTATGCTGATTGCGTCTATAAAGATGCCCAAGGACGAATTTGGGTAGGGACCGGTGGCAGTGGATTGAATTTATATGATGCTGCGAATGATACTTTCTTACCGGTACATGTATTGTGGAATTTGCCCGGAGATGCGATAGTCAGTATTCAGAGTGATAAGCAAGGGGAACTTTGGTTAGGGACTAATATTGGATTGCTGAGGCTTACGGTTCCGGATGATTTACAGAATGTGACATATCGTTTGTATACTACTGCTGATGGTTTACAAGATAATATATTCAATCGGGGAGCGTCATGTGTAGCCTCCGATGGCGAAATGTTTTTTGGTGGACACCGGGGGTATAATAGTTTTTATCCTGATCAACAGGAAGAACAAGTATTCTCTTTTCCTGTGGTAATTACCAACATTAAAGTCTTTAATCAGACATGGGCATCGCTCACTGAAAAGGAACGGGCGGCAATGTCCGATTTATCCCCGGGCTTTATGAATGAAATCAGGTTGGATTATAAACATAATAACTTTAGCATTGAATTTTCTGCATTGGAATATGCCAACCCCGAGAGAAACCAATATGCCTACCGATTGGAAGGATTTGATTCCGGATGGCAATATACAGATGCTTCTAAACGTTTTGCTTATTATAATAACTTAAAGGCTGGGACGTATACTTTCTATCTGAAGTCTTCCAATTCAAATGGTATTTGGAACCAGGATGTACAGACTGTAAAAGTCATTATCCTACCACCGCCCTGGAAAACCTGGTGGGCTTATACCTTATATATATTATTGATTCTTGGCTCTGCCTGGTATGCTTACCGGGTGATTCGCAACCGTATCCGTTTGCGTAATGCGCTTCATATGCGTGAGATGGAACAGGCTAAAGCGGAAGAGATAAATCATGCCAAGTTGCAGTTCTTCACAAATATTACTCATGAGTTATTAACTCCGTTGACGATTATTTCCGCTTCAGTGGATGAGTTGATGCAGGCGGCTCCCGGTTATAAGGAACAGTATCGGGTTATGACGAACAATATCAATCGGTTGATACGTTTATTACAGCAGATTCTTGAATTTCGTAAGGCGGAAACTGGAAATCTGAAGTTACGAGTGTCGCAGGGAGACCTGGCGCAGTTCGTACGGCGTAGTTTCGACAGTTTCCGACCTTTGATGAAAAAGCAAGATATGCAGTTTAGTATTTCTTGTTCTCCGGAACCTTTCAATGCTTATTTTGATCCGGATAAGCTGGATAAGATACTGTATAACTTGCTGTCCAACGCTTCTAAATATAGCCGTCACGGAGGAATGATAAGCATCAGGTTGACCTGCATGGAAGAGAACCTTGCCTGTCTGGTCGTGAAAGACAATGGTCCCGGTATTGCAAAGGAAGCTCAGAAAAACCTTTTTAAACGTTTTTACGAAGGAGATTACCGGAAGTTTAAAACAATTGGAACTGGTATCGGATTGTCGTTAGTACGTGATTTGGTCGTATTGCATCATGGCACAATTACGGCAGAGAGCGAGGAAGGACAAGGTACGGAATTTACAGTCACGTTCCCCGTCTTGCGTACGGCTTATGCCGAAGAAGAGATTGATTCGAATCTGTCGGGAGTTATTCCGGATGTGGAAGAAATTGTAGAGGCTGATGCAGTAGAAAAAGAAGAAGAGGGGGCCGATACCACTCCTTCCCGTTCGTTGTTGATAGTAGAAGATAGCGAAGATTTATTGAATCTGATGGTGAAGCTTTTGGGTACGGACTACGTCATCTATACGGCAACTAACGGAAGAGAAGCTATTGAAGTGGTTGAGGTAGAAGACATCGATTTGATTGTCTCTGATGTGATGATGCCTGAAATGGATGGTATTGAACTTTGCCGTCGCATCAAAGAAAATATTGAAACCAGCCATATACCTATTATATTATTGACCGCCAAGAATAAGGAAGAAGATCGTGTAGAAGCTTATGAATCGGGTGCTGATGGTTTCATTAGTAAGCCTTTCAATCTGAGTGTGCTTCATGCCCGTATCAGTAACTTGCTTCGCAGTCGTCAGCGGGCGATGAAGGATTTCAAGAAACAATTGGTCTTTGAAGCGAAAGAACTGGATTTTACCAGCTTGGATGAGGAGTTCCTGCAACGTGCTATCGAGTGTGTGAATCGTCATCTTGATGATGCGGAATTTGACCAGACACAATTTTTGGAAGAGATGCACACTACTAAATCCACCTTTTTCCGTAAGTTGAAATCTTTGACGGGACTGAACTATTCTTCCTTTATTCGTAATATCCGTATGAAGGCTGCCTGTCGTATTATGGAAGAGAAGAAACGGGTGCGGGTTTCCGAATTGGCTTATGCTGTAGGATACAATGATCCGCGTTATTTTAGTGTCTGCTTCAAGAAAGAAATCGGGATGCAGCCTTCCGAGTACATGGAAAAGTTCACTACGGGGGGAACTGTGGAAGATGATATGTAGTACGATTGGTCCGCTTTTGGTTTAAGTATGGTGCAAGTTATACATAAGATTGTTTCATGCACCATAATTACACTTCTTTGAAACCTGTCTCTCAGACAGTTATTTTAATAGCACTTACATTTGCGGTGCGAACTGAAAGAAGATATATATTCTTTGATTTCAGGCGCTCTAAAAGTGTAAAGTGTTTATTGAATGTTTAATCTTAAAGTTTATGCAATGAAAAAACAGAGATTCTTTGAAGAACTCAGGCTAAAAGTGTGTGTCACTTTAGCGGTTTGTATGGCTCTTCTGTTGAATGCCCCTTTCTTGGGCGCTCAGAATTCAACAATTAAAGTGAAAGGTGTGGTGAATGATGCAATGGGACCCGTTATCGGTGCCAGTATTGTGGAAAAAGGTAACACCGGAAATGGAACAATTACTGATATAGATGGTAATTTTTCTCTGAATGTATCTTCTAATAGTACGTTAATCGTAAGTTTTGTGGGGTATAAAGCTCAAGAAATCCCTGTTGCGGGAAAAACGTTCTTCACTATCGACTTGAAAGAGGATAACGAGATGCTTGAGGAAGTGGTGGTGGTAGGTTTTGCCACACAGAAGAAGGTCAATCTGACGGGTTCTGTTGGTACGGCTACGGCAAAAGACATTGAAGCTCGTCCGGTAGCCAATGCTGTTCAGGCTTTGCAGGGAGTCATTCCGGGGCTTAACATTAGCAATAGCGGCAACGGTGGTGAGTTGAATGCAACTAAATCTATCGATGTGCGTGGTACGGGTACAGTAGGTAAGGATGCAAGTGGAAATGCTTTCTCCAGTGGTTCTCCCTTGATTCTTATTGACGGTATGGAAGGCGATCTTAATTCAATCAATCCACAGGACATTGAGAGTATCTCTGTATTGAAGGATGCTGCCGCTTCTTCTATTTATGGTTCTCGTGCCCCGTTTGGTGTTGTATTGGTGACTACGAAAAGTGGTAAGTCCGGTCGTGCGCAGATCAACTATAATATGAATATGCGCTACAGTACACCGATAAAGATGCCCGACATGGCTAACTCCTATGAATTTGTGAACTTGTTTGATGACGCTGAGTACAATGGTAGTGGCAAGCATCTTTATACTGATGAATACCGCCAGTTTGTATATGACTTCATGACAGGAAAAAGTGATGACTATATTTGGGGTAATGGTAGTGGTGGTAAGTGGAACTACGACTATTCCGCCAATAATGTAAACTGGTTGAAAGAGTATTATCGTAATACGGCTCCCTCACAGGAACATAACGTCAGCGTGAGTGGTGGTAGTGATAAGATGACTTATTATCTTTCTGCTAACTATATGACGCAAGAAGGTTTCATGCGTTATGGAACAGAAGATTATGACCGCTATACTATTACAGCTAAAATCAGTGCCCAACTGACTAAGGCATTGAAGGTAGATTACTCTAACCGTTGGGTACGTACTGATTATGAGCGTCCTACTTATATGAATGATGATTTCTATAATCATATTCTGCGTCGTGCGCGTCCGGTGCGTGCCGTTTATGATCCGAATGGTTATCTGATGTCGGATATTAACTATATCGGTGTAATGCGCGATGGTGGTCGTCATAATGAGCAGAAAGATGCAATGGCTCAACAGTTGAAGATTACTGTCACTCCTTTGAAGAATTGGAATATCATTGGTGAGATGAATATCAAGACTGATAATAACTGGAACCATTGGGAACAGTTTGTTGTATATTCCCACTACAAGGATAATCCGGAAAATACTTATACTGCTTTGACCAGTGCCAATAAGGATCAAGTATCTGAATACTCACTGAAGACGACTTATCTGAACCCTACGGTTTATTCGAATTATAATTTCTCTTTGAAAGAGAAGCATAATTTCACGATATTGGGTGGTTTCCAAGCAGAAATTATGAAATATCGTGATATGGAAGGTGCTCGTACGGGCTTGGTTACAACTGATTTGCCGGTGCTCAATCTGACTACAGATGCTGATAGTTACACACTGAAAGGCTTATATAAGAATTGGAAGAACGCCGGTTTCTTCGGACGTATCAACTATGATTATAACGGTAAATATCTGGTAGAAGGTAACCTTCGTTATGACGGTTCTTCCCGTTTTCGTCGTGGAAACCGTTGGATTCTGACTCCTTCCTTCTCTTTGGGCTGGAATGTGGCGCGTGAGAATTTCTGGGAAAAATTAGCGGATGTTGTTGAAGTGTTCAAACTTCGTGTTTCCTATGGTGAATTGGCTAATCAGAACACAACAAGTTGGTATCCTACTTATCAGACATTGGGTGTCACTACAAATGGTGGAAAGTGGTTACAAAATGGTGCGTTGACTAGTGTGGCATCTGTACCCGGCCTAATCTCTACCTCCTTGAGTTGGGAAAAGATTAAGAATACCAATATCGGTTTTGACTTCGGTGCTTTGAACAACCGTCTGACCGGTTCATTCGATTACTTCTGGCGTAAAACTAAGAATATGGTAGGTCCTGGTGTTGAACTGCCCGCTATTTTAGGAGCTACTGTACCCTCCACTAATAATACGGACTTGACTACTTTCGGCTGGGAATTATCAATCGGGTGGAGAGATAAAGTGGGTGAATTGGGCTACGGCGTGAAGTTGAACATCTCCGACAACCAGACTCGTATTGACAAGTATCCGAATCCGACGAATTCTCTATCCAAGTATATGGCTGGTGAGTTGACAGGAGATATCTACGGCTATACTACCATTGGCATTGCCAAGACACAGGAAGAAATGGATGCACATATTGCTTCTTTACCTAAGGGTGGACAAACGGCAATTGGTTCCAAGTGGGAAGCCGGTGACATTATGTATGCTGATATTAATGGTGATGGCAAGATAGATAACGGTTCCAATACACTGGATGATATGGGTGACTTAAAGAAGATTGGTAACAATACGCCTCGTTTCCGTACAGGTATCACGCTTGATGCACAGTGGAAAGGCTTCGACTTCTCCATGTTCTGGCAAGGTGTATTGAAGCGTGATTTCGATCCGGGTGAGAATTCCATGGTATTCTGGGGTACTACTGGAAGCGGTCAGTGGTGGTCTACTTCTTTCAAGGATCATATGGATTATTTCCGTGCCGAAGATACTGCTTCTCCACTGGGTGCGAATGTAAATGCTTACTATCCTCGTCCGTTGTTTAACAATAAGAATCATAAGACACAGACTGCTTATTTGCAGAATGCAGCTTACATGCGTTTGAAGAACTTACAATTGGGTTATACACTTCCGAAGAGCTTGATTAATAAGATAGGATTGCAGAATGTACGTGTTTATGTATCTGGAGAGAATCTGCTGACTATTACCGGTCTCAGTGATACAATGGACCCTGAAACGGCAGGTATTGGTAAACAGGGTGGTACGGTTTATCCACTGTCACGCGTTTACTCGTTTGGTTTAAGTGTTAACTTTTAAATAGACTAGAACAATGAAAAAAATGAAATATATCAATATAGCAAAAGTTTTATTGCTGAGTTGTTCATTGGCAATTCTGCCGGCATGCGACGATTTCTTGGACGAAGAACCGCAATCGGAGGTTTCTCCCGAAAAATATTTGTTGAACGAGTCTCAGTTGGAGGCATATGTGAATAAATATTATGCTGACTATGACAACTGGAAAAGTGATTCTGATGATAAAGGGGGGATGATCCCGAGCTTCTGGGGTTCAGAAAATGGTTCTACTTATAAGGATGATAATGCTACAGACAATCAACAAGGCACCAATGGACGATATCTTAAGGATACCTGGACTGTTGCCCAGAGCGGTGGCAAGTGGAATTTTACCAATATCAATGCTCTGAACTATTATTTGCAGACAGTGGTGCCTCGTTTAGAGAATGGAGAATTGACCGGTACTGAAAGCAATTTGAAACATCTGGTCGGCGAAGGTTATTTCCTTCGTGCTCTAGAGTATTTCTTCCGTTTACAGCGATTGGGGGATTTTCCGATTGTAAAAACAGTGTTACCGGATGAACAGGAAGCATTGACGGAGGCTTCTAAACGTAGTCCGCGTAATGAAGTGGCTCGTTTTATTCTCTCCGATTTGGATCAGGCTATCAGCTTAATGAATAATAATGTGAAGAAGACCCGTCTTTCCAAGAATGCAGCCCTGCTGCTGAAATCTCGTGTAGCCTTGTTTGAAGCTACTTGGGAAAAATATCATGCTGGTACGGCTCTTGTTCCCAATGGCACAGGTTGGCCCGGAGCGGGAAAAGATTATAATGCGGGCTATCAGTTCCCGAGTGGAAGCATAGAAAAAGAAATCGAGTTTTTCCTGACTGAAGCGATGAGTGCTGCATCTCAGGTAGCTGATGCTGTGCAATTGACAGAGAATAATCAGATTATTCGCGATCAGGCATCGAAGGGTAAAAATCCATATTATGATATGTTTGCTTCGCATGATCCGAGTGGATATAGTGAAGTGATCATGTATCGTGGTTATGACTTGAGTCTGAACAATAGCCATCACTTTAATCACTACTTGTATAGTGGCGGTAACACAGGCTATACACACCAATTTGAGCAAGTATTCTTAATGGAAAACGGGCTGCCGGTCTATGCGGCAGGCAGTGGTTATGCCGGTGATGATTATATTACTGATACTAAGATTGACCGTGACTGGCGTTGGCGTTTGTTTATGAAAGCTCCGAAAGAAGCTAAAGCTGTTGATAATATTGCAACGGTAGAATACTTCCCGGAAGCTCCGCGTCTCTATGTATCTGATGCTAAGAATGCAACTTCTACAGGCTATATTCAAGGCAAGGGCTATTCGTTGGATTATAATGACCAATTGCTTGGTAAGGATCAGACGGCATTTGTGGTATATCGTGCAAGTGAAGCTTATCTAAACTATATAGAAGCTTCTTATTTAAAAAATGGTAATATTGATGCTACGGCAGATAAATACTGGAAAGCGCTTCGTGCCCGTGCGGGTGTAGATACTGATTATCAGAAGACTATTAATGCCACAGATATGTCGAAAGAAGCTTTGAATGGTTGGGATGCTTATTCGCATGGTGCATTGGTTGATGCTACGCTGTATAATATTCGCCGTGAACGCCGTTGCGAATTTATCGGAGAGGGATTCCGTTACATGGACTTAATTCGTTGGAGAGCTTTAGATCAATTGAACGGTTATCAGTTGGAAGGAGCTAAAATTTTTGGTCCGATGAAATCGATTTTCGGTGATAACTTGAAGTATGACCAGGCGGATGAGAAGAATAATAATGTTTCTTCTCCATCGTTAAGTGATTATCTTCGTCCGAACCAGGTAACTTCTACCAATCAATATTATAATGGACTTTATTTTTATGAAGCTCATTATTTGGACCCGATTGCAGTTCAACATTTTATGATTACATCCCCCGATGGTTCAACCGTTTCACAGTCTCCGATTTATCAGAATCCGGGATGGCCAATTACGGCAGGTGCAATGTGTGAATAATAGTTTTTGATAGGTCTTATATTTTGATTAAGGCGGGGTAACCTTTTCTCTTGAAAGTTTGCTCCGCCTTTTTTCTAACAGGAAAGATAGTCATGAATAAATGTTTGAAAATAGTAGGATGCTTTTTACTTCTGGATTTCTTCTTGTTAACTTCTTTATGGGGACAGATAAATGTCGCTCATCAGAAGGGCATTGTTTCCGGTGAAGTCTGGAAAGATACAGACGGTAATGTTATTAACGCCCATGGCGGCGGTATCCTCTTCAACAACGGGAAATACTACTGGTTTGGAGAGCACCGGCCTTCTTCCGGTTTTACAACACAGGTGGGAGTGACATGTTATTCATCAACCGATTTGCGTAACTGGAAGTACGAAGGTGTAGCTTTGGCTGTATCTGACGAAGCGGGAAGTGATATAGAGAAAGGATGTATCATAGAACGCCCTAAAGTTATTTATAATCAGAAAACAGGAAAATACGTAATGTGGTTCCATTTGGAACTTAAAGGAAGAGGATATGGTCCTTCCCGTGCTGGAGTTGCAGTAAGCGACACCCCGGCGGGACCTTATCGGTTTATCCGTTCAGGGCGCGTGAATCCCGGTGTCTATCCGCTAAATATGACACAGGAGGAGCAGAAGCTTACCTGGAATCCGAAAGATTATGAATGGTGGACTCCGGAGTGGCGTGAGGCTGTCAATAAGGGAATGTTTGTGAAACGTGATCTGGAAGGTGACGGACAGATGTCCCGTGATATGACTTTGTTTGTGGATGATGACGGCACAGCCTACCATATTTATTCCTCGGAAGAGAACCTGACACTCCATATCGCAGAATTGGCTGATGATTATCTGAGCCATACCGGAAAGTACATTCGTATATTTCCCGGAGGACATAATGAAGCGCCGGCTATATTTAAGAAGGATGGAACTTATTGGATGATAGCTTCGGGATGTACAGGATGGGAACCGAATGAAGCCCGTTTGATGACTGCTTCTTCAATTCTGGGGGAATGGTCGCAATTACCCAATCCTTGTGTAGGTAAAGATGCGAAAATTACTTTTGGCGGACAAAGTACCTATATACTGCCACTAAAGGATGGCGGATACATGTTTATGGCAGATGTGTGGCGTCCGAAAAGCTTGTCGGATTCTAGGTATATTTGGCTGCCTGTTCGTTTTAATGGGAAAGGAATTCCATTTATAGAGTGGGTGGATAAGTGGTGAGTGTGGAGTGAAAATTGGCCATTTTCCTATAGAATGGTCGATTATGTACCCTTTTTGAAATAATTTTAGCAGTTTGGTTTATCTGAAAACGAATATATTTGCAACGATGAAAAACAACTTATAATTGAATATCATGAAAACGTGGAAATATTTGTGGCTACTGTTGATTGTAGCGTTGTTGGTTCCCCTCAATGTTTCGGCAAAAAAGAAAACGGAAAAAGTAAAGTCTGATCGTGAACTCTGGGCGGGAATTCTGTACCAGATGGCAGCGCCTGTACTCAGTAATATGAGCGAAGGCAAGTTGCAGGAAAATATGCTGGTAGAGTTGAGCCCTACATGGGACGGTCGTGATAAGCGGGTGACTTATATGGAATGCTTCGGACGGTTGATGGCCGGACTGGCTCCGTGGCTGTCACTGCCTGATGATGATACGGCAGAAGGAATACAACGCAAACAATTGCGTGAATGGGCATTAAAGAGCTATGCTCAATCTGTAGATCCGGAAAGTAAAGATTATCTGTTGTGGCGGAAAGAGGGACAACCCCTGGTGGATGCCGCCTATATAGCTGAAAGTTTTTTGCGCGGATATGACGCTTTGTGGGTTCCATTGGATGATTTGACAAAACAGCGTTATATTGCTGAATTCCAGCAACTGCGTCGGGTGGATCCACCCTATACGAATTGGTTATTATTCTCTTCAACTGTTGAGTGCTTCCTGAAAAAGGCGGGTGCCCAGACGGATTATTACCGTATCACTTCAGCTTTGCGTAAAGTCGATGAATGGTATGTAGGAGATGGCTGGTACAGTGACGGAGAGGATTTCGCCTTCGATTATTACAATAGTTTTGTGATTCATCCCATGTATGTGGAATGCCTTGAAGTGATGACAAATGGCGGAAAGCAGAATATCTGGAATGTGAAAGGTGGAAACTTTCCGAATGCCTTGAAGCGTATGCAGCGTTTTGGCATGATATTGGAACGTTTTGTTTCTCCCGAAGGCACTTTCCCAGTATTTGGCCGTTCGATTACTTACCGTACCGGCGTACTGCAACCGCTTGCCTTGCTGTCATTGCGTGGCTGGTTACCAAAAGAATTGCCTGCCGGACAGGTACGTGCGGCAATGACCGCTGTCATTCAGCGTATGTTCGGTGATAATCGCAACTTCAATGCGGAAGGCTATCTGACATTAGGTTTCAACGGTTCCCAACCTAATATATCGGATTGGTATACCAATAATGGCAGCCTATATTTGGCCTCACTTGCTTTCCTGCCGTTAGGATTGCCCGCTGACGCTCCTTTCTGGACGGATGCCCCGCAACCGTGGACATCAAAGAAGGCGTGGGGTGGAGAAGACTTCCCGAAAGATCACGCCTATTAAGAAATAAGTTATCATGAACAGATACATTCTCTTTTTCTTTCTGATTCTCTCGACACTTACCACGCTCCGGGCACAACAGTCCCGGCTCGTGGAAGTGGGGAATGGGTATAGCCAGACATCAGTCAACACTACTGTCTTCAGAAACAATTCACTTGTGACGCAGGGAGACGAACAGTATATCAGTTACTATGACGGCGACGGCTATCTGGTACTCGGTAAACGGAAGTTGGACTCTGACCAATGGACACTGAAGCGGACACAATACAAGGGAAATGTGAAAGATGCCCATAACATAATCAGCATGATGCTGGATGGCGAGGGGTATCTGCATCTCTCATTCGACCACCATGGGCATAAACTGAATTATTGCCGTAGCACCGCCCCTTATACGCTGGAACTTGGAGATAAGGAACCGATGACCGATGCGGATGAAGGTAATGTGACTTATCCGGAGTTCTATCCGTTGAATGGGGGAGATTTGCTATTTGTTTATCGCTCCGGCTCTTCCGGACGGGGGAATCTGGTGATGAATCATTATTCTATAAAGGAGAAGAAGTGGAATCGTGTACAAGATGTGCTGATAGATGGTGAAGACCAGCGGAATGCCTACTGGCAACTCTATGTGGATGAACAAGGCACGATTCACCTATCTTGGGTGTGGCGCGAAACGTGGCACGTGGAGACAAATCATGATCTTTGTTATGCCCGTTCTTACGATAATGGTGTGACCTGGTACAAAGCAAATGGCAAGAAATACGATTTACCTATCCGGTACAATAATGCGGAATATGCCTGCCGCATCCCGCAAAACTCAGAACTGATCAATCAGACCAGTATGAGTGCTGATGCAAGCGGTAACCCGTACATTGCCACGTATTGGCGTGATCCTGATAGCGAAGTACCGCAATACCGTATTGTGTGGCATGACGGACAGATGTGGCACAATCGCCAGGTTTCGAACCGCCATACTTCCTTTTCTCTGAAAGGGGGGGGGACGAAGATGATTCCTATCGCCCGCCCGCGTATCGTAGTGGATGGTGGCGAGATATTTTATATTTTCCGTGATGAGGAACGGGGAAGCCGGGTATCGCTGGCGCACGCTGCGGCTGTAGGAGTAGGTAAGTGGACGTTTACCGATCTGACCAACTTCCCGGTAGATGCTTGGGAACCGTCTTACGATACGGAATTGTGGAAGCAAAAACGTCGTCTTCATCTCTTTGTGCAGCACACCAAACAAGGTGATGGAGAACGTAGGGTAGAGTTTGCCCCTCAACCGGTATATGTGCTGGAAGTTGTAAAGCCTAAGGGCGATTGAAAGCCTTACATAAGATGATTCTGTTTTCAACGTGATGAAACTCTATTTTCACCAAGGAGAAACAATCGTTTCAGCATGATGAAACATTGGTTCCGCCATGTTGGAAATATTGTTTCAATAGAGAGAAACAGAATGAAACATTAAACGCTCAGATAATTAGTATCGTAAATAGATAAAGAATAGCAAGAGTATGAATAAGTATTTAGTAAACATCCTGATTGGGGCTTTTTGCTGGAGTGGAATGTCCGCTTGTGCATCCCCAAAGGATGAGGCCAAAGAGATTGTGGATATTATTTATAAAGTGAATAACTACTGGCAAACTCAGAATCCTGAGCACGGACGCTCTTTCTGGGACAATGCAGCTTACCATAGTGGTAACATGGAAGCGTTCTTTCTGACCGGTGACTCCGATTTCATGAACTACTCCAAGGCTTGGGCTGAACATAATCAATGGAAAGGTGCTAAGTCGGATAATAAAGCTGAATGGAAATACAGCTATGGCGAGAGTGACGATTATGTGCTTTTTGGTGATTACCAGATTTGTTTCCAGACGTATGCCGATTTATACAATATAGAACCGGATACTCAAAAAATAGCTCGTGCCCGCGAAGTGATGGAATATCAGATGAGTACGGATAAAAATGATTATTGGTGGTGGGCTGACGGTCTTTACATGGTGATGCCTGTGATGACTAAACTATATAAGATTACCGGCAATCCGCTTTATCTGGAGAAACTGCATGAGTACTGGGCATTTGCCGACAGTCTGATGTACGATCCGGAAGATGCGCTTTATTATCGTGACGGAAAATATCTCTATCCTAAACATAAAAGTGTGAATGGTAAGAAAGATTTTTGGGCTCGTGGAGATGGATGGGTTTTAGCTGCTTTGGCTAAAGTCCTGAAAGATTTGCCTGAAACGGATAAATACCGTCAGGAATATATAGACCGTTACCGCGCGATGGCAAAAGCTGTGGCAGCCTGTCAGCAGCCGGAAGGATACTGGACACGGAGTTTGCTTGATCCGGAACATGCACCCGGACCGGAAACCAGTGGCACTGCTTTCTTTACTTATGGTCTGCTGTGGGGTATGAATAATGGCTTTTTGGATAAGGCTACTTATCAGCCTGTAGTAGAAAAAGCCTGGAAGTACCTGACGACTGTTGCTTTGCAGCCGGATGGACGTATCGGCTATGTGCAGCCTATCGGTGAGAAGGCCATTCCGGGACAAGTGGTAGATGCCAATTCAACAGCTAACTTTGGAGTAGGGGCTTTCTTACTGGCGGCTTGCGAAATGGTACGATTCCTGAATTGATTATTCTATTTTTTCCAGAAGATACAAAATGGAGTTTGTCGACATTGGCAAGCTCCATTTTGGTTTAATAACCTGGGTAAAACTTTGTTTTTTAATGAAATGACACAAAATTATTCCCTTTTTGCATGATTCGTGGTAGTATATCTCTTATTTTATGTGTATTTTTGACACCCAATAACTAACGTGAATTTTATGAGGAACACTATGAGACATTTTGCAGTTGCTATTAGTTTAATGTTGGCAATGACATTGCCTTCTTTTTCCCAACAACATCCTATCGTTGAAAAAGATTATGTGGCTTATTTGTTTACCTACTTTACAGGTAACCACATCAGTGAAGAAGCTGTATGTTATGCCGTAAGTATGGACGGATATACATATTGGGCACTGAATGACGGCAAGCCCGTTCTTGATTCAAAAGTAATCAGTTCGACCGGTGGTGTGCGCGACCCGCATATCCTGAGAAGCCAGGACGGTCATACCTTTTATATGGTGGTAACAGATATGGTATCTGACAATGGTTGGGATTCGAACCGTGCAATGGTGCTGCTGAAGTCCAATGACCTTGTAAACTGGACGCATTCCATCATCAATATGCAGAAGCGTTATAAAGGACAGGAAAAGCTGAAACGTGTTTGGGCACCGCAGACGGTTTTTGATCCTGAAGCCGGAAAATATATGGTGTACTGGTCTATGCAGTATGCCGGTGGAGCCGATATCATCTACTATGCATATGCCAATGATGACTTTACAGATCTGATTGGTGAACCGAAACCGCTCTTCATTCCGGAGAATAAGAAATCATGTATCGACGGGGATATTGTCTATAAAGACGGTGTTTTCCACCTGTTCTATAAGACAGAGGGACATGGAAACGGCATTAAAGTGGCAACCACCCGTTCACTGACTTCCGGCCAATGGGAAGAAGAACCGGACTACAAGCAGCAAACAAAGGACGCTGTAGAAGGCGCCGGCACATTTAAACTGATAAATCAGGATAAGTATATATTAATGTATGATGTATACATGAAAGGCAAATATCAGTTTACGGAAACTACCGACCTGAAGAACTTCAAAGTGATAGACAGTGAAGTGAAGATGAATTTCCATCCCCGCCACGGAACGATTATTCCTATCACGCGCGATGAATTGATCCGTATCACGGATAAATGGGGCAAGCCTGCCGAATTGGGTGCAATACCGAACAACCCTGTATTGCCCGGATTCCATGCCGACCCTGAAATCTTATACTCAAACAAGACAAAGAAATATTATATCTATTCCACAACAGACGGACAACCCGGCTGGGGCGGATGGTACTTCACTGTTTTTTCTTCAACCGACCTGAAGAACTGGAACTATGAAGGCGTTATGCTGGATTTGAAATCCGAACAGGTACCTTGGGCGAATGGAAATGCATGGGCACCGTGTATTGAAGAAAAACTCATCAAGGGAGAATACAAGTACTTCTTTTATTATAGCGGCAATCCTGCCAAAGGTGGAGGAAAGCAAATCGGCGTAGCAATGGCCGACTCACCTACCGGACCGTTTACCGATCTGGGACAGCCCATCATTACAGACTCTCCTGTAGGACACGGACAGCAGATAGACGTGGATGTCTTTACCGATCCCGTATCCGGTAAACCCTATCTATATTGGGGTAATGGCTACATGGCCGGCGCCGAACTGAATAAAGATATGATCTCCATCAAGAAGAAAACACTTACGGTAATGACTCCCGAAGGAGGAACCTTGCAGGATTATGCATTCCGCGAAGCTCCTTATGTATTTTACCGTAACGGACTTTATTATTTTATGTGGTCGGTAGATGACACCGGTTCACCCAACTATCATGTGGCTTACGGTACATCTAAATCGCCGCTGGGACCTATCGAGGTAGCTAAAGATCCGATTGTACTGATTCAGAATCCGGAGAAACAAATCTACGGTCCTGCACACAATGCAGTGCTACAAATTCCGGGTACGGATGAGTGGTATATCGTTTACCATCGTATTAATAAGAACTTCCTGAAAGATGGTCCGGGCGTGCACCGCGAGGTGTGCATTGATCGCATGGAATTCAATGCGGATGGAACCATTAAGCCGGTAGTGTCAACCTTTTAATTATATGACTATTAAAATACCAGAGAAACATTATTTGATCATGAGAAACAAACTGAAGGGATTAGCTTTTTTATGTATGGCGGTAGCCTTGCCGCTGACAGCACAGAATGTAACCGTCAGCGGACCTGACGGTAAATTACAACTAACAGTTTCGTGCCCGGAAGGGAAGGAAGCATCGTATTCTCTCACCTATAACGGAAAACAGATGTTGGAATCATCTCCGTTGGGTCTGGAGACCAATGTGGGAGATTTCGCGAAAGCAATGAAACTGACCGGGCATAAAGAAAGGAAAATTGATACCGTTTACACGCAATCGCGTATCAAAGCTTCCAAGATACACTATCAGGCCAATGAATTGGTATGTGCTTTTGCCAATGCAAAAGGGCAGAAGATGGACGTAATCTTCCGTGTGAGCAATAATGACGTTGCTTTCCGCTATACGTTGCCCCGCCAGGGCGAACGGGGAAGCCTTGTTGTGAACAGTGAGGCAACCGGTTTCCGTTTTCCTGAACAGACTACTACCTTCATGTGTCCGCAAAGTGACGCCATGATAGGCTGGAAGCGGACAAAACCGAGTTATGAAGAAGAATATAAGGCAGATGCCCCGATGGATGTCCGTTCACAATACGGACACGGATATACTTTCCCCTGCCTGTTCCGCGTAGGAGATAATGGCTGGGTGCTTGTCAGTGAGACGGGAGTAGACAGCCGCTATTGCGGTTCGCGCCTGAGCGATGTGACAGAAGGAAATCTATATATGGTAGCTTTCCCGATGGCTGAAGAGAATAATGGTAACGGAACAGTTGCCCCCGCTTTCGCTTTACCGGGTTCTACCCCTTGGCGTACGATTACGGTAGGTGAAACATTGAAACCTATTGTAGAAACCACTGTTATCTGGGATGTAGTGGAACCGTTGTATGAGACGGAACATGATTATCAGATGGGACGTGGAACCTGGAGCTGGATACTCTGGCAGGACGGCAGTATCAATTATGATGACCAGGTGCGTTATGTTGATCTGGCTGCTGCAATGGGCTATGAATATGTATTGATTGATAACTGGTGGGATACGAAGATCGGCCATAAGCGTATGGAATCCCTCATCGACTATGCACAAGGTAAAGGAGTGGATGTATTCTTGTGGTACAGTTCAAGCGGCTACTGGAATGATATCGAACAAGGGCCCGTCAACATGATGGATGATCCGATTATCCGCAAGCGTGAAATGAAATGGCTTCAGGAGCAGGGTGTGAAAGGTATCAAAGTCGACTTCTTCGGTGGAGATAAACAGGAAACCATGCGTTTGTACGAAGGTATTCTGAGTGATGCTGACGATCATGGTCTGATGGTAATCTTCCACGGCTGTACAGTACCTCGCGGATGGGAGCGGATGTATCCCAACTATGTCGGCAGCGAAGCGGTATTGGCTTCCGAGAATCTGATTTTCAACCAGCACTACTGTGACGAAGAGGCTTTCAATGCCTGTCTGCATCCTTTTATCCGTAATTCGGTAGGCTGTATGGAATTTGGCGGTACTTTCCTGAACAAGCGTTTGAACCGGGGGAACAATGGTGGAACTACCCGTCGCACGACGGATGTATTCCAGTTGTCAACGGCTGTGTTGTTCCAGAACCCTATTCAGAATTATGCTTTGGCACCCAATAACCTGACAGATGCCCCGCAAGTTTGCTTGGACTTTATGAAACAAGTGCCGACTACGTGGGATGAAACGCGTTTTATTGATGGTTATCCCGGAAAATATGCAGTTGTTGCACGTCGTCACGGCAAGCAATGGTATGTGGCTGCCGTTAACGGTACAAAGGAAGTGCTGAAGTTGAAACTCGAATTACCTATGCTGGCAGGAGAGACTCTCTCATTCTATAATGATGATAAAGAACTGCAACCCCAGTTGCAAACTCTGAAACTGAAAGCTGACGGCAAACTTCAATTGACCCTCCAACCGCAAGGTGGCGCCGTACTGGTTCAGGACTGGAAAACGAATGAGAAGGAAATGGGGGCTTATCTGTTTACCTATTTCAAAGACGATACACATAGTTTATATTTCGCAGTCAGCGATGACGGATATACATTTACGGATGTAAATAACGGTCAGCCCATTATCGCCGGTGATACGATTGCCGAACAGAAAGGTATCCGTGACCCGCATATCTATCGTGCACCGGATGGTACTTTCTACATTGCCATGACCGACCTGCATATCTTTGCCCAGCAGAAAGGTCTGCGCAACACCGAGTGGGAGCGTGACGGAGCCAAATATGGCTGGGGCAACAACCGTGGTTTTGTCCTGATGAAATCAAAAGACCTTGTAAACTGGACACACCATGTGGTTCGTATTGACAAGACTTTCCCCGGGTATGATGAGATCGGTTGTGTCTGGGCACCTGAACTGGTCTACGATGAGCATGCAGGCAGAATAATGATCTACTTCACCATGCGCATGGGCAATGCACGGAATATGCTGTACTATGCTTATGTAAACGAAGCCTTCGACGGTCTGGAAACGGAACCCCGCTTATTGTTCCAATATCCTGATGCTACCAAATCAGCTATCGATGCCGATATCACGAAAGTAGGTGATAAGTATCACATGTTCTACGTAGCTCACGACGGAATACCGGGTATCAAACAAGCTGTATCGAAATATATCAACCGTGGATATGCTTATCTGCCGGAATGGGTAGACCCGGAACCGAAAGCCTGCGAAGCTCCTAACATGTGGAAGCGCATTGGCGAAGACAAATGGGTGGTAATGTATGACATCTATGGTATCAATCCTCATAATTTCGGTTTCAGTGAAACCACTGACTTTGTGAACTTCAAAGATCTGGGACACTTCAACGAGGGCGTGATGAAAGCAACTAACTTCTCTTCACCGAAACATGGAGCAGTAATCCACATCACTAAGAAAGAGGCTGAGAAGCTGAGAAAGTATTGGAAAAACAAATAACCCGATAAATAATACCATGAACAGATTGATTAGATTTTTAAGTGTATGTTTACTTCTGTCTTTTGTCTTCCCTGTGCAGGCAAAGGTGGAGGGCGTGACGAATGAACCGAATCAGGTGTACCTCTTTTCCTATTCGAACCGTGACGGACGCAGCGGCCTGAAGTTTGCCTGGAGTCCCGACGGAGAGAAATGGTTTAGCGTGGCCGATGGATTTGCCTATGTGAATTCCGACTTCGGTCCGTGGGGACGGGCAAAGACTATGTTCAAGCCCCATTTGATGCAAACCCGTGCCGATGGCAAATGGCATTGCATCTGGGAAGCTACGAATACCGGTAAGGCACTTGCCTATGTAACCTCTCCCGACTTGCAGAAGTGGGAAGCACAGAGTTATTTCTCTCCCGAAGAACGTAGCAAGTATGAGCCCAAAGATGTGTACCCCACCACTCAGAAGAAGGTATTGGTGAATGGTTCCGAAGAAGAAGGCTGGGTGCAGGAAGTTCCCTATACTACCGTGCAGCAGATCATCCGCTATGCCGAACATAAGAAATATCGCCAGTCACTGAATGCCGAACGTACTGAGCAAGACCCTGTACGTTTTGCCAACCTCAAGCCTGTAGAGGCTACTATCCAGGTAAATGCAGGTCAGGCAAAAGAAATCAGCAAGCATCTGATTGGTATTTTCTTTGAGGATATCAACTATGGAGCTGACGGCGGCTTGTATGCTGAACTAATTCAGAATCGCGACTTTGAATATACCCCGACCGACCGTGGTAACGATCAGAACTGGAATAGTACTCATTCCTGGAGTGTTCAGGGCAGTGATGCTACATTGAGCATTGCAACAGAGAATCCTATTCATCCTAATAATCCCCATTATGCCGTCTTCGATGTGAATGCAGCTGAACAAACTGCATTGGTGAATGCTGGTTTCGATGGCATAGCCTTGAAGAAAGGCGAGAAATATGACTTCTCACTTTTTGGTAAAGTACTTGAGGGTAAAGGAGGCAAGGTACTTGTGAACTTGGTTGATAAAGATGGAACTATTATAGGACAAACTGCCGTAAATGTAACATCTAAAGATTGGAAACAACAGAAAGCAGTCCTGACAGCCACAAGCGATGCGGCGGCTGCATCTCTGTCCATTGTTCCCCAGGCTGTCAGCAAGTATGCGCTGGATATGATTTCCCTCTTCCCGCAAAAGACCTTCAAAGGTCGTAAGAACGGACTTCGTGCCGATCTGGCACAAACGCTTGCCGACCTGCATCCCCGTTTTGTACGTTTCCCCGGTGGTTGTGTGGCTCATGGCGATGGAATAGATAATATTTATGATTGGAAAGGCTCTATCGGTCCGTTGGAAGCCCGCAAGCCGCTTCGTAATCTTTGGGGATACCATCAGACACGCGGTCTGGGATACCACGAATACTTCTTGTTCTGTGAAGATATGGGTGCGGAACCTGTACCTGTGCTTGCAGCCGGTGTACCTTGTCAGAACTCTGGTACCTGTGCTCACCATTCCAAGGGTGAACTGACTTGCATGGGACAGCAGGGTGGCGTGCCGATGGAAGAAATGGATCAATACATCCAAGATGTTCTCGACCTGATAGAATATGCCAACGGAGATGCCCGCAAAACCGTGTGGGGTAAGAAGCGTGCGGAAGCCGGACATCCGAAACCGTTTAATCTGAAGTTCATTGGTATCGGTAATGAGGACATGATTACACCTGTCTTCGTGGAACGCTTTAAGATGATATTCGATGCAGTAAAAGCAAAACATCCTGAAGTTACCGTGATTGGTACTACTGGTCCGTTCTACGAAGGTACGGATTATGAAGTAGGTTGGGACCTTGCTACCGAATTGGGTGTACCGATGGTAGACGAGCATTACTATGTAGAACCGGGTTGGATGATCCACAACCAGGAATATTACGATCATTACGACCGTAGCAAAGCGAAAGTTTACTTGGGAGAATACGCTGCCCACTTGCCGGGACGCCCCAATAATGTAGAAACTGCGCTTGCCGAAGCTCTCTATCTGACGGCCGTAGAACGTAACGGTGACGTGGTAGAAATGACTTCCTATGCTCCATTGTTGGCTAAAGATGGTCATACACAATGGAATCCGGACTTGATCTATTTCAATAATACGGAAGTGAGACCCACAGTAGGCTACTATACTCAACAGATGTATGGTCAGAACGCTGGTACCGAATACCTGTCTTCTACGGTAAAACTGAATAATGGCTGGGATGCCGTGAAGAAACGTGTCGGAGTATCAGTCGTGAAAGACGTTAATACCGGAGATTATATCGTGAAGTTAGTGAATATGCTGCCGGTGGAAGTTTCTTCCCAGGTGAAACTGGACGGAGCTACTTTGGTAAATCCTTCGGCTACAAAAACGATATTGACAGGTGATCCGAAAGACAGAGGAGCTAAACCCGCTTCTTCTGATTTCAAGGTAGAAGGAAATGACTTTTCTTACTCAATGCCGGCTTATTCGTTTACTGTGATACGTATCCATCAGAATATTGAAAAGAAAAAATAAGATATAATAATGAGAAAGTTAACTGCCCTTTTTGCTTTGTCTCTTGCTTTGAGCATGCAGGCACAACAACATGTAATGACCGTCGACGTTTCTAAACCGACGGCAAAGATACAACCTGAAATGTATGGCATCTTTTTCGAAGATATCAACTTCGGTGCTGATGGCGGTCTGTATGCCGAACTGGTAAAAAACCGCTCGTTTGAATTTCCACAACCTTTCGTGGGTTGGGTACCTTTCGGTAATGTAACCGTTCAGGATGCAAATCCTTGTTTTGACCGCAATCCTCATTATGTGCGCGTAGTGAACGATGGTCGCCTGCTGCGTGCCGGACTGGATAATGAAGGTTATCGCGGCATCGGTGTGAAGCAAGGCGAAGAATACCGTTTCTCCGTTTATGCCCGCACGCCGGATGCGAAGCCGATGAAGCTCTCCATCGAGCTCGTCAACTCCAATGCACAGAATCTGTTGAAGAAAGAAATCGAAGTCAGCGGCAATAACTGGCAAAAGCTGACGGCGGTGCTGAAATCTCCTTTCACAGATGCTCATGCCCGCCTGCGCATCGTCCTCGAAACGCAGGGTATGGTGGATATGGATCATATCTCCCTGTTCCCTGTGAATACTTGGAAAGGACGTGAGAATGGCCTGCGTGCCGACCTCGCACAAGCCCTTTATGACCTTAACCCGGGCGTATTCCGTTTCCCCGGTGGTTGTATCATCGAGGGGAACAGTCTTGAAACCCGTTACCAGTGGAAGAATTCCGTAGGCCCTGTTGAAAACCGCCCTCTGAATGAAAACCGCTGGAACTACACCTTCAAACATAAAGCCTTCCCTGACTATTTCCAGACTTTGGGACTTGGTTACTTCGAATACTTTCTGTTGAGCGAAGACCTCGGTGCAGAACCTCTTCCGGTAATCAGCTGCGGGCTCTCCTGCCAGTACGAAAGCAACGAAGTGGTCCCAATGGATGAACTAGACCCGTATATACAGGATGCACTCGACCTGATTGAATTTGCCAATGGCCCTGTTACTTCCAAATGGGGAAAGGTGCGTGCCGATATGGGACATCCCGAACCCTTCAATCTGAAGATGATCGGTATCGGCAATGAACAGTGGGACAAGGTTTATGTAGAACGCCTCGAAGCTTTCACAAAAGCCATCCGCGCGAAATACCCTAATGTGAAGGTTGTAGGTAGCTCCGGCCCGAGTGCCAGCGGTGATAAATTCGATTATCTCTGGCCCGAAATGAAGCGTATCGGTGTAGACCTGGTGGACGAACACTACTACATGAATCCTGATTGGTTCTTTGGTAATGCGTCACGCTATGACAATTACGACCGCAAAGGTCCGAAGGTTTTCGCCGGAGAATATGCTTCACACGATCATTCCACGAAGAAGGATAACAACTTCCTCGCCGCCCTTTCCGAAGCTGCCTTTATGACGGGATTGGAACGGAATGCGGATGTTGTTCATCTGGCTACTTATGCACCGTTGTTTGCTCACGTAGACGCTTGGCAGTGGAATCCGGACTTGATCTGGTTCGATAACCTGCGCATGATGCGCACACCGAACTATTACGTTCAGCAGATGTACGGCATGAATGCCGGTACCGATGTGCTCAGCCTGAAGATGGATGGCAAAGCTGTAGCGGGGCAGGACAGCCTCTATGCAACAGCTGCACTGAATGCACCTACCGGAGAAATCATTCTGAAACTGGTGAATGCAAGTAGTAAGCCTGCCGATGTTCAGATCGATTTCAATGGTTTGAAGAAACGTCAGTTGGTTGCCGGCTCCTGCACTTACTTACAGAATGACAATTGGCGCACTGTAAATACGCTGGATCAGGAAGCGATTGTTCCTCGTGTACGTCCGGTACAGGTAGAAGGGCAATCTCTGAAACTGAAACTTGAACCACGTTCGTTTGGAGTGTATAGATTACAGTAGCTTGTAGCTCTTTGAACTCTATTCCCCCTTTTTTGAACTATTATTCACCCTAAAAAAAGTTCATTCATCCTATCTTTGTAGCGGTATGCAGAAAATATTCTTCGTACCGCTACAAACATAATAATTTTATATCCATGAAGAAACATCTTATTACCGGACTCTTTGCAGCCCTGGCTCTGACTGCAAATGCACAGTCCTTTAAAGAGTGGCTTGATCCGGAAATCAATGCCGTGAACCGTGCTCCCATGCACACTAATTACTTTGCCTATGAATCGGCAGATGCCGCCATGCAAGGCAAGAAAGCCCAATCTACTAATTACATGACTTTGAACGGTACCTGGAAATTCTCTTGGGTACGCAATGCCGACCAGCGTCCCACCGACTTCTGGAAAGTAGGTTTCAATGACAAAGGCTGGAATAATCTGCAAGTTCCCGCAGTGTGGGAATTGAACGGTTATGGCGATCCTATTTACGTAAACACCGGCTATGCCTGGCGTAATCAGTTCCAGAACAACCCTCCTGAAGTTCCTACAGAGAACAATCATGTAGGTTCTTACCGTCGTGAAATCATTGTTCCCGCCGACTGGAAAGGGAAAGACATTATTGCTCATTTCGGTTCTGTAACCTCCAACATGTATCTCTGGGTAAACGGCCGTTATGTAGGCTATAGCGAAGATAGCAAGCTCGAAGCTGAATTCGACTTGACTCCTTATTTGAAGCCCGGACAAACGAATCTCATCGCTTTCCAGGTATTCCGCTGGTGTGATGGAACCTACCTGGAAGACCAGGACTTCTTCCGTTACAGTGGTGTGGGACGTGATTGTTACCTCTATGCCCGCAATAAGAAACGTATCCAGGATATCCGTATCACTCCGGATCTGGACGAAGCATACAAAAATGGTTCCCTGCGTGTGACGCTTGACCTGAAAGGCAGCGGTAATGTGAACCTGGAATTACTTGATGCTGCCGGCAAAGCAGTAGCTACGGAAACAGCCAAAGGTAGCGGCACTATTTTGATGAATGTGGAAAATCCGCATAAATGGACAGCCGAAACTCCTTACCTCTATACACTGCGTGCCACTTTGCAAGGCAGTAACGAAGTAATTCCCGTAAAGGTAGGCTTCCGTAAGATCGAATTGAAAGGTGACCAGATATTAGTAAACGGCCAGGCCGTTCTCTTCAAAGGTGCCGACCGTCATGAAATTGATCCGGATGGTGGTTATGTCGTATCTCCCGAACGCATGATCCAAGATATCCAGGTCATGAAGAAATTCAATATCAACGCTGTGCGTACCTGTCACTATCCTGATGATAACCTGTGGTACGACCTTTGCGACCAATATGGTCTGTATGTAGTGGCTGAGGCTAATATCGAATCACACGGTATGGGTTATCGTGAAAAGACACTGGCTAAACGCACCGACTATGCCAAAGCTCACATGGAACGTAACCAGCGCAACGTACAACGCGGCTTCAACCATCCCAGCATCATTTTCTGGTCATTGGGTAACGAAGCCGGTTTCGGACCTAATTTTGAAGCTTGCTACCGTTGGATTAAGAATGAAGACTCCAGCCGTGCCGTACAATACGAACAGGCACACGGAAATGAATTTACCGACATCGACTGCCCCATGTATGCTGATTACAAGCACATGGAAAAATATGGCCAACGTACAGATGCCAAGAAACCTCTTATCCAGTGTGAATATGCCCACGCTATGGGTAACTCACAGGGTGGTTTCAAAGAATATTGGGATCTGATCCGTAAATATCCCAACCTGCAAGGCGGTTTTATCTGGGACTTCGTTGACCAGTCCGTTCGTTGGAAAGGTAAAGACGGTGTAACTATCTACGCTTATGGCGGCGACTTCAACCGTTACGACGGTTCCGATAAGAACTTCTGTGATAATGGTCTGATCAGTCCCGACCGTGTTCCCAATCCGCACATGTACGAAGTGGGTTACTATTACCAGAACATCTGGACAACTCCCGCTGACCTGAAGAACGGCGAAGTGAACGTATACAACGAAAACTTCTTCCGTGACCTTTCAGCTTACTATCTGGATTGGCAATTGCTTGCTAACGGTAAAGTAATTCGTACCGGTCGTGTAGAAGACCTCAATGTAGCTCCGCAGCAGACTGCCAAAGTGAAATTGAACATCGGCAAAACCTGCGAATGCAAAGAATGGTTGCTGAATGTAACTTATCGCCTGAAGAACCGCGAAGGTTTGCTCCCTGCCGGATATGCCGTAGCCAAAGACCAGCTTGTACTGAACCCCTACAAGGCTCCTGTCATGGACCTGAAGAATGTGGAAGTTGTGAATACTCCTACCGTTGCTCCTCAAATCCAGGAAAACGACTGGCGTTATCTGATTATCAACGGTGATAACTTCCGTCTGGAATTCAACAAACATACCGGTTATCTGAATCGCTACAACGTAGCAGGCACGGAATTGATGAACGAAGATGCCGAACTGGCACCTAACTTCTGGCGTGCACCTACAGACAATGATTTTGGTGCAGGTTTGCAACAGAAATTCGCTGCCTGGAAGAACCCGGGTCTGAAGCTGACTTCCTTCAAATGGGAAACAGTAGACAACCAGACTGTGGTACGTGCAGAATACGAAATGAAGAACGTTTCTGCCAAACTGGATCTTACTTATGTAATCAGTAACAAGGGTGCTGTAAAAGTGACTCAGAAGATGACTGCCGATCCGCAGGCTAAAGTATCTCATATGTTCCGTTTCGGTATGCAGATGCAGATGCCCAAGACTTTTGAAACTGTAGAATACTATGGCCGTGGCCCGGTAGAGAACTACAGTGACCGCAATCATTGTACAGATCTGGGATTGTATCGCCAAAGTGTAGATGAACAATTCTATTCTTATATCCGTCCGCAGGAAACAGGTACAAAGACTGATATCCGCTGGTGGAAGCAACTGAATGATGCCGGACGCGGTTTGCAGATTGTAGCTGACGCTCCGTTCTCTGCATCAGCCCTGCACTATACTATCGAGTCTTTGGACGATGGTTGGGAGAAAGCCCAGAATCACTCTCCTGAAGTGAAAGAAGCTAACCTGACAAATCTCTGCATCGACAAGGCTCAGATGGGCTTAGGATGTGTGAACAGTTGGGGTGCATGGCCGTTGCCACAATATCAGTTGCCTTATGGTGACTATGAATTTACGTTCATTCTTACTCCGGTACAACACGGTATAGAAATTGAATAAGTTATAGGTACGCGGACGACGCGGATGAAGCGGACAAACGCGGAATAATCATAAATCCGCGTTTGTCCGCCTTATCTGCGTCGTCCGCGTATCTATCCTCATTATATTAAAAGAACTAATATGAGAAAAGAATTATTGGTGTTTATATTTACCTTGTGTTCTGTCCTTGTATCTGCCCAGCAGAAAATCCCAAACCGTTTCCGTACCAACATCCCTCTCGATTCCATCCACCTGAGTGACCCTTGCATACTGGCCGATAAGAAAACCTCCACTTATTACATGACCGGTACTGGAGGCCTCCTCTGGAAAAGCAAAGACCTTGCCCGTTGGGAAGGCCCTTATCGTGTAGCTGAAACCGATCCTGACTCCTGGATGGGTCCTAAACCCGAAATTTGGGCAGCCGAACTGCACGAATACAATGGAAAATATTACTATTTCGCCACTTTTACGAATAACGCCATCAAGATTGATACCGTAAAAGGAAACGTCATCCCCCGTCGTGCCAGCCACATCCTGGTCAGTGATAAACCGGATGGCCCTTATAAACCTATGAAAGATCCCACTTACTTACCCGAGAATATGCCTACCCTTGATGGCACATTCTGGGTGGACAATGACGGTAAACCTTACATGATCTATTGTCACGAATGGCTGCAAAACTGGAACGGTACGATGGAAAAGATCGAATTAAAGCCCGATTTAAGCGGTTCCATCGGCAAAGGAAAGATTCTTTTCCGTGCCAGTGACTCTCCCTGGAGCCGTGAGAAGATGGGGGACAAAGTTTTGCCCAACCGTGTAACCGACGGACCATGGCTTTTCCGCACAGGTACGGGCCGGTTAGGCATGATATGGACAAGCTGGGTATTCCAGGACTATACACAAGGCGTTGCCTATTCCGAAAGCGGAACTCTGGATGGCCCCTGGATACAAGAGAAAGAACCGATCACTCCGCCTAACTTCGGACATGGAATGTTGTTCCGTACTTTGGATGGTGAGTGGATGATGTCGGTTCATAGTCATAAAGATGTGAACGGGCGATATATTCGTATTCCGCACCTGTTTAAAGTCGATTTATCGGGGGATAAACTGAAAATTGACTGATTTATCACCTTTTATGAAACAATTGTGCTACTACTGAATAGAAATTTCACCCTATCTTTGCAACATCGACAATAGGTTATAGATTAACATAAGATTGGTATTAATAAACAAAGGGTAGTTTTTTAAGTCACAGTTTTCAGTAGGTAGTATTTATAAGAGAGGGCAATCTTCGAATCAAGAAGATTGCCCTTTTATATTAACCATATGAAGATTCCCTATACTGTTTAGGCGACATACCCAAATGCTGTTTTACGTACTTTCCAAAAAAAGACAGATTGGGGAAATTCAGTTCATTGGCTATTTCTTTAATACTCTTCTGAGAGTTTCTCAACAGATACAAAATATCTTTCACCATGTATTGAGTGATGAGTTCGGAAGCCGTCTGTCCACTGACTTCTTTGCAGACTGCCGATAAGTACTTAGGAGTAACATACAGTTGGTTAGCGTAGAATCCAATCATGCGTTCTTTGGGGTATGATGAAGACAAGAGACTGATGAACTCCTTAAATAAGTTTTCGCCCGAGGTGAATGTTGGCGGTTTCAGCTTGATGAAGCGTTCCAGTGCATCGTGAAACTCATAAAGAAATGCTTGGATCAGAGAGTCGATCAGTTCCTTTTGATGTTTGCAGGGAGTGCCCAGCATTTTAGAACGCAACAGGGAATAGTATTGGCAAAACAACTCTGCCTCTTCTGCATTCAATGAAAGAATGGGGATTTTCTCAATGAACATTTTCAAGTCCCAGCTTTCACCCGCTATGAGGAGTAATTGCTTCATGTACTCCGATGACAGACAGATACAACGGCATTCAAAATCAATACTTATCATACTATTTTCCAATATGATATTAGGATGGCAAATGAACAAATCGTTCACGTGTATCATTCTCGATTCTCCATTGATATAGAGCGAACCTTTTCCTTTTACGCACAACAAGATGATGTATGCCTCAACTTTTACAGCCTGTTCTATATTTAAACTTTGCAATTCATCAATGATAGCTATGCGGCTGTCATTATATACAGATATCTTTTTTACCAAGACATCATCCAAACATCCTGATCTCAGCTTTGCCTCCATACACTATATTTCTTTTTGGTTGCAAATAAACAGAATATCCGGTAGATGTAGATGATAGATATTTCCAGAATAGTGTCCTATTTAGCTTATTTGATATTTGTTTTGAAAAATAGAACACTTCTGTGGTAATATGGAAATTAAGCCCTTTCGATAAATCATTTTCCTTTGCACCGGAAATAATGAACTAAAAATGGAAAAAAGTATGAGACAACTTTGTAATGTAACGGTGCTATTGCTATTATTTGGCCTGACGAGTTGCCAGAATAATGGAGACAAACAGACTACTATGAGTCCGGTAAAGGTGAAAGTTTTACGAGTTTCTTCTTCTGAGATAGATGGAACGGAACGTTTTTCCGGTACGGTGGAAGAAGCGAACAGCACTTCGCTTAGCTTTTCGATTATGGGAACGGTAAAAACGGTACATGTGGGTTTGGGTGACCGGGTAGCGAAAGGCCAACTTATTGCTACGGTCGATCCGCTTGCCATGCAGAGCAGCTATGATGCTGCCAAAGCCTCACTGGAACAAGCAGAAGATGCCTATCGGAGAATGAAGGAATTGTATGATAAAGGAAGCCTTCCCGAGATAAAGTGGGTGGAAGTGCAGAGTAAGTTGCAACAGGCAAAGTCAATGGAAGAAGTGGCGCGCAAGAATTTGGATGATTGCAAACTCTATGCGCCCTTCAGTGGAATCATATCGGAAAAGATGGCAGAGGTAGGGCAGAATATAATGCCGGGCTTACCGGTGGTCAAATTAGTGACAGCCAATCAGCTGAAAGTGAAGATTGCCGTTCCGGAGACAGAGATTGCCGCCATTGCCACGGGACAAAAGGCAACGATTACCGTCTCTGCCTTGAACGGGCGTGTCTTCGCGGGAACAGTAACAGAAAAAGGAATTGTAGCCAATCCGCTTTCACGCTCATACGATGTCAAGATACGGGTGGATGATGCTGATAAAGAGTTGATGCCGGGTATGGTGGTGGAAGCGGTCTTGTCCGGTACGGGGATGGGAACACTTCATGTTATTCCTGCCCACATTGTCCAACTGGACGAACAGAACCGTTCCTTCGTCTGGGTGAATGCCGGAGGAAAAGCCAGTAAACGCATTATCCAATGCGGAGGATTTACAAGTGAAGGAGTCGTTGTGCTGTCCGGTTTGGAGGAGAGTGAGGAAATCATTGTGGAAGGACAGCAGAAGGTATGTGAGAATACATCCGTGGTTTTATAACTAAATGAGGAACAATCAAAATATTAGTCACATCACCGACAAAATATAAGATAATGAATAAGAAACGTAACGCAGTAGAATGGGCGATGCACTATCGCCAGATTATAATTCTCGTTGTGTGTTGCCTTGTTGCTTTTGGAATTTACAGTTTACCGAATATGCGCAAGAATGAATTTCCTGACTTCACAATCCGTCAGGGTATTGTAGTGGCAGTAGCTCCGGGCAACACGGCAGAGGAAATGGTGGAACAGGTAGCCAAACCCTTGGAAAATTATATTTTCAGCTATAAAGAAGTGAAGAAAGATAAGACTTTCTCCATGAGCCGCGATGGCATTGTCTATATTCAGGTACAACTCAATGACGAGCTGAATAACAAAGATGAATTCTGGAGCAAGTTCAAGCACGGTGTTTCCACTTTCAAGGCGCAATTGCCCAAGAATGTACTGGCTGTACAGGTAATGGATGATTTTGGCGATACTTCCGCCTTGCTCATCACTATGGAAAGTGTGGACAAGACCTATCGTGAACTGGACGACTATATGGATGCCCTGCAAGACCGCCTGCGCCGTATCAACAGCATCGGGCGTATGACGGTAAGCGGAATGCAAAAGGAACAGATCTCCATATATCTGGATACCCATAAACTTTCGCAATACGGGCTGACTGAACAGACACTCGCCGTTACCCTTTTTACGAAAGGTTTCACTACTTCGGGCGGTCGGGTGAAGAATCCTGTATATGTTCAGCCTGTCTATGTGGCTAAGTCATTGAATACGGTACGCGATGTGCAGGAACAAATTGTTTATACTGATCCGATGGGAAATAACATTCGTCTGAAGGACGTGGCCCGTGTGGTAAAAGAATATCCTGCCCCCGACAGCTATATCACTAACAATGGTAAAAAATGCCTTTTGCTAAGTATAGAGATGAAGAAAGGCAAGAACATCGTTCAAATGGGAGAGGAGATAAACCGGACGATTGCAGAGTTTCAACCGTCATTACCGTCGGATGTCAACCTTTTCTGTATCACTGATCAGAGCCAGGTAGTAGGAGATAGTGTGGATAATTTCCTGCACGAACTGTTGGTTGCCATTATAGCGGTGATTATAGTGGTGATGCTCCTGTTGCCTATGCGTGTGGCACTGGTAGCCGCTTCCACTATACCTATTACAATATTCATATCATTGGGATTGTTTCATGCCTTTGATATCGAACTGAATACCGTGACTTTGGCGGCTCTTATTGTAACCTTGGGGATGATTGTGGATAACTCAATCGTCATTATCGATAGCTATCTGGAAAAGTTGGGTGAAGGTGTGTCGCGCTGGCATGCTTCGATACAGAGTGCTACGCATTTCTTTAAATCGATATTCTCGGCGACGTGTGCCATCAGCATCACCTTTTTCCCCTTCCTTATCACAACAACAGGACAGATACAGGATTTTCTGGTTAGTTTCCCTTGGGCCATTAGCATCGTGTTGGGAGTATCCTTGTTAGTGGCTGCATTGCTGGTGCCGTTTATGCAGTTCTATTTCATTCGCAAACCGATGGAGAGCGCAACAAATAAGAATGGAAAAAAGAAGTTTTCCTTCCTCGATGCTTTGCAGAAATACTATAATAAATTACTGGATCTCTGTTTCACCTGGCCCCGTATGACGATGGCTTTAGGCCTTCTTTCTATTATCATAGGCATCGTCCTGATGGGTAAATTGCCGCAAAGATTGATGCCGATAGCAGAACGCAACCAGTTTGCTGTGGAAATTTCCCTGCCTACGGGAACCGCTGTAGAGAAGACCGGCCAAATGGCCGACAGCCTGGAACATATCCTGCGCAATGATCCGCGTGTAGTGTCTGTGGCATCCTTTGTGGGTTGTGCTTCTCCACGTTTCCAGACAGCCTACGCTCCACAGATAGCCGGGACTAATTTTGCACAATTCATTGTCAATACGGTAAGCAACCAAGCGACGGAAGACCTACTGAATGAATATGCGCCTAAGTATACCGATTACTTCCCGGAAGCTTTGGTACGCTTTAAGCAACTGAGCTATAACGAAGCGACGTACCCTGTTGAAGTACGCCTCAGCGGTGAGAATATCGACACATTACGTCGTGAAGCCGAAAAGGTGACGGCACTGTTGCGCTCCATGCCCGAACTGGTATTGGTAAGCACTAACTTTAATGATCCGCTTGCCACTACCCGCGTCGTACTGAAAGAAGATGAAGCCACCCGGTTGGGTATCAGTAATGTAATGCTGGAAACCACCCTTGCCATGCGTTACGGCAGTGGTATCCCCGTAACAACCGTTTGGGAAGGTGATTACGATATTTCTGTCAAGTTGAAGAACTCCCAGGCAGATTCGGCCAACAGTTGTGATTTGGAAGACGAACTCATACCTGTTGCCGGAGGACTGGCGAATGTACCTTTGCGGCAAGTGGCCGATGTGGTTCCGGCATGGGAGAACGGTCAGATTGTACGTCGCAACGGCATTTATACGATTACTGTCATGGCAGATCTTCAGCGCGGTGAGAATGGTATGGACGTAACCGGCAAAGTACAGAAAGCAGTAGCGAATCTTTCATATTCTCCTGATGTAACCCTGACTTATGGCGGTGACCTGGAAGATAGTGAAGAGAAACTGCCTCCCATTCTGGCCGGATTGCTGATTGCTGCCGCTATTATCTACTTTATCTTGCTGATCCATTTCCGTAATGTCAATATTGCCTTGCTCATCTTTGCCTGTATGGCCCTTTGCGTGTTTGGAACGGCTGTAGGAGTACTTGTGCAGGGCGTGGACTTCGGCGTAACCAGTATTCTGGGCGTTGTTAGCCTGATGGGTATCATTGTGCGTAACGGTATTATCATGATAGACTACGCTGAAGAATTACGGAAAACGGAAAAGTTAGGTGTGCGCGATGCTATTTATCATTCGGCCCGTCGTCGTATGCGTCCCATCTTCCTTACTTCGGCAGCTGCATCCATGGGTGTCATCCCGATGATACTGGGAGGCAGCGGACTGTGGATGCCAATGGGAACCGTTATTTGTTACGGCACACTCATCACAATGGTATTTTTGCTTACAGTGCTTCCGGTCTGCTACTGGTTCATGTTCAGTGGCTCTACACGTAAGCGCATAGCTATGGAGAAAATGGAAAATGAGTAAAACAATCAATAGATACAGCATTATGAAACAGAAATTGAATCGATATATATTTCTTTTGTTAGTAGGTTTCACACTGTTGGTTCCGGTTTCTGCCCAGCGTGTGTATACTCTGGACGAATGCCTGCAACGGGCTCTTGAAAACAATGTGCGGATAAAGAATGCCGGCAATAATCTGGAAATAGCCAAACAAGGCAGTCAGGAAGCATTCACCAAGTATTTCCCTTCTTTGAGTGCGACAGGTACGGGATTTATGGCTGACAAAGGATTACTCCAGTTGGACATGGGACCTGGAATGCAAATGTCACTTATGAAGAAAGGAGTGGTAGGAGGCGTATCGGCCTCGATGCCGCTTTTCACGGGAGGGCAGATTGTAAACAGTAATAAGTTGGCGAAGGTAAACATTCAGGTTAACCAGTTGCAATATAACCAGTCGGAAAATGAAGTGAAACTTACTACTGAGAACTATTACTGGCAGGTTGTGATGTTGAAAGAGAAGTTGCAGACCATTACCGTGGTCGAGGCGCAGTTGGCTAATCTGCTGAAAGATGTCGAAGCTTCGGTAAATGCCGGAGTGACAACGCGCAATGACCTGCTCCAAGTACAGTTGCGGCAGAACGAGATAGAGAGCAGTCGCAGCCAGATTGAGAATGCGTTGACGCTTTCACAACAAGTGCTGGCACAGTATATAGGAGAAGATTCCGGAATTGTGGATGTTCCTCCTGTCGCTGGCGAAGTCTTGCCGGAACATCCGCAGGGACTTTACAGGAATCCTGAGTCCTCCCTGGTTCTGACCAATGAATATCACTTGTTGCAGCAAAACCTTAAAGCCAATAAGCTGCAACGCCGCATAACCGTTGGCAAATATCTGCCTACCGTTGCCATTGGCGGTGGATATATGTATGACAATCTGATGGATAAAGACCACCCTTTCTGGATGGGTTTTGCCACAGTTTCAATTCCTTTATCCGGTTGGTGGGGCGGCTCGTATGACGTGCGGAAACAGGAACTCCAGGTACGCAATGCCGAGAATCAGCTTACGGACCAGAGCGAACTGCTTATCCTCCGTATGCAACAGAATTGGAACGACCTGACGGATGCTTATAAACAGATGCAAATATCCATGCGATCCATTGAACAGGCCACGGAGAATCTTCGCCTGAATACGGACTACTACAAGGCCGGAACCTGTACGATGAATGACTTACTGGATGCCCAGACGCTTTTCCAGCAAAGTAAGGACCGCTATGTGGAGTCTTATGCCCGGTATGAGGTGAAGAAGTGCGAATATTTGCAGGCTACGGGGCGTTAGTCTTGCGATTTCCGTAACCTGATATATTCCGATGGTGCCATTCCATATTCCTCCCTGAAGCAGGAGCGGAAATATCCAAGGTCATTGAAGCCGCTTGCATAGGCAGCTTCTGAAATATTATGCCCTTCTTCCATCAGTAACCGCAAACTGTTTTTCAGTCTAATTTTCCGGATGAGTTCATTGCCTGACATTCCGGTCAGGCTCTTGATCTTCCGGTAGAGTGTGGAATGGCTCATGTTCATTTTCTCCATCATGAAGGACATGTCCATCTTTTCCATGTCTATATTCTCCTCTACGATGGTGGTGAATTTAGTCAGGAATTCTTCATCCAGCTTATTTAGTTTGATGGTTTCTTCCTGTTGTTCCGGTTTCAACTCTTTGGTGCGATTGGCTACTATAAGTGCCAGCTTTTTGCGGGATTCCAGCAGGTTGTGTACACGGCTGTTCAACAGTTTGGCACTAAAGGGTTTGGTCAGATAGGAGTCTGCACCACTTTCGTATCCTTCTTCTTTATCTTGGATGGAATCTTTGGCTGTGAGCAGGATGACGGGGATATGGCTGGTGCGTATATCTTCCTTCACTTGTTTGCATAGCTCTATTCCATCCATTATCGGCATCATGATGTCGCTAATGATGATGTCCGGAATTTGCTTTAGAGCTTGTTCCAAACCTTCTTTGCCATTGATGGCGGTAATAATCCGGTAGTTGCTACTGAAAGAAGAGGCTATGTACTCGCGAATATCATCGTTATCTTCTACTACAAGTATCATCGGGCGGATGTCCGTATCTTCTTTTTCTTCTTCGGGCTTTTCTATTTCCTCTTGAATGACAGTTTCCTTTTCTTCCTTATGCAATGCATCCGGATAGGTATTCTCTGCCAGTATGCGGAAGGTAAAAGTTGTGCCTTTGCCTATTTCACTTTCCACATATAGCGTACCTTCATGCAAATCTGCCAATGACTTGACTAAGGCCAGACCGATACCTGTACCGGATGCCTGATGCTTGCCTTTGACCTGATAGTAGCGGTCAAAAATATGCGGGAGTGCGTCAGCATCTATTCCATATCCGGTATCATTGACCACTATCTCCATATATCGGTTGTCTTTATCGTCTATCTGATGCATTATCAGGTTGATTTCCCCTTCGGGTGTATATTTTATGGCGTTCGACAACAGGTTGTTCAATATTGTAGAAATAATATCAGCGTCAAAGTAGAGCTTGGCTTCCTTGGGCTGTACCTGAATATGGAATTTGACCTTTTCGTTTCGGTTCAGTTCCTTGTAACGCAAACCTATTTCTGTGACTAAATTGCCTAAATCACCTTTAGCAACCGTCAGCTTCCGGTTTTGGGTTTCCGTTTTGCGGAATTCCAGTATCTGGTTGATTAGGTTCAACAGCCGGATGGCACTGCTGTGAATCACTTTGACCTTGTTGCTGTAGTAAGCTGATAGGTTTGAGTCATTTATCAAGTCTTCCAGTGGACCAAGGATTAAGGTCAGCGGGGTGCGCAGTTCGTGTGTGATGTTGGTATAAAAACGCAGGCGCTCATTATTGAGTTCCTGTTCATTCAGACTTTTCTTGCGTTCCAGCTCAAGAGAATTTTCAAGCATTAGTTTACGCTTATAGAAGCGGAACCAGACATATATTCCTATAACAATCAGTAAGATATATAACGCTTTGGCATACCATGCCAACCAAAAAGGAGGATGAATATGCACTTTCATGGTAGCAATGCGATTGTCGTCCCAGTCATGGTTGCGCAGGCGTGCTTTTACTTTGAAAGTATATTTTCCGGGAGACAGATTCCGGAAGGTTACCTGATTCTCTCCCTGTGTATTGGTCCATGTGTTTCCTAATTCCTCAATCATATATGCATATTCCACGACCTGACTTTGCGAATAGTCCGGAATCATAAAAGTGATACTGAATGAGTTCCGGTCATAAGGTAACTCTATCGTTCCATTGTCCGACAAGATAAGTGTCTCGTCACTGCTGCCTTCCATGCGGCTGCTAATGCCTTTGCACTCTACTATCTGTACGGAAGCAACCTGATTTTCTTTTGATATATCCTGTGGATTGAAGTAACAGACACCGTTCAGTGAGCCGAAATAGAGTGTACCGTCTTGTGCGGCATAAGCGGAGCCATCTGTAAAGCTGCCTAAAGGTATTCCGTCCCGATAATCATAGTTATCGAATTTATTTTGTTCCCTATTCCAGCAAGAGATACCTTTGTCTGTACTGAACCATATATTCCCGTCTTTATCTTCTTGCAAGGCATGAACGTAGGTGTCCTCCAGACCATCCCCATATTTGTATCCGATGAAATTTTCAGGATGGTTGGTGTCTTTAATATATCCGATTCCATTCCGAGTTGCCGCCCATATCCCCCCTTTGGTATCTATATAAAGTTGATTGATGGAATTGGAACAGAAGCCATTTTCGCTTAAAAGTTGGATTACACATTTATTATCTTTGTCGAAAACGAAGATGCCCGAACCGTAACTTCCTATCCATAACTTGCCTTGCCGGTCGTGCAGGACGCCGTAGACCGACAAGTTTGATATCTGGTTATTAATTTCTTTTTCCCTGCGAAGGATTCCTTTTTCATAGCTGGCGAGTCCATATTCCATACCTATCCATAGCTTTCCGTTTTCATCTTCATACAGTGCGTTGACGTCTATGTAGTCTTGCCCTAAATCGATACGGGTTATACGGTTTGTCCGGGTATCGAACTTCAATAGTCCGTCATCATATAGTCCCAGAAAAAGATTTTCCTTACTACTGTGTATGGTGAAGACTTGCGCGTATGTTCTGGAAAGGTGAGCGGTGAGATCGAATTTCTTTTGCAAATTGCCATCTTTGAACATGGCAATTTCGTTTTCGCTGCCCAGCCATACTTGTTGTTTTTCATCGACATGAACACCCCATACTGATTTATATTTGATAATTTGCTTTTTCTCTATCATGTACGGAAGAGTGTGGAAAATGGGTTGCATGTGGCTGATAAAGTCCACCCCACTACTGTAATTCCCAATCCAGATGTTTCCGAATGAGTCTTGAAAGAGACTTCGGATATTTCCCGAAGAAAGTCCATGCTTGTCGTATGTATTGGTGATGTTCTGGAACTTGAGGTCTTTCGGGTTCATAAAGGTGATGTTACGCAGGTCGAGTATACTTATTCCACCAATGTCTGTGGCAATCCAAAGCCGGTTGTCTTGCATTTCTTTTATTTCATATACGTGGTCGGATATGAGAGATTCGGGATTTCCGGCTTCGTACCTGAAGATTTGAAAATCTTCTGTCACAGGATTATAAAGCGCTAAACCCTGGTTGGTACCCATCCAGATGTTTTCGAGATGATCAATATAGATGCTGTAAACACTGCTTCCCGGCAGGCTTTTAGGGTTGTGGGGATCATTCTGATAGCGTTTGATAGTCCCGCTTTTCAGGTCGATGATACTCATACCTTCACCGGAGTGTCCTACATATAATTGCCCCTTACCATTATCGAAGACAGACCAGTGTGAATGGGGTAATCCTTGGATGTTTTCTCTCGAAAGGATGGTTACTTTTCCGCCTGTCTTGTTGTAGTGTACTATTTTCCCGTAATGGTTGGCAACCCATATGCCTCCATCGGCAGCCGGTGAGATAGAGACTATGTTGTTGTTCATGTCTATACTGTCAAAAGGAGTGGATTGCTCAAATTCTTGTGTTCTGCAATCCAGTAGGCTTATTCCTGTTTTGGTTCCTACCCACAGTTTGTTTTCTTCCGGATCGTACAGTAATCTGGTTAGTGCATCGCCCGCAATGTCAGAGTTGTGGGTATTGTAAACGGTGAAGTCTTTTCCGTTGAAACGGTTCAGTCCGGCTTCCGTTGCTATCCAGATGCATCCCTGGCTGTCTTGTACAATGTCGGTTACGTAATTGTTCGATAATCCGTCCTCTATGCCCAGGTGACGCAGAGTATAAGGTTGTGCCATACTTTTGCTTGCCAGTAGCATCAGACAGGCGAACAAAGACAAGAGGTACGTGTATGTGCGCATGATTCTTGATGAGTTTTAAATGTTTGTCTCTGTAACAAAGATATGATAAATCTCTATTGCATATACTCTTAATTGCGGTTTTGCCTGATTTGTCCCTGTTATTTGACGAATTTACCTGCGGACGTAAACCTTGTGTGTACCCCGTCCCGAAGTGCCGATGTTGCTTTCCGGTTGTTCCGCCCATTTTCTCAGTTCCAGTGAGGCGGTAGTGTGGCGTAGTCCGTTCAGGTTGGCATAGTCACTTACCGTCATAAAGGGATGCTGGGTAAGATACTGTTGTGCCCTTTCCAACCGTTGTTCGGGGCTGTACTTTTGCGATGACCGGTGGAATTTTTGTTGCGAGCGTTCCAGTTCGCAATTGTAGTTGGTATTGCGTAAAAGTTCTTTTTCTGCACGGAAGTTGATGCTTCCTACTACGATGCTCCGTGCATTTCGGTGGGTGCTGTCTTCTTCGCCTGTTTCCCGTTCCTTGTCTGCGCGTAAAGCCAGTGAAGGAACGAAAGTGCCTATTCCGTCCAATTTTACCGATTTCCCTTGTCCCATCTGATAAGCCAGTTCTTCACTCAGTTCTTGCAGCAAACCTACGACATCTCCTTTGCTGAAAGCGCTTTTTTGTGCCAGTGTCTTGGCAATGTAGTCCGTGTCTGCCTGACCTCGTTGCACAAGGCGGGGGTAGAGTACTCGTTTTCCTTCTTTATTGGGCAGGTTCATTTCCTGCATTTCGTATTCGGCCATTATGGTGTGTATTTAGTTATTATAGCTTTCCTGTCTGTTGCATACAAGGTGGAAACTTACTTTTTGTCTGTTATAAATATCCTTTTCTTTAATAGAAAACTTTTCCATATCGAATAAAAATATTTATTCGTAGATTACGAATATAAATTTATAGCCTGAAACTATAAATTTGTAAGTTGCGAATATATAATTGCAGTTGCAATATACGCTATTTTATTCGATGGAGAAAAGTTTTCTCTTCATTTATGATAACTTTTTAATTAAGGTGAAGAAACTTTTTGGTTAGTGTGGGACGGAAGAGTCTCTACTATATCGGAAGAGGATAACATTTCTATGTCGGATACAGGGACTGATTCGTCAAAGTCCGTGGTAAAATGTTCATGACCGATTTACCTTTTCCTGAAGGCGAATTTGTCCCCTGTCTCTTTTGAAGGGGCATGATATCTTTGCGCATCCCTCTTCGGGGGGACGAAGTTTTGAGATTCTATTAACCTTATTATTATCTAATTAAAAGGAAAACAATGAAATCAGATTCTTTTAAGAACAACCGTAAGGCTCTTGCAGCCTTATTGATCTGTACAGGTTTTATTGCTGCACACCCTCTTGCAATGAGGGCTGAAAGTAGTGGACCCAGTGTGCAGACAGTGCAACAACAACAAATCAAAGTTACAGGTACGGTAAATGATGACATGGGGCCTGTTATCGGTGCCAGTGTTGTAGAAAAAGGCAATCCGTCCAATGGTACGATTACCGATATTGACGGTAACTTTTCTCTTTCGGTGAAACCGGGTGCAACGCTTCTTATTTCTTATATCGGATATAAGTCGCAGGAAGTGCAAGCAATTTCCGGAAAGTCTGTCAATATCACTCTGAAGGAAGACACGGAGATGCTGGACGAAGTGGTGGTAGTAGGTTTCGGTACGCAGAAAAAGGTGAACCTTACCGGTGCTGTCGGCACGTTGTCAAGTGATGAATTAAAGGAACGTCCTGTTGCAAATGCTACACAGGCACTTCAGGGATTGGTCCCCGGTTTGAATATCGACGTTACCAACGGTAGTCTCGAAAGCCGTCCCGATATCAATATACGCGGAACAGCAACGATTGGTGAAGGTACCAGCGGAGCACCGTTGATTCTGATTGACGGTATGGAGGGTGAGTTGCATAGCATAAACCCGCAGGATATTGCCAATATCTCTGTTCTGAAAGATGCCGCCGCTTCTTCTATTTATGGTTCGCGCGCGCCTTTCGGGGTAGTTCTTATCACTACAAAAAGCGGAACTAAAGATGGAAAAACCTCTATCAACTACAACAACAGTTTCCGTTTCGGCAGCCCTATAAACAAGAAGGAGATGATGAACTCTGTGCAGTTTGCCTCGTGGGTAAACGATGCGCTGACCAACAACGGGGGAAGCCCACGCTTCAATGAAGCATATATGGACAGATTGATAACCTGGCAGAATGCAAAGCCTTATGCACCGGGACAGCGCATGACAGCTGACGGAACTATCGTTTATCCCATCGAAGCACAGGCCAGCGGACAATGGTACGGAGGGTTTTCTACCGGAGCCGACGACGTAAACTACTATGATGTGGTTTACAAAGACCATACTTTCTCACAGGAACATAATGTGAGTGCCAGCGGAGGAAGTAAAAAGTTTAATTACTATGCTTCGGGCAGCTACTTCGATCAGGATGGATTGCTGAATGTCGGCGAAGAAAACCTGCAACGCTTTACGGCCACTGCCAAGATCAATTCCGAGATTACCGATTGGTTGAAGTTTAACATGAATATGCGTTTCACACGCGAAGACTATGTGCGCCCTTCGGCTTTGACCGATTATTTTTACGAGGCGCTGGCCTTTAAAGCATGGCCTATTCTGCCGCTCTACGATCGCAACGGATACTACTATTACAGTGATGATACTTCGGTAGCTGCACTGGCAGAAGGAGGTTCGGACAAAAAGCAAACCGATCATTTCTACTTTCAGACCGGCTTGGAAATAGAGCCTGTGAAGAACTGGGTGACAAGCGTGGACTTCAACTATCGCATCAAATCGGCCAACCGTCATTGGGATAGCCAGCCGTATATCAACCACGACCTGAGCGGTGCACCGTATTATCGCAAGAGCAGTTCGAATGTGCACGAAGACTATCTGAAAGAAAACTATTTCAACTTCAATGCACGTTCCGAGTATTCATTCTCATTGGCCGACAGCCACAACTTTCACATTTTGGGCGGTTTTCAGGCAGAGAATCTGAAACAAAACTTGTTCGGTCTGCAACGAAACGGAATTATGATTAATTCAAAACCGGAAGTGGATCTGACCAACGGACTTGATATTGATGGAAATCCCATTACACCCAGTGTAAACGGAGGACGCAACGAATGGTCGACTGTTGGATTCTTCGGTCGTTTGAATTATGACTATAAGGGACGGTATCTGTTCGAGGTCAATGTTCGTGCCGACGGTTCATCGCGTTTCCGTAAAGGCAATCAATGGAAAACATTCCCTTCGGCATCCGTTGGCTGGAACATTGCGCAGGAAGAATTCTTCAAACCATTATCTTCTACTGTTGACATGTTGAAGATTCGTGGTTCTTACGGAAGCCTTGGAAACCAGAATACGGATAATTGGTATTATACTTACCAGACGCTTTCGGCACAATCATCAGCCGGAGGCTGGTTGCAAAACGGTATAAAGCCCAATATAGCCACTGCTCCCGGTTTGGTATCCGAGAGTTTGACATGGGAAACGATAGAAACTTACAACATTGGTTTGGATTTAGGTCTGTTCAGAAACAGATTGTCGGGTTCGTTCGATTACTATGTGCGCAATACGAAAGATATGGTGGGGAATGCACCTGCTTTGCCCGAAATATTGGGTACTTCCGTTCCGAAAACCAATAATACTGACCTTCGTACGCATGGATGGGAGTTGTCTGTAATGTGGCGGGATGCCTTGAAAAACGGATTTTCGTATTCGGCCAAGTTACTGTTGTCTGATTCGCGAACTAAGATACTCCGTTATCCCAATAATCCTACCAACAATATCTATACGTATATCGAAGGGCGATATATCAATGAAATATGGGGATACGAAACCATAGGTATAGCCAGAACGGATGAGGAAATGAAGGCTCATTTGGAGAGTTTGGACAAAGCGTACGAAGCATATCATGGAGTAGCTCCTTCCACTCCCTTGCAGGGACAAAGTAATTTTGGAAGCAACTGGAAAGCCGGTGACATCATGTACAAAGATATAGATGGCGATGGCCGGGTTTCCAAAGGTAGTGAAACGCTGGGTGATTTGGGGGATAAGAGGGTAATAGGTAACAGCACGCCACGCTACCGCTTCGGTCTCGACTTGAATGCCGCATGGAAGGGATTTGATGTACGTCTTTTCTTCCAGGGAGTTCTGAAACGCGATTATTGGCAGGGAAGTGCCTATATGTTCGGCTATACCGGTGATTTGTGGAATTCAGCAGGTATTATAGGTGTCGATGATTATTTCCGTGACGAGAATACCTGGTCGGTACAAGCGGGATATACTACACCCAATATCAACTCATACCTGCCACGGCCTGTGGGCAGTAAGAATCTTACAACGCAGACCAAGTATCTGCAAGATGCTTCGTATCTCCGTCTGAAGAACCTGCAAATAGGATACACTCTGCCTACCGCTTTGACTATGAAATGGGGTATGCAAAAGGTGCGTGTTTATTTCTCGGGCGAAAACCTGTTCACATTGACAGGTCTGGCCGATCAGTTTGATCCTGAAACTATCGGTACCCGTAATGGTAATGGATATCCGTTGTCCATGACCCTGTCGTGCGGTTTAAGTTTAACTTTTTAAATCTTACAGCAATGAAAGTAAATATCAAATCATATATAAAGAGAGTGCTTCCGCTGTTTATAGTGGGAGCGGCATTGACGGCATGTGAGGACTTTTTAGATAAGCAACCTCCTTCCTATATTGTTCCCGAAGACTATTATCGTTCGGAAGACCAGATTTTGGCCAGCGCCAATAAGTTTTACACGGATCTCTTGCCTTCGCACGGAGGCAACTACGGAACATTCCAGTCGGATGTTCATACTGACAATCAGGCAGGAAGAAGCGGTGACAGCAAATATGCCATCGGACAATGGAAAGTGGGAATGGATAACGGTAACTGGTCGTGGAGTGCTGTTCGCAATATCAACTATCAATTGGGTACAATACTCGACAGGTACGGAAAAGGAGAGATATCGGGTGCCGATAAAAACATCCGTCACTACATCGGTGAGCATTACTTCTTCCGGGCATTCCGTTATTTTGCAATGCTCAGAATGTGGGGTGATTTGCCTATCGTGAAAGAAGTCTTTCCTGATGACGAAGCAATTCTGGTGGCCGCCTGCAAGCGGATGCCTCGTAATGAAGTAGCCCGTTTCATTCTCGAAGACCTCGATACAGCTATTGATTATATGAGTGATAACTTTGAAAGTCGCCACACACGTATTTCTAAGGATGTCGCTATCTTGATGAAATCACGCGTAGCATTGTTCGAAGGTTCGTGGCTCACCAACTTTAAAGGTACTCCATTTGTTCCCAATGGCGAAGGCTGGCCCGGCAAAGCGAAAGAATATAATGCCGGCTATCAATATCCTACAGGAAGCATCGAGAACGAGGCGAAATTCTTCTTTGAAGAAGCTGCAAAGGCAGCTGAAATCATTGCTGAGAAATATAAAGGAGACTTAGTACAGAATACTGGTGAAATCCCGCAATCGGCTACCGACCCTGTGAATCCTTACTTCAAGCTTTTCGGGAATATCGACATGAGCGGTTTTAAGGAAGTACTGTTGTGGCGTGAATACAGTCGTGCACTGGGGATTCAGAATGCTGTTGAAACAGCAGTCAACCGTGGTAACTACGCTGTCGGCGTCACCCGGAGCATGGTTGAAGGTTTCCTTATGGAAGACGGTAAGCCTATTTATGCCCGGCACACCGGTTATGAGTATGGTGACGAAACCTTGTCTGCTGTCCGTACTAATCGCGACCCGCGACTGAAAATTTTCCTCAAAGAACCGGGACAGATTAATGTGTTCATCAATATGGATGACCGCATTGGTGATATGTTTGTTGAAGTAGAGCCTAAACCAGATATTACCAACGGTGCCGATGACTACCTTTATACTACTGGATATACGCTGCGCAAAGGTGGAACGTTCGATAAGGCTTTGGCCGGAAATCACAAAGGATATACTGCCTCTATTGTATTCCGCGCTACTGAAGCATTCCTCAACTACATTGAAGCACAGTATATGCTTACCGGTAGCATCAGTTCGGGTAAAATCCTCGAATACTGGAAACTTATTCGTGAGAAAGCTGGGTTTGAAGGTGCTGCCATTGATCCGCAAACCACTATTGCCGCTACTGAAATTTCGAAAGAAAAACTTGACTGGGGGGCTTATACCGCCGGACAATTGCTTTCTGATGCGGTACTTTATAACATCCGCCGCGAACGCCGTTGTGAGTTGATGGCTGAAGGACTTCGCTGGATGGATCTTATCCGTTGGAGGTCACTCGACCAGTTGAAGACTGAAAACTACCACATCGAAGGCTTCCATTTGTGGAATACTCCGATGCAGAATTGGTATAATTTTACTGCAACTGACTACAATGGCAGCTCATCATCCAAAGTTTCCAGCCCTGAACTGAGTGAATACCTGCGTCCGTACCAGAAGAATATGACTTCGGGCAACCTTTATCGCGACGGTTATACCTGGTCTATGGCGCATTACTTGCAACCTATGCCTATCAGACAATTCCTGCTGACATCTTCGGATTACAGTTCGATTGAGTTGTCACCGTTGTATCAGAATCCGTACTGGCCGACAACAGCGGATATGCCTGCGGAGAAATAACCTTTAACTGGCAGCTTCTAATAGGTGCTTAATAGAAAAGGGATAGCTTTTTTCGGTCAAAAGAAAGAATCTATCCCTTACTGTTATCGTATGACAATAATAAAGAAATTATGAAGAAGAATTCAGTGAAAATCTTTTTAGTTGCATTGGGGCTATCTTTCGTTTCTATGCCTGCGGTTTGGGGACAATATAAAAAGGTACCTGTGAAGGCTCCTTTTCAGATGGAGCCTATTAAAGAGTATGTATATCCCAACCGGAATTTCTCAGTTGTAGATTTTGGTGCGGTGAAAGGGGGAATAGCAGACAATACAAAATCGATAGCTGCTGCCATCGATGCCTGCCATAAAGCAGGTGGCGGCAGAGTTGTAATTCCTGAAGGAGAATGGTTGACCGGTCCTGTGCATTTGAAAAGTAATGTCAACTTATACTTATCGGAAAATGCTGTGTTATGTTTTACGGACCATCCATCTGATTATCTGCCTGCTGTAATGACTTCATGGGAGGGTATGGAATGTTATAATTACTCTCCGCTGGTCTATGCTATTGGTTGTGAGAATGTGGCGATTACCGGAAAAGGCATGCTGAAACCTAAAATGGATACTTGGAAAGTGTGGTTTGCACGTCCGGAAGCCCATTTGAATGCATTGAAAGAGCTCTATACAATGGCCTCTACGGATGTTCCCGTAGAGAAACGGCAAATGGCGGTGGGAGAAAACAATCTTCGTCCGCATCTGATACATTTCAACCGTTGCAGGAATGTATTGCTTGACGGATTTAAAATTCGGGAAAGCCCATTTTGGACTATTCATATCTACATGTGTAATGGCGGTATTGCCCGGAATCTGGATGTAAAAGCGCACGGTCACAATAATGATGGAATCGATCTGGAAATGACCCGTAACTTCCTGGTAGAAGACTGTACTTTCGATCAGGGTGATGATGCGGTGGTTATCAAGGCAGGACGCAACCGGGATGCATGGCGACTGAATATACCAACTGAAAATATAGTGATCCGTAATTGTAACATTGTGGAAGGGCATACTTTACTGGGTATCGGTAGTGAAATATCAGGAGGCATTCGGAATGTGTATATGCATGATTGTAAGGTGCCGCAATCTGTCAGGCGACTTTTCTTTGTGAAAACCAACCACCGCCGGGGAGCATTTGTGGAAAATATTCACATGGAGAATATCAGGGCCGGCCATGTACAGCGGGTACTTGAGATAGATACGGATGTGCTTTACCAATGGAAGGACCTTGTGCCTACGTATGAAGAACGCATTACGCGCATTGATGGCATTTACATGAAAAATGTGGTGTGTACTTCGGCTGATGCCATTTATGAGTTGAAAGGAGATGCGAAGCTGCCGGTCAGAAATGTAGTGATTGAAGACGTGCATGTAAATGAAGTGAGGGATTTTGTGAAAAAGATAGATAATACGGAAAATGTGACGGAAAGGAATGTGACTTATTCATTCTCCGAGCACTAAAGACGATAAAATTAATAGGTTTGTTAATCAACATTGATATGGTGAAATTAATATTGTTATTAGCTTTTTTTTGTGTAGGTTGTTCGGACGCCTTTAATGAAGGTTCTGAAAAGATTGTTTATAATGGTATCCCCTGGTTTGACGATCAAGGCAATATAGTCAATGCACATGGTGCCTGTATCGTGGAAGACGGCGGCAGATATTATCTTTTCGGGGAATATAAATCGGACAAAAGCAATGCCTTTCCGGGATTTAGTTGCTACTCTTCGGATGATTTGGTGAACTGGAAATTCGAAAGGATCGTGTTACCCGTACAATCTGACGGAATACTGGGACCTGATCGTGTAGGTGAGCGCGTGAAGGTGATGAAATGCCCTTCTACCGGAGAGTATGTCATGTATATGCATGCTGATGATTTAGGTTATATGGACCCATACATAGGCTATGCTACCTGTAGCACGATCAATGGGGAATATAAATTGCAGGGACCGCTGCTCTATGAAGGTAAGCCTGTGAAACGTTGGGATATGGGAACCTTTCAGGATACGGATGGTAAGGGGTATCTGCTGATTCATCATGGACCTGTCTATCGTTTGAGTGACGATTATTGTTCGGTTGAGGCGGAAGCTGCTTATATAAAAGATTCGGGTGAATCGCCTGCCATGTTCAAGAAAAACGGCATGTATTATATGCTGTACTCTAATCTGACCAGTTGGGAGAAAAATGATAATTTTTATTTTACAGCACCGAAGATTGAAGGCCCATGGACGAAGCAAGGGCTATTTTGCCCCGAAGGAAAACTGACTTATAACTCACAAAGTACTTTTGTTTTTCCTTTGAAAAGAGGGAATGATACAATCCCGATGTTTATGGGTGACCGTTGGTCGTATCCTCATCAGGCCTCGGCCGCTACTTATGTGTGGATGCCTCTGCAAGTGGATGGAACGCATATTTCCATTCCGGAATATTGGCAATGCTGGGATATCAACCGGCTGAAACCGGTAGATGCATTACGCAAAGGAAAGCAGATTCCTGTTTCAAAGATGAAATTTACACCGGACTGGGAGCAAGACAACGGGCGGTTGCTATCGAATGTGAAGGGCAGTGTTCTGAGTATTCCTTTTAAAGGGACTCATACTGCGGTGATCGGGGAATCGAATCCTCATAGCGGATATGCAAGAGTGAGTTTGCTGGATGCAAAGAAGGATACGGTGTATGTTTCTTTAGTGGATTTTTATAGTAAATATCCGGAAAAGGCAATTCGTATCATGACTCCGGAGATGCCGGAAGATAATTATACCTTATTGATAGAAGTGACAGGCATTATGCCTGTGTGGACTGATAAAACAAAGGCTGTTTATGGAAGTGATAATAGTTTTGTGACTGTCGATAGTATTTATTATTTTTGAAAAGTCTAAGAAGAATAGAGATTGAAATTATTAAAAACCGAAGCTATTACCATGAAGAACGAACTGATAAAAAGAATCGGAATTTTTGTTTGTCTGTTGATCGCAGTCAATTGTTTATCTGCCGGGAATTTTCCTGTGGAGATGCGTATTAATCCCTCTACCGGTGCCATTAGTGAACTGACCTTGAAGGGCGATAATCGTAGTATGAACTGGGTAGTGAAAACTGATGGGACTCAATACCCCTGGGTTAAGGATAACTATGGTTGGGGATTGGGATACTTTACGGTGGTTAAAGGAAGGGAAACTGTAAAGCGGGAATGGAGGATACCTGTGGAAATCAGTCCTGACGGAATGAAGGTTCTATATCGTGAAGGTGATATACGCATTCTGGTAAAAAGAGAAATTAAACAGGGCGATTTGGTAGAAGAATATTCTTTTACCAATGAAGGGGAAGACCCCGTGTCTTTATATGATGTGGCTATCTACACTCCTTTCAATGATAATTATCCGGATGCACAACAATGCATTAATTCCCGTGCTCATACGCATATTTGGAAAGGTGGAAGTGCTGCCTATGTCAATGCTATCCGTATGGGAGATTTTACTCCCCATCTGGGACTGGTGGTGACGAACGGAGCTATCAGGAACTATGAAATCTGGGAACGTGGACGTAAAAAGGCAAACTCACAAACAAGAGGTATCATTGCATTGGATCTGCCGGATTTATTGTTGAAGCCGGGAGAAAGCTATTCATTAGAGTGGCATGTTTTTGCTCACAATGGGAATGATGATTTCCGCCATAAGCTTCTGGAAAAAGGGAGTGTACTTGTATCTTGCAATAAATATGTATTTGAGAAAGGAGAGACAGCCCGTGTGGAATGCCGGAGTCTGGAACCTTTGAAAGCGTGTACCGCTAAAATGAATGGAGTACCTGTCCCCGTAAAGCAGGAAGGGAATCTTTGTTTCGTAGAAGTACCGATGGAACAGGCTGGTGAGGTACGTTTTGATTTCTATTACAATGGAAATAAGCAAACTCATGCAGACTGTCTGGTCATCAGCAATACAGCTGATTTAATCCGAAAACGTGTCGATTTTATTCGTACCCGTCAACAGATGAACAATCCGTCTGATTTGCGTGATGGGGCTTATATGGTTTATGATAATGAAGGTGATAGCATTTATCTGAATGATACGCCAAACTGTAATCCGGTGGATCGCGATGAAGGTGCGGAACGTCTGGGCATGGGGGTATTACTGGCAAAACAGTATTTGCTGACTAAAGACCCGGAATTAAAGCAATCTCTTTTGAGGTACGCTGATTTTGTACGTCGGAAACTGCAAACGGATAATTACGTAACCTATTCGAGTGTAGACCAGAAGAATCGCAATCGTGGGTATAATTATATGTGGGTGGCAGAACTCTATTTTCAGATGTATAAAGTGACTGGCGACAAACAATTTGTGACTGATGGCTATAAGACTCTGAAATCTATGTTCCAGCAGTTTGGTTATGGCTTTTATGCAATAGGCATTCCTGTTCGGTTGGGACTGCAAAGCCTGAAAGAAGCCGGAATGAAGAAAGAATACACGGATTTGCGGAACGATTTTATAAAGACAGGTGATGTGTTTGTAAAGAATGGTTTGAATTACCCTGCGCATGAGGTAAATTATGAGCAAAGCATTGTAGCTCCTGCCATCCAGTTCCTTGCACAACTCTATCTGGAGACTGGCAGTCAGAAATATCTGGATGAAGTGAAACGGCAAATGCCTGTACTGGAAGCATTCAATGGTTTCCAACCCAGCTACCATCTGAATGAAGTTGCGATTCGTCATTGGGATGGCCATTGGTTTGGCAAACGTGAACTGTTTGGTGATACTTTTCCCCATTATTGGAGTACGATAACCGGTGCGGTGTATTATTACTATGCGTTATGTACTGGTGATAGCTCTTATCAGAAGCGTGCGGAAAATGTAGTGAGGAATAATCTCTGTCTTTTCTTCGAAGATGGGAAGGCGTCTTGTGCTTATATGTACCCCTATAAGATTGACGGTGTGAAGGCGGAATTTTACGATCCTTATGCGAATGATCAGGACTGGGCGTTAGTCTATTATCTGTTGGTCAATAAGGGATTATAGAAAAATTGTATTTCTTTATGTACGATAATACATCTAATTGTACGTAGCTCCATACGCCGTATCTATGAACTTACTTATTTTTACTGAAAATTTCTTAGCATGAAAAATCTGAAAATAAAACTACTGTTTGCACTCTGTGCGATATTACTCTTTTCAGCCTTTATAACGGAAAAGAAAGACGTTATCACCATCTTTATGATAGGCGATTCTACCATGGCTAACAAAAGCCTGAAGAACGGTAATCTGGAACGTGGTTGGGGGCAGATGCTTCCCTGCTTTCTGACGGAGGATGTCGCAGTGGACAATCATGCCATGAATGGACGGAGTTCATTGAGTTTCATCAATGAAGGGCGTTGGGATGCGGTGCTTGCCAAATTGAAAAAGGGAGATTATGTGTTTATTCAGTTCGGACATAATGATGAGAAAGCTTCCGAAAAACTGCATACCGATCCGGGAACTACATTTGATGATAACCTACGTCGTTTCGTAAGAGAAACCCGCGAAAAGGGAGCTTATCCTGTACTGTTTAATTCCATTGTACGGAGAAATTTCCCTCCCGAAGGGGTGACGGAGCCTAAAGGAAGTTATGAGGTGGAAGGAAATGTGCTTGTGGATACACACGGAGAGTATCTGAATTCTCCCCGCAGGGTAGCTGAAGAAATGGACGTGCCTTTTGTCGATCTGAATAAACTGACGCATGATCTGGTAGTCGATCTGGGCGTAGAAAAATCAAAAAGCCTCTTTATGTGGGTACCTGCGGGGATTTATGATTTTTGTCCGAAAGGGAAAATAGACAATACACATCTGAATATTTATGGTGGAAAGGTAGTGGCAGGCATTGCTATGGAAGCTGTTGCTAAGGTTGTTCCGGCACTGGCTCCGTATGTACGGCAGCATGATCTGGAAGTGCATGCTGCCGATTAGAAAGATAATAAAATCAGTTTTTGAAGAAATGTATAGAATATAGCTTTGAAAAATAAATTGAAATATATGAAGAAGGGATTTATAGGTTTAGTTTTTCTTTGGGTGACACAGATTTGTTGTGCACAGTTTAGTCTGCGTTCCGACCAACCGATTAAGTTGGCTTGTGATAATGCGGAAGAGAAGGTAGTGCAAACCGCATTGAAACTGTTCATACGTGATTATCAATCGGTATTTTCTGCATCTGCCGCCGTAGATGCCCGGCAAGGGAATATCATAGTAGGTACGGTTGGAAAAAGCCCGTTGCTGAAAGCTGTGAGTGCGGACGTAAGTGCTTTGACAGGCAAGAAACAGGCTTTCCTTTTGCAGGTTCTGCCGGATGGAAAATTGCTGGTAGCAGGTAGTGATTCGCATGGTACGGCTTATGGTATCATGGAATTATCCCGTCTGATAGGTGTATCTCCCTGGGAATGGTGGGCGGATGTAACACCGGAGAAGAAGACTTCTTTTGTGCTGTCGGCAGAGTATCAGACATTGCAATCTCCTTCCGTGGAATATCGGGGTATATTTATCAATGACGAAGACTGGGGATTGATGCCTTGGAGTAGTCAGACGTATGAACCGTCGGATATAAAAGGACATATCGGTCCGAAGACGAATGCACGTATCTTTGAACTGTTGCTGCGTTTACGTGCCAATACCTATTGGCCTGCGATGCACGAATGTACTTTGCCTTTCTTCCTGACGGAAGGAAACAGGAAAGTTGCGGAAGAATATGGTATTTTTATTGGTTCATCGCATTGTGAACCGATGGTATGTAGCGCTGCCGGTGAGTGGCGCCGTCGCGGTCAGGGTGATTATGACTATGTGAATAATAGTGCGTCTGTTTATAAATTCTGGGAAGACCGGGTGAAAGAGGTTGCTCAACAAGGTAATATCTATACTTTGGGTATGCGTGGTGTGCACGACGGACAGATGCAGGGAGCCAAAACCGTAGCAGAACAGAAGGCTGTATTGGAACGTGTGCTTAAAGACCAGCGCGGACTCTTGCAGAAGTATGTCAATAAAGATGTTACGGCTATTCCGCAAGCATTTATTCCTTATAAAGAGGTGTTGGATATTTATAATGCCGGCTTACAGGTGCCTGATGATGTAACGTTGATCTGGTGTGATGATAATTACGGGTATATCCGTCACTTCCCGACAGCGGAAGAGCGTGCTCGTAAGGGAGGCAACGGTATTTATTACCATGTATCTTACTGGGGCCGTCCTCACGATTATCTTTGGTTGGGAACTTTCAGCCCTTATCTACTCCATCAACAAATGAAGCTGGCTTACGACCGTGGCATTCAGAAGATGTGGGTATTGAATGTGGGTGATATCAAACCTGCGGAATATCAGATAGAGCTTTTCCTGGATATGGCGTGGAACATCGATGAAGTGAACGAAATAGGAGTCACTGCCCATCTGAAATCCTGGTTGGGGCGGGAATTTGGAAGTAATTGTGCCGAGGAACTGTTGCCTGCCATGGAAGCACATTACCAGCTATCCTACATTCGTAAGCCCGAATTTATGGGAAATACGCGTGAAGAAGAGCGCGATCCGAAATACAAGGTGATTAAAGATCTGCCTTGGAGCGAACAGACCATTAGTGAGCGTCTGAGATCTTATACCGTCTTGTCCGATGTTGTCGAGAGAATGGAGAGTAACATCCCGGCGGACAGGCAGGATGCTTACTTCCAGCTTGTGAAATATCCGGTGCAGGCCGCTGCACAAATGAACCGGAAAATTCTGACTGCCCAGCTTGCCCGTCACTCTAAGGCTGACTGGAAACAAAGTGATGCTGCCTTTGACAGCATCGCATCCTTGACGCAGCAGTATAATTCATTGCAGAATGGCAAATGGAACCGTATGATGGATTTCCAACCCCGTAAGTTGTCGGTATTCAAGCGTGTAGAGCATACTGCCGCCACCGAGCCTATGGTGACAGACCGGAAAATGCTCTGCAAATGGAATGCTATGGAATGTACATATGGGAAACCTGTTCCGTACGAGGGCTTAGGATATGAAAGAAAAGCGGCAGGTATCCGTAAAGGTTCCTCTCTGACCTTCGCTTTTGATGATTATGGAAAAGATTCTGTTGAAGTTGAGATCAGGCTATTGCCAAGTCATCCACTGGATGAGAAACAGCTTCGTTTCGCTATATCTGTAGATGAGGCCGTTCCGCAAACGGTATCTTATGAGACGAAAGGACGCAGTGAAGAATGGAAAGAGAATGTATTGCGCAACCAGGCTATTCGGAAAGTGACTTTACCGATTAATAAACAGGCTTCTCATAAGTTGGTTATTACGGCTTTGGATGAAGGAGTGGTGCTGGATCAGGTGATACTTTATTAAGATCTCACCACAGAGTAGCACAGAGTCCCACGGAGTTCATTCATTTGATTTTAAATCAATAGAACTCTGTGGGACTCTGTGTTACTCTGTGGTGAATCAGATTAGTATTTGAAGTTTTCCCCCTTCACATAAATCTTGAAATCCTTGATGCCACCCGGTACTTCGCTTTCCATTCGGGGCAAGCATTGGAAACCTGTCAATGCATGACTGGCGCCCAGATCGATTACAATCGTATGCGGATAAGGACTACCTTTTTCTGTGCTCCAATAGGTGGATTCCTGAAGGTCGAAAGTCTTGTCGGCAGAGCGGTTGACGTGAGCCACGTCTTCGCTGTCGGCATACTTCACAATCCAAGGCTCGCGGGACAGACGGCTACCATCCTTGTCCAAGAAATACATTTCGGCAATACAAGCCAGGTCTTTTCCATCCTGTGAGTTTAATGCTTCAATGCAAACATAGCGTCCGGTAACCGGTTTGTTGAATTTAACTTCCTGCCAGCCGTTACCCGGTTTGAAACTTCCCGTGAATACAGGCTTTTCACCTGACAAGTTCAGGTTTTCGCCTTCATTGCGATGTGTCAATGGTTTCTGTACAAGCAGCTGGTCAAGGAGCGGTTCACTTAAACCTTCGGACTTAGCTTCTTTAGGGCCTACGATATCGAAAACTACGATTTCATTCTCACCTTTCTTCAACCAGCATCCCGGTACATAAAGAGTCTGCTGAGGACCGATCTCCCAGATACGGCCTAATGCATAACCGTTCACATAAACCAGTCCTTTGCCCCATGTTTCGAAGTTCAGGAAAGTATCGCTTGGTTTCTTCACCTGGAATTTAGCACGGTAAACACCCGGAATACGTTGCCCGAGACGGTCTGTCAATGACTCTATCGGCTGGAACTTCATGCCCTGATAGAATTCATAGGTATCTTCAATGTTGAAAACTTCCCAGTTCTTCAGGTCGCAAACGAAAGGATATCCGTTGATGTCCATAGAAAGTTCTACGTTTTTCGTGATTCCTTTGAAGTCTTTGATGGCACGACCGAAGTTGATGCGACCCATGGCCTCTACCAGAATATCAAGTCTGGAACCTTTGACGCAGGCGGGGAGTACCAATTGCTTTTCACCGTTTCTTCTGTCGAGCTTGCCGATGTATTTCCCGTCTACGAATACCTGTGCATAGTCGTGCGCATCGTTCACTGTGAGGGTGGCAGGCGATTTCAATTCAGGCAGGGTAGTACGGTAGAGGATGCTTCCGAAGCCCTGGTTGTATTCTTCCATGGTGCGGATGTTTTCATCCTTCTTTGCTGCGGGCAGGTTCTCGAACAATGGTGCCATTTCTGTGAATCTGAAAGCAGGGATACTGATAGGTTTGATCAGTGCAGGTACTTTCGCCTGTTTCTCACCATCCATGTATTTCGCCATGGCTTCTCTCAACGCCCAATACTTAGGAGTTGTCTGACCGGATTCACTGATAGGTGCATCATAATCGTAAGACGTCACGTCGGGTGCAAAGCCGGGAGAGTTGGCGCCTGCCCAGTGTCCCCAGTTCGTACCTCCATGTGTCATATACAGGCTGAATGAAATGCCTCTCGATAACATATCGTCGATACCTTTGATCATATCAGCAGCAGGACGGGTTTCGTGGTTGGCGCCCCATTTGTCGAACCAACCACTCCAGAATTCAGAACACATCAGCGGGCTGTTGGGACGAAGTTGTTTCAGTTTGGCAAATTGCTGGTCGACGTTGGCACCTGTACCGAAGTTCATGGTCCAGATCAGATCATCGAGTCCGTTCAGGGTGAAGTTAGAGGCCCAGTCGCATTGGAACAGGGCGATGTCATTTCCGAAGTTGGCACGTACGATGTCTCTGATTTGGGATACATAACCCTTATCTTCTCCGTAAGATCCATATTCGTTTTCTACCTGTACCATGATGATGGGACCGCCATTGGCAATCGTCAGGTCTTTCACTTGCTTGGCTACGGCTTCTTCGAACAGAGCTACACGCTCAATGAAGTAAGGATCGGATTCGCGCAGACGTACATCCTTTTTCTTAAGCAGCCACCATGGCAGACCACCCATTTCCCACTCGGCGCAAACATATGGTCCGGGGCGAAGGATGACATACATATCATTTTGCTGGCACAGACGGCAGAACTCGGCCAGGTCGTTTTGCTCCGTAAAGTCATATACGCCGGGTTGCGGTTCGTGAGAGTTCCAGAATACATAGAGGCAGACGGTATTCATACCCAGTGCTTTGCACAACTTGATGCGTTGGTCCCAATATGGTTTCGGGATGCGTGGGTAGTGCAGTTCGGCGGCTTTAACCACAAATGGTTTGCCATTCAGCAGGAAAGTTCCTTTGCCGGCTTCAAAACGGCCTTGATCGGCAAAGCTGTCGAAGTTCCATTTGTCACGCCAGGGAATGGTGATTTTATCACCTTCGAAGGAGAATGGAAGCCATACATAACGTGAGTTTTCCAGGTCTTTCTTATTCCAGCGGTCGAACATGGCAATGTACATGTCTTTCTTGCCCATAACTTTCTGCACGTAAGTGCTTTGAGCATAGAATGTCTTGTCGGCATCTGTTCCGGTACAAGGGTTGCCGATTGTTTTCCATTCACCCATAATGGAGTCTGCTACTGCCAGTTCAGCCTGATTGGGATCCCAACCGGTACAGCCGGAAGAGAGCATGTAGTATTTTCCGTTACGCTTGAAGACGGCGGGAGCTTCGCGGCTTTCCTTGACGAAGTTACGGGTATAGCGTCCGCTCGGTCTTTGATAATCGTCAGTCAATTCGCTGATGTACAGCGTTGCATTGTTTTCTGACGAATAAAAGTGGTAGGCACGGCCATCATCGTCTACGAATACGGTTTGGTCGCGGCTCATGGCACCGTTGGGACGGAAGCTGCCCAGATAGGTGAATTCTCCGGTAGGGGAGTCACTGATGGCTACTCCGGCGCATGCCTTGCTGTAGTCGGCACTTTCCACATGTGCCCACATCACGAATTTCTTGGTTTTGGGGTTATAAATCACCTTCGGACGTTCCAGTACCTTGCTGGTGTGCAGGTCGTGGCCTTGGTCGTCCTTCACTGCGGGAAGCACGATGCCTTCGAACTTCCAGTTCAGAAGGTCTTTGGATGAATAGCAACTCACGCCGGTTACATCCGTGCGGTAACACTCCCATGTGGCCCATTCGGGCAGGATGGTTTTACCCTTTTTGTACTCACCGTACCAGTAGTACGTTCCTTCATGGTAGAGGATACCGCCGCCATGTGCATTGATGGGGTTACCGTCGGTGTCGTTCCATACTTCACCCGGCACGATGGCATTGTTGGTGGTTACTTGTTTTTGGGCTTGCGCTGTAGCAGCTCCAAACAAACAGGCAACAACTAATGTCATACTCCAGAAAATGTTTCTCATGATTTGAATGGTTTATTGTTAGTTTACGAATTAATTTCTGTTGCAAAGATAAGAACGACTTATCATTTAATGTTCCACAAATAATTCAATATAGGTAGACAGATGTTTCAATTTAATACGATTTATAATTTATATCTTTGTAGTCAGTAAACGAAATTATAGAAAACATTAACATGAAACACTTACAATGGTTATTGGCAACTGCCTGTATGCTTGCGGTTTGTCTGTCTGTCTCTGCTCAAAGTGGCAAGAAAGTAAAAAGTATCTCGCCTGAAAAATGGGTAAAATCGAAAGTCTGGAGTGAAGGTTTGAAGGCGAAGCCCCATTCTTCTACGAATTTAGCGGAATTCAAAGCGCAGTACGAAGCGAATCCGGAACAATGGAAGGCGGCTTTTCGCTGGTTGGCGTCGCACGACCTGACTACTATCGAGAAGGGAAAACATCCGGTAGAAGGAACATCACTTGTGGTTTCTGTTGAAGATAGTAAGAATGAACCGTTAGAGAAGCGGACATCCGAATCACACCGGAAACATATAGATTTGCAGTATGTGGTGAAAGGAACGGAACGTTTTGCATTGCTGGATCATGAGTCTTCAAAGGCTAATTGCGAATATAGTGAGAAGAAAGATGTTATTCACTATGATTTTGATCCGGAAAAAACTACCTTTATCGACTCTGTTCCCGGTGAGTTTTTCTTGTTCTTCCCGTCCGACTGGCATATTGCAAAGATAGCTACGGATAAGGAAGATCAGGATATAAGGGTGATCGTGATTAAGTTGGATTATATGTGATACACGCGCGTACCTATATTATAATAATAGCCTCATCTTATGAAAATAAGTCTATTGATAAAAGTAAGGGTGTAGTCGTAAGATTGCGCCCTTTCTTGTGATTAGGAGGAGAGATACTTTAGCTTTGTCAGGCTCTTGTTTGTCCCATTTTGTTTCTTCCCACTGAAACAAGAGTGCCTTGCCTAAGAAACAAAAGTGACTTGCCTATGCCTTTCGAGATGAGTAGGCACCGGGTTTATTTACTCCTTCGGAATGCCGTTGCTTTATCAACCAGAAAGTGGAAGAATCTGGCAGATATACTGTCGCCTGCTACTGTTAATGCTTCCGGGTGGAACTGTACTCCCCAAATGGGCTTTCCATTGATATTTTCAATGGCTTCGGGAATGCTGTCCGTGGCCCATGCCGTAATCCGGAAACCGGGTGCTGCCTGCTTCACCGCCTGGTGATGATGCGTATTTGTGAGAAGCTCCGTTTGCCCCGTAATTTGAGCTATTGCGGAGCCTTGCAGGAGATGAACCGTATGTGTGGGCACACTGCTCGGTTCTTTTTGATTATGTCGTACGGTAGTGTCCGGGTATTGTGTCGGTATGTCCTGATAGAGTGTCCCGCCGAACGCTACATTTATCAATTGCTCACCCCTACAGATACCTAACATCGGTACATTGCGCTGTGCTGCAAGACGAATCAGGGCGATGTCGTAAACATCGCGCAGCGAATCAACCTCCCCCAGTTGCTCGATAGGTTCTTCATTATAATAAGAAGGGTGAATGTCAGCCCCTCCTATTAATATAATTGCATCCAGCCGGCTGATGATATCCGCCAAAACCGTACCGTCCGTTGTGATAGGGATGAGCATCGGAGTACCACCGGCTTGTATCACAGATTCTGTGTAAGTCATTCGGGCAGTCGAATAATCATTGGGGTGGGAGCAGGATATGCCGATCAATGGCCGTTGCCTGTGCGAGGCACCATTGGATTGGCATCCGCTGAACAATAGAAGAATCAACAGCGTGGTGGCGGATAGCAGTGCTTTCATTGTAAGTTTAAAGATTAGTGATTTATGCTGTAAAGTTAAGAAAATCTTTCTGTTAGTAGTGATGTGTTACATAACATAGTTTAGTAACACTATCGATTTATTGCTTTTCTTTTGATAAATTCATAATTTGCGCCTCACAAAAATTAAGGGTATGCGAAGGCATACTGAGTTATTCATTTTAAATCTTATATATCATGAAAGTATATCAGACGAATGAAATTAAGAACATTGCCCTGCTTGGCAATGATGGCTCGGGTAAAACCACTCTCACAGAAGCGCTGCTCTTTGAGAGTGGTATTATAAAACGTCGCGGCAGAATTACTGCCAAGAATACAGTCAGCGATTACTTCCCGGTGGAGCAAGAATATGGCTATTCTGTGTTTTCCACCGTTTTCCATGTGGAGTGGAACGGTAAGAAACTTAATATTATAGACTGTCCGGGAAGTGATGACTTTGTTGGAGCTGCCATGACAGCACTCAATGTTACTGATACTGCAATATTACTTCTGAATGGCCAATATGGTCCTGAAGTGGGTACCCAAAATCATTTCCGATATACAGAAAAGTTAGGTAAACCGGTGATTTTCCTGGTGAATCAGCTTGACCATGAGAAGTGTGATTATGATATGGTACTGGAGCAGTTGAGGTCTGCTTATGGTTCGAAGGTAGTTCCCGTGCAATATCCGTTGGCTACCGGACCGAACTTCAATTCGTTGATTGATGTACTTTTGATGAAAAAATATTCGTGGGGTCCCGAAGGTGGTGCACCCACCATTGAAGATGTTCCTGCAGAGGAAATGGAAAAAGCAACCGAATTGCACAAAGCGTTGGTGGAAGCAGCTGCAGAACACGATGAAAGCCTGATGGAGAAATTCTTTGAACAAGAATCTCTGACGGAAGATGAAATGCGTGAAGGTATCCGTAAGGGACTGGCTTCACGTGGTATGTTCCCCGTATTCTGTGTTTGTGCAGGTAAAGATATGGGTGTGCGCCGTTTGATGGAATTCCTGGGTAATGTGGTTCCGTTTGTAAACGAGATGCCGCCCGTACACAATACTCGTGGCGAGGTTGTGGAACCGAATCCGAATGGACCTACTTCTCTCTATTTCTTCAAGACCGCTGTTGAACCTCATATCGGTGATGTTCAGTATTTCAAGGTTATGAGCGGTAAAGTGCACGAAGGTGAAGACTTTACGAATGCTGACCGTGGTTCAAAAGAACGTATCGCCCAGATTTATGCCTGTGCAGGTGCCAACCGTATTAAGGTAGAAGAGATGGTGGCCGGTGATATCGGTTGTACTGTGAAATTAAAAGATGTGCATACAGGTAATACTCTGAATGGTAAGGGTACTGAGAACCGTTTCAACTTTGTTAAATATCCCAATTCAAAATATTCCCGTGCTATCAAACCCGTGAATGAGGCCGATACAGAAAAGATGATGGCCATATTGAACCGTATGCGCGAGGAAGATCCGACTTGGGTGATAGAGCAATCCAAGGAATTGCGCCAGACTATTGTTCACGGACAGGGTGAATTCCACTTGCGTACGTTGAAATGGCGTTTGGAGAATAATGAAAAGTTGCAAATCAAATATGAGGAACCGAGAATTCCGTATCGTGAAACCATTACGAAGGCGGCTCGTGCAGACTATCGCCATAAGAAACAATCGGGTGGTGCAGGCCAGTTTGGTGAGGTGCATCTGATTGTAGAACCTTATTACGAAGGTATGCCGCTGCCTGATACTTATAAGTTTGGTGCGCAGGAGTTTAAGATGAACGTGAAAGGTACCGAAGAAATCCCATTGGAATGGGGCGGTAAATTGGTATTTATTAATAGTATCGTAGGTGGTTCTATTGACGCGCGTTTCATGCCGGCTATCCTGAAAGGTATCATGTCTCGTATGGAACAAGGTCCGTTGACCGGTTCGTATGCTCGTGATGTACGTGTTATCGTGTATGATGGTAAGATGCACCCGGTAGACTCCAATGAAATTTCCTTCATGTTAGCTGGCCGTAATGCATTTAGTGAAGCATTCAAGAATGCAGGACCGAAGATCCTTGAACCTATCTATGATGTGGAAGTATTTGTTCCGTCGGATAGAATGGGTGATGTGATGGGTGACTTGCAGGGACGCCGTGCCATGATTATGGGTATGAGTAGTGAAGCCGGTTATGAAAAGCTGAGTGCTAAAGTACCTTTGAAGGAAATGGCATCTTACTCCACAGCCTTGAGTTCTTTGACAGGAGGACGTGCTTCATTCATCATGAAATTTGCCAGCTATGAACTTGTTCCAAGTGATGTACAAGATAAGTTGGTTAAGGAGTTCGAAGCTAAGCAAGCTGAAGAATAAAAGACTTCACTTCGTCTGTTTTTATAATTTGTTAAAGCCGTTACTCCCTCAGAACGAGGGGTAATGGCTTTTTTATTAACACTGATTAAGAACATGCGTAAATGTGAACGGGAATGATTAATTTTTTATTAAATTTGCAAACCAAAGAGACTCTTATTTGTTATAATGCTCGTAATGCAACTTAAAAAACTCTTTTCGGTTAATTTACGAGAACTTGCGGTTAAATCAGGTTAATAGGTTAGGAGTGTTAATTAGGGAGTGTTAATTTTGTGACTATGAAGAAGTCAACAATATGGATATTAGGCATCGTTATGGGGTTATCTTTCCTCAGCCTCTTGTATCTGCAAATCAGCTACATAGAGAAGATGGTAAAGATGCGTAACGAGCAATTTGATGAATCTGTGAAGCGTGGACTGATGGCTGCTTCTAAAGAAGTGGAGTCCGCTGAGGTTGCCCGTTGGTTGCGGGAAGACATCTCTGAGGCAGAAAAGAGAGCGTGGGAATTGACTGAGCAAGGACAGGCATTGGTGCAGACACAACGGTTTACGGTGACGTCGCCGGATGGTTCCAAGTATTCGGCCATGGAACTTCAGACGATCACAAATAAGCCGTCAGAACTGCCGAGAGCGATGATTTCGCGTAAGCATGGCGCTAAGACGATTCCTAAAACAGCTCGTACACAAATTGATTTAATGAAAGAACGTTATGTGTACCAGCGTGGCTTGTTGGATGAAGTTGCCTTGCAGATGTTATATACGGCAAGTAGCAAGCCGATTGAGGAACGCATCAACTTTAAGAACCTGGATCAGTACTTAAAGTCGGGCTTGGTAGATAACGGCATTGATCTGGGATATCACTTTAAGGTGATTGACCGGGATGGACGGGAAGTATACCGTTGTTCGGACTATGTCGATGAAGGTAGCGAGTATTCTTACTCCCAGCCTTTGTTCCTGAATGATCCACCTGCCCGTATGAGTATCGTAAAGATACATTTTCCGGGCAAAAGAGATTATATTTTCGACTCGATCAACTTTATGATACCGTCGATGATATTCACCTTTGTGTTGCTGATTACGTTTATCTTCACGATTTATATCGTGTTCCGCCAAAAGAAACTGACGGAGATGAAGAATGACTTTATCAACAATATGACGCATGAGTTTAAAACGCCGATATCGACTATTTCGCTGGCGGCGCAGATGTTGAAAGACCCTGCAGTGGGTAAGTCGCCTGCCATGTTCCAGCATATATCGACGGTCATCAATGATGAGACGAAACGGTTGAGGTTCCAGGTGGAGAAGGTACTCCAGATGTCGATGTTCGACAAACAGAAAGCTACCTTAAAAATGAAGGAACTGGATGCCAATGAGTTGATTACCGGTGTTATCAATACATTCACCCTGAAGGTAGAACGTTATAACGGTAATATAGAGTCGGAACTGAACGCAACAGACCCGAATATCTTTGCAGATGAAATGCATCTTACGAATGTGATTTTCAATCTGATGGATAATGCGGTGAAGTATAAGAGACCGGATGCCGATTTGGAATTGAAAGTGAAGACCTGGAATGAACCGGGCAAGCTGATGATTTCTATTCAGGATAACGGAATAGGTATTAAGAAAGAAAATTTGAAAAAGATATTTGAAAAGTTCTACCGCGTGCATACAGGTAATCTGCACGATGTGAAAGGCTTTGGATTGGGATTGTCTTATGTGAAGAAGATTATTACAGACCATAAGGGAACTATCCGGGCAGAGAGTGAACTAAACGTTGGAACTAAATTTATTATTGCATTACCTTTACTTAAAAATTAATGATATGGACGAGAAACTGCGTATTTTATTGTGCGAAGATGATGAAAATCTTGGCATGCTTTTAAGAGAATATTTACAGGCAAAAGGTTATTCTGCGGAGTTATATCCCGACGGTGAAGCTGGATACAAAGCTTTTCTGAAGAATAAATATGACTTGTGTGTGTTTGACGTGATGATGCCGAAGAAAGATGGTTTCACTTTGGCTCAGGAAGTGCGTGCTGCAAATGCCGAAATTCCTATCATCTTCCTGACTGCAAAGACACTGAAGGAAGATATTCTGGAAGGCTTTAAAATCGGTGCGGATGATTACATCACCAAGCCGTTCAGCATGGAAGAGTTGACATTCAGAATTGAAGCAATTCTGAGACGTGTACGTGGAAAGAAGAACAAAGAGAGCAATATCTACAAGATAGGTATGTTCACTTTCGATACACAGAAACAGATTTTGTCAACGCCTGAAAAGCAGACGAAGCTGACAACGAAAGAGTCTGAACTCTTGGGTTTGCTCTGTGCTCATGCTAACGAAATCCTGCAACGTGACTTTGCTCTGAAGACCATCTGGATTGATGATAACTACTTCAATGCACGTAGCATGGATGTGTATATCACGAAGTTGCGTAAGCATCTGAAAGAAGATCCTTCCATTGAAATCATCAACATCCACGGAAAGGGATATAAGTTGATTACACCGGAACCGGAGTCTTGATAGACTCTTTGCATAAAACAAAAAAGGCGGTCGCTATCAAAGCAACCGCCTTTTTTATTCTTTTTCTGACGATTAGTCTGCCAATTTCTTATTGATGGCAATGTATGAAATCAATCCCAGTACCATCAGAACTGCTGAAGTACCTAAAATGGTATTGTTGTTTACATTACCGGTAAAGGAACATGCAACCAAAATTACAGCTCCCACCAAGACTAATATCAAGCCCAGATTTTTTAATAAACCTTTCATGTGTGTGTATTTTAATAGATTATTATATTCTTGTCACAAAGAAAAGCATAATTCTTTAACAAGCGAAATTATTTTTGCAAAAAATCCATATTTTAATAAAGAATGAAGAATGACGAATGAAAAACGAAGATTATTAATCACTAAACCCTAATCGCTGATCACTGAATTTCAGTCTTTCGTATTGAAAAATATTTTTCTCAATACTTCCTGGCTTATGCTCAGTTCTTCTACGGTAATGCCGCGTAATGCTTCTTTTAAAGTTTGGTTAGCGATTACCCGTGCGCGTTCTTCCAGTTCTTTTCCATCTTTGGTGAGGTGGATAAGATTGGTGCGGCGGTCTTTTTTATCCGAGATACGGACTACCAGATGTTGACGTTCCATGTTATCAATCAGGCGTGTCATACTGGGCTTGTCTTTAAAAGTTGCATTGCACAACTCTTGTTGCGTCACTCCGTCTTTTTCCCACAAAAAGATGAGGACAGTCCATTGTTCCGGAGTAATCTCCAAACCGTTCTGGCGGAAGTTACGGGACAGTTTTCGGTTGATTGCGGCGGAAACTTTACCATTCAGGATGGCAAAAATCAGCCGGATGTCAAAGTTAAATTGCTCGATCATGAAATTATTGTTTAAACAACTTTGCAAAGGTAAGTCACTTCTATGATAAATCCTACCTTCAGGCACAAAAAAACATTAAATGTTTGTAGATCAAAATAAAATCCCTACCTTTGCACCGCAAATTTTTAAACGAATTATTAATTCATTAATTAAACAAGTATGAATCAATACGAAACCGTTTTCATTTTAACTCCCGTTTTGTCTGATGTTCAGATGAAGGAAGCGGTAGAAAAATTCAAAGGCATCCTTACTGCTGAAGGTGCTGAGATCGTAAATGAGGAAAACTGGGGACTGAAAAAACTGGCATATCCTATCCAGAAGAAGTCAACTGGTTTCTATCAGCTGATTGAGTTCAATGCAGACCCTACTGTTATTGACAAGTTAGAGCTTAACTTCCGTCGTGATGAGCGCGTTATCCGTTTCTTGACTTTCAAGCAAGACAAGTACGCTGCTGAATACGCTGCGAAGAGAAGAAGTGTTAAATCAACTAAAAAGGAGGATTAATCATGGCACAAGTTCAATCAGAAATCAGATATTTAACTCCGCCGTCAGTGGACGTTAAGAAGAAAAAATACTGCCGTTTCAAAAAGAGTGGTATTAAGTATATCGACTATAAGGATCCTGAATTCTTGAAGAAATTCTTGAATGAGCAAGGTAAAATCCTTCCGCGTCGCATCACCGGTACTTCTTTGAAGTTCCAACGTCGTGTAGCTCAAGCTGTAAAGAGAGCCCGTCACTTGGCTTTGTTGCCTTATGTAACTGACATGATGAAATAATAGGAGGAGGAAAGTATGGAAATTATATTGAAAGAAGACATTGTAAACTTGGGTTATAAGAACGACATCGTAACTGTTAAGTCCGGTTATGGTCGTAACTACCTCATCCCGACAGGTAAAGCTGTGATTGCTTCTCCTGCTGCAAAGAAAATGTTGGCTGAAGATTTGAAGCAACGTGCTCACAAATTGGAAAAAATCAAGAAGGATGCTGAAGCATTGGCAGCTAAATTGGAAGGCGTATCTTTGAAGATCGCTACTAAAGTTAGCTCAACCGGTACTATCTTCGGTTCTGTTGGTAACATCCAGATTGCAGAAGAATTGGCTAAGTTAGGTCATGAAATTGACCGTAAGATCATCGTTGTAAAAGACGCTGTGAAAGAAGTTGGCCAGTACAAAGCTATCGTTAAGCTGCACAAGGAAGTTTCTGTAGAGATTCCTTTCGAAGTTGTTGCTGAAGAAGCATAATTAAACTTCATATATAAAAGAAGCCCGGTTTCCGAAAGGAGGTCGGGCTTTTTTATTTACTGACTGGTTAGTTCTAATTGTATTCTTTATCAATAAAAGTAATTGTTTCATCAATTAGTTTCATGTAGTGGCTGTATGTGAGATGTGGGTCATCATGTACAAAAGAGATTTGCCGCATGGCAGCAAACCCTTCCGGGAGGAGGATGGTGAATTCCAAGATTTCTCTTAGTGACTTATTCTCATTAGAAATTTTTCTAAATTCTTGCTGACTGACGCATTTCTCTACCGCTGTCTCTTTTGCTTTGGAGAATCCTTCATAAAAAAGATGTGCATTTTTTATTACGGCATAGGCTTGGATGATTTCGACAGCAAGCTCTTTATTTTTAATATTTTGCATGACAGAAGAAGCTCTGAGCATTTCCATAGCATCGGTGACCGGAAGAAAATCTTGTGATTGGAATGGGAAATAGCCGTAGTAATTCAGAGAGTCGGAGGATGCTTCATTCATTTTGTCTTTATATTGAAGCAGGTAGCATGCACCTTCTTTGTTGATTTTTTCGATTTTCATCATCTCTTCTATTGTTTCCCGGTTGATAAGTAATTCACTTTTGACCAGTTGCAGAGCCTGTGCCACCTCTTTTTTCTTGTTGTGCTCCTGAATCATATCACTTCCCACGAATGTGATTGCAATACCCAGTACGACTGCAATGAAATTGCAGATGAAATCACCTAATCTTCCCTTGATAGCTGATCGCTTAATTTTTTCTATCAGTTTTGTATTCATAATATTAGCATAATATGTAGATTAGCAAAGATAAGGATTTTCAGAACTAATCAAATAGGAAAAGTGATGAATCACTGAAGTATCTTTGGGATGGTACAAATGGGCATAAAAAAAAGTCTGTTCGTGCTTTCGCACGTCAGACTTTCAATTCTCTCAGTGTGTTGTTCTGAATTATTCAGCTACAACTGCTGCGCTATCTACTGCTACAGTATCAGCTGCTGCGGCTGCCTCGGCTGCTGCTGCGGCTGCTTCTTCTACTGCTGCGATTGAATCAGCAATACGGATAGAATCTGCTGCTGCTTTTTCAGCGTCAGCTTGTTTGTTACCACAAGATGCGAAAGATACTGCTACGATAGCTACGGCCATCAAAACTAATTTTTTCATTTTCTTTGCTTTTTAAAAACGTAATACAATCAATTGCTTTATTAAAACGCTGCAAAGGTATGTACTTTTTCAATATGTTGTTCTCCAAATCCCAACTTTTTTTATGTTTTTTTTGGAGGTTAGCCCCTTTTGATTACTTTTTGTATGTTTAATAACATACTAATCTTCTGCAATACTGTTATATAAGTAGCGTTTGATGCTCCTTTTAGGAGTTTTCTCAAACTCGGTAGGATAGAGCTGAATCTGGCTGACTTTCTCGTAACTGGCCACACTGCTATTCAGGTTCTTTAAGTTCTCGTTCATGATGGTTTTGAGGTTTTCCTCTTGGTTCAGTCCAAGGGAATCCAAAGCTTCGTAATCTGCATAGACTAAAGCTACCAGTTTTTTATTGCGTTCGATAACGAGACTTTCCAGTACGAAAGGCAGGTTGTTGAGACGTGCTTCGATTTCTTCGGGGAAGATGTTTTGTCCGCTGGAACTCAGGATCATGGTCTTACTGCGGCCACGAATATAAAGGTTTCCTTTTTCATCCAGTTTACCCAAGTCACCAGTACGTAGCCAGCCGTCTTCGGTGAAGACTTCTTTAGTGGCTTCCGGATTCTTATAATAACCTGTCATTACATTTTCGCCGCGTACCTGGATTTCGCCGATTTCTGCCTCCGGATTTTCTTTGTAGATACGGGCTTCCATGATGTCGAGCACTCGCCCGGAAGAAGTCGGGATGAATTCGTTCCAGGGAGCGTAACTGATTAACGGCGCACACTCCGTCATGCCATAACCGATGGTGAACGGGAACTTGATGCGATGGAAGAATTCTTCCACTTCCGGGTTCATGGCAGCACCGCCGATAATGACTTCTTTGAAACGGCCGCCCAAAGCATCTATCAGTTTCTTCCGGATTTGCCCATAGATTTGTCCGTCGAGCAAAGGAATGCTGAGTGCCCATTTCATAGTCTTTTTATTTATGATAGGTTGAATGACATTCTTATAGATTTTCTCGATAACGAGTGGCACGGTAATAATCAAGCTGGGTTTTACCTCTTCGAAGGCCTTCATCAGAATCTTTGGAGAGGGGACTTTGCCCAAAAGTGTGACGTGAGTACCCACGGCAGTAGCTGTAAGAAAGTCGAAAGCGCAACCGTAGGCGTGAGCCAAGGGTAAGAAGGAGAGTACTTTATCTCCCTTTTTCAACAACTCGGTGCGGATACCGAAAGTGACATTTCCTGCGAGATTGTTTCCTGTCAGCATCACGCCCTTACTGAAACCGGTGGTGCCCGAGGTATAGTTCAGCAGCATTACCTTATCATTGGAAAGAGTGGTATACTGCACGTCTTCCCGGTGGAAACCTTTCGGATAAGTTATGTGCATTTCTTCATCCAGGTGTTTGAGGAAACGATTGATTGTTTCACCGTCGCGCTGATGCAGGCAACGGAAATCGGAAAGGGAGAATACGGCACGCAATCCGGCCAGGCGTTCTTCTTCCAGATGTTCCCAGATGGAATCGCTCGTAAAGAGGAAAACAGACTCGGAGTGGTTGACGATATGATGTACATCATTCGGATTAAAATCTTGAAGAATGGGAACAACGATAGCTCCGTAAGTGATGGTAGCCATATAAGCGATGCACCAACGGGCATTGTTCTTACCGATAATAGCAATTTTGTCGCCCCGGCGCAAGCTGCAATGTTTGAATAGCAAGTGCAATTTGGCTATCTCTTGCGCCACTTGTCCATAGGAATAACTCTCGTCTTCACCGTAATCGGTATAGCAAGGAAGGTCCCAGTTTTCACGGAAACTCTGCTCGTAGAGTTTGATAAAGTTTTCTTGTATCATTGCACGAAAATTGATGATTTGTGCAAAAGTAGAAAAAATCTAATAATTATATGTAACTTTGTAGCAGAAATGTGTTTAGAATAGATATGATTGATACCAATATATTTCAAGATAAGACAGCGGTTTACTATACATTAGGTTGTAAGTTGAACTTCTCGGAAACCTCTACTATCGGTAAGATTTTGCGGGATGCAGGTGTGCGTACGGCACGTAAAGGCGAGAAAGCAGACATCTGTGTGGTGAACACTTGCTCGGTGACGGAAGTGGCGGATAAGAAATGCCGCCAGGCTATCCATCGTCTGGTGAAGCAACATCCGGGGGCTTTCGTGGTTGTGACCGGATGTTATGCCCAGTTGAAACCCGAAACTGTTGCAAAGATTGAGGGTGTGGATGTGGTGCTTGGTGCCGAACAGAAAAAAGATTTGCTTCAATATCTCGGCAACCTGCAAAAGAATGAGTCGGGAGAAGCTTATGCTTCGGCGCTGAAAGATATCCATTCGTTTGCACCGTCGTGCTCACGTGGCGACCGTACCCGTTATTTCCTGAAGGTACAGGATGGTTGCGATTATTTCTGCTCCTACTGTACCATTCCTTTCGCCCGCGGGCGGAGTCGCAACGGAACAATTGCATCCATGGTGGAACAAGCCCGCCAGGCTGCGGCCGAGGGAGGAAAAGAAATTGTGCTGACGGGTGTCAATATCGGGGATTTCGGTAAAACTACCGGAGAAACTTTCTTCGATCTGGTGAAGGCGCTGGATGAAGTGGAAGGCATTGAGCGCTACCGAATTTCCTCCATAGAGCCCAATTTGCTGACTGACGAGATCATAGAATTCGTTTCTCATTCCCGCAGTTTCATGCCTCATTTCCATATTCCGTTGCAGTCCGGTAGTGACGAAGTGCTGAAGCTGATGCGCCGGCGATATGATACGGAACTTTTCGCTTCCAAAGTGCGGAAAGTGAAAGAAGTGATGCCCGACGCTTTTATCGGCGTGGATGTGATTGTGGGCACACGTGGTGAAACGGATGAATACTTTGAGCAGGCCTACGAATTTATCAAAAGCCTGGATGTGACCCAGCTTCATGTGTTTAGCTACTCCGAACGTCCGGGGACGCAGGCATTAAAGATAGACCATGTGGTAACTCCCGAGGAAAAACACCGTCGGAGTCAGCGTCTGTTGGAACTTTCGGACGAAAAGACGCATGCATTCTATGCCCGTCATATCGGACAAACCCTGCCTGTGTTGTTGGAACGTTCCAAGCCGGGAACTCCTATGCATGGCTTCACTGCTAACTATATCCGTGTGGAGGTTCCCCACAATGATACATTGGATAATCAGGTGGTGCCTGTTCGTTTGGGCGATTTTAATGAAGACGGAACGGCGTTGCAGGGAATGGTGCTATTATAATAAGGTATAAGAAAAGTATGAAATCGAAACTTGTCTACTGGCTGACTTACGCTGGCATGTGGCTTCTGGCTCTGCTTCCTTTTCGGGCACTTTATATATTGTCCGATGGAGTTTGTTTTTTGATGCGTCATGTGGTGCATTATCGTCGTAAGGTAGTTCGTAAGAATCTGAAGAATTCTTTTCCTGAAAAATCCGAGGCTGAACTGCGCGAGATTGAGCGTGAGTTTTATCGCTATATCTGCGACTATATGCTGGAAGAAATAAAGATGATGCGTATGTCGTTCGAAGACCTTTCCCGTCGTATGGAGTATGGTAATACTGAAGAATATCTTGCCATGCTCGAAAAACATGGAGGTATCGTTGTACTCATTCCCCATTATGCCAATTTTGAGTGGCTGACGGCGATGGGAGCCTTCATGAAGCCGGAAGACGTACCATTGCAAGTGTATAAACCTTTGCGAAACAAGTATATGGATGAAATGTTTAAGATCATCCGTGCCCGTCATGGTGGCTATAATGTACCGAAACATTCCACTGCCCGCGAAGTGATCCGGTTGCGCCGTGAAGGGAAGCATGTAGTGATCGGACTGATTACCGATCAGTCTCCCAATCGCAATGAAGCCCATCACTGGACAACTTTCCTGAATCAGGATACCGTATTTATGGATGGTGGTGAACGTATTGCCAGAATGATGAATTATCCTGTTTTTTATTGTGAATTGGAAAAACGGGGTAGAGGATATTGCAAAGCATACTTTGATCTGTTGACTGAAACCCCGAAGCAAACTGCCGAGGGAGAAATAACCGAACTATTTGTGCGTCGCTTGGAGCAGACCATTCGCCGTGCTCCTGCTTATTGGTTCTGGTCGCATAAACGGTGGAAACTCACACGGGAAGATTTGAAGAAACAGCATGAATAAGATAGCAGTTGTCATATTAAACTGGAACGGGTGCGATATGCTCCACTCGTTTCTTCCTTCCGTAGTACGCTTTTCTGAAGCGGACGGTGCGGTAGTGTATGTTGCCGATAATGGTTCTACGGATGCATCTGTTGATATGCTTTGTCGTGAATTCCTTACCGTCCGATTGATTCTGTTGGAAGAAAATCAAGGTTTCGCTGATGGTTATAATATGGCATTGCAAGAGGTCGATGCCGAGTATGTAGTACTTCTCAATTCAGATGTGGAGGTGACGGAACATTGGCTTCAGCCACTGGTTGACTATATGGATGCTCATCCTGAAGCGGCGGCTTGCCAACCGAAGATACGCAGTTGGAGGCAGAAGGAGATGTTTGAGTATGCCGGTGCGGCGGGTGGTTTTCTTGATCGTTACGGCTATCCGTTCTGTCGTGGTCGGATTATGGGTGTGGTAGAAGAGGATAGGGGACAATATGACACTATCATTCCCGTCTTTTGGGCTACAGGTGCAGCTTTGTTTATCCGCCTGAAAGATTATCGTGAAGCCGGTGGATTGGATGGACGTTTCTTTGCCCACATGGAAGAGATTGATCTTTGCTGGCGGCTTCGTGCACGTGGCCGCCAGATTGCCTGTGTGCCGCAAAGTGTGGTTTACCATGTAGGCGGTGCTACGCTGAAGAAAGAGAATCCCCGAAAGACTTTCCTCAATTTTCGTAATAATCTTGTCATGCTTTACAAGAACCTGCCATCCAAGGATTTTGCTTCCGTGATGCGTACCCGTGCAGTTCTTGACTATATAGCTGCATTGAGTTTTATACTTAAACTACAGTTCCCCAATGCATTGGCAGTTCTTCGCGCACGGCGTGAATATCGTTTGTTACGTTCTTCTTTTACTCCTGCACGTGAAGAGAACCTGAAAAAAACTTCCCTTTCCGTGATACCGGAATGGACAAAAAGCAGTATCTTGGCACAGTATTATTTACGTGGAAAGAAATTTTTCTCGCAATTATAGCTTTTTCTTTTTACCGATTGTTTATTATTTAAACGTATTGCCTTATGACAAAATTAGTTAGAAAGATTGGACTGGTGGCGCACGACGCCATGAAGAAAGACCTCATAGAGTGGGTTCTCTGGAACTCAGAATTGCTCATGGGGCACAAGTTTTACTGTACAGGTACTACGGGAACTCTTATTCTTGAGGCTCTTAAGGAAAAGCATCCCGATGTTGAGTGGGATTTTACCATTTTGAAATCCGGTCCTTTGGGTGGTGACCAGCAAATGGGATCTCGCATTGTGGATGGCGAGATTGATTATCTTTTCTTCTTCACTGATCCTATGACGTTGCAGCCGCACGATACGGATGTGAAAGCGCTGACTCGTCTTGCCGGTGTTGAGAATATCGTTTTTTGCTGTAACCGTAGTACGGCAGACCATATTATTTCAAGCCCGCTATTCGTTGATCCGACGTATGAACGCACTATTCCGGATTACACCGGCTATACCAAACGATTTGAAAATAAACCGGTGGTTGCCGAGGCAGTGGAGTCTGCAAAAAAACGGAAGAAAAAGAGAGGATAAAGGAGACGGTTGGTTCTCCGATAAGGATAAAAAGAGGGGAAGAACTTCACATCGGAAAGTCCTTCCCCTTTTTCTATGTGAAGCTTCCGGATGCTTATAACAAAAATACAGACGACTTATCCGCTTTATTCTCTACAGAGTTTATTTTGAAAACAGAAGTGATAGTATTTCCCATCGGCAGGGCGATACAGGCTAAGACACTTTTTTTAAGAGGATAAGGTTTAAGGATAGAATAGGATAATCTTAACGGTGCAGCTATTGAAGTGTCATTTATAAGCTGTTTTAGCTATCTACATGCCACAACAGAACGCTTGGAAACAATCAGAAAGATGGGAAGAAAGCCGTATGAAAAACATGCTTTGCTTTATTGTTTTTTTTCTTTTGCCTGTAGCTAAACTTCGTCCCGCAGTTGTGGGCTCTACGTTTTCCAGTTGAGGGCTGTGCAGCCTGCAATTGCGGGATGGACAGCCCACAACTGCGGGACGAAGTTTAGCTGCGGGCATAATGACATTAACCTGAATGCTTTTTGGGAAAAAGTAAGGATCATATCAAGTTTTATATCTATCATTTGACTTTCTACATAATGAGAGTATGGGGCTTATCATCCCTTAATTCCTAACGAAATGCTAACTTTATTCACTTGTGCGACGAATAAAAGAGATATTTGCATCAATTCGGATAAAGGTTGCATAACGTATATTAAGCGCTTGTGAATTAGTGAATTACAAGATTAAAAGCACGCTTTTTGAGCCGTTTTACGGTGTAGAATGAAACTTTCCTACACCTTCCTACACCACTTCCTACACTATCTATTTATCTGATAATCAGATAAACATAATAGTCGGTGTAGGATGTAGACAATATTGATGAAAACTCAACTGTGTGAGATTTCCTTTTATTGCTTACTGAGTTCACTTTAATTAAAAAAAAATGTGGGAGTGGGTTAAGCTCTTTCACATTGCACTTCCACTCCTGCCGCATCTAAGTCTGCACCCATGGGTGGATTACGTTTAGCGAGTTTTAGCTCAATAGCTTTAACGGTGGGGAAAGTACGGAACAGGCGTTTTATGATACGTCCGCAAACATGCTCCAGCAATTTAGAAGGTATCTCCATCTCAGCCTTCACATTTTCGTATACATCGGCATAACTGACGGTATGTGTCACGTCGTCAGTCTCGGCTGCACGTGCAATATCGACTTTTAATTTCAGATTAATGACAAACTCATTACCTACTTCCCGCTCTTGCTGACCTACACCGTGGTAGGCAAAGAAACGGACGTCATCAAGGAATATATAACTGTTCATATCAAATAGAATATTCGGTGAATGACAAAAATAAGAATTACCTCCCAGTAAACAAAGAAAACAGGTGTATTCTTCCATAAACAAGCGTTTGATTTGGAAAATGAGTTACGTAGTCAGCCCCATACCCTTCAGGGGATTGGGGATAAGGCGATGGTATTTTAAAAAAAAGGCACCTACTATGGGTGCCTTTTTCTATTATAAAGATTGAGAGTATTATCCTTTTCGTCCGGTTTGTTCTATCAGTCCTTTGATCTTCTCGTTCAGACTTTCCGCTTTCATCAGTTGTTCCAGCGTCAGGTGCATACGGTAGCGCCAGTAATGTCTGGGGTTAGCAGGCACGTTGATGCGCTCTTCCTGTACATTGGGGTTGCGCCATTTTCCGTCCATAGCCATCCAGTCCTGCAAGGAGAGGATGCACAGGATGGAGTTGCTGTAAAGATGGTTGCGTACCACTTGCTCACAAAGTTCCGGAGTGGCAACGGCAGGTGCAGCGCCGTAATGTCCCAGCATGGTGTTGTAGTACCGTTGCGTTTGCTGGAAATCTTCTTCCCACCAGCCGCGCAGCGTAGACATATCATGCGTAGAGATGGTGCAAACCGAGCGGTACGGATACCAGTCCGGATGTCCGAATTCCTGTGAAGGATCTTTCGGCATGCGTTGTATCTCCAGACTAAGGATACGCAGGTCGTTCATCACCCAAGCTACACAATCGGGGATCATGCCGAGGTCTTCACCACATACCAGCATACGGGTGGATTGCGTCAGTTGCGGCAACTTCTTCATGGCTTGTTCGCGCCAGAACTCGTTGTGGCGATGATAGTAATACTGATCGTACAAACGATTGAATGCTGCCTTCTCCCAATCATTCAGGGCACGGTAAATGTAATCGTGTTGTACGCCGATGCGCGGATGGAATTTGTGCGGGTCTTCACGGTCGGGCACAAACAGTACGTCACTGATTAATGCGTACAGTCCGTCGCGTATCCAGATGCTGTCTTCGTCCGTCTTTCCGGCAAAGTAAGCCTCTACTTTGCGCTGTGTGTCGAACTCGGGACGCATGCGATATATTTCCCATGTTTCCGTAGGCTCTATGAAGGTCTGCTTTACATAATCAGTATGCGGGCCGAACATTTGTCCGAGGAAGTATTCATGGATATAGGGTTTCGTGAAGAAATCTTCGCGGAATGCCATTCCGTAGCCTTCTATTTCTTCGCGCGTCATTGGCAGGGCGGGAACAAACTGGCCCAGCAGTCCGTGTACGGCATGCATCGGGATTTCCCAAATGCGGAAGAAACCCAGGATGTGGTCGATACGGTAGGCATCGAAGTATTCCGACATCTTGCGGAAACGCTTCATCCACCAGGAATAACCGTCTTTTTCCATTACGTCCCAGTTGTAAGTAGGGAAGCCCCAGTTCTGACCGTTCACGGAGAAGTCATCGGGTGGTGCGCCCGCTTGTCCGTTCAGGTTGAAGTAGTAGGGTTCTGTCCACGCTTCTACGCTGTTGCGGCTGATGCCGATAGGAATGTCACCTTTCAGTACTACACCATTGGCTCGTGCGTGTTCCGTTGCAGCCAGCAGTTGCAGGTGTAGGTGGAACTGGATGAAGAAGTAGATGGCGATATGCGGATAGTCGGCAGATTCCGGCTGGCATAACTTTTCTATTTCTTCTGCTTTGTATTCTGTGAATTTCGGCCATTCGCGGAAGTTGGGTGTCTTGTAGGCATCGCGCAGATAGCTGAACACAGCGTATGGCTGTAACCATTCTTTGTTGTTTTCGAAGAACTTCCGGAAGGCATCGGATGCCAGAACTTGTTCGCCTTCCTGTTTGTATATCAGGCGGAAGAACTCCCATTTTGTCTGATTTACTGCTTCATAGTCTACGGTAGGCAAAGCATTCAGCTCTTTCTGCCGTTTATTGAATTCTGTCATTGCCTTTTTGTCCTTCAACGTACCCATCTGTTTCAGATCGGCATACATGGGGTGGAACGCATAAATGGATATGCTGTTGTACGGATAAGAATCCGTCCATGTATGTGTCATGGTGGTGTCGTTGATAGGTAATATCTGTACGGCTTTCTGGCGGGTAAGTACAGCCCAGTCTATCATTTGTTTCAGGTCGCCAAAGTCACCTACTCCGAAGCTCTTTTCGGAGCGCAGCGAGAAGATGGGTACGGCTACTCCGGCACCTTTCCAGTCGGGTAGGGCGAAGTAAACGTAACGGTCACCGATCACCAGTGTTTCGTTAGCGCCTATCTGCGGATCGGCCATGTAGCGGTTGGGGTTGTTTTCCCATGCCACGGCACGACGCTCTTTCTTATTATAAAGGATGAATTTATACTCCAGCGGGAAGCTGATTTTCGAGGCGTCTACTTCAACCTGCCATTCCGGGAAGTTGGCGTCGCTCATCAGAACGGCTTTATCCGCATCCCAATCTCCCAGAACTTTCTGGTTGCCGCAAATGCCCAGACAGTGATCATTGTCGATACATGGAGCATACGCCTTGATCAATAATCCTTTCTTGTGGCTCTTTGGAGCGGCGTTACGTTCGGGATGTGCAAGCAGGGACTCCGTGAAAGCAGACGTGTAGAAGTATTGCTGTTCGGGCAGATTCTTCCAGCAGTCTTGCAGGCGGTAGACTTTCTTCTTGTCAGCCGATACATAGAGCGTGCGGGGAAGGCTGTTCCACTCCGTACGTGTATCTTTGCCGTCGCGATAAATGTGATAACTGTATTGTACGATGCCGTTTTCAGGCGCTTGAATGTCCGCATCTAAAGTCCAGTGAATGCCATCCACTGTTTGTAAAGGTATGGCTTTACCGGGCTGATTGTTGCCCAGTTCAAGAATAGATCCTAAGACTCTAACCTCTTCACCCCAACTTGTGCGGTACTCGATATGAAAAGATAGTATCATATAATATTAGATTTAGTAATAGCTGCATTGATTATGCAAGTATAGACATTATTCCGCATAATCAAGCAGCTACCGCTATCTAAGTTTTTTAAATTCCTATGCAAACGTTTGTGCTTGCATTTCGCAGAGCTGTTTTTATCCGCAACGTGAAGCTCCGCAAGTGGTACAAATGAGGCAACCTTCCTGATATACAAGTGTTTCGTTGCCGCAGTTCGGACATTTCTTGCCTTTGGCTTCTGTGCCGTCCGTTATGTATTTCTTCAATGCGCGTTCCACACCGTTCTTCCAAGTATTGATGCTTTCGCTGTCCAGTTGCAGAGAGCCGACCAGCTTGATAACCTGTTCGATAGGCATACGATAACGCAATACTCCGGAGATCAGTTTGGCGTAGTTCCAGTATTCCTTGTTGAACTTTTCGGACAGACCTTCAATGGTGACTTTATATCCGCGTTTGTTCTGGAACTGGAAGTCGTAACGCTTGCTGCCGTCCTTGTCCACCTTCTTAATAATGTGTCCGGAAGTAACGTTCTTCGGCAGAATAATGCCTTCATCGTCGTCCTGAAGACCGGTGAAGATTTCGTAAGGATGTCCGTCCAGCAAACCGACGAATGCCACCCATTTTTCTTTATTATTCTGGAAACGTACGATGTCGGCATCCAGAACTGTCGGGCGGGTTTCTACTACCGTAGGCGGCTTGCAAGGAGGCATTTCTTCTTTTTTATCGCTCTTGGCAGAAATGAGTACGCCCGAACGTGAGCCGTCACGATAAACCGTACAACCTTTACAACCGGATTTCCATGCCTCTACATACAGGCGGTTTACCAGGTCTTCATCCACATCGTTCGGCAGGTTGATGGTCACGCTGATGGAGTGGTCTACCCATTTCTGGATACGTCCCTGCATCTTGACTTTCATTAGCCAGTCTACGTCGTTTGAGGTTGCTTTATAATAAGGTGATTGCTCAACTAATACGTCGATCTCTTCTTGTGTGTAACGTTTGGAAGGATTGTGTCCTTGCGCTTCCATCCATGTAACAAATTTGGGGTGGAAGACAATATATTCTTCAAAAGCATCTCCGGTTTCATCCACGAAGTCTACGTGTACGTTAGTGTCGTTCGGATTTACTTTACGGCGACGTTTGTATACGGGCAAGAATACAGGCTCGATACCTGAGGTAGTCTGAGTCATCAGACTGGTGGTTCCCGTCGGTGCAATGGTAAGGCAGGCAATATTGCGGCGGCCGTATTTCTTCATATCCTCATATAACTGGGGATCTGCTTCGCGCAAACGATTGATGAACGGATTATTCTTTTCACGTTCGGTATCGTAAATTTCGAATGCACCACGTTCTTTTGCCATTTCCACTGATGAACGGTAAGCACTCAGGGCAACGGTCTTGTGCACTTTTTCAGAGAATTCGGTAGCTTCTTCCGTACCGTAACGCAATCCCAGTGCAGCAAGCATATCACCTTCGGCAGTAATACCTACACCGGTACGGCGTCCTTGTCCACTCTTCTTATAAATCTTGTCCCACAATATACGTTCTGTATGTTTCACATCTTCGCTTTCGGGGTCAGCATCAATCTTTTCCATGATGCGTTCTATCTTCTCCAATTCCAGATCGATGATATCGTCCATAATGCGTTGAGCCAACGCTATATGTTTCTGGAACAATTCAAAGTCAAAGTATGCATCCGGTTTGAAGGGGTTTACCACATAAGAATAAAGATTGATAGCCAACAAACGGCAGGAGTCATACGGGCACAAGGGAATTTCACCACATGGATTGGTGGAAACAGTGCGATATCCCAGGTCTGCATAACAATCGGGTACGGATTCTTTTAATATGGTATCCCAGAACAATACACCCGGTTCTGCCGATTTCCATGCATTGTGAACGATCTTCTTCCACAAATTGGTTGCATTGATTTCCTTCTGCACAGTTGGTTCAGCGGCATTGACAGGATATTGTTGAATATATGGAGTACCTGTGATAGCAGCGGTCATAAATGCATCGTCCAGTTTCACAGATACATTGGCACCTGTTACTTTGCCTTCCGTCATTTTAGCATCGATGAACGCTTCTGAATCGGGATGTTTGATAGATACACTTAGCATCAGTGCGCCACGCCGTCCGTCCTGAGCAACTTCACGTGTAGAATTGGAGTAACGCTCCATAAATGGCACCAGGCCGGTGGAGGTTAAAGCCGAATTTTTCACTGGAGAACCTTTCGGGCGGATGTGCGACAAATCGTGTCCTACACCACCACGGCGCTTCATGAGTTGTACTTGTTCTTCGTCTATTTTGAAGATGGCACCATAAGAATCCGCCTCTCCATCTACTCCGATCACGAAGCAGTTAGACAAAGAAGCTACCTGATAGTTGTTACCAATTCCGGTCATCGGACTTCCCTGCGGAACGATGTACTTGAAGTGGTCGAGCAGATCGAATAGTTCCTCTGCACTTAATGGATTAGAGTATTTAGCCTCGATACGGGCTACTTCATTGGCTATTCTCCAATGCATGTCTTTCGGAGACTTCTCGTAAATATTTCCGAAAGAGTCTTTTACTGCGTACTTGTTTACCCAAACACGCGCAGCTAACTCGTCGCCCTGAAAATATCGTAAAGATTCTTCATAAGCTTCCTCGTAAGAATAAGTTTGTTTTTCCACGATTCTTTTTTCCTTAGATTTATTTTTTAATAAGTAAGAGTGTAGAAGTGATACCTATCATTAACAAATGCGATTGCAAAGCTAAGAATGTTTTTTGTTATAGCAAAATAAAAACAGAATAAATTATGAACAGGCTATGAGATTCCCATTTTTGAATAATAGATTGCTGATTTATAAAATATTAGCACTGTTGTGTGAACAAAAAGTTTCCAAAAAAGAAAATTGTTTCTAGACTTTGATTAAACAGGCTAATTGATTTTAGAAAACGTAGATAAACTTTAAACTCGTTATTTGACAACAAATTGCTATTCTTTTTCTATATTTGCAAAAAAATAAAAGAATGGAAATCCTAAAACAGAGAAGAACAATCCGCAAATATCAACAGAAAGATATTTCTTCAGATTTGTTAAATGATTTGCTTGATTCTGCATTTCGAGCCTCTACAGTCGGAAATATGCAGGTGTACAGTGTAATTGTAACGCGTGATGCAGAACGGAAGGCTAGGTTGGCACCGGCTCACTTCAATCAGCCGATGGTGAAAACTGCACCTGTGGTTTTGACGTTTTGTATAGACCTGCGCCGTTTTACTAAATGGTGCGAACAGCGAAAAGCAACTCCCGGGTATAATAATTTAGAGTGGTTCGTAACCGGCTCTGTAGATGCCCTGCTGGCAGCACAGACTTTTTGTGTGGCTGCGGAAGAAAAAGGATTAGGTATATGTTATCTGGGTACGACGACTTACAATCCGCAAATGATAATCGAAGCCCTGGAGTTACCGGAATTGGTGTTTCCTATTACAACAGTGACGGTAGGTTGGCCTGCCGAGGAGCCTGCACAGGTAGATCGATTGCCGCTGGAAGCTATTGTGCATGAGGAGACGTATCATGATTATACTCCTGAAGATATAGATCGCCTGTATGCCTATAAGGAATCTTTGCCCGAAAATAAGCAATTTATTTTTGAAAACAACAAAGAAACCTTGGCTCAAGTCTTTACGGACGTACGTTATAAGAAAGAAGATAACGAAGTAATGTCGGAGAATCTTTGGAAAGTAATAAAAAAGCAGGGTTTTTAACCCTGCTTTTTTAATGATGCTTGGATATCATCTATTTCTGCGCGGAAAGTTTTGTCTACTTCCCGTAATTCTTTAATGGTTTTGCAGGCGTGCAATACGGTTGCGTGATCTTTGTGGCCTATTAATGCGCCTATCTTAGCCGTCGAAAAATCTGTATAGGATTTAGCGAGAAACATGGCTATCTGGCGTGCCTGTACCACTTCGCGTTTTCGTGATTTAGTATGGATGGTAGCAGTATCCAGTGAGAAATGCTTGCATACCACGTTGATGATGTCATCAACGGTAATAGATTTACTTTCACTTTTTACTACCTTCCGTACAATGCGTTGCGTCAGTTCCAGATCAATTTCCTTATTATATATAGTAGAATGTGCCATGATGGAGATGACGATACCTTCCAGGTCACGCACGCTGTCACCCACATTTTCTGCAATATAATCGATTACTTCCGGAGGGAACTGTAAACCGTCACGATGTATCTTATTGCGCAGGATGTTCTTGCGTAATTCTACGGTTGGTCTTTCCAGTTCAGCTACCATACCCCATTTGAAACGGGTGATGAGTCGTTCTTCCATGCCTTGCAATAATACGGGAGCACGGTCTGAAGTCAGGATAAGCTGTTTACCGTTTTGGTGTAAGTGATTAAAGATATGAAAGAATGTATTCTGTGTTTTGGTAACACCGGCAAATTCTTGAATATCATCGATAATCAATATATCAATTGATTGGTAGAAGTTGATAAAATCGTTTGTAGTATTGTTACGTACAGAGTCGGTATATTGTACCTGGAACAGATGTGCCGATACATATAGTACTCTCTTGTCCGGATAGAGTTCTTTGATTTTTGTGCCTATAGCATTTGCAAGGTGCGTCTTTCCCACGCCTGATGCTCCATAGAAAAACAGCGGATTGAAAATTGTTTTCGCCGGGTTTTGAGCGACAGCTTCTGCTACGCTGCGTGAAAGTTTGTTGCTATAGCCTTCTATAAATGTTTCGAAGTTGTATTCAGGATTCAGATGAGGATCTAAATCTGCAATAGGAGCTTGCGGTATTTCTCTGCCGATTACCTTTTTCTGTGGAATAATAGTGCGGGGAGTAGATTCGAGATTGACGGTAGTACGTGAACTCTTATCCACCATAACATTATACAATAACTTGGTGCCATCACCAATAACTTTATATAGAGTTTTACGCAACAAGTCAACAAACTTGTCCTCCAAAAACTCATAGAAGAACTGGCTGGGTACCTGTACGACCAGCGTCTTGTCCTCATATTTTAAAGGTATGATGGGGAGAAACCATGTTTTGTATGTCTGCTCCGGAACATTGTCTCTGATGATTTCAAGACAGCGGTTCCATAGCCCGACATGATTTAATTCACTCATAACGGCTTTAAATACATTTATTAATTAAGCAAAACTTCTACGCATGCAAAATTCGCAATCTTATTTGAGAAAAACAAATGTGTTTTTTCTTGCTTTTTATCTAAAAACAATAATCTCTTTACTTTCAACTACTTATCTTGTTTCATGTAAATAGCCCCACAGGGAGGCTATTGCATTTTTATAAGTATCTGTATTCTAGGGTGATATATAAGAAAGGAATAAATTTTTTAACTTTTCAAATAATCTGACAGATGGGAATACTTTAGTTTCTACATGGACTTACTGAGGCTTTTTCTTCCAATTCTGTTTGCTCCTATTATTTAGACTTATTCTATTTAAAGAGATTTTTCCTACTTATCTTTTTTGCCGAACAGGGAGAAATGAACATACCTTTTCGGATGTGATTTCAGGTCTTCAAGAAGGCTGGCAGCATTGGCTGTTGTAGCATTCAAATTATTGTAAAGCGATGGATCGTTTAACAACAAGCCGATTGTATTGTCTTTCCTGCCTAATTGGTCTGTAATCATTTTTGCATTTGCTAAAGTCGAATCTATTCTGGCAAATGCGGCAGCGTAATCTATTTCTTTCAGATTATCACTGACAGTGACGAAATTATCTCCTATGGTGTTCAGCTTTTTAGTAAGCTGGGGAATATCTTTACTCATAATGGCCTGTAACTGTCTGCTGGTGACTTCCATGCTTGCCATTGTGTTTTGCACGCTGTGCAGTGTACCGGGAATTGCCGGGTCTCCAAGGATTGTATTCAGTGAAGCAAGGATAGAGTCTAGCTTGGGAAGCATCTTTTCTACCTGAGGCATGATGGTGGCTACCTGGTCCATTACACCATTGTTGACATTGCCTTGTAGGGTATCACCTGTCAGATACTTCTCGCGTGGATTATTGGCAAGTAGTAAGTTCATTTTTACACCACCCATCAGTTCGGAGGCTAATTCGGCGGTACTGCCTTTAGGAATACGCAGTTCCGGGTCTACATCTATTTCCGCTACCACTTTTCCCGGTTCATTGTAGTCATAATAAAGGTCGCGTACAATACCTACACGAAAGCCATCGGCAAAGACCGGACTCGATTTGGTCAATCCATTAATGTTATGGAACTTGACGTAGAAATAGTTGGTAGGCTTAAACATATGAATGCCTTTCAGGTAGTTAATACCATATACCAATATGCAGAGAGCAATAATGCCCGCAATTCCTATTCTAACTTCTTTAGTAAGATACTTCATCATGATGTTATAGTCTTATTATTTATTTCTTTTCTTTTTAAATTCTTCGATAGCAGCGCTGACGCTTGTCTTCTTTCCGTTTTTGAAAGCAATGATAAATGCGTCTTTGAATTTTGGTGCTATCTCCCGTTTAGTTCGTAATACCTTATTATAATCGGTCGATGCACCGTATGTGTATTTACAAAGTCCGCCTTCCTGATAATACTCTACACCTTTCAGCCCTTTTAGTCGTTTGTCATTAGCGGCAAGCGGACGGGAAGAAGTAAGTATCTGTATTTTAAACACTGGAGCAGCACTATCGGTTTGCCTGTCAGCTACTTTTTCTGTATTTTGTTTGGTTTCGGTGTTATTGGAAACGGGGGATGCAGGTATCTCTTCTTCTACCCTACCGGCATCCGTATCCTCCGGTAGTAGGGTGCGGCTGCTTCCTGTCATCCGTATTTCATGTTCACGTTTATAAGACAGGAAAGCACGGAATATTCCGTTGGCAAGTGTGGTGGTTCCCGCTTCCGAATTGAGATAACGTTCTTCTTCCGGATTGGATATGAAACCGAGTTCTACCAGGATGCTGGGCATGGCACTTGCTTTCAATACAAGGAACCCAGCCTGGTGTACACCACGGTCTGCACGCTTACAGGTATGGCGGAATTCTTTCTGTACCAATGAGGCAAGGTGTACGCTCTGAGACATGTATTTATCTTGCATGAATTCAAAGATGATATAAGATTCGGCTGAGTTTGGATTGAATCCTGCGTACCGTGTCTTGTAATCACTTTCGTATAAAATTACGGAGTTCTCCCGTTTAGCGACTTCTAAATTGGCATCCGACTTGGCTAAACCGAGCGTCCATGTAGAGGCTCCTTTAACAGTTTTACCGCCCGCTACGGAATTGGTATGAATGGAAATGAATAAATCAGCTTTAGCATTATTGGCTATTTCCGCACGTCTGTCAAGTGGGATAAATACATCTCTTTCACGGGTATATACCACTTTTACATCAGGGCAATTCCTTTTTATCTGTTTGCCTAATTTGAGGGCAACATTCAGGTTGATAGTCTTTTCTTTGGAGATTCGGCCTAAAGCACCAGGGTCATGACCACCATGTCCGGCGTCAATAACGACAACGAAGTCTTTTGCTTCGATGCTGGTAGTGCAAAAAGGAGAGATGAACAGCCCGAAGCAAATACAGATATATAATATGTGTCGTTTATATAGTTTCATACCCAAAAGTCGTTGCAAATGTAGTGGAAATTTATAGAAAACTCACGTTTTACATGAAGTTTTGTTACTTTTCCCCAGGATTTGTGAGAGATTTCTTTAAAACAGACTAACTTTGCACCCGCAAATTAAATAGAAAAAAGGTATGTTAGTTCGTTTTCTTAAGAACTGGACATTGCCACTGGCGATGCTTTCAGGTACTTTGGGATACTTTATTCTCGCAAATGTCCCTTTCTTGGCGCCTACCAAACCATATATTAATGATTTGATTGCGTATATTACTCCACTGCTGATCTTTGCCCAACTGTTGCTTACTTTTTGTAAAGTAGAAAAACTGAATGAACTGAAACCTAAAGCATGGCATGGCTGGTTGCTGCTGTTTCAGACAATTTCATGTCTGGCAATTGCCGCTTTGCTGGTATGCTGTCCGATGGATGAAATATATCGGGAAGTATTTGAGGGGGCGATGGTTTGTGTGATTTGTCCAACTGCAACTGCAGCGGCTGTCATCACTGGCAAGTTGGGAGGCAGTGCATCTACGTTGACTACTTATACCTTATTGTCTAATTTGCTGGCGGCAGTAGCGGTTCCTTTGGTTTTTCCGTTAGTGGAGCCTCATGCTGACATGACTTTCTTTGCTGCTTTCCTGAAAATCCTGAGTAAAGTGTTCCCGTTGTTGTTGTTCCCTTTCTTCCTGGCGTGGTTTCTGAGAGTGTTTATGCCCCGTGTGCACCATTTTTTATTGGGTTTCCATGATCTTGCTTTTTATTTGTGGGGCGTAGCGCTCGCTATTGTATCCGGGCAAACTGTTCGTTCCCTAGCAATCAGTGATGCACCGGTTTCAGTGGAAATACTGATAGCCTTTGCCGGATTAGTGGCTTGTTGCCTGCAATTCTTTCTGGGTAAGAATATAGGTGGACGTTATAATGACCGTATCAGTGGCGGGCAGGCACTGGGACAGAAAAATACGGTTCTTGCTATCTGGATGGCATATACTTATCTGAATCCACTTTCCTCCGTGGGACCGGGATCTTATGTCTTGTGGCAGAATCTGATCAATAGCTGGCAGCTATGGAAAAAGAGAAAGAGGGAAGAGGAAGAAGCGCAACATTAACGCAACAGCAATTCTTCCTCGTTATATCTTGGCCTGTTCTTTACTTCAATGTAGATTTTACCGATATATTCGCCTACAATTCCCAGGGATACCAATATTGTACCACCTACCAGCCAGAGGGAAATCATCAGAGATGACCATCCGGGTACAGTGTCGTGGAAGTAGTAAGCGCGTAGCGTCCAGATAGTTACGCATACGGCTATCAGTATAAAAATACAGCCTAGCCAGAAAACCATGCGCACAGGTTTGACAGAAAAAGATGTGATTCCGTCGATGGCAAAGTTTAACATCTTCTTGAATGGATATTTCGACTCTCCGGCAAAACGCTTGTCGCGATTATAGTAAACACAGGCGGTTTGGTAACCGATGAGAGGCACCAGCCCGCGCAAATAGAGATTGCGCTCGCGGAAACGGCAAAGTTGTTGGATAGCACGGCAACTCATCAAGCGATAATCCGCATGGTTATAAACCGACTTTACTCCCATTATTTTCATCAACTTGTAGAAAGCGAGGGCAGTGCTACGTTTGAAGAAAGTGTCGGTTTTACGTTCCCGGCGTACACCATAAACAATGTCACATCCCTCTCGGTAGCGTTCGAGCATTTCGGGAATGGCGTTGACGTCATCTTGCAAGTCGGCATCTATGGAAATGGCGACATCACATCGTTCTTTGACGGCATTCAGTCCGGCCATGAGTGCATTTTGGTGTCCTACATTTCCGGCTAGGTTCAGCCCACAGGCATAGGGGGCATTTTGGTGTAAATCCTTGATGATAGGCCAAGTCTGATCTGTACTGCCATCATTTACATATAAGATATAACTATCCTGAGAGATGTGTCGTTCTGCTATCAGTTTATCCAATAGGAGACTGAGTCTTTTATGTGTTTCGTGTAATACAGCTTCTTCTTTGTAGCAAGGTACTACGATAGCGAGTACTGGAGATTTTTCCATAATCAATTATTCTTTTTGCAATATTCGTAAGAAATCGGGAGAAAAACAAATTATCTTTCTTTGTATTTGAAAACAAATCTCACTAGCAGGAAGTTTACCGGGATAGCGATGGTAAATACCGGTATGGGGGCGAAGGGTTTGGAAAAGCCTAACCAAAGGAACAGATTCAGTAAACTTATATGTAGGATATAGTTGATCAGATGGGCTCCCCCGAAGCCAAAAGCTTTCTTCCAAGATGGCTTCTTTCCGAAGGTAAAAAGGGCTGTCAGATAAAAATTAGCAATAAAGCTGAGTATATAGCCTATGCTGTAGGCTATATTTACATTGATGAATCGCTGGAATATAAAATATAGACCATAGTGCAGAGCGGTTGCAAAGACGCCTACCATAATGAAACGAATAAATTCCGGCAGTTTTTTCAGTCTCTTCATATTCATAGAATTGAGAAGGCAAAGTTAGGGATTGTTGCAGAATAATTCGTACTTTTGCGCACAGAAATCACTAAAAACAGAAATATATGTCAGATGATAGGAAGAAAGCGTTCTGGTTTATAGCGCTACTCAGTATGCTTGTGATACTCCCTTTTCTGGGAGAAACCATTTTCTATTCTAAAGGGGAACCACGTGAGGCCATTGTTGCCTTTTCTATGTTAGAGAGTGGTAACTGGATACTTCCGGTGAATTATGGTACCGACATAGCTTATAAGCCTCCTTTCCTCTACTGGGCCATCGCTGCCATCTCTTCCCTTTTTGGAGGAGTGTCAGAGTATTCATCCCGTCTGCCGTCTGCTATTGCATTCCTGGCTATGCAGTTGGTGTTCTTCTCTTTTATAGCAAAACGTAAAGGGGTAAAAACGGCTTTTCTGACTTCTATTCTTCTTCTGTCTTCTTTTGAAGTACACCGGGCAGCGGTGGCGTGCCGTGTAGATATGTTGCAAGTGTCGCTTATTGTTATTTCATTGTGTTTGCTGTTTCGTTGGGATGAGAAGGAGTGCCGCGGTATTCCCTGGCTGGCTGTTTTACTGATGGGCTGTGCCACATTGACCAAAGGACCGGTAGGTTCTATATTCCCATGTGTCTGTATCGGTCTTTACCAGTTGTTGCGTGGACGTTCTTTCTGGAAGACATTCTTCTTGTTATTGCTTGTAGGAATCCTTTCTCTGATTCCTTATGCAGCCTGGGCGGGCGCGGCTTATGCACAAGGCGGACCGTCTTTTGTCGATTTAATGTTGGAAGAGAATACCGGTCGCTTCATGGGAAAGATGTCCTACGGATCACATGAGAATCCGATATGGTATAATTTCCTGACTGTTATCTGGGGCTGGATACCCTGGACTTTGGTATTGCTGATCTCTCTCTTTGGACTGAAGTGGAAAAACATGCGTGTGTTACCTGAGGGGACATCTTTCGGCGAACGTATCGGGAAAGCCTGGAAAAAATTCCGTTCACAGTCGCCCTTGCAATTGTTCACATGGGTGGTAATTCTCTTTATTTTCATATTTTATTGCATCCCCAAGAGTAAACGTAGCGTTTATCTGCTTCCCATCTATCCATTTATGGCAGTGCTGATAGCTGAATATTTATTGGCTTTGGTGCAGCGTGGGGCAAAAGTGTTTAAAATCTCTGCACATATATTTGCGTCTCTGTGTTTGATACTTACGGTAACTTTCATAGCGGTACGTTTAGGACTGATACCGGATAGTCTTTTTGGAACTGGCCGTCATGCTGCTGAAAATGTATCTTTTATGCATGCTTTGGAAGCGGTTTCTCTGTCTATTCCTAAATGGTGTCTGGTGGTGCTTCCTTTGATAGCGGCTGCCTGCACATGGATGGGAGTAGCGAAGCGGGCCGGCGCTTACTCCTTATTATATAGTATCGCCGGATGTATGCTTTGTCTTTTCGTTTCTCTGGATGGGGTCTATCAACCTACAGTGTTGGCAGTTAAATCGGACAAGCACCTGGTTAACCAAATCAGGGAATATGTGCCGCAGGGAACGGTCTACTCATATGATGGCATGAGCTTCTATTGTGCAAATTTCTATATGAATGATCAGATGCGTCATTTTGAGAAGGATTTGCCGTCCGGTGAGGGATATGTTGTTTTGCCGGAGAGAGGAAAAGAACTGTTGTTTGAAGAATTTGGAAATACATACGACTTTGAAGAGATTTTCCTTACGAAGAAGCGCAGTTGCGATTTGCGTGATGAGATTTATATGTATAAGTTTAAAAAGAAATAAATGTCACCCGTTACAATCATCGATAAATATTATCCGGAGGATAATGAACGGAAACACATCTTGTTGGTGCATAGTCGTTTGGTGGCCGAGAAGGCTCTTTCAATTGCTGATCACCATCCGGAGCTTCAGTTGGATAAAGACTTTTTATATGAAGCCGGCATGCTGCATGATATCGGAATCTTTCTGACTAATGCTCCGGGAATCTTCTGTTTTGGCGATCAGCCCTATATCTGTCATGGCTATTTAGGGGCAGATCTGATGCGTCAGGAAGGATATCCCCGGCATGCGTTGGTATGTGAAAGGCATACGGGCGCAGGACTATCTCTGGATGATATTATTTCGCAAAACCTGCCAGTACCTCATCGGGATATGCTCCCGGTTAGCCTGGAAGAGCAAGTCGTTTGTTTTGCCGATAAGTTTTATTCCAAGACTCATCTGGAGCGGGAAAAAACAGTGGAGAAAGCCCGAAAAAGTCTTTCAAATTTCGGTAATGCAGGTCTGAAACGTTTTGATCGCTGGTGCGAACAGTTCTTGTAGCAATCTAAATTTCTTTAAAAAGGGAGATTATCCGTATAATTTACGTACTTTTGCCCCTTCAAGCGGAAACTATAAGTTGATTACGCCATTGAAAGCAAATACATTCATATCATTCATACTACTACTTGTCTTACTCCTGCTCTCCGGCGAGGCTTTTTCGCAACGTCGGCGTGGAAGAACTGTTCCCACAGGAACCGAGCGGACAGACACCTTTAATATAGAAGGTGTACAAAGAGGAGACACTTTATTGAAGGGGGATACCCTGCAAAACGATACGATACAATTGCAGCCTGCCGGTAAGAAAAAGCAGCCTTTGGATGCTCCGGTGATTTATGAAGCTACTGACTCTATTGTGTTCACTCAGAATGGTATTGCCAATTTATATGGAGATGGGAAGGTGAACTATCAGAAGATAGAGTTGGCTGCCGAGGTGATTACTATGAATATGGACAGTAGTACGGTTTTTGCCCATGGTGTGGAAGACTCATTAAAAGTCATACAGGGGAGACCAGTCTTCAAAGATGGGGATACACCTTATGAGACGAATACGATTCGGTATAATTTTAAGAGTAAAAAGGGCTTGATTAGTAATGTAGTCAGTCAGCAAGGTGAAGGATATGTGACCGGTAATAACGCTAAGAAGGGTATGAACGATGAGCTGTACATGAAGAGCGGCCGTTATACTACCTGTGATAATCACGATCATCCTCACTTCTACATGCAGATGACCTATGCCAAAGTACGCCCCAAGAAAAATGTAGTGACGGGGCCTGCTTATCTGGTTATTGAGGATGTCCCGCTACCTCTTGCCGTACCGTTTTTCTTCTTTCCTTTCTCCAGTAGTTATTCATCAGGTTTCATCATGCCAAGTTATATGGATGACTCTACCCGTGGATTTGGTTTGACAGATGGCGGTTACTATTTCGCTATCAGCGACAAGATGGATTTGAAACTGCGCGGTGATATCTTTACTAAAGGCTCCTGGGCTTTGAATGCGGAAACCAATTATAATGTTCGTTATAAATTCTCCGGTCTGTTTCAGGCCAGCTATCAGGTGACTAAAACCGGTGATAAAGGCCTGGATGACTATGCAGTAGCAAAGGACTTCAAAGTTGTTTGGTCACATCGCCAGGATCCCAAAGCCAGTCCGAATTCGTCATTCTCGGCCAGTGTGAACTTCTCGTCCAGTAGCTATGAGCGTACTAATATCGGTAATATGTACAATTCGCAGGCTATGACGCAGAATACCAAAACATCTAGTGTCAGCTATTCACGTAACTTCCCCGATCAGAAACTTTCTATTGCAGCTACCGGTAATATTGCACAAAACATGAAGGACTCTTCGATTGCCGTAACTTTACCGGATTTGAATATTACTTTGAGTACTATTTTTCCTTTCAAACGGAAAAATGCAGTAGGTAATGAGAAGTGGTATGAGAAGATTTCTCTCCGCTATAGTGGCCGCCTTTCTAACAGTATTACTACGAAAGATGATCTTCTGTTCAAATCCAATCTGGTGAAGGACTGGAAGAACGGAATGAAACATGAAATACCTATCAGTGCTACGTTTACATTGTTCAAGTACTTCAATGTAACTCCATCGGTGAGTTATACGGAGCGTTGGTATACACGTAAGGTGATGAAAGACTGGGATCCGAATATAGGTACCAGTGGGCGGGAAGTAGAAACTGATACTATTTATGGTTTCCATCGAGTATATAACTATAGTGCCAGTCTGGGGGTTAATACAAAGATTTATGGTATGTATAAACCTTTGTTTATGAAGAAAAAGGAAATACAGATTCGACATGTCATAACTCCTTCTGTCAGTATCAGTGCAGCTCCTGACTTTGGTTCTTCCCGCTATGGTTACTATGATACTTATATTAAACCCAATGCTGATGGAACACAAGATACGATCACTTATTCTCCATATGCCGGACAAATGTTCGGAGTGCCTGGACAAGGAAGATCTGGAAATATTTCATTCCAGATATCCAATAACTTGGAAATGAAATATAAGGATAAGAATGACTCAATACGCAAGGTCAGTCTGATTGATGAGTTGGGTGCAAGTATTTCTTATAATACGGCTGCTAAGGTGCGTCCATGGAGTAACCTGACATTAAATTTGCGTTTGAAATTGAGTAAGAACTATACCTTCAGTATGAGTTCAGTCTTTGCTACTTATGCTTATGCCTTTGATAAAAACGGTAGGGTTGTAACGAGTGACCGCACAGAGTGGTCTTACGGACGTTTTGGACGTTTCCAGGGCTATGGGAACTCTTTCAGTTACACGCTTAATAACGATACATGGAAGAAGTGGAAAGCATTCTTTACCGGAGAGAAGAGTGAAGATGATGGAAAAGGAAACGAACAGACTGATGCGGACAGTGAAAGTGACGAAACTGATGATGCGGGAACAAGTAATACGCCTACCAAGCGGAAGAAGGAAAAAGCTGCTGTAGATGATGACGGTTATCAGGTTTTCAAAATGCCTTGGTCTATAAATCTAAGTACAGGTTTTAATATAACAGAAGATACCTCCAGACCAATCAACAGAGAGAGCATGCGTTATCCGTATAAGTTTAGTCTGAATGCGCTTAATATTAATGGTAATGTTAAGATTTCCAATAAGTGGGCAGTCAGCTTCAACTCCGGTTATGACTTTAATGCTAAAAAGATAGTACAGACTTCTTTCAATATAACGCGTGACTTGCACTGTTTCAGCATGTCTGCCAGTCTTTCTCCATTTGGTACATGGAAGTACTATAGCTTCGTTATCCGTGCCAATGCCAGTATTCTGCAAGATTTGAAATATGATAAGAAGAGTCAGACACAGACTAATATTAAATGGTATTAAGAATCCATTTGATATTCCTTTCACTGCATTTGCTTTTTCATAAAAAATATCCCCTTCTATACTGTTGAAACGATTTATTTATCGGAATGCTTCAGTGTAGAAGGGGATATCTTTTTTTCTGATTAGGAATTGCTTTTTACCACGCTATTTCTTGTTCTCCATGTTCTTTCAAATAGGCATTCGCTCTGCTAAAATGCTTATTTCCAAAGAAGCCATTGTAGGCAGATAGGGGAGAGGGATGTGCAGAAGTCAGAACAAGATGCTTGCTCCGGTCGATGAATGCACCCTTACGCTGTGCATAAGATCCCCAGAGGATGAATACGAGGTGTTCACGCTGTTCGGCAAGGACACGTATGGCGGCATCCGTAAAAGTCTCCCAGCCGCGGTTCTGATGAGAACCTGCCTGATGGGCACGGACAGTTAGGGTTGCATTCAGGAGCAGGACGCCTTGCTCGGCCCAGCGGGTCAGATTTCCAGTGGTGGGAGCATCTGTACCAATATCATCTTTTATTTCTTTGAATATATTAATCAATGAAGGAGGGAAACGAACTCCGTCGTTCACAGAAAAGCATAAACCATGAGCTTGTCCGGGACCGTGGTAAGGGTCCTGACCGATGATAACTACTTTCACCTTATCGAATGGGCAAAGATTGAAAGCGTTGAATATGAGCTTTCCCGGAGGGTATATCGGATAATGACTGTATTCTTCCCGTACAAAATCCGTTAGTGTATGAAAATAATCTTTTTCAAATTCCGGTTCCAAACGTGCTTTCCAACTTTCTTCTATTTGAACGTTCATAATTTTGTGTGTTAAAAGTTTCGGATGCTAAGATACAATTTTAATCTGATTCCTGTAATAGAGCATTCTTTTTATTTCTTCGAACAGAGATAAACAGAAAAGGCAGAAATCATAAAATCTCTGCCTTTTCTATTTGTATCTGAGTATTAAATCAAGTAAATATTGTGTTCCTTACATTCCTCACGCATATCTTCCGGCCAGATACTGGCTTGAATTTCGCCGATATGAGCTTTTCTTAAATAGAACATACAAAGACGTGATTGCCCGATACCACCACCTATAGAAAGGGGCAATGTGTCATTCATCAGACGTTTATGGAAATAGAGTTCCAGTCGTTTTTCTTCTCCCTCTTGTTTCAGCTGGCGTTGCAGGGCTTCCTTATCTACACGGATACCCATGGATGATAGCTCAATGCTGCGCTGCAATACATTATCCCATAATAAAAGGTCACCATTCAAGCCCGGAAGACCATTCAACCCTTCTGTGGTATAGTCATCATAGTCCGGGGCGCGTCCGTCGTGTTTCTCTCCATCGCTTAGTTTGCAGCCAATACCGATAATGAATACAGCACCATATTTTTTCGTAATGGCATGTTCGCGACATTTGGGTTCCAGATCCGGATAAAGTTGACGTAACTCTTCCGCATGAATGAAATGTAACTTCTGAGGCAGACAAGGCTTAATCTGAGGGTACATTTCATACACCATATATTCTGTACGTATCATGGCTGCATAAATACGGGTCACAATTTCTTTCAGGAAGTTCACGTTCCGGTCTTCGGTAGTGATGACACGTTCCCAGTCCCATTGGTCTACGTAGAGAGAATGAAGATTTCCCAACTCTTCGTCTGAGCGTATGGCATTCATGTCCGTATAAATACCATATCCGGATTCAATATTATAGTCTGCCAATGTCAATCGCTTCCATTTGGCAAGAGAATGTACTACTTCGGCTTGCGCATCTCCCAAATCTTTGATAGGAAATGATACTGCACGTTCTACGCCATTCAAATCGTCATTAATACCCATACCTTTCAATACGAAAAGCGGGGCTGTGACACGACGCAAACGTAATTCCGATGAAAGGTTCAATTGGAAGAACTCTTTGATCTGTTTGATTCCTAATTCTGTTTGTTTTAAGTCCAATAAGGGTTTATAACCCTCTGGTTTTATCAGATAACTCATAAGTGTGTACTATGTTTTTGTTCGGCAAATATAGGTATAATATTTATATTTGCATCGTATTTGGCTAATTTTATGAGCAATTTGTTTCTTGTTGACCAGTTGTGGCTCTCAAAATAATATTCTTATTTATAGGCTTTTACTGTAAAAAAAGACAAATCATTAGGAATATGCCCGATTTTTTTATACTTTTGTCCCCGCATTTAAGGCTCCGTAGCTTAGTGAATAGAGCGTCAGATTCCGGTTCTGAAGGTCGTGCGTTTGAATCGCACCGGGGTCACACAACAAAAAGGGGGATACCATCACGGTGTCCCCCTTTTTCCCTTTCCAGTTGTAAAGTCAACTCTAATGTCCTACTTCCGTCATTTCTATCGGAAGAGTAGGATATGTTCCTTTTAATCCCTCTAGCTCTGTACCGGTAGCGTAAATAAATACGCATCTGTTTACAGCGGGAATCTGTATTTCTTTTACTTGTTCTTTCCATCTGCGTTTTACGTAAATGGTAGGGAGATAAGTTATCATGCCTTTATTTTCCAAAGTTTCTTTGGTTTTTCTTTCTTTCCGGGGCAATGTCAGTACAATGTACCAGTTTCGCGTTTCGTTAAGACGGCTTTTAATGTCTTGGAGTATCATAATCAATTTTGATTGGCGTAATGATAAAATTGAAGGTATTGAAGAATTGTGGTTTATTGTCAACGACCATGGGAAGTGGTGAAACTTCCAGTCGTATGCTCTAATATTTCTTTTGGATTTTCATGCCATTTAGAGTTTACACAGCAATTTTTGTCTGTGTATTGAGCTTGTATAGTGGCAGGTAAAGCCAAAAACAATAAAATCAAGAAGCAATTCTGTCTTTTGTACTTTTTATAATCATTGTATATCCATAATAGAATTGTCAAGATACAAACAGGAATCGCTATCAGAATAAGAATCAGTAGAGTCATGGTAATTTGATTATTTATTGTTTATATCATTCTGCGACAAAAGTATCACAATTTATTTGATAAAACAAGTGAATTGTGAATAAATAGGTATTACAGGACAGATAAATTTTTATTTCACTTCCTCTAGGTTTGGATAATAAATCGTACCTTCATAGAAATGGAAAAGACTACTATATACATCGGTGAAGTTATAAAAAATGTCATGGTTGAAAAACTGGTGACAAAGGCTGAACTTGCAAGAAGACTGCAAGTTAAGCCTCAGAGTGTTGACTATATGTTGACACGAAAAAGTATTGATACGGATACTTTATATAATGTTTCAAAAGCTTTGGATTATGATTTTGCCCTGCTCTATTCTATCGATAAAGAACAGATGAATTATGATAGGGGAAATGAAGCTTATAAACTCTCTACTGCCAAGATTTTGATAGAGCTTGAGTTAAAACCTGACGAAATAATAAAGTTAAATTTAAGGAAAAAGATCAGTGAACTATTAAGATAAAATATTTTCTTTTCCATAAATAAAAAAGCGTCCGATTTCTTTATTCGAACGCTTTACGTAAGTTCTCCCAATTGTCGCAAAAATCCTGCATAGACGGGAATAATACATTTGCTCCGGCATCCAGTAAGACCTGTCCGTCGATGGGACCTGTGTTGACAGCTACTGTAAATATACCTGCTGCTGCACCAGCTTGTACGCCCATAGGCGCATTTTCTACTACGATAGCTTCATTGGGGGCTAATCCTCCTTTTTGTAAAGCCATCAGGTAAGGTTCCGGATGTGGTTTCCCATATTTCACATCGAAGGCAGTTACCATCAGTTCGCGACGGAACATACCGGGGAAGTTATGCGATAGACGGTCTAATAATGAGTGTTGTCCAGAACCGGTGACCACCATCGGTATCAGTCCATCCGATTTTATTTTCTGTAGTACTTCCCATGCGCCGGGCATACGTTCCGGTTCGGGGTTACTGTTGAATTCTGCACTCTTTTCTGCATAAATGCTCTGTATCATTTCGGGAGTGGCATCTTTTCCGTATTGCCGTTGATAGACGATATTGATAGTAGCAGCTCCGGTTCGTCCTTCATGCAGGTAAGCTTCTTCACGGCTCAGGTGCAATCCATGGCGTTCCATTACCTTATGCCAGGCATCGGCATGGTAAGGCATGGAATTGAATAATACGCCGTCCATATCGAAAAGAACGGATTTCAATTGAATTTTTGAGTGCCCACTGGATTGAAGATAGCGGGAAATAGCTTCTTGAAACATAATACCTATTGTTTTATGGTTGCAAAGATACAATAAAAAAACGAGGTGTGAATGATTAAACTCATCCACACCTCGTTTATATATGGTTAACTGACTCTTTCTTAAAGTCTTGCCTGAATAGCTTTTGACTCTTCTTCATATCCCGGCTTGTTCAGCAATGCAAACATATTCTTTTTGTATGCTTCTACGCCCGGTTGATTGAACGGATTTACGCCCAGCAGATAACCGCTGATACCGCATCCTATTTCAAAGAAGTAAAGTAACTGACCGATATTGTATTCGTCCAGCTTCTCGATGATAATACGCATGTTGGGCACACCACCATCTACGTGAGCCAACTGAGTACCCAGTTCAGCCATCTTATTTACTTCGTCTACGCGCTTACCTGCAAGGAAGTTCAGGCCGTCCAGATTTGCTTCGTCAGAAGGTACTTCCAGCTTGTGGTCTACGTTCTCTACAGATATTACGGTTTCGAAAATGGTACGTTCACCTTCCTGAATCCATTGTCCCATAGAGTGTAAGTCAGTAGAGAAGTCTACAGCTGCCGGGAAAATACCTTTGTTTTCCTTACCTTCGGATTCTCCGTATAATTGCTTCCACCATTCGCTTACATAGTGCAGTTTCGGGCAGAAGTTTACAAGGATCTCGATCTTCTTGCCATTCTTGTACAGCTCGTTACGGGTAGCAGCATATTGCGCAGCCAGATTCTCGGCAAACGGAACATTCACACCGCAAGCCTTTTCCATGTCAGCGGCACCGGCTACTAATTTCTCGATGTCGAAACCGGCTATCGCTATCGGCAATAAACCAACCGGAGTCAGTACAGAGAAGCGTCCTCCCACATTATCGGGGATAATGAATGATTTGTAACCTTCCTTATCAGCAGTGATGCGGGCAGCGCCTTTCTTGGCATCTGTGATGGCAACGATAACTTTCTTTGCCATTTCCTTACCACGCTGGTCTTCACATTGCTTTTTCAACAGACGGAAAGCGAGAGCGGTTTCGGTGGTAGTTCCGGATTTGGAGATATTGATGACGCCGAATTTCTTGTCTTTCAGGAATTCAGTCAGTTCATACAAATAATCTTCGCTGATATTGTGTCCTGCATAGATCATTACAGGAGCAGTTTTCTTTTCCTGCAACCAAGTGAAGCTGTTTGATAAAGCCTCGATGACTGCACGTGCGCCGAGATAGCTTCCGCCGATGCCGGCTACGATTACTACCTCACAGTTGTCGCGCAAAACTTGTGCAGTAGCTTTCAGGTCGGCCAAATGCTCTTGGCTGATAGATGAGGGGAGGTGCAACCAGCCCAGGAAGTCATTACCTTTTCCGGTACCGTTTTCCAATGCTTCCTGCGCAGCTTTTACCTGAGCTTCGTAAGCAGCAACAGATGCTTTGGAGATAAATCCAAAAGTCTTTTCGATGTTCAAACTAATCATAATATTCTAGGTTTTAAAAGCCTCTTACCCGCCCCCTTCCCTGTGGAAAAGGTAGGCTTGAGTTACTTTTGGTTTATAAGATTTATTTATAATATTCTTTTCTTTATATCGCAACTCTGACTTTATTCTCCTCTTTGCGGAAGAGGAGTTAAGGGAGAGATTATCTTAGCGAATCAGTCAGCAACTTGATTTCTATCATGGGTGAAATGCGTTCGTACAGAATGTTATAGACAGCATCCAGTATCGGCATATTGACATGGTGATGTTTGTTGATTTCCTTGATACACTTTGTACCGTAATATCCTTCGGCAATCATCTCCATTTCTATTTGCGCGCTTTTTACAGAATACCCTTTACCAATCATAGTACCAAACGTGCGATTACGGCTGAAGTTGGAATATCCTGTCACCAACAGATCACCTAAATAAACAGAATCATTCACGTTTCTGTTCAGCGGATGTACTGTTTGCAGGAAACGGTTCATTTCTTGCACGGCGTTGGATATCAATACCGCCTGGAAGTTATCACCGTACTTCAGACCGCTACAGATACCGGCGGCAATGGCATACACGTTTTTCAGCACAGAACTATATTCTATGCCGGCTACGTCGTTGCTGACGGATGTTTTGATAAATGAACTGGCCAGACGGCGGGCGATGGTACATGCTTTATCTGTGTCCGGACAAGCGATGGTGAGATAAGAGAGACGTTCCAAGGCTACTTCTTCCGCATGGCAGGGACCTGCCAGTACAGCTATATTTTCGGGTGGAACGCCGTATTCTTTTGTGAAGTACTCCGATACGATCAGATTGTCGTCGGGTACGATTCCTTTTATAGCAGTAATGATGAATTTATCCCGTATCCGCGTTTTCAGCTTCTTCAAGTGAGCTTTGAGATAGGGGGAGGGGGTGACAAATATCAGCGTATCAGACTCTTTTACTACATCGTTGATATTAGAGCTGAAGTTGATGCGCTTCATGTCGAATTTGACGCCCGTCAGGTAGGCAGGGTTATGCCCCAGTCGTTTAAAATCGGTTATGCGATCATCTCGTCGCATATACCAGTTAATCGACTCAGCCTGAGCAAGTACCATTTTTGCAATGGCTGTAGCCCAGCTTCCTCCGCCCATTATGGCTATCTTTCCGGGTAGTTTCATATCGAAATTAATAATTAATAATTAAAAATTAAAAGGGGGAAAGGAAATTCCTTTCCCTCGTTCGATCTTTAATCTTCTTATTTAATTTTTAATTCTTTAATTCTTAATTATCTCAATCCAGCCTTCTACGTCGTTTACCGACGGGTTGGTCAGTTCCAGTTTGTATTTCTTGTTAATACCGCAAATGTCCTGGTGCAGTTTTTGCGGATTCACATCTTTCATATCTTCTATTGTGTTGTAGCCGGCTTTCTGAATAACGGGTACCCAGTCTTCGGCAATGCCCAGTTCCATATATTTGGCGGGAGCATCTTTCGGAGTGATTTTTTCGGGGCGCATTTGCGGGAAGAACAATACTTCCTGAATATACGACTTGCCTGTCATCAGCATCGTCAGACGGTCAATGCCGATACCGATACCTGATGTGGGAGGCATACCGAATTGCAGGGCACGCAGGAAATCCTGGTCGATGAACATAGCTTCATCGTCTCCCTTTTCACTCAATCGCAATTGATCTTTGAAGCGTTCTTCCTGGTCGATGGGGTCGTTCAGCTCGCTATAAGCATTGGCAAGCTCTTTACCGTTCACCATCAGTTCAAAACGTTCGGTTAGTCCCGGTTTGCTGCGGTGCATCTTGGTCAGCGGACTCATTTCAACAGGATAGTCAGTGATGAAAGTCGGCTGAATGAAAGTGCCTTCGCAGAATTCACCGAATATTTCATCTATCAACTTGCCTTTACCCATGGTGTCGTCAATTTCCATTTTCAGTTCTTTGCAGACCTGGCGGATTTCTTCTTCACTCTTGCCATTGAGGTCGTAACCTGTTTTTTCCTTGATAGCGTCCAGGATGGGCAAGCGGCGGTATGGTGCCTTGAAGCTGATGGTCTTACCGTCGATGGTAGTTTCTTCGCTGCCGTTCACGGCAATGCAGATACGTTCCAGCAATTTCTCGGTGAAACTCATCATCCAGTTGTAATCCTTATATTGTACGTACAGTTCCAGACAGGTGAATTCCGGGTTATGATTCTTGTCCATACCTTCGTTGCGGAAGTTCTTTCCGATTTCATACACGCCTTCAAAACCACCAACGATCAAACGTTTCAGGTAAAGCTCGGTAGCGATACGCAGATACAGATCCATATTCAGTGAGTTGTGGTGAGTGATGAAAGGACGGGCACTTGCTCCACCTGCGATGGATTGCAGAATCGGAGTTTCCACTTCCGTGTAGCCGGCTTCGTCCAGTACGGCACGCATGGTCTTAATAACCGCGGCACGTTTCAGGAATGTTTCTTTTACGCCGTCATTCACTACAAGGTCAACGTAACGTTGGCGATAGCGGAGTTCGGGGTCTTCAAAGGAGTCATAGGCTACACCGTCTTTGTATTTTACAATAGGCAATGGTTTGATAGATTTTGCCAGTACAGTCAGCTTTTGGGCATGGATACTGATTTCGCCCATCTGGGTACGGAATACAAAACCCTCGATTCCAATGAAATCGCCTAAGTCGAGCAGGCGTTTAAATACAGTGTTGTAGAGATCCTTGTCTTCTCCCGGACAGATATCGTCGCGGGTAATATATACCTGAATGCGACCTTTAGAGTCCTGCAATTCAATAAACGAAGCCTTACCCATCACGCGGCGTGTCATCATACGTCCGGCTACGGATACTTTGCGAGGTTCAGCGTCATCTTTGAATTCTGCTTTTATATCAGTGGAGAAAGCATTGGTTACATACTCTGCAGCGGGATAGGGCTCGATGCCCATCGCGCGAAGTTCATTCATACTATTACGTCGAATGATTTCCTGTTCACTTAGTTCTAATACATTCATTTCGTTGTACATTAACACTATTTGGGGCAAAAATACGAAACATTTTTCATATAATGGCACGAAGGAGGGGAGAATTAGGAAAAGTTTAGGGCTAATGTGTGCATGGATATCTTGATTTCAGGCTGATAATTGATTGTGAGAGCGGGTTATGGGAAAGGTCGTTATAAAAAAACATCCTTTGGGAACTAGAAAAGGATAAAAGGGAGGAGTCGGGTGTTGATACCTACAGGTACGCCATACGCGTCATAAACTTTGATGCCACTTTTTGGGAGATACCCCCGATACCTGTTTGAAATTGCGATAAAAAGAACTTTCCGACAGATAGCCGGATCTTATACATACTTCCGTAACGCTCAGCGAGCGGTCTTCTTTCATCAGTTCTTGCGCATATTCTATGCGCAACCGATTGATTAACTCCGAAAAAGATGTGCCCATCTGCACATTGATGGCCTGATACAGGTAATTCCTGTTGGTCTGAAGGCGTGAGGTCAGGTCGGATATCTTCAGGTCCGGAAGCAGAAAGAGTTGTTCTTCCCTCAAAATGGAAACCAACCGGATTGAAAGATCCCGGAAATAATCGCTCGTATGTTCTTTCTGCGGATCCGGACTTTGCCCGAATTCTGAACAGGCTTCCGTATCGCTCGTCATCTCTTTGGCGGTAAACGTGCGCTTGTGCCCCTCGTAGCCTATAAGGAACAGAAATGTGCCAAAAAGTAGCGAAAGGGGAGCTAAGAGGGTGCCGTGGTTTATAAAATAAGATTTTCCGAGTAAATTGACCACGAACGACAGGCAGGAAATGATTACAAAGTATATCAGCAGGTTGCGCATGCGGGTAAACGTTTTGTTTTCTGTATCCGAGTAGTAGTCATTCACGCTCTTGTTGAACCGGCTGATATGCCGCTCCCCGAAATACAGCACCAGTGTCAGTTCTGCGGAGAATACGATGGCTGCCAACTGATGCAATCTTGTCTGAAGCCATATTCCGGTAGTTTTCATATCATATGAACCGGAATAGAAGTAATTGCCGGCAAAATAGTCTGATTCGTCTTTGGTCATGTAAGCGTACGTCACCCCTATGGAAATGCTGACGCAGGCAGCCGGAAGAAGCACCCACCAATTTCGTGGAGAAATAGAGGCGTTGGTGGTCACCCATTTGATATAAAGAAAGAAAATGGGAAAAACAGCCAGATTCGCGAAAGAATAAACAGTGTCCGTCAACGGTATCAGAGAGTATTCCTTATTGAAGTAACAACAGTGTCCCAGATACAGGAATGTGGCCGTCAGCATGAAAAAGAAAAACAACCGTTTGCCTGAATCGCAGCTGGAATATTCCATAAGGAAAAAACAACACCAGAAAAGGCAGGCAAACATCGGAAAGGTGGTGACAATGGCTTCTATCATGGTTTTTTTTTCAAAGATACTTGTTTAAAACAATATATGGTGCGTCTCGATTCTTTTTTTTTGTGATTTTGAGAATAGAAACTGCAAATATGAGAGTGCATACTCCACGCTAAGGCGTAATTTTGAATTGTGTAGCGCGCAGGTCCGCAATGCGGATATTTTAATAACTTTTAAAAATACTATTTTATGAATGCTAAACATTACACTTTAAGAAAACATTGGCTGATTCTTTTGATCGGTTGGATAGTGCTTGCGGCAGGAGTTTTTCCACTGCAGGGACAGGAATCGTATATCTCGAACCGAATGGTGAACTTGAGCCGGATAGAGGGGGAGAAAGAACTGGAAAGCGTAACCGTTGACCGCCAAATAGAGGGAAACACCATCCACCTGCTTTGGGTGGAATACGAATACAATAAACCGGGAAAGCTTTATTATCGCCGGTCTGCGGATTTGGGGGAGACGTGGGATAACCCCATACTGATTATGACTCAAAGCGACAGTGGAGAATTGACCGGCAGCGAATATCGTAAATCAATGGCAGTGTCCGGGAACACGGTTCACATAGCGGTTACCGACTATAATTATGCGGATAATGGTACCGGCAGACTTTATTATTTTCGTTCCGACGATAATGGGGTGGCATTCTCGGAAGGAACGGTCATTGATATGATAGACGGCTACAAGCGTATAACAAATTCGCAGATCAGGGCAATGGGCGAACAAGTCGTCATAGCTTATAGGAAAGAATTATATAGAGCGTCGGAACTTTATGCCGCCGTTTCGACTGATAGCGGAAAGAATTTCAAAAAGAACTTGGTCGATAAAAGTTCGACCGAAACACATGCCACCACACTCTATGACTTGCATTTTGACGGAAGTCATATTCACGTCCTGCATGGTTATTATTCGTGGTACTTAGGTCCCGGGGGAGGTCGTGTCTATATGAGTACTTCCGCCGACCGGGGACAAATATTCTCAACGAAGTTGTTGTCGGGAGATATTACCTCCTGTTTTGAACCTTGGCCGTCTAACAGAGGTGACCACTACTGGCCTCATGTGGCCAAGGTCGGAAACACGCTTCACGTAATCTTTGAACGGTATGAGAAAGCTTCCATGTATGTGCGTTCGGATGACAATGGCGCAACGTGGACTCCTCCCATAAACCTGAGGGAGGCGGATATGACCAACAATCAGTCTTCTCACCATACTATAATAGCGAAAGGAGATTACGTATACGTTAGTTATTCCTATAGGGGATATCATTACCTGAAAATATCGAAAGACAAAGGACTTTCTTGGAAACCGTCCCGCAGGATAATGAGACAATCTCCCGGAAATGTGACTCTTTACAAACTTCTTCCGGATCCCAACGATGTTACCGGAAAAACATTTTATGTCTTCGGCGGGTGTTTTGATAAGGCAAAATCAACAAATGCCGGAGAATCTTTCATTGACATAGCCACTTATCCCATTAATTTTAATTCTACACCGGGAAAAGTTAACCAATTGATGATAGACGGAAAGGGAACAGAACACCTGATTGCTTCGCTGGCTCCGATATCCGACTACTCGCAATCGGACAAAATAGACCTTTACTACCTCCGTTTCGGGAATCAGCCTGCACCGGGGGAACTTAACAAGGCATGGCACGTCAAGCGCGATGTAGATGAGCCTTATCAGGGCATGATTGTCTGCGGAAACTCCGACTTCCGTCCGGACAAGGCGTTGACGGTAGAGGCGTGGGTGAATTTCAAGGAAGGTATCTATGGTGCGGGAAACATATTCTCACGAAGCCAGGGATATCATACACAAGGTTCTTTCAACTTGGGAATCAGGACAAACAGTAGCTACGGTAATGGTTTCCCGACTCTGTATGTCAGAACCGACAAGGGTGAAGTGGAGATGTATAAGGAAGAGCGGATAGACGACACTCTTTGGCATCATGTGGCATTCACGTACGAAGACCATCCGGACAGGTTGCTCAACCTGAAGATGTATATTGATGGTGAGCAGGTGCTGGAGAAGGAACTGGCAGGAAGCCTGCTTGCGGATGACGACTACATGTATGTGGTAGGTCCGGATTGGTTTCAAAATTACAAAGTCGATTATTGGATTGACGATGTAAGGATGTGGTCGCGAGCCCTGACCGCTGAAGAGATAAAGACAAACATGCGCCGGAAAGATTTCAGCGGGGAAGAAGCGCTGGAACTCTACCTCTCTTTCGACGACACATTCAAGGACTTGTCCGGCAACGGGAATGACGGGGTTCCGATGATGAGCGTCACATTCGAGGAAACGGATCGCGGCAATATCCCGACCGCCGGTTTCGAAGTTTACAAGGAGGGGTATGAAGTGACTTTCGGCAACCGTTCGGAGAACGGGATCTCCTATGAATGGGATTTCGGAGACAAGGCGCCTGCTTCTGTCCTGAAAAATCCGAAACACGTCTATGCCAAGCCGGGTGTATATAAAGTGCTGTTGAAAACGTCCAACAGCGTGGGCAGAGCCGCTTCCGCGCAAACCGTCAACATAACGGGGGTGGAACGGATTGAGCCGTCCTCGGCCGGAAACATGGGACTGGCGCGCATTTCCGTGTTCGGCGGAAGTTTTGGGAAGGAGAGCGTCTTGTTCCTCCGCAAGCCGGGCGAACAAGACCTTCCTGTCATGAATCCGGAATTTCCGGAAGGAGGCGGAGTATTGGGAGGCTTTTTGGACATGAGCAAGGCAAAGACCGGAAAGTGGGACGTGGTAGTGAAGAACGGCGACACGGAATACGTCCTCGCGGAGGCTTTCGAAGTGGTGGAAGCTGAAGAGCCTGAAACGTGGTGCGCACTGGAAGGACGAGACAGGATACTCTTCAATAAATGGCAGACATACACCATCAGCTATGGTAACCGAGGCAACGTGGATGCTTACATCGTGCCGGTCTATTTCGCCATATCCGACGTGGAGGGGTTGGAAGTGGAATACCTCGATTTCGTGACGGTGCAACCGGAAGAATTGGCGGTGGCAGATATCGGCAAGAAAATGATGAATGAAATGGGAGACTTCTCCGTGGTGAATGACAGAATAGACGGAATACACAAGACGCGGATTTACCCGCTGGTGATTCCCGTGATACCGGGCAACAGTAACGGATCTATACGTATCCGGATCAAATCGCCTGGCGACGTAAGCATCGCCGTGTGGTCCAACCCACTATGGGGGCAACTTGGAACTTTGGTGACCAGGAGCGGTGAAAGTCAGGGAATAGTCGCGGCAGGAACATGCTTCATCGAAGCACTGGGAATGGCAGCTATCGATGGAGGCTTGTCGGTGATACCGGGGGTCAGTTGCGCATGGGGAGCCTTGAAGATCGGTTGGAACTGGGGGAATGTGTTTCAGGGAAAAGAGACCCTTTTCAACGCTGCCTGGATAACCGGGACGAGCCTGGGGAGTTGTGCCCTCAGCTTTTCGGGTGTTCCGTTCATCTACCAGCTCGTCAGTAGCTTAGTCATACAGGGCGCTGACATGGTCAAAACTGGAAAAGATTGCATGGGCAAGAAAGGCGGAGGACAGAAGCATGTGAAAGCGGTGAGTTCTTTCGACCCGAACGAGAAGATAGGTCCCGCGGGATATGGTACGGAGCATTGGATACGTCAACCCTCGGACATGTCATACAGCATTTTATTCGAAAACAAGAGCAGTGCTACCGCGCCGGCGCATACGGTGACCGTCCATGATACGCTCGACCTCGGCCGCTTCGACTTGTCGCAGTTCGGCTTCGGAGACTTCGGTTTCGGCGGCAGGACATACAGCCTCAAGGGAGACAACCTGCGCTCGTTTGCCCAAGACGTGGATCTGCGTCCGGGGAAGGAACTTATCATACGTGTGACAGGTCATCTGGATGAGGCGAAAGGAGTCCTTCGCTGGAATTTCCTTACCCTCAACCCCACCACGATGGAAGAAGAGGAAGATCCCGACTTAGGCTTCCTGCCTCCTAACAAGACAGCTCCCGAAGGGGAGGGTTTCGTAAGCTTCCGCACAGGAATAAAGCAGGGACTCAGGACAGGGGATGTGATAGCCAACAAAGCATCCATTGTATTTGATGCCAATCCGCCGATTGTGACGGAGCTGTTTTCCAACAAGATTGATGAGACTGCTCCTGAGAGTAAAGTGGTGTCGGTCACTGCCGCCACGGGAGAGCCGCGATGGTGGATAGAATGGGAAGGAAGCGACGAAGGAACGGGAGTAATAAGGAGCTATGAGCTTTGGGTCAGCAAAAACAATGAGCCGTTCACACTTTGGAATGTATTCCCCGGAACCTCAGTGAAAGAACTGTTTGCTCCGGAGTTGGGTGCATCCTACCGCTTCTACTGTATTTCGCGCGATGATGTGGGTAATGAGCAACTTGGCCATGAGATTTTCGATGCGGGGCAATATACTTCAATTCCTTCGACGGAAGCCTCATCGCAAGCGTTGGGGGTATATCCGAATCCGTTTAAGGGAACAGCTTTTGTCCGCTACCCGGGCTTGCGGGGCGAAGGCGGTTGCAGGTTGGAAGTCATAACCTTGAGCGGTGTCAGAATACGGAGCGTTTCGTGTAGCGCGGAGGACTTGAGGAACGGCATGGCTCTGTCCGTGACGGATATCTCCGCCGGATGCTATGTGCTGGTGGTCAGAAGAGAGAACGTGCTGGGACGACAGATCATTTTCATTGAGTAGGATTTGCGGAAGAGGCTTCTCTTTCACTCATTGAAGGAAGCTTTTTCCTGTCGTGTTGAGCGAGATGAGAATCATGAAATAAGAAAGGCGCTCCGTAAGGGACGCCTTTCTTATTTCATGGAATCCGGGGGACTTTATCCTTTTCGTCCGGTCTGTTCTATAAGGCTTTTGATCTTCTCGTTCAGACTTTCCGCTTTCATCAGTTGTTCCAGCGTCAGGTGCATGCGGCAGCACCGGTAATGTTACGGATTGGCGGGTACATTGATTCGTTCTTCCTGCACCTTCTTTTGTTTGCTTGCCGGAAAATCAGTACCTTTGCACCCTCAATAAAAGAAAATAGGTATGACAGGACAAAAGGCACCCACAGCGTTGGGAACAGAAAAGATTGGAAAACTACTGATGCAATATGCAGTGCCGGCAATTATCGCCATGACGGCATCTTCCTTATATAATATGGTGGACAGCATTTTTATCGGTCACGGAGTAGGCACAATGGCTATTTCAGGACTGGCACTTACTTTTCCTCTGATGAATCTTGCTGCTGCATTCGGCTCGTTGGTAGGAGTTGGAGCTTCCACATTGGTATCGGTTAAACTGGGACAAAAAGATTACGATACAGCCCAACGTGTCTTGGGTAATGTGCTGGTGCTGAATATAGTGCTGGGATTGGCATTTACGGTAGCGACGATGATATTTCTCGATCCCATCCTTTACTTCTTCGGCGGTAGTGATGAGACGGTGAAGTACGCCCGCGAATATATGCAGATCATTTTGCTTGGCAATGTCGTCACACACCTTTATCTGGGTTTGAATGCCGTGTTGCGCTCTTCCGGACATCCACAGAAAGCAATGTATGCCACTATTGCTACGGTTGTTATCAACACGATACTTGACCCTTTATTTATCTACGGTTTCGGTTGGGGCATCCGTGGAGCCGCTATTGCCACTATCATTGCCCAGGTCATTTCATTACTGTGGCAATTCAAGATATTCAGCAATAAAGACGAACTCTTGCATTTTCACCGCGGCATTTTCCGCCTGCGCCGTAAGATTGTGATGGATTCGCTTGCTATCGGCATGTCCCCTTTCCTGATGAACCTGGCGGCATGTTTTATTGTGATCGTTATCAATCAAGGGCTGAAGCGTTATGGGGGAGATTTATCCATTGGTGCATTCGGTATTGTCAATCGGCTGGTATTTATATTTGTAATGATTGTGATGGGATTGAATCAGGGTATGCAGCCCATTGCGGGATATAACTTTGGTGCCCAGCAATACGCGCGCGTCTCCCGGGTGTTGAAACTGACAATCATCTTTGCAACGGTTGTCACAACTTCCGGCTTTCTGATGGGAATGCTTGTTCCCGAACTGGTAGTTTCGATATTTACTTCTGATGAGGAACTGATAGCAATTTCGGCACGTGGTTTACGGGTTGTAGTGATGTTTTTCCCTATCATCGGTTTCCAGATGGTGACATCCAACTTTTTCCAGAGTATCGGAATGGCAAGTAAGGCTATTTTCCTTTCTCTTACTCGCCAGATGCTTTTTCTGCTTCCGGCATTGATAATCCTGCCCCGTTTCTTTGGTGCGGCAGGTGTATGGTATAGTATGCCATTCTCCGATTTGCTTGCCAGCCTGGTAGCGCTGGTAATGTTGGTAAGGCAGTTCCGTAAATTCAAGAGAGCGGAGGGATAAGGTGAAAAACGTGTGACTTTTTTTGTTTCTTTCCTATAAATCCTTACTTTTGCTATCAGTAAACCAATATTTAGATTGAAGCTATGAATAAGAAATTCGTTGTGAACATCGGTCGCCAATTGGGAAGCGGCGGAAAGGAGATAGGGGAGAAGTTGGCAGCCCGCTTGGGCATCGATTTCTATGATAAGGAGTTGATAACTCTGGCTTCCAAGGAGAGTGGCCTCTGTCGTGAATTTTTTGAGAAAGCCGATGAGCGTGCTTCTCAGGGAATCATCGGCGGACTTTTCGGTATGCGTTTCCCTTTTGTGGGAGATGGTGCCTTACCTACCCAGAATTGTCTTAGTAATGACGCGCTTTTCAAAGTGCAGAGTGATGTGATTCGTCAGCTGGCCTCTGAGAAATCTTGTCTTTTTGTAGGCCGTTGTGCCGATTATATTCTTCGGGAGCATCCCCGTTGCGCCAATATCTTTATTTCTGCTTCCCATGAGGCACGTGTTGCCCGTCTTTGCGCTATGCATCACATTTCGGAAGAAGAGGCGGAAAATATGATGAGCAAGGCAGATAAAAAACGTTCGGAGTATTACAATTATTATAGTTACAAGACATGGGGAGCTGCGGCAACTTATCATCTCTGTATTGATTCTTCGGTGCTGGGCATTGAGAAGACGATAGATTTTGTGGAGGAGTTTGTGAGACTCAAAATCAAGTGAAGCGGAATTATTATTTATAATCGATGAAATAAAAAAGAGAGGTCATGCGAACATGACCTCTCTTTTGCTTAAATATAGCTTGCATTACATCATTGTCAGCAATATCATTTGTCCCGCCAGAATACGCAGGAACATTGTCAGCGGATAAACCGTAGAATAGCCTACTGCCGGAGCATCGTTGCCGGATGCCTGGTTGGCATACGCCAGTGCGGGAGGGTCTGTATTACTACCGGCAATCAATCCCATCAGCGTGAAGTAGTTCACTTTGCAATAGAAGCGGGCAATTATACCGATAATCAGCAAAGGAATTACGGTAATCAGGAAGCCATAGCCTACGTATGATAATCCGGAACCTTCTACTACGGTCTGTACAAAGTGCTCACCGGCTTCGATGCCTACACTGGCAAGGAAAAGTACAATACCGATCTCGCGCAGCATCAGGTTGGCACTCATGGTTGTATAAGTCACCAGCTTCAACTTATGACCGAATCGTCCGATAAGGATAGCAACCACCAACGGACCACCTGCCAAACCGAGTTTTACCGGAGTAGGTATGCCCGGAAAAGCGATAGGAAGACTACCCAGCAGAATACCCAGGAAGATACCCACGAAGATAGTCACAATGTTCGGTGTATCCAGACGTTTCAACTGGTTACCCAATACACCGGCAACCCGTTCTACGGCATCTTGCTGGCCTACGACCATAACGCGGTCACCTACCTGCAATATCAGATTCGGATCGGCAAACAAATCCATACCGGAACGGTTGATACGGGTTACATTCACTCCATACATACTACGGAAATGCAGGCTACCCAGTTTCTTACCGTTGATTTCGGACTTAGTCACCAATATGCGGCGTGAAACCATTGGCATATCTTGTTTTTCCCAGTCCACTTGAATTTCTTTACCGATGAAAGCGATTACCGCTTCGGCATCTTCCTCGGAGCATACGATGAATACCTGGTCTCCGATATGAAATTCCGTATCTTGGTTGGGAATGCTGACATGTCCCTCGTGGCGGATACGTGAGCATACAAAAGGACGTCCCAGAAACTCTTTGATCTGGAGGAGCTTCTTTCCGTCGATAGATTCGTTGCGAACTTCCAGATGCAACATGTGCGGCATGTGCTTCATATCAGAAGTCTGTGTAGAGAGTTCATCTTCTTCCTTTTTCAGGTTCACCCGGCAGATGTAGCGGATAGCAATAATAGAACCGATGATACCGACAACACCGAGCGGATAAGCGCAGGCATATCCCAATGCGATGGGGTCACCCGTGTAGTTCAGTTGGTTCAATGCTTCCTGTGCGGCACCCAAACCCGGAGTATTGGTGACTGCACCGTAAAGGATACCTACCATCATGGGGAGGTCGACTCCTCCGTCGATGAAGTAAATGCCCAGAGCTACTGCAATATTCAGTACAACAATACCTACTGCAAGCATATTCAGGGTCATGCCTCCTTTCTTAAAGGAAGAGAAGAACGACGGTCCTACTTGCAGACCGATACAGAATACGAATAAAATAAGCCCGAATTCGCGGATGAAGTGCAGAATGTGTGTCTCACCCGTAAAACCGAAATGTCCCATCAGAATACCTGTGAAGAGTACAAATGTCACTCCCAGTGATATTCCGAAAATCTTAATCTTACCCAAAAGCACGCCGACAGATATTACGAATGCATACAAGCATACGATATGGGCGACGGAGGCAGGGTCCCATAACAAACTCTCTAACCAATCCATAGTTACTTTTGTTTACCTTTTTTTATTTAGTTGCTGAATTTTCGCGCAAAGGTAGGCATTAAAAGGGAGCTGGCAAAGGGTTTCCGGGAGTTTTTATTTTAGTCGCTTTGAGGGGGCTGACTATCCGTCTGCACCGTATCTGGAATGCACCTGCTCCGTACCTGCTCCGGATACGTTTCGGCTACAGTCCGATTTCGGGGGAATTGAACACTATCCTTTCAGAATGTCAAACTCCATGCGAATTTTACTTAAAAATCCTTGTTATTATAACTTATTGAGTATATTTGCAAGTCCTATTTTTCGACAAATAGGTAAGTGAAGAGATTACTTAATTATCTTTTTAATTAAAATAAACTATGGCAGACAGTAAAGAAAAACTCTTCTCAGACTTTGCTCCCACCACTACCGAACAGTGGATGGACAAAGTTACAGCCGACCTGAAAGGCGCTGATTTTGAGAAGAAACTCGTTTGGAAAACAAACGAAGGATTCAAGGTGAAACCTTTCTATCGCATGGAAGACCTCGAAGGACTGAAAACGACGGATGCACTTCCCGGTGAATTCCCTTATCTCAGAGGCACCAAGAAAGACAACAACGAATGGCTGGTACGCCAGGAAATCAAGGTGGAGTGCCCGAAGGAAGCTAACACAAAAGCGCTGGATATTCTGAATAAAGGCGTAGATTCACTGGCGTTCCGTGTGAAGGCAAAAGAGCTCAATGCCGAATACATCGAGACATTGCTCGAAGGTATCTGTGCCGAGTGTGTGGAACTGAACTTCTACACGTGCCAGGGACATGTAGTGGAACTTGCGGAAATCCTGGTGGCTTATTTCCAAAAGAAAGGATATGACCTGACGAAATTGCAAGGTTCTATCGGCTATGATTTCTTCGACAAGATGCTGGCCAAAGGTAAAGAAAAGGGCGATATGCTGGCAACAGCCAAAGCCTTGATTGAAGCAACCGCTGCTCTGCCGGAATACCGTGTACTGAATGTAACGGCTCTGACACTGAATAATGCCGGTTCTTATATCTATCAGGAATTGGGTTATGCTCTTGCCTGGGGTAATGAATATCTGAATCAACTGACTGAAGCCGGAGTTCCTGCTGCTGTAGTTGCCAGGAAGATTAAATTCAATTTCGGCATCAGCTCCAACTATTTCCTCGAAATAGCTAAGTTCCGTGCTGCCCGTATGTTGTGGGCAAACATTGTGGCTTCTTATGATGCGGAGGCTAAATGTGCTGCCAAGATGCGTGTTCACGCTGAAACTTCTACATTCAACCTTACTTTGTTCGACGCTCATGTGAACTTGCTGCGTACGCAGACAGAAGCCATGAGTGCTGCTTTGGGCGGTGTGGACTCAATGACTGTGAGTCCGTTCGACAAAACGTATGCAACTCCTGATGAATTCTCTGAACGTATGGCACGCAATCAGCAGTTGTTGCTGAAAGAAGAGTCTCACTTTGATAAGGTGATTGACCCTGCTGCCGGTTCATATTATATTGAAAATCTGACTGTATCCATCGCTAAACAAGCATGGGAACTCTTCCTCGCAGTAGAAGAAGAAGGCGGTTTCTATGCAGCAGTAAAAGCAGGTAAGGTACAGGCTGCCGTGAACGAAAGCAACAAGACCCGTCATAAAGCAGTTGCTCAGCGTCGCGAAGTATTGTTGGGCACCAATCAGTTCCCGAACTTCAATGAAAAGGCAGGTGAGAAGAAACCGTTTGAAGCTACTTGCTGCTGCGGTGGTCACGACACTTGCGAAAAAGATGTTCCGGCATTGAATTTCGACCGTGCTGCCAGTGAATTTGAAGCGTTGCGTCTCGAAACGGAAGCTTCCGGCAAGCGTCCGAAAGCATTCATGTTGACTATCGGCAATCTGGCTATGCGTCAGGCACGTGCTCAGTTCTCTTGCAACTTCCTGGCTTGTGCCGGATATGAGGTGATTGACAACCTTGGTTTCCCCACTGTGGAAGCCGGTATAGAGGCCGCCATGGCTGCCAAGGCTGACATCGTGGTATTGTGTTCGAGTGATGATGAATATGCAGAATATGCTGTTCCTGCCTTCAAGGCTTTGGATGGCCGTGCCATATTTATCGTAGCCGGTGCTCCTGCCAACATGGAAGAACTGAAGGCTGCCGGTATCGAGAACTTTATCCATGTTCGCGTTAACGTGCTGGAAACGCTGAGAGAATACAATAAGATATTAATGAAGAATTAAGAATTAAGAATGAAGAATTTGGCTGCGCTATAACACCGCATGGTAATTCTTCATTCTTCATTCTTCATTCTTAATTTCATATAACGATGAGAAAAGATTTTAAGAACTTAGATATATATGCCGCATTTCAGCCCGCAAACGGTGCTGAGTGGCAAAAGGCTAACGGCATCCATGCTGATTGGAAGACGCCGGAACACATTGAAGTGAAGCCTGTTTATACAAAGGAAGACCTGGAAGGCATGGAACATCTGGGCTATGCTGCCGGTTTGCCTCCTTACCTGCGTGGTCCGTACTCTGTGATGTACACACTGCGTCCCTGGACGATCCGCCAGTATGCCGGATTCTCTACTGCTGAAGAGTCGAATGCATTCTACCGCCGTAACCTGGCTTCCGGACAGAAAGGTTTGTCCGTTGCCTTTGACTTGGCTACACACCGCGGTTACGATCCGGACCACGAACGTGTGGTAGGTGACGTAGGTAAAGCCGGTGTATCTATCTGCTCACTGGAAAACATGAAGGTTCTTTTTGATGGTATTCCTTTGAACAAGATGTCCGTATCCATGACAATGAATGGTGCTGTTCTTCCGATTCTTGCGTTTTATATTAACGCCGGTCTGGAACAGGGGGCTAAGTTGGAAGAAATGGCCGGTACTATCCAGAATGATATTCTGAAAGAGTTCATGGTGCGTAATACCTATATTTACCCGCCTGCATTCTCCATGAAGATTATTTCCGATATATTCGAGTATACTTCTCAGAAGATGCCGAAGTTCAACTCTATCTCTATCTCCGGTTACCACATGCAGGAAGCGGGAGCTACGGCGGACATAGAGTTGGCTTATACGTTGGCCGACGGTTTGGAATACCTCCGTGCCGGAACAGCTGCGGGTATTGATATTGATGCTTTTGCTCCGCGTCTGTCTTTCTTCTGGGCTATCGGTACAAACCACTTCATGGAAATTGCCAAGATGCGTGCTGCACGTATGCTTTGGGCGAAGATTGTGAAACAGTTCAATCCGAAGAACCCGAAATCTCTGGCTCTGCGTACACACTCCCAGACTTCGGGCTGGTCACTGACCGAGCAAGATCCGTTTAACAATATTGGCCGTACTTGTATCGAGGCCATGGCTGCCGCGCTGGGACATACTCAGTCTTTGCACACCAATGCACTTGACGAGGCTATTGCGTTGCCGACGGACTTCTCTGCACGTATCGCACGTAACACTCAGATTTATATTCAGGAAGAAACTTACATCTGCAAGAATGTTGACCCATGGGGTGGTTCTTACTATGTAGAGTCTCTGACAAATGAACTGGCTCACAAGGCTTGGGAACTCATTCAGGAAGTTGAAAAATTGGGTGGTATGGCGAAAGCTATCGAAACCGGTATTCCTAAGATGCGTATCGAAGAAGCAGCTGCACGTACGCAGGCCCGTATCGACTCCGGTTCTCAGACTATCGTTGGTGTGAATAAGTATCGTTTGGAGAAAGAAGCTCCGATTGATATCCTTGAAATCGACAATACGGCAGTTCGTCTGGAACAGATTGAGAACCTGAAGCGTCTGAAAGAAGGACGTAATGAAGCTGAAGTGCAGAAAGCATTGGAGGCTATCACCAAATGCGTGGAAACCAAGGAAGGCAACTTGCTGGAATTGGCAGTGGAAGCTGCCCGTGTTCGCGCTACATTGGGAGAAATCTCTTATGCTTGCGAAAAGATTGTAGGACGTTATAAAGCAATAATAAGAACTATATCAGGCGTGTATTCATCAGAAAGTAAGAATGACAGTGACTTCAAGCGTGCTTGCGAGTTGACTGAAAAGTTTGCGAAGAAAGAGGGACGTCAGCCCCGTATTATGGTTGCCAAGATGGGTCAGGACGGTCACGACCGTGGTGCTAAAGTTGTAGCTACCGGATATGCCGACTGTGGCTTCGATGTGGATATGGGACCGTTGTTCCAGACACCTGCCGAAGCAGCCCGCGAGGCTGTTGAAAATGACGTTCACGTAGTGGGCGTATCTTCACTGGCTGCCGGACATAAGACACTGGTTCCGCAGATCATCGAAGAGTTGAAGAAATTAGGTCGTGAGGATATCATCGTAATTGCCGGTGGTGTAATTCCTGCACAGGATTATGATTTCCTCTATAAGGCCGGTGTAGCTGCTATCTTTGGTCCCGGTACTCCGGTTGCCAAGGCTGCTTGCCAGATTCTGGAAATCATGATGGACGAAGAATAAAGCTTTTATTGATAATTTCGATAATTTTAGAGAGGCAGGGTGTTAAAAAACACCCTGCTTTTTTGTTTTTAAGCGGTGTACACGAAAATTAGTTTGTTTTTAATTCCAGATTAATTCTCTTATTAACTGTCCCACCACATCTTTGCGCTATTATTCTTGCTTATAGAAGAACCATAATCTAATAATAATATCGCATGAAGAAATTACTACTTTTTAGTTTGTTAGCCTTATTGGCTTTGGGTGTAAGATCGCAGTCTGCTGATAAACCCGGTAACTGGAAATTAATCGCGTCGGATGAATATCCGGCAGAAGATGTAGGGGTGGCTACCTATACTGTGACTACTGACTTTAATGCCGATCCTACGGGTGTGAAAAATTCGTTGGATGCTTTCCAGACGGCATTGACTAAATTAGGCGAAAATCGCCGTGGTGGTGTATTGTTTGTTCCGGCTGGTCGTTATCGTATTTCCGGAAAGTTGTTCATTCCTACCGGTGTTACGATGCGTGGAGAATGGAAACGGCCGGTGAAAGGCAAGCCAGTGGAAGGAACCATCCTGATGGTGGATACGCAAAGTGGATCTGAGACAGAATCCGGTGCATTTATCACGATGGAACCGTCTACTGCATTGACACACCTTACTATCTGGTATCCGCACCAGGATCCTGATAATATAAAACCTTATCCGCCCACTATCTTGTACGGGCGTGAGGGCGTATGGGGAAACGATTACTGCAATGTGCGTCATGTGACATTGGTGAATTCTTATAGCGGCATCGTGCTGTCGAGGAAAAACGGGGGCGGTTGTCCCAATATCTACGATGTGTATGGCACTCCGCTGTCACGTGGTATCGAGATTGACCATATAGCCGATGTAGGGCGTTTTGAGTGGATACATTTCTCACCCGATTATTGGGCGGACTCCGGTCTGGAAGGAGCGCCGCAGGCAGGTGAAGCCTATGCTGACTGGATCTATAAGCATGGAACAGGCATTGTGATGCGTCGTAACGACTGGTCGTATACATGCTATGTGGATATTGAAGGCTATAATAAAGGTTTTAGTACCGGACTTTGCGTAGGAGGAGACGGTGCACCTAACGGACATAATTATGAGTTCAATTTGCGGAACTGCGAGACGGGTATTTATGTGGATGGTACTTCATCGGCAGGTATCATGTTTACACGGGCCCACATTGAAGATTGCGAAAAAGGTGTGGTAGTGACATCCGCCAGTACTGGACCGGTACAGTTCTATGGGTGTGAAATATCTGCCTCGGATGCGGCAGTATTGCTGGAACAAGGCATTTCTTCTAAATTGATGATGCAGCAGTGTACTGTCAATAAGGGGGAAGTAAAAGGTTTGGGAGGTGATCTCATCGTTTCGGATACAGACTTTAATAATGACGCGCCGCAAGTATATATTGGTTCTGATGCCCGTGCAATCCTTACAGGTAATCGTTTTGCGAAGAAAGCGGATATCAATAATCAATCCCTCTTTGAATGCCGCATTGATCATACGCCTGTAGAGATGAAGCCTTTGCCGGAGTTCCCGGAAATGAAAGTACCGGAAACCAAGCCTTTGCGTATGGCGTTGTATAATGTACTTGACTTTGGAGCCGAACCCTTTGTGGTACCATTTACTGCCAGCTCAACCAGTATGTGGCTTCAAATAGATATCCGTTCGGGACTGGAGATGGCTAAGGATAACACGGAAGCTATTCAGAAGGCATTGGATAAGGCTGCCAGTGAAGGTGGAGGTATTGTATATCTGCCCGGCGGGCGTTATAAAGTGCTGGGGAGTCTGACAGTTCCTACAGGTGTGGAACTGCGGGGCGCTTCTGATTTTGCTACTATTCCACGTGGGCATGGCAGTATTCTTGAAGTCTATGCAGGGCGCGGACAGGCACAAGGAGAGGCTTTCCTGAAACTCTCAGCTGCTAGTGGCGTGCGTGGATTGTCGTTTGACTATCCCGAGCAGGTATCTTCCGCATTGCCTACTGTAACTGAATATCCTTATTGTATTCAGGCGCTGGGAAAGGATGTGTATGTAGTGAATGTAGGTTTGCGTGCTGCATACAACGGTCTGGATTTGTTTACTTATAAATGTGACAATCATTATGTCGATTATCTGGCAGGACATGTTTTTATGAATGCAATCCGCATCGGTGGCGGTTCAGAAGGTGGGCGGGTCTGCAATATGCAGTTCAATACGATAGTGTATGCTTGTGGAGAAGAAACAAAGTTTGGTTCATGGCCCAACAGTGCAAAAGCAGATCAGGACAAGGCTTATTGGCAGAATCAGACAGAATTACGTTTCATCACCGTGGGCGATTGCCGTAATCAGATTTTGTACAATGACTTCCATTATGGTGGTTTCGAGGGCATCGTCTTTCAAGCCGACCAGGGTAAAGCCGCATCGGGTTGCTCCCTTGGATTGGGTATTGATGGTTCCTGGAATTCCGTGGTTTACGAGGCGCTCGATCCGGCTGGCTTTGATATGATTAATTCTCAGGTTGTAGCCCTTGAAGATCAAAGTAACACATATACAGAAACTCGCTTTCTGACTACTCGTGCAGGCTTTTCGGGTGAGGTAACTCTTTTTGGGGCGGATTTCTGGGGAAGTGCCAAGCATGGTGTCGTTGTGGAAAGTGGAAAAATGAATCTGAATCTGGTGAACTTCAGTACGTCCGGAGGGACTTCCTTCATGAACTTTCCCAAGACTACAGGTACTATCGTTTTACACAATGCTGTCGTAAATATGAAAGACGAGGCTGCCTTCATTAGCGAAGGACACGAGAAGCAGGCTTCTGTTACGTCTACTGTAACCGATGTGGCTGCCGGAACTATTGATAAGATAGCTGTGTGGGAGAATAACTTGACGATTGCACCTGTTTTCACTACTACGGATGCGCTGTTAAATCGTCTGAAATGGAAGATCACGGCCAGTACGAACAATTCAAATGCGGGTAAAGCCATTGATGATGATGCCTCCACACGTTGGGATACAAGCGCTTCGCAGCAAGCCGGACAGTGGGTGATGGTGGACATGGGAGCGGCACAGAAACTGAACCGGATTATTCTGGACACATCGAAGAGTCCGAATGATGGTCCGGCAGGTTATGAGTTGTATTTGAGTACCGGTGAAGGCGACACATGGAAACTTGTTGCTTCGGGCAAGAATGCGGGATCAGTACAAATTATCTCTTTCCCGGCAGAAGAAACTTCAAAATTCAAGATTGTGCAAACGGGAACTAAGGGCAATTACTGGTCGATTCATGAACTTTATGCCGCTTGCGTAGATGATCCTTCAACCGGTATTTTACCGGATGCTTCCTCGTCTGCGGCAGAAATGTTTTACTACAACGGCCAATTGTCCTGGAGTGGCTTAGGGAATGATATGAGTACCCGGATCGAGATTGTTGACTTGTCCGGCCGACGCCTGCTTTTGCAAGATACCAACGCTAATTTTCTGGAATTATCAGGTATGCAAAAAGGTTTCTATATCGTTATTGCAACCAATGGTACAAATGTACTGAGGAAGAAATTATTCTTTAAAGATTAATTCATTTTTTATCATTCATCTCTTTTTTGTACCTTTGCTTCCCGAAAATGGGCTGTATCTTAGCATAGTGCAAATAAATTTGCTTCTGCTTTCGATTTATACTACTTTTGCCCGACTAAAAAAGAGATGAATGATAGTTTGTATTGCCGAAAAGCCCTCTGTGGCGCGTGACATTGCTGATGTATTAGGAGCGAAAGACAGGAGAGACGGATACATCGAAGGGAACGGATACCAGGTTACCTGGACTTTCGGTCACCTCTGTACACTCAAAGAACCGCATGAATATACCCCGAACTGGAAATCATGGAGCCTGGGAAGCCTGCCCATGATACCGCCCCGTTTCGGAATAAAACTAATCAGTAATCCTACTTACGAGAAGCAATTCCATACGATAGAAACCCTCATGCAGAAAGCCGACATGATTATAAATTGTGGTGATGCCGGGCAGGAGGGAGAGTTAATTCAGCGTTGGGTGATGCAGAAAGCCGGTGCACGCTGTCCGGTAAAGCGGTTGTGGATTTCATCGTTGACGGAAGAAGCCATCCGTGAAGGTTTTGCCAAACTGAAGGATCAGAAAGAGTTTCAACCGCTCTATGAAGCCGGACTGAGCCGGGCTATTGGCGACTGGTTGCTCGGAATGAATGCAACCCGTCTCTATACAATGAAGTATGGACAGAATAAACAGGTACTTTCCATTGGTCGTGTACAGACGCCAACGTTGGCACTCATTGTAAACCGGCAGTTGGAAATAGCGAATTTTGTGCCCAAACAATATTGGGAATTGAAGACTGTATATCGTGATACAACGTTTTCTGCCATAATCCGGAAAAGTGAGGAAGAGCTGATTCTGGAAGCTGAAAAGAATAAGGAAGCTATCGCTGCCGGGAAGAAGCCCAAAAAGGAAGAAGAAAACCGGGGTATTGATCCTATTGCTAGCCAAGAGCAAGGGGCGGCATTGCTGGAACAAATACGGAATTCTCCTTTTGCCATTACCAATGTAACCAAGAAAGAAGGAAAGGAAGCTCCCCCCCGTCTTTTTGATTTGACTTCCCTACAGGTGGAATGTAATAAGAAGTTTGCTTATTCTGCTGATGAAACTCTGAAAATTATTCAGTCATTATATGAGAAGAAGGTGGCTACCTACCCGCGTGTAGATACCACTTACCTAAGTGATGATATCTACCCGAAATGTCCGGGCATTCTGAAAGGACTGCGTGACTACGCTACGTTTACGACACCTTTGGATGGCACTACTTTGCTGAAATCCAAAAAAGTTTTTGATAATTCAAAGGTAACGGATCACCATGCTATTATCCCTACAGGGCAATATCCGCAGAACCTGACGGATATGGAACGTCGCGTTTTCGATCTGATAGCGCGTCGTTTTATTGCAGTGTTCTATCCTGATTGTAAGTTTGCCACTACTACGGTGTTGGGTGTAGTTGAAGAGATTGAATTCAAGACTACCGGTAAGCAGATTTTGGAACCGGGATGGAGAGTTATATTCGGAACTCCGGGGGCACAGTCGCAAGAAGAAAAAGACCCGGGAGAGGAAGAGAATGTATTACCTGCTTTTGTGAAAGGTGAAAGCGGACCCCATGTGCCTGATTTATATGAGAAGTGGACGCAGCCGCCTCGTCCTTATACAGAGGCTACCTTGTTGCGTGCCATGGAAACCGCAGGTAAACTGGTGGATAACGATGAATTGCGGGATGCTCTGAAAGAGAATGGTATCGGCAGGCCGTCTACGCGTGCGGCAATTATTGAGACTTTGTTCAAGCGCAATTATATCCGCAAGGAAAAGAAAAACCTGATTGCTACACCTACAGGCGTCGAACTTATTCAGATTATCCATGAAGAACTGCTGAAGTCTGCCGAATTGACGGGTATCTGGGAAAAGAAGCTCCGGGAGATTGAAAAGAAAACATATAATGCTGCACAATTTCTTGAGGAACTGAAACAGATGGTTTCCGAAGTTGTGATGAGCGTGCTTTCGGATAACAGTAACCGGCATATTACAATTGTACAGGCTGTGCAGGAAGCGACTGCCGACGGTAAGAACGGGAAAGCTGCTAAAGAAAAAGATGCTTCGAAGCCTAAGCGTCAGAGTAAACCGCGGAAAAAGGCTGCTGAAGCTAAACCTGTCGCACCGGTTGATGGTGCTTCGCAGACAGGGAATATTCAGACAGATGCAACTCAAATAGATTCTGCCCAAACAGATTCTGTTGAGGGACAAGTTTGTCCGTTGTGCGGCAAAGGAACCATTATTAAAGGTAAAACCGCTTATGGTTGCTCTGAATGGAAGAACGGATGTACGTTTCGTCAGGCGTTTGGTTCGGAATGAAAGATACAATAATCTGCCGATTTTTCAGTTTATTAGAATGAGCTATGAAAAGTAATGGAGCATGAGATTATATAGGCGTTTTCTTTTCTTTTTTCTTTCTGTCGGTTTACTTCTCACTTCCTGTGGAGTGGGACGGAGTTTGCGCCATGCAGAGCAAAGCTATGCTCGTGGTGAATACTTTGATGCTGCCCGTCATTATAAAACCGCCTATACCCGTACTTCTCCGAAAGATCGTTCGCAACGGGGCGTACTGGCCTATAAACAAGGCGATTGTTACCGTCGCATCAATTATACATTGAAGGCTAAAGGCGCTTATATGAATGCTGTCCGTTATCGTTATCCGGATACTCTCTCTCATTTTTATCTGGCGGAAATGCTCCGTAAGAATGGTGAGTATGCAGCGGCTATACCTTATTATGAGAATTACCTTGCTTACGCACAGACCTTGCCTGCCGGGAAAGAACGTAAAGACTCTCTGACACAAATCGGACTCACCTCTTGTCGTTTGGCGCAGGAATGGAAAAAGAAGCCTACCCGGTATATTGTAAAACGGGTGCCTATTCTTGTTTCCCGCCGTAGCGATTATTCTCCTATGTATGCGGGAGATGATCCCGATATCTTGTATTTCACCTCTACCCGTAATGAAGCGAAAGGTACTGACCTGAACGGTATTACCGGGATGAAGAGTGCTGATATATTTCATTCTAAACGGAATGAAAAGAAACAATGGCAGAAGCCTGAACCGCTTGCTTCGGAAGTGAATAGTGAGTTTGAAGAGGGTGCCTGCTCTTTTTCATCGGATGGTAAAACAATGTATTTTACTCGCTGCCGGACCTTGCCCAATGCACCAGCTTATGCCGAGATTTATGTTTCTCAGCGTGCCGGAGCAGAGTGGGGAGCTCCTCAGAAATGTGCAATTCTGAATGATACGCTTTCTTCTGTTGCTCATCCGGTGTTGTCTCCTGCGGGTGATTATCTTTATTTTGTATCTGATATGCCCGGTGGACAAGGAGGGCTGGATTTGTGGCGTATCAACATAACCCGCGATGGTTTCGGCTATGTCGACAATCTGGGACCTGAAATAAACACCTCTGCTGATGAGATGTTTCCTACCTTTTCGCCGGATGGTACTTTGTATTTCTCTTCTACCGGACATCCTGGTATGGGAGGGCTGGATATATTCCGTGCTATAACAGACAGCCTGACGGGGCGATGGCGTATTGAAAATATGCAGTCTCCGGTGAATTCACAGGGTGACGATTTCGGTATGACTTTTGAGCCTGGTGCTCCCAATCGAGGGTTCTTTTCTTCTAACCGTGGAGATGCCCGTGGTTGGGATCATATTTATAGTTTTGAGTTTCCTGAGGTACATCATGTCTTGAAAGGATTGGTGTACGATAAGGAGGGAGATGCGCTCTCTGATGCGCTTGTCACTTTGGTGGGGGATGACGGTACTTATTTAAAGATAAACGTGAAGAAAGACGGTACTTTCACTCAAGAGCTCGCACCGGGATGCCGTTATGCCCTGCTGGCTTCCTGCCGTGGTTATTTGAATGACAAAGAAGAAATGGCAACGGAAAATATTAATGAGGATCGCCTCTATGAACTTGAGTTTCCGCTATCTTCCATTACCCGCCCTGTACTGATAGAGAATATTTTTTATGAGTTTGATAAGGCTGATCTGACATCAGAATCTACAGTGGCTCTAGATGAACTGATAGAGTTGTTGAATGACAATCCAAATGTTACTATCGAACTGTCTGCGCATTGCGATTATAAAGGAAATGATGATTATAATCTTCGTCTTTCGCAACGCCGTGCAGAGTCTGTTGTACGCTATCTTATTAAGGGAGGGATTGATCCGGAACGTCTTACACCGAAAGGATATGGTGAACAGCAACCTAAAACAGTGACCAAGTTTACGCTGAAATCAGCACCTTTCCTGAAAGAGGGAGATGTGTTGACAGAAGAGTTTATAAAAAATCTCCCACCGGAACAGCAGGAGATTTGTAATGCGATTAACCGTCGTACAGAGTTCAAGGTGTTGAGGACGACGTATCAATGAGTTGCAGCTACGAGCTACAAGCTAATATGAAATTCCACCACCGCTTCAATACCTTTTCTGAAAATATCGAGCGGGAAGTTTTCGTTGGGTGAGTGGATGGCATTTGATTCTAATCCAAACCCCATGAGCACTGTCTTAATGCCAAGCACCTGTTCGAACGTTGAAATGATAGGGATACTTCCTCCGCGTCGCACAGCCAGTGGCTTTTTTCCGAATGCTTTTTCAAAACCTTTCTCAGCGGCCTGATAGGCAGGCAGGCTGATAGGACATACATAACCTTGTCCTCCGTGCATCGGTGTTACCTTCACTTGTACCGTATCCGGAGCAATACTCCGAATATAATCGGCAAACACTTGCGAAATCTTGTGGTGGTCCTGATGCGGAACCAGACGGCAGGATACTTTTGCTGTAGCTTTGGATGGAAGTACTGTTTTAGAACCTTCACCGGTATATCCACCCCAGATGCCGCAAACGTCGAATGAAGGGCGACAACTGTTACGCTCCAGCGTACTGTAACCTTTTTCTCCGAACAGTTCTTTTACGCCAATAGCGTTTTTGTACTTTTCTTCATTAAACGGAATGTGTGCAATCATATCACGTTCTGCCTGCGGCACTTCTTCTACGTCATCGTAGAAACCGGGTACCGTGATACGTCCATCCGCATCTACCACTTTGGCAATCATGCCGCATAGTACGTTGATAGGATTGGCAACAGCGCCGCCGAAATGTCCTGAATGCAGGTCGCGGTTAGGTCCGGTTACTTCTATTTCCCAGTATGCCAGTCCGCGGAGTCCTGTAGTGAGTGAGGGTAAGTCCGCCCCCAGCATACTGGTGTCCGATACGAGAATGACATCGGCTTTTAATAGTTCTTTATGATCTTCACAGAAAGATTCCAGACTGGGTGAACCTATTTCTTCTTCACCCTCGAAAATGAACTTGACATTGTTCTTCAACAGACCGTACTTCACAAGGTATTCGAAAGCTTTCACTTGGATGAATGCTTGCCCTTTGTCATCATCCGCACCGCGTGCCCAGATGTGTTCATCACGTATTTCCGGTTCAAAAGGTTCACTTTTCCACAGTTCTAACGGCTCTGCGGGCATCACGTCGTAATGCGCATATATTAAAACTGTTTTTGCTGTAGGATCTACTGTCTTCTGTCCGAAAACAATCGGATTGCCTTTTGAGGGCATCACCAATGCTTCGTCTGCACCGGCTTCAATCAGAAGTTGTGCCCAACGCTCTGCACAGGCCAGCATATCATCATGGTGTTCCGGTTTTGCACTGATACTTGGTATACGGATGAGGCTGAACAGGTCTTCCAGCATCTTGGATTCATTCTTTGAAATGTATTTCTGTATTTCGTTCATAAATATATATAATAAGGTGAATTACTTTAACACCCTACCACTTCTATAATTGTGTAGTACGGTCAATAAGATAAAAATCAAGTATGGTCATGGCAGCCATTGCCTCTACGATGGGTACTGCACGTGGCAATACGCATGGGTCATGGCGACCGCGGGCTTTCAGTGTGGTGTCTATCCCATCTATGTTGACCGTATGTTGCTCCATAAGCACGGTGGCTACAGGCTTGAATGCAACGCGGAAGAAGATATCCTGTCCGTTGCTGATGCCGCCTTGAATACCGCCGGAGTGATTGGTTTTCGTTTCAATACGTCCGCAGTTATTGAAGAATACGTCATTTTGTTCCGAACCTTTTTGCTTCAGGCCTTTAAATCCGTCGCCGTATTCGAATGCTTTGGCAGCATTGATACTGAGCATGGCCGAGGCAAGCGAAGCGTGTAATTTGCCGAATACTGGTTGTCCCAGTCCGATAGGACATCCTTTGATGACACACGTCACTACACCTCCGATAGTGTCACCTTCTCCCTTGATCTTGAAAATCAGTTCTTCCATTTCCTTCGCCTTTACAGGGTCCGGACAACGTACAGGATTGGTATCTATAAGATCAAGGTCATAAGCGGTATAATTTTCTTCCAGACGGATGGGGCCTACCTGTGAGGTATATGCCGTAATGCGTACGCCCAGTTGACGGAGTGCTTGTTTGGCAAGCGCACCTGCCACTACGCGTGAAATGGTTTCGCGTGCCGATGAACGTCCGCCGCCACGATAGTCGCGAATGCCGTATTTCACCTTATATGTATAATCCGCATGCGAGGGGCGGTACACTTCCTTCATATTATCATAATCACTGGAATGTTGATTTTCGTTCCATACTATGAATCCTATGGGACATCCTGTCGATTTACCTTCGAAGATACCTGAAAGGAATTCTACTTTATCACCTTCCTTCCGTGCCGTTGTGATGAGGGATTGCCCGGGACGGCGACGATTCAGTTCCGCTTGCACGAAATCCATGTCAATGCGGATACCAGCGGGAAATCCATCAATGACGCCTCCGATGCCTTTACCATGTGACTCCCCAAAGCTGGTAAGGCGGAGAATGTTGCCGAATGAGTTGAACATAATCTTTTGCTTTAATGGTTTATGTATAAGGTTTATTCATGCCAAATCCTTTGAATAAAAGCTTTTGGATGCCTAAAGATAACAAATAGTTATGGATTTTTTCTCATGAAAAGAAAGAAATATTGTTTTTTTATGGAATGAGGTGTTTTTTACCCTGTGTTGAATTGTACCAGGATCGTACCCGAACTGTATCTGAACCGTACTTGCTCCGTACATTCTTCGGTCAGAAGTACCTTTAGACGGAGAAACTGCGGACTTGGTACGGAGCAAGTACGTCCTAGGTGTGGTGAGGGTGGGAAAGAACTGATATGAGAGGTTTATAATCCTGTTGTCTATAAAATAAAGTATAGAAATGCCTATATAAATGGGGAATATTATAGAAAATATTAAAAAAAGGACAAAAATATTAATGTATTGACCTTGTTTGGTGTGACAAAAAACGGTTATTTTGCACCCCGAAAGTGATACAAAGAAAAAGCACGGTTATCCAGTGTTGGGAAGCTATTATTAACTAAACAATAAGGATTATAAAGAACAATTTGCTCTATTTATTTGTATATTGTTCTGGGTAAACGTTCTAATATACTTAATATATCTATTGAAGGTAAGTAAAGAGAAACTTAAAAATAGAACATTAAAATGTAGAACTGACCTTTTTTATGTGCATTATAAGCTGTTTCTTTGTGCCTGCGTAAACTTGTTTAATAAAAATAGAACATTGTTGCCTTCGTTGAGAAGGATTGTATTAACTAAACAACAGAATTATGAAGAAGAATTTATTTTATTTGTTTGCATTGATCTGCTCAATGAGTGTATTCACTGCTTGTAAAGATGACGAAGAGCCGGAAGTTCCTCCTACAATAGAGGATGTAGTAGCTGAATATTCTGGGGAGAACCTCAAATTAGCAGTTGAAGGTGCGGGGGCTGTTGCACAAGATGCTAAAATTGAACTTGCTAAATCGGATGCTAGTGATAAAGTAACTATCGTTTTATTTAACGTGGTTCCGGGAGTTACTGAATTCAAAATACCTAATGCTGAATTTTCTGTAATAACGAAGAGTATTTATGCCAGTACCTTGAAAGGAGAGGTTTCTGATAATGTATCTGGGTACAATGTAAAAGTAGAAGGTACAGTTGATGAGAAGGTGTTGACAGCTAATGTGATATTGACGGAAATAGAAGGTGATACGGTAAACGTAACTTCTTTCTATAAAAAGGTATATAAAGGTGATATGGATATTAATGTATCTAATATTCCTAATCCGGTAACAATGGAACAGCGTGTTTACATCAGCAAACCTTATTCTTATAAAATGGAGCAAAGAGATACAGCTATGATAAAATTAGCTATTAAGAACTTTGCTTTTGAGGGAATTGAACTGGGTGATATTACAGTAGATACCATTCCTGTAGTAAAAAGAGGTGAGGTGTATGCTTTTGGAGTAGAAGCCAGAACACTGAAATTGCAAGATCCTATCGGTGAAGTGACCGCTGATCTGAATGGTACGATTATCGGTGAAGATATGACTTTAAAACTTAATATTGATGCACTGGGATTGAAAGTAAAAGTTGCTTTCCAGGGTGGCAGTGTAGTTGAGAGTCAGACTGTAAATATGGAAGAAATGATCATCGAAAGTGCTGCAATTCTTGAACAGAAAAAGACGGGTACCACATCTCTGACGCTGAAGATTTGGGATAATACTCCGGATAAAGATTTGCTGTTAACTCCTAGCTATAAAGTGACAGATAAAGGTTCGGTTGAGTACATTTTGGTACATGTATCCGGTCAAGAAGATGTGCGTCTGTCTCAGGACCAGATAGATGGTAAGCAGCCAATTGATTTTTCCGTATTGAAAGGTAGCGATGATTATATTAAATATCATATGGTAGCAGAAGATCCTAATACAACTAAAGATTTTCTTATTAAGATAGAGCGTTTTACTACAACTATGGTGTTTGATATGAAAGAATGGGGAGAAAAGGATCCGGTAGGCCTGACTTCTTCTAATGATGCAGCTGCTTTATTACCATTGATGGGAATTATTATGCCAGAAGAGCCGGCTGGTCCCGTAGTGAAAGCTGCTGATGGTGCTGCTCGGATAACTACTTTCAAAACATTGACAAAAGACGGCCACAATCCTACTTTGGTACCTGCGATAACTGCCGGAACTTTGTTCACAGGTGTTTTTAGTATTAATATTTCGAGTACGTTGAAGAGTACTAAATTTGGTTTGCCTTATAACAAGAAGCCTAGTAAGTTTAGTTTTACTTATAAATATACTCCGGGTTCACCTGTATACCAAAGTGTAGAAAAGGACGGTAGAAATCATGCTGTACTTGTTGATGACAAGGATTTGGATCAATGTTCTATTGCAGCTTATTTATTTGAGGTGAGCAGCTATGATGAAACTTTGGATGGAACGAATGTTAATACTTCTAGTAAGGTTATTCTGAAAGCTGAATTAACAGACGGAACAGCAAAGAGTGATTATCAGGAAGTGACTGTTGATTTCAAGGAAACCGGTAATGGTTCATATGATGCAACTAAGAAATATAAATTGGCTATTGTATGTACTTCCAGTAAATGGGGTGACCAATTTATGGGAGCTGACTTGAGTAGCTTGTACGTGAAATATTTAGCTGTGGAATAATTCTCTTGTAACAATAGAAAATATCATAAATAGAAATCTCCTGCCTTAACAATAAGGGCAGGAGATTTTTTATTAGGGGTTAATCTCAATGTGTACTATTGTAAAGTAAGTAGTAGTTCTATTTATGGAGATTGGTTTTGCTATATTATATTAGTATTATCAAGAATATCATTTCTTGGAAGTATCTGCGATAGAGTTTAAAGGGAGAGGTGGAGAATATTCTAAAAATATAAGGCAGTTAATTCATTAGGAACTAATTGCCTTATATTTTTCTATTACTGAATATCCTTAGAAAGCGTATCCGAATCCAACGTTCAGATAAATAGGATACATATTGAAAGTGATTGTCTGGAAGTCTTTATTGAAGATATTATTTAATCCCCAAGTTATATCTCCATGTACCGTAAGACGTTTGAAAGCCCTCCAACTTGCGCCGGCTTGTACGCCCCATTGGAAAGAACGCAAATCATCAGAAAAGTCATAAGGAGCTGTATTATCTCCAGTAAATTCCACTTTAGTACCTGTAGGATCTTCTTTCCTTAAATATCCTTCAGAAACATATCCGTTAAAGTCTCCATTGGTTTTGAATGAGATATACGGACCTGCACTTAGTCTGACGCGATTGCTAAGCTGATAAGTAGCTAGCACGGGAATAGAGAAGTATGCAGCTCGGAATTTAGTTTTGACATCACCAGTCCAGTTACCTGACAGACGTTCGCCTCCTCCTCCAATGATTTCCATACTGTAATTTTTCACGCGGGCATCAGCTTCCATACCTTTGTTCTCAATCCGTATACCTAATGTCATTCCCCAATTTTTCTTTTTGGTGAACCACTTTGTGATATTTCCTTCTATAGAAAGGTAAATATTAGGGTTGTATCCTGTCAATGCTCTAATTTCTTGAGGCAGAGGAAGGGGAGTAGCACCACCGATATTTATACCGGCTTTTATTTCATATTCCAATCCATGCAGTGAAGACCAGATAATACCGTGATTTCTTTCTTCTTGTGCATGAGCGATATTCACAGTGTTTACCAGTGTCAACAGGCAAATAAATACTATAATCTTTTTCATTTGTTCTGACTTTAATGCATATAACTTAATTCTACCTCATCAATATATAGAGTACTTCCTACGGCTCCTTCAAATAAATCACCTTTGACGCTTGAAGCAAATACGATAGCAAGGTTGTAACCGTCATTTTGTAGTTTTTCCAAATCAACTTCCTTACCTGGTTTATTAACGAAGGTAAGATTGAATAAGGTCCAATCGTCTGTTTCTTTTGCATCGGAGATGCGTGCAACAGATATAATGTGCGGATCAGTGAAGATATTTGTACCGTCTAGTGAATTTAGGTTTGCATCTGTTTCATAGAATACACCATAGATATCGCACATGTCTTTTCTTCCACTGACCGGTTTTCCTGCTACAGTAAAGGTTTCTCCTGCTTTGTATTTATAATAACCTTTCAGAGATACAGGTATGTGGTTAAAGGGAACTCCAAACTTAGTTGCTTTTACAACCTCAGGAATTACAATCTTGAAACTTCCCGTAAATAAATTTCCGGCAGCAATGTACATCTTTAAACGTTCGCCTAATTCACCGGTACTTTTAGTTGTCAGTTTTACACAATTCCCTACTTTTCCATTAGGAGAAGGACTGGTGGGATAATCATCGGCGGCGGCTTGTACGCCAGTATAATTGAAACCTTCATTTGCATTTGCCCACTTCAACAAATTACCTATAGCATCAGTTTCCTGAAAGTTGTAAAAGATAGGTTGCCCATTCTTATCATTTACAGGTGTTACTTCTTCAAAATGAAAACTGGTAGGTATACCGGAAAACATGGCACTCACCTTATACTGCTTTGTCCACTGCTTGTCTTCTGATGTTACCGTATAGAGTAGTGGTTTATCTTTTGTATCCGTAAAGTCTCGCACGGTTCCACTGGCCGGTTCAATAGTTGCTCCCGGTGTAAGAGTGAATTCAGGAGCTAATTTTGTAATATCTGCTCCTTTTTTTAACGGTAAGGTGATTTCATCGTTACCAATGATCGGTTCCCGGTTTAGTACATCTCCCGGAACAGAACATGTTTCGATATCCGCTTCTGCATTAAGCGCTTCGTCTTGTATACAAGAAGATATGGCAAATGCCAAAAAGAAACACGAGGTTAGCGTTTTAATCTTCATTTAATTCAGTTTTTGGTTATTAATAATGTAAAACTCGAGCGCAAAGTTAAGTTTCTTTTTTGAAATAGAAGACTTTGCGCACGTATTAAAAACATTTTTTCTAAATTTGTGTCCATTAAAATCAGTGAAATAATGATAACGGAAACGGAGAGAAAACGGATAATCGACCTGATACATCAGGAAGTGGTGCCGGCTATTGGGTGTACAGAGCCCATTGCTGTGGCATTGTGCGTAGCTAAAGCAACAGAAACACTGGGGACAAAGCCGGAAAAAATAAATGTGTTGCTAAGTGCTAATATTCTGAAAAACGCTATGGGAGTAGGCATTCCGGGTACCGGAATGATTGGCCTGCCCATTGCTATTGCGCTGGGGGCGTTGATCGGAAAATCAGAATATCAGTTGGAAGTGTTGAAAGACAGTACGCCTGATGTAGTGGAAGAGGGGAAACGTTTCATTGAGGAAAAGCGCATTCATATTTCGTTGAAAGAGAATATTGAAGAGAAATTATATATTGAAGTATGCTGTGAGGTCGGAGATGATAAAGCAACAGCTGTGATTGCCGGAGGACATACCACCTTTATATATATAGAACGTAACGGAGAAGTTCTATTTCAGAAACAACATACGGCAAGCTGTGAAAAAGAGGAAGAGTGCCTGGAGCTGACTTTACGTAAAGTTTATGATTTTGCTCTGAATACTCCACTGGATGAGATCAGTTTTATTCTGGAAACAGCCCGTTTGAATAAGGCGGCTGCCGAACGTTCTTTTGAAGGCAATTATGGCCATGGCCTAGGTAAGATGTTGCGTGGCACTTATGAACATAAAGTGATGGGAGATAGTGTCTTCTCACATATCTTGTCTTATACATCAGGTGCCTGTGATGCTCGTATGGCAGGGGCTATGATTCCGGTAATGAGCAATTCCGGTAGTGGAAATCAAGGTATATCTGCCACTTTGCCTGTACTCGTCTTCGCTGAAGAAAATGATAAATCAGAAGAAGAACTGATACGTGCTCTGATGTTGAGTCATCTGACAGTAATCTATATTAAACAAAGTTTGGGACGTTTGTCTGCTTTATGCGGCTGTGTGGTTGCTGCTACAGGTTCCAGTTGTGGTATTACCTGGTTGATGGGAGGAACTTACGATCAGGTGGCTTATGCCGTTCAGAATATGATAGCCAACCTTACGGGTATGATTTGTGACGGTGCGAAGCCCAGCTGTGCGTTGAAAGTAACAACAGGTGTATCTACCGCTGTTCTTTCTGCCATCATGGCTATGGAAAACCGTTGTGTAACTTCTGTAGAAGGTATTATTGATGAAGACGTGGATCAAAGTATCCGTAATCTGACCAAGATAGGGTCGAAAGGAATGAATGAGACGGATAAATTGGTGCTGGAGATAATGACGGGGAAATAGTGATTAGTGGTGAGTGATTAGTGATTGGAAACTGTGCAGCATAATAGCACAGCATACTAATCACTAATCACTTACCGTTAATCACTATCTTAATGATTGCATCCGCATCCCTGGTGATCGTGATCGCCGCATCCGTCGCCGCATCCGTCACCACAGCTATCGCAACCGCAACTGCATCCACCGCCGCTCATCATACGAGCGATTTCAGCTAATTCTTCATTGGTTGCCGGGCGGCTTTCTATTACTTCACCTACAAAGTTCAGGTCGCAACCTGCCAAGGGGTGGTTCATATCCATTACCACTACGTCTGCCTTAATTTCTTGTACGGTTCCGTTGATACGTTGACCTTCAGAGGTCATTAAAGGCACTACGTTACCGGCTACAATACGTTCGCTATCGAACTTACCATCTACTTCAAAGATTTGTTTCGGAAGGTCGATTACATGTTCTTCGTCAAAGTCACCGTAAGCATCTGCGCAAGCGATTGTGAAATCAAACTTGTCACCTGCTTTCAGATCTTTCACTTGATCTTCGAAAGACTCTAAAGTCAGACCCAGACCGGAAATGAATTGGAAAGGGTGTTCTGCGGTGGCTTCTTCGGTGAAATCTTTTTCACCATCTTCTATAGCGTATAATTTATAAGCTACGGTAATGTACTTGTTTTCTACTGTTTCCATTGATATATTCCTACTGTTTTAAGTTAGTAATTCCTGTTTTTTCTTTTTGGAAGGGACAAAGATACGAATAATTTAGTTGGCGAATGAGTAAGCTCTTGTAATTTTCAGATTATTAAATGCTTCGAACCCTCTTGAATAATTCCTGTTCATGGTAGCGAATTACTCAGATTTGCCTTGAATAAGTGATAAAATAAGATTTTAATGCGGGGTTTTCTTACGATTAATCATAATAATCTCATTTTTTTCTTCAAATTGTTTGGAGTTTATAAAAAAGCCCTTACCTTTGCAGCACGATTAACGAAAACAGTAAAGTAAATAAAGTTATGAACTTACATACATCTATTAACCTGGCAGTCCTGCATATTATTCGCGTCGTGGTCCTGGAATCAAGAGCGTGAGAAAGGTTGTGTATGTATTCGTACGTTAAGATATCAATTTAGGAGCCTTTCTCACCATATGTGAGGAAGGCTTTTTAATTAAAAGGAGATTTGAAGATGAAACACCAATTACGCAGTTCGTTCAGCACGCAAGGCCGTCGCATGGCAGGGGCTCGTGCGTTGTGGATGGCAAATGGCATGAAGAAAGAGCAATTAGGAAAACCTATTATCGCAATAGTCAACTCATTTACACAGTTTGTCCCGGGACATGTGCATCTGCACGAAATCGGACAACAGGTGAAAGCTGAGATTGAGAAGCTGGGATGCTTTGCTGCCGAATTCAACACGATTGCCATTGACGATGGTATTGCGATGGGACACGATGGAATGCTTTATTCGCTTCCTTCACGTGACATCATTGCCGACAGCGTAGAGTATATGGTGAATGCGCATAAAGCGGATGCGATGGTTTGTATCAGTAACTGCGACAAGATTACTCCGGGTATGTTGATGGCAGCAATGCGCCTTAATATCCCTACTGTATTCGTTTCAGGCGGACCGATGGAAGCCGGCGAATGGAACGGTCAGCATCTGGATTTGATCGATGCTATGATTAAGTCGGCTGATGAAAGTGTAAGTGATGCCGATGTGGCTCAGATAGAACAACATGCTTGTCCTTCTTGTGGTTGTTGTTCCGGTATGTTTACCGCTAACTCAATGAACTGTCTGAACGAAGCCATCGGACTGGCATTGCCGGGTAATGGTACGATTGTGGCTACTCATGCCAATCGCACGCAACTGTTCAAGGATGCTGCTAAACTGATTGTTGAAAATGCTTATAAATATTATGAAGATGGGGATGACAGTGTGCTCCCCCGTAGCATCGCTACCCGTCAGGCTTTTCTGAATGCTATGACGCTGGATATTGCGATGGGTGGTTCTACCAACACAGTGCTTCACCTCTTGGCTGTAGCACACGAGGCAGAGGCAGATTTCAGTATGGATGACATCGATGTGCTGTCACGTAAGACTCCCTGTCTGTGTAAGGTTGCCCCGAATACTCAGAAGTATCACATTCAAGACGTAAATCGTGCCGGAGGCATCATCGCTATCATGAGCGAGCTTGCCAAAGGCGGATTAGTCGATACGAACGTAAAGCGTGTAGACGGTATGACGCTGGCGGATGTAATCGACAAATACGGTATTACCAGCCCGAATGTTTGTGAAGAAGCTGTGAAGAAATATAAGAGCGCTGCTGCCGGAAAGTTCAATCTGGTACTGGGTTCGCAAGATGTCTATTATAAAGAATTGGATACTGATCGTGCCGGAGGTTGCATTCGCGATCTGGAACATGCTTATAGCAAAGACGGTGGTCTGGCAGTACTGAAAGGTAATATCGCTCAGGATGGCTGTGTAGTGAAAACGGCAGGTGTGGATGAAAGCATCTGGAAATTTACAGGTCCTGCTAAAGTGTTCGATTCACAAGACGCTGCTTGCGATGGTATCCTTGCCGGGAAAGTGATTAGCGGTGATGTTGTGGTCATCACACACGAAGGTCCGAAAGGCGGTCCCGGTATGCAGGAAATGCTCTATCCGACTTCTTATATCAAATCGCGCAATCAAGGCAAGGAATGAGCACTGATTACGGACGGTCGTTTCAGTGGCGGTACGTCAGGATTGAGTATCGGACATATTTCTCCCGAAGCGGCTGCCGGAGGTAATATCGGTAAGATTCAGGATGGTGACATCATCGAGATTGATATTCCCGGACGTGCTATCAACGTCAAACTGACGGATGAGGAACTGGCAGCCCGCCCGATGACTCCCGTCACCCGTCAACGCGAAGTCTCAAAGAGCTTGAAGGCATATGCCAGTATGGTAAGTTCTGCCGATAAGGGGGCAGTGAGACTGATTGATTAACCGAGAATTGACAAATGAAATAGAATTCCATTATCCATTAATAGAATGAAAGATATAATAACAGGCGCTGAAGCATTGATGCGTTCCTTGGAACATCAGGGAGTAAAGACCATTTTCGGATATCCGGGTGGCTCCATCATGCCGGTATTTGACGCTTTATACGACCATCGGAAGACATTGAATCACATCTTGGTTCGACACGAACAGGGTGCTACTCATGCCGCGCAGGGCTTTGCCCGCGTATCAGGCGAAGTAGGTGTCTGCCTGGTGACTAGTGGTCCCGGAGCGACGAATACGATAACAGGTATCGCAGATGCTATGATAGACAGTACCCCTTTGGTAGTAATTGCCGGTCAGGTAGGTACGGGATTCCTTGGGACGGATGCTTTCCAGGAAGTTGACCTGGTAGGTATTACGCAGCCTATCACGAAGTGGAGCTATCAGATTCGTAGTGCTGAAGATGTGCCTTGGGCTGTAGCCCGCGCTTTCTATGTTGCAAAAAGCGGTCGTCCCGGTCCTGTTGTATTGGACTTTGCCAAGAATGCACAAGTAGAGAAAAGTGAATATGCTCCTGCCAAGTTGGATTACATCCGTAGTTACCAGCCTGTTCCCGAAATGGATGAAGAGGCTGTGAGCCAGGCTGCTGAACTGATCAATAGCGCTGAACGTCCATTGGTATTGGTGGGACAGGGTGTTGAGTTAGGTGATGCACAACAGGAACTACGCGCTTTCATAGAAAAAGCCGGAATACCTGCCGGTTGTACACTGTTGGGACTTTCTGCTTTGCCTACTGCACATCCTTTAAATAAAGGTATGCTGGGGATGCACGGTAACTTGGGACCGAATATCAATACGAATAAGTGCGATGTACTTATCGCCGTAGGTATGCGCTTTGACGACCCTGTAACCGGAAAGTTGGATACGTATGCCAAACAGGCGAAAATCATTCATTTCGATATAGATCCTGCTGAGATAGACAAGAATGTGAAGACAGATATTGCTGTATTGGGCGATTGCAAGGAAACCCTTGCTGCCGTTACGGCACTTCTGAAACCTGCTACTCACCAAGAATGGTTGGATAGTTTCTTGCCTTACGAGAAAGTAGAGGAAGAAAAGGTGATCCGTCCTGAGTTGCATCCGGCAAGTAAATCTTTGAGTATGGGAGAAGTGATCCGTGCCGTAAGTGAGGCAACGAATCATGAAGCTGTATTGGTTACTGATGTTGGTCAGAATCAGATGATGTCTGCCCGTTACTTTAAGTATAGTAAGGAACGTAGCATTGTAACTTCCGGTGGGTTGGGTACAATGGGCTTCGGACTTCCCGCAGCAATCGGTGCAACTTTCGGACGTCCCGACCGCACTGTATGTGTATTTATGGGTGATGGTGGTCTGCAAATGAACATTCAGGAGATGGGAACCATTATGGAACAGAAGGCTCCCGTTAAGATGATCTTGCTGAATAATAACTTCCTGGGTAATGTACGCCAGTGGCAAGCGATGTTCTTCAATCGTCGCTATTCGTTCACTCCGATGTTGAATCCGGATTATATGAAGATAGCTTCTGCCTACGACATTCCTTCACGTCGTGTAATGACGCGTGAAGAACTGAAAGGTGCAATAGAGGAAATGCTTGCTACGGATGGTCCGTTCCTGTTGGAAGCCTGCGTTATGGAAGAAGGCAATGTGTTGCCGATGACACCTCCGGGTGGTTCGGTAAACCAGATGTTGTTGGAATGCTAATTTTATTCTTCGTTCTTAATTCTTAATTTAGTATGGATAAGACATTATATACGATAATCGTTCATTCGGAGAACTTCGCCGGTTTGCTGAACCAGGTAACCGCAGTGTTTACCCGTCGCCAGATCAATATCGAGAGTCTGAATGTTTCGGCTTCGTCCATCAAGGGTGTACATAAGTACACTATTACCGCATGGACGGATAAAGACACCATTGAGAAAGTGACCAAGCAAATCACCAAGAAGATAGATGTGCTTCAAGCGCACTACTTCACGGATGATGAGATCTATCAGCACGAAATTGCATTGTATAAGATAACAACCCCGATACTGGAAGAAAAACCGGAGGTATCGAAAGTAATCCGCAAGTATAATGCACGTATCGTAGAGGTGAATGCTGTGTTTGCTATCGTAGAGAAGAATGGTATGGGTGAAGAAATCACCAATCTTTATGACGAGCTGCGTGCCCTTGATTGTGTACTTCAGTTTGTTCGTTCAGGGCGTGTGGCTATCACCACGAGTTGCTTCGAGCGTGTGAACGAATACCTTGCCGACCGTGAAACGAAATATCGCTTGAAAAAAGAAAAGGAGCAAAACAATGAGTGAGAATAGTAGTAAGATAGGAAAATATCAGTTTGTAGCGGAGCCTTTCCATGTGGATTTTACCGGACGGCTTACCATGGGCGTGTTGGGAAACCATTTGCTGAATTGCGCCGGTTTCCATGCCAGTGACCGTGGGTTCGGTATAGCCACGCTGAATGAGGACAACTACACATGGGTACTCTCCCGCCTTGCCATCGAACTGGATGAAATGCCTTATCAATATGAGGACTTTACCATCTGGACTTGGGTAGAGAATGTGTACCGCCTTTTCACAGATCGTAACTTTGCCTTGTTGGACAAAGACGGAAAGAAGATTGGTTATGCGCGTTCCGTATGGGCTATGATTAACCTCAATACCCGCAAGCCTGCCGATTTGCTGGCATTGCACGGAGGTAGCATCGTAGATTATGTGTGCGATGAACCTTGCCCTATCGAGAAACCTTCACGCATCAAAGTGACTTCTACCGAACCGGTAGCTACATTGAAAGCTAAATACAGTGATATCGACATCAACGGACACGTGAACAGTATCCGCTACATCGAACATATCATGGACTTGTTTCCGATAGAGATGTATAAGGAAAAACGTATCCGCCGTTTTGAAATGGCTTACGTAGCTGAGAGTTATTACGGTGATGAACTTACACTCTATAAAGATGAATTGGGTGACGGAGCTTTCGATATTGAAGTGAAAAAGAATGGCAGCGAGGTGGTTTGCCGTTCAAAAGTAATATTTACAGAGAAATAATTTTATTAATCATTAGCTGGCGCAAGCCACAAATAAAAAACTAAAAAAGAAAATGGCACAATTGAATTTTGGCGGTGTTACTGAGAATGTAATGACCCGCGAAGAGTTTCCTTTGGAAAAAGCACGTGAAGTTTTGAAAGATGAAACAATTGCAGTGATCGGTTATGGTGTACAAGGACCGGGACAGGCATGCAACCTGCGCGATAACGGTTTCAACGTAATCGTTGGACAGCGTCCGGGTAAGACTTATGAGAAAGCAATAGCTGACGGATGGGTACCGGGTGAAACACTGTTTGGCATTGAGGAGGCTTGTGAGAAAGGTACTATCATTATGTGCTTGTTGTCTGATGCAGCCGTAATGTCTGTATGGCCTACTATCAAACCTTACCTGACTCCGGGAAAAGCTCTTTACTTCTCTCATGGTTTCGCTATCACTTGGAGCGACCGTACAGGTGTAGTTCCTCAGAAAGATATCGACGTAATCATGGTAGCTCCTAAAGGTTCGGGTACTTCATTGCGTACTATGTTCCTCGAAGGTCGTGGTTTGAACTCTTCTTACGCTATCTATCAGGATGCTACAGGTAAAGCTATGGATCGTACCATTGCATTGGGTATCGGTATAGGTTCAGGATATTTGTTTGAAACTACTTTCCAACGTGAAGCTACTTCTGACCTGACAGGTGAGCGTGGTTCATTGATGGGAGCTATTCAGGGATTGCTGTTGGCTCAGTATGAAGTATTGCGTGAAAACGGTCATACTCCGTCAGAAGCATTCAATGAAACTGTAGAAGAATTGACTCAGTCATTGATGCCGTTGTTCGCAAAGAATGGTATGGATTGGATGTATGCTAACTGTTCAACTACTGCACAACGTGGTGCTCTGGACTGGATGACTCCGTTCCATGATGCTATCAAGCCGGTAGTACAGAAATTGTATGCAAGCGTTAAGTCTGGTAATGAGGCTCAGATTTCTATCGACAGCAATTCTCAACCTGATTATCGTGAGAAACTGAACGAAGAACTTCGTCAGTTGCGCGAAAGCGAAATGTGGCAGACTGCTGTTACGGTTCGTCAGTTGCGTCCGGAAAACAACTAATCCTTCTTGGGGATTAAGAATAAAAATGCCCGAATACTTGATTTCGGTGTTTCAATGTAGTATATTTGTAACCGTAATCCTGATTTAAGTTCGGGAAGAAGACAATGGGAGGAGTAACGTAAGTTGCTCCTCTTTTTTTATAACAAAGCATGAAGTTACCGGGGCCTTCATAAATCTATTATTGACAAAAAAGGATTAGCCGAAATATCCGGTGTTTACATTAAGTTTTCCGATTTCTATAGTTGAATTTAAAGCAAGCCTATTTTTACCCAGTTGAGAAAATATATTTCTCTAACTGGGAAAATATATTATCTCAACTGGGAAAAAGATATTTCAGTATAAGTCGATGAGTTTTTCTTTCGGCGAGTCTATGTGATGGTATGGATGTATTCAATGAGTTCCTTATAGAACTTGTGGCGTTTCATTGTTTCCGCTTCGCCCAATATCACCAGCTTCATGCGGGCACGGGTGATGGCTACGTTCATTCTTCGCAAGTCATTCAAGAAACCTATCTGTCCGTCTTCATTGGCACGGACCAAGCTGATGAAAATGACATCACGTTCCTGTCCTTGGAAGCCGTCTACGGTGTTAACGGTGAGTAGACTCCGGTAGGGCTTAAGTGAGCCGCTTGCTTTAATCTTATTGCGAAGATATTGCACCTGGGCTTTGTAAGGGGAGATTATACCGAAATCGATCCGCTCTTCTAACATGCGTTTTCCACCGATGCGGTCGATATAAGCTTTTAATTCTTGAAGAAGTAAATCTGCTTCTGCTTTATTGATACGCCCGAATGTTTCTCCTATAAACTCTTCTTTAAAATCCATGTCAGAAGTATCTATCCAGTTGATAGGAGTGTCCCAGTCGAGAATACCGCGGTATCGTATCTCAGGAGCCGCTTGTAGTTCTCCATTATAAAACCACTGAGAGGGAAATTTCATGATATCCTCGTGCATACGATATTGTACTTTCAATAGGGAGACGGTGCTGGGTTTATTGGCAACCACTCTTTCCATCAATGTACATTCGAGGCCTCCACGGGCAGCTTCGTAACATTTTATAGTAGGCGGAAGCTGGCAATGATCGCCTGCCAGTACTACACGGTCGGCTTTGCGAATAGCTATCCAACAGGCGGCTTCCAGGGCTTGGGCAGCTTCATCAATAAAAAGTGTACCGAAGTGACGCCCGTTCAGTATACGGTGATTGCTGCTGACAAGGGTGGAGGCTATGACATGGGCATTGTCAAAAAGATCGGCATTGATTTGTATTTCCAATTGTGTGGCACGATCACGCAGGCGACTCATACGATTGCGGGCGCTTTCACGTTCCTCATAACTGCCCCGATGTTTGCCACCCATTTCACGCATGGCTTTACGGATACTCCATAGTTCAGAATAGGCCGGATGCCCTTCGAAGCGGCGCTCATAAGTGAATGAAAGCATTTTGTCGTTTACCCGGGTGGGATTGCCAATGCGCAGGACATTCACACCACGATCTACGAGCTTTTCACAGATCCAGTCGACGGCAGTATTACTTTGGGCGCAAACCAGCACTTGAGGTTCGCGGTGCAATGTTTCATAGATAGCTTCTACGAGAGTAGTTGTTTTCCCTGTTCCCGGAGGCCCGTGTACAATAGAAACATCGCGGGAGTTCAATACTTTGTTCACTGCATTTTCCTGTGTAGAGTTCAGCCAGGGGAAACGGACGGGGTAGAGTTCACGGAATCCGGGTTTTAAAGTTCCCAACATAATATCTCTTAATTCTGCCAATCGATTGCCCTTAGCGCGAATTACATCGGAGAGTGCTTCGAACATAGTGCGGTAGGATGTTTCATCAAAATAAAGCTGCACTCCGAGGTTTTCGGCAGATTGCACTTCCAGTATAGCACCTGCACCGGGCATTGCAACAACCATACGTGTTTCATTGGCATAGCTGATAGTACCAATAGAATTGAAATATGTGATCTTTTCGTCGTATCCTTTACGGAAAAAACAGACAGGACGCCCGAATTCAAAATTATGTTCTATATCAGTATCTTCCGTATGTGTAATTTCTATTACTAATTGATTCAGTGAATTGTAGTAACTTCGTCCGGGAGTGGCAGGATACCAACAGAGTCCCCGTTTTACCTTACGGGCGATGCCCATGGTTTCAGTCTGTCTTTTGAATTCTTCCTTTTCGAATTCATATTCCATGCGCAGGAGCAGTTCTTGTCGCTGAAGATGGTCTGTTGGAGAAAGGAGGTTATTGCTCATATAAACTAATGATGAATAATGATAAATGATAATTTACCAGCGTAGCGCTGGAGCAAGGTTCTCCTTCGGCGTGCAAGTAATCTTTCAGACACGGATGACACGGATGACGCGGATTCTTTTTTCCTTCGGTGTGATATGCCGGTATGTATAGCGCAGCTTTAAAAATCCGCGTCATCCGTGTCATCCGCGTCTAAAAGATTAAAGTCCGCGTTCGTCCGCCTTATCCGCGTAGTCCGCGTACCCATTCCCTCGCCGCTAAATTATCATTTATCGCATAGTTTTTTCGCAAAGGTAATCATTCTTCGCTTTTGCACGAAGAAAAGCTTTAATTTGTTAAACCTTTAATGATTTTAGTTTGTTTATTATATTAATTTGTAATCTTTACAATATTGGAAAACTAAAAATAAATGTGATTATGGTATATGACGTAACTATGTTAAAGGCCTTTTATGCTTCTTATAAGGGGAAAATGGAACACGTGCGGGCTATACTGCAACGTCCGCTGACATTAGCAGAAAAGATTTTGTACACTCATCTGTTTGATGAGAAGGGGGTAAAAGACTACAAGCGGGGAGAAGATTATGTAAACTTCCGCCCTGACCGTGTAGCAATGCAGGATGCAACCGCCCAAATGGCATTGCTGCAATTTATGAATGCAGGTCGCGAACAAGTTGCCGTACCTTCGACAGTACATTGCGACCATCTGATACAGGCCTATAGAGGAGCCCGGGAAGATATTGCCACTGCTACCAAGACAAACGAAGAAGTATACGATTTTTTGCGTGACGTTTCTTCCCGATACGGTATCGGCTTCTGGCAACCGGGTGCGGGTATCATTCATCAGGTGGTATTGGAAAATTATGCCTTCCCTGGTGGAATGATGGTAGGTACGGATTCGCATACGCCCAATGCAGGTGGTCTGGGTATGGTTGCCATCGGCGTTGGTGGTGCCGATGCAGTAGATGTGATGACTGGTATGGAATGGGAATTGAAAATGCCCCGCTTGATTGGTGTACATCTAAAAGGTGAACTAAGCGGTTGGGCAGCTCCAAAAGATGTGATTCTGAAGTTGGCAGGCATCCTGACGGTTAAAGGTGGCACAAATGCAATCATTGAATATTTTGGACCGGGCACGGCTTCTTTGTCCGCTACCGGTAAGGCGACTATTTGTAATATGGGTGCCGAAGTCGGTGCCACTACGTCACTTTTCCCTTATGATGATCGTATGGCTACTTATCTGAAAGCTACAGGAAGAGAAGAAGTGGCAGAAATGGCTGATTCTGTGGCGGGTGATCTTCGTGCAGATGCCGGCATCATGATTGCCCCGGAGAAGTATTACGACCGGGTAATTGAGATTGATCTTTCAAGGCTGGAACCTTATATTAATGGTCCTTTTACTCCCGATGCCGCTACGCCTATTTCTGAATTTGCAGAAAAAGTATTGGTTAACGGTTATCCGCGCAAGATGGAAGTCGGATTGATAGGTTCGTGCACCAACTCGTCTTATCAGGATTTAAGTCGTGCTGTTTCCCTGGCCCGCCAGGTTGAAGAGAAGCACCTGAAAGTAGCCGCTCCCCTGATTGTGAACCCCGGTTCCGAACGGATACGGGCTACAGCAGAGCGGGATGGTATGATAGGAACTTTTGAAAAAGTCGGTGCTACAATTATGGCAAACGCCTGCGGTCCCTGTATTGGTCAGTGGAAACGTGAGACAGATAACCCTACTCGCAAGAATTCTATCGTAACCTCTTTCAATCGTAATTTTGCTAAACGTGCAGACGGTAATCCGAATACGTACGCCTTTGTCGCTTCCCCCGAATTGACGATGGCACTGACGATTGCCGGAGACCTTTGTTTCAATCCGCTGACAGATGTATTGGTGAATCGTGAAGGTGAAAAGGTAAAACTCTCTGAGCCTGTGGGTGAAGAATTGCCACCGAAAGGATTTGCCGAAGGTAGCGAAGGGTATATAGCCCCCGGCAGTGAAAAGGTGGAAATCAATGTGAATCCCCATTCGCAACGGCTTCAATTGCTACAACCATTCCCTGCCTGGGAAGGGACCGATTTACTTAATATGCCGTTGCTGATTAAGGCACAGGGTAAATGTACTACAGACCATATTTCAATGGCGGGTCCGTGGCTTCGTTTCCGTGGACATCTGGAGAATATCTCAGACAATATGCTGATGGGTGCTGTAAATGCTTTCAATGGAGAAACTAACAGTGTCTGGAATCGTTTGACTAATACGTACGGTCCGGTTTCCGGTACGGCAAAGATGTATAAGTCCGAAGAAATTTCTTCCATTGTAGTAGCCGAAGAAAACTATGGTGAAGGTTCTAGTCGTGAACATGCCGCTATGGAGCCCCGTTTCCTGAATGTTCGTGTGATCCTGGCAAAGAGTTTTGCCCGTATACATGAAACGAATCTAAAGAAACAAGGTATGCTGGCATTGACCTTTGTGGATAAAGCCGATTATGATAAGATTCAGGAACATGATTTAATTTCGGTAATCGGATTGATGGACTTTGCTCCCGGCCGTAATCTTAAGATTATCCTTCACCACGAAGATGGCACGAAGGATAGCTTCGAAGCTCAACATACGTATAATGAACAGCAGATAGGCTGGTTCCGTGCCGGTTCTGCTCTTAATGCAAGATAGAAAGATGGATAAAATTACAGTACCTTTTATTACAGGTGATGGGGTAGGAGTTGAAATAACTCCTTCTATGCAAGCTATTGTGAATGCTGCCGTGCAGAAAGCATATAGTGGACAACGGCAAATTGAATGGATGGAAGTGTGGGCAGGCGAACGGGCTTTTGAAAAATGTGGCCTGTGGTTGCCTGATGAAACGATGGAAGCTTTCCGTGATTACAAGGTAGGTATCAAAGGGCCGCTGACGACCCCTGTCGGTGGTGGTATCCGTTCACTGAACGTGGCATTGCGCCAGACATTGGACTTGTATGTATGCCTGCGACCGGTTCGTTGGTATCAGGGTATTCACTCTCCGGTTCGTCATCCGGAGAAGGTGAACATGTGTGTATTCCGTGAAAATACGGAAGATATTTATGCAGGTATCGAGTGGGAAGCCGGTACACCGGAGGCTGAAAAGTTCTATAAGTTTCTGCACGATGAGATGGGGGTGAAGAAAGTACGGTTCCCCAAGACATCTTCTTTCGGTGTGAAACCTGTTTCAAAAGAAGGAACGGAACGATTGGTGCGTGCTGCCTGCCGGTATGCACTTGAGAATAATCTGCCTTCCGTGACATTGGTACACAAGGGAAATATAATGAAGTTTACCGAAGGAGGTTTCAAAAAGTGGGGCTATGAGTTGGCTGAACGTGAGTTTGGAGAAGCTCTGGCTGATGGAAGGTTGGTGATAAAAGATTGTATTGCGGATGCTTTCCTGCAAAATACATTATTGATTCCTGAAGAATACTCTGTGATTGCTACTCTTAATCTGAATGGAGATTATGTTTCCGATCAGTTGGCTGCCATGGTGGGCGGTATCGGTATTGCTCCCGGCGCAAATATTAACTACCAGACCGGACATGCCATCTTTGAAGCCACCCATGGTACAGCACCGAATATTGCAGGCAAAGATATTGTGAATCCCTGTTCCATCATTCTGTCTGCCGTAATGATGCTCGAATACTTTGGTTGGAAAGAATCTGCTTCCTTGATAGAACATGCCTTGGAACAAAGTTTCCTTGATGCCCGTGCTACCGCCGACCTGGCGCGCTTCATGCCCGGCGGTGTCTCTTTGTCCACTTCTGCTTTTACCCGGGAGATAGTGGAAAGAATTGAAAAATAATACTAACGATTAAAACGATACGAAAATGAAGAAGGAATATTTAGTTTATAAGCTTTCCGAGGATATGAAGGAAGCGGTTCGGATTGATACCGAATTATTCTCCAAATTTGATGTAAAGCGCGGTTTGCGCAATGAAGACGGCACGGGTGTTTTGGTTGGACTCACCAGAATTGGTAATGTAGTGGGTTATGAACGTGTTCCGGGCGGCGGCTTGAAACCTATCCCGGGTAAGCTGTTCTATCGTGGTTATGATGTAGAAGATATTGTACATGCTTTTGTTAAAGAGAAACGTTTCGGATTTGAAGAAGTGGCTTATCTGTTACTGTCCGGTAATTTGCCCGATAAGGAAGAGTTGGCTTCTTTCCGTGAACTGATTAATGATAATATGCCGTTGGAACAGAAGACTAAGATGAATATTATAGAACTGGAAGGGAATAATATTATGAATATCCTGGCACGCAGTGTACTTGAGATGTATCGTTTTGACCCTGCTGCCGATGATACTTCCCGCGACAACCTGATGCGCCAGAGCATAGAATTGATTTCTAAGTTCCCGACCATTATTGCTTATGCATATAATATGTTGCGCCATGCCACTTTCGGTCGTTCATTGCATATTCGCCATCCGCAGGAAAATCTTTCTATTGCCGAAAATTTCCTTTATATGCTGAAACGTAATTATACACAGCTGGATGCTCGTACGCTCGACCTTTTGTTGGTGCTTCAGGCAGAACATGGCGGAGGTAATAACTCCACTTTCACAGTCCGCGTTACTTCTTCTACCGGAACGGATACATACTCATCCATTGCCGCAGGTATTGGTTCGTTGAAAGGCCCGCTTCATGGCGGTGCAAATATTCAGGTGGCTGATATGTTCCATCATTTGCAGGAGAATATTCAGGACTGGACAAGTGTGGATGAGATCGACACTTACTTTACCCGTATGCTGAATAAGGAAGTTTATAATAAGACCGGATTAATTTATGGTATCGGACATGCTGTTTATACAATTTCCGATCCACGTGCTATCTTACTGAAAGAACTGGCTCGTGATCTTGCCCGGGAAAAAGGGAAAGAGCGTGAGTTTGCTTTCCTTGAGCTCTTGGAAGAACGTGCTATCGAAACTTTCGGTCGCGTAAAGAACAATGGGAAAACGGTATCGAGCAACGTTGATTTCTATTCCGGCTTTGTTTATGAAATGATTGGATTACCGCAGGAAATTTTTACACCGTTGTTTGCTATGGCTCGTATTGTCGGTTGGTGTGCACACCGTAATGAAGAATTGAACTTTGAAGGTAAGCGTATCATTCGTCCGGCATACAAAAATGTACTCGAAGATACGACTTATGTACCTATCAAGAAGCGATAAATAGGAGTAAAACGGAAAAGTAATGAGTTTTCACCACAGAGTAACACAGAGTTTCACGGAGTTCTATTCTTTTGATTTCAAATTGATTAAACTCTGTGAAACTCTGTGTTACTCTGTGGTGAATTCATTCATAACCCATCAGTAATGAGACCGTTTTTTCTAAACTGTTTGTTCTGATTTATTGATTCTAAAAGCGGTTTTGTAACTAGTTGACTATTAGAGGCGTATAATAACCCTATCTCAGTATGCGACTGAGGTACCCTAAGTATCATACTGAGATACCCTAAGTATGGGACTGAGATACCCTAAATATACGACTATGTCTCATCCTGTTCCCTTTTGTAAGTAACTTTGTACTTATTTCTGACGTAAATTGCGAACTTATCACTTTGATTTAAAGTTCATTGTTTTTTTAATAATTCGCTAACGTCTTTGTAAACTAATTAAGGGGAGGAAGTTTTCTTTTTCCTCCTTTTTATATATCTTTGCCCGTACTTAAATCGAAACAAGTATGGAACAAGGGACTTTTCAGCTATTTCTTGGTGTAATGAGCATCATCGCACTGTTTGTTTTTATCGCACTTTATTTTGTCAAAGCGGGATATGGAATGTTCCGAACTGCATCTTGGGGCATTTCTATCAATAATAAGTTGGCGTGGATGCTGATGGAGGCACCTGTGTTTATTGTGATGTTATTACTTTGGTGGAATTCAGCACGATATAATTCAATTGTTCCTTTAATTTTCTTTCTCTTATTCCAATTGCATTATTTCCAGCGCGCCTTTGTATTTCCTTTCTTGTTGAGGGGAAAGAGCCGTATGCCGCTTGCTATTATGATGATGGGAATGTTGTTCAACCTCCTGAATGGCTTTATGCAAGGAGAATGGCTTTTTTATCTGGCTCCTGAGACTCTTTATATGCTGGACTGGCTGAAGACTCCACAGTTTATTCTTGGAGTATTGCTGTTCTTCACCGGAATGGGAATCAACTGGTATTCGGATTATGTAATTCGCCATCTTCGTAAACCGGGAGATACGCAGCATTATCTGCCGTCGCAGGGGATGTATCGTTATGTCACTTCTGCCAATTACTTTGGTGAAATTATAGAATGGGCAGGATGGGCTATATTGACATGGTCGCTTTCCGGGCTGGTCTTCCTATGGTGGACAGTGGCTAACCTAGTTCCTCGTGCCAATGCTATCTGGCATCGCTATAAAGAAGAATTTGGAGATGCGGTAGGAAACCGGAAACGTGTTTTTCCGTTTCTATATTAATTTCTCTCACTTATAAATCACAAATCATTAATAATACTCATGAGCAAGTTATTTACTCCTGTAACTTTTGGCCCGCTGACTTTACGGAATCGTACCATCCGCTCAGCGGCATTTGAAAGTATGTGTCCGGGTAATGCCCCTTCGCAAATGTTGCTTGACTATCATCGTTCAGTTGCGGCTGGTGGTGTTGGAATGACTACTGTGGCCTATGCAGCTGTCACCCAAAGTGGTTTGTCGTTCGACCGCCAATTATGGATGCGGCCTGAAATTATCCCCGGATTAAAAAAGCTGACCGATGCTGTACATGCCGAAGGTGCTGCTGCGGCTATACAGTTGGGACATTGTGGCAATATGTCGCACAAAAGCATTTGTGGTGTTACTCCTGTCGGAGCTTCCAGCGGTTTCAATCTTTACTCACCTACTTTTGTTCGTGGCTTGAAGAAAGAGGAGCTGCCTGAGATGGCACGCGCGTATGGTCATGCTGTAAATCTGGCTCGTGAAGCTGGTTTTGATGCCGTTGAAATACACGCCGGACACGGATATTTGATTTCTCAGTTTCTTTCTCCTTATACCAATCGGCGTAAGGACTGCTTCGGTGGATCCTTGGAGAATCGAATGCGTTTTATGGATATGGTAATGGAGGAGGTGATGAAAGCTGCCGGAACCGACATGGCTGTATTGGTAAAAGTGAATATGCGCGATGGTTTTCGTGGTGGAATGGAAATGGATGAGACTATGCAGGTGGCAAAACGCCTGGAGCAATCAGGAGCTCATGCATTGGTACTAAGTGGAGGTTTTGTAAGTAAGGCTCCTATGTATGTGATGCGTGGTCAGATGCCTATTCATTCTATGACTCATTATATGAATTGCTGGTGGCTGAAGTATGGAGTACGAATGGTAGGGAAGTGGATGATACCTACCGTTCCTTTCAAAGAGGCTTACTTTCTGGAAGATGCGCTGAAATTTCGGGCAGAAATAAAGATGCCGTTGGTATATGTAGGTGGTTTAGTTTCGCGTGAAAAAATAGATGAGGTACTGAATGATGGTTTTGAAGCAGTACAGATGGCACGTGCTTTGCTTAATGAACCGGGCTTTGTCAACCGTATGCGTGAAGAGGAGAAAGCAATCTGTAATTGTAAACATAGTAATTACTGTATTGCACGAATGTATTCCATTGAAATGGCATGCCATCAGCATTTGAACGAAGAACTTCCGGCTGGCTTGAAGCGGGAAATTACAAAAATAGAAGCAAAAGGATAATGAAACAGAAACTTGCAGTTATAACCGGAGCGGATGGCGGTATGGGAATGGAGATTACACGCGCTGTTGCTACCGCCGGATATAAAGTCATTATGGCGTGTCGTGATCCTGAAATCGCAGAAGAGAAACGTCAGTTAATAATGCGGGAAACAGGAAATATAGCATTGGAAATAGTACCGGTCAATCTTGCTTCTTTATCTTCTACGGCTTCTTTTGCCAATGAACTTCTTCAGCGTGGAGAAGTTATCACCTTGTTAATGAACAATGCCGGCACCATGGAAACGAGACGTTGTATCACCGAAGATGGATTGGAACGTACAGTAAGTGTCAATTATGTAGCTCCCTATTTGTTGACCCGTAAATTGCTTCCATTGATGGGAGAGGGAAGCCGGATTGTAAATATGGTGTCCTGTACTTATGCCATTGGTAAACTGGATTTTCCTGACTTCTTTTTGCGTGGAAAGAAAGGCGCTTTCTGGCGTATTCCGATTTATAGTAATACAAAATTGGCATTGACTCTGTTTACAATAGCTCTATCGAAGAAGGTGAAAGAAAAAGGAATTATTGTCAATGCAGCTGATCCGGGTATTGTTTCCACAAAAATCATTACGATGCATATGTGGTTTGATCCGTTGACGGATATCTTTTTCCGGCCTTTCATACGTACGCCTCGTCAGGGAGCAGCGACGGCCATCAGTTTGTTACTGGATGAAGATGCGGGAAAACGTACCGGAACATTGAATGTAAGTTGCCATCCTAAACAGCTCTCAGAGAAATTCTTTCATCATGTACAGATGAAGGAACTATGGGATAAGACAGAAGAAATTGTAGCAAAATGGCTATAATACAAAAGCGCGGATGAATTTCATCCGCGCTTTTGTATATTTCACTATATTCTAATTAAATAGAGAGTTCTCTCAATACATTTACCAAGTCTTTCTTGATTGGCTTATCATTCTTGATAGCTTTTGTGAAAGGAACGTATACTACTTCGTCATGTTCGATACCGACCATTACATTGCGTTGTCCATCCATGATGGCATCAATAGCTGCCGCACCGAGTCGGCTGGCAAGGATACGATCGTGAGCAGTAGGACTTCCACCGCGCTGCAAGTGTCCAAGGATAGTAACACGTACATCGTATTGAGGATATTCATTCTTTACACGCTCTGCAAAGTGCATGGCTCCACCTGTCAGTTCGCTTTCCGCAACAATTACAATACTACTGTTCTTGGATTTGCGGAAACCATTTTTGATGAATTCTTCCAGTTGATCGACTTCCGTACTGAACTCTGGAATGATAGCGGCCTCTGCACCTGAGGCAATAGCACCGTTCAAAGCTAGGAAGCCGGCATCACGTCCCATTACTTCAACAAAGAACAAGCGTTCGTGAGAAGTTGCCGTATCGCGAATTTTATCCACAGCGTCCAGAATGGTATTCAAAGCTGTATCATAACCGATAGTCGTATCTGTTCCGTACAGGTCATTGTCGATAGTGCCGGGTAATCCGATACAAGGTACATCAAACTCTTGTGCGAAAATACGTGCCCCCGTCAATGAACCGTCACCACCAATGATAACCAAGGCGTCAATACCTTCCTTTTTCATATTATCATATGCAATCTGGCGTCCTTCGGGAGTAGTGAACTCCTGACAACGAGCTGTTTTCAGGATCGTACCACCTAATTGTATAATATTACTTACGTTCTGGCTTTTGAATTCTTTGATTTCACCGGTTACCAGACCTCTGTAACCTCTATATATACCTTTTACTTGTAATCCGTTGTAAATAGCAGCACGTGTTACCGCACGAATAGCAGCGTTCATTCCCGGTGCATCGCCACCGGATGTCAAAATACCTATGCACTTAACTGTTCCCATAACAATCTTTTAGTTTGGTTTAAATAATTGCCGCAAAAATAGTGCAAGTTGAGAGCAAAAGCAAAATGTTTTTTTGATTTTGCCGAAACGCAGCCTATTTTCGCTCGGCAAAGATAGCAAAAAGCTGAGGGTGTGATTCATATTTAACGTTAATTTGTTGTTTCAAAACGATGACTTATTGTCCTGTAAGTCGTGATTGAATGGCCTTAGAAATTTCTTCCATCAGCCATTTGGGAGTGGAGGTTGCTCCACATACTCCGATAGAGGAAGCTCCGGTAAGCAGAGAACTGTCTATCTCTTCAGCGCTGTCTATCAAGTGGGAATTTGGGTTGACTTTTTTGCATTCGCTGAACAACATTTTTCCGTTGGAACTTTTCTTGCCACTCACAAAGAATACCAGGTCGTGCGAAGCGGCAAATTTCCGTATGTTTGGAATGCGATTGGCTACTTGTCGGCAGATGGTATCATAATATTCGAATGTGACATCAGGCGAGATATGTTCTTTGATATATTCTACGATTTTCTGGAATTCGTCCAATGACTTTGTTGTCTGCGAATATAAACGGATGCTTCTGGTGAAATCCAGTTTTTTAGCTTCTTCCAACTTTTCTATGACAATTGCTTCTCCGGTAGTTTGTCCTACTAAACCAAGGACTTCGGCATGACCGGTTTTTCCATAGATAACGATTTGTTTGTCCTCGGTATCTTTTTGAGTATATTCTTGCTTGATTTTCTTTTGTAGGCGGAGTACTACCGGGCAAGTGGCATCAATGATTTCAATATTATTGCGACGGGCAATTTCATAGGTTTCGGGTGGTTCTCCATGGGCACGCAGCAAAACTTTGGCATCGTGCAAATGATTAAAGTCATCATGATTGATAGTGATGAGGCCCATCTCTTTCAAGCGCTCCACTTCACGGCTATTGTGCACGATGTCTCCCAGGCAATATAAAGTGCCTCCATTGGCTAGCTCTTCTTCAGCTTTATTTATTGCAGTGACTACACCGAAGCAGAAGCCGGAACCTTCATCTATTTCTACTTTTACCATAATATAATATGTTGATATAGAGATTGTAAACAGACCTTCGGAAGGGCTACACCCTTTTTCCTTTATCTTTTAACGATCTTATTGAATTGCTCTTGCAACCATTCCTTTTGTTGAGGAATAGTCATGTCAGTATTGTCCAACAGCAATGCGTCATCTGCTTTGCGAAGCGGGCTTACTTCTCTATTCTGATCGATATAGTCCCGTTGCTTTACATTCTCAAGTATTTCATCAAAACTGGCTTCTTGTCCTTTGGCCTTTAATTCATCATAGCGACGTTGTGCACGGATTTCGGGCGTGGCAGTTACGAATATTTTTAGTTCAGCATCTGGAAAAACCGTAGTTCCGATATCACGTCCATCCATGACAATACCTTTGGAATTGCCCATTGCTTGTTGCTGTGCTACCATTGCTTCGCGTACAAACCCTAAAGTTGCAATGGGACTAACATGGGAAGAAACTTCCATGCTGCGGATTTTATTTTCTACATTTACTCCGTTCAGATAAGTATCCGGACGCCCGGTCTCAGGGTTTAATTGAAAGGAAATATGGATATCATCTATTTCTTTTCGAAGTCTTTCCGTATCGATATCATTTCCCTGAAAGATGCCGTTTTCTATACTGTATAAAGTGACTGCACGGTACATGGCACCACTATCGATGTAAATGTAACCTATTTCACGGGCAAGGTCTTTTGCCATAGTACTTTTTCCGCAAGAGGAAAAGCCGTCGATTGCAATAGTTATCTTTTTCATATTTGAGTTATGCTATTATATATTATAAGGTATATGATAAATTAAAAATAAGTGAGGATGAACTCACATGATATTTGGCGTATGCCATTCCCAGTTTCAACCGTTTTAATTGAATACCTGTACCACAGGTGAAACCTGCCCAATGACTGGAACCGTTTATTTTCATATCTTCTCCGCGGCGGAAATTATATCCGGCTGCCAGATAAAAGTTGTTGGTTGGTAGGAAGTCAATACCAAGGGCAATATGATTTAACAATTTCTTTCCGAAATTGTTTGCCGCTGTGGTTGAGGCACTCCAGTGTGTGAGGTCATGTAGGGTAAGGGAAAGCCGGAACGGAGCATGTGACAATCGTTTGCTGAATCCCAGTTGTACATCAACTGGTAATTTCTCATGCCGTTCCTCAAAAGCTTTAAGCTGTCCTCCCAGGTTGCGTGCAACGAGCGAGGCGGAAAAATCGGACTCCTGATGATAGTAGTTTAATCCCAGATCGACACCGATAGCAAATGAAGAATATTTATCATAGTGGGAGTAAATGAAATTGGTGCGTACACCTCCACTCCAATAATCACTTAAATCATAGGTATAAATACCCGATATAGAGATATCTTTGGCGGAGAAAGTTCCGGTTTCAATATTTTCTTCAGTCGTTTCTTTAAGCTCCCCATAGTCTACATATTGTGCGGTTATTGCCCAGGTGGAACGTTCCCCGGCAGTACGTGCAAATGCGGCTCCACCAACGTTGACACCATCCATGTAAAGCATGTAATTCAAGTTGAGAGTCTTATCCGCTACGCAGGAAAGAAGAGCCGGATTCTGGACAGCCATAGTCAAATCATCTTCTATAATAGAAATGTTTTCTCCACCCAATGCTGATGCATGGGCAGAAAAAGGGAGTTTTAGAAATTGAAAGGCGCTGGTTCCGTCTTGTGCACGTAAAACGGAGAAAATCAGGAGTAGTAGCGCCGTTATAAATGACTTTTTCAACATTTCATTTAAAATTATTGCCAAAGATACGGTATTTTTAAAATATCTCGTTACATTTGTGGCACAAAAGCACAGGTGTGCTTTCTGAAGGATAAAAAAAACAAAAATGGGTGCATATTGTCTTAAAAAAGATAGTACGGCTGAACGTTTTGCGGAAAAAGTACTATATTTGCCCAAAATGAGAAACACGTTAAAATAATATTATAATTATGGAAATTAAGAAAACACCTAAAGCAGATTTGGAGAACAAGAAATCGACTTGGATGCTTATTGGTTATGTTATTGTGCTTGCCTTTATGTTTATAGCATTTGAATGGACGAAGCGCGATATCAAGATTGATACAAGCCAGGCGCTTACTGATCTCTATTTTGAAGAAGAAATGGTTCCTATCACTGAACAGGAAGAAAAAGTAGCTCCTCCTCCTCCTGAAGTAGCTCCGATTAACGAAACGTTGGAAATCGTAGCGGATGATGCTGATGTGGAAGAAACAGTTATCGCCTCTTCAGAAGAAACAGGTAAGGCAGTAGAAGTAAAATATGTGCCTGTAACTGTTGTAGAAGAAGAACCGGAAGAACAAACCATTTTTGAGGTTGTAGAACAAATGCCTGAATTCCCGAATGGTGGTATGGCTGGTTTGATGCAATTCTTGAGCAAGAACATCAAATATCCGACTATCGCCCAGGAAAATGGTACGCAAGGTCGTGTAACAGTACAGTTCGTTGTTAACAAGGACGGTAGTATTGTAGATGCCAAAGTCATAAGAGGTGTTGACCCGTATCTGGATAAAGAAGCACTTCGTGTGATTGGTACCATGCCGAAATGGAAACCTGGTATGCAGCGCGGTAAACCGGTACGCGTTAAATATACGGTGCCTGTAATGTTTAGATTGCAGTAATACGTTATCTATATAAAAAGGAGGCTGCTTTTGGGCAGCCTCTTTTTATTCCTACTATTCTCCTAAATTTACTATCATTATGTTTACAGCTTCCGAGCTTCTCGAAAATTTTAATACTCATATTGCTGGCTTACAATTTACGCGTACTCCGAAAGGATTGTATGCTCCGGTAGAATATGTATTATCTATGGGTGGAAAAAGAATTCGCCCGGTGTTAATGTTACTGGCTTATAATTTGTACAAGGAAGACGTGACCCGTATCTATGCTCCGGCCACAGGTATCGAAGTTTATCATAATTATACTCTTTTGCATGATGATTTGATGGATCGTGCGGATCGCCGTAGAGGAAAAGAAACTGTCCACAAAGTTTGGAATGATAATACTGCTATCCTTTCGGGAGATGCGATGTTGGTGCTTGCCTATCAGTTTATGGCAGAATGTCCTTCGACTTTTCTGAAAGAGGTTATGGATCTTTTCAGTTTGACGGCACTTGAAATTTGTGAAGGTCAGCAAATGGATATGGAGTTTGAGCAGAGGAATGACGTAACTGCAGAAGAATATCTGGAGATGATTCGTCTGAAAACTGCCGTGTTGTTGGCGGCGAGTCTGAAGATTGGAGCTCGTTTGGGGGGCGCTTCGGTAGAAGACGCTGATCGTTTATATGATTTTGGTATGCATATAGGTGTTGCCTTCCAGTTGAAAGATGATTTGCTGGATGTATATGGCAATGCTAAAGTGTTTGGAAAAAATATAGGTGGGGATATTCTCTGTAATAAAAAAACATATATGCTGATTAAAGCATTGGAGCATGCGAATGCGGATCAGCATAACCAGTTGAATAGCTGGATAAACGCAGAGACTTTCCAGCCGGCAGAGAAAATTGCAGCTGTGACGGAACTGTATGACCGGATTGGTGTAAAGGCAGTTTGCGAAAATAAGATATTGGAATATAGCAACCGGGCAATGGAAAGCCTTGCAGCTGTCAGTATTGCAGAAGAAAAAAAAGAAGAACTGAAAAAGATAATAGAAAATTTGATACACAGAGAAGTTTAACTGTGCTTTTTTGTAACTATGCCTTATAGAAGATTACCAAATACAGACCAGGCGAGAATACGGGCACTGAAAGCAGTGGTTGCAAAAGCTGATACCCATAACCTCTATGATTTGGCAGTTTCTTTAAAGACGTTGACTGAAGCCCGGAATTTCTTGATGAGATTTGAAGCCGCCCAATCGTATTATGTCCAATGCTTTGAACGTCAGTCGCAAGCAGGGCGTAAGCATCAGGCCAATGTAAAGATGGCTCGTTTGTATATTTCTCATTTCATTCAGGTATTGAACCTGGCTGTTATTCGTTCGGAAGTGCGTGCAGCCCATAAATCTTATTATGGTTTGCCGACTGATAGTTCAAATGTACCGGATTTATCGACGGAGGCAGCCTTGGTGGAGTGGGGGCGAAAAATTATAGATGGAGAAACCAAACGAACTTCTCAAGGGGGGATTCCTATTTATAATCCTACTATTGCGAAGGTTAGAGTTCATTATGATATTTTTACAGATAGTTATGACCGACAGAAAAATTTGCAGGCTTTAACTGCCCGTAGTTTAGATTCTCTTTCTACTATGCGAACTACTGCCGATGAATTGATCTTGGATATATGGAATCAAGTGGAAAAAAAGTTTGAAGATGTTTCTCCCAATGAAAAACGATTGGAATTATGTCGTGATTACGGGCTGATTTATTATTATCGTACTGGTGAGAAACGAATAGAAAAAGTAAACGAATGAGATTGATAGATACACATTCCCATCTTTTTTTGGAGGAGTTTTCAGAGGATTTCCCACAGGTTATTGAGCGTGCACGTGCTGCCGGAGTAACTCATATATTTATGCCCAATATTGACAGTACGACTATTGAAGCAATGCTGTCAGCCTGTAGCGTCTATAAAGGATACTGTTTTCCTATGATTGGTTTGCATCCTACTTCTGTCAATGCCAATTATGAAAAAGAATTGGAAATAGTTGCTCGCGAATTGAAGTTTTCTAAGGAATATGTTGCTATAGGGGAGATCGGCATGGATCTTTATTGGGACAAAACTTACCTGAAAGAGCAGCAAATAGTACTGGATAAACAAGTCAACTGGGCTTTGGAATATGATCTTCCTATAGTAATCCATTGCCGGGATGCTTTTGATTATATATATAAGGTGCTGGAACCTTACAAAAAGACTCCTTTAAGAGGAATATTCCATAGCTTTACAGGAACGGCAGAAGAAGCTACCCGTGTATTGGAGTTTTCCGATTTCTTCATTGGAATTAATGGTGTGGTTACTTTTAAGAAGTCCCACCTTCCGGAAATTTTGGCAGGAATACCATTAGAAAAAATTGTTCTTGAAACAGATTCTCCTTATCTGACTCCAGTCCCGAATCGTGGTAAGAGGAATGAAAGCGCCTATGTGAAGGATACTTTGATGAAGGTTTCTGAAATTTACGGGATGTCTCCTGAGGCTGTTGGAGACGTTACTTCGGAAAACGCTTTAAAAGTGTTTGGAATGCTCAAATAACATCGGAAAGATTTTAAAGTTTATTAATTTTGAGATTTTATTAAAGATAAAACGGGGAGAATGAAGGGCAAGAACGAAAAAAAGAATACATTTGTAGCTGAAAACGCTTGTGGTTCGCATTTTTTTTGTAATTTGCAGCCGTTTTTGAAAGAGGCCTCTATTGGAGAGATGCTCG